>Ga0208413_1000050_pt1 | contig 104284 bp, 100 predicted proteins | sample AntAceMetag02UKD_FD_184761 | JGI IMG/M metagenome (GOLD analysis project Ga0208413, IMG submission 184761) | Saline lake microbial communities from Ace Lake, Antarctica - Antarctic Ace Lake Metagenome 02UKD (SPAdes) (version 2) | ecosystem: Environmental > Aquatic > Non-marine Saline and...
ATTATTGATGACCGCGTTAACTTCCCGACACTTACTGCCGCGGGTTACGTGAAATCGATGTTATCTTTGAAATGACTGTCTATATGAGGTTGACACGTTCCGCGCCCTCAAAATTCCATCGTTTTTCTGGTGATAACAAGAACGAGAAATGGGCTGGAGATGATCCACGAGTTGTTAACACCTACCTGAATCAAGTCTGGGCGCGCTGTCGAGCGGTATTTGCGCGGGAAACGCTACCTTGCTTCGGGTTACGCGTTGCGGAGCCACACCACGACGGCACACCTCACTGGCACATCATGCTCTTCGCGAAGGCTCCCGATCTTCAAAGGATTGAGCGGGTCTTCACCAAGTACGCATTTTCGGTTGATCCAACAGAACCAGGTGCAAGGAAACATCGTCTCAAGATTGAATCGATTGATTCGGCAAAGGGTTCTGCTGCGGCCTATATCGCTAAATACATTTCGAAATCTATTGATGGGCTTGGTCTTAGAAGCGATAGGTATGGACTAGCTGCTGACTCTTCTGCTGCGCGAATTGTTGCCTGGGCGAGAATCTGGGGAATACGCCAGTTTCAATTCTTTGGGACACCACCTATTGGCCCTTGGCGAGAACTGCGGCGGGTTCGACGCAATGTACCTGAGCCGTATGAGGCCGCTCGCATTGCGACTGATAACGCCGACTTTCATTCATACACGGTGTTGGCTCTTCGTTATCAGCTTCGAACTTATCGTCATGTTTGGCTAGATGAGGATACAGGTGAATGTTCTGCACCGTTAAACAACTACGGGGAACCTGTTAAACCGCCTGTAAGAGGTCTCATCAGCCTTGTTAACGATGTTAAACCACTGTTCACCAAATTGTTTCACTGGTCCATTTCGCGCGTAACTGCAAGCGAAGCGCGCAGCGACGATAGTCGCGAAGCTTGGACTTGTGTCAATAACTGTACGTCCCTTTTTGAAGGGGCTGTATTTGATCGAGACCAGGTGCCAATCGGTCCTGGAAATTATGAAAACCCAAGGAGTTAATATGAAAACCATCACACCAACGACAATACGAAAGTTAAGATTAGAGCGAGGAGTATCTCAGGCAGCGCTAGCCAAAGAACTTGGGATCCAACGGTCCTATCTCTCGCTGTATGAAAACGGGAAGTACATGCTTTCAGATCGTGAGCTAGATGAAATCGTCGAGCACCTTCAAAGTGTGGATGTCGTAACGGATTCGGTCATTGATGTTGCTGGGCGCATTGATCCAGTGATTCGCGATGGATTCATGGTGCCAGGTGGGCTTGGCGACGATGATATTGAAGCGCTACTCAACACGCTCGAAGTATCTCTGGCAAATTACGTATCGATTGTGAATGAAGCGGTGCCGTCAGGTTTTTTCGGTGTTGATCAAAATGCGCTTGAGAAGAAATGTTTGGCGGCTGGCGGTGCGTCAATGATTATTTTGACTACGATTGGCGAGTTGAGGGGGCAACCGCTGGAAATCGGTCACGAAGGAACGATAGGCGAGTTGTTTGATATAGCGGTTTCAGAATAACCCAGATGAATAGCTATACACACTTCACTAACCAAGGCCGGAGTTCACAACATGTACATTAGAGCAACACTCGAAGAAGATGAAGCGCGTTTCGTTCTCAAACTTCTTGATTCAGCGATGCACGAATGTGCATCAAATACTGCTGAGTATTCACATGCTGAACAGGCGCAGTTCGTCATTGAGCGCGCAATTGAAATGGCGATTGATAGAAAATACTTTCATGGACGGTAGGTTAGGCAATCTGCTCACGCCAATTACAGGCTTTGGCGTACATCAAACCCTGGAACAGTGTTTAGTATTGAACTTGCGACATCTGCTGAATCGAGCAGCATAGATCATAGTGGTGTGTCGAAGCGGAGAGACGTTCATTCCCTCCGGGATTTTGTATCCGCCAATATCTTCAGTCACCGCACTGGTATTGTTTGTCCATACGCCATCGGTTGCAGCTTCCATTTCCATCTGTGGACGTACAATGTCGCGTGGAGCCGCCGAACGCTTGAGCTGAACCGTAACCCCAAGTTTGGCACCGAGCACTCGCATTAGTGTTGACGGTGGGCCAATCAATCACAGGCTTGTCGAAGAGTCCGTATTCGTATGACATTACAATAGTGCCATCTGACTTTGAGCCGCCAGTTGCCAATGGAACTATCACGGTTGCGCAGCTTGAGACCAGAAAAGCTGTCAACAAAATTAGTGTAGTGTTTCTTTTCATTTTTTTGAACTCTGTTGGATGGTTTTTGAGCAGTTCTATTTGTTCGATTAACGGTAACTGAGAATGTGTTTTTTTTGCTTGCGAGTCAAATTCATTCGCGGCAATTTTCGCAGTTAGTGCCTATTTTTTGAGCATTATTATGGTGGTGACATGGCTTGGAGAAACGATCATCCCAAATTCTTTGCACCTTATTGACGAAAATTTTGATATCGATAGAATGCCAATATGGTTTTAACGGCAGAGCAGGCACTAAAGCAACTTCTTTCGAGGGTTGAGCCACATAACATCGGAGTCGATGTCGCAAATAAGCATAAGTATCTGCGGGCACAGGTGAAAAACGGATTTCAAATTGATGACGATTTCTTAATTGGATCTTATGCGCGCGCCACTCAAATCCGACCAAGGACGGACGTGGATGTATTTTTTGTACTTAACCCTATGTATATCCAACAGGGTTGGGTAACTCCAAGGCGTGTTTATCACGAGCTACTAAAGAAACTCAGGGTGACCTATTCGAAGTCCAAGTTGCGCCCGGATGGACAGGCAATCACCATATCGCAAGGACTGTTTAATCTCGATGTTGTTCCGGCATATGCAAAGCCTGATGGCGACTATTTAATTCCACTCAGAGCTAGTGATTCCAAAAAAGATTGGGTGGATTGTAATCCGAAGGAATATGCCGAGTACCTCACAACATTGAATGCTCAACTCGGTGGAAGACTAGTTCCTACGATTAAGTTGTTCAAGGTGTGGCGCCGTCACCATCAGTTGGACCATATTTCTTCTTTTCACATAGAGAAGCTTGTCTCTCAATCCTTTGTTCAAAGCTCACCAGAAGAAATAGCTATTGCTACGAAAAGCTTTTCCCATATGTTTTCGCATGTTTTGCAAAGAATGACGCGATTGATATACATCAATCTTAAAGATGAAGTCGGTAATCAAGTTGCTCCTTTGTCGAGTCCACAACAGCGGATGACTGGGATAGTAATAGCAAACTCGCTTCACCAGGTTATGAGGGCGATGAACATTGAATATTCAACAAGTGATTTTGGATTGCATGTGTGTTGGCGAAAGGTACTTGGCAAGCCTTACACTGGTTCAGCGGCTTGAACTTTTCGAGTCGCCTCCCAGATTGCATTGAGTCCCTTTTCCTTTCTCTTATAGATCCGAGTCGGGATCGTCGGCATGTTTGATACTAGGACGTCATAGTCACTCACAAAGAGTTGAATCTCGGAAGGTTTGGTGTTTTGCGATAGGCCTTTTTCGATCACCTTTGCTGAATTCGCTAGTCGGGAAAAATTAAGTGCTGACGTCAGTATGCTAGAAGTCACGATCCACGAGCAAAGCACGCACAGCAATTGAGCTAGCTCGTTTTTGAATGAAGTTGTATACGAAATGAACAGGACTAAAGCTGCTGTACAGACTAGGAAGAATACTAAAAACAACCAGTAGTGCCGTGCGGTAGCTTTTGCAAGGTTGGCTGTCCAAAAAGCACTTTGTTCTGTTAACTCACCCTGCCGAATAATTCCTACTGGCTCAGTCGAAGCATAGTAACCGGCAGTTTCAGGGCCTTGTTTGGCAATGGTCAAATTGGCAAGTATGTCTCGAAGTGTGCTGGCTTCTATTTTGAATCCTAAGCCACTAATTGATACCACAGCCCTTCTCAGCCTTTCGGCGTTGAGATGCATATCTTTTGATTTGTTCGTCAGATAGAAGATTGCAACGACAAAAAAAAGAGTTAGAAAAGTAAACAGATAGCGATAGGTGTCGTTACCGATGTTAACGACAAGCACTGAAAACCAAAGGACAAAAAAGTGAAGTACTTCAGCGGCACCACTAAACCGATCAGCACGATCAAATTCTGCTCTTTGAGAGGCAATCAACTCATCGATAGATATATTCGTCATGCGGTAGGTTGCACCAAGGTTGCATCAAGCATTTAGTTGTAAGCTGCTCTTTTCCGACTTAAAAATATATCTTTTAATTCAAAGCGTTATGGTGCCCCAGGCAAGAGTCGAACTTGCGACCTACCGCTTAGGAGGCGGTTGCTCTATCCTGCTGAGCTACGAGGGCATGGGTCGAAAGTGTAGCAGAAATTCGCCGCCCGTCGTGGCGTGATAAGGTATTTGTATATGAATAATTTTGCAGAAATATTCGAGCGGACCAAAACCATTGCGATTGTTGGCTTATCAGCGAAACCAGATCGAGCCAGTAATGAGGTTGCGAGGTATCTGCTACCGCATTTTGAAATCATCCCGGTTAATCCGTTCTATGAAGAAGTATTGGGCTTACGTTGTTACCCAGATCTGGAATCGGTACCGGTCCACATTGATATGGTGGACGTATTCCAGCGTAGCGAAAATGTGATGCCCTTCGTACAACCCGCGATTGATCTGGGTATCCCGTATTTCTGGATGCAGCTGGGGATTGCCAATGCCGAAGCCAGGGCACAGTTAGAAGCCGCGGCAATTGTCGTGATCGACGACCGCTGCACCAAGATAGAATACGCCAGACTTTAGTCCCTGGGGCTGTAATAATGCCAGCTATAAGTCGGTCCCATATAGGTAGAGACAGAAACAGACCGAGATAGAGAGTCAGGCAACGAGGCTGAGAGCGACATGCAAGATACCAAACCCCTATTGATTGAAACGGATTTCCCTGCGATTCGCCGCGATACGCTGGATACTCTACAGGTTAACCTCGGTTATCTGTGCAATCTGAGTTGTACCCACTGCCACGTCAACGCCGGTCCTACTCGGACTGAACTGATGGATATCGATACCATTAATCTGGTTTTGGCATTTTTACAAAAGCGTAACATTAAGACCTTGGATATGACCGGCGGCTCGCCTGAGATGAATCCTCATTTCAAGTATTTAGTCAAAGAAGCGTGCGCACTTGGCGTCACGGTGATGAATCGTTGCAACCCGACGATTCTGGGTGAGCCGGGATATGAAGGTCTGCCTGAATTTTTTGCCGAGCAGCAGATTGTGGTGGTGGCTTCTATGCCCTGCTATCAGGAGCAGAATGTCGATAAGCAGCGTGGTAAAGGTGTCTATAAAGAAAGTATTGCAGGTCTGAAAAAGCTCAATGAGGTGGGGTACGGCATGCCCGACTCTGATCTGATTTTGAATCTGGTTTATAACCCTGATGATCCAATCCTGCCGCCTGCGCAAGAAGGCTTGCAAGCAGATTATAAAAAAGTCTTGTTCGAAGAACACGGCCTACACTTTAACGAGCTGTTTGCGCTAGCGAATATGCCCATTAATCGTTATGGCGCACGGTTACTGGCGAAAGATCAATATGTGCCTTATATGCAATTACTCAGAAATTCTTTCGCCGCATCTAATCTTGAGACTGTGATGTGCCGTTCGCTTGTCAGCGTTGACTATCAAGGCCATGTCTATGACTGCGACTTTAATCAAATGTTAGCGATACCCTTGATCTCAGATAAACCGAAACCGCACTTGCAGGATCTGATGGACCAGGAGTTAGAAGGCAATGTAATTGCCATTGGTGAACATTGTTACGCCTGCACCGCCGGCCAGGGCAGCAGCTGTGGTGGCGCGCTCGGCTGAGCCTTCAGCGAATAGAGAGCCTTCAGCGAAAGAAGAGCCTTCAGCGAACGAAGAGCCTCTATTTCTATTAGGTGTGATACAGATTGTCCTTGACATCCTGATCCAAGCTGGCATCCACACCGGCCACATCTTCTTTGCTGGCGGGTTGCCCCATAATCTGTTCCAGGATGATTTTGCCGAGTGTTGGCATTTCAGAGCGATCCATGTAAGCCTCCGGATCCCATAGGTGAGAGCGGATAAATGCCTTCGGGCAGTGGAAATAAATTTGTTCAATATCGATGATGATGCCGAGCTTTGGTGCTTTTCCGTTATGCGCCATTTGTTCTAGATAAGGCGCATGGTCCGTGATGTAGGCGTTGCCATTAATCCGCAGCGTATCGTTCATGCCGGGGATCATCATCAATAAGCCAACGCCAGGCTGTGCCACGATGTTGGTCAGGGTGTCGGCCAATCGGTTGCCGGGTCGCTCGGGAATCAACAGCGTTGTATCATCTAGCACTTTAACGAAACCAGGAGCATCGCCCCGTGGAGATGCATCATAACTATGGCTGCTACCACTGGCGACTATCAAAAAAGGTGAGCGTTCTATGAAACGCTTTGCATGTGCTTCCAGGGCAGGCAGAACCTTTAGCTTTGTACTGGCACTTGCGGTACCGTTAGTGGCCTGTAGTGCTTCGATAGATGTGATCAATGAAATGTTCGTGGGTTGAGTCATGACAGCGAGTTCTCCTTCAACTTTTCAGAGTCTATCAGAACCAGCAGAAATGCGGATCAGTATCGTTGTTCCCGTTCTTAATGATGCAACCGCACTCGGGCGGCTTTTACCTGAGTTAGAAAAATTCCAGGTTGAGGTCGTTGTGGTCGACGGTGGCAGTGGGGATTCACCAGAATTAATCGCAGATCGGTACGGCGCCCACCTGGTACAAGCTGAGTCTGGGCGAGCAAAGCAAATGAATGCGGGCGCTCGCGCGGCGACGGGCGACATATTGCTATTTCTGCATGCAGACAGTCAGCTTCCAGCGTATTTCGATGCACTGATCAAAGGCGGTATGCGCGGCCGCCGTTTTTCCTGGGGCCGATTCGATGTGCGTTTGAGTGGTGCTCACCCGATGTTTCGTATCATTGAATGGATGATGAATATCCGCTCAAGGTATACCGGGGTCTGCACCGGAGATCAGGGGATCTTCATCAAAGCTGAATATTTCAGACACTGTGGTGGCTTTCCTGATGTACCATTAATGGAAGATATAGCGTTTTCTAAACGGATGTTGCGTGCGCCCTATTGTATTCGTCAGAGATTGACAACTTCTAGCCGTCGCTGGGAGCAGAATGGCATTATTAAAACGATGGTGCTGATGTGGTCGTTACGGTTACGTTACTTTTTCGGCGCATCACCCGAAGATCTGGTAAAAAGATATTATGGCTAAGGTAAGACTACTCATTTTTTGCAAAGCACCGATTCCTGGTGAGGTAAAGACTCGTCTTATTGCGGGTGTCGGCGCCGGATCTGCGGCAAATATCCATGCGCGGCTCGCCACAGAAACGATTGGTGATTGTCTTGCGGTCGCAGCAAGGTTGCCAGATGTGCAGCCAGAACTCTGGTGTAGTCCCTCTATTGATCATGTTTTCTTTCAGGCATTTAAAGCGCAACTGCCACTTTACCCGCAAGAGGGTGCTGATCTTGGTGAGCGGATGGCGCACGCTTGCTGTGAATTGAGGTCACCGGTGATGTTGGTGGGGACCGATTGCCCGCCAGTCAACCAGGAATATCTTGTTGAGGCGGTGGAACAACTCAAGACTCATCCCGTTGTGATTGCTCCGGCAGAAGATGGCGGCTACGGCCTGATTGGGATGCAATCACCGAGTGCGCAGCTGTTTGAGAATATTCACTGGAGTACCCAGCGAGTGCTCAAACAAACACTGCAGCGTTGTCTGGAGGCGGGGTTTGAGGCGCACCAACTGGCAAAGATATGGGATGTCGATGAGCCCGCTGATCTTGATCGCTGGCTCGCGGGTGTCGAGCCGAGCTAGGCGCCCGCGACTATACTGCGCCTAGATCCACGAGACTCTTAGCGCCATCCTTAATGGCTTCTTCCGGGGATCTCGGATTCCAGCCCAACGCTTTGGCAGGGCTGCAGTCGTATTCAACCTGCTGACCAAGCGACTTCGCAGTAAATGCCATCACGGGATCAAATAGCGCCAGAATTTTAATGACGAAATCAGGTAACTCGCGGGTCGGTAATTTTTTTGCAAAGGCGGGGAATTCACCAGCCAAATAGGCCGAGATGTCTTTGAGCCAGCGGAAGCCATTCGTACATAGTAGCCTTTGACCGGCAGCATCCGCATGTTCGAAGCCGATTCGGTGCAGATGGGCCACATCTCGCACGTCCACAATGCTAAAACCCATATGCGGGATCATCGGATATTTACCCGTCATCAAGATATACACGGCCTCAAGTGAACTTCCGTAGTCCGCTTCCAATGCGGGACCTAACACCATGGCGGGTTGAATCGTGACGAGTTCCATGCCGTCATGCTGCTTAACAAAATCCCAGGCTGCCTGTTCGGCCAATGTTTTGCTCATGGCGTAGGGGTTCGCCGAGGGGTGGTTGATATCTGTCCAGTCGGCCGCGCTATAAGGAGCTGAATCACCTTTGCCATTAGCGCTAACGGCCGCCACCGAGGAAGTTAATACGACGCGTTTGATGCCCGCTGCTTGCGCCGCTTTTAAGACGTTTAGGGCTCCCTCGCGAGCGGGCTTAATCAGTTCGTCGGGATCTTTGGGTTGTTCAATCGGTACCGGTGATGCGATATGAATCACGCCGTCGCAGTCAGCCACAGCTTCTGTCCAGCCATCGACCTCGGTCAGTGTGGCAGCGACAAATTCCAGGTTTTCAATATGTTCGGTGTGTTTGGCAAACATGGTTTTTAGACGATCCGCTCGAGTCAGATCGCGGATGCTACCGCGTACCTCATAGCCGTTATTAAGGAACTCTAATACGGTGTGAGCACCAATAAAGCCAGATGCGCCTGTGACTAGGATTTTTGTAATGGGAGATTGCTCCGAATTGGAAAATTGGTGGGGCTAGTCGAAAACAGCACGGTTTGATAGGACAGACAGTTTACTGGTGTCGGGGGCTTTAGGAGGTGGCGCCTGATCTTTCTCTTCTGGGTTGAGTAAATCTGAGCCAGGGAAGGCGAGGGACATACCGCTGGTGTCGGGCTGAAGTGCCTCGACTTCTATCTTAAGTGTTTCTAATACGGCGCCAGGTTCGCCGAGACCAAAATCTGGCGCGTCGACCTTAGGGACCTCTACTTTTGGCTCAATCAGGGGCGAGCCATCATTTTCTGATACGCTCAGGCTGCTCAGATCGAGTTCTAATTTTACTTCGGCCTTGGGTTCAACCAGCGGCGAGCCATCGTTCTCGAATATGCTGATGCCAGAAAGATCCAGTTCTAGAGGCGGTGGTGGTGGTGGTGGTTCGACGATATTGCCAACGTTTGGTGCAAGACTTAGATTTGAAGTGTCTGGCGCCGCAGGTATTGCCGGAGCCGCTGTTGTCTTCGTTTGAGTTGCTGCCGCTACAGCAGGGTCGGTCTTGATGATCTTGACGCGAACATCTGCACCTAATTTTTTCAGCGCACTGCCGTACTTTGCCGCTTCAGCTTTATCTGCTGTACGTTTCAGAACGACCGGTTTACCAGAGAATAGCGTCTGCATTTTGTCTGGCGTGGCTTTAAGCACTTTGGCCAGATGTGCCTTGACCGAAATGATTTGAAAGCCTTCAACTATCTCGCCACTGAATACAATCGCATAGGTAACATCAGCCATCGAGTCCAAGCTTCCATTGGGTTAATAATCTCGATGGTAATGCAATTAGGAGGTGATTTATAGCGTGTCAGGCTCGGGTGATGCTGAGCCCGGCATCGACGCCCTGAGTTGTGCCGCTTTTGCCGTATAAGCCTTTGGTCAGGGGGGCTCCCTTGAGCATATTCAAAATCTGACGGCTAGTTGTCTGGGCTCGCGACGCGATTTTGCTGTTCACCTCGTTTTGCCGACTGCACTGCTGAACCACCTTTTTGAGCGCTATCCAGTCGCTGCGGAGTTCGTCACGGCCAAATTCGGGTTGCTGATCAATCAGTGCCTGCATGCCAACATCGTCAATGGTTAGGCCCAGGGCAGTTAGCCTGGCAAGACGTTGCCGGGTCTGCTGGTCCAACTCTGTGATCAAAGTGTGTTTTCGTTCGAGCACTGCGGCAAAAGCATCAAAATCGCGTTCTACTAAAAGCTGTTTCTCACGATTCAGCAATTCCAGGAGTTCCGCGTAGCCGGCTAGGTCCCGGGTGACGAGGTGACGTATGTCGGAGGAAGACTTCTGATTCGCATCCATGCGAGATACTCCAAAATTTAAATATCCAGTTCAAACTGGGCGATTTTCGCGGCCAGGCGTTGGGGGTCTACGGAATAGTTACCTTCTCGTAACGCATCCTTAATGTGAGAAACCCGTTCTTGATTGACCTCTGGTAGGCGTTTCAGGCCGGCCTCGATGTCCTGAAGCTTTTTAGCTTCATTACTCAAGTCCACCTTGTCGCTACTGGATTTGGCGGATTCTGAGACAGAAGCTGCCTGCTCCGCTGCGCCTTGAGGCCTCTCACGGCCGCGACTCGTGCTACTCTGAGCCGGCGTTATGCCATTGATATTGTTAACCATTTGACTGGTAAACCTCGTTTCTATCTGTGGGTGGTTACTGATTGCTAGTCAGTATCTCGTTTCTATTCACTTATGGTTAACGGCCGTTCTTAGCGGAAGTTTAGAAAAACGTGACATTTTTTTAATATTATTTTTTGATACTTTTTCCAGCACTTCAATATGGACTGTTCTAAAAGGGCACATGAACTTCTCCGGGCCCTTTTATCCAACCTTTCACTACTCTATCGGACGATTCGTTACGAACCTTAATCTGTTCATTCATGCCACCTGTCGCCATCGCGATCCCTGGCACTCGCACGATAAGTTCACCACGGCTGGCGACGATCACAACGCTATCGCCGCGGCTGACAAGATCTGGCGTTTTTAGCATCCCGACTGTTAGCAAAGTCCCAGCGCGAACCGAGCGAGTCAGAACCTTTCCAGTCGCTTCACTAACCGACGTCAGAAGTTGGCGGTTATTTGCCAATATATTGACGGGCTCGGTTTCTAACTGGTCCAACGTCAACAGACTTTGACGACTTAATGCAGTGGTCGAGATGACGACCAATTGTTTAACCTCAACGACCGCCGCCAGGTGTAGGACAAAGGTCTCGCTGCACTCTGCGCGCACCAGGACGCGACTTCGAATTTGCTGAGCGCCGTGCACGCTCAAAATTGGCGTCTGGCATTCCTCTAGCGAGAGCCGTGTATCCGGGGGGCGAACGGTGAGATTAACTTCTATGGCATCGGGGTAGGTGTCATGGATCTGCTCAAGCAAGAAACTTTCGACCTGCTGCACCAGTTGACCAGAGGATGCGAATGTTTCGACCGGTAACGTCGCGCTCACCAATAGAAGCAGAATTTTGAGTTGCCGAGTCATGCACATCACCTATGCTTTAAAGAATGATTAACGCGACCGTCAATTCTGCGACGGTTACGGGTCTCATCTGAATAGTCTGCAACAGCTATGCCAGCATCGAGACGAAACTGAAATCGACTGACTTAACGGGTTGGAGTGTCGAGTGGCGGGAATATTAGATAGTGTGAACCAGCGGACGCAACTGGTCGGGCAAAACCGTTTGGAGCTTTTGTTGTTTCGCCTCCGCGGCAACCAAATGTATGGCATTAATGTTTTCAAGGTTCGAGAGGTGTTGAACTGTCCGAGACTTTTTAGCATGCCAAAACAACATAGGTTTGTGCGGGGTGTCGCACATGTCCGTGGTGCTTCCATTTCGATCATTGATCTGGGCGCTTGTGTACGTATGCCGGATATTGAGAAACCTGAAGATTCGTTGGTGATCATCACCGAATACAATACGAAGATTCAGGGGTTTCTCGTGGACTCTGTAGATCGCATCATTAATAAAAATTGGGAATCTGTGCTGCCTCCACCCAAAGGCTCTGGTAACGCAAGCTACCTCACAGCCGTGACTCAGCACGAAGATGTGTTGATCGAAATCCTGGATGTCGAAAAAATTCTTTCTGAAATTGCGCCGGTGAAACATAAGGTTTCAGAGGAAGTGATTGCAACCACGCTTGAGTCGAACAATAAAATAGAGAAGAAGGTGCTCATTGTTGATGACTCTTCGGTCGCGCGTAAACAGATACGGAGAGCGCTCGTCCAGCTTGGCATTGAAAGCGATATGAAGAAAGACGGTAAAGAAGCGCTCGATTATATTCGCGGCATGCTGGACGAGGGCAAGCGCCCGCAGGATGAGTACTTCATGATCATCTCAGATGTGGAAATGCCTGAAATGGATGGCTATACCTTCACGGCTGAAATGAAGGGAGATCCTCGTACGGAGGACATGTTTATCTTAATGCATACCTCTCTATCTGGGGTGTTCAACCTCAATATGGTCAAGAAAGTCGGCGCGGATGACTTTCTGCCGAAGTTCAAAGCTGACGAACTCGCCAAACGCGTCGCTGGTCAGGCCCTAAAAGCTTAATACCGCCCCTGCAAAGATTGCCAGGCGGCAACCCTTGCAGGCAGTGGTTTGCCGCTCCGGCAACACTAAAATATCCTCAATACCCCGCAACATACTGTTTTTTATAGAAATATAATTTTGGCACAGGGTTTGCTCTATAGGCTTTGAATCAGTTTTTTCTGGAGCAAGCCATGAAGATTAGCTTTGACAATGCCCTCGGAGTTCACCCTAGTGCCATTAGCTTTCGCGCGCGCCGCGCCGAGGTCATCGCCAATAATTTGGTGAATGCAGATACGCCGGGATTTAAAGCACGTGATCTTCGTTTCGCAGACGTCATGAAATCCGCTAGCACCCCAGGGGTCACCATGCATTCCACTCGCAGCGGGCACATGGCAGGCAAGCTTGATTCACCTTCCTCAGAATTGTTGTACCGCACGCCGCTGCAACCATCGATTGACGGTAACACCGTTAACCCTGAGACCGAAGAAACCAACTACATGCGCAATGCGATTGAATTTCAGGCGAGCTTTACGTTTCTGAACGGCAAGTTTCGCGGCATGTCGAACGCAATTCGCGGCCAGAACGGCTAGAGGAGTCTAAAGGATGTCTTTATTTAACGTCTTCGATATCACTGGTACGGGCATGAGCGCTCAGTCGATTCGCCTCAATACCACGGCCAGTAACCTGGCTAATGCACAAACCGTTGCCAGCAGTGCCAACGAAACCTATAAGGCCCGTCATCCGGTTTTCTCCGCTATTTTTGACAATGCCTTTTTAAACGAAGACCAGCGAGGCGCGTTCGATGCCGATGGCGGCGTTCGAGTGATGGGCATCGTCGAGAGTAAAGCACCCTACGACCTTCGCTACGAACCTTATCACCCGATGGCTAACGATGGCGGTTATGTCACTTATCCGAACGTTAATGTCGTGGAAGAAATGACGAACATGATTTCGTCGTCTCGTAGTTTTCAAATGAATGTCGAGCTGATGAATACGGCAAAAACAATGGCTCAACGTGTTCTGACCTTAGGTCAGTAACGCTTTACCAGGCAAGGAAGTAATCATGAGTGAAATTAATACAGTAGCCGCCAACCCACTTCTTCAAGATTTGGCGATTAAGAACAAGGATAAAAGTAACGAGCTCGATAAGAACGCGTTTTTAGAGCTAATGGTTGCCCAGCTGAATAATCAGGACCCACTGAACCCGCAAGACAACGGTGAGTTTATCGCGCAACTGGCACAGTTCAGTTCTGTTGAGGGTATCGACAATCTGAATAGCACCGTCGAGGTGATGTCGAGCAGCCTGCAATCCAGTCAGGCATTGCAGGCGTCGGCGCTGGTGGGCCGTACGGTGCATGTGAAGACCGATAGCAGTTTCCTCGCACCAGAGGGGGACGTTACCGGCACGATCAAACTCGATAACAGCACGGCGAATCTGACCCTCAATATTTCCAATAGCGCTGGTGTACTCATCGATCAGATTGATCTTGGTAGTCAGGCGCAGGGTGACATCCGGTTTACTTGGCATGGTAAGGATCAAGACGGCGTACCTTTTTCGGCCGGTGAATACTTCTTCAAGGCCGAGAGTAACAACGGTTCCACAACTGAGCAGATAGACATCGCGCTGTCTGCCAATGTCGACAGCGTCAGTATTAACCCAGATCGAAGCGTTTTGTTGAACATTCAGGGTATGGGCCCCATTGCGCTCTTAGATGTTGAAGAGATCCTTTAATTGCGAATAAGCACACGAATGATACGAGGAACAAGTTATGCCATTTAGTACTGCCTTAAGCGGCCTCAAAGCAGCCTCTAACGATTTAAAGATTACGGGTAATAATATCGCCAATGCGAGTACGACGGGCTTTAAGCAGTCGCGTAGTGAATTCGCCGATGTGTATTCCGCCAATTCACTCGGCAATGGTTCGCCGCAGATTGGTTCTGGTGTACAAGTGGGTAAAGTGTCACAGCAGTTTGATCAGGGTACGATCAGCTTTACCAGTAACAGCCTGGATGTGGCGATTGATGGTGAGGGTTTCTTTGTCCTCAATAGTGAAGGTTCGACAACCTACAGCCGTGCGGGTCTGTTCGGTCTCGATAAGGACGGCTTTATCGTCAATAACAACGGCTCTCGGTTGCAGGGTTTTTCTGCCAACGACCAGGGCACTATCAGTGGTATTCTCGGCGATGTAGAGATTGAAACGGGGAACCTGGCGCCTCGCCAGACGACAGCGATTGATTCCGTTTTAAATCTTGATGCTGAGGCGGCGGTGCTGGCCCAGTTTGGTACGACCATTTCTTCGCTTGGCCCTCAGATAGGCGCTGCGCAGGGCGGCGTGGCGCTAGATACACCGTCGATATTGTCGACATCCGCGACGCCAACACCATTTGATTTTGGTGTGAACAGTAGTTCGGCGATTACGTCTAACTCCCCTGTGACGCCGTTTGATTTTAGTATCAACGTGCCTTCTGCAGTGACCGCTAGCCAGGCGCAGTTAGGGCATGACTTCAGTGTGAACAGTCCAAGTACCCTGGCTTCATTGTCGGCGCCCACCAATTTTAACTTTGCCAACAAGTCGTCTTCGATTGTTGCAACGGCCCCTGTTACCGGTTTTGACTTTAGTGCCGTGGGTGCAAACGCATCCTTTGATGTGACGATTGCCAATGGTAGTGGCGGCAACGGCAACACAACCGTCACGGTGAACCTGACGACCAGCGTCACCGACATTACGTCGTTGTTAGCCGATATCAACGATGACCTGGCTGGCATCGATGTGGTCGCCGTTGAAAATCCACCAGCATCGGGTTTGATTGAATTTCGATCTGCCGTAGCTGGTGAAGCGTCTACGGTCACCGTGGATAACTTTGTCGCTGGCGGTGTTGGTGTGACAGCAGCGGATGTACAGGCGGCGTTAGGCAGCATTACCGACGGCAGTACGAGCTCTGGTTCTACTTTTGACATTAGCGTGGCCGGCGGGACAACAGATGGCACAGCGACCATTAACTTGAACGCTAATATTACGTCTTTTCAATCGCTCTTAACCGATATTCAAGATCAATTAGTCGCCTCAGGAATTAGCGTCGATGTGCGTAATGACCCAGCCAATAGTGGTCGTTTACAATTTTTCTCTACCGATGATGGTGTGGCCAGCGCGATAACTGTCGATAATTATATTGCGGGTAGTTCGGATACTACCGCGAATAATATTACGAATTTATTAGGTGTCACCGATGGTGCGACAAGTATCTCAGCCGGCAACGGCGCCATTGGCGCAACCGGATCCTTAACCAGCGCGACGTTCGATTTAACTATTGCGAATGGTTCTGGGGTTGGTGGCAACCGAACCGTCTCTCTCAATTTGGAGCAGAATGTTGCCAACGGTGATCTGGATACGTTGGTGTCAGTGATCAATGCCCAACTCAATGCCCTTGCCACACCGGGGATTGACGTTCTAGCAAGAGAAGATCCGGCTAACGCGGGTCTACTGCAATTTTATGCAACGGTCGCAGGTGAGAGCTCCACCGTCACGGTCGATAACTTTCAGGTGTCGGGTATCGCGGGTGATTCGGTGACCACGGCAGCGGATATCATCGGGGTGTTGGGTGGTATCACCGACGGCGCTTCTGCGGCCGATGGCAGCAATACGGCCGCCAGTTTTGAAATTCGCCTAAGCGGTGGTGCGGATGGTGCCGCCAACCAAACACAAATCATTACCTTGGATAGCAATGTTCAAACCTTGCAGGATCTCATCACTGATATTCGTGATGACCTGACCAACACCGGTATTGGTCTTGATGTGCGTGAAGATCCAGCCAGACCGGGCCAGGGTATTCTGCAGTTCTTCTCGTCAGTACCCGGTGAAGGTTCGACGATAGAAATTGACCCTCGGGTGGCACTGACGCTCGGCAATAGTGTGACCCAGGCGAATGTAGAAAATGTCCTGGGACGGATTCAAATGGGTGCGTCTAACGCGACACCTGATCCCAGTGGTGTGACCGGCACGACGGGCGAGGTCGGTAACCTTTCTGCCGCGTCTTTTGATATTACCCTGTCCGGTGCGACGCAAAATAATGGTGGACCGATTACCATTAACTTAGATACAGATATTCAGACCCTGGATAACCTGATTGCGGATATTCAGGATGAGCTCCGCTTGGCCAATGTCGGTGTTGATGTGAGAGAAGATCCAGATAACGCGGGTCAGCTACAGTTTTTTGCCTCTGTGGCCGGTGAAGCATCGACGATTACCGTGAATAATTTAAATACAGCTAACCCAGGTGTGACCGCTGACAACCTTTCCAGGGCCTTGAATCTGGCCACAGGTGTCACCGAGCCTGGTGTCGCCGCCGTGGATAATGCCTATCCCACTCAGTCAGTGGATGTTATCAACAGCGCAGATCCTGCGAATCCAGTGACGACAACCGTCACGACATTGCCCGGCGAATCAGCTGCTGAGATTTCAGCGAGATTCAATGATGTGGCTGGTATCAGCGCCAGTGCCTCGACAACAGCAACATTGCCTGCGGCGGACTATCTGAACAATACGGGTAACCTGGCGATTACCTTGAACGGTATTCGGTTTACATCCCCGGACCTTGAGAGTCTGGCAACGGCGATCAATGACTCCAATTCTTTTCAGGGTATCTCCGCCGAGGTTGCCGCCAACACCGGTGATCTCGTCGTGACCGCGGCCCTTGGTAATGACCTGGTTTTCTCAATTGATAGTACGGACGTGACCGACAGCGTCAGCATCCAAGGGGTTAATGGTCAGCCAGCCGTATTGGACCTGGCAGGCGGTAATCAGGCGGCTTCAGTGGGGGGCACCGTCGACTTTATTCTGGATGAAAACGTCACCCTGATAAATGCTGATCCTAATCGCACGGCCTTGTTTGGCGCGCTCGAGGTGGAAAACTTCACCGAGTTTCAGATCAATAGCTTCAACCCCGATAATCAGGAAACCTATAACTCTGCTACGTCCGTCACGGTCTTCGACAGCCTGGGTAATTCACATGTCATGACCCAGTATTTTGTGAAAGAACCCTTCCGTCCCGATGAAGTAGGCTCTGCGCCTAATCGCTGGACCATGTATGTTCAGATCGATGGTGAGGATGTGGGTGACCCGGATCTTTCTTTGCCGCCACCACAAAACACCCTGGCCACTCAGGCGGGTTACCAGCTGCAGTTTAATGAAGCGGGTCAACTGGTCGATGCTGAGACCCCAACGATCCATATTACCAACTGGTCGCCTACCAATGGAGATGGCAGTACCACTGGCGCTCTGGGGCCCGTGAATGTTTTGGAGGGAGCGCAGTTACCAGTGCCAGCGGATCCTATCACCAGTTCAAACTTTGTCATCGATCTCGCCAACTCCACCCAGTTTGGTAGCGTGTTCTCGGTGAGCAGTGTCGATCAGGATGGCTTTACAACCGGTCGACTCAGTGGCCTCGATATTTCCGATACTGGTGTGATCTTCGCCCGTTACAGTAATGGTGAAAATCAAATATTAGGTCAGGTCGCCCTGGCCAACTTTGCCAATGTACAGGGACTTAGAAATCTCGGTGGCAATGGCTGGGCCGAAACCTTTGAATCCGGTGATCCAGTGGTGGGTTCACCTCGAAGTGCCTCGCTAGGCGCGCTTAACTCAGGTGCTCTGGAAGACTCCAACGTTGAGCTTTCAGATCAGCTGGTGAACTTGATTATTGCCCAGCGAAATTTCCAGGCCAGCGCCAAAACCATTGAAACGGTGGATGCGGTGACGCAAACCATCATGAACCTGAGGTAATAGATCGTGGATAGACTGCTATATGTGTCCATGACAGGGGCGAGCCATAATGCCAAGGCCCAGACCCTGCACTCACACAACCTTGCCAATGCTCGAACCACAGGGTTCCGTGCTGATCTGGCGCAAGCGCGAAGTGTGCAGGTGTTTGGTGAACACTTTCCATCACGGGCTTATTCCCTGACGGAAAATCCAGGCACAGATTTTCGCCCCGGCAGTCTGCTTCAAACAGGCCGTGATTTAGATGTGGCCATCGAGGGTGAAGGCTTTATTGCAGTAGAGGGGCCTAACGGTGAAGAAGCATTCACGCGTGCTGGCGATTTTATTATCGATGATCTGGGCAATCTGAAAACAGCGACCGGTACGCCGGTCCTGGGAAATGGCGGTCCGATCGTTATTCCGCCATTTGAGAAACTCGAAATTGGCACAGACGGGACTGTTTCAATTAGAGGTCAGGGTCAAACGCCTGAAGCACTCACTCAGGTGAACCGAATTAAATTAGTGAATCCCGACACGTCTCTGATCGCGAAAGGGTCTGATGGATTGCTCCGCCGTAAAGATGGATTGATTGAACCGGAAGCGGCGGGTATTCAGCTGGCGTCAGGCTTTCTTGAGAACAGTAACGTCAATGCCGTGTCAGAGATGACCGAAATTCTGGCGCTTTCTCGCCAGTTTGAACTTCAAGTCAAGATGATGAAAACAGCCGAAGAAAACGACCAAACCTCAGCTAGATTGCTGCAGGTTAACTAAGGAAGGTAGAAGAGATGCTATCAGCACTATATGTCAGTAAAACGGGTCTAGGCGCGCAGGATATCGCGCTGACGACCATCTCTAACAATTTAGCGAATGTCAGTACGGTCGGCTTCAAAAAAGATCGTGCAGTTTTTCAAGATCTGCTTTACCAGATCCAGAAACAACCAGGCGCCCAGGCTTCCCAGGAAACGCAACTGCCTTCTGGATTGCAGCTTGGTACCGGTGTGCGAGCTGTGGGTACACAAAAGGTGTTTACTACTGGCGACCTTGAGATTACCGAGAACGCTTTGGATGTCGCCATCAACGGTCGTGGTTTTCTGCAGGTGCAGTTGCCCGATGGCACGCTCGGTTATACACGGGATGGTCAATTCCACCTGGATGCTAATGGCCAGATTGTGACGGCCAAAGGCGACCCGATTCAGCCAGCGATGACCGTGCCCGAGGGCGCACAATCGGTCACCATTGGTTCTGATGGCACGGTAAGTGTTGCGTTGTCGGGTGAAACGGATCCAACCGAAATAGGTAATATCCAGCTGGTTGATTTTGTAAATCCGGCTGGCTTGCAAGCGGTAGGTGGTAACCTTTTCCGTCAGACGGCATCTAGTGGTGCAGCCCAGGAAGGCACGCCTGGTCTGAATGGTCTCGGTTCCGTTGAGCAGGGCGCCCTTGAAAACTCGAACGTGAATGTGGTGGAAGAACTGGTGAATATGATCTCTACCCAGCGCGCCTATGAGATGAACTCCAAGGTGATATCGACCGCGGACCAGATGCTGCAGTTTGTGAGTCAGAACCTTTAATCAGCAGTCTGTCAGCAACAGTCTATAGCGATTAGCCTATAGCCCCTTGAAACGGCGACCATCGAGTCGCCGTTTTGTATTCTGTTTTTCTTGCGCCTTATCGGCGACGTTTTTTAATAGGTTTCGACTCGAACTTTTCCCGAACTTTTCTCTAAGTTGGCCCGAATCCTGCTCTTAACCTGATAGTGATAAAAATTATCTACAAAACGGCGAAGGATTGCCGGCTTTGTACAGGTCAAAACGGCGATGTGCCGGTTTTAGAATTGAAGAGTTTCAGGAGGAACGGATGTCTTACCGATTATTGATCGCTGTGTTAGGTTTTGCCCTGGCGGGTTGCCAGACCATTCAGCAACCGATGCAAGACGATCCCTTCTATGCGCCTAAGTACCCCGTATCGGCCGTACCAGCGCCGCAAACCAGCGGTAGTTTGTTCGCCACCAGTGGCTATACCTCTCTCTATGACGATGCGGTGGCGCGAAGGGTCGGCGATATCATTAATGTTCGATTGAACGAACAAACTCAGTCTTCTAAATCGGCTTCCACTTCGGTGAAGAAAGACAGCTCCATCTCGATGGGCGAGCCAACCATCCTGGGCAAGCGCCTTAGTGTGCCACCACTCAATGAACTCAAGTTGACCGAACTTGAAAACCAATCTGATTTCTCTGGTAGCGGTGATAGCGACCAAAGTAATAGTTTGAGCGGTAATATCGCGGTCACGATCGCAGAGGTCTTGCCTAATGGCAGCTTTATCGTGCGGGGCGAAAAATGGATGCGTCTTAATCAGGGCGACGAGTTTATTCGCATTAGCGGCATGATCAGGCCCGTGGATATCGACTCAAAAAACTCGGTGGACTCAACGCGTATTGCCAATGCACGAATCAGTTACGGTGGCAAAGGCACGATTGCTAACAGCAATGAGATGGGCTGGTTAGCCAGATTTTTCGTTAGCCCACTGTTCGGCATTTAAAGGATAAAAATATGTTGCTGACGAGAACACACATACTGTCGATTAGTCTTTTTCTTGGTCTCTTTCTTGGGCTGAGCCTGATCACTCAGCAAGCGCACGCCCAGCGGCTGAAAGATATGGCCAACATTGCTGGCGTGCGCTCTAACCAACTTATTGGCTATGGCCTCGTCGTTGGCCTGGATGGCACAGGTGACCAGACAACCCAGACGCCGTTTACCATCCAAACCTTTAACAACATGATGACGCGGTTTGGCATTACGCCGCCGGATGGTGTGACACCGCAACTTAAGAATGTTGCGGCAGTGGCCATTCATGCTGAACTACCCGCGTTTGCCAAACCGGGCCAGACGATCGACATTACCGTGTCCTCGATTGGTAACTCCAAGAGCTTGCGCGGTGGTTCGCTATTAATTGCGCCGCTTAAAGGCATCGACGGTAATATCTATGCCATCGCCCAGGGTAATCTCGTTGTGGGTGGCTTTGGCGCTGACGGCTCCGATGGTTCTTCGATTACGGTCAATGTGCCGAGTGTTGGGCGCATTCCTAGTGGCGCTTTTGTAGAGCGCGAACCCCCCTCTGGTTTCATGCAAGGGGATCTGACATTTAATCTGCACCAACCTGATTTCACGACCGCGAAACGGATCTCTGACCTGATCAATGAACTGTTAGGTCCTGGTGTGGCTTATGCCTTAGATAGCGCGTCGGTGCGAGTCAGTGCGCCGATCAGTGCTAACGAGCGAGTGTCCTATTTGTCGGTGCTGGAGAATCTGGAGATAGAAGCCGGTGAAGCGGCGGCAAAGGTCATTATCAATTCTCGCACCGGCACCATCATTATTGGTCAGCATGTTGAAGTATCGCCTGCAGCGGTCACGCACGGCAGCCTGACGGTCACGATATCGGAGGCAGCGGGCGTGAGCCAGCCGAACCCGTTTGGCAATGGTGAAACGGTTGTGGTGCCTCGCACAGAGGTTGACATTTCTGAAGAATCGAATCGCATGTTTCATTTCACCCCGGGTGTTTCTCTTGAAGAAATTGTCTCCGCCGTCAACCAGGTGGGCGCCGCCCCGGGTGACTTGATGGCCATCCTTGAAGGCTTAAAACAAGCCGGTGCACTTAAAGCCGAATTGGTTGTTATCTGATGAGCTTTGCACTCGAAAGTCGCATGGAAATGAGTCGGCAACTGGCCATTACGCCAGAGATAGGCAGTTTACAAAATGCACAGACCAACAGCCCTGAGGCACTCGACGCTGTCGCCAAACAATTTGAATCCTTGTTCATGAACATGATGATGAAATCTATGCGTTCTGCGAATAGGACGCTAAGTGAAGGCAATTACTTTAACTCGTTTGAAAGCAAAATGTACGAGGATATGCTCGATGAGAAACTGAGTGTTAGTTTAAGTGAGCACGGCGGGTTGGGTATTGCAGACCTGTTGATGCGCCAGTTTTCTCCAGCAGCTAAACCCCCCGGTTATGACCTGGAATTTAACTCTTCAGACAGCACGTCTAACAGCTCAGCTAACGGTTCTGTTAGCAACCTCTCTACTGAAAACCAGGCGTTCCCGGCTGACCGTCGTGCGGCCTTTGATGAGCCGGTCCGGTTTGTCGAGGAAATGCTGCCAAAGGCTGAGCAGGCGGCACGTGCACTGGATACCAAACCTGAATTTATCGTTTCTCAAGCAGCACTTGAAACAGGCTGGGGCAAGCATGTGATGTTCGATGGCGAGGGTGTGAACAGCCATAACTTGTTTGGCATTAAGGCGAATAGCGATTGGCAGGGTCCAACGGTGAGCATCGAGTCCCTAGAAATTAACCACGGGGTGGCCGAGCAGACTAAAAGCCAGTTCAAAGTTTATCCAGATTATGAATCGGCGTTTCGTGACTATGCCGCATTGATTGGTAACAACGAACGCTATCAGGGTGTGACCGGCAGTCAGGATATTGAATCCTTCACCCAGGGCTTAGAGCAGGGCGGTTATGCCACAGACCCTCAGTACGGCCAGAAAATTTCTGGCGTGTTGGGCCACCTTAAAGGGCCCCAGTTCGCGATGAGGGACGACTAGTGTCACTACTAAATATTGGTGTCAGTGGTTTGATGGCCAATCAGGCCGCGCTGCGCACCGTCGGCCATAATATATCTAACGCAGACTCCCCTGGCTATACTCGCCAGAGCGTTGAGCAAGCGCCAACCACACCACAATTTACGGGTGCGGGTTATCAAGGTACGGGCGTTGAGGTGGAAGGCATTCGCCGCATCGTAGACGAATTTGCCGTCAGCCAATTGCGCCTGGATAGCAGTGTTTTTCAGGAGCTGGAAACATTCTCGAATAACATTGGACAAATTGACTCGTTGCTCGCGGACGCCACGACAGGTCTTGCACCGGGTATCCAAAATTTCTTCGGCTCACTCCACGCGGCAGCGGACGATCCAACATCGGTGCCCGTGCGTCAGTTAGTGATTAGTGAAGCAGAAGGCATGGTACAGCGATTTAGTACTGTGCAGTCACGACTAGAGCAACACAACAACACCCTGAATCAACAGCTCGATACCATTGCCAGTGAAGTCAGCAGCCTGGCAAGGGGCATTGCAGATCTGAACAACAATATCGTCGCAGCTTCGGGTCGAGGGCAAAATTCTGCACCGAATGATTTGTTGGACAAACGAGATGAACTGTTGCGCCAGCTGTCCGGCCTGGTCTCGGTCAATGTGGTGTCAAAACAACAAAACGCCGTGGATGTTTTTATCGGCAGTGGTCAGGGTCTTGTGGTGGGTGATCGTGCCAGTGAGTTGCGAGCAGTTCCCGGTGAAACGGATCCCTTTCGCAAGGACCTGGCCTTTGTGAATGGCGACATCCAGCAAACCGTTACGCAACTAATCACAGGTGGTCGGTTGGGTGGCATTCTAGATTTTCGCGATCAGATACTTGATCAGACTATTAACAGTGTGGGTCGTATCGCGCTGACGATCAGCGACAGTATTAATGAGCAGCATGCACTGGGTCTGGACTTAGATGGCTTGTTCGGTGGGCTGTTCTTTGCCGATATCAACTCTGCAGAAAACTCACGCGCGCGCATAGTTGCCGATAAAGATAATCGCTCCGGCAACGAAACCCAGCTAAGCGTCACGATATCGGATACCAATCAGCTGTCAGAATCCGATTATGTCTTGTCCTTTCCTGGCCCTGGCGGCCAACGTTACGTGCTGAGTCGCATCGACAATGGTAGCGTGATTCAAAAAGGGATTCTCGCCGGTGCATTACCAGACACCATCGAGGCAGAAGGGTTTGTCATCAATGTCGAGAGCGGTGCCATTCAGGAAGGTGATCGTTATTTGGTTCAGCCAACCCGGTTTGGTGGCAGAGATATTAGCGTCGAAATTGAACGACCCGAGCGACTGGCAGTAGCCTCGGCCATTAGCGCGCAAGCCAGTCTTGGCAATAACGGCACCGCGAAAATACTGTCTACCCAGGCGATTGATGTCACGACCCCTTCATTCGATGTCCCCGGTGATCTAGCGCCACCTCTGGTCATTGTGTTTACTAGCCCCGAAACCTATGACGTGTTGGATAATACCGACCGAGCAAGGCCTGTCGATTTGGTACCGCCGCTGCGTAATCAGCGCTTTACGCCGGGCATTCAAAATCGCATGTTGCCTGATTCTGCGGGCCAGACCTCGGTTACCAGTGATGGTCAGTTGGCGGGTAGATTGCCTAACAATGTCACGTTGGCGCCGCTAGAAATCTCCACAAATGGTTATGCAGATGAGACCCTGACGCTGACAACGGTGAGTCCAAAGACCGGTATTGTGTCGGTGCAGCCAGCGATTGAAGTGACCGCAGGTGAACCCGCATCGTCTATTTCGAGGAGTTTGAATGCTTTGACGGGCGTCACCGCAAGCGCAATCACCACCTTGAAAATTTCTGAGTTCAGAAATGCTGAAGATGGCGCGCTGCCGATGGTGTTGACCATTAACGGCATCACCGTGAATACCCCAACCGATCCGAATGAGCCAGGGTTGCTCTCGCCTAACTATCTAGCGGATATTATTTCTGCCAACCCTAATTTTACCGCGGCAGGCATTACCGCCAAGAGCGATGGTGAAGTACTGACGCTGACATCGATTGCCGGCGATGACATTACCGTCGGCGTACGCGGTGATGCAGGCGACAGCCTTGTTTTAACCGACGAATTTGGCGGAATATTGCCCATATTCGGCGCCGGGGGAAGCACGCCTGCCGTTCTGACCGGCGATGCAGATATTTCAGCGGGATTTAATTTCGAGCTGGGTGGCCCTTATCGACTGAGCATCAATGTTGACGGCAGCGTTACGGAAGAGATCTTGTTGGGTGGCAATCAAATTCTTGGCTCCGACGTTGTCCGCGAATTGCAGAACAAAATTGATGCGAGGAGCAATGCCGGTAGTGATGTGGTGGTCTCCATGGATCTGCAAGGTCAGATCAGTCTCACGACACGGGCGTTAGGCGACCAGGCCAATATTCAGATTGTGGATGTCTCCCCAGGGCTGAATCTAGCGCTTGGTCTGGTGCCAAATAGTTCAGTGGGTGCAGAAGTCCGTAACGAAGTGACGGTGGGCGGTGTCCTGGATGTCGTGATGGAAGAGGGCGTTAGCATCAACTCTAGTGCTGTTCAGGTTACAGGTAATCTGTTCACCGCAACTCCCGAGGCACGCAGCACTTATCTGGGTTACCAGGTCATCATTGATGGTATTGCCGAGGTCGGCGACAAGTTTGTGGTGGAGTTTAACGCCGATGGTGTATCGGATAACCGTAACGGTCTTGCGCTTACCGCAATTGAAAGCCAAAAAATTCTCGAAGGTTCTAGCGTCAGTATGCAAGAGTCCTATGGTCGCCTGGTGGAAGTGGTCGGTGCACGAACCGCGCAAGGGCAGATTAATGCCGAAGCGAGTCAATCGTTGTTACTCCAGTCACAACTCGCCAGAGACAGTATCTCCGGGGTCAGCCTGGATGAAGAAGCTGCTGACTTAATTAAGTATGAATTGGCCTATAACGCGTCGGCTCAAGTGATCTCGGTTGCGAGAGATTTGTTCGATACCTTGCTCAATACCTTCAGGTAGATAACATATGCGTATAACCACTATTCAAACTTTTAACCGCGGTATCGCAGATATTCAGCGAGTCAGTAAAGCCGGTAATGATACTCAGGCGCAAATATCTAGTGGTCGGAAGTTTCTCCGTCCCTCTGATGACCCCGTGGCGGCTACCAGAATTCTGCAGCTCAATCAGGAGATTGTTGCCAGAGAACAGTATCAGCGCAACATTATTTCAGTGACCAACCGGTTGTCTTTAGAAGATTCCATATTAACTGGTGTGGGCGATGTGTTGCAGCGAGTGCGAGAAATTAGTATTCAATTAGGTGATGGCTCACTGAGCAAGGAAGACCGCGGCTTTCTCGCGGAAGAAGTGAACATACGTCTCGAAGAATTACTCGGTTTACTGAACACCAAGGATGCCAATAGTGAGTTCATATTCGCCGGTTATAAAGGCGGCACACAGCCATTCGTTGATGGTGGTGGCGGAGGCTTTAAGTTTCAGGGCGATGAGGGTGAACGCCTGGTGCAAATTGGCGCCTCCACATTCATCGCGTCCCGTGACTCTGGTAAAGCACTGTTTGAAGAAGTGTCTTCAGATACCAATACTTTCTTGACGACCAACAATCCGCGTAACACTGCGGTGCCACCGGCGAATATTACGGTGGGTCAGGTGATAGATCAGGAAGCATTCGATGCGTTTTTTCCAGAGGATGCCTATATCTCATTTGAGCCGGCGGATGCCATTACACCGGCGGGCTTGAATTATACGGTGCGACGATCATCGGATAACCGGGTAATAGAGGGTTTGCAGAACGAGCGCTTTACCTCGGGCGAGCTGATTGACTTTCAGGGTGTTGCTGTTCGAATAGCGGGTACGCCAGATCCTGGTGACAGTTTTATCATCGAATCATCCTCGCAGCAGAGCATTTTGACCACGATGGGCAGAATGGTAGAAGGCTTTCGTGCCTTTGATGATTCGCCCGAGGGTAAGCAAATGGTGGCAGATCTCGTCGCAACGACCATCAAAAATTTGGACAATGCTCAGACGAGTATTCTGGAAGGCCAGAGTAAAGTGGGCGCTCGCTTGAACACCCTTGAGAGTACTCAGGCATTACATGAGAATATTGATCTGGTCAGCCAGGAAGTGTTGTCTGATTTGCAGGATGTTGATTTCGCCGAGGCGGTGAGCCGCCTCAGCCTTGAAACCTTCATTTTGGAAGCGGCGCAGCAGAGCTTTGCCAGGATCGCGAACCTATCCTTGTTTAACTCTCTCTAACTCTTCTTAGTTATATTAACTACGCTGCTCTAACAGTGTTGTAGCGCCGCTCTCGTGGTGCTTAGACTGGATTAACCACGATATAGGCACGATCCGGCAGTGCGCCTTCCAGCACAGTGCGATAGGTTGCCTCGACGTCACTACTTTCCTCAATAGTGACCCACCGATCAACGTCACCCAGAAAACGATTCGTGGCGCTGGTCAGTGCGGATTGAAACTTTTCTGGACCCCATTCCGCAAGGCGCTTTTGAATCTGACTGGGCGCAAAAAACATGCTGGGTGCGGCACCGGGCAGTGTTTTTGGATCCTGGCCGCTGCGGGCATCGTAATGAGTAATACCGACGCCGCAGCTATTCACCAGATTGCTATTAAAATGGTTATGGATCTGGGTCAACACATCACGGTTGCCGGACATGTCGACATAAGCCGTGGTCAGGCTAGCATCCATATCATTGACCGCATCGTAGGTGGCGACCTCGTCGTACAAGCCCATATTGGAAACAAAATCGGCATTGCCTTTTGACGTCAGGCCGATCACTTTGATGTCCCGGTCTTTCAAAAGATAAGCCATCGAGAACGCGGTTTTGCTGCTGGCGCTGGAAAGAATGATCTGTTTGGCGCCGAAAAAGTCGTTGTCAGCGAAGAAATCGTCCAGCACAAAACCGGTGGTGAATAGTGGCCGGTAGATCATTTGATGATTGTCGAGTTCGGGCGCGTAGCCGTTTTCAGGTGTCATCAGGCTGTATTGGTTGTAGGTAGGAGGCAATGCCGCGCGGTGTTCAGCGCCATCAAACAGCCCGCGTTCATTGACTTTCTGAGGTTCTATGACGAGATAGCTAGACATTGGGTAATAGCCATAATAGCGAGTGCCAGGCTCGACATCAGGGGTTTTGCTCTCGACGACCGTGCCCATCCCCCATACTGGAATACGCCCCTGATCACCGCTTGCAGGAAAGAACTGCCAGTAGCCAATCATATCCCCAGCCACGCCGTAGGTAATGTTATTCGCCGTCAGCGCGTAACGATCGACGCGGATCAGGGTTTGCCCTTCGCTTATCTCGGGTTTGGTGGTGTCCTCGACAGTGGTATTGGCAAGATTGGTTCGTTCAACCAGAAAGTTGTGCGCGCTCATGTGTATCCCCTTTGTTCACGAAATGTGACAGGGGAGTATCATTGATGCTTAAGTATGTAGCTGTCAAATCCAGCCTGGGTGAGTAGCAGCGAGCCGAGTTCCGCCCGGCGGCCCGGAGTCGCCACAACATAGACGGTTTCCTGGTCCAGTTCGGCAAAATGGTCACGCAGTAGTTGCAGAGGAATATTTTCGGTGCCTTCGATGATTTCTACTTCAATTTCACTGGGATGCCTAACGTCAATCAAGCTGATCCTTTGCTCACCGCCAGCAATGACATTGCGAACTTCATCCAGCGTGACATATTCAGAAGCCGGTTTTACCAGCAGATTGTTGAACTCTTCTTTGCCGAGCCGCATCAAGATGCCAGAAGTGAGCATGGTAACGGTGGCATTTCGCTTCGTTTCGCTGATCAGTGCATCTTCACCGAAACTGTCGCCCGGGCCGATTCTTTTCAAGTGTTGATGTTCATCGCCTTCGGTCCGATCAATACTGGCCTGGCCTTGTTTGATGACATAGAAATAGTCGCCAGCCTCGCCCTGATAAATGACTTCATCGCCTTTATTAAAGTTGATTGGTGAAAAATTCTGAAACAACGCCTGGATGTTCGCTGGCGGTATAAATTCAAACAGCCGTGAACTTAAGAGCCGGCTCATCCAGTCGTCATCGCTACGATCATCCTCGATGGCGTGATCGACTGTCATGATCAGATCGAGCGTATCTTGATCCATGCCTATGAGTAGGCAGTCGGTTGTCGCGATCACGGTGTGTTGGTAGTGCTCGGCTTCTTCCAGGCAACGGCAATTGTTAGGTGCGTCTGAGTCTTGCTGGGTGGTTTGGAATTCGGCGTCGACCAGATCGACACTACCGCTCAACAACCACCAGCAAGCCTCTCTGGCATCTTCCCGTTTGAACACCATCTTGCCTTTCGGCACGGCTTTTAACGTGGCTGAATGGCAAGCTTCTTCAAGCGCGTTCTCTGCGAGTAATTGGAAAGGGGAAAACCGGCTTAACATTTTGGAGGTAATGATCAATTGAGTGGCCCTGAAAATAAGTAGCGGTATTCCATTAAATATAGACAAAAAAAAGGCCGACAAGGCGCCGGCCTCAAAAACTCTTTCTTTGACTGCTAGCTCGAAAGAGTCAAGGGCTACTTTTTAAGACAGCGCTGCACGAAAAAGATTCTGTCGAGGCCTCTTTTTTACGTCCTTTTGCGTTCTGGTTCATCTTCAGTTCAGGTTCAGGGCTTCTTCTGACAATGAAACTGGTACATGCTTTTGAATATCAGCGGATTTTCCTGTTCAAAAATATGCCAGTCATTGAGATTCAGGAAGTCGGCGTTTGATCCAAAACGGCTCTTGTAAGCAGCCTGAATGTCCTTGTGCAGAGGATTGAAGCCAAGAAATTCTAGGTCATTTCGCTCGAGAAGTGCTTTTATTTCCAGAATGTCATATTGATGTTCTTGAACATGGAAGAGTAGGTCGCGGCATTCGGAGGTGGAGTAAAAGTCCCGTGGGATGTTCTTCAACTCGTTCGCGGTTTTCAACTCATGAGCCCGGGTTGTACGGATATCTTCTAGTGTTGCCTTAGGGTTATGGACTCTCGCGCGATTAATACCCATGCAATCTCTAGCAAGTCGACTATACAAGCCGAGACGAAGGAGTCCGTGACTGCGCAGTCGCCTTACTAAGGCTTGCAAACCCTCCTCGGGGTCTCTCATGTGGTGCAAGACACCAGAGCACTCGATGACATCAAATTTTTCCTCGATAGAGTCGAGTTCCAGAATGTCTCCCTGAACAAATTCTATATTGTCGATCTCTAAATCCAGGGACTTTCTCTTGGCATAGCACAAGCTACGGAGGCTGAGATCAAGCGCCATAATACGAATATCTCGACAGCCTGCAGCGAGTCGAAGAGGATGCCTACCAGTCCCAGAACCGGCGACAAGACAATCAAGATGCTTGTTGAACTTTTTAGGATTGCGAATCGTGGCGTGGATCCCTGAACGGAGTTCGAGATAACGAACTTTTTCTTCGACTGCGAATAAATTTTCCCAACGAGGGTATGGATTTTGTTCGTATTGATCCATGACCGCTTTGGAAACGTCGAGAGAGACCGTGGCCAGTGTACGGATTGAATCTTCAAGTGACTGCTCGACGGACCGATCAATCAGCGTTTTTTTGAGTAACGGCTGAAGTACAGCCGGCCAATCGTTCAGATTCGAGACCGAAACCTTGCGTGCAAAAGCCAATGCTTCGATAGGTTCGAACATGGCATAGAGAAGTAGTGGTCCTAATTGTTGTCTGAGATCCTCCTCGTTATGAATTTCTGTCTCAAGTAATGACTTGATGCCTAACAAAACAACGCGCTCTCCAGCTTCGATTGAGAAGGCATACTCTATTCGCTCTGCGTGATTGGCGAATGCGACGACGAGGGTTTGTAACTCATCCGCCAGGTCACTTTCGATAGCCAAATTGAAAATATGATGTCGAACCTGGTTAAGGAATAGCTCCACTTTGGCATCAGCCAACACCAAATTGCTGAGAGCTGCAGGTAAAAATAAATCTGAGAGAATGGTTGATAGTTCGATTGTTCCATCTTCAATATCTAATTCGAATTTCTCTGTTAATAGTTTGACGCTAACCCGATCCAATGAAGCGTTATCGATAGTGGTATTGTCGAAATATTGAATTAAATGGTTCTCAAACGTGGGCGAGAGAATGGGTTCTCTCATTTCATAGATACACTGAAAAATTGCCTTTTCTAGACTTTCTACTCGTTTAGGGTCGAGTTCCGAGGCAATGACATAGTTCTTGTAAGCGTCAGCAGGTTGTCCGTTAAACAACTGTGCATCGGCCATCATGAGCAACGCGAACACTTCCTCTGGCTTCGGTTTATCGAGCCGCATCGACTTGATGAATGGCGTAAGGCACGCAATGGCTTCAGAAAACCTTTTCTCACGTATGAGAGCACGTGCCTCTTCGAGCTCTGTTGGCTCAGACGGCTGTTTTATTGGTGTTGTAACGTTCATAGGTTCCTTCCCGTGATCGTACCTAGTGATTATCCTGGTTACTGATGGTTTCCGCATTAATCGCGCCTCTCGTTTCCAGCAATGATGACGCGCGGGCGTCATTTCTTTCGAGTGCCTGGTGAACCAACTGCAGGACTTGTTTATGTTGAATTCGAATCTGTTCGAGCTCGACTGTTATGTCTCGAAACAGCGGCAAACACACCGGTACCTTAAAGAACTGTTCAACCAGGGATTGCCGCTGATCGGCAAGCGACAGCAGGTTTTCCCAGTCGAGGTGATCCGCTGACGATGCAATGTCTTGAGATAGCGCGGATATTTCCTGCCATTGAGTACGCTGCAGCGAAAGCGCGTCTTCGGTCCATTCAGTGGCCAGGTCAGGTGTTTCCATACTCAAGCTTTCGCTTTTTTGCCGATATCTTCTTTTGAGTATAGACAGTGGTGCCAGGTTTGCCCGGCTTTGGGTCAAAAAATTGACCTGGTTTTCACCTTTTGTCTTACGCTCTTCTGACGCCATTTCTGGGCAAAGTGTCACTCTTCTGTGACAGCTAAAAAAATCGATTAAAAAGATTAAAGGATTTCTCAAGACAGTCGTTACTAGTCATTGAGCTGTAGTACTTCCTTTGATTTGTTGATGTTTGGAGGTACTTGGATTAACTGAGCAAACGGTTGCACATAGGTGCTGACCAATGGAGTAAGAAACCATGCCTCAAATTATTAATACAAACATTGCGTCGCTGACGGCTCAACGTAACCTTAACTCTTCGCAGTCTGCTAACAGAACTGCATTGGAACGGTTATCGTCGGGTCTTCGGATTAACAGTGCAAAGGATGATGCTGCCGGTCTTGCTATCTCCACACGTTTCTCATCACAGATCAGAGGTTTGTCTGTGGCGATTCGAAACGCGGGTGACGGTATTTCCCTCGCACAAACAGCGGAAGGTGCGCTGGATTCTATGTCGAGTTCATTACAGCGTCTTCGAGAACTGGCGCTACAGTCTTCTAACGCGACTAACTCTGACGTTGACCGAGAAGCACTAAACGCGGAAGCGCAGCAGCTGATTTCAGAAATCACTCGAACGGGTGAGCAAACTGACTTCAACGGTACCAACCTACTAGACGGCAATTTCAACGCTTCCTTCCAGGTCGGTGCAAATGCTGGTGAAACGGTAACATTTGGTATCGCCGAACTTACTGGCTCTAACCTGGGCGGCGGACGAACCGCTGGCGTGAGTGCCATTGGTTCTAGTGCTGGTCTGGGTAACGGCGACCTTGTCATTAACGGCGCTGTTGTTGGGCCATCTGTTGCGTCTGATGATACGGCTTCGTTCGCGAACTCACCGTCCAGTGCCATTTCAAAGGCTGCCGCAGTTAACCGTGCAACTGAACAGTCTGGTGTCAAAGCTGAAGTACTGACCAATATTGCCGCCGGTAGTGTCCAAAGCCAATCCGCTGGTGGTGCTAACTCAACAACGGGTACTATTTCGTTAAACGGTGTTGAAATCGCGGTTGCTACCGGTGATGTGGATGAGTCTGCTGACCGAAGCGGTGCTGTGGCGGCGATTAACGCGCGTAGTGGTGAGACCGGCGTTACCGCCGTAGACACTGGTACACGTTTTGGTGGTATTAACCTTGAGGCCGAAGATGGTCGAAATATCACCCTACAATTTTCGTCTGGCACGATATCAGCAGCCAGTACAGGTTTGACCAGTACAGAGACGACGTCTGGTGGCTATACCCTTAGTGCAGAAACGTCAGGTACCGCCATTGTGATATCTGAGAGCACCGGTAGCATTTCGAATTCAGGCCTGGTGGCGGGTACTTATAATGCCAATACAGCTGCGGTTGCCACCAGCGTGCGTACATCTGAAGATGGCGCGCCAGTGATTGCGCCGATATTTGATACGCCCGCTGTTGCAGCGACTGTGACCAGTTCTGGGATTGGTACTCTGGGAGATTACTCAGGTGCGAACGCCCTTGAGTTCGACGTTACGATTAGCAATGCAGTAAACGCGTCTGAAAATGGCACCTTTACAGTTAGCGTGAATCAAGATCTCGCGGGTGATTCTGGTCAGGATCTCGCCGATGCCATCAATAGTTCAATTAATGGCTCTATTGCAGTCACTGCCAGTGTAGATAGCGATGGTAATTTACAGATTGCTCGCGACAGTGCAGAAGCAGGCTCATTAACGGTCAGTAATTTTGCCGATAACGGCACAACCACTGGCGCGGTCGTTGCCACAGCGTTGGGCGTGACGAGCGGAGTCGTTGGACAAGGTGCTGACGTGATTTCTGAGAATACAGTCGTTGACGCAGTAGCAGGATCGGTGACCGGTCAGACTACGATTGATAGCTCTGCCCTGGGCGGTACTGTCATTGATGCCAATGATCGGATTTCGTTTGATATTACGATCGCGGATGCGGAAACCCAGTCAGCACAGACTGTTTCCGTTAGGCTGGACGGCGCCGTCGCGCTTAACTCGTTGTCTGATACAAGTGAGGTTGTCGATGCAATCAACACGGCGATCGCTGCTGCAAGTACGACGATAAATGTTACCGCTTCTGTCGATGAGAACGACCAGCTAGTGCTGACCCGCGATACTGCGGAAGCAGGCTCAGTTGAGATCTCAAACATCGCAGGTGCTAATAACGTATCAAATGCTGAAGCGGCGCAGGTGCTTGGCTTTGCCCAGAATGATTTGGATGGTAACGGCACAATCAGCACTAACGGCGCAAACGCGACAACCGTTGGTGAGGTAAATGCGGCAGCTGTTTTCTTCAGTACCGGCAATAGCTTTACTGCCGGTGAACAGTCAGCCACGACCGTCGCGTTTGAGACAGGTGTTGCTGCTTCTGCGGTCCTCAGTACGGGTGCTGGTACGAATACGACATCTGGTTCTACCGGCATCAACATGATTGAAGCCGGCGCAATTGAGTTTTCACTTTCGCTGGATAACGGCGAAGCACAAACCATTTCAACGGCGGCTCAAGCCGGTGTTACTGACGCCACTCAGGCCACGGTGTTAAGTGCTATTTCGACCGCGGTCGACACGGCGTTTGGTGCTGGACAAATCCTGGTCAGCTTCGATAACAACGAGCTGGTTTTTGAAACGGGGCCCAAAAGTTCTGCGAAGAGTCTGGAAATCACTTCTGTTGTCGCGAACGCAGGTTCTGATGCACTGGATCTGGCTGGCGCGGTAGGTATTGTTGCTGTCGGTGATGGTGGCACAGAGGCCGCTCAGGTCACTGTTGCTGCTGGTACCACACCAGACTATGGTTTCGATTTTAATAGCACAGTGACGAGCTTTAAGACCGGTGATTCCGGTACTTTGGTTGACCGAGATAACATCTCATTCGACATCTCCTACGACAATGATGGTGCGATCACCAACGATACCATTACGCTTGATGGCGATAGTAGTCCGCAAGGTGTGAGGTTGGAAGTTGCTGGTCTCGATGGTGGCAATGCAGACGACAACGTTCTCAATGCTCTAGTTGGCGCAGGCGCTGACCTAACAGGTAGTTTTGCCGGAGCCGATTTAACCGGTCTCGATGCCGCTAAAATCAGCTTCACGCTGACCTACAACGGCGTGACGACCGGAGCTATTGAGAACGATGCTACCCCAGCGGACAGCACGGCTTTACTTGCCGACCTGCAGACTGAAATTGATAGTCTGTTAGCGGCTGCTGGTAGCGGTACTGCGACACAGAGTTTTTCACCTGTAGATGATTATGCTGCGGGTGATGTGACCGTATCGATCAGCAGTAGTGGTAGCCTTGTTTTTGAAGTTGCGGATGCTACCAATGGTTCAGCAACGTTGGCCTACACAGCGACAGCGGGTCTAGCAGCAACGGCCACAACTAACGATGGTTCTACGGTTAACTCTGCCGGTGCCGCCGTTGACGCTGGTATTTATGCAGCGTCAAAGGGCGCGACTGCGACACTGGACGGCGCATTTACAGAAACAGACTATGCGACTGGTAACGTCGACGTCACGTTCGATATATCCATCGTTTCAGGTGGTGTGACAAACACTCAAACAGTCACGCTAGATCAGGACGATAACGGTGACCAACAAGCTGGTGTAACTGGAGTGCAAACTGCAGTGGACGCCGCATTTGGCGCCGACACTATTCGAGTAACGAGAGATATAACGACTGACTTCCTCAGTTTCACGACCGTCGCAACCGGCGCAGATGTGTCCGTCACGTTGGATAACTTTACCGATGATGCCGCGCTTAATGCTGGTCTTGGTACGCTTGGTGCTACCAGCAGTTCCCATACTGGTAGCGGGGCAGATTTTGATGCCGACGCAGCGTTTATAGCCGATGTGAACGCGAAGCTCGCAGCTGCAACTTCGCCGATCAGCACTGATGTGACGGCATCCATCGACAAGGACAGCAACCTGGTCTTTACGACGGCAACCACCGGAGACGCTATCGATCTGACCGTAGGTAACTTTGTCGGCAGTTCAGCTGCACTCGGCGCCCTGGGTGTTACAGGCACTGAGCGTGCCTATGGACCTGAGCTGGTCATATCGACTGGCCTTGCGACCACGGCAGGTGATGCTGGAGGCGATGGTGCGACTGGTATCGACATAAGCGGCACTATTGGTGATGGTTACAGCTTCGATATCTCCTTCAATGGCGGACCCGCTATTTCGGTGCAGGATTCTGGTGCCGGCGCTAGTAACGCCACGTCGAATCAGTTGGTACAGGACATCCAGACGAGCTTAGATGCAGCCTTTGCCGCTAGCACCGATGGTGCCGGTGCTTCGGCCTACACATCTGGTGACATTCTTGTGTCTGTTAACAATTCAGGAGCGCTGGTTTTCTCTAATACGCAGACTGATGCGAATGCGTCGCTAGAGATTACTGCTGGCTCAGGTCTGCTGACCATTGCTGACACAGGTGTTGTGGCACCAACCAACTTTACCGCTGGTGGTGCCCAGGCAACAATCAGTGAAGCGACTGGTTTAGAAGCCGTGACCAGCTTTGACTTCAGCAGCGGCGGTTCTAATGCCGCGAACGTGACGTTCGATGTCACCTTTGACGATGCTAGTGGCTCCGCACCTGTGACGGCTACCGTCACTCTGGCTGCCCCAGCGGCCTCTGACAAAGACGACCTGGTTGCGGATATTCAGGCCTCGCTTGATAGTGTTCTGGATAATGCCGGCGACATTGTGGCAAGCCTGGATAAAGATGGCTTTCTGGTCTTCACCACGAGTAACGATACCGGTGCAGGTGTGTCCTTTACGATCGACAACTTTACTGAAGGCACCGGTGGCGACGCTGGTGGTCTGGCAGCGCTTGGTCTAGGTGATGGTAATGCTACGGCATATAACACCTTGTCCTTCACAGCCTCTGGTACGGATACCAATATCGTCACGAATACCGCTGGTACAGTAGAAACTGATACCGGACGTGATCAGCCTGTGCAAAACAACACACTGACGGTGACGGGTCTTCAAGGTGGGGATGAGAGCATCACGCTGGACGGTAGCTTTACGGACCGCGTAGCGATTGTTGCTGAGTTGAATGACAAACTGACCAATGGAACCGCAAGCTTAAGTGATTCGGGTGTGATCACGATCACCGATAACGACATCACCCAGGCAAGTGAAGGCAATACGGTTGCGATCACCGGTACCGCTGCAGCTGAGCTTGGCTTCGACGGCAACGGTAGTGCTTCTGCCGCCATTGAAAGCGAACAGCAAACGGCCACCGTCGCTAACGAAACTCAGGTGATCCGTAGTTTGTTAGATGGCGACCTGCGAATCAACGGTGTGAGTATCGCAGCGTCTCGTGCTTCTGATGATACCGCTTCTAATGAACTGGCTGACAGTTCTACTAAGGCAGCGAGTGGTATTGCCATCGCGGCGGCCATCAATCGTACAACGGATACGACTGGTGTGAGCGCTACGGTGAATTCAACCGTCGTTACCGGCGGTACCGAGAGCACGGATAGAACAGCCGATGGCGACTCTGGTGTGGTTTACGTCAATGGTACCTCAACCGGTACGCTAGCCCTGGGTACTGATAAGGAAACCAACCGTGCTAACGCGATCAGTGCGATTAACCAGATTGCTGGTCAAACGGGTGTGTCTGCCACCGATAACGGTGGTGGTATTACCTTAACGGCTGCTGACGGTCGTAACGTCTCTGTCGCGATCGACACATTGGGCACCGGCTTCACAGGTGAGAACATTGGCCTGAATGCTAATGTTCAAGGTATCGCAGAAGCTGACTTTGCTGGCGACGGCACAACCTATGCTGAAGTCGCTGCCACAACGTCTTCCACTATTCGTCTTGAGTCTTCCAAGGAGTTCACGGTAGGCGCAGGTACTAACGGTGCGGTGGGTGGTGATGGTTTCGGTGGACTCGAAGGTCTCGGCATTAAAGCCGGTACTTATGGTGGTGCTGATAGCGGACAGTTCTTGAACGAGGTGGATCTCTCCACGGTGGAAGGAGCTGTTGCAGCTCTAGATGCCCTGGACAATGCGCTCTCTTCAGTATCGTCCGAGCGAGCGAATCTGGGTGCTATCCAGAACCGTTTGCAATCAACAATTGATAACCTATCGATCTCGGTTGAGAACCTGCAGTCTGCAAACTCTCGAATTTTGGACGCTGACTTTGCTGCTGAAACAGCGGAATTGTCCAGAACTCAGGTACTGCAACAGGCTGGTATCTCAATTCTCGCTCAGGCGAATGCTGCTCCACAGCAGGTTCTGTCACTCTTACAGTAATAGAGTAGTAGGGTCCTTTTGGAGAAGCATAAAGTGGTCTGGAAGTTGGCGTCTTATGTAGTGATGGCTAGGACGCCAACAACCAAATCCTTACGAGGTTCGTTATGAATAATATTAATCCACAAAGCCCAGCTCAGGCTGAGCAGCGTTCTGGAACGCGGGGTGGACAGCGAACGGAGGCGAGTACGATTCCCGCAGTTTCAAGTGGCAATGAATTGCCACCTGCTGAGGCAACGGATGTCACAGCAACAGCATCTGCAAAAGCAGATGAGAGTAAAGAGCAGTTAGTAAAAGCAGTGGCTAAGCTCAATGACTACATTCAATCAGTGCAGCGTAACCTAAGGTTCACGCTTGACGAGGCCAGCGGCCGATCGGTGATCACAGTAATTGATACCCAATCGAACGAGGTGATTCGTCGCATACCCGAGGAAATAACCTTGAGTCTGGCACAGAAATTGAATAACGAAGAACCACTGCTATTGTTTAGTGCACAGGTGTAAGGATACGTCTCGGGCTCTAATCAACAAAAGTAGCAAACTGTTCTATCTTTGATGGAACAAGCCAGGGTCGCAGTAGGAGCTAATTTCCTTCTGCGACTTTGGTGTTTCTAACATCTACTGAGGTTACATCTGTGGCAGCAATACAATCACTAGGTATTGGCTCAGGTATTCTGACTAATGAACTAGTCGACGATCTGGTAAAAGCTGAGCGGGATACGATCGACCTGCGGCTTGATCTTCAGAAAGCGGAGTTCGAGGCAGAGATATCCGCGTTTGGCACCATTACGGGTGCATTAGAAAAACTCAAAACTACTGCCGATGCGCTGAAGGCACCCAGTGCCTTGCAAGCGATTACGGCAAATACCAGCGACGAAAGTGCGCTATCCGCAACAGCTTCAAGTTTGGCTGAAGCTGGTAATTACTCAATTACGATTAATGAGCTGGCCCAGTCGCATTCTGTGGTCAGTAAGTCCTACGATGAGATTACCGATATTGTCGGTACTGGTGAGATGACATTTCGCTTTGGTAGCACAACCTTCAGTGGGGGTGATTACGATGCGTTTGCATTAGACAACACCAAATCCAGCAAGACCCTTGTCATCGATTCCAGCAACAACACCCTGGCTTCCTTGCGATCCGCCATCAACAACGCGGATTTTGGCGTCGATGCCAGTATTGTCAATGATGGTTCCGGTTTCCGTCTGCTCTTGTCCACAGAAGACCCTGGCATCTCGAACAGTATGGAAATTCTGGTGGCCGCGGATAATGGCAGTGGCCTGTCTCAACTTGCCTATAACAGTACCTACAACGGTCAGACTGCGGTGGGTGCGATCACCGAGGGCGGCTCGACAGACCTTTCTACCGGTATTGATTTCTCTTCAGGCAATGCCAACTTCACTTTTGATCTGGGCGCTACCACGGGTATCGCGGTCACTGTTGATGCCAACGCGACGACGGATCTTGGCGGCGGTGGCGCTACGGCCGAAGACAATCGAATTGCGGTTCAAACAGCGATTGATACGGCGTTGATTACTGCGGGCCTGTCGGCCGGTGATGTGATTGCGTCCATCGACGCTGACGACGGTGGCCTAGTCCTGACGACGCTCGCCACCGGCTTGTCTGAATCGATTCAGGTAACGGCCGATGACGGCGTGCTGGGCCTCAATCCCAATCTCGGTTCACGATTCGGTTCGGATGGTAGCCTGACCCAAACCCAGGCGGCGCAGTCGGCCGAGATCGAAGTGAATGGTCTAACCATTACCCGTGAATCTAACCTGGTAACGGAGGTGATTAATGGCGTCACGCTGAACCTGAAGTCTGCCGATATTGGTACACCGATTAATCTAACACTTGAGAGTGACAGTGCATCGATTATCGAAAAGGTCCAGGGGTTTGTTGATGCCTACAATGAATTGAAAGTATTGAGCAACGAGTTAACTAAGTTCGACTTGGAGCGAGGTGACAGTGGCTTGTTGTTGGGAGACTCCACGCTGCGGACGTTGACCTCTCAAATACGCAATGTCATGAACTCTATTGTGGACGGTATCACCGACTCAAGCTTTCGGACCTTGTCGGAAGTCGGGATTTCCACCAATCAGGACAACAGCTATCTATTAGAGTTAGATGCCGGGAAGTTGAGCCAATCGATTGAGGAAAACCCCAATGCGATTGTGAGTTTGTTTGCGACCAATACCTCTACTTCTGATCCACTCATAGAAGTGGTCAATACCAGCTTTAGCACGCTGCCTGGCGCTTATGTGGTTGAGCTGACCCAGGTGGCGACGCAGGGTAACTATCAGGGCGATACCCTGGCAGCGCTAGACAACCCCATCACGATTAATGACGACAACGATAGCTTCGTGATCAATGTAAACGGCGAAACGTCTGAAACTGTATCGATTACCCAGGGTGTTTACGCATCTGCTGCGGTTTTTGCGCAAGAACTTCAATTGCGTATTAACAACGATGCCAACATCTCTGAAACCAGCGATACGGTGACGGTGAGTTACAACAACACGAGCCAGCGATTTGAGTTCCAGAGCAATGACTATGGCTCGAGTAGTTCGATTTCATTTTCTTCAGCGGATATCAATGTTGAAGCTGAACTCGGCTTTGGTGCAGAGGTTGGCACCGTCAATGCCGGTTTGGATGTGAAGGGCACCATCAACGGTGAGGCTGCCACCGGTAAAGGTCAGTTCCTGCGAGCATCGGAAGGTGCAGAAGCTGCTAAGCCGGGTTTTGTCAGCAGCAGTATCCTCAATGATTTGAATGTACCGCTCACCGTGACCGCTGGCGAGGTGACGGCCGGCGACTACGATTTTAAGATCAATGTTGACGGCATTATTTCAAACACCATATCGATCGCTGCAGGCACCTATTCAACGGCGCCAGAACTTGCAGTGGCCTTACAAGCCGCGATTAACAGTGACGCTGTGCTCACCGCTGCGGGCAAATCTATTGCGGTTGATTTTGATCTGGGCGTTGGTAACTATGGCGTGATTTCGGCCACTACTGGGGCGGCTTCATCGGTGAATTTTACGGAAATTTCCGCCAACATGACCAGTCAATTTGGTTTCGCCGTCGGCGGCGGTACCGCTGGAGCCTCAGCGACTGGTGACCTCAACGAGGCAGCCGGGTTAAGAATCCGTGTCTTGGGTGGTACTTTGGGTACCCGCGGTACCGTTAGTTATATTCAGGGGACGGCTTACAAACTGTCGCAGTTGTTTGATGTCATGCTTCGCTCGGGCGGGGTGCTCGATGTCAAAGTCGATTCCCTGTCAGGGCTTTTGGACGGTGTAGAAGAGGCGAGGGTCAAGCTCAACACGCGAATGGACGCGCTTGAAGCACAGCTGAGCAGTCAATTTGCTATAGCAGACGGGCTAATCTCACAGCTCAATAACACGGAAGATTTCTTGAGTCAGCAGCTGAGTATTTTGAGCGAGGCGTTTAAGAAGGGCTAAAATTATTAGCTAGCGATCCGATTGCGACCACCTTTCTTGGCACGATAGAGTGCTTCATCTGCGCGCTTCAACACATCATCGGGGTTCTCACCACGGGTTTTTTCCGCGACACCAATGCTAATGGTGACGGATACTTTTTTGCCTGCCTTGCGAAATGAGCCCTTTTGACGATCTTTTTGTGCCGATGTGTCCTCTTCTACCCGCTCTTGTTCCCGGATCACCATTTCGTAACCTTCGATGTTCTTCCGCACTTGCTCAAGAAAGTAGCTGACGTCATCGACCTGCTTGCCTGCAAACACCACGGTAAATTCTTCACCGCCATATCGGTACGCCTTGCCGCCACCCTGAACTTTTCCGATTTGGCTCGCGACCATTTGTAACACCTGATCGCCAACGTCATGGCCGTGAGTATCGTTAAACTTTTTAAAGTGGTCCACATCGAGCATCGCCATGCAGTATTGACCACCTAAGGCGGTAAGACTTTCGTTCAGTGCGCGTCTCTGTGGCAAAGAGGTGAGTTCGTCGCGATAGGCCATGTTGTAGTAGTCGCGCATTAAGCCTATCGCCAGTGCGAGCGCAATGGCGGTCAAGAACGCCTGGCTAATCGCGTCGGGCAAGCTGAAAACCAATGTAATCGCGATGCCTGTATTGGCTGCGAATAAACTCTGGGTCACCGGTGATTGGGAAAAACTGCTTGCACCTAACGTCACCGCTAAGGCAATGAGGGCGATGATCACGGCTGGTTGTGAGGCGTTTAGCCAATCAGACCAGAAGGGCAGTAGCTCGAAAAAGAGAAAAGGCTCGATCAAGGGACCGTAGCGGTCTGCCAAAAATACCGCAGCGGCGAGCTGGCTGAGTACCAGCGTGATCCGCAGAATACCCGCTGAAGTCAGCGTGCCGCGTTCGGGTAAGAAAGCCAGGATAGCAAGATTGATAGGTATCAGTAGCAAGCCCAGCGCGTGAACAAATACAATGTCTGCCTGGTATTGATCAGCAGAGAGTAGCAGTAAGCCAAAAGTTGCTGCGATCAGAGACCTACCCCGATTGAATGCGCTGGCGATTAAGGCGACCAGCAGCAGACTGGCGTAGGGTAGATAACCGAGCAGGATGAGTGCATCGCCAGGCAGCTGTGCAACGTTGGCGGCACCAAAGTATGCGAAGCCAAACAGGACCGTGGGTAAAAATAGACTTTGGCCAAGCCGTTCAATCACGGCGACTGCTCGAGATCGTCGAGAAATAAATTGAGCCGCTCAAGGCACCAGTCCAATCGATGCGGTGCGGTGATTTCACCGACAAACACGTGTTCGTCGGTATCGCCGTCCAGTTCGACTCGAATGAGAATTTTGTGACGCGCGCCCCATCGATTGAAGACCTGGATCGCGGTCGGAGGATAAATGGTACTGTCGTTTCGCATGTACATCATCGCCATCGGTGTATCAAAGCGGCCATAGTCCAGTTTGCTAGCGAAATCCACGGTTTTTTGCATCTCGATGAGTGCCAGAGTGGAATAGCGATGGGTCCAGGCTTTGGCCTGAGCCTCGGAGACGGGTTCCCAGCTATGTTCGCGGCCCAGAATCCAGTGCACCCAGTATTTCGAGAAAGGCCAGGTCAGCAAAAACCCGAAGGGGCTGCGAACTCTAAAATTTGGCGAAAGAAATAAACAAGCATGGACGCGATCTGCGAGCACTGGGTTGTTCAACAACCAGGTGGCGATGGTGCAGCCTGTCGATACGCCGACCACAATCACCTTGTCGCCTAGCCTTGCGGCAATGTCGAAGTGATCAGTGACGCTTTGTAGCCAGTGTTCAGCCGGCGTCAGCATGCCGTCTGGGCCCTCACCGTGTCCTGCCAGTCTGCCATGCACGACATTGGCGCCACGTCTTTGTGCTAGATGGCTCGTGAGCGGTGCGGTCTCTTGCCAGGTGGCAGAAAATCCATGCAGATAGAGGAAACAGTAAGCTGTTTTAGTGGGTTTCTCGGCATCCGCCCACTCAATATTCGCAGCGCTGCCCTCGACGAGATTGGGTACCCGGTTTTCCTGAGCACCTAGCCACTCAGGTAACCGGTCAATGGACATCTGGGGAACCTGAGGTTGGCGCGGCGCAGCATCTAGTTTTGGCCTCGGAGCGAAGACAAATAATACGCCAATAAGGCCAACGACAATCAGTAAATAAAGCATAGTTCACTCGGCACCTGGATGTGCTGAGTGTACAGAATCAGACGCCGCTAACCCAGTCGGGAAATATTGTCGGATTGATGCTGGCAATAGAACTGGAACATGTTGCCAAAGATATCCGGCGCAGCTTCTTCCAGTTTGTCCCAATTTTCTAGATTGATACGTCGTGGGTCGTTAGAAAAGTGCTGGTCGTAAGCGCGCTTAACATCGTACGGCAGATTAACAAAGCCTAGAAAACCGAGTCCGACGCTCTCGACGCAGGCCTTGATGGCAAGTGGCGAGAACAGGTGCTCCTCAACGTGAAAGAGTAAATCCCGGCAACCACTTAAGTTGTAAAAATCTGCAGATTGCTTGATGACATCGAAGTCGCCACTAATCTGTCCATCCAATACAGCCTGACGGAAGATTCGAATGTGTTCGATGTCCGCCGACAACTGATTCTCTTCAATGACATGTCTGGCATGGGTCACAATGCGGCGGGCACGCTCACTGTAAAGGCCAATTTTCATCAAGCCGCCAGGAACCAGCAGCTTGGTCAAGGCCTGCAAACCTGCTAACGGATCGGCCATATGATGTAGCACGCCCGATGATTCAATAATGTGATACTGCTGCCGCGACTGGAGCTCAAGAATGTCAGCCTGGAAAAATTCGATGTTGTCGATTTGATGTTCGCGCGCTTGCTTGGTCGCGTAGGCCAGGCTCGCTTTCGATAAATCGATCGCCGTCACCTCCACGTTGCGGAAATGTTTTGCCACTTGCAGCGCATGTTTGCCGGTACCGCAGCCTGCGATCAAGACCCGTATGGTTTGATTGTGCAAAAATGAGGGTAATGTGAATCCCTGCAGTTCCGCGGCTAATGCCTGGCCATAGTCGGTTGGTGTTGCATAGCTTAATGAGCGCCATCTGGGATAGGGGTTTTCTTCGTACTGCTGTCCAACCGATTTCGAAACGCTGTTTTTGACGCTGGTGAGTGATTCGATTCGACGCAGAATCTCTAGTTCTTTTTGTGGTTCATAAAGGTGTGGCTCGATGACGGGTTGTACCTCATCAGACCATGCAGAAAGCGGTTTTCGTAACAGGTGGTCACGGAAACTGTTGTGGTGCAAAAGTGAATACATGCTGAGTAAGAGCAGCGGGTATTCCACTTCAGTGGTTTGCCATTCGCGAGAAAGCACGGTGGTACTGACCATCGCACGCAGCTCACGCAAAACCTTTTCTTCGGTGAACGATACCGCGTAAACAAATTCGTTATGAATGCATTGCAACGAGATACTGACAAGAAACTCCATAAATCCACTGTCAATTTTCTGTCGGTCAATAGATTCCTGCAGAATACATTGGCGGCATGCCGTCAAAAACTCTTCGATGATAGGGTTTTGAAACTGGCAACGGCGCAGCGCTAGATTGAGTAATTCATCTTTGGACAGTTGTTGCGGATCTAGTGGTGAGTTACCGGCTACTAGATCATATTTGTGGATCAGTAGTGATGACGCGAGATTTGTCAGATCGCTATGATCGACATCTTCAAACTTCATGTAGCTGATGAGCTCTTTTTCTAGCTCTGGTGCGTAGTAATCCGCCTGAATATGGCGAATACACTCGAATAATTTAGTCTTGATATGCGGGTCAGAAGAATCCAGTTTAATCAGCTCGCGATAATCTGCAAACGCCTCAACAAAGGCGCCGCGCTTGGTGCGGCTGAATGCGAGAGATGCTTTGGACCTCGTCGCTTTAGGTGCTAGCTGTTCGGCTCGATTGAATTTGCTCTCTGCCTGCTCATAGGCCTGGGTTGCGAGATAAACATGGCCCCGGGAATAATTGAGCGCGGCTGACTCTGGCTCGAAAGTAAGGGCGTTATCGAGAAACTGACCAGCCTTTTCGAGATCTCCCTCGTCCAGTGAGATGCGTCCGAGAAGATTCAAGGCATCGATATTGTCAGCCTGTTTCTGTAGCACCTTTTGCGCGAGCGACCGGGACCGATTGCGCAACTTGTGAATGCGGCCTTGATCAGCGCCAGCTTCACTGTAAGTGCTATCAAACGCAAAACTGGCTTCTTCCAGCATCTTGTTGATCTTCCTGCGCATTGCAGGCGTCACAGTGCTGCGCCGCAGTGTTTCCTGTTTTGGTTCTGTTTGTCTGTTTAGGTTTTCCATTTTTTAAACCAATCGATGTAAGCCGATGTTTGCTGTTCAGTTTGTATGCCTGGACCTATTTAGACCCTCGCGACAGCAGAGATCGCAAGACGCGTGCCAATCTTCAGTGGTTGGTCACTGTCATTGTCATGAATAATTCGCTAAAGAAATTTTGGGCCGGGCCGTCAACCTCTTTATGAATCATTAAAGGTGGTAAGTTCGATGTACGGATCCGGCGCTAAGCACTACCAACAAATGAATGTTCAAACCAGTGTGATGGACGCAAGTCCTCACCAGCTGATTACTATGATGTTTGATGGTTTGATCAGTAGACTGGCGATGGCGAAAGGTTTTATTGGACGCCAGGATTATGAAGGAAAATCTCGTTGTTTAGGCTCTGCTATCACAATTATAGGGGCCTTGCAGGATGCACTGGACTCTGAGCAGGGTGGCGAAATTGCCGAAAATCTTGACCGTTTGTATATGTATATGACCCGGCGCGTGTTCGCTGCGGGCGTAGCGAATGACATCGATATCATTGACGAGGTTATTAGTCTCGTTAAAACCGTCAAGGAAGGATGGGATGGCATTCGTGAAGAGGTACAAGGTTCGTGAGCGCGGTTCAGAACATATCTGAAGGAGCTGACGCGAGCCGAACGGCGATCAGTCAGTTGCAGGCGCTTCGTGTACGGATGCAAACAGCCTTTGAGCAGAGTAAGTGGCAAGATCTTGCCGAACTGGACAATGAGTGCCGCCGAATCGTCACTGATGTTGTTCGTCATGCCAATAGCTCAGTGCTAGAAGCTCTAACAGAGACGCTAAGGTTCTATGCGTCTTTGCTGAAAGACTGCCGATATAGCAAAAATGAAATCGCCAGCCAGGCCATCACGATGCGTCAATCCCATGCGCACGGCCGCCATTACCTGTCGATGAATAGCGTCAAATAGACCCTTCGACCAGACCCATCGACTAGACCCTTCGGATGGCCAGGATAATGCCCCTGGAGAGCAACATTGTTAGTTTATCCAGCTTTGCCAAGCCAAAAGCCTAACAAAAGACAAATTGCTGACTCCGTCAATAAAATATCGTCATTGATTTGACAATGCTCGATTTCCGTCTTTACTTGTTACTGTAAGTGACGGCTTTACGTCGTTTCTCGAAATACGGTTTTAGCGACAATCTGGGACAAGGCATTTAATTCATGTGGCGAGATATTAAAGTACTACTGATCGAAGACGATGCAGAGCAGCGAAGGGATATTGAGGTCATTCTCAAATTCCTCGGCGAAACAGTTATCAGCTCTACGCTTGCCGGCTGGCAAGACATTGTGGGAGCTGAGATTCAGGACTCTCGAGACATTTCATGTGTACTCTTCGGGGTTCATTGTAGCGATGAAATGCTTGAACTTGCCCTTGATGCCATTGACGAATGGGACAGCACTGTGCCGGTATTGCTTCTAGGGGATACTGCCCGAGAAGTCCTCTCAGAAGAATACCAAAGCAACGTCATCGCTAACATCGCGTTACCGCCCAGCTACAACAAACTATTAGACTCGTTGCACCGCGCCCAGGTGTACCGTGAACACTACGACATTAGTCGTGAGCGAGAGAGCGGTCGAAACGCCCAGTTATTTCGTTCACTGGTAGGTACTTCCCGTAAGGTCACCGCTGTCCGAGAAATGATGTCCCAGGTCGCAGATAAGGACGTCACAGTGTTGATCACTGGTGCCTCTGGTACCGGTAAAGAAGTCGTTGCCCGAAACCTACATTATAATTCGCCGAGGAGAGATGAGCCTTTTGTACCCGTGAACTGCGGTGCGATCCCATCAGAGTTACTGGAGAGCGAGCTGTTTGGACACGAGAAGGGCGCATTTACCGGTGCAATTTGTCAGCGCCAGGGTCGTTTTGAGTTGGCCCAGGGTGGCACGTTGTTCCTCGATGAGATTGGCGATATGCCACTCCACATGCAGGTCAAAATTCTGCGCGTATTACAAGAACGTTCTTTCGAGCGTGTCGGTAGCAACGAAAGTATTGCCACCAATGTACGAATCGTTGCTGCTACACATAACAATCTTGAAGAAATGATCGCAGCAGGCACCTTCCGTGAAGACCTCTTTTATCGACTGAATGTTTTCCCCATTGAAATGCCTTGCTTGCGCGAACGGGTTGAAGACATCCCGCTATTGCTCAACGACCTGATTACGCGAATGGAAACTGAGAAGCGTGGTTCAATTCGTTTTAACTCTGCCGCCATCATGTCACTCTGTCGACACGAATGGTCCGGTAATGTTCGCGAACTCGCGAATCTAGTCGAGCGTATGACTATTTTGCACCCCTATGGTGTGATCGGCGTACAAGATTTGCCGGAGAAATTCCGCCACGTTGATTCAGGTGATGAAGACGATATCATCGAAGTCTTAGATGCAAGTTCTGAGTCGCAGCCGAAGATCGTCAACATGAATGATACGGCGTTGCTGCCGGTTAACGGTGTCGACCTTAAAGAGTATTTGACCAAGCTCGAGAAGGATCTTATCCAACAAGCTCTGGATGATAGCAATAGTGTGGTGGCGCGTGCGGCGGACAAATTGCACATTCGTCGGACGACTCTGGTCGAGAAGATGCGCAAGTACAATCTACATAAGTAATTACCTACTAACTTGAACCTCTCCCCAACCAGGGGAGGGTGCGAGAGAACCAAACGACTATGTTCGTTGTGTACCACATTCCTTTTCCTCTGTGCCCGCCATTCTGAAAAGTAACAAACACAATCTTGGATCCAGACTTTTAGTATCACTGTCGCCAGGGAGCAGGCATTCCAATCCGGCACCCCTCCGGAGTTCCGGCTGCGGTGCTAACGCTTTGATGCTACAGATTGAAACACCTTCTCCCTCATATATCGACGAGAGCGTTCCGTGGTTAAGTTGTTCTCTAGTCGTAGCGAAATGCTGGTTGTCAGCTATTCATTTTAGGAACATCAAGGATTGTGCCGACCGAGGGAGGGGGACGCCTGGTCACCTTTTTGACGCGAACCTATCCAGTCCAAATCAAGAAATTGCCAACTGATTGAAAACGTTAGGAGTTTCCTAACTGGCACGCTAGTTGCTGTATAGAGGTAGGTGTGACTAGAAGTCGACAGGAAGTTGACGGAGCGTAGCAAAGGATAAAGGAACGCACGGATGAATTGCGTAAACGGAATTACAGACAAGGATGTCGGCGCGTTGGTCATACCTGCAATTAACGACTGGCGAGTGAGCGAGAAAAGGATATTTCACGTTGAGTAGGTCATCTGTGCAGCAAACCGCCATTACCGATAAGGCAGCGGCAGAACGCCTCAGTCTGGAAACGGCTTTCCAGAGTTTTACTCAGGTCTCTGCGCAGTTGGCCGATTCCTACCAACATTTACAAGATCACGTTTCGGAGCTCCAAAAGGAGTTGGTGGAAAGTAACAGGGAAAAGTTGCGCGCTTCGATCGATCGGCAACACATCGCAACCCGTCTTGAACATCTGCTCACGCTATTACCAGGTGGCGTTGTCGTGCTCGACTCGCAAGGTATTGTGCAGCAGTGTAATCCTGCCGCAGAAGATTTTTTAGGTCCCGCCTTACTTGGCAAGCAATGGACACAAATTATTGAGCGCAATTTTTCACCGCAATTTGATGACGGACACGAAATCTCACTCAAAGATGGTCGCAGACTGAGTATTGCCACACGGTCGATGACGGGTGCTGGATTACCCGGCGGCGATGGCCAACTGATCTTGCTCACCGATCAAACAGAAACTCGGGAGCTGCAGGCCCAGTTGGGCAGGCAGGACCGGCTCGCCACGATGGGGAAAATGGTCGCGTACCTGGCACATCAAATTCGCACGCCATTGTCGTCAGCGATGCTCTATGCGGGGCATCTGAAAAATGAATCGCTTCCAGCGAAACAAAAAACACGCTTTGCAGAAAAATTGGTTCTGCAGCTCAAGAATGTTGAACAGCAAATATCTGACTTGCTGATTTTTGCACGTGGTAGTCAAGCGACAGAACAAGATATGTGTGTTTCGGACTTGCTGTTACGGCTAGAGCGTGAGGTTGCGGCAACACCAACGCTAGAGTCTGTAAAGGTCACCTATGTTAATGCGGCTATCGATGTTTCTGTCACTTGCAATCCGAGCGCGCTGATCAGTGCAATTTTGAACTTGGTCAACAATGCCCGGGAGGCCAACCTTGAAAAAGGTCATGTCTCTAATCTTGAAGTCACTATTTCTGCCGATCTTGTCCAGCATCAGTTATGTCTGACTATCGAGGACAACGGCCCTGGCATTAGCAAAGGTGATATTGGCCGTGTATTAGAACCGTTTTACTCGACCCGGGCGAAAGGTACAGGCCTCGGACTTGCTGTCGTACAGGCTGTCGCCAAGTCGTTGGGCGGTGACCTACGTCTTACAGCCTCAAAAACTGGCGGCCTCAAAGTTGAGCTTTCTATTCCAGTGAGCATCAAGCAACAGAATAAAAGGAAATTTTAATGACCAAGAAGTGCATTCTGGTAGTTGAAGACGATTTTGAACTTCGAGAAGCTGTTGCCGAAACTCTTAAGCTTGCAGGCTTTAAAGTGCGGACCGCCAGCAATGGTATCGAGGCCTTAAGTGTATTGGAGCGTTGTGAGGTCGACATGGTTGTCTCTGATGTGAATATGGATGGCATGGATGGCATTGAGCTTTTAGAGAATATTCGTAAAACCCATGCACAGCTGCCAGTTTTGATTGTGACAGCCTATGCAGATGTATCGAAAGCCGTTTCTGCCATGCGATTGGGTGCGGTCGATTTTATGATCAAACCGTTTGAGCCAGGTGTACTGGTTGAAACCGTGCGGCAGCAAGCCGGAGATAACTCAGCCGTTAAGCCTGTCGTAGTCGACCCTGTGTCACGAAAATTGTATCTGCTGGCAAAGAAAGTCGCGATTGCTGATTCGACAGCTCTGCTGTTGGGCGAGAGCGGGGTCGGTAAAGAAGTTATTGCTCGCTTTATTCATGAAGAGTCAGCGCGAGCAGCCAAGCCTTTTGTCGCGATTAACTGCGCGGCGATTCCTGAGAATATGTTGGAGGCAACACTATTTGGCCATGATAAAGGAGCTTATACAGGTGCACACAGTAGCCGAGAGGGTAAGTTCGAACAAGCTGAAGGCGGGACGCTATTACTGGACGAAATTTCAGAAATGGATTTGGGCTTGCAAGCAAAGCTCTTACGCGTTCTGCAAGAACGTGAAGTTGAAAGACTGGGCGGTAAAACAGTTCGCAAAATCGACGTCCGGATTATTGCCACGAGTAACCGGAACCTGGTTGAATATGTTAGGCAAGGTCAGTTTCGTGAAGATCTCTACTATCGCATCAGTGTTTTCCCAATACGAATTGAGCCTTTACGAAACCGTCGGGAAGATATCCTTCCGCTCGCGGCGAATATGGCGAAAACTTACTGCCGGAGAATGAATCGACCTGTCATCGAGTTTGATCCTACGGCTGGTGCTGCGCTGCGTGCTTATCAATGGCCGGGAAATGTGCGTGAACTCGAAAATGTTGTGCAAAGGTCGCTGATTTTGCAACCCGGTAATCTAGTAGGAGAAGAAGATTTGTTCCTCGACCCTATGTCTACAGTTGGGGGTGCTGCGCCATTGACGGACATCCCATCAATGTCTGAAATCGCAGAAAGTGACGATGGCAATCTTGAGGAGAACCTCAAACACAAAGAATTTCAGCTGATCATCGAGGTACTGCGTAAAGAGCGAGGTAGCCGTAGTCGTACCGCAGAGCAGCTAGGGATTAGTGCTCGAACTCTGCGTTACAAGCTCGCTCGCATGCGTGAATGTGGGATTGATGTAAATGCAGCGTTAGCCGTTTAGTTTGTAGGCTGGGAGAAGGAGAGAATCATGTCGGATCGAATGGATATTCAAAATGTGCTAGCGCAAATGCGCACCATGAAGATTCAGGCCCAGGGTCCTGAAGCACTCGCTCGCATGGACAAGCCCGACACGACATCCGTCGGTCGACCTCAAGAATCGACGAGTAATTTCGGTGATTTGATGACCAACGCGCTGGATACGGTTAATGATTTGCAGAAGGAGTCTGGTCGCCTTTCTTCCGCGATTGAACGTGGCGATCAGGGCGTCACGCTCACGCAAGCAATGATTGCCTCGCAGAAAGCCTCCGTTGCCTTTCAGGCCGTCTCAGAAGCACGAAATAAATTGGTCAGCGCCTACGAAAAAATCATGAACATGCCCATCTAACGGAGTAGACAGGAATGTCAGAAATGTCCGCCGTTGCGGAGCTGGATGAAACGCCCGCTACACTAGAGCGACAGCAGTCTATGGAGTCATCACCCGTCGCGTTTGACCGGACGGACTCTTCACGCTATCGCTCCAACGATGTGGTATCGGGATTTATAGGCTTGCCAATGGTGCGTCAGATTGGTCTGTTAGTTGGCATAGCGAGTGTCATTACTTTTTCTGTCTTAGTCGTAATGTGGAGCCAGGCGCCTGATTACCGGCCTCTCTATAGCAATCTTGATCCTGGGCAGGCATCTGAAATCGCCAGGGTATTAGAAGAAGGCGGTGTACGATTTACCGTTGAACCAGAGACAGGGATGGTGCTTGTGCCTGCCTCCAAAATTCACGATGCCCGAATGAAGATCGCTGCCGCTGATGTGATTGCGACGAAAGATACGGGATACCTGATCCTGGATCAGGAGCAGGAACTAGGCACGAGTCAGTTTATGGAAACGGCGCGCTATCGGCGCGCGATTGAAGGAGAGCTGGCGAAGACAATTTCCAGCCTTAAGACGATTAAAACTGCCCGCGTCCTTCTCGCAATTCCCAAACAGTCAGTATTTGTGCGTGATGCGCGTAAGCCTTCTGCTTCTGTTTTTGTTGAGCTGGTGGGTGGGCGAGATCTTGAGCGACAGCAAGTGAAGTCTGTCATGCACTTGGTTGCTAACAGCATTCCAGAAATGTCCGCGGATGATGTCACTGTCGTGGATCAAAACGGTAATCTGCTATCAGAGATTGAAGAAGACAGTGCCATTGGCGAAACTGAAAAACAGTTTCAGTTTTCACGGAAAGTTGAGGCTGACCTTCTGGCCAAGATCCATGACATCCTTCAGCCAGTTTTAGGTGAAACAGAATTTAACGCCCAGGTTGCAGCGGATGTGGACTTCACTTGGGTTGAACAAACTGAAGAGATGTTCAATCCCGACCTGCCATCCATTCGCAGTGAAGAAACGATGGAGGAAACGAGGGCCAACGGCGAAGAAGGTGGTATTCCAGGTGCTCTGTCGAATCAGCCACCTGGTCCAGGGACTGCACCCGAAGAAGCGGTGGCGGGGGAAGGCGAAGCTCCGGTGCAGATCAGTCGTCAGCGTAAGCAGGCAACGAGAAACTATGAGTTGGATAGAACGATCAGCCACACTCGGCATCCCGTGGGGAGAATTAATCGTCTTACTGTCGCTGTCGTGTTGGATCATCGGCGTGTCATCGATGCAGAATCTGGTAAAATGCAGACCGTGCCGTGGGAAGACGAGTCACTGGTAAAGCTCAATCAATTGATTCGCGATGCGATTGGCTACAGCAATTTGCGAGGTGACCGTGTCACGGTTCTGAGCGAGCCCTTTGGCAAGATGGATGCGATTGTGCTTGTGCCGCCCGGCTTCTGGACGGAATCCTGGTTCCTCGTGATCGTCAAGCAAGCGATGTTTGGTTTGCTTGTGGTTTTCCTGACGTTTTTTGTGCTTCGACCCGTCTTGAGTATGCTCGCCGGTCCAAGCGCTGAAGATCGAATGAAAGATCTCGTCGCGGAACAAGAATTGGAACGACTCGCGGAACAGGAACTGGAAGCTGAAGAAGAGGCAATGCAGGAAACCGTGACCTTAAGTGGTGGTGAAGAACTATTGCTGCCAGGCCCCGGTGATATGTTCGCGCGCCAGCTAGACACGATCAGAGCGCTGGTGGAAGAAAATCCCGCCAGAGTCGCGCAGGTCATCAAAGAATGGGTATCGGTGGAGAACTAAATGGCTGAGGAAGGGCGACCAGGGGTGAAGATGGCCAAGTTAGATATGGCGGCTGTTCTGCTCATGACAATAGGGGAAAGCGCCGCTGCGAAGGTCCTTCAGCATCTCGGTCCTAAAGAAGTGCAGCGCGTCGGGGCGGCCATGGCGGCTTTGAAAAATGTGACCAATGATGAGGTCGAGTCGACCATGGCCAATATGATGCAAGAAGTAGAGTCCCAGACTGGACTAGGCATTGGGTCCGACGCCTATATCAAGGCGACCCTGGTGAAGGCGTTGGGCGCTGATAAGGCTGGTGGCCTTATTGATCGAATTTTGATGGGTGGTAACACGACCGGGCTCGACACATTGAAGTGGATGGACTCCCGCTCTGTATCGGAGATCATTCGCTACGAGCACCCACAGATTCAGGCCATTGTATTGGCTTACCTTGATCCGGATCACTCTGCCCAGGTGCTGAGCCATATACAGGACCCTCGGGTCCGCCAGGATCTTGTCATGCGTGTCGCGTCTCTTGATTCTGTTCAACCGGCAGCATTGCAAGAGCTCAATGACATTCTAGAAAAGCAGTTCTCTGGTTCCTCCGCGCAAAGTTCTGCAATGGGGGGCAGCAAGGTTGCTGCTGAAATCATGAATAACGTTGATTCAACCCTGGAAGCCGACATCATGACCGCGATTGCGGAAGTGGACGAGACCCTTGCAGAGGAAATTAATGACCTGATGTTTGTGTTTGATAACCTTGGGGATGTCGATGATAGGGGTATTCAGGCCCTGTTGAGAGAGATTTCGTCCGAAGTTTTGATCACTGCTCTGAAGGGTGCCGACGAGACCATGCAAGAGAAAATCTTCAAGAATATGTCCAAGCGTGCGGCTGAATTGCTCCGCGACGATCTGGAAGCGAAGGGACCCGTGCGGGTGAGTGATGTCGAGGCAGCACAACGCGAAATTCTAACGGTAGCGCGCAAGATGGCGGATAGTGGTGACATTATCTTGTCGGGCAGCGGCGACCAGATGGTTTAACTATGGCTAAGCTCCCGGGCAGGATTCCTGCTTCGCAAGTGACCCGATGTTCCACCTGGTTACCACCGGAAATTGATGGCAACGGCAAAACCATTCGCTTGATGAGCCAGCTTAAGCCTGGGAAGATGGATTTACGTCTTGAGGCGACTAAGGAGGCGGCTAGCAAGCTGAGTAGAGCGCCGGACCCACCGGTCATCGAGCCGTCGGCAGAGGCGCTCGCTAAAAAAGCACCGCAAACAGAACCGCAAACAGAACCGCCAAGCCAGGCTCCGTCTACCGAAAACCTGTCTACCGCGAATCCGTCTACAACAAACCTGCCTGCAACAAACTCATCGGAAGCAACCTCGTCAGATCCAGAAGTAACAGCATCTGTGGCAACGGCGGCTGATACCCGCAGCGAGGCAGATGGCTATGCAGACGGATTTAAGAAAGGCGAGACAGAAGGTTTTATAAAAGGCGAAAAAAGTGGCCAGGATGCTGGCTTTGACGTCGGTAGTAAATCGGGTAAGCAACAGGCTGAGGCTGATTTTACAGCAGAGGTTGCAGCCCAGCGCAGTGCGATTCAGTCTCTGCAGCAAGCATTTGTTCAACCGCCCGACTACGACAAAAATTTGCAAGAAGGGCTTGTTGACCTGATTACGGAACTGACTAAGGTTGTGGTCAGCCATGAGATAAAAACTCGCCCTGAGTTTATTCAGGAGCTGGTTGAGCAGGCTTTGTCAGCCTTGCCACACGGTACTACAATCCCTCGGGTGTTCGTCAACCCAAATGATATCGAGTTCCTGCAGTCGATGAGTTCGCATGATGTTGAACTCGTAGCTGATGCAGGGGTGGCACGTGGTGGCTGTCGTGTTGTTGCTGGGCAAAGTCAGATTGAAGCCGGGCTTTCGATGCGAATTAGTGAGGCCCTAACGGCTGCATGCAGGGGTGAAGCCATACCGGCGATTAAGGACATCGATCTACAAAAGATCGAATCAGTTATAGAGGTTGATTCGAATCACTATGCCGAAGAATAGAATTGAAACGTTTCGGACGAATCTTAAATCCTATCAACCTAATCTTGTCGCTAAGGGTAAGCTCGTGCGGGTCACGGGTATGCTACTAGAAGCCGTAGGTTGCCAGACCAACCTCGGCGGGGTGTGTCGTATTGAGGATGGTGAAAATTCAGCAGAGGCTGAAGTGGTGGGTTTTGAATCCGATCGAATTTTTATGATGCCGGTGGGTAATCTTGGCCGGTTCAGACCCGGTGCTAGCGTTGTGCCGATGCCGGACAAAACGATTGGCGTCGGTGATGCCTATCTGGGTCGGGTGATCGACGGCAATGGTGAACCGCTTGACGGTCGTGGACCGATTGAGCCCGACAGCTATGTGCCGGTAACGCCGCCAACGATTAATCCTTTGCACCGTAAACCCATTAGTGAGGTGCTGGATACTGGCATTGTTGCCATTAACAGCTTTATGACGGTGGGGCGTGGACAGAGGCTGGGGCTATTTGCCGGGAGTGGTGTTGGCAAAAGTGTCCTGCTTGGCATGATGACACGCTACACCGAGGCTGAAGTGATTGTGGTTGGCCTAATTGGTGAGAGAGGCAGAGAAGTTCAGGAATTTATTGAGCAAATCCTCGATGAGAAAGGCTTGAGCCGAGCGATTGTCGTGGCGGCGCCCGCGGATGATTCTCCCACGATGAAGATTCGAGCCAGCTTTCTTGCGACCCGCCTGGCAGAGTATTATCGAGATCAAGGGAAGCAAGTGTTACTTTTGATGGACTCCTTGACGCGGTTTGCCCAGGCCCAGCGGCAAATATCGCTTGCGGTGGGGGAACCACCTTCTACTAAGGGTTATCCACCATCGGTTTTTGCAAAAGTACCCGAGCTGGTCGAACGAGCAGGTAATGGGATTGAAGGCGGTGGGTCGATTACTGCCTTCTATACGGTGCTCGCTGAGGGTGATGATGTTCAGGACCCGGTTGCAGACTCTGCTCGGGCCATCCTTGATGGACATATAACGCTGTCACGGTCGCTCGCGGAATCGGGCCATTACCCTGCTATCGATATCGAGGCGTCCGTCAGTCGGACCATGCCCAATATCGTTCCCAAGGAACATTTGGCCCTTGCCCAGAGGTTCCGCCAGGTCTATTCAAAATACCGTCACAATGAGGATTTGATCACTGTTGGTGCTTATAGCAGTGGCGCTGACGCTGACGTTGATTATGCGGTCGAAAGATTCCCTCAAATGCAGAAATTTCTCCAGCAGGGAATCCACGAGGGTCTACGCTTAAAAGATAGTTTGGAGAGATTGCAGCACATTTTCTGATCCAACTCGAGTCAACGTGTGTTGGATAAGTGAATCATGAATAAAAAGCGATATCAGCGTCTAAATAGTGTTCTGCAGCTGGCAGAAGTCAAAGAAAATACTGCAGCGGCAGAATTCGCTAAAACCAAAGATAATTGGGAATTTAACCGCAGCAAACTCGAAGAGCTCAGAGCTTTTCGTAGTGAATATCAAAATCCCTCAAGTGATGCTCCGTATACACCCGATCGTTTCCAATCCACCAGACAGTTTCTGAGTCAGCTTTCTCAAGCGATTGATCAGCAAGAAGGTCAGGTAGACCAGATGCTGGGTCGCATGCAAGCCGATGAGGCTGTTTGGAACGGACATCGCGTTAAACGTAAATCTATCGAAAAGCTAATTGAGAAGCGCTCTGTTGAAGTTCAAAAGCAAGAGTCGCGTGAGGAGCAGAACCAGATAGATGAGATGTCGCGACCTACAACTCGATTGTAGCGGCAGAGCTTTAATCAGACGAATTTTGAAACGCAAACTACTATTTATGCAGAGCAACCTAAAAAGGTTTAGTGGACGTGTCTGAAACCATAGAAATTAGACTTCCGGATCGAATGGATATCGCATCCGCTGAGAAGACGCACGTGAGTTTTGAGAATGTTCTTGAACAGGGCGTAGGCATCGAGTTGATGGGCGCGAATGTCAGCAAACTTGACACCGCCGGCGTGCAGTTACTGACCTGTTTTTTTGCAGCAGCAAGAAGCCAACACCTGGCCATTGGATGGAGTGGTGTGTCGGACACAATTCTTGAAACCTTTACTTTTTTGAACCTCCAACAATGTGTTGGTTTAGAAGAGCACGCTGGAGCAAGCGAATGAGCAAGATATTGGCGGTAGATGACTCTGCCTCAATGAGGCGAATGGTTGCCTTCACCCTGAAGGGAGCCGGTCACGAAGTCCAGGAAGCCTGCGACGGCGTTGAAGCCCTGGAATTTGCCAAAGGCAATCATTACGACCTGGTGTTGTCCGACGTCAACATGCCGAATATGGATGGTCTTACTTTAACGCGAGAATTACGCAGTCTGCCTGATTACAAATTCACGCCTATTCTCGTGCTAACGACAGAATCGGGTGGCGACAAAAAAATGGAAGGTAAATTGGCTGGTGCGACCGGTTGGATCGTTAAACCTTTCAATCCTGATCAATTATTGAATACCATCAAACGCGTGATCGACTAGGAGGCCGAGGTGTCCATAGACTTAACTCAGTTTTATCAGGTTTTTTACGAAGAAAGCTTCGAAGGGCTTGATATTATGGAGTCGGGGTTACTCGAACTGGACCCTGCGGCCATTGATGATGAGACCATCAATTCGATATTCCGTGCTGCTCACTCGATAAAGGGCGGCAGCGCAACTTTTGGTTTTTCTTCCGTCGCCGAGTTTACTCATGTTTTAGAAACGCTATTGGATGAGGTTCGAGATGGAAGTCGTTCTATTACCCGTGATGAAGTTGACCTTTTCTTACAGTCCGTCGATTGTCTGCGTGCACTACTGACGGGACTTCAGTCAGAAACCGAAGTGGATAGCACGGAGGCCGAAGCGCTCATAGTGAAATTTGAAGCCATATTGGGTGGCGGCAATGTGGCGCTAGAAGATGCAGTAGCAGAGGTCGTTAGCGCTTCAGCCGGGTGGTGTGTTCATTTCAACCCCGAAGCGCAGATTATGACTACCGGCAATGAGCCGCTGCGGATGTTCTGGCAGCTCGCGGAATTAGGTGAACTGACGATTGAGACAGATATCAGCAGACTGCCAGCCTTTGCTGGTATGAACGTCGAGACCTGTTACGTGTCCTGGGTTCTGAACCTGAAAGGCGAGGGGATCGAGAAGTCTAAGGTAGAGGAAATATTTGAATGGGTCGTGGACGATGCCGAGATCACGATTGATCCGATCGCCCCGGACCACAGTTCTGAGCTTACTCAGGCGGCAGAAGAGCAAAGTATGGGGATGCCTGTTGAGGGCTCTTCTGCCACTGAGGGCTCTTTATCCGCTAATGGCTCTTTATCCGCTGAGGGCTCTTTATCCGTTGGAGCGGTGAAACCGGCTGCTGTGGCACAACCTGGTAAGAGTGAGTCGGGCTCAATTCGTGTTGATATAGACAAGATCGATACCATGATCAATATGGTCGGCGAACTGGTCATCACGCAGTCCATGTTGGGCCAGATCGGCACCGAATTTACGCCGGATAAGCTCACTAAACTGCAGGAAGGACTGCAAGACTTGGAGCGTAACGTGCAGGTATTGCACGAAAGCGTGATGCAAGTTCGCATGTTACCCATCAGTTTCACCTTTAATCGGTTTCCACGCATGGTGCGAGACTTGGGTCGACAGCTCGACAAGAAAATTGATCTGGTCGTGAAAGGGGAAGCAACCGAACTCGACAAAACCGTGATGGAGAAAATTGGTGACCCTCTTGTGCATCTATTGCGTAATTCATCGGATCATGGGATAGAAATCCCAGCCGATCGCATTGCAGCTGGAAAGTCACAGACGGGTGTGATTACGTTAACTGCATCCCATCGGGGTGGCTATATCGTGATCGAGATATCCGATGACGGTCGAGGGCTACCGAAAGAGAAAATTAAAGCCAAGGCTGTGAAGAACGGTCTGGTCGATCCAAACGACACACTGAGTGACGAGCAAATACAGGACTTGATTTTCCAGCCCGGTTTTTCAACCGCGGATAAGATCAGTGATATATCCGGTCGTGGTGTGGGGATGGATGTTGTTCGAAAAAATATCCAGGCACTTGGCGGTACAGTTACGGTTAAGAGTGTTGAGGGTGTGGGATCTACCTTTACGATCACATTGCCACTCACACTCGCAATTTTGGAAGGTCAGTTGGTCAGAGTAGGTCGAGAAATATTTGTCTTTCCACTGGTATCAATTCTTGAATCTTTGTCTGTCAACAAGAGTCAGATCAATACCGTCGGTGGCTCATGTGATCTGATCCGCTTGAGAGATGACTACATTCCAATCATTCCGCTGTACAAGGCTTTTGGTATCGAGCCGGACAGTTTGGAAAGTGAAAATTTGTTGGTGGTCGTTGTCGAGAGTGAAGGCGTAAAGGTGGGGCTCATGGTCGATGAGCTTCAAGCCCAGCAGCAAGTTGTGATTAAGAGCCTCGAATCAAATTATAGAAGCGTACAAGGTATATCCGGGGCAACTATTCTGGGTGACGGTACAGTGTCGCTCATCTTAGATATTCCTGGTGTTGTCAGGATTGCCGAACAATATAACAGTGACGCTAGCTCAGAAGCGGCATAAAGTGGGAAACATAATGAAAGCCGTTGATGCAGAAGTAGAAGTGGGTGCTGCCCAGGATATCGATCAATATTTGACCTTTATCATGGCGGATGAGGAGTATGGTGTTGATATCCTCTCAGTAAAAGAAATTCGTAATTGGGATTCTGCGACTCCCATTCCGAATTCTCCGGATCATGTGCGTGGCGTGATTAACCTGCGCGGCACGATTGTTCCGATCATAGACTTGCGTCAGTGTTTTGGTATGAAGGCAATTGAGTATGGCCCCTTAACAGTTGTGTTGGTGCTTCAAGTAACTTCAGAACGCGGGAAAAGAGAGGTCGGTATCGTTGTTGATGCCGTGTCGGATGTTTATAGCCTTGACGAAAGTCAGGTGAAGCCAGCGCCTGATATGGGTGCCGCCATCAATATAGACTTTATTAAAGGCCTGGCCAGTATTGATGAAAAAATGGTGATCCTGCTCAATATCGACCGCTTACTAAATCAAGAAGACTTTACCGGGGTTGTAGATGTTCACCAGGCGCTGACGGAAGCGGTTCAGGCTGCTGCAGAAGAGTAACCAGTATGGCCGGAGGACAGAAACCGTTAGAGCAGGCATTTGATCCGTCAGATGTTAAAGGCAGTGATGCGTTTGTGAATCGAGAGTTTCCGATGAGCAGTCGCGATTTTAGAAAGATATCAGCGATGTCTTATAAACTGAGTGGCATCGTGTTGACGGATGCGAAGCAGGAAATGGTGTACAGTCGCGTGGCACGACGTCTTCGAACGCTCAAATTAGAGCGCTTTGAGGACTACCTTGCGGTCGTGGAAGGCGGTGATCGAGCGGAAGAAGTCAATTTTCTCAATTCGATCACGACAAACCTCACGTCCTTTTTTCGTGAGAACCATCATTTTGAATATCTCAATGATATTGCGATTCCGGCATTGAAAAAGATTCATGCCAGCGATAAGCGTATTCGGGTCTGGTGTACAGCAGCTTCCACTGGCGAAGAGCCTTATTCAATAGCGATGGTTTTTCGTGAAAATTTTCCTGCTACTTCGGGCTGGGACGTTAAAATTCTGGCAACGGATATAGATTCTGATGTCGTCGATACTGCGACACGGGGTGTTTACACAGACAGTCGGTTCGAAGGAATGCCAGCGCGTAGGCTGAAACGCTGGTTTACAAAAACTGGAGATGGTTATGCTGTTGACCAAGACCTTAAAGACGTTCTGACCTTTAAGACATTGAACCTGTTACATGAATGGCCGATACACGGACCGTTTGATGTCGTGTTTTGTCGAAACGTTATTATCTATTTTGATAAAAAAACCCAGCGTGTGCTGTTTGATAAAATTCAAAAGTTGATGCCAAGCGGCCGCTTTCTATTTATTGGACACTCAGAAAGTCTGTTGCATCTATCAACTGAATTTGAGTCAAAAGGTGGTACCGTCTACCACAGGCGATGATTACAGAGAGCTAGTTATGACAGTTATGCAAACTAATGTGGTTCAGCCCAGGCAGCCACCGGTATTAGCTGGATTTCAGCAGATCAATCGGTATTGGGACCAGAGAATGAATGTCTGGGCTGCGAAGATATTACCCGGCGAGTTATATGTCAGTTTGCATGGCGAGATGGTGTCAACGGTACTGGGTAGCTGTGTCTCTGCGTGTATTCGCGATTGTGTTATCGGCATCGGTGGTATGAATCACTTCATGTTGCCTGCAGAGGCTGAACACTCCCATGCCTGGGGTGGTGGGGCCCTGACAACACGCTATGGCAACTGGGCTATGGAATCGCTAATAAACGAAATTTTGAAGCGAGGTGGTAAGCGCGGTTACTTAGAAGTGAAGCTGTTTGGTGGCGGTGCGGTATTAGAAAACATGACGGATATTGGTGCGCGTAATATTGAATTTGTTCGACACTTTCTTGCCGACGAAGGCTTACGAGTGGTCGCTGAGGACCTAGGTGGAAAACTTCCTCGTAAGGTTCTGTATTTTCCCGATACAGGTGCTGTTCGCGTTAGGCGGCTTAATGAAGTTAAAAGTGAAACGCTTTTCTCACGTGAGAAAGCCTATGCTGCCAAAGTTTCTTCAACTTCTACAGATGGCTCAGTGGAGCTCTTTTGAGCAGGTGGTATCGATGAGAAAAATTAGGGTTCTGGTAATAGACGACTCAGCGCTCATTCGGCAGATGTTAACCAGCGCTTTGAACACGTCTCCGGACATAGAGGTCGTCGGTACAGCAATAGATCCAATTAGTGCCCGCGACATGATCAAATCACTTAATCCTGATGTGCTCACGTTAGATGTCGAAATGCCAAAGATGGATGGCATATCATTTTTAGCAAACTTGATGCGCTTGCGACCAATGCCGGTGGTCATGGTGTCTACTCAGACGAGTAAAGCGAGTGCGGTCACCTTTAGAGCTTTGGAGTTAGGTGCGGTCGATTTTATAGAGAAACCTAATGCTAGTTTATCAGGCGATATTGAAGGATTCTCGCTAGACCTACAGGAGAAAATTCGTGTCGCAGCAGGGGCGAATGTTCAGCAGCTTAAGGTTGTACCCAAGCGCGCGCTTCCGATGAACTTGAAGTTGCCTGAGATCGCCGCAGAGAATCCGGTGTTCTCACACATCATTGCGATTGGCGCCTCCACTGGCGGTACTGAAGCCATTAAGGAAGTGTTAAGTGGGCTGCCAGTAAACTGCCCGCCAGTCGTTATTGCGCAACACATTCCAGAAAATTTCAGCGCCTCATTTGCCAAACGGCTGAATGATACCTGTGCGATTTGTACCGTCGAAGCGAGCCACAAGCAGCCCCTGGTGGTAGGTACTGCCTATGTTGCACCAGGTGATCAGCATTTAACGATTCGCAACATCAGCGGTAAGTATCATTGTTGGCTTGATCGTAAGCCAAAGGTGAATCGCCATCGACCTTCAGTCGAGATACTGTTTGATTCTGTTGTTGAAAATGTCGTTCGCGCCAAGGCTATCGGTGTGATGTTGACAGGAATGGGTAGCGATGGTGCCGCCGCACTCAAACGCATGCGTGATGCAGGTATCTATACGATCGCCCAGGACGAGGCGTCGAGTGTGGTTTGGGGCATGCCAGGTGCAGCGGTGAAGTTGGATGGCGTCTGCAAGGTGATTCCATTGACCAAGATCGCGCCTTTTCTACTCAACCTGCCTAGAATGCCGAAAAGAGAACGCGCACTCTGATAATTTATTGGAAAGACTGATTTGTGGTCTATCCTTTTAGGAGAAACATAATTTAATAAGTACTACCCCAAACGGACGAGGAATAGACATGTCTATAAACGCTTCTGCTTCCGAGGATGGACGCGCGCTGACCATCAATATCGAAGGACGATTCGACTTTAGTGCCCACCAAGATTTTCGTGAATCTTACGAGTCTTCGGATGGCGATCCCCAAGAATATTGTGTGGATATGAAAGAAACAACCTATTTGGACAGCTCTGCTCTTGGCATGCTTTTGTTGCTCCGTGATCACGCCGGTGGTGATACAGCGAACATCAAAATTATCAATTGTAATCCAGACGTCAGAAAAATCTTGACGATCTCGAACTTCGAGCAGTTGTTCTCAATCGATTAACATTTCTCTAGCGATATCAACATGAAAGAGACAATTACCGTTCTTGTGGCGGACGATAATGCTTCGGACAGACTGCTTCTGTCTACGATCCTAAAGCGGCAGGGACACGAAGTTCTGGAGGCTGCTAACGGACGCGAAGCTGTCGATCTGTACACCGAAAAACGCCCACATCTCGTACTGATGGACGCCTTGATGCCCGAGCTGGACGGCTTTGAAGCAGCAAGAATGATCAAGTTTGCGGCGGGTGAAGATCTAATTCCGATTATCTTTCTCACCTCTCTCAAAGATGCAGCTTCTTTAGCGAAGTGCCTTGATGCCGGTGGTGACGACTTTTTAAGTAAACCCTATAACCGGGTGATTCTTGATGCGAAAATTCACGCCTTTCAGCGTATGCGGCACATGCATCAGACGCTTCAGAATCAGCGCGACCAGATTGCCAAAAACAACACGTACATGCTTGAAGAGCAGCGCGTCGCTAAGGCGGTTTTCGACAATGTCGCCCACAGCGGTTGTTTAGATGCGCCCAATGTAAAGTACATGTTGTCACCGCTGTCGGTGTTCAATGGAGATGTTTTGCTCGCCGCCTATAAGCCTTCTGGTGGTATGCACATTATGCTGGGAGATTTTACCGGTCATGGCCTGCCAGCTGCCGTTGGTGCGATGCCTATGGCTGAAATATTCTATCGCATGACAGCAAAAGGATTTGGTCTTAAGGACATTATTCGCGAGATTAATCTAAAGTTGAAATCGATTTTGCCGATTGGCATTTTCTGCTGTGCGGCGTTTGCTGATGTCAGCTATCGGAAAGGCTCATTCTCACTTTGGCTAGGCGGTTTGCCTGACTGTTACTTGCTTCGTGGCAATGGCGAGTTTGAAGTGTTTAAGAGTGCCCACGTACCCATCGGCGTAATTGATTCCAAATCTTTTGATGACAGCATGTATGAAGTTCAAATGGAGCAGGATGATCGGTTTTATCTCTGGTCTGACGGTATTCATGAGTCGCGTAACGTCCGGGATGAAATGTACGGAGAACAACGGCTAAAACAACTCTTTGAAGATAACCAGGATTCAGAACGGCTATTTGATCAGATTCGGCTCGATGTGACCAACCATCTGCGTGGTAGCGCGAGAGATGACGATATCACCATGCTTGAAATCAAGATGGTGGATCCCTCTGAAATTCACACCGAAACCTTTAAAGTTGAAATGGGCGCGATTTCAGGTCCTACCGACTGGAAAATGAGTTATCGACTCGGCCCTAATACTCTCAGAGATTTCAATCCGCTGCCCTTATTGCTTCAGCTGTTGATGGAAGTACCTGGTCTGCGTCCTCACAGTGGAACACTGTATACCGTTCTGTCAGAGCTCTATTCGAATGCTCTTGAGCATGGGGTGATTGGATTGGATTCTGCCCTCAAAGCTAACCCGAGCGGCTTCGCAGAGTATTACCAGCGGCGTGAGGTAGCGTTAGGTCAGCTTAAAGAGGGCTACGTGGAGTTTGGCTTTGAACACCAGCCAACGGCAGACGGTGGTTGTCTGGTTGTGAGCGTGTTAGATAGTGGTAAAGGTTTCAAGTACGACAACGAGAGCAGTAGTGAGACACCGGACGAAGGTTTTCACGGGCGAGGTATTTCGCTCATTAGCAATCTCTGCAAACAGATTCACTATGTGGGAACCGGTAATTCTGTAGAAGCTGTGTTTGAGTGGCAGCAGGAGTCTTAGTATGGCTGAAGGACATCTTGATACAGAAGCTTTTGCGGAGCTGGAAGATATCATGGAAGACGAATTTGGTACGCTACTTGAAACCTATCTGCAGGACGCTGATTTAAAGCTCAGTTTGATGTCTGAAGCGCTTAGTGCGGGAGATGCAAATTCATTACGTGAGCTTAGTCATAGTTTTAAAGGGGCAAGCTGTAATATTGGTGCACTGCCTCTCTCTCGCCTGTGCGAAGACGTCGAACAGTTAGCGAGAAATAATCAAATCTCAGATATTCCACAGCTGATGCCAGGCATTTTTGATGAATACCAGGAGGTTAAACAGCTCCTGCAACAAAGACTTTAGTGGTCAAGTTTAATGATCAAGTTTAATGGTCATTGGCACGGGTGTTGCTATCTGTAGGTATCGAACCTGTCTAGTGAGCCCGAAGCCAAATGTCATTACCGCCAATTCAATCCCCGATAGCTGAGTTTAATAAGAAAACGCCTCCGGTCAAGCTCCCTGAACCCGCTAATAACGACGACAAGCGGGACTTTCAGGATTCACTCCATTCCGCCAGCAGGCATGCGAAAGAGTCGCAAGCCGAATCAGGTGCGGCAAAGTCCGAACAAGGTGACACAAGTCAAACGGCAAACAACGGCAATGAGCTGCCGCCGGAAGAGTTGCAAGACGGCGATGAGGCATTGGTGGTCACCAGTACTGATCTTGCCGAAGCAGAAACTGAGGTTCTGACGCTTCAGTTAGGTGGAGATGCGCTCGACCCCGCGCAGTCTGATCAGGCAGTATTGTTGGCCGCTCGCTTCGTGGTGGAGAGCCTGCCTCGAGCGGTTCAAGAAACTGCTACAGATTTACAACTCGTGACCAGCCCAACCGCTAAGCCAGAATTATTGGCGCGTCTTCAGGCCCTAACGGGGCAGATCGCGCCGCCGTTGCAACCTACCCGACAAGTCTCTGATGGCCTCAGTCTGGAGAATTTTGATACGGCAGTTTTGAAAGAGTTGGGCAAGGCCTCGACTTCGCAGAGCAGCACGGCGGATGTCCTAACGGGTCAGCTAGCCGCAGCGGAAGCGAAGGCTTTGGCAACACCTGCCCGTTCTGATCTGGTCGTGCCGAATCGAGTTGGAACCACCGACTGGAGTGAGGCGATGGCGGGTAGAATTACTTTAATGGTCAACCAGCGAATTTCCTCAGCGAGAATTCATCTCAATCCCCCGGAGTTAGGACCTATCGAGGTTAAAGTTAACGTCAATAACGATCAAGCCAGTGTGCAGTTCACCAGCCAATCTGCGCAGGTGCGTGATGCACTGGAGCAGTCCGTCCCCAGATTGCGTGAAATGCTAGAGGCTGCCGGGTTTTCCCTTTCTGACAGTGGCGTGAGTGATCAAGGCCAGCAAGGGTTCAACGGTTCTGAGGAGCGTCAGGGCACTGGCGAGAGTGGGGTCGAGGACGAGTCGCGGACAATCGTTGAAACCAGACAAGCGATCGGTCTGGTCGACGACTACGTTTAGCTCTACTGAGAGTTTAATATTTCGCTCTGAAGGCTGCTAAATCTGCCAAAAAATTGACGTCGTTTCTCTCTTACACGTCACGATTTCTTCAGCCTGGCGGCTAATCTCGGAGATAAACGAGCCTACTTGTAAACCTATCTGTAACCCTCCTGGCAATACTCTAGTACGGTACTCATCGGTCGCAGCTCCGCATTTAGAGTGCCCAACACCGGTAACGCAGGGTGTCTGCAACAAATAAAACATTTGGCTTCATAAGCGACTTCTGCCGTGTGGTCTACACTCATGTGTAGAGGCGTAATCCGTTTGCGCAATCGCCAGTCTACGGATGGCACGCGGATTGCTTGACAATGTTATTAAGATTTGACGACAAAATACTGGCATGGCTGACGAAGAAGAAGTTGAAGACGTCGACGAACAAGCGACGGGTGATGGTAAGCGCAAAAAGCTGATGATGATGGTGGGTGCGGCGCTGGTCGTACTGTTGCTCGTCGTTGGCGGGGGAACTTTTTGGTTCTTGTCTGGTGATGCTGAGGCTGAGGTTGTCTCTGAAGATGGTGGGGCCGCTGGGCAAGATGGTGGGTTGTTTTCTTCAGGCCCAGGAAAAGCGATTTACCATAAGCTAAAACCAAACTTTGTCACAACATTTGAGGCCAATACCCGACAACGCTACGTTCAGTTGGAGATCACGTTGGTCACTCGGGATGAAGAGGTTTTATCAGCGTTGGTACGTCACAAACCATTGATTCGAAACGCGCTTGTGATGTTAATTGCCAAGCAAGACTATCTAGATTTACAAACACAGGACGGTAAAACGGCACTGCGAGAAGCTGCCGTCGAGTGTGTACAGGACATACTGCAGAAGGAAATCGGAAGCCCCGGCATTGAGCAGGTGTTGTTCACAGAATTTGTCATGCAGTAGCTCATCCAATTGATCATGTAATTGCTCGTGTAAAAGGAAGGCCATGTCGATTCAAGATTTATTATCACAAGATGAAATTGATGCACTGCTACACGGTGTGGATGACGGCGACGTCGGCGTTGATGACGACGGTGATCTCAAAGAAACTCGCCCCTGGGACCTGACCAGTCAGGACCGAATTGTCCGGGGCAGAATGCCCTCGATGGAAATGATCAACGAGCGATTTGCCCGCTACACTCGCATCAGTTTGTTCAACCTATTGCGCCACAGCGCAGACGTTGCCGTTGGTGGCATTCAGGTCATTAAGTTTGGCGAATACGTCCATACATTGTATGTCCCTACCAGTTTAAACCTGGTAAAAATTCGCCCGTTGCGAGGCACTGCGCTGTTTATTCTCGATGCTAAACTGGTATTCAAACTCGTAGATAATTTTTTTGGCGGTGATGGCCGCCATGCAAAAATCGAGGGTCGCGAGTTTACGCCAACTGAACTCAGGGTCGTCCAGTTGGTGTTGAAACAAATCTTCGTCGACCTAAAAGAAGCCTGGGCCAATGTACTGCCGGTTGACTTCGAGTATGTAAACTCAGAAGTAAACCCTTCCCTTGCCAACATTGTCAGCCCTAGTGAAGTCGTGGTCGTGAGTTCCTTCCATATAGAGCTAGATGGCGGTGGTGGAGACCTGCATATCACGATGCCATATTCGATGATCGAGCCGATTCGTGATCAGCTTGATGCGGGTATGCAAAGTGATATCACTGATATAGACGATCGATGGGTAAAAAGTCTGCGCCAAGAAGTACTCAACTGTGAGGTCGGTCTCAACTGCAAGGTCGCCGAACGGCAAATCATGCTGCGAGATCTGGTTGATCTGGCGCCTGGTGATGTAATCCCCATTGATTTCGGCGATGAGCATGTGCTCACTGCGAACGATGTACCGATGTTTAAAACCAAGCTTGGATCGCGCGGCGGAAATCTGGCGCTCAAAGTACTTGAGCCAATTCGCAAGGCCGGCGATTAGGCAGGATGCCTGAAAAATTGATTGGTAAGGAGACACCATGACTGACGAGAATGATGATTTGGTAGAAGATGGGCTCGAGGAAGATGGCTTGTCTGATGATTGGGCTGCTGCGATGGAAGAGCAGGAAGACGTAGAAACCGGGTCTGTCGATATTGCCGCCAGTCCGCTCGACGAGCTGATTGATGATGGGAGTCCGCTTGGTATGGACGGCGATAACCCGGACCTGGAAGTCATTCTGGATATTCCTGTCAACATCTGCATGGTCGTTGGCAGTACGAGCATCAATATTCGAAATCTACTGCAACTCAATCAGGGCTCAGTCATTGAGCTGGATCGTATTGCTGGGGAACCGCTTGATGTATTGGTGAACAACACCTTGATTGCACACGGCGAGGTAGTGGTTGTAAATGAGAAGTTCGGAATTCGCTTAACTGATGTTATCAGTGCGGCCGAACGCATTCGTAAACTGGGTTAGTCATGACGGATCAAGCTCTTCAAGTAGCGCTATATCTGGGACTCATCGTAGGTCTAATTATGGTTCTTGGTTTCGTCGCGAAACGAATCGGCCAAAATAATTTTCAAACAGGTAGTGGCATGAAGATCGTTTCGAGCTTACCGCTCGGCATGAAAGAAAAGCTATTACTCATTCAAGTTGGTGACCAACAAATACTAATAGGTGTTACACCCTCAAATATTTCACGGATTGAAAGTTTTGAGGGTGTGGTAGTGGAACGCGAGGCCGAAGGTTTTGGTGACTTTCGTCACAAATTTCAAGAGATTCTTCAGCACAACCAGGGCCGTTAGCGGCAACTACAATTTATTGAAGGGTTTATGGATGAACCGATTCATTTTTCTGCTGGTGCTTTTTCTGCCGCAGTTTGTATTTGCAGAAGAAACCAGTCTTCTGCAGTCACTTGCCAATAGTCCGGGGCAGCTCGGAATACCGGCTGTCACGTTGACGGAAGCTGCCGACGGCAGTGGTACCTATTCTGTGACACTGCAAATTCTCGCCGTGATGACAACACTCACGGTGTTACCGTCACTCATCATGATGATGACCAGCTTTACTCGTATCATTGTCGTGTTTGCCATTCTGAGACAAGCGCTTGGACTGCAGCAGACACCTTCTAATCAGGTGCTGTTGGGCCTGGCATTGTTTCTGACCTTGTTCATTATGTCACCGGTGCTGCAAGAGGCTAATAGGGTAGGCCTGGCCCCCTATCTCGCTGAGGAAATTAGTCCTGTGACTGCGGTTGAGGCTGCCTCAAAACCTTTTCGTGACTTCATGATGGCCCAGACTCGGGAAGATGACCTGGCGTTGTTTCTGCGTATTTCCGGTAGTGAACGTCCTGACACCCGAGATGATGTGAGTTTCTTTATATTGACCCCAGCATTCGTCACAAGTGAATTGAAGACGGCTTTCCAAATTGGTTTTTTGCTGTTCATTCCATTTCTTGTAATAGATCTCGTGGTGGCCAGCGTCTTGATGTCGATGGGTATGATGATGTTGTCACCGATCATCATTTCATTGCCCTTCAAACTTATGTTGTTCGTGCTAGTGGATGGTTGGGCTATGGTGATCGGCTCGCTCGCGGGCAGTTTTGGCCTGAGCTAGGAGAAACTCTATGACCCCAGAAGTCGTTATTGACGTGTTTAAAGAGGCGATGCTATTGATCGTGCTGATGGTAGCGGTGATTGTCGTACCGAGCCTTTTGGTGGGCTTGATGGTGAGTATGTTTCAGGCAGCCACTCAGATTAACGAACAAACCTTAAGCTTTCTGCCTCGGTTGTTGGTCACCCTGGGTACGATCATGGTGCTTGGTCCCTGGCTTCTGACGTTACTCATGGAACATGCCACTGGGCTCGTGAGTAACATCCCATATCTGATTGGTTAACTGATTTTGTTTGAATTCACTGAATTGGAATTGCTCGGCCACATCAGCAGCTTTACCTGGCCACTGATTCGGCTCAGTGGTTTTATGTTGGTCATTCCCATTTTTGGTTCTCGCGTTGTCTCGGCTTACATTCGGATTGGGCTGACCAGTCTCATCGCACTTTTAATAGCACCACAGTTACCACCGATGCCAAACGTTGATCTGGTATCAGTGGAGGCATATGTCATGGCTGCGGAGCAACTCCTCATCGGTATTTCTATGGCGTTTATCGTGGTCGTACTGTTTCAGATATTTATCCTTGCCGGGCAAATGATTGCGATGCAGATGGGCCTGGGGTTTGCGTCGATGGTGGACCCCAGTAATGGTATTCTTGTTGCGATTGTGAGCCAGTTCTATTTGATGCTAACGACATTAATCTTCTTGTCGATGAATGGTCACCTGATCGCTTTGGAAGTACTGGTAGAGAGTTTTACGATCATGCCGGTGAGTTCAGAATGGCAGCTAAACGTCTTTTTTGATGTGACCCGAGCTGGTACCTGGATGTTTGCAAGCGGGCTTTTTGTCGCCTTGCCGGCTGTCACAGCCATTTTGGTAGTCAACTTTGCCTTCGGCATCATGACCCGTGCTGCGCCACAACTGAATATCTTTTCTCTGGGTTTCCCTTTTACGATGGTGTTTGGTCTCACCATTATGTGGATAGGCCTATCGGGCTTTCTCCCTCAGTACCAACGCCTTGTATCGGAATGTTTGCTCCTAATTAAAACGATGTATGGAGCATAGGACTGAACTATGGCCGACGAAGAAGAGAGTAGTCAGGAAAAAACCGAGGAGCCGACCCAGAAAAAGCTTGAGAAAGCTGCGGAAGATGGTCAGGTTCCGCGTTCGACAGAACTCAACACTTTATTTGTCCTAATTGCCGGTGCCGGCGGTTTGCTTATCTTTGGTCCGATGTTTTATGAGACGGGCATTGATGTATTCCAAGCCAACTTCGTGCTGCGCCGGGAAGTGTTATTCGATGAGCGTCAAATGGGTATTCATCTCGTTGCGGCTGGACTCGAAGTTGCTTTCATGACGTTGCCATTTTTCTTAGTTATGTTGTTTGCAGCGTTTCTCGGCCCCGTGTTGATGGGCGGCGCTCAAATCGCGCCAAAGGCAATGGCGCCCAAGTTTTCCAGGATGAACCCATTGAAGGGTATTGGCCGGATGTTCTCGCTAAAAGCCTTGATGGAATTGCTTAAAGCGCTCGCCAAGTTTCTTGTCGTCGCCACCTCGGCGGTCCTGATTCTGTTGTATAGCGCGCCGAGTATCAATTTGTTGGGTCAGCAAACCATCGATGTTGCGGCACCGTCGGCGGCCTTCATTCTTGTGATGGCCTTTTTTTTGATGAGCTTGTCGATGATCCTGATTGCGCTGGTGGATGTTCCCTTTCAGATCTTTGAGCACACCAAGAAGCTCAAGATGACTCACCAAGAAGTTAAAGATGAAATGAAGAACAGTGAAGGCAAGCCGGAGGTGAAAAGCCGTATCCGACAACTTCAGCAGGAAATGGCCCGTGGTCGGATGATGTCTGAAGTACCGGATGCCGACGTCATTATCACTAACCCGAGTCACTTCGCGGTAGCGCTCAAGTATGACCCCGTCAATATGGCGTCACCGAAATTGGTCGCCAAAGGGGTCGATAGTGTCGCGGCGATGATTCGCGAAGTCGGTGAGGCGAATCAAGTCACCATCGTGAGTTACCCGATTCTGTCTCGAGCACTCTACTATTCGACAGAGCTTGAGGACTCTATTCCACAGGGACTATACGTCGCAGTGGCGCAAATCCTCGCCTATGTCTTCCAGCTAAAACAATTTAGTCGCGGTTCTGGCTCAGCACCTCGGCCGCTTGGCAAGCTAGATATTCCTGAAGAATTCGTCCAAATGGCGAACCTTTAAAGTTGGCCTCCTTCTTGCTAAATAATACTTAGTAAACGGAAAGCGTCATTTATTTGATGTCGAATATGCAACGGAGTTTTGCGTCTAGATGCTAATTAGTCCAAATGCCCTTGGCTTCAGCCGATCCGGGGCGATTGAAACCGCCAAGGGGATACGGCATTCCGGGTTAGGTGTGCCGCTATTGCTGCTCGTGATATTGGCAATGATGACGTTGCCAGTACCCACAATTCTTCTCGACCTACTATTTACCTTCAATATTGCCATGGCCATGGTTGTTCTATTGGTCGGCGTCTATGCCCAGCGACCACTTGATTTCGCTCTGTTTCCGACGATCCTGCTGGTCGCAACTTTACTGAGATTATCGCTCAACGTGGCTTCGACCCGGGTTGTGTTGTTGGATGGTCACAATGGTGGTGCTGCAGCCGGCAAGGTGATTGAGTCGTTTGGTGAGGTCGTCGTTGGTGGTAACTATGTTGTCGGTCTGGTGGTGTTCTTTATTCTCGTCATTATCAACTTTGTGGTGGTGACCAAAGGCGCCGGACGAATTTCAGAGGTGAGCGCGCGTTTTACATTGGATGCGATGCCCGGTAAACAAATGGCCATAGATGCTGACTTGAATGCCGGCATGATTGATCAGGAAGAAGCCCAACAGCGTCGCAATGACGTATCGGCAGAGGCCGATTTTTACGGTTCGATGGATGGCGCCAGTAAATTTGTTCGCGGCGATGCAGTGGCGGGTATTCTGATCCTGATCGTCAATATTGTCGGTGGTCTCGCCATTGGCATGGCCCAGCACGATCTGTCGTTTTCTAAAGCGGTAGAGATCTACACACTGCTGACGATTGGTGATGGTTTGGTGGCGCAAATACCATCGCTATTACTTTCGACTGCCGCGGCGCTCATGGTGACGCGAGCGAATTCGCTTCAGGATGTCGGTACCCAGGTGATTCGGCAGATGTTTGATGATCCCAAAGCGCTGGCGGTCACGGCTCTTTTGCTGTTTATCATGGGTATTATTCCCGGCATGCCGCACTTTGTCTTTCTAACTCTGGCGCTGATCTCTGGTCTAGCAGCCTATATTATTAATCATTTGCGCGGTCAAGCACCGGAGCGAGAGGCAGCCCTCGAGAAGCAAGCGATTATGGAAGAGGCGGCAGATGCTGAACCCAAAGAACTGGGTTGGAGTGATGTTGCACCGGTCGATATGGTTGGCCTGGAGGTTGGGTATCGCCTCATTCCTTTGGTGGATAAATCACAAGGCGGCGAACTGTTGGGCCGTATTAAGGGTGTTCGCAAAAAGCTCTCGCAGGAGTTGGGCTTTCTCATGCCATCTGTTCACATCCGCGACAATCTCGAGCTTCTGCCCAACGCCTATCGCATTACCTTGCTCGGGGTCACTGCCGGAGAAGGGCAGGTCCATCAGGATCGTGATCTGGCGATTAATCCAGGGCAGGTGTTTGGCCCGCTCGATGGCATTGATACTCATGACCCCGCATTTGGTCTTGAAGCTGTGTGGATCGAACCCTCGCAGAAGGATCATGCCCAGACATTGGGCTATACGGTTGTCGATCCAGGTACTGTGGTTGCTACCCATTTGAACCAAATCATGGGCACTAAAGCGGCACAACTCATTGGCCATGAAGAAGTACAGCAGATGCTGAATCTGCTCGCAGCGAGTTGTCCTAAACTCGTTGAAGAACTGGTACCGAATGTTGTGAATGTGGGCAGTTTGCTTGCTGTATTGCAGCGGTTATTGCGTGAAAATATTCCCGTACGAGACCTTCGTACCATTTCTGAGGCGTTGGTTGCGAGCAAAGCTAAGGATCCAGAGTCGCTCCTGGCAAGCGCCCGGTTGGCGCTGTCGAGGGTGATTATCCATCAGCTGGTGGATGGCGCAATGGAAGTGCCTGTTATCTCGCTTGATCCCGCTTTGGAACAAATTGTCCATAAGGCTTCCCAGCAAGCTAAACAGATCAATGGCGCGGATTCTGACGAGCTGGTACTTGAACCAGGAATGGCAGAAAAGCTGCACAGCTCACTGGCAGAGGTCGTTCAGCGTCAGGAAACAAACGGGGCACCGAGCATTCTTTTGGTATCGCCACAAATTCGTTCTGCCATGTACCGATTTACTCGTGGTGCGCTGCCAACACTATCCGTGCTGTCCTATCCAGAAGTACCCGAAGATAAACAAATCACCATCATCGCTTCCATTGGTGATGTCTGAACAGGAGACAGGTTATGCCCGTACAGAAACTGATTGCTAATACGACCAATGAAGGACTCAAACGTATCCGTGAAGAAATCGGTAGTGATGCGTTAATTTTGAAAACAGTTAAGCGAAACGGCAAGGTCGAATTCTTCGTTGAGGCTGAAGATCCTATTGAGGAGATTGAAAATGTCGCATTGGCTGCTTCACAACCTACCGAGTCCCGAGAGCAGTCGACCGGCCTCATTACTGAATATCGTGACGCCAAGTTCAAGATGTTCTCATCGATCGCCTCTAAAGTAGATGTACCGGATGAGACGGGAGTTTTCGATGATGGCCGCGAACCCCCTCGGCAGAAGCGTCAGTTGATGCAGCGTGAGTTGACCGTTAAAAATCTCATCGAGTCATTGGAACTGACGTCAGCGATTGGCGCCAGACTCCGTGGATTTAAAAGAATTGATGAGGTTGTCGACAATCTGGCCATGATGATTCAACCCGGACCTGCTGTCACAGAGGGTATTCACGCCTTCGTGGGCCCTGCAGGCAGCGGCAAGACCACCAGTCTGGTGAAGCTGATTACGCGGCATATCATGCAACACGGTGAAGACAGCTGCGCGATCATCAATTGTGATCGATTTCGAATGGGTGCTCGAGAGCAGTTGACCCGGCTTGGCAAGTTGATGGGTGTCGACGTTCTGCATGTTGGCCCCGGACTCGATTTAAACCAGGCAATCGCCAATGTTCATAAAAGGCGCTTCGTTGCCATTGATATGCCGGGTTATGGTATGCAGGACGAACAGCTTTATACCGAGTTGTTCCGACTTAGTAGTAGCCATTATCAAATTCAGAGGTTTTTGGTGATACCGGCAAATCTTCAGTTCAGTGCCATGGAGCTAGCGCACAATTGCTTTGCCTCCCAAAAGGGCTCTAGTTGCATACTGACCAGGCTTGACGAGACCAGTTCAATGGGCGCCGCCTTAAGTCTATTGGTCCAAACCGCGATGCCGCTTGCCTACAGCTGTGATGGTCCGCACATACCAGAAGACATTTCCCTGGGACGGGGAGGGCAGTTGGTGCAAGTTGCACTGACAAAATTGGACGGACAATTTGCTAAAGCTGAGTTCACCGACTTAACTAATAGAGAAACGTTTCACAAACAGAACTCCTACTCACAGGAAAAGGTGATGGATATATGAGTAGTCATCCCGTACAGGTAATTGCAGTCACGGGCGGCAAAGGTGGTGTCGGTAAATCCAATGTATCTTTAAACCTAAGCCTGGCGATGGCTGAACTCGGCCGACGTGTCACGTTGCTCGATGCAGACCTCGGTCTTGCTAATATTGATGTGTTGCTTGGACTGAAATCCAATTGCACGTTGGAACAGGTAATTTCTGGTGAGCGGGATATTCGTGATGTTCTGGTGCGTGGCCCGATGGGCATTAACGTCGTGCCCGCTGCGTCTGGCATTCAGTCAATGGCTACCCTTGGTCCAGCAGAACACGCGGGGCTCATCCAGGCTTTCAGTGACATCAGCGATCAGATGGATGTGTTGATTGTGGATACCGCCGCTGGCATTTCTGAGACGGTGACGAGTTTTGTCATGGCCGCGCAGGAAGTTGTGCTGGTGGTATGCGATGAACCCACCTCGATTACAGATGCCTATGCATTGCTCAAGCTACTCAATATAAAACACGGAATTGATCGATTTCGTCTTGTGGCGAATATGGTCAAGACCAAGCAGCAAGGCAGTTTGCTTTACAAAAAACTCGTCGGTGTTACAGATCGGTTTCTGGACGTCACGATCGAGCATGTGGGAACCATTCCCTTTGACGAAAATGTTCGTAAGGCAGTGCAAAAACAGCGCGCTGTCTACGAGGCTTACCCATCATGTAAAGCATCGCTTGCCTACCGCGACCTTGCACTGCGTGCAGACAGTTGGCCAGTGGCCTACAGCCCGCGTGGGCATCTTGAATTTTTTGTTGAGCAACTCGTTGCTCAGGGTGTCAGATAAACATGCTTGCGATCAACGGTTGTTATCGTTGGTTGTTGCGAGGAAAGGACTTGTGAAAAGTTGAGAGGGATTTTGTGACGGCAGCAAGTGGCATAGAGGTTTATTCGGAACTGCAGGAACAGACGCCGGAAGCATTGGTACGAGAATATGCGCAGCTGGTAAAGCGCATCGCGCATCATATGGTGGCGCGTATGCCGTCCAGCGTACAACCGGATGATTTGATTCAGTCCGGCATGATTGGATTACTCGAAGCGGCGACAAAATATGACCCAGCTAAGGGTGCCTCATTTGAGACCTATGCTGGCATTCGTATTCGCGGTGCGATGTTAGACGAGATCCGAAAAGGTGATTGGGTGCCGCGTTCCGTGCATCGGAATGTACGTGAAGTAGGTAAAACGATGAAATTGCTGGAGAACAAACTCGGTCGCGATGCTTCGGACCGAGAAGTTGCTGAAGCAATGGGTGTCACCATGTCTGATTACTTCGATATTCTAAAGGACTCCCAGGGTAGTAAGTTATTCAGTTTTGAAGAAATACCGGGTACTGGAGAGTCGGGCATTGCGTCGAATAGTCCGAACCCTATGGACCAGATCCAAAAAAGAGATTTTCAACGATGTCTCGCAGAAGCGATTGCGACTTTGCCTGAGCGAGAGCAATTGGTGTTGTCTTTGTACTACGACGATGAATTGAATTTAAGAGAGGTGGGTGAGGTGCTTGGGGTCAGTGAATCCCGGGTTAGCCAGATCCACAGTCAGGCGGCATTACGGTTGCGTTCGAAGCTCGAAGAATGGATTAGTTAAAAAAACTGGCCGAGTTCAGATCTACATCTAAACTTGTACTAGAAGCATCGAAAGATGTATTGCAATATCAACACGTTTAAAGGACGGAGGCTTCCTTGGACAAGCAAATGAAAATCTTGATAGTGGACGATTTTTCCACGATGCGCAGGATTATCAAGAATCTACTTAGAGACTTGGGATTTACCAATACCTCGGAGGCTGACGATGGCAAAACCGCTCTGCCAATTTTGCAGAGTGGTGACTTCGACTTTTTGGTAACAGATTGGAATATGCCGGGTATGACAGGCATAGAGCTTCTGAAAGCCGTAAGGGCGGACGCCAAATTGTCTAGCTTGCCAGTTTTGATGGTCACAGCGGAAGCAAAGCGCGACCAGATTGTTGAAGCGGCTACGGCAGGCGTCAATGGTTATGTCGTCAAACCATTCACGGCCGCGGCTCTGAAAGAAAAAATAGAAAAGATATTTGAGCGACTTGAAGCCGGATAATTGGCTGAAACGGATCTCTGTTGTGTAACCTGCCAGAAAATTGAAAGAGATGACGATGGAACTAGATTCCCAACCATTTGACAGCTTGTTGAAAGAAAAAGCGCAGGTGGTGCTAGATAATCTGGGTCAGGGTGATGTCAATACGGCAGTTCAGGAGCTGTTGGATATCAACGATGCCAGAAACGATAGTCTGTATCGGCAGATCGGTAAGATCACTCGCGGTTTGCACAATGCCATCGGTAATCTCGAACTGTCCAACGACGAGGATGGCGGTTCTGGCAGAGACGTGCAGGCGCGAGTGGAGTATGTCATTGACCTCACGCGGGATGCAGCCAACCGAACCATGGATATTGCAGAAGAATCGACACCCATTGCAGCCGAGTTGGGTACTGCATCGAACGCACTGCGAGAAGACTGGCTTAAGCTGGCGAATCTTGAGCCGAGTGCCGATAGAATTCGCGAATTTTATAAGAAAATGGATGAATTTTTAGCTTTTTCCGAAGAGAAGAGTAATCAGCTGCACGGCAATTTGACCGACATTGTTGTTACTCAAGGCTACCAGGATTTGAGTGGCCAGGTGTTGCAGAAGATCGTCAACATGTTGAACGTAACCGAGGGCAATCTAGTCGACTTGCTGGCAATGGCGGCCAACATGCAGGGCGTTAGCGGTCTTGAAGAAATCGTACAAATAGAACCAGTTAACGCGAGCGTTCAGACGGATATTCTCGCGGAGGGGCCGTTACCGGATAGTGCACCGACCCTTAAAAGTCAGTCTGAAGTAGATGACCTGCTGTCGAATCTCGGATTCTAAGACAGTCACAGGCAAGGAAGAATCATGAGCGACGACGACGAAATACTACAAGACTTTTTGGTAGAAGCCGGGGAAATCCTTGAGCAGCTTTCCGAGCAGCTGGTAGACCTGGAACGCGCTCCAGAAGACTCAGAGCTGTTGAATGCAATTTTTAGAGGTTTCCACACGGTAAAAGGTGGCGCAGGCTTTTTGCAGTTCGACTCCATGGTAGATCTCTGTCACGTTGCCGAGAACGTTTTTGATTTGTTGCGTAAAGGTGAATGTAGTATCACGCCGGAATTGATGGATACGGTGTTGCGCGCACTTGATTCTGTGAATTTGATGTTTGATCAAATTCGTAGCGGTGAAGAAATAACACCAGCGGCTCAGGATATTATTGATAATCTGGGACGAATCGTGAGTGGCGAAGCAGCCGTGACCGCCTTAGTTGAGCCCCAGTCTCAGCGAGAACAAGAGCCAGAGCCCCAAATTGTCGAAGCGCCTGCTGCTGTATCTTCAGGTAACCAAGAGATGATCAGCGATGCAGAGTTCGAAGATTTATTAGATGCTCTGCAGGAAAAAAAGAGCCAGCCTTCTGCATCTGTAGAAGCCCCTTCAGAAGCCCCTTCAGAAGCACTAGCACCCGCGGCCTCAAGTCACGATATCGATTTGTTTGGTGAAGATGATCCTTTTGATATGGACGCTAGACCAGCATCAGCATCTGATGAGATCACTGAAGAAGAATTTGCAGCTTTACTCAGCGAATTGCAAAAGCAAGGGAAAGCAAAGCCGCCAACCGTGCCAACACCGGTTTCAGCTGCGGAAGTACCTCAAGTACCTCAAGTACCAGAAAGCCAGCCAGAGCCCTTTGTAGCCGCTGTTGTAGAACCTGTTGTAGAACCTGTTGCGGCATCAGTGGCAGCAATAGCGCCAACACCGGTGCCCGTTGCGGCAGCCCCCGCTGCGCCTAAACTACAACCAGTACAGCCCGCAGCAACCGCGCCTGCACCCAAAGCACCAGTCAAAAATGATACGGTCGGCGAAGCCACCGTTCGAGTAGATACTAAGCGGCTCGACGACATCATGAATATGGTCGGGGAATTGGTATTGGTTCGTAACCGGCTGGTTCGGTTGGGTACGAGTTCGCAAGATGAAGAATGGAGTAAGGCGGTTTCTAATCTGGATGTCGTCACTGCAGATTTACAAAGCTCTGTGATGAATACCCGGATGCAACCTATCAAGAAAGTGTTTGGACGCTTTCCCCGTGTTGTACGTGACCTTGCCCGTAATCTTAATAAAGAAATCAACCTTGAATTGGTGGGTGAAGAAACTGACCTTGATAAGAACCTGGTCGAAGCGTTAGCTGATCCCCTGGTCCACCTCGTTCGAAATTCTGTTGACCATGGCATAGAGCTGCCAGCCGACCGGGAGGCAGCAGGGAAACCTAGTACAGGCACCATTACCTTGTCAGCGCAGCAGGAAGGCGATCACATTCTCTTGATGATTGTTGATGACGGCAAGGGAATGGACCCCAATGCCCTAAAAAAAATCGCGATCAACAAGGGCGTCATCGATCCTGATACAGCGGAGCGACTGAGTGACAGGGAGGCTTTTAATCTCATATTTATGCCGGGTTTTTCGACCAAAGAAGTCATATCTGATGTTTCCGGCCGTGGGGTTGGAATGGACGTGGTCAAAACTAAAATCACCCAGCTAAACGGTACGGTGGATATCGAATCAGAAATGGGCAAAGGTAGTCGAATTATTATCAAGGTACCTTTGACTCTAGCGATCATGCCAACTCTGATGGTGATGTTGGCCGGTCAGACCTTTGCGCTGCCGCTTGTCAGTGTGAATGAAATTTTTCACCTCAACTTAAAAGAAACAAACGTCGTGGATGGCCAAGAGGTCATTATTGTGCGCAACAAGGCGGTGCCGCTTTACTACCTCAGTCGTTGGCTTGTACCGACTAAGGGCGTTGTCGGCGGTAAAGATGAACGCCATGTTGTCATTGTGAGTGTCGCTAATCAGCGTGTCGGTTTTGTCGTGGATCAGCTTATAGGCCAGGAGGAAGTGGTGATCAAACCGCTTGGCAAAATGTTGCAGGGGACGGATGGCATGGCGGGTGCAACCATCACCGGCGATGGCACCATCGCTCTGATCCTTGATGTTCCCGGTATGCTGAAGCGTTACGGATAACGTCCAATGAGGTGTGACAGATGGATCTGCTCAGCCTGTTAGGTATTTGTATCGCCTTCGCGGCGATAATCACAGGTAATATTCTTGATGGCGGTAATATTGCGCCGCTCTTAAACCCGGCCGCTGCGCTGGTTGTTGTCGGCGGCACAGTCGGAGCGACACTGCTGCAAACCTCTTTTTCCTCTTTAATGCAGGCGATGAAGATGCTGTCGTGGATCTTTTTTCCACCCAAAATTGCTCCGCTTCCGCTTGTCAAAAAAATTCTAGCTCTCAGTAAAACAGCGCGTCGCGAAGGGCTACTCGGTTTAGAGGATCTGGCGAAGAAGGAACCCGATCGAGTACTCAAAAAAGGTTTGATGTTACTCGTGGACGGTTTTGAACCCGATCGGATTAGGCTGCAATTGGAAGAGGATATCCAACAGGTTCGAAATCGTGCTGGCAATGCCGCAAACATATTTGACCACATGGGTGGCTACGCGCCGACTATCGGGATTATTGGCGCTGTGATGGGGCTTATTCATGTGATGGGTAACCTTGATGAGCCAGAAAAAATCGGTGCCGGCGTGGCGACTGCATTTGTGGCGACTATCTACGGTGTGGGCTTTGCGAACCTGTTGCTCTATCCCATTGCCGGTAAGCTAAAAGATTTACTGCAATTACAAAACCGTCAGCAAATTATGGCGCTTGAGGGTTTAGTCGCTATTGCAGAAGGTGAGCATCCATCGGTCATCGAAATGCGTTTGCGCAGCATGGCGGGGCTAGGGTCTTGATTGCCAACGATTGGAGTGAGTCTAAACACGAGGCGAGTCGCGATCGCTGGCTTTTATCCTATGCGGATCTGCTCACTTTATTGCTGGCCTTTTTTGTTGTGATGTATTCCGTATCTGCCGTTAATGAAAATAAGCTCGCAGAGCTGTCATCCAGCCTTGCAGATTCGTTTAATCAACCTGTGCAGGCGAAGCCGGGTGAGTTGATCGATGCTCTGCAATTAGATGTTAAAATTGAAACAAGGGCGGGTGGCGGCGTAACGATTTTTCTGCCGGGTGAATTGCTGTTTGATTCAGGAGCGACAGAGTTGAAGGGTACAGCAAAAATTGAGCTCGACCGGTTGTTACCGCTCTTGAAAAGTTCTAGTGGGAGAATAGCAGTGGAAGGCCACACCGATAATGTGCCCATGAGCGATGCGAGCTTACCGTCGAATTGGGAGCTGAGTGCTAATCGGGCTGGTGCGGCGGTACGTTATTTGGAGCAATCAGGTATTGCACGAACTCAGCTCTCCGCGACTGGTTTCGCAGATACTCAACCAATCGCTTCAAATGACACAGCGGACGGCCGGTCGAGTAATCGTCGGGTGGTCTTTAAGGTGGCTGGGGTGAACTGGCAGCAGATCAAGCAGTTACAGCCACGTTCAATTCCTTTACGCGAGCCGTTAACAGAGACCGCGCCAGGTTCGGTGCCACAGCCAAATAGAGTGCCACAGCCAAATAGAGTGCCACAGCCAAATAGAGTGCCACAGCTAAATAGCCAGCCACAGCTACAAGTACAACCACAACCACTAGAAGAGCCGGTTCAGCAGGATGACGATCTGCTGGATATTGATCAAATTGACCCCGTCTTACTGGAGCAGTTGCTTCAGCAGATCGAGCGGGATGGTGGGTAGCATGCAGGTCATTACGGTTGCAAATCAAAAAGGCGGTGTGGGTAAAACCACGACAACCATTAGTATTGCTGACGCGCTGGCGGCCAGAGGCAAGCGGGTGCTAACGCTGGACCTTGATCCCCAGGGTTCGTTGACCAGCTACCTTCAATTGGATCCAGATGAGGTGGAGAATACCGCATACAACATTTTCGTTGGTGGCCCCCCATTGATTCCGCGAGAGAGTGGATTTGACAATCTTTTTATTGCGCCAGCCTCTGTGAGGCTTGCGAATCTGGAGAAGGGCGCCCAGACACTTAAAGGCAAAGGGCTCGTGGTGAAAGAATGGCTGGTCAAAGTACGGCATCAATATGATTACGCTGTTTTGGATACACCGCCGGCACTTGGGATGTTAATGATCAATGCGCTGGCAGCCTGTGATCGTTTAGTGGTGCCGGTGCAAACTGATCATCTGGCGCTGAAGGGATTAGAACGGATGATCAAGGTGCTGGAGATGCTCAACCATTCTGGTCGACGTATTGATTACTGCATATTACCAACGATGTACGATCAACGTACCAACGCTAGCCGCCGTGCGCTGCAAGTCTTGAAAAATAAATATGTTGACGACATCAGTGAAGCGCTAATTCCGGTAGATACAAAATTACGTGAAGCCAGTCGATTGGGTGTGCCGCCGTCGTTTCTATTTGCAGCGAGTCATGGCATCAAAGCCTATCATTCATTTGTTGATGAGTTATTCCCTGAACTGTCTTCGGAACAGTCTTCGGAACTGTCTCCAGAACTATCTTCCGAATTGTCTTCCGAAACAGCGCCCGAGCCACAACCGGCTGCGTGAAGCAGTTCTGCAAGAGGTTCAAACGTCACACTCCTTGAACGTCCATTAGAGGCTCCATCAGACGTTCAGACGGAGGTCCAGACCCCTCTGCCGAGTATGCTAACCGATTATCTCGACACCTTGCTGCATGCTGCAACAGAAAGCCCCGAATCCAGGATGGAGCAGTTTCCTTGTTTGCGATTTTTCTTTGGTCGATATGAGCTAATGATGCCGCTTTCTCTGATCCAGCGGCTGGACTTTGCGACAAAATTACGCCGCCGGTTCAGGCTGCGGATACCCGATTATGAAGGCGGGAACCGATTCATGATGAGATTGGCACTAGAGGCCGAGTGGCTTTGCTTTGATGCTCTATTGGGCATTGAGTTGGTCGAAAGGGACGATGTGATCTGGCGTAACGCCCCGCAGCGGGCGCCCTGGTTTGTTGGAACTCATAAACGCCTTCTGTGTTGGATTTTTGACGCGGATTTGATGGTTGATAGGCGATAAAACTGGTGAACCGCCGAAGTTGGTCTATATTTAAAGCAAGACCGAATGAATATTTGAAACTTATAGGCGGGGGCTTCATGGCTCTATGAACATGCAAGCGCAACTAAATATTGAAGATCCTATCTTACAGTGGGTGACCTTCCGATTAGATGGTGAAACCTTTGGGGTCAATGTGATGCAGGTTCAAGAAGTTTTGCGCTATACCGAAATTGCACCCGTTCCTGGTGCGCCAGGTTACGTTCTGGGAATCATCAATTTGCGCGGTAATGTGGTCACGGTGATCGATACCCGGAATCGCTTTGCCTTAAAAGAAGGCGATATAACAGATTCAACCCGAATCGTTATCGTTGAAACAGACGAACATGTGGTTGGTTTGCTCGTCGATAGCGTTGCCGAGGTCGTTTACTTGCGTCAAAGCGAGATTGAGAACCCACCGAATGCCGGCCATGATGATAGTGCCCGGTTTATCCAGGGTGTGTGTAATAAGAACGATGAATTGCTGATTTTGGTCGAGCTAGAAAAAATCCTGACCGAAGGAGAGTGGTCCGATGTGGAGCTTGCATAAATGATCCTGACGCCTGAGGTTGCCTTGTTTGGCGCTGCGACAGCGCTCTTGTTAACGCTGGTGAATTGCCTGATAATTTTTTCTGCGAAACGCGGGCTGGCAAAACACATTACCGAGATACGTATTGAATTAGATGCCAATTTGTCAGCGAATCATGGTCTTGCTCGACACATTAGGGATTTGCAGCGTGGCATGCCCGTAACTGCCAACATTGATGAGTCTACACCAGTGTCAGCGCGTGAAGCACCCGCTGAGGAACCCATAGAAACAGACAGCACAACTCTGGCGGAAAAATTAGGTTTGTCCCAGAGCGAAGCCGAGATCATCACCCATTTGAGGCCTCGACGTGGGCTGACAAATCGTGTTCGAGAAACCGCCTGATCAATCGTCCCAGGGCGTTCGCCCTGAGAGCATGTAAGCAAAAGACATAATTTCAGCCACGGCAATGTAGAGCGCCGGTGGCACTTCCTCGTTCAAGTCTAGCCGGTACAACAATTCCGCCAGGTCACTCTGCTGAAAGGTCGGCACATCAAATGCTTCGGCGATCGCCATAATCTCTCGTGCCAGGTCAGCTTCCCCTTTTGCGGTCACTCTGGGTGCTGATAGACCATCGTATTTTAGAGCGATTGCTTTCTTATCCATCATGCAATCTCGTTCACCAGTTGAGTGTTTACCTGGGGTTTAGACGGCGGGGGTTCTCCCTCGTGCACGCCTATCTGAAGTTGCTCGATGCCATGGGGTGAGAGTGCCTGATCGAGCCGCGACAGAAACTGCTGTTTGAATTGTTCGATCTGACTGCGAGTGTCTTCGCGTTCAGTCCAGAAGTTCATTTCGAGCTGGCGATTGTTTGTCAGCACAACAAAAGCTGTGATCAGTCCCAACTCTTCGAATTCAAAAGCTAATCTAACGGTCCATTGTCTCACTTTGTTGTCTGTCTTTGAGTCATCGCCAGACCGCTGATTCTTGGCTTCATATCTTTCCCGCACGATCCCCAGTTCAAATTGAAAGCTGTCCAAGTTTTGTTCAAATCGACTCAGCCATTCGCCTCGACCGACTTCTGCTTCCTGGCCGCTGCTGGGTGCGCGAATGGCCCCTAGCATGACTCTTGCCAGTAGCTGGCTGAGTCTGGGCAACTGTTCTTGATCGGTGGGTTTTGTTATAGGTGCCATCAAAATAGATTTCAATAAAGGTAGTAGTAGTTTGAGTAATGGACTCGGGCTCGCACCGGATGTCAGCAGATTAGCGATTTGGCCAGAGTCTTTGAGTGCCGAGGATTCGGGTAGTTGCTTGAGCACCTGGGCCAATTGCTGGGTCAGTTCGGTGGATGCCTTGCCGATACCCGCCAGGCCCGCTAGTTGTTGGAGCAGATCCGTGTTTTCTGGTTTCGCCGTCCCGGTGGTTTGGAGTAATCGTGCGAGATCACCGGGAATGAGCGGTTGAGCTGCCTGACTGACGCCTTGATATGCTGGCTGGGCGCCCCCTGGGAGCAATGAAGCACCTCCGAGTAGATGGCGGTTTTGACTGGTGATTGCCTGACCCAGAATCGAACCTGTTCCGTTTGCTGTTGGTGCGCTCGGGGCTGTCTGCGAGCTCAGGGCTGTCTGCGAGCTCAGGGCTGTTGGTGCGCTCGGGGCTGTCTGCGAGCTCGGGGCTGTTGGTGCGCTCAGGGCTGTTTGTGCGCTCAGGGCTGTCTGCGAGCTCAAGGCTGTTTGCGAGCTCAAGGCTGTTTGCGAGCTCAAGGCTGTTTGCGAGCTCAAGGCTGTTCTCACCGCCGCGAGTAGAGCGTCTTTCAGGCTGCCAGAAAGGGGTAACAGTTGTCGCAACAGTTGATCGGCGACCTGTTGAGGTTGGGTATCGAGTCGAACTTGCCCAGCCGATAGCTCAACAATGACCAGTTGCCCCGGCGCGAGCCTGCCCGTTGTTTGCAGCTGCAAAGTTTGCCCTCCCGGCAGGGTCTTGAGTTGCGCAAGGCCTTCCTGGCTGGTGTTAACCACCTGTGCCAGCAATCGCTGTGTGGGCTGTTCTGGTTGCTTAGTGCTCAACTCTTGGTTGACCGGCGTGGTGCGGGGTGTGGCTGGTACCGCGCTGGTGGGTTTGATTTGCATAGACACCTCCTCAAGAGGGTATCGGCGAACAGAGCAAAGAGTTTAATGGCGAATTCGAGCCCATTCTTTTAGCATGTTGCGACGGTTAACTGAGGGGATCAGGTCGTGGAAAGTTTTGCAGGAAAGTTAGCCGTCATTACCGGTGGCGGCACAGGGATGGGGCGCGAACTTGCCAAACAGTTAATAGCTGAAGGCTGTGACGTCGCGATATGCGATGTCATCGATGACAACATGGCCGAGACAGTTAAGCTTTGTGAGGCAGAAGCACCCCAGGGTATTCGCATCACAGCTCATCGCTGCGATGTCTCTAACGAAGAGGATGTGAAGCGATTCCGTGATGAAGTGATCGAAGAGCACAAACGTGATCACGTGAATTTGCTGTTTAATAATGCAGGTATTGGTGGTGTGCTGAGCTTCATCAACGACCCTCGCGAAGACTGGGAGCGTACCTTCAATATCTGTTGGTACGGTGTTTATTACTGCACGCGAGCGTTCATGCCGCTAATGGTTGCAAGTGAAGAGGCACACCTGATAAACACCAGCAGCATCAATGGGTTCTGGGCGTCATTGGGTCCGAGTTCTACTCACACCGCTTATAGTGCGGCTAAGTTTGCGGTAAAGGGCTTCAGTGAGGCATTGATTTCTGATCTCAAGCTAAATGCTCCTCATATCAACGTCTCCGTCGTGATGCCGGGCCATATTGGTACGTCTATCGCCATTAACACGGGGCGGTTGATGGACCGACCTGCGGCGCTGGATATGTCAGCCGAACAAGTCGCTGCGGTTCGCAAGCGTATGACTGCCCAGGGGGTTGATGTCGCGAGTGCGAGCGATGACCAGATTCGGCAATTTATCAAGGAGCGAGGCGAGAGCTTTCGCGATAATGCCCCGACGACCGCCGCTGAAGCAGCAGCCGAAATGCTGAAAGGCGTGCGCGAAAAACGCTGGCGCATATTGCTCGGCGATGATGCCCGCATTTTGGATGAAATGGTTCGAGAGAATCCCGAAGCCGCCTATGACGATCAGTTCGCGATTGATTACCGTGAAAAAGCCGCCTGGCAATTGGGCTAGTGCTGAATGCCGTAAACCTTCGCTGTGAGCGAGATCAGCGATTGCTGTTCTATGATCTCGCCTTCACCGCTCATGCGGGTGACATCATTCAGGTCGAAGGACCTAACGGAGCGGGTAAGTCGACGTTACTGAAGATTCTGTGCGGCATTTATGACGAGTTTGAGGGGGATGTTGAATGGGATCTGAATGATCATCCACTGTATTTAGGTCATCGCCCAGGCGTGAACGATTATCTGACTGTAGCAGAAAACCTGGACTGGCTCGCGCAGTTGCAGGAACAGACGTTGACGCAAACCGAGATCGATCGAATTCTGACCGAGGTTGGCCTTCATGGTTATGCCGATGTTCCCTGTAGCAATCTTTCAGAAGGCCAGCGTAAGCGAGTTAGTCTGGCGCGCTTTTATATCTTTACGAATAGAGTTTGGATACTGGATGAACCATTCAGTGCAATTGACACGGCTGGTATTACGTCGCTTGAATCGTTGATTCAGCGTCATGCTGATTCCGGCGGATTGGTTTTGTTGACCAGTCATCAGCCACTGCGGCTGTCGAATGTTCGCCAGCTATTACTCGACCCTCTACCCCATGACGCTCTGTTAAGCGGAATGGATCGCTGAGATGTTACTAGCGACTATTCAGCGCACGTTGCGAGTGTCATTCCGCCAACCGTCAGAATTGCTCAACCCGCTTTTTTTCTTTGTGCTGGTGATTGCGCTATTTCCACTTGGAATAGGGCCATCTGAAAAAACGCTCGCGCTGATTGCGCCGGGTATCATTTGGGTCGCTGCATTACTGGCAACCTTGCTGTCGATGGAATCTTTGTTTCGGAGCGATCTTGATGATGGGTCTCTTGACCAAATGCTGGTGTCGCCACAGCCGCTAATAGTTGTGGTCACGGGCAAGGTGATCGCTCACTGGTTGGCAACGAGCTTGCCGCTGGTGCTGGTGAGTCCGGTACTGGGTTTGATGCTCAGTGTCGATAACGCCGGGATCATGGCTATTTTGATTTCGTTGATGCTCGGTACGCCAATCTTAAGTTTGCTCGGTGCTGTGGGCGCGAGCCTGACAGTCGGACTTAAAAAAGGCGGTGTGCTTATCGCGCTGTTGATTATTCCGCTCTATGTGCCAGTACTTATTTTAGGTACTTCTCTGATCCAAACGGCACAACAAGGGGGCGATTATGATGGGCAAATGCTGTGGATGATGGCGCTGCTGGCGTTAACTGCCGGTACGGCACCCATTGCCACCGCCGGCGGGATTAAAGTCTCTCTCTCTCGATAAGTGCTGTCTCGACAAGTACGTTGTGTATAAGCGCTTTTTTTTATAGGTACGCCACTTAAAATCTTCTGTTAAAGAGTCACTGTCTGCTCGGGTCTGCGGTTTCAATCGCCGGGCAGTACAGGAGTGTGTATTCACTGTGGTAAAACACCTTTTTACAACGGTTGACCCATGGGGGTTGGTCCATGACGTGGGCCCACATATCTCGAACGGCGTGATAAACCGTGGTGTCGTAAAGATGTTCGCCGACTTTTGGCCCGGGAAAGAGCACGTTGTCCTGGGTATAGAACACCACCGAAAAGCGGTATCCGCCCCAATAAATCAATGGGCCTGGATCCAACTCATTTAACTTAAAGTAAGTCATGACCATCGGTTTCTGATTGTATTGGTGGTCTCTGACATAGCGATCGTAGGCAATGCTATAGAAGATGAAGAACGTGAGTGTGCTGCCGATGACGAAGCCATAGAACCAGCGCTTTGGTACTAGCCAGTCCTCAAGGTGCAGGGCGATCAAAATGGCGGCTGCGGGCAGGGCGGTTAATACATAGGTGATCAATATGTTCTGGGCAATGGTGAAAAACACCAGTGGTGTGAAGAACCAGGCCAATAAGTAAGTGAGTAGGAGTCGGTTGTTCTTAAAGCTATCTTTCAGTGCGAAACGGCCACGATTGGACAACAGGCGGAAGAAAACAATGGGACTAAAGGGCAATAGTGCAACCATTAAATATAACCAGATTGTGCCATGGGGCTGGTCTTTCACGCCGCCATAAAGGTCGCCGCTCCAGGCGGTTTCGGTGAAGCGTAAAAAGTGTTCGCCGACGATGAAGTAGTCGATAAAACCGGGCGTTTTTAGTTCCGCTAGCACATACCAGGGGACGGCTATGACTAACATGAGCAATAAGCCGCGAACCAGGTAGGTGTGTCGCCACCAGCGTTGCCACTCGTTGCTAACCGCGACCCAGATGCCGCAAGCCAAGCCACAAAGCACCAGAGCAATGGGCCCTTTACTCATGAGACCGATGCCGAGGCCTATCCACATTAGCCAGGCGAAATTTCTTTCGGCGTGCACAATGCCGCGCCAGAAACCAATCATCACGATGGTGGTGGAAAGCGCGAGAAGGGGATCTGTGATGACTGCACCGGCAGTGTGTAGCACCAGCCACGTGGAGAGATAGATCGTGGTCGCAATCAAGGCAGTGTTAGCGTCTCGCTCGACTTTGATCCATCGGTGCACCATAAACGCGGTCAGCAAGGTAAAAATCAGGCTGGGTAGCCTCGCCGCAAACTCGTTGACACCAAATGCCGCAAAGCTTGCTGCGACAGACCAGAAGGCGGCGGGTGGCTTGCCCCAAAATGGCTGGTCTGCGGTAAACCAGAGGGTGATCCAATCTTGATAGTCGAGGATCTTGCGCGCCATTTCGGCATAGCGAGCCTCGGAAAAATCCATCAGGGGTAAGTAGCTGGACCAGAACAGCCGCGTAGCCAATAACACCACGATAAAGACAACCCAGGCGGGGTGTTGGCGCAAAAAAGCAGTCAACGGCCATACTCACTATGAATTCCGCGCGGACAGTAACAAAAAGTAGCGAAAAAATCCTCTACAGGCCCGCGCCTTTGCAGTTTCTGGTAAACTTCTGCGGATATTTGATGAGGCACTCAATCCGTGTGGAAATGGATTCACAAATTCGGTTCACCCCGACCATTTTATGAAGTCAGCGAGTATTGCCTGCCGTGGCTGAGCGGTATGGCATTCGTCACGATAGTGGTGGGTTCCATCTGGGGTTTGTTGTTTGCACCGGGTGATTACCAGCAGGGTGACACCGTCCGCATTATGTATATGCATGTGCCGGCGTCTATTTTGGCACAGTCCAGCTATATGATGATGGCCACTGCGGCGGCGATATTTCTCATCTGGCGCATTAAATTGGCCGATGTTGCCGTTCAAGCGATGGCACCAATCGGTGCATCGATCACCTTTCTGGCACTCATCACCGGCTCCATCTGGGGCAAGCCGATGTGGGGCACCTGGTGGGTTTGGGACGCGAGACTGACTTCCACGCTGGTATTGTTTTTCCTTTTTGTTGGCATCATGGCGTTGCGAAGTGCGATGGAAAACCGCGAAAGCGCGGGTCGTGCAACGGCAATCCTGGCGGTGATTGGCGTGATTAACCTGCCAATCATCAAGTTTTCAGTGGATTGGTGGAATACCTTACATCAGCCCGCCAGTTTTACGCTGACAGAAAAGCCTGCGATGCCAGCAGAAATGTGGCTGCCGTTGCTGGTGATGGTGATTGGCTTCTATCTATTCTTTTTTACGGTTCTGATCATGCGCATGCAGGCCGAAATTCTCAGCAGAGAGTACCGATCCGAATGGGTGTCCGAGCGCGTAAAACGCGAGGCCTTTGGTTAATCTAATGCAATTTGAATCTCTAGCAGAGTTTGTCCAGATGGGTGGCTATGGTGCCTTCGTCTTTAGCGTGTATATTATTAGTGCGGTGGTTCTGATCGGTAACGTGATCCTGCCGCTGCAGCAAAAACGGCGCTTTTTTGCTGATCAAGTCGGGCGTCAAAAGCGAGAAGAGAGAGAGGAGAGAGTGCAGTCATGAAATTTGGCAAGATGAAATCCCATCGACGTAACCAGCTACTGCTGATTGCCTTTTTGGTGTTCGGCAGTGGTACCGCTCTGGCGTTAGCACTGACTGCGCTAAATGAGAATATCAATTTATTTTATGCACCAGACCAGATCGTGGCCGGTGAAGCGCCGGTGGGTCAAATGATTCGTGCCGGCGGTATGGTCAAGACCGGCAGTATTGTGCGCTCTACGTCAGACCTTAAAGTCCGCTTTGTCATCAGTGATATGCAAACCGCAGAAGTGACGGTTCAATATGAAGGGGTTTTACCGGATTTGTTCCGTGAGGGTCAAGGTGTGGTGGCCCGTGGTGAAATGGATCAGACTGGTGTGTTTATGGCGGAAGAAGTGCTGGCGAAACACGACGAAGAATATATGCCGCCAGAGGTCATCGACGCATTGGCTGACGCTCATAAGAAGGCAGAAGTATTATGATTGCTGAGATTGGTCACTATAGTTTGATTCTGGCGTTAGGGCTTTCCGTTTGTCTGGCAGTGATTCCGGCGCTTGGGGTTTATCAAAAGCGCGTTGCCTGGATGCAATTGGGTAATAGCCTTTCCGTGGGTATTTTTGTCTTCGTCTTTATCGCCTTTTGTTGCCTCGCTAATGCGTTTCTCGCCGACGACTTCTCGGTAAACTATGTTGCACGTAATTCGAATAGTGAATTGCCCGTGATCTATAAGCTGTCAGCGATATGGGGTGCTCACGAGGGCTCCTTTCTGCTCTGGATTCTTGTGATGGCGGGTTGGACCCTGGCGGTTAGCTTGTTCAGCGACGGATTGTCCCTGGACATGAAGTCCCGCGTGCTAGCAATTTTGGGCGCACTGAACGTTGGCTTTTTACTGTTTCTGTTATTGACTTCAAATCCTTTTGACCGGACTTTGCCAATGTTTCCAGCCGAGGGCGCGGACCTTAACCCGCTGCTGCAGGACTTTGGTCTAATCGTCCATCCCCCTATGCTTTACATGGGTTATGTGGGGTTCGCGGTGCCTTTCGCGTTCGCGATTGCGACCTTGACGAGTGGGCGACTCGACTCTGCCTGGGCGCGATGGTCTAGACCCTGGACGAACGTGGCCTGGGCATTTTTGACCGTCGGCATTACGTTGGGGAGTTGGTGGGCTTATTATGAACTGGGCTGGGGCGGCTGGTGGTTCTGGGACGCGGTTGAGAACGCATCATTTATGCCGTGGCTGATTGGTACCGCACTGGTTCATTCGCTCGCGACCAGCGAAAAGCGTGGCGTGTTTAAAAGCTGGACCGTGCTACTCGCGATTTTTGCTTTCTCTTTCAGTTTGTTAGGCGCATTTCTGGTGCGCTCTGGTGTGTTGACCTCGGTTCATTCGTTTGCAGTGGATCCGGAGCGGGGCGCGTTCATCCTCATGTTTTTGATTGTGGTTGTGGGTGGGTCTCTCACCCTGTATGCCTTTAAGGCTTCGGGTATTCGCAGCGAGGCGGGTTTTGACGGTACGTCCCGTGAAACATTTTTGCTGACCAATAATTTGTTACTGATCGTGGCGACTGCCGCTGTGTTGCTTGGCACGATCTACCCGCTTATTTATGAAGCATCAACCGGTGGAGATAAAATTTCAGTCGGCCCTCCGTACTTTAACAAAGTCTTTGTGCCGATCGTTTTGCTGCTGTTTATCGCGATGGCGATTAGCCCCAAAACACGCTGGAAGTCGACGCCGATTCCCCGACTAGTCAATGAGCAACTATTGCCGCTGAGTCTTGCGGTCGGTTCCGTCGTTCTGTTGAACCTGCTGTTTGCCAGTAGCTTCGAATGGGTTGTCGTCGGCACCAATATCATTGCGGCGTGGATCTTCTTCAGCCTTGCCATTGACTGGTGGAGTAAGGTCGCCAACAAGCGAGATAAGTTCGCGGCGTTGTTCAGACAAACACCTTCTTATTACGGCATGATGCTGGGGCATCTTGGTATCGCGGTTTGCCTTATCGGCGTGGGCGTCACGATTTACTTCAGCGAAGAAACAGACGTTCGGCTTGAAATGGGCCAATCGGTCACCTTGTCAGACTATGAATTTACGTTGGTTCAGATGAGAAAGGTACAAGGGCCAAACTATGTTGCAGATCAGGGGGAAGTCAGGGTTAAACGAGCGGGTGAAACTGTCATTACCTTATTCCCAGAAAAACGTCTGTATAAAGCCTCGGGCAGCATAATGACGGAAGCTGATATTGATGCGGGCCTTTTCCGTGACCTTTTCGTCGCGCTGGGCGAGCCAGTGGGTGATGACGCCTGGGCCGTGCGAGTGCACTACAAGCCGTTTGTGCGCTGGATCTGGTTTGGTGGCATGTTCATTGCCCTGGGTGGATTTGTGACGGTCTTGGATCGTCGCTATCGGACCGCCCGCCAGCGTAGTGCGATACCGGCTTTGGGAGCCACCGTGTGAGCGAAACCAGCGGGTCTGTTGTCGAAAATCAGGACAATCAGGACAAGAGTGAGCAGAAGAAAAATCTCAAGAGAATTCGCCGGGTTCTTTTAATACCGCTTGGTATGTTCTTCCTGCTGATCACCATTTTGTCGCTGGGTTTTCGCTTGGAAGATCCGCACCTGTTGCCCTCGGTGTTGATTGATCGACCTTTCCCGGAGTTTGCCTTGTATGATTTACATGATCCCGAACGAACCATCACGGTGGCGGATCTCAAGGGTGAAGTTGCGCTCGTCAATGTCTGGGCAACCTGGTGTCCGAATTGCTTGATTGAACATCCAGAATTTATGCGCATTGCAGCGGATGAAGGTGTACCGATTTATGGGATTAATTATAATGACGAATCAGGCAAAGCCCTTCGTTGGTTAGAGCGTCATGGTAATCCGTATCGTTTTAACATGTTTGATAACGAGGGTAAGCTCGGCATTGATCTGGGTGTGTATGGTGCACCGGAGACCTTCCTCATCGATCGAGACGGCGTGATTCAGTTTAAACATGTCGGCACTGTGACGCCTGAAATCTGGTCGTTAACCCTGAAACCTTTGATCCAAAAGTTGCGAGAACAATCTTGATGTTACGCTCGTCCCTGTTCTGTTTTGCGCTGCTGTTGGCGTTGATTTCTTCACCACCGGTGCTGGCAGCAATTGAAGCCTATAGTTTTCCAAACGATGAAATGCGAGACCGATATAATTCTTTGATCGATGAGTTGCGTTGTCCGCAATGCCTCAATACTAATCTGGCCGGCTCTGATTCCATGATTTCCAAGGACTTACGGCGCGAGGTGCATCGTCTGCTGCTCGACGGCCAAACCGACGACGAAGTCTTAGACTTTATGTATGAGCGCTATGGCGACTTTATTCTTTATGAGCCCCGCGTGAAGACCAGTACCCTGGTACTCTGGTTTGGTCCGCTGGGATTGTTGTTGTTCGTACTCATCATTGGCTGGCGAGTTTCACACAGGCGGTCTAAGCCCCTGGATCTAACCTCTGAGGAACAGGCTCAACTTGATCGTCTGTTCGACTCCTCTAACGAGAAAAAATAATGACCTTTTGGATTTTTGCTGTGGCCATGAGCCTCGCGGCGACGGCCTTTGTGTTGGTGCCGAGTTACCTGTTTCGCCGTCAGCAGGCATTAGGTGATCGCAAGGCTGAGAACGTTTTGATCTTCGAGGAGCGGGTTACTGATTACGATACAATGCTTGGCAATCAGGAAATTAATCAGGAGCAGTACGAGTCTTTTCTCCTCGAGCTGAAGCGAGACTTACTATCGGATGCGGCGGGCCTACCTGCGACAGATGAATCTGACGCGGGTGATTATAAAATCGGGCGATTACCCCTTGTATTTGCCTTGATAGTACCGCTGTTCGCATTTATTGCTTATTCCGACCTAGGTTTTTCATGGGGCGCCATAAATGATGTCGCTCTGGCAGAATCGCTCCGAGCCGATAGTCCACACGATCAGGCCGCGATGGGCGATAACGTGGAGAAGTTAGCGGAGCGACTCAAATCGCAGCCGGACAATCACGACGGCTGGTACATGCTCGGCCGATCCTATTTGAACATGGGTCGTTTCGATGATGCCGCAGCTGCCTTTGCGCACCTGCTTGAAACCTTTACAGAAGACCACAGCCTTTTTGCTTTCTATGCCGAGGCGCTTTATATGGCTGCTGATCGGGTCGTGACGCCGCGAGTTGCCGAGGCCATCGAAGATACCCTGGCGCTCAATCCCCATGACATCACGATGCTAGAAATCAAAGCATTGGGGTCCTATCAGCGCGGTGAGCTACGAGAAGCGATTGGCTTATTTCAACGCGCTTTGGCAGCTGGCGCTGAAGGCGAGCGGGGAGACCTGATTAATCGTGCCATTGTGGGTATTCAGGAAGATCTGGGTGACGCGCCCATGATGGCAGAAGATCCCGCAGTGTCTTCTGCGCCTATAGAGACCACTAATATAACCCAAATAACTCAAACAAGGCTGGCAACACAAGACGTCGCCGCAGTCGCAGGCAGAACCATCAAAGTCTTGGTCGAGGTCGCGGATTCAGTGTCGATGCCAGCGAATACCCCGGTTTTTGTTTTCGCTCGCGCGGTATCGGGACCACCCATGCCGCTGGCAGTTCAGCGTATGACCCGAGCGGACTTACCGACACTGGTTACGCTAGATGAATCGATGGCGATGATGCCGGGTATGGGGCTGGCTAACTTCGACAATGTCCAAGTGGTTGCACGTATTTCTGCATCTGGTACTGCCAACGCAGGGCCCGATGACTATCAAGCATTGTCTGACCCCATTGACGTCACCACTGAAACTGACGTCATCAAACTTAATATCAGCAAACAAGTTAAAGACTTTTAGACGCTTCCAAATCCTACTAACTAATATAATGGTTTATATATGACAGGTCTTCTTTCGCCTCTTGGTTTTAAACGCGGTCCACAAATGAAGAATCGCTTTATGTTGGCACCGCTAACAAATCAGCAAAGTCACGTCGACGGTGTCTTGTCTGAAGATGAATTTACCTGGCTCACCAAGCGAGCAGAGGGTGGCTTCGGCTTGACGATGACCTGTGCAGCGCATGTCCAAGCCATCGGTCAGGGCTTTCCCAGACAGCTAGGCATATTTGGTGATCAGCATCTAGACGGATTGGCGCGGCTTGCAAGCACCATTAAGCAACACGACAGCATTGCCATTTGTCAGTTACACCATGCTGGCATGCGTTCACCCGCTGACCTGGTTGTTGAAGCACCGGTTTGTCCTTCAGCGGACGAGAAGACCGGTGCTCGCGCTCTAACGCTAGAAGAAGTGCATGCGCTGCGTGATGACTTTGTCGCGGCTGCGGTTCGAAGCGAGCGCGCCGGATTTGATGGCGTCGAATTACATGGTGCCCACGGTTATATTATTTGTCAGTTCCTATCTGTAGAAACGAATCACCGCGAAGATGAATATGGTGGTAGCGAAGAGAATCGAAATCGCTTTTTACTTGAGATGATCGACGGTATTCGTGCGGCCTGCGGTAAAGACTTTATGTTAGGTGTCAGGTTATCGCCTGAACGTTTTGGTCTTAAGTTGCAAGAAACAATCGCGCTAGCAGCGCAACTGATGCGGGACGGCAAGATCGACTTTCTCGATATGTCTTTATGGGATTCGTTTAAGGAATCTGAGGAAGAAGCCTTTAAAGGACGCCCGCTGTTGTCTTATTTTACTGAATTGGATCGTGGCGACGTACGCCTCGGTGTGGCAGGCAAGATTCGCACCCCAGAGGAAGCAGAAGCCGTCTTTGGTGCCGGAATTGACTGGATCATGTTGGGGCGTGCAGCGATATTGCATCATAACTTTCCCTCCCTATACGCCTCTGACCAGCAATTTGAGCCGGTGACGACGCCAGTCACACGTCAGCACCTTGCTGCTGAAGGCCTGTCAGAAAACTTTATTGCTTATATGAGTAATTGGCCAGGCTTTGTGGCGGACGAAACGGCCGGATAGTTACCAATATAGTTACCTATAAATAGTTGTCTATAAAAAGGCCCTTTACTTATATCGGATGCGTCTTAAAGATTGCGCCAATATTGGCGAAAATCAAGACCTGACCCTTGCATAGTTTTTTAGAACTGGCACAATAAAATGGCGTTTGTGAAATCAGACTTGCAACACGGAAATGACTAACAAACTAGTAACAGATCACTAAACAGATTGCTAAACAGACAGCCAAGCAAACAGACAGGAGTAAAACACCAAGCACCTAGGCCTAACCTCAACCACTATTCCTAAGGGTAACTCGATAAGATGGCGAAGAGATCTTATGTAAATGGCTCGATAAACCGACGCAAATCCACCGAAGGGAGAAAGAGTAAAAAGCACAAGGACCACCAGCAGACCGATCGACAGAGTGCAGATATTTACACGCTGCCTTTTCAGTCTGCGAATTACCAACCTTCCATGTTAGACACTGCCCGCGACACCGCTTATCGGCCCAAACGTTGCGTGCTACCCCTCGAAGCAAAAACTACCGCTCAAAAGCGCTATATCAATGCTATCAAAAACAACTGCTTAACATTTGGTATTGGCCCTGCTGGTACTGGTAAAAGCTATTGTGCTGCTGCACTTGCAGCGGATGCGTTGGAGGCTGGCAAGGTTGAGCGGATCGTGTTGACCAGGCCGGCTGTCGAAGCGGGAGAGAATCTGGGTTTTCTGCCGGGTGATCTCAACGAAAAGTTTGCAGTTTATATCGAAGCTTTTCGTGATGCCCTAAACGAACGACTGGGTTCAGGTGCTGTTGACTATTTCTTGCGTCACGGCAGGATTGTGGCAGCGCCACTCGCGTATATGCGCGGCAAAACCTTTCAAGAAGATAGCTTTGTGGTTCTTGATGAGGCCCAAAACACTTCAGTCGCGCAGATGAAGATGTTTTTGACTCGGATTGGTGAGGGTTGCAAGGTTGTTGTGAACGGTGATGTTGAGCAAAGTGACATTCGGGGTCTAAACGGGTTGGCTGACGCCTTAACTCGGGTGCATGGCTTGCACAATGTGTATGTTCACCGCTTTGAGCGAGAAGACATTGTCCGCAGTGGTCTGGTGCGAGATCTGATGGATCGTTATGAGGTGCCGGTTACCGATTAGTTTGTTCTATTGGCACAAGCAATGGAGAAAAAGGCCGGTCCCACTTTGGAACCGGCCTTTTTATTTTGACCGCTCTATTTCAACAATCTATTTCAACAATCTATTTCAACACTCTATTTCAATAACTTCACTTTAATAATAGGGCTTGCATCAGTTTCCGTCGTTCTGCAGGGATCGCAATGGACTTACGCGCCACCAGGTCCATTGAAATAGCCAGCGCCTCTGAGCCGCTCACCATCTGGCCGGTATCGGCATCAAATAGAACATGGACGAAATGCTGCAGTTTCTCAGACAAGCTTTTGATACCCGATAACAATTGGTAGCGACTCCCCTGGCGCAGATGACCAAATCGATTCATGCGGTATTCTAAAACTGCTCCACCGACGACGCCCTTGCCACGTTCTTCACCTTCAAACCGTGCAAACAGATTCGGCATAGAATCTGAATTACGCCCCATGTACATGAACATTTGCATGAAGCCATCGGTATCGCACTCTTCAGGCTGAATCACGCCACGGCCGATGACGGCGCAGCCTCGCGCGATCAATTGCTCTGCCGATTCATCTGCCAGGTAGAAGGGAGCAGCTTCTATTCCCCGTGGTTTTGCATAGTCTGGGCATGCGGCCAACTCAATGTTAATGGAACTGCTGCCGGCAATGATGCTGCCACTAAAGTCGCCAGACAGATCCATTACGTAGGTCGCCAATACGGATTCTGTTGCTGTATTGCGGAGTTCAGTGAAGACCCGTAGATGCTTTGCATCTGCTTCAATCACCCCAAATAGTCCTGTCATGGGTACCGCAATTCTTGCCTCTGCTTGATGGCGCATATGCTGGTTTGCAACGCTCCGACAGATTTCATTTATGGTTTGGTGCGTGGCGATGCCAGACTCGATAAGGCCGTATTGCAATGTTTGCTGCATTTTTTGGGCGAAAAAGCGCACGTTTAGATGGTCGTTTTCATCGCATTCCCAGCGATTAACGCTACCGGCGTAAACAGGAAGTAACATATGCCTAACTCTTTGTATTTATTCAGATGCCCGAGGAGGGCGACAGGCACAGGATACCATTGTTGAGTTTTACCGGGTATGCCGTGCTGATGTCTTCTAACTGCCGATCTTCTAAGAAGACCGCAAGACGGCATTCATTCGTTAGAAAGTTAATCGCCACTTTTGCCGACTTTGAGTTTTGTTGTTCGCCAAAACTGGTGATTTTGTGATCAATATGTCGCCACTTTTGGCGACATATGGTCAATTTTCGTTTGGGAGCGGGCCGACTCTGGGGTAACGTGTTGATATGAATAGACAAAAAATAAAAACAAATGTTACTCGCCATTTTTGGCGAACACTAAGCTGTTATGCGCGCCACTAAGAGCTCTTGTCAGCGTGGGTGCGATCATTGAGCAAATCTTGAACAACAGGAATGGGCGATGTCTGCAATTGTTGTCGGTGATTTCTATCAGACACTGGCAGCCGGATTGTTGAATAAGCATTTTAAGTGTACCGTGAAGCACGTGCGTGGCAGCACAAGCTAGCTTGAGCAGACCCCGCTCGAGACTTCACGGTGAGGCGTATTCAGCCAAGCCGCATCTGGCTGGCGCGGCTACTACCCCCTCACGCTGTAACGAGTACCAGGATCAAAGCACAGAACTGCTCATGTGAGACGATCAGGCAGAAGGCTTTAAACATGACGAGTGATAGAGCAATGCATAACATGGACGCTGAGGTCATTCGTTCCTCGCGTCACTCATTCCGACCGGCTTTATCCGCGCGTTGCGCGTCACGCCGGCGGCCTAGCTCTATATGTTATATGCCGAAGCACAATTTTCTCTCCCAGGCATAAGAGTGCTCACAAACCTCGAAATTGCGATTCGCCAAAACAACACTGCTTGACGTCGAGTTGACGCTCGTTGAACTGAATCCCCAGGCACACGTCTGAAGCACGCCAAATTTAACTCCAGCCCGCAACGCTACGACTGCTTGATCATGGCTTCTAGTTTAGCGCTCGCGTGGGTAGAGCGGCCTTGTCGGCAACACCCATCCTGTTTCACTAAAGCTACATGGCACTGAGTGTTTTTTAACCATGTTGGAATCGTCATCAATGAGGGGTAATCTTACAATATCTTTGGCTATTCGTTGTGCCACTTTATGTGTGTTTACTACAAAGACCTGTCACATAACATGTTGTTCAAGTCATTCGCTTCGCTCATTCGGACGAACCGCTCTGCAGTTCGCCGCTTAACAAGGTGTTATGTTTCCTTTTGAGCTAAACACATGAAATTAATTTTTGCATTTTTACTCTTAATGGCACCCTGCGTTTTATACGCAGCCGATGGGCCTCCCAATTCGCACCCGAGCATCTTAGGAACTGGCTGGGATTGTGACCGAGGCTATTACAAGTCTGGCCAAAATTGCGCAAAGGTTGTCGTTCCAGAGAATGCAAGTATTGATGTTTACGGTAGCGGTTGGGCTTGCAACCGTGGGTATTACAAATCAGGCCAGGGGTGCGCAAAGGTTCAAGTCCCTGAAAATGCGAGCATAGACGTTTATGGCAGTGGTTGGGCTTGCAACCGTGGGTATTACAAATCAGACCAGGGGTGCGCAAAGGTTCAAGTCCCTGAAAATGCGAGCATAGACGTTTATGGCAGTGGTTGGGCTTGCAACCGTGGGTATTACAAATCAGGCCAGGGGTGCGCAAAGGTTCAAGTCCCTGAAAATGCGAGCATAGACGTTTATGGCAGTGGTTGGGCTTGCAATCGAGGCTATTACAAATCGGGCCAGAAGTGCGTAAATGTTATCGTCCCAGAGAATGCAAGTATTGATGTTTACGGTAGCGGTTGGGCTTGTAATAACGGGTTTAAGAAAAGTGGTACGTCATGTGTACCTATGACGCCACAGGAAATACAGAAACAAAAGGAATTAGAAAAAGCATTAGCCGCTGAAATTCAGCGGCGTAGAGCGCAAGGCGTAAGCGGAGATGATTGTGAAACAGAGTACAAGACTAATGCTGAAGTCTGCGTTGAAGTAACCAGTGGTGATTTAGATTGTAATGAAAGATATGCGGAGAACTATTACCGTGATTGTGATGCGACGTTAAGGTATGAGGTTTCTACAGATTATAGTGGAGGGGCATATCTTGACGTAGAGGTAGAATGCACCATAGAGATCGAATACAAGGGAAGAGAAACATATTCGACACAATCAGACTCTGCATCACAAGATGAATCACATAGTCTTTACGCTCAAGGAAGTGATAGCGAAACCATGAACTTCAACTTTTCTTTCAGTTCATACAAGGAAATAACAAGCGTAAAAATAAGTTCTGCTCAATGTGAGATAGACAGTGTTGATATGTACTAAAAAACATAACAAGGCGCTGCTGTCGGACAAATTTTCCGCTGCGCTCCAAATTTGCCGCAGAGCGCAGCGTTATGTGGCCACCACAAGGCCGCCACTCTCTCGTCTAGAAGGAGACACGTGAAATGAACAGTGTTATCAATGTGAAGCTTAATATCGCTTCTTGGATATTTGTGATGATGGCTTTTATACTGGCTGTGCAGGGTGTAATTGATGGCCTTCCTATGCACGGATTTGACCAGAGCTGGCCAGATCATGCTCGTTTTCATATAACTTGGGCAACTGTCAGCAAAGTAGGCTTCTGTATCACGGTTGGAATGATTGCTCTTATTCCCTTACGAAAAGCGGAAAGATGGAGCTGGTGGGCTCTATTAGTTTTTACGGTGTTTGGCAACATATCACTTTTACCAGCTGCAATTTGGCAAGGAAGCGGCCCGAGAGCGGGTTTCGAAATACCAATTGTGATTGGTTTAATCGCACTACTGGCAGGATTAGTACTGAGTTTTCGTGTTGGGTTTCCAAGTAGGAAGGACACATAACAAGTTTATCAACGAACGCCACTTCGTGGCTGGACAGCCTAAAGCGTGGCTTCGCCACAGGCTGCCCGTTATAAAGGCGTTATGTTTCCCCCCAAGGAACGCGCAATCATGAGTAGCCGAGAGTTAGAAGAAATTGCTGAAGAAGCGGCGGAAAGACAGCTGGCTATCGCTCTGTGCATAACAATCGAGCAATTGCGTGAGCTAGAATACTCGATCTCGACGAATGAAAGTAACGACGGTCTCATCTATGAGTATCTTGTGCAATTCTCGGAGGACTCACCGAAAGATATTCTTGGACAGATTGAAGGCCTCTCCGCGACGAATTGCGTTCGACTGCAACCATCTGATTTGGACGCCGATCCATACGACAGTGAATTATTATGGGACATCCACTCCTCAACTCAATTTGACGATTTACTTGAAAACCTGCATGAGGTAGAACGCATTTTATTTACTTCCAAAGACGAAATCGCAAAATCAAGTCTCTCCATAATGTTGTACGCCCATGTTATCGCCGCCTTCGAAGCCTATCTTTCATCGACCTTTATAAACCTCATTTCCAACTCGAAAATATTGACCCGCCGCTTCGTAGAAGGGGATGCACATTTCCAGAAACAGAAGATAGCCTTCAGCCAATTGTTTCGCGAGCATGATGGTATCAATGAAACTGTTTCAGACGCGTTAAAGAAGAGAATATTTCATAGGATAGGGGATACCAAAAAACTTTATAGCTCGATCCTCGATGTAGAGATTGGGGACGCCGGTTGGCTATCAGACGCAATTAGCGTACGACATCATTGCGTTCATCGTGCAGGCCGTGATCTGGCCGGAAATAAAGTGTCCGTAGAGAATGCGGATATAGTTAGGCTTGTAAATCAGTGCATTGAACTAGCGCGAAGCATAAATGAACAATTGCTAATTCACAGGCTATGAGCGGTACCAAACATAACATAAAGTTTAAGCCGCACCTCCGCCTACGGCTCCATTGCTCGGACGCACATACTCCAGGACCGTTTGCGAATGACTTCGCCATTTTGTCGCAAACGCCCCTTCCGTATCTGCGCCGCTTAACTTGGTGTTATGCGCGCCACTAAGAGCTCTTGTCAGCGTGGGTGCGATCATTGAGCAAATCTTGAACAACAGGAATGGGCGATGTCTGCAATTGTTGTCGGTGATTGAAATGGCTACACTTTGACGGACACACAAATTCAAGTA
>Ga0208413_1000052_pt1 | contig 101534 bp, 90 predicted proteins | sample AntAceMetag02UKD_FD_184761 | JGI IMG/M metagenome (GOLD analysis project Ga0208413, IMG submission 184761) | Saline lake microbial communities from Ace Lake, Antarctica - Antarctic Ace Lake Metagenome 02UKD (SPAdes) (version 2) | ecosystem: Environmental > Aquatic > Non-marine Saline and...
AAGGCTCTTTCGATTGAAAAAATGAATGAAGCGGTTGAGGGCGCGGTGGTCGGAGCCGCCACGGATCATGCTCGGGATTGATAGTAATGTTTTGATTCGCTTCCTGACTAAGGACGATGAGGCGCAGGCGCAGCGGGCTCTGGCTATTTTGACGAGCTGCACGGCAAAGAAACCGGGCTTCATTTCGACGATTGTGGCAGTGGAGGTTTTTTGGACACGCCGGCTCGGCTACGGGTATTCCCGGCAAGAGATCTGCTCGGCGTTCGCGCCGTTGCTTCATCTTGAAGAGATCTGCTTCGAGCATCTGCAGGCGGTGCAATACGCCTGCCATCTCTACCAAACGGGTCGGGCCGATTTCGCTGATGCCCTATTGGGTCGGATCGGGAAGTTGGCGGGTTGTGACGTGACCTCTACTTTCGACCAGAAAGCCGCTGCGCTGGCGGACTTCACGGAGATTTGAAGTTCGCGCCTCATCGGTGAGTCTTGCGAGATCTCCCGCCGGCGGGCTCTGATCCTCGGCGAAGACTTGTGGAGGTGGCGGGAATGTCTGGCCACTCACCCGGTTCGGAGAGAACCCGCGGCGGGGCGGGTTCAACCCCCATATCCTGATGAAAGGGCACAAAAAAGTTGGCCATGTTTGGAGGCAAACAATGACCAACTCAATTGGTGGAGGTGGCGGGAATTGAACCCGCGTCCCCCTGACCTTCACGGCCCGCATCTACCGGTGTAGGTTCAATTTAATCTCGTCGACGACAGGTAGCGAACCCAACCACGCCGTCAACTAACCCCCGGATTGAAGATACGACGCAAACTCCGCGGGTCGCAGAATGCGTTATGCCTGAAGTCGGCGATCACGTCAGCTATCAGGCGTCACTGGGCGATCGTCGCTGAATTAATTAAGCAGCGAGGGGCATTTCTTCATAGGTGCCGTTTATTTTGTGTTGAAGGGCGATTAACGAGCGACCTTCACGCTCGACCGGCAGCGAGACGATTCAACCAAGGGTCGAATCCAGAACACCCCCAAAGTCGGGAAGGTCCTTCGAAAAGGACCGATGAACTGATTGAGAACTCGCTCAATCAAAGAACAGATTGGAAAACATGAGCCCGAAAATTCTTAATAGCAAGTGCGCGCTTCGGACGCGTTTGTCGGTTGTGTAGGCTCAGGCGACCCGGTCGTTGATCGAGAGTTTTATGGGGCCGGATGGCGGGAAATTCTTTCTTGGGCGGTTCCGGTTTCGACTCGGATTCACGCAAACCGTTTCAATGAAGAGTTTTGCGAATCTACAGATTGACCCACTGATGACGGGGTGATTATCTTTTGCGCCTCACTCGCAATTGTTTGCGGTATTTCTTCATCCCTATCTACCAGTGAATAAAGTCACAAAATTCCTCACGGCCGCGGCCATTTGCGCTTCGGTTCCGTTCGCGGCTTTCGCGGATCATCACAAGCCGGACGAAGTGCCGATGTATAACAAAATGGTGGTCTCGAGCGTGCAAGCTTCGGCTAACAAAATAGTGCAGTTAGCCAATGTTTTTCCGGCGGAAAAGTATGGTTGGACGCCGATGGAGGGGGTTTCTACCGTGGGGGAAGTTCTACAGCATGTCTCCAGCGCTAATTATTTCATTGCTCACATGTTGGGGGCTAAAATTCCCGAGGGCATAAATCCACGAGATCTCGGCGACAGCGGCGACAAGGTTGCGGTGATCGCGACTTACGAGGCATCGGTGAAGCACGTGAAAAAAGCGATCAACGCAATCTCGGAAGAAGCGGCCGGCGAAGAGATCGATCTATTCGGTTCACCGGCGCCGCGCGCGCGCTTGATGTTGGTGGTGGCTGATCATGGCCACGAGCATCTTGGCCAGATGATCGCCTATGCGCGGTCTAATGAGATCGTGCCGCCTTGGAGTCAGTAAGTTCTGGCTCAGCCCGCTAGGCTCTTGCCCGAAACGGAATCCTTGACGGGGCTCCGTTTTTTGGGGGAAAAGGGGCGACGGGCTGAAAGCGCGATGCTAAATTGCTGCGACCGCGGTGCGCATGGCGGCGACGGGAACGGTTGCTCCACTCCAGATGGCAAGGGATCGTGCCCCTTGGTGGATTAACATGCTGAGGCCGTTGGCCGTGGGGAGGCGGTGTGACTGGGCTACCGCTAGGAGTTGAGTCACCGCGGGATTGTAGATCATATCGAAGACCCCGCGAGGTCGAGGGAGCCGAGCCAAATCGATAGGAAGGGGATCTTCAGGTTTTAGGCCTGCGCTGGTGGCATTGATGACCAAGGCATTGGCGGGGAGGTCACTGGGTGGGGCCGACGGGGCGAATCCGATGACGGGGATGCCGTGGGCAATCGGGGCGAGGTCAGCCAGCAACGCGTTGCGATTACTCTCGGTGCGGTTGGCGATATGGAGCGAAGCACAGTGGTGAGCGAGGCACTCGACCGCGGCTCCCCTAGCGGCGCCGCCTGCCCCCAGTAGAATAATCGGAGTGCCGGCTAGATCTATGCCGAGATCTTCAGCGATGGCGGTGGCGAGGCCATAGCCATCGGTGTTGAATCCCTGCCAGCCGGTAGGGGTTCGTTTGAGGGTATTGACCGCTCCGATAGGTTGGGCAGTGGCGTCGACGTTTTCGATGATGCCGAAGGCGAGCACTTTGTGAGGCACGGTGAGATTGAGTCCGTGGAAGCCGGCCGCGTGAAGTCGGGGCAGGGCGGACGGAAGCTCTGCCGGTGGCACGTCGAAGCGGAAGTAGCGCCAGCCGGCAAACGGTTCATGCGTCCAGGCCATGGCCGCGAGTGCCGCATTGTGCATGGGCGGGCTAATCGAGTGTTTGATGGGGTGCCCAAGCACGGCGAGAGCGGTGCCGGTGAATGACCAAGAATCGAGATCGGCGATGGTGAGAACAGGCTCCATGGAATGCGCAGTGCGGATTCTGAAGGCGCAATTGTCAATCCGGCCCTAGCCTGCCGATGGCGAGAAGATCAGCGGGGGGGGGGGCGTGCCTCCTCACATCATATTTTTGGCGTGAGTGGATTCGAACTCGATGACGAAACTATCGAAGAGGGCGGACTGGGAATCATGGCCTTGGGTTTGGTAGTGATTCGCCAAATTACGGCAGCTGCGGCAGAGGACTTCGCGGATGGGAGTGGGCGCAAGGTCGCTCAGTTCGACGGAAAGGTCGTGGGAGCGCAGAAAGACAAATATCTCTTCGGGGGACCGGAAGAGTCCGCCATCGAAGGCGTCGATGAAGAAAGGGCTTTGGTCGGTAAAACAGCCGACCATGAAATGGCCGGGGAGGCCGATGGGCTCAAGTTCTAGGCCGAGGCGATGAGCGACGAGCAAGTAAAGGATGCAGAGTGAAACGGGGATGCCGCGACGGCGCTTGAGCACACTATCGATAAAACTATTTTTCGGATCGGTGTAGTTTTCGGTGTTTCCGTGGAAACCACATTCATGATAGAGCACGCGATTAATGATGCGGCATTTCTCCCGAGTGGTGGAGGGCTCCATGATAAGTTCACGGCAGCGCGCGGCGATCTTCTCTAGCTGGTCAATACAGGCGTCGACGTTGAGCTCGGGATTGACCGTGCGAGCGAGCAACAGTGCACCGGTTTCGAGCTCATAGTTCAGAGATCGAATGAACTCACGAAATTCGGCGACAGGATCGACGAAGTTGAGTTGCTCGAGGTATTTACGGGCGTGCCAAGCGAGGTGCCGGTTGTGGCCTTGCGCGGTGTCGTGGAGCAGCTGGCGGGCGGGCTCTCCAAGTGCCTTAAAATGGAAGATTAAGCCACGGTGGACGACGGGACTTGAATCATCGAGCAGGCCGAGCAGTGCTGCGGTTTCCGCGGAAGTGAGAGTTACATCGGCCACGAAGCTCTAGACAGACGTTGTTTGAAAAAGTGGCAAGAAAGTCTGGGGAGGCGGCGGAGATTTTTTTAACGCTAGAGGCGTTGGCCATAGAGCGCGGTGCCAATACGGACTTGAGTGCTGCCGGCGGCGATGGCGGCGGTAAGGTCTCCGCTCATTCCCATCGAAAGGGTGGCCAGAGGGGTAGCGAATCGGGTGGCGAGTTCATCGCGTAAATTGCGAAGAGCGGTGAAGGTGCGGCTCGCGACGTCGGGGTCATCGGATAGGGGGGCGATGGTCATGAGGCCATCAACTTGAAGGTGAGGCTGCTGGAGCGCGTGTTTCAGGAGCGCAGGTGCGGCGGAAACGTCGGCGCCAAATTTGGCGGGATCGTTACCCGCGTTGATTTGGAGTAGGATGTTGAGCGACCGGCCGTTTTCTTCGGCGGCGCGGTTGAGCCGGTTCAGGAGCTTCACGGTGTCGACGCTTTGCACGCGGTCGAATTGGGCGGCGGCGATGGCGGCTTTGTTGGATTGCAGGTGGCCGATAAGTTCCCAGCGGAGTGGGGCGGTCACCTCGGGTTTTTTATCAACGGCTTCTTGCACGCGGTTTTCGCCTACGCCGGTGAGGCCGTAGCGGGCGGCAAAAGTGGGCGCCCATGAGCCATGATTTTTAGTGACGGCTAAAAGCTCAACTTCGGAGGGGGCGCGACCAGCGGAGGCGCAAGCGGCAGAGATCTCGCGGCAAACAGCATCAGCATTGCTGCGAAATGTCTCAAATGAGATACTCATAAAGAGGAATTAATGGGTTGCTCGATGATTAGAACTGGTTATAGTGAGGGCTATCACCCGTGGCCATGCAAATCGAGAATTTTAAAGTCTTTGCGGATCTCGTCGAAACCAAAAGTTTTTCGAAGTCTGCCAAAATCAACGGTATCACACAATCGGCGGTGAGCCAGCAAGCTCGAGCGATGGAGAAGCACTTCACGACGTTGCTAATTGATCGCAGCCAGAAGCAGTTCCAGCTCACCCGGGAGGGTCAGGCGGTGTATGAGACGGCAAAAGACGTATTACATGGTTACGATAAACTGATGTCGGAGTTGCAGGAGATGAGAAAGGTCATCAGTGGCACGATTCGGATCGCGACAATCTACTCGATCGGATTGCATGAGCTGCCGCCTTACATCAAGCGATTTTTGCAAGATTTCCCGTCGGTAAATGTTCGGGTTGAGTATCGGCGTTCGAATTTAGTGTATGAGGATATTCTGCATAATTCGGTCGATTTCGGATTGGTGGCCTTTCCGCTCAAGCACCGCCAAATTGAGTCGATCCCCTTCCGGGATGACCACTTAGTCTTGATCGCGCACCCGGAGCATGCGCTCTCGCGGCGAGGCACGGAAGTAGATCTGAGTGAGTTGGCGGGATTGAAATTTATTGGTTTCGACCCGGACATTCCGACGCGGAAGGCCGTTGATCAGATCTTTCGAGACAACCAGATTGAGATGGAGCCCGTGATGGAATTCGACAATATCGAGACGGTCAAACGGGCGGTTGAAATCGATCACGGCGTGGCGATTGTGCCGCAGGCCACCGTGATGCGGGAGGCGCAACAAGGGACGTTGAAAATCCTCCATTTTAGGGGCAAAGATTTTACCCGTCCTTTGGCGATTCTCCACCGAAAAGGGCGGGTTTTGACTCCAGCGATGCGCAAGTTTATCGAAACGCTGGCGTTGAATCTATCGGAGATTAAGCCGGGACCGTAAGGGCTTTACCCCACCCAAGGGATGAGGGCGTGCGATCATCCCTCCCCCATTTAATTGCCGCGACCGAATCATAGAATTGCGGCGTAGGTTGTTTTTCGGGCATAAATCGGTGTCTTTGGGACTCTCTCTAAACGACACATGACCACTTTCATCACGTCCGTCTATTTTGTGACGCTGACGGGGCTCGTCTTTTACGGCGCGCATCGGCTGAAGATGCTCGTGCTGTATTGGCGGGTGGCGAACAAACCTCGGCCGGCGGATCCGGTGTGGGATCGCACCCCGAAGGTCTGTGTGCAGCTCCCGATATTTAATGAGCCTCTGGTGGTTGAGGCGCTGCTCGAAAAGGTAACGGCGATCGAATGGCCGGATGCGCGGTGGGAGATTCAGGTGCTCGATGATTCGACGGATGAGACCACTGAACTGGTGGAGAGTTGGATGCAGGCGCACCCAGAGGCTTCGCGACGAATGACTCATGTTCGACGAGCCAAAAGGGAAGGCTACAAGGCGGGAGCGCTGGCGTATGGCATGAAGCAGACGGACGCGGAGTTCTTTGCAATTTTCGATGCCGATTTCCGACCGGAACCCGATTTTCTGCGCAAATTGATGCCTCATTTCGTCGCGGATGAAGTGGCCGTGGTGCAAGCGCGGTGGGAGTTTGCGAATCGAAAACGGACGTTGCTCACACGGTTTCAGGCGGTGTTTTTGGATGCCCATTTTGTGGTGGAGCAGACGGCGCGGGCGGCGGCGGGGCTTTTTTTCAATTTCAATGGCACTGCCGGGGTCTGGCGACGGGCGGCCTTGGAAGATGCGGGGGGATGGACGAGCGATACGGTCACGGAAGATTTAGACGCGAGCTACCGGGCCCAGCTGAGGGGATGGCGTCTGGTGTATTTGGACCGCTACACGGTGCCTTCAGAATTGCCGGAGAACCTCATCGCTTTCAAATCGCAACAGAGGCGTTGGACAAAGGGCGGGATCCAGGTCGCACGTAAACTCCTGGCGCAGGTCATGACGTCGAAACTGCCATGGCGGGTGAAGCGCGAAGCGTGGTGGCACCTGACGATTGGGGTGGTGCATCCGCTGTTGGTTACCTTTTCGGTCTTGTTTGTGCCCTACCTTTGGTTGGTGGCGGATAAGTTAGGGTCTTGGTGGTATCTGGCTAATCCGGCGATTGTATTACTGGCGGGTGGCGCACCGGTGGCGTTTTACGTGGCAGGGCAATTTTTCCAGCGGCGGGAATGGCGTGAAGGCCTGATGTGGCTCCTCTTGTCGCCGCTTTTGTTATCATTCGGACTCGCGCTCAGCATCACGTTATGTGCCGCATTCATCGAGGGGCTCTTCTCGAATGGGGGCGAATTTGTGCGCACGCCGAAAGGTGGACAAGTGGTGCGAGCCGGGAATTTGTTGACCGGCTTGAGGACTCGAACTTTTTTCACCGTGATCTCGGTGTTGGAGGTTATTTTTGGCGTCGTTTTAGGGACGGCGGCTGGCTATTACGGTTCTCAAGGTCACAGCGAAATCGCGTTGGCCTTGGCATTGAAAGGGACGGGGTTTTTGGTGGTGGCCGGGTTGTCTTCAGGAGATCTTTGGCCTAGTTTCAGACGGGTTCGCGTTTGAGCGAACTTTGTGGTAACAGCGAAATTTGGGCTCGGAAGCGAGCGGGACAAAACTTGGAATAATTTTATGAAATCATTATTTTTCTCTTCTATTTTAGGGTCGTTGCTCGCACTTGCGGGATGCAATAAATCGGAGCCGGCGCCGACCTTGGTAGAAACTCGAACCGAGGTGGATCCCGGTCTTTCCACCAATGTTGCTTCGACAGCTGATAGCCAGGGGGCCTCGTCCACTCTGCCCCAGTTGGGGATGGCGCCGGAGTGGCAGTTGAAGCGAATTGATGGCTCGATGATGAGCTCGACGGAATTGGCCGGTAAAGTCGTGGTGCTCGATTTTTGGGCGACGTGGTGCCCTCCGTGTCGGGACGAGATTCCGGGGTATATCGAGATGCAGCGCGAACTTGAGTCTAAGGGAGTCGTGATCGTGGGGGTGTCTCTCGATCAAGGGGGGCCCGGAGTAGTCGAGAAATTCGCGGCGCAGTTTAAGATTAACTATCCCTTGGTCATGGCAGATGAAAACACGGCTGATTTATTTGGCGGGATTGAAGCGATTCCGACGACTTTCTTGATCGATCGTGATGGTCAGGTGCGTCACCGCAAGGTGGGCTCGATGGAACGCCATGACTATGAGCCGTTAGTTAGATCTCTACTGTAGGACGGACATGTCTTTTCGGATACGCTGGCTGCGGTCGCGCGAGGGGCCCCCTCCTGAAACAGGAGGGCCCGCCGAAAACCCCTTAACGGCGGGCCCATTGTTTTCTGAGCTGGCGGTAACCGCCAGCATTCATGTAACCCCAATACATCAGCTGAGCTGACGAGGGTCAAAAAGCACTGCCCGTGCCAACTGCTGGTCGATCGGGTGATAATTTGGGTAAAAAAATTAATCATCCGAAAACCGCACCAATCCCTTCAGGCCGTCGGCGATTGAGCGATCATTGCGGGTAATCGGAAGTTTGTGCGGACCTCCCCAAAGGTTCGAGTGCCGCAACCAATGCTCAAACGAGCCGGGCATCACTAGCCGAACCACCGGCGGGGCAATTTGGCCCGACTGGCGCCGCGCGGCGTAGCTGGGATGCTTTTGAGTGAGGTGGAGGTCGACCAGTGAACTTATGAGCGGCCCCGTGGGGGTCACTTGGGAGCTGGCTTCAAGTTCGACCCACCATTCGTGGCGCCCGCGGTGTTGTCCAAGTTCCTGAGTTTCACTGATAGGAGCGACGTGCAGGTGCCGAATCTTCCATTTGTTGATCTCACAAGAGTGGAGCAGGGCGGTGGCCATATCTCGGGCGAGGAGATGCTCACCAAAAGTCGACAGGCGGAGTTCGATTTGGCCGACGGGGTAAAGGTAGTGGGGGCGGAGTTTCGAGAAGCGCACGACGTCACCCACGATATGCCGAACTAGTCCGGCGGGGGTTGTCACCACGAGAAGGTAGTCCGTCTTAGTGTCCACGTCGGCAAGAGGGACCGTGAGTCGAGCTGAGGCATCCAGGTCTTTGGGGTTGTAGTCGGCAACCGGGAGAAACTCGAAGTATATCCCGGAATCGGCGAGAAGTCTCAGTCCGGGGCCCGGATGATGCCCTTGGACTGCAAATATGCCCTCTGCCGCGGAGTAGACCTCATGCAGCATGACGCCGGGGCCGGCTAGTTTTTGAAGAGCGAGCCGCGAGGTTTGAATACTACTGCCGGTGTAGATCAAAGTGCGCAATTTTGGCCAGATCGCCTGTAGTGAGGTGTGGGGTTGCTTAGATTCAGTGAGTAAATCCAGCACCTGATGGGCAAAAGGGATCAACCATTGGGGCTGTCCCGCGATCAGGCTGATATTCCGGTCGCGGGTCCGTCGAACGATGCGATCGACCATTTTTGACCAATCGGGTTCGAGGGCGATCCGGGTGGTCGGTTCGAAAAAATGACGGTTTATCCATTGAGTTTTATACGTCGCGGCGAGCGTGCTCAAATCGCTGGTTGTAGGATAGGACGAAGAGGGTTCCGAGCGATCCGGCGGGGAGCGGAAGTGAGACTGACCTCCGAGGAGGAGGAGTCGTCCTCGGAGCGCATCAATACTCCCAGCGCGAGCGGTCGCGTTCAGGGCGACGTAGCGACTCATTCGATAAAAATGCTCAACCATCGCGGGTGGAACGGGAACGATGCGCGGGGTGCCGGTGGTGGTGCCTGCGGTGGTCGCGAATAGTTCGGTTTTACCGGGGGCCATCACGTTTTTTTTGCCGGCCCTCATCTGCTCGACGAAATCGGTGATATTTTCGTGACGGGAGAGAGGAATATTGGCGACAAACTGCTCGCGATTCATCCTCGCTTTCATTCGGAGGGTTCTTCCTCGGATCGTCGGGGCGAGAGTAGTGAGCAGATTGGTCAGCGCGAGGTCATGCTGGTGAGCAAAATTAGTCTGCCTGCGCAAATGTTGCCGCGTAATCGTCGTGAGCCAATCGGCTCCAAAATTGAAGAATGCTTTGGGGAGATCCGGCATCAGAAACGGAAGGTTAGCGACGGACGGCGATCCCGCTGTCGCAAGTGTTTTCGCGTTGGGAAAGAATACTCGTAAGTCTTTTACGGATTCAGGGGAGGGAGTTCGGGACGCAATAAGCGTCGCAAATGCAGTTGCACGGATGAGTCGAGCGTCCACACGCTGACGAGGTGGTAGCACCAACGACGTTATACGAAGACGAATCAGTTCTGGCGGTAGATAAGCCGGCGGGCTGGACGATGACGGCCGGTGGCCAAATGGCGGACATACCGGCGTTGATGCCGTTTTTACAGCAGAAGTTTGGCAAACACATCATTAACGCGCATCGGTTGGACAGTGAAGTGAGTGGGGTGGTGATTTGCGCAAAAACAAAGACCGCCCTCGATTCCCTGAGTGGGGAGTTCCAGAGCAAAATGGCCCAACGAATTTATCACGGTCTGGTGGTGCTGCCTCAAACTGAGGCGGAAACGGAGCAAGTGACCCAATTCCCGCTGGTTCGTTCGCCGGGTGGTGGACTTCCCGCCGAGTTTGAAATTCGCTACGGATTAGGGCCCGATCTTAACGTGCCGGGGCGCATGCACGTCTATCGGAGGCGAGGAGGGAAACCGGCAGTCTCGCTGATTCGAGTTTTAGAGAGTTTCGGGCGTTTTGTTTGGGTGGAGGGGCGGCCTGAGACGAGTCGAGAGCGGCAATTACAGGCGCACCTTGCGGCGGTGGGCGCGCCGATATTGGGCGATTCCGCGCACGGATTACCGGAGGTTAAACTCCTGCTTTCTGGGTTGAAGCGTGGGTATAAAGGTAAAGCGAATGAGACCCCTCTGGTTGATCGCCTCGGACTGCATTTGAGCGAAATTACGCTACGTCATCCCGATTCTCGCGAATCGCTTTCGATCAATGCGCCGCTCCCGATCGCCTTCGAAATCGCGCTGAAAAATTTGCGCAAGTTCCGTCGCGCTTAGTCGAGGTCGGCCAACGCTGCCCGGGCGCGGGCCTTGGCGATCGCGTCGTGTTTTTGAGTCGTGGGCATGTTGAGGCCGAGTTCGAACTCTCGGCGGGCGTCAGCGTCACGGCCCTCCGCTTGGTAGACAAAGCCGAGTTCGAGGCGGTGGATTAAGTTTTCCGGTTCAAGTTGGATGGCGCGATTGAGATGAAATTCGGCTTCTTTGAAGGATGCTTCCGGGAGGCCGCCGTAAATGAGCTTGGCAAACCAGCGGGCAACTGATCCGAGCGAAGCGATTTCATAGTGCCAGCGGCCAAGAACGTGGTGCGCCCAAGCGTAGTCGGGGTCGAGTTGGAGGGCGCGCTCGGCCCCGGTTTCGATCAGTCGAGAGAACTCAACCTTGGTGCGAGTATCGCTGTAGGTGGCCAGACGGCCGTGGGCGATCGCGACGGAGAGGACATTGACCGGGTTGTTGGGTTCTAGAGCCACCGCTCGCTGGGCATAATCGAGGGTCAGATTAGCTCGTCGGGTTTGCTCTTCACGATCGTCTAGATCGACAATAGAATCGGAGTAAGCTTGGGCGACTTTCTGGAGAATGAACGGATTGTTGGGATCGGTCTTTTCTGCTTCCAGGTAGAGGGCGAGCGCCTCTTCGGTGCGTTGGGCCATTTCGGCGGCCAGGGCGCGTTGCACGATTTCAGGCGAAATGAATTCGTCCGGATTTCCAGTTGCCGCGATGGTCGACGCGACGGCGAGAAGCGCGGTCAATAAAACGAAGAATTTTGATGAGAGGCTCATGGAAATCGGAGGAGGCGAAGGGGAGTTTGTCACCACAATGGTTACAAACCTTAGACGGTTGGTTTTTGGAAGCGGTAGTGGCTGACGAGCCATTCGTTGCCGGAGCGGTAGCCCCAGAGTTCAGCGCAGCTCAGGTAGAAAACGCGCCAATAGGCCCACCATTTTACGGCCTGGGCGGCACCATAGGTTTCGGCGAAGAGCGGCATGATTGCGGCCCGATTTTGATCCATTTTTTCCAACCAATGCTCAGCCGTTTGTTGGTAGTGACGGCCGTTAACTTTCCAATCCTGTTCGAGGGTCAGATCGTTCTGAAATTGATGAAGCAGGTTGTGCGACGGCATTTGTCCGCCGGTGAAAAAGTGACGGGACATCCAATCGCTTTCGTCGCGGGCTTCGAAGTGATAAGAGACTTGATGATGGGTGAAGATGTGAACGAACAGTTTTCCGCCTGGTCGCAGCCAGCGAGAAACGTTGGCGAGCAAGCGTTCGTAGTTTTTCATGTGCTCGAACATCTCAATCGAAACGACGCGGTCGAAACTTTCGGCGGCGATATCGAACGTATTCATGTCGGCCGTGATGATGCTGACATTAGTGAGCCCGCGGCGCTGGGCTTCGGCGTCGATGTAAAGCTTCTGGGTGCGGGAGTTTGAAACGCCGGTGACTTTCGATTTTGGAAAGGTTTCGGCCAGGAAGAGCGTGAGTGAACCCCAACCGCAGCCGAGCTCGAGGACATCTTGACCATCGGTGAATTCACCGCGCTCGACGTAGAGTTTGATCATGTGCTCCTCGGCCTCGTCGAGAGACTCTTTTCCCTGAGGGTAGAGGCAGCTGGAATACTTAAATCGCTGACCAAGGCTGAGCCGGTAGAACTCGGTCGGCACTTCGTAGTGCTGCTCGTTGGCTGCTTTGGTTTGTTCCGCGATTCCACGCGTGCGCAGATCAGCGGCATACTGCTCCTCGTTGTAAGCAGATTCGTCTCGAAGCCGCTGGCTCAGGAGGCGGCGAATACCGATGCGGATGAGCCAGTCGGGTAGCAGGTTTTTCTCAAGAAGAGTATCGATCATAACGAATGAAGCGAGGTCCAATCAGGTAGACGGAGGTGGGTGTTAGTTGGATTTAGGGGGGGCGGGGAAAAATGCGTTGGTGGTGCGCTGGTAGGCCCGAAATGCGTCGCCTTTGGATTTAAGGGACGATGCTTCGGCCAGGGGGACCCCCGTGACGTTGAGCAGAAGGTGGAGGATGGCGGCGGGGGCGATAATGCTGATCCAGCCCCAGGCGGAACCGCAGGCGAAGAGGAAGAATCCGACCCAGATGCACCATTCGAAGAAGTAGTTGGGGTGACGGCTGTAGCGCCAGAGGCCGACGTTGCAGACTTTGCCTTTGTGAGCGGATTCGCGGCGGAAGGCGGCGAGTTGGGCGTCGGCAAGGCCTTCGCATAATAGCGCGATGACGACGATGATGGTGCCCGAGATTTCCCAGATATTTAGGCCGGGGAAGGTATTGCGAGTCGGGAAGAGGAAGGGGGTGCTGAGTAGGACGACGGAAATGGCCTGGAGCTGGAAAAACCCGAACATTTTAGGAGCAAAGACGCCGGCCCAGTCGAGGCGCAGTTGTTGGTAGCGGCTATCTTCCTGCGGGTGGTGGCTCATGACCCGACGGTAAAGGTGAGTGCCTAAGCGGAGGCTCCAAGCGGAGGCAAGGATCGCTACGAGCACGTTTCGGCTGTTCGCACCGGGGCCGGCCCAAGCGTAGAACCAGGCGACCCCGGTGAAGCAATAGGACCAAACGATATCAACGATGCCGTAGTTATCCATGCGCCGCGCGATGAGGTAGCTCAGCGAGAAGAGGACCATCAAGCCAATAGTGCAGACGGTGATTGTGACCGGGAGAGTCATGGGGCGGAAGTGGTTTTGCGGTTGGCGGCGAGCTTCTCGATTATCGGTTGCAAGGGGTAATAGACGGCGACGAAGATTAGCGGGATACTCATACTCCAAGCGGTGAACGCATGCACGCCGGCCCAACCGAATTTTTGGAGAAAATCGAAGAACGAAAGATCGGCAAATTGCCGCACCACTTCGGTGATAGAAAATAGAGACTCATCCGCTCCCCAGATCCACTCGCCGGTGCGAACATAGACGAGAAGCAAGAGCAGGTGAATCGGAGTCAGCAGCTGGTTAAGCGTCTGAAGAATGGGATGATTCAGTTTCAATAGGATGCCGACGCCTAGATTGAGTAGGGCCGTGAAACCCAAGAAAGGGAAAAGTGAACAGGCGCTGCCAACTGCGAGCGTAAACGAGATTTTCTGGGGGGTGATGCCTTGAGTGAGTTGCTTGATGATCGGCGCGATCAAGCGGCGTTGCCAAAAGCCTGGTTTTTTAACTGACTCGGTCGCTACTGACGAAGTCTTCGCGCTCATGAGAAGAACGGACCTGCACCCAGCGCATAGGCGGCGAGGCCGGCGATCGTGAACCCGAGGGGAAGAGCGATCTTGCCTTGGCGTTGCGTGCCGAAAATTTCGCGCAATTGGTCGATCTCCTTGATGCGGAATAACTCGATCAGCATGTAGACCGCCATCGCGAAGTTACCCCACATAATTACGGTAGTGAACCACAGGATGCGCGCGCCGAGGGCAGGTTCTTTCCAGGCGACCCAAACGTAGAACGTGATGAACGCGAAGTAGGCGTCGAACAGCGTTGCGATAAACCAAGGGTTGGATTTGACCTCAGTTGGTATCCCAAAAATGGGCTGCTCCAGACTTGCCCAAGTAATGAGCGCGGACATGGCGACGAAGATCGTGATGAAGACGATGCGGAGAAACCAAAGCATGGCGGGCGGGGGGGGTGAGAGGACGCACGAAGGCTCGCGGCTCGTTGAGTTAGCGGGCGTTGTTGGCCCGGCGGTGCAGGGTGTGAACAACCGAGATGTTCTTCATCGCGAAGGCCGCTTCACAGTAGTGCAGATAGTAGTTCCACTTCCGGATGAAGCGTTCATCGAAACCGAGGGCTTTGACTTTCTCCAAGCTGGCGTGGAACTCGCTGCGCCAGGCGCGGAGCGTGCGGACGTAGTCTTGACCGAAGTCTTCCATCTCGTGGAGAACGAAGCCGCCGGCGCGGGTCATCTGTTCGTTGACGCGATTGAGGGAAAGAAGGAGCGAGCCCGGGAAGACGTGCTTTTGAATGTAGTCCACGCCCTGGCGGAGCTCTTGGTAGCGATCGTCAGGGCAAGTGATGAACTGGAGCGCGATGAGTCCGTGAGGTTTTAACACGCGATGGAGTGACTCGCAGAAAGCAGGCAGGTATTTGTGGCCGATCGCTTCCATCATTTCAATGGAGACGATTTTATCGAACGAGCCTTGGATGTCGCGGTAATCGCACATGCGAATGTCGATGCGGTGGGACAGTCCGGCGGCGGCGATGCGAGTGGTCGCGAGATCGAACTGTTCTTGAGAGATCGTGAGGGTGGTGACGCGGCATCCGTAATTTTCCGCGGCGTGAATCGACCAAGAACCCCAGCCGGAACCGATTTCGAGCACGTGATCGGACGGCTTTAACTCCAAGCGCTGACAGAGCACGTCGTTCTTGGCGGTTTGGGCCTCTTCGAGCGTGAGCTCGGGAGTAGTCCAGCGGGCGCCTGAATACATCAGTGTCGGATCGAGGAAGAGGGCGAAGAAGTCGTTGGAGAGGTCGTAATGCTCAGAAATGTTACGCCGCGCCATGTTGCGGTTGTTGGGCCGCAAGAGGTGACCGACACGATTGGCGGCGCGGAGTAGATTGATGGCAGCGGCTTTCCCGGCCCGTTTCGAACCGGAGAGGGTGGGGGCATTTTCAACGTTGTGAATAAACCAAGCGATGACGGCGGTGAGATCAGGAGTCGTCCAGTCGCCATCCACGAAACTCTCCCCGAAGCCCACGTCGCCGACAAAAACACATTTTTGGAAGAAAGAGTCGCGGTGAATCTTGATTTTGGCCGTAGCGGGGATGCCATGAACCAGATCGGCATGGGGCCCGGTCGGGCCGAAGGAAATGAGTGAATTATCGGGAAGCTCGATTTCCATCTGACCGCGGTTCATGCCCTCGAACGATCTAAGGACTAGCCGCTGATAGAGACTTGGGCTGGATGTCGCAGCAGGGGAGGCGGTGGTGGTGAGGTTGGCGGAGGACGAAGTGTTCATGGGAATAATGAATCCGGGGAGAGGCGGGAAAGCGCGTTTGGAGGTTTTGACGCAACGCGGAGAGGTTTGGATTTATGAATCTAATGCCGATTATGGACCAATCAGAGTTTTAGATCCAGACTTAGTCCTGATGCGTCTAAAAGATTAGTGATCGCCGCAGTAATATTTTCCAGGACAGATGTCGGTTGGTTGACATCTATGGGAAGTCTTCGTTGGGTCAACCGGAGTGAAGGGTTTTCAGCAAAACGAGCGACCAGCATGAGTGATCCACAAGACAGTGCGAGTGTGGGTCTTCTGAGTCGTTTGGCCTTGCGGGATGCGTCGGCTTTAACGGCGGCCTACGATGAGTTTGGACGCACCGCGTATGCCGTAGCTTATCGGGTCGTGGGCCAAGCCACCGATGCGGAGGAAGCGGTGCAGGACGCATTTAAAGCACTTTGGCAGAACGGGGAAAAATTAAAGCAACGGCAGGCGAAGATTCTGCCGTGGTTAATTACGACGAGCCGGAGAGCTGCGATCGACATTTTACGCCGTCGAAAGAGTCGGATTCCGAGCGCGGCGGGGATCGCGGCCGAGGAGATGGAAACCGAGAATCGGGTGATGGTTGACGAGCCGACCGCAGGGGAGGCTTTGCAGCAGAAGGAAACGGCGGCGAAAGTTCGCGAAGCGGTTTCGAGTCTGCCTGATGAGCAGCAGCAGATGGTGCGCCTAGCTTTTTTCTCCGGACTGACGCATCAGGAAATTTCCGAGCGACTCAAGGTGCCGCTCGGCACGGTAAAATCTCGTTTGCGGTATGGACTCCAGAAATTGCAGCAAAAAATCGGGGAGGTGAGTCATGGTTGAGCAAGACGAAGCATTGATCATGGATTATGTGCTCGGTGAGCTCGATGAGGTCACGAGCGCTCGGCTCGAGGCTCGCCTCGAGAACGAACCGAATTTGGCAGATGAACTCTCGCGGTGCGAGGAAACAGTGGCGATGGCTCTGCTGGCTGATACGTCGATCGCCGATGTGCCGAGGGCGAGTCTGCGAGACGAGATTGCGAGCATCAGTGCTCCGACGGCGGAGCCAAAGCCTGAGACGGTCGAGCGCCCTCGGGCTTCGGTGAATTGGGTGTCGTTCGGTGGCTGGGGTGTTGCCGCGGCGTTGGCTGTGGTGGCAGCAGTGTCAGCTGATCGGGCCAGTCAACGAGGAACCGAAGTGCAGGCTTTGCAGGCCCAACTTGAGGAGAGGCGAGAAGCCGTCGAGCGCGTGACCGGTGAGTTGGAGGCGGTCGTGGATGAACGGGAACTCTTGGCGAACCGAATTGCTCAACTGAATTCCACAAAGTCGCTCGATCAGATGCGTATTGCGACACTTTCGTCTCAGCTGGATAAGGCTTCTTATGGTTTCGCCGTTTTCGATATGCAGGCTGACGAAGGCGTGATCGAAGTGGTGAATCTACCTGAGATCAAGGCCACGCAGGATTACCAACTGTGGGTGGTTGATCCGCAGTATCCGAACCCGGTGGATGGGGGAATCGTGCAAGTGAGCACGGATGGTCGCGCCAGTATCCGTTTTCAAGCAAAACAACCCGTGGAGAACGTCGCGGCGTTTGCCATCAGTTTAGAGGTAAAAGGCGGGGTGCCCGTCGCCCAAGGACCGATGGTCCTCGTGGGCTCTTTGTAGGAGTCACGAGACGGGTTAGGATTGAGTCGTCTAGGGTCTCCTGACTACTCGTCATTGTGCTCTCAGTGTTCCATAGGGCGATGCCTCATTAGTGGCGGGTGATCGACTGATGCGGGCGGTAGAGGTCGGTTTGCTTATCGGGGCGTGCCCCCTTGGAGAACCAAGGCACCCGTTTGATCCAAAGCCGGAGGGCGTGCCAGTGAATGAGAACAATCACCCGGAGGGTGAGGAGGGGGTATTTGACCAAAAACCACGCGAGCGCTCGGTCGGTGAGCGGGACGGATGGACCGGTCAGACTGGTGGTGAGGGTGCGGGCTCCGTCGATGTAGTCATCGATTTGGATCGCGAGGCGATCGGCGGGAAGTCGGAGCCGAAAATCGAACTCCACATCCACGTCGGTGAAAGGGGAGACATAGAAATTCTTAGGCACGCGAAATTTGAATCCGTCCGGAGTGAGCGTCTCGGGCCGGAGCAAAAACGGCTTCATTTCGTGAAAGGTATTGGTGACCTCCGTGATCGCCGCAATAGGCTCATTGGTGGCGCTCCGAATGAAGTAGAACGAAACAGGATTAAACCGATAACCTAGCATGCGCGGTAGAGTAATCAGCTGCACGCGGGAGTCTGGGGCGGCATCGATGTCGTGGGCGCGGAGGTAGGCGAACACGCGCTCCTTGAGATTTGGCGCAGCCGGGAGTTTGTAACCATTGTGGTTACAAGTGGGCTCGGGAGAGGGATGGTGGAGCGGCTCGGTGAGGGGGAGGAAATCGGCTTCGCGGAGGCTGAAGAGGTTGCCGCGGTTGATGCTGAGCAGGCGGTGACGACGATGGACCTCGGGGAGCTCATCGAGATCGAGCGAGAGCATGAAAATACGATAGAGGAATCGATGCGCTTTGGGTAGGAAGCGCGCGTGCAGGATGCAGCTCTCGTAGATCTGGGATCGCATTAGGTGCTACCGATTCCGATTCTAGGCGGCGGACGAAGCGGCTTTCCAAGGGTCTTGGCCGAGGAGGAGGGCGCAGAGGTCGACGGCGCTTTTGAGGCCGTCTTCGTGGAAGCCGTAGCGTTGGTAGGCGCCGGCGAAGTAGGTGTTGGTGGTGCCGGTGGCGTCGGCGTTGAGGCCGGGGAGCTCCGCTTGGGACCGGAGGGCGTCGACGTCGAACAGGGGATGCGTGTAGGAGATCGTTTGATGCACCTTGGAGGGGTCGATGTCTTCGGCGCGGTTAATGGAGACGAGGTATTGCTCGCGATCACTCACGCCCTGGAGGGAGTTCATCCAGTAATGAGTGGCAGGTTCGATGCGGCCGTCGACCCCACGGACCAGTTGGTAGTTCCAGCTCGACCAGGCGCGCTTGGTGCGGGGCATGGGGGTGGTGTCGGAGTGAAGCGTGGCGGTGTTGGCTTGAAACTTGAAGGTGCTGAGCAAGCGGGATTCGTCGGGAGTGGGATTGACCAGCATCTTTAGTGCGACGTCGCCATGGGCGGCGACGATCACTTTATCGAAAGCATGGGCATTTCCGTTGGCCGTCATCAGGGTGACGGCGGCGCCGGTGCGGACGATGCGGTTGACGGCGTGGTCGAGACGGATGCGGTCGCGCCAAGGCGCGGTGAGGCGGGTGACGTATTCGCGGCTGCCGCCGTCGACGGTCCACCATTGATGTTGGGTGTCGAGTCCGAGGAAGCCGTGGTTGTGGAAGAACCGCAGGAGGCTGGCCGCGGGAAACTCCAACATGAGGGCAGGCGGCGTGCTCCAGACGGCGGAGCTCATGGGGACGAGGTAGAGATTGAAGAAATCCTCACCGTAACTGCGGGCCCGCACGTAGTCGGCGAGGGTCGTTTCGCGGAGACTCGGATCGTCCAATGCCGCGATCGCCTCCCGGTTGAAGCGATTGACGGCGAAGAGCATCTTAATGAAGCGCGGGCTGAAGAGATTTTTGCGCTGGGCGAAGAGGTGGTTAAGGGAGGTGCCACTCCATTCGAGGCCGCTTTCGTCGTCGCGAACGGAGAAAGACATGGTGGTTTTTTTGACGGGGACTTTCAGCTCATCGAATAAGCGACAGAGGTGCGGGTAGGTCTCACGATTGAAGACCATGAATCCGGTGTCGATTGGGAGCTGGCGGCCGGTTTCGGGCTCGGTCACTTCTACGGTGTTGGCGTGTCCACCGATGTGAGAGTCGGATTCGAAAACGGTGATCTCATGCTCGCGATGAAGAAAGTGAGCACAGCCGAGTCCCGCGACGCCGGAGCCGATGATTGCGATACGGGCCATGAGAGACAGGAAGCGCGGTTGAGCAGGTAGTGAGGCAAGGGGGTGGTGGGCCTTTTTAGCCCGCCCCCCAATGGTCCTCAGCGATCTCTGGGGGAGTTTTCGGACAGGGTGGAGACGTCGCGATGGTGATCGGGAGCGTCAGATTTAGCCGGATCTTGCGCCTGGGCTGCCTGCACGGCACCGACGGCGAGAGCGGCGGCAGTGGGCATGACCTTTTTCAATGAAGAACGCAGGTGCACGTGCTCTGAGCGCTCGGCCGCGGCGACGGTTTTGAGGTGCTCGGCGCGAGTGCCTTCATCGAGCACGGACTGAGGAACGGCCTTGAGGCCCCAAATAAATCCGGTCCACGACAGGAGCTTTAATCCGTAGTAGGTGGGATCGATTTCCCACCAGTAGAAGCCATTGCGGGTGCTGCTTTGGTAGCGGTGATGATTGTTGTGCCAGCCCTCACCGAGGCAGATGATAGCAAGAATAAAGCTATTGCGGGAGTCGTCCTTGGTGTTGAAACGGCGGCGGCCCATGAGGTGAGCCATCGAGTTGATGCACGAAGTGCCTTGGAAAAGGGCGGTGGTGCTCACGAAGAAGCCCCAAACGAGGAGTTGACCGCCGGTCACTCCGAGGCTGGGGGCCATTGATTCCAGCAGGACGCCGAGGCCAAAGACGGACGTGGCGAAAGCGATCGGCACGATCATGTCGAAGCGGTTAAGGAAAACGAGTTCAGGGAACTTCGCTAGGTCCTTCACCTTGGAGTAGTCGGTGGGGAAGTTCCGCTTGCTGGTGATCCAGCCGATGTGGGCCCAAATAAAGCCATGCACGATAGGCGAGTGGGCGTCATGCTCATCGTCGGAATGTTTGTGGTGGTGGCGATGGTGGTAGGCCCACCAAAGCGGGCCACGTTGGGCGGCAGTGCCCCCCCAAAGCGCGAGAAGAAATTGGCCGACGCGGGACGTCGCGTAGGTCTTGTGCGAGAAATAGCGGTGATAGATGCCGGTGACGGCGAACATGCGTAGGAAGTAGAAAGCGACCGCGAAAGTGACGGCGAAGGGGCTCCATCCCACCCAAATCACGCCGAGGCAGCCGAGATGGAGGACGATGAAGGGAAACACGCGCATCCAGTCGACTTTGTCGGGCATTTGCCTCATCTTCTCCGCCCCTCCCGGGCAATGGTCGGCGTCGAACCATTGGACGATGGCGCTGCCGAGTTTAACGAAGAGATGGGGAGTGTTAGATGAATTCACGGTGTGATGGTGCGTTGAGCTCAAGAGATGGAAAACATGCCTAGTGACCGGGGAGGCGCAAGGGTCAGGTGAAATCGATTCGAATCTAGGAGGAGGTTTTTATTGGTAGACGGGAAGAGAGGCGGGTCGGATCTAGTTTTATCGCTTGGGGGAGATAGGGGAGACTCTCCGATTCCGTCTTGCCAGTGCGATGGTGGAGGCGTTGGCTGCGGGAGCATGAGTGACGAAAATGAGCAACCGTTTCCCCCCGAGACGGTCGAAGCCACGGAACCGGTTAAAACACGGGAGATCTTTGGGTGGTGTTGCTTTGATTTCGCGAATTCGGCGTTCACGACGATCGTGATCACGGTGTTGGGGATGCCGTATTTTAAGGCAGTGGTTGCCGGTGGTCACGCTCAGGCTGAGGGCTGGTGGGGCACTACATTGGCGTTATCGCAGGTCTGTGTGTTGTTACTCGCTCCGCTAGTGGGAGTGGTGGCCGACGTGCATGCGCGGAAGAAACGTTATTTGCTGGTGACGGCGCTCACGTGTTCGGTCGCCACTGCGCTGATGTTTAGCGTGAGCGCGGGGCAAGTGGGGTTGATGTTGGGGTTGGTGTTGGTGGCAAACTTCGCCTTTTCGACGAGTGAAAACATTTGTTCGGCGTTTCTGCCGGAAATCAGCACGGCGAAAAATGTGGGCCGAATTTCGGGCTATGGGTGGTCGTTTGGTTATTTGGGGGGACTGCTGAGTCTGGTCATCGTGTTGGTGATTTTGAAAAGTGGAGAAGGGCGCGCGCATTGGGCGTTTTTAACGACGGGGGTATTCTTTTTTGTCGCGAGTTTACCCACGCTTTTGCTGCTCAAGGAGCGGGCGCGACCACGTCCGTTGGCGGAGGGGCAAACCTACCGAGGGCTCGCATTCAAGCAGTTTGGCGACATGCGTCGGGAGCTGCCGCAGCATCGGACGCTGCTCCTTTTTTTCGCGGCGATGACCTTTTATCTGGCGGGACTGATGGCGGTGATCGGATTTGCCGCGGGCTATGCGGGCGAGATCATTGGGATGACTCAGGAGGGTATTATTGGCTTATTTGCCGTGCTGCAGGTCGCCGGGGTGGTCGGAGCCTACAGTTTTGGGTTTATCCAAGACCGGGTGGGACCGAAGACGCCGCTGGTGTTGGCATTGGGGCTGTGGATCGTGGTGTGCGTGTGGGCGGCGAAATGTGATTCGGTGAAGGAGTTTTATGGTATCGGTATTTTAGCGGGAATGGGAATGGGCGGGTTGCAATCGGCGAGTCGAGCGGTGGTCTCGACGCTTACGCCAGTGGGACGCTCGGGAGAGTTTTTTGGCTATTGGGGTTTTTTCGCGAAGCTGGCGGCGATGATCGGGACCTTTTCCTTTGGCTGGATGGTCACGCAGTTCGGCTACCGATCAGCGATCCTATTTAACGGGGCGTTCTTTCTCGTGGGATTAATCATGCTTATTCCGCTGGGGTTAAAACCACATGACGCTGTCACCAAAAGCTAACCATCCAAAGTTGGCACGAGAGTAGCATACGAGGACCGAACGCTGAGCTTGTTCTCGGTTTGAGGGTTCTTTGAATCTCGGTGAGTCCGTGGGGACGCCGACTGCTTTGGTTCGTGCCGGTTTTGCGAGTATCGCCGGAAAGGACCGCTGGGTTTGGTTCCGCTCAGGCGGAGTCGATACCGTCGCGAACGCTGTGCCGCAGGTTGCGGAAGGGGTTCGGGACGTTTCCTAAAACAAAACCAGAAAACAAAAACGCCCTGCCTTTGGTGGGGCTATATAAAATGAACGCAGTTAAGAAACTCGCAATCGTGCTCAGTATGGGCGCTCTCAGCGGTATCGCTTCGGCGGCTACCTCGGTGAATGCCTACGTCGCGTCCTATGCAGGAAAGTCTGATCTCCCGGTGCCCGTCAAAGTCGTGGCTCCGGATATCACCTCTCCTCTGGGAGCCGAAGTGGTCCTGGAATTCGTCATCGATAAAACCGGAGTGCCCATTGGCATCGAGGTGGCGTCGTCGAATGACCAAGAACTAGCGGAGGCAGCCATAAACGCGGTGAGGCAGTGGCGGTTTAGCCCGCTGGTGCGTCACGGTGAGGCAGTCGATGCCAAAGTGAAGCTCCCGTTTCGCGCGGCGATATCGGCGATCGAACGCAATCGATTCGCGGTGAACTACTGAGTAAAGCTAGTCAGTTAAACGCTTAGAAAATAACCAAGGCCGTCCGCTGCATTTGCAGGGGGCGGCCTTGAATCTTTACCACTACGGCAGATCGTCAGGAGGCGGATTCGCTCGGAGATGGGACCACGTCGATACTGGTCGCCAAATGACGCCGGGCGCGATGGTTGACGTGGGCTTGGCTTTTAGGGCCGGCCAGCGCTTTTTCGATGGCCTTGGTGGTCATCGACGGGCGGCCGATGTGACAAATGGGCTCGCCGGGTTTGACGGTGGGCAACGTGATCATGCTGAGGACGATGCCATTGGCAGGAGAGATGATGACGTTGCGCTGCTCGCCGAGAATCGAGAAATTGGAGGCAATTTCTTGGCCTTCGGAAACCAACTGACCAGGCACAACGTGAAACCGTAAGATGCCACCTACTTTGGCCCGCACCCAGAATGACTTATTGATCCGGGTTTGGAAGAGCGGGCGGGTGGGCTCACCGTCGAGCATGCCGAGGGCGATCAAAACGTTGCGCACGCCCCGACGCCCGAATTGGACCATGGCGGGCTCCATTTTCCAAGGTTCGCCCGCCTCCACGCAAATCGTGGGGCAACCGGCGGCACTGGCTTCCTTGCGAAACGAACCATCGGGCCCCTTGCCGGAAATCAGCAGCTCGCCGCCGAAGGCCTCGGCGATTTTACGCACGGCGGGATCGGAGAGGTGGCCTCGCACGTTGGGGTAGTTGGTGCGTTGGATAGCGGCGGTATGGAGGTCGATGCCGTAGTCACATTGTCGCACGACGTTTTCAAAAAGCGCATGGGCGACTCGACTCGCTAGACTACCGCCAGCGGAGCCGGGGAAGCTGCGATTGAGATCACGGCGATCGGGCATGTAGCGCTCATTGGCTTCAAAGCCGAGCACGTTAACGACCGGCACCAAGATGATACTGCCGCACTTGAGCTTCAGATTGTCTTCGGTCAGGAGGTCGTGGATCACGCCGACGCCATTGAGCTCATCGCCATGAATGGCGGCGGTCACAAAAACGGTCGGACCCGGCCGGAGGGCACGAATGACGCGGAGGTGAATCGACACATCATCACCGAAATAGGTTTCGGAGACTTTGAGTTGTAAGTCCACCTGACGGCCGGTGGGAATGCTCACGCCGCCGACGACTAACGGAGGGCGGCGTTGGGTGGCGGTTCGTTTCACGATTTCTTCTTAACCACTTTCTTTTTTGCGGCAGGCCGACGGCGAGCGTTGAGTGAGGGAACGAGATTTTGCAGCGCGGATTTTAAACCGTAGCAGACGAGCACATCACCGGCGAGGATGGGCCGATCATTACGCGGATTGGGGATGACCAGCCCGCCACGTTGGATACTGAGAATAACGACGTCTTTTTCGCGAAGGCCGGACGCTTGGACGCTCTTGCCGACCAATTCGGAATCGGGGCCAACGGGGAGCTCGGCCACTTGGTAGCCGCGAGCGAGGGTGAGTCGTTGGCGGATATCGAAGTCCTCAAACCGAACTTGATCTTCGAGATGCTTGATGATTTCGGTGGCGATATCGATTTTGGTCGCGCCCTCAACACCCTCGAGTCCCGGGGAGGAATTGACCTCCATGATTTGGGGACCGTGGGCTCCTTCGAGCATATCGACGCCGGCGACACGTAAACCGAGAATGTGGGCGGCGCGCACGGCGGTCGCCTCAAATTCAGGCGTGAGTTTGATGGCCTCGGTGGTGCCGCCGCGGTGGACGTTGCTGCGGAATTCGGTGCCGACGGCGCTACGGCGCATGGCGGCGACGACGCGATCACCGATGACGAAGGCGCGCACATCTTTGCCCTTACTCTCGGCCACAAATTTCTGGATGATGACCTGTTGCTTCGTGCTCTGCAGGGTTTCGATGATGGCCTCGGCGACTTTGGTGGTTTCGGCGAGAATCACGCCGATGCCTTGGGTGCCCTCGAGGAGTTTGATCACGACCGGAGCGCCGCCGACTTTTTCGATCGCGCCGAGGATGCTTTTGCGATCTCGCACAAAGGCGGTCGCAGGCATGCCGAGTTTGTAACGGCTGAGAATTTGCAGCGAACGGAGCTTATCGCGTGAAAGCGAAATAGGATGCGAGCCGTTCAGGGTGAAGGTGCCCATCTGCTCGAATTGGCGCACGACGGCCGTGCCGTAGAATGTTACCGAGGCACCGATACGAGGAATGACGGCATCGTAGGTGCTCAGGGATTTGCCCTTATACATAATGGTGGGGCCGGACTCATCGAGATGGAGGCCCATTTTCATTACGTTGAGGGCGATCATTTTGTGACCGCGTTTTTCTGCTGCCTCCTTCAGACGTTTGGAGGAATAGTTATTGGGTTCGCGGGAGAGGAGGGCGATTTTCATAATTTTTTCGTTTTAGATTTGGGTTTCGGTCGGGTGAGGTAAGTGCGGGAGACATCAACGAGGTAATGTCGGGAGAGCGCCGAACGCCCGATCAGCATGCGGCAAAGCATGTTTTCGCGGCGCACGAGGGTGAACTCGGCGAGGTGTTGGACGGCGCCAATTTTGAGGTTAGTGGCGACGACGTAGCGGGTTTCGCGATTGCCGTTACTAGATCGCACGACGGTGCTGCGCACAATATCGGCGGTGATCCATTTGCGCCGCCGGCGGTGCAAGTTGCTTAAAACGACGTCAAAGCGGATTTTTTTGCTCGAAAGTAATTCGATTTGATCGACATCGATAGCGGAGGTTTTGGCGCCGGTATCGATTTTGGCCCGTAGTTTGGGTATGCGCCAGTCGGGGAGAGCGATTGATTCGCGCCAACCGACGGTAATTTTAGAAGTTGATAGCATGCAGGCGAAGCAGACGAGTGAATCTGCCTAAAGACAGGCAGAGCAAAGTGCTTATGTCAGTCGAGCGCAAGCGCGTTGAATTAAAGGATTCATTTTCGAGCTTTGTTCTGCGCGGGTGATGTGGCAGAGACGAGGGGCTCATGCGTGCAGCAATCATCTACATCGTGGCAGTTTTGGCGGCCAATCTCACGGCGACGTGGTTCTTGCCGTTGCCTGGGTTTGGGCAGGTGGCGGTGGGCACGTTCATCTTTGGATTCACGTTCACGCAGCGGGATAGGATGCACGCGCGGGGCCGAAAATTTGTTTACGCTGTGATCGCGCTCTCGGCGGGGTTGAGCGCGATCCTTTCGGCGGCGGGGCAGGTGCCGCCGCGGATTATCTTAGCCTCGGTGATCGCGATCGTTTTGGCCGAAACGGCAGATACGGAGGTTTATCAACGGCTGCTTGCGAAGTCGTGGTGGCACCGGGTGCTGACTTCAAATGCGGTGAGCATCCCGCTCGATTCGCTCTTCTTTAATTTGGTCGCCTTTTTGGGCGTGTTTGATGCGCGGATGCTGGTCTCGCTCATCGTGGGCGAGATTGTGGTGAAGTTTTTGGTGGGGGCGGTGGCGGCGATCTGGAGGGGGCGGGAGCACGCGGCGAAACCGAACGCTGAGTCGCCTTCTTCAGCGCCGTGAGTGCGGCAGTTGCCCGATAGATTTGGCAATTGGCATCAAAGTGGCTAAGCCAGCGGCGTGGCTATGCTCAGAGACATCGCATGGGCGGAACTGGTTAACACCACGATATTGATCAATATCGTCGTGATTGCGCTCGCGGCGATTGTGCTCAATGCGGTCGCTCGGCGGCTCTTCGACCACCATCTTAAGACCCTCGTGGATACGGAGCGACGGACGGGGGTGACGTTTTTGCGCAATGGGGTGAAGGCGGTTATTCTGCTGATGGCGACGTTTCTGATCATCTACAGCATCCCTTCGCTGCGTTCGCTGGCGGTGGGGGTTTTTGCGGGTGCGAGTGTGTTGGCGGCATTTCTGGGATTCGCTTCGCAAAAGGCGTTTTCGAACATTGTGAGCGGGGTATTTATCGTGATTTTTAAGCCATTTCGGGTAGATGATATCATCAAGATTCGAGGTGAGATTGGCACGATCGAGGACATTACCTTGCGCCATACGGTGATTCGAGCGCTGGAGAACAAGCGGTTGATTTATCCGAATTCGGTCATCGATTCGGAGCCAATCATCAATTGGACGATCAAGGATCCGCGCGCCCAGAAGTTTATGTTCATCAGCATCGCATTTGAAGCTGATCTAAAACGGGCGGTCGAAATCGTCCGTGAAGAAGCGATAAAGCATCCGAATTTACGGGACGAACGCACCGCGGAGGATATTGCAGCAGGGGCGCCATTGGTGGAGGTGCCGGTGCTTGATTTTGCAGGTTCAATGGTGAATTTTCGGGTGCCGCTGTGGGCCAAAGATTTACCGACGGCGATGGCGATGACGTGGGAGGTGCAGCGAGGGATCAAACTTCGGTTTGACGAAGAAGGGATCGCGATGGGCCGGCCCTCGCAGATCAATTTGCGCAGCGACGATTTGAAGATCGAGGCCGGTCGGTGACTAGGTCTGGGAATCGGCCGGAAGCGGGGCGGGGCGTTTGGGCGGCTGGATTTGTTTAAATTCGTGACTGGAACGAATGAAAATCATGCCAGCGATGGCGGTGGCGACGGCGGCGATGGCGACGGCGGGGCGGGGCCCGAAGCTCGCGGCGATTGCTCCGGCGGCGATGCTGCCGATGGGGAACATGCCTTGACCCATGGCGAAGAGCCCCATGACACGGCTGCGCTTGTCGTCGGAAACGTGTGATTGGATGAGGGTATTGTTTCCGGCCATGGTCAGCACGGTGCCAAAGCCGGTTACGGTGAGAAAAATGAGGGCGATCGCGAGGGACGGGCTGAAGGCGAAACCGGCTTGGCCGATCGCGATGGCGAAGGCGCCAATGGCGACCCATTTGGCGAGACCTTGAGGGGAGGGGCGCTTGGCGAGCAGGACGGCGCTCACGAGGGCGCCGGCGCCGACCGCGGAGAACATGTAGCCGAGAGTGGTGCTGTCACCGCCGTAGACGTCGCGGGCGAAGATAGGGGCGAGGGTGCTGGCAGCGAAACCGGCCATCGCGATCATGGGCACCATCATGAGAGACGGACGGAGGCAGGGATTACCGGCGGCGTAACGGAAGCCAGCTTTGAGTTCGGTGAGGAATTGGGAGGATCGTTTGGGGCGCGTGCGGGGGCGGATGCGCATGGCCAGAATCGAGGCGAGAATCGCGACGTAGGAAGTGGCGTCGAGGAGGTAGCAGGCACCGGGACCGAGGGTGGCAATCATGATACCCGCGATTCCCGGGCCCACGAGGCGAGCGGAGTTGAAGAGCGAGGAGTTGAGGGCGATGGCGTTGGGCAGGTCTTCTTTGCGGTCAACGAGATCGACGATGAATGACTGTCGGGTGGGGAACTCGGCGGCGTTGATGAAGCCACGAATAGTGACCAGCATCAGAAGTCTGGATACAGTGAGTTGATCGGTGAGGGTGAGAACCGCGAGGGCGGCGGCTTGGAGGCCGCAAAGCGTGTTGAGCCACCACATGAGTTTTTGGCGAGGGAGACGGTCACCGAGCAGGCCTCCGATGGGGGCAAAGAGTAGGACGGGGATCTGGTTGGCGAAGGGCAGAAACCCGACCAGAAACGGGTTGTTCGACATTTCGTAAATCAGCCAGGCCGAGGTCGTGAGGGTCATCCAGTTACCGAGCAGCGAGATACCCTGACCAGCGAAGAATAGCCGGTAGTTGCGGGACTTGAGGGCGCGGAGAGAATGTGGATAGTTCAAAGGCGAATGGCGATAACAGCAGGCGTTGACCGAAGGGTCAATTGGGGGCCGGCAGAACCGGCACAAAAAAGCGGCGCCACCAATGAAGGCGGAGCCGCGAAGAGTAAATAAACTCGAGTCGAGAGGGGCTTAGAAGAACAAGCGGACCCCAAACTGAACGGCCCAGCGGGAGAGGTTGGGTTGCACATTCGGTCCGGAGGGATCTTCGAAAGTGTAGACGTATTGACCATTGACGGTGTCGGCATCGACGACGTCTTCCGTGTAGTTAAACGGCACTTGGTTAACTTGTCCCCACTCCTCGTTCAGCAGGTTGCCGACGTTGAGCATATCGAGGTAGAACTCGGTGCGGAAGCGATCGCTTAAGGCGATCTCATGCGTGAGCTTGATGTCGAAGCGGTGAACCCAATCGCTGCGCAGGGAGTTACGGGGAGCGTAGCTACCGGCGAATTGATCGAGACCTTCAGCTGCGATGTAGTTGAAGAACGCGGTTTCATCAGCGCCGCTGGCGAAGGAGACCAGAGGGTCACCGGGGCCGGTTGGCACGTAGAGCAGGTCGTTGAAGTCGAGACCGTCGTTATTCACGTCCGACGAGAAGATCGCACTATAAGGGCGACCGGTGCGGCCGTCATAAAGTAGCGAGATGCGGGTGTTCATCGTGTCGGTCCAGTCAAACTGGTAACCCGCGTTGATGAGGACACGGTGCTTGATCTCGTAGTTCGAGGTGCCGACTTCGTCCGTGTTTTGGTTGAACACCGAACGATTGGCGAAGTTCGAGAACGCGGTCGAGGATGTGACGGAGCTGGTGTCCACCGAGTCACCCAAGGTGTAGCTCGCGCTGCCATACCAACTGCTGGATTGAGGCTTGGTGAGGCTGAACACGAGGTTGCTGGCGGAACCGCCGTTGGCATTCTTCAACAGGTAGATGTCGGAGAAGTTGGAATCGACGCCATTGCCTCGGCGGGGTTCGCCGTTGAACAATGTGCGACCGTCAGGCGCTTGGCCGACGCTTTGGAGATTGATGTTCTCCACGTAGAGCTCGGCGTCGGCTTCGGTGAAGACGACCTCGAGGCTGGCGACCATGTCCCACAATTCGAGTTTCTTATCGATCGCGAGATTGGCGCGCCAGACAGCGGGGAGCTGGAGGCCTTCTTCAATCAAGTCGATCCGGTTACCCGGGGTGCCCGGAGGCAGGTCCGGACGAGGATTGTTGGGATCGAAGTTGAAGATAGCGTCGCTGCCGGTGAGCGCACCGTTGACCGCATCCTCCAACGAGAAGGTGCCGGTGTTGGCCCGGTTGGACGCCGTGGTGACACCGTTGTTACTGAAGGAATTCGAAAGGTAAACGGCGGGCGCGCGACCTTGGAATAGGCCGAGACCACCACGAATCTGTAATCCTTCAGTATTCTCAGGCGTGTAGTTGAAGCTCACGCGAGGGGCGATGACACTCTCACCACCAATGGTCTCATCGTTGCGGATACCGAAGGCATCCACAAAATGCTGAGCGAGAGGAGGCGAACTGCTCGTATCGATTACATCAACCCGCACTCCACCGGAGAGAATTAGGTTGGGGCTCACATTCCACTTTGCCTGGCCGTATAGCCCGGTGATGGTGAAGTCGGACTGCGCGGCAACGGATTGGCCGTCGATACCGAACTGGCGAACGCCGAAATCTAATTCATCGTTTTCGAAATCCTCGATCGAGCCGAAGGTGTAGTTACCAAACGTGTCTTGAAGGAAGAGATTATCGAACTCGGATTTCTCCGAATCGACGCCGAAGGAGTAGGTCAAATCGCCCCTGAAGTAGTCGAAGTGAGCCGCCATGTTGGTGACCTCAGAATTGAGTGAGTTGGATTGGCGAGAATCTTCTGTGCCGAAGAAAATTTCCCCTCGACTGGTCATGCTGCCGTTTTGACCGATGCCACTCACGTTGTTGACGATGATCTCAGGGAAGAGTGGATTCTGCAGGGTAGGAACCTTGTCGATTTGAGTATTACCGTAGCGAATCTGGGATTGGAGGTTGTCTGTCCAAAAGCTGGTGAGCTCACCCACCATGGTCTGCACCTCGCGGCTATCGGTGAAGAAGTGAGACGTCAGGGCGGTTTCAGGCCGGCTGGAACTGAAGTCGGTATACTCACCAAAGTCAGGCTGTTGGCCTTCATTGGTGTCGTAACGGACGCTCAAGCGATGGCGGTCACTGATGGTCCAGTCGATCTTGGCGAGGATCTTCTCCTCTTCCTGGATGGCGGAGATGGTCTCGAAAGTGCCGGGGTCGAAGCCGAGGGCCTGTGAGCGCGCGATGATTCGAGCCACGTCACCGGAATCGGGAATGAAGCCAGGATTATCAGCTTGAGCGTCGCGATCGAACTTCTCGTAGTTGAGGAAGAAGAACAGTTTGTCCTTGATGATAGGTCCACCGAGCGTGATGCCGTAGGTGGTTTCCTCGAAGGGTTCACCAATCCCGGTGCTGGGATTGTCAGCGCGGAAGCTATCGTCCGTGTAGTAGTAGTAGGCGGTGCCTTGGAATTCGTTGGTGCCAGACTTGGTGACGGCGTTGATCGCGGCCCCGGTGAAGCCGGAGCGGCGCACGTCGTAAGGCGCGATATCGATGGAGAACTCTTCGATGGTATCGATGGAGATCGGATTGCGGATGGCGGAGAAGCCATTAGGCTCGAGGCCGAACTGATCATTCAGGTTGATGCCATCCACTTGAATCGAGTTGTAGCGATTGTTCTGACCCGCGGCGGTGATTTCGCCGCGATCGGTATCATTGACTTGGACCAAGGGATTCAGGCGGGCGAAGTCGGTGATCGAACGGGAAACGGTCGCGGTGTCTTGGACGCGGCGGTTGTTGATAATCGATCCGGTGCCAGAGCGGCCACCGTCGAAGATCGTGATGGCGCTACCACTATCGACAACGAACGCGTCGAGTTCCACAACCTCAGCGTCGAGGGTATTGAGGACCACGTCGAAGCGGGATTCGTTTGCCAGTTCGACGTAGATGTTCTGCAGGATGGTGGTTTGATACCCCCCCGAAGAAATTGTCAGAGTGTAGGGCCCGCCGACGCGGATACCTTGCAGACTGAAGCGTCCGGTCGATTGAACGCCGGAGGTGTAGGCGGATCCGGTTGGTTCGTGGCGGAGTTCCACGGAAGCATCGGCAATGACTGCTCCGTTGGAATCGCGCACATCTCCAGTGAGTCCGGAAGAGGTGGCGGATTGAGCGAGGGCGGATGGGGCGGCGATGAAGCCAGCGACGAGAGCCATGGCGATGGCTCCCAGTAGTCTTGACGAGCGGAAAAGTCTATCCGTCACCGCACGAAGGCAGTTCAAGATCAGGCTTTTCCGGGAGTCTGAATCAGGAATCTGATGTGTGTTCATAGTGCTAGTTTGTTTGTAGGGTGGAAAGCCTCACTCGAGCCGTTTGGTGCTCGGGGAGGGTTTCGGCTGATTAGTCGCTTTGATGAGAGCCTTCTCCGGCGCGCGGTCAAGGCGTGCGAACCAATGTCACCAAGAAGATTAGGGAAAGTTCCATGAATTTTACGCAGCATTAGATTTTTAGCGCAGGGATTGAGACCGATTTGGGGTTCTTTCCGAGCAAGGCTCTTGCCACTGGGGATGAAGGGCTGATGCGAGAAAATAGTTTGAATTTGGAGACGAAACCCATTGTTAATCAACGGTTGGATTGTGATTTGGAAACTCTCTTGCTGCAAGATTGGGGCCAATCTTGTCCGACCGGCGACGAATCGGGTTTTCGGTGGAGGCAAGGGCGGTCAGCGGCACGACGGGCATGCGGTGTTTTTCCACGATGGGAGAGAGAATGGATCTACGTCGGATGTGGTGCTCAATCTAGGCTAAAACCGTTTGAGCGGGTTGACGGCGATCGTGGCGCCAAAGTCCAATTTATCCGGTGGTTTCGAGGTTCTTGGGCGCCCGAGGTCGGTGCGGGCATGGGGGGCTCGTATTGTCGCGCAAAGGACAAATGGTGAGTGATTTTGGGCAGTTTATGCTGAGCCAATAGCCGTCGAATCCGGTTTACTCGACCCTGCAATGAAACAATCTCAACCCCTTATGAGTTCACGTAATCCAGCCGATCCCCTCAGCACCAATAAGAATCTGCTCAAGTGGGTGGAAAAAATGGTTACACTTTGTAAACCAGCAGCAGTCCATTGGGTCGATGGGAGTGAAGAAGAAAACGAGCTATTGTGCCAGAAGCTGGTAAGCGATGGCACGTTCACTAAATTGAACGAGGATTCATGGCCGGGATGCTACTATGCCCGGTCTGATCCATCCGATGTCGCTCGGGTCGAAGATCGAACCTACATCTGTTCTTTGTCCAAAGACAACGCGGGCCCGACCAATAATTGGGAAGATCCATTTAAGATGCGGCGGAAACTGAAGGGGCTGTTCAACGGTTGTATGGCTGGGCGCACGATGTATGTGCTACCTTTCAGCATGGGCCCAGTAGGCTCGCCGATGTCCCAACTCGGGGTCGAGTTAACCGACTCGGAATATGTGGTGGTGAATATGAAAATCATGGCGCGCATCGGTGCGCCGGTGATCGCCGAGATTGATAAGGGTGAAAAACGGGTCGTGCCTTGTGTGCACTCGGTGGGCGCTCCGGTAGGCGAAGGTGAAAAGAGTGACGTCTGGCCATGTAATCCCGACAAATATATCGTTCACTTTCCTGAGACCCGCGAGATCTGGTCCTATGGATCTGGATACGGAGGAAATGCGCTGTTGGGGAAAAAGTGTTTCGCGTTGCGGATCGCATCCAACATGGCGCGGGACGAGGGCTGGATGGCCGAGCACATGCTGATTCTGGGGGTCGAAGATCCGCAGGGGGAGAAGACCTACGTGGCGGCGGCGTTCCCCAGTGCATGCGGCAAGACGAACTTTGCGATGTTGATCCCCCCGGCACCAATGGCGGCGAAGGGCTGGAAGGTGTCCACGGTCGGTGATGACATTGCATGGATCAAACCAGACGAGACGGGTAAACTTCGGGCGATTAACCCAGAGGCAGGTTTCTTCGGGGTAGCTCCCGGCACTTCGGTTAAAACTAATCCGAATGCGATGAAGTCGTTGGCCAAGAATTCGATCTTCACGAACGTCGGATTGACGCCCGAGGGGGGCGTTTGGTGGGAAGGGATGACCGATGAACCTCCCGCGCAGCTCACGGACTGGAAAGGTCAGCCGTGGACTCCAGCGAGCACGACTCCCGCAGCGCATCCGAACGCTCGGTTCACGGCGCCGGCGTCGCAATGTCCCACGATCGATCCGGCTTGGGAAGATTCCGCCGGCGTGCCGATCTCGGCGATTATTTTTGGTGGTCGTCGGGCGACAACGATGCCGTTGATTTATCAGGCCTTCAATTGGTCCGGTGGGGTCTACATGGGAGCGACGATGGGCTCCGAAAAGACTGCGGCCGCGGCCGGAAAAGTAGGGGAAGTGCGTCGAGATCCGATGGCGATGCTCCCATTCTGTGGCTACCACATGGGGGACTACTTTCGGCACTGGATCAAGATGCAGCGCTCGCTCAAGACGACGCCGCGGGTCTTCAATGTGAACTGGTTCCGCAAAGATGACGACGGTAAGTTCATCTGGCCGGGGTTCAGCGATAACATGCGGATCTTGCAGTGGATTGTTGATCGTTCGCGTGGTCGCACGGCCGCCAAGGAAACCGCCGTCGGGTGGCAGCCGAATTACGAAGACATCGATTGGACTGGGCTCGACTTCTCGGAAGCGCAATTCAACGAACTGCAAAAGGTGGATCGCAAGATGTGGAGACAGGAGATCATGGGACACGAGGAGCTCTTCCTCGATCTACACGATCACTTGCCGAAGGAGATGATCTACGAGCGCGAATTGCTGATCTGCCGCATGTAGTCGGTGGCGTGATCCGTAACGCTACGGCGAACCAAAGTTTAGCAACGCCGTCCCGCAGGGGGCGGCGTTTTGTTTTGGTTAACTCGTCCAAGTCAGCCAGCTGGGCCATGTCGGCCACGGGGCGGTGTAGAGGAAAAGCGCGACCATCATGCAGGCACAGAAGAGGCGTCCGCCGGTTGAGAGCACGAAGCCTATGGCCGCGCCCATGCCGGCGCGAAGAGAGTCGCGATGGGTGCGTTTCGCGGCATAGCGTTCGGCGACAACGGCCCCAAAAATGGTGCCGAGAAGAAGGGCCGGAAGGGAGAAAAACATCCCCACAAACGCGCCTCCGCTCGCCCCGGCCATCCCCCATTTTGTGCCGCCGAAAAGGCGAGTGCCGATCAAGACGCCGACAAAGTCGACGACCACGGAAAGGAACCACGCGAGGGCGATCCAGCCGAACATGCCCCACGTGATGGAACCGGGGAGGAGGAATTTATGGAGCAGGATCGCAAACAAGATTAGCGTTGTTCCGGGGATCAACGGCACCAGCACGCCGAGGAGACCGGTGAGAATGCAAAGAGTGGTGAACGTCCAGACGGCGATATCCATAGGATCAACCTACGATGAGGTCCGACGGAGTGGCAGCAAACCGCAATGTCACCTGATTCACGGAACCAACGATCCCGCCGAAGTAATACCCCTAGCTCAGAGCTTTTGGACTTTCACCACCGATGAATGCAGATGGACACGGATTGATGAATTTACCGGCGTTAATCTGACATCCATGGTGAATAAATCCGAGAGCTTGAAGCTCGGGCCTGAAAAAAAGACGGGGTGGGTTTGACCATCAATCAGACAGAAATTTCACCCCAGATCACCCAGATATAATTCGGATGATGGTAGCGGAGTGGTATTCGGTATTCAGCTGTGAAATCTGTAGTGAATAATTCCTCGGTTTGCAGGTTTCTAAAGTATAAATCCTAGGAGATATTGGTAGATTCCAATCGGTTGCTTTGGCCGAAGGGGGGGGCGAAGCACATCGACGAGGCGAAAACGTTGCGTTTTTAAGGCGAGATCACGCATGGATCACTCCATGAGACGGACCTAGGCACCGGATTTCGGTAGGGGGCTGGGAGCGGGATGGGCGGCGATGCGATCGGGAGGAGATCGTCACCGATGGTTCTAGTCGTGAGCTCCGGATTGGAGGAGTTTGGAGTTGAATTGAGCATGGGTAGGCATCGCCGAATCCGTATTTCCGAGAAAGCCATAATCAATCCATGCTAAAGTTTTTCGGGCGGAGCGGATCGTTCCATTATTTCGATCGTGACTGGAAATCCGTAAGCTATTGCTGCAATGATTCTTAGATTAAACTCGTCACCTAGGCGGCGGAATCCTTAACTTTTCTGCAACAACGCGACTGTCAGCGGTGTTCTTGGCATGAACAATGAAGCTCCAGTGCACAGTGAACCCACGGGGAAAATGACCCCGGTCGACTTTACGACGTTTATGCGAAATTATCAGAACATGGTTTATTCGACCGCGGTGCGTTTGCTGGGCAACGACACCCATGCCGAGGACATTTCTCAGGAAGTCTTTCTGAAGGCCTACGAGCGTTATGATGATCTGGGTTCGAGTCCGACTGCAGGGGGATGGCTCAAGACGGTGACAACCAATCTCGCCATCAACCATTTACAACGCTACCGGAAGCGCTGGCGGTTTTTTTCTGATCTGGTCCACCGCGATGATGGCGGGGGAGATGGAGACGCGGTGGAATTTGCCGATACCGATGGCGATTTCCTGGCTGAACTCAACCAAGGGGATCGTCGCGAGTGGGTAGACCGGGCGCTCGAAGAACTGCCCGACCATCAAAGAGTGCCGCTGGTGCTCTATCATTTTGAAGAAGAACCGTATGACCAAATCGCCCGACGTTTGGGGGTTTCGTTATCTAAAGTGAAAACCGATATCCTCCGGGGACGAACCGCATTGGCGCAGATTTTGATGCGCAGTGGCACCGAACATGAGGCTTTAACTGCACAAATTTAATCCCATGGCCCATTTAACTCCCGAACAACTCGAACAGAAAATCCATGCCGTGCTACGGCAGCAACCCGCCCGCCGTGCGCCCATGTCGCTGGAAGCGCGGGTGCTGGGTGAGATCTCCCGCCGCCAAGCCCTGCCCTGGTGGCACAAGAGTTTCACTTACTGGCCAGGGGGCGTGCGGGTCGCCTTTATGGTCGTCGCGACCGGCTTGCTGGGCGCAGCGGTCTTGGGGTCGATGCAACTTGCGGGAATTATCAGCCTACACGCGATCACGGCGCTCTTGCAGCCCGTCACCGACGCACTGGTCACACTCAAAAGCGCCGGAAGCGCGATCGGTTCGGCCCTTCGGGCGATCGTTCCGGGATTTTCTCAGACTTGGCTTTATGCCGCGCTGGGCGTGATGGGAGCAGCCTATGCGATGATGTTTGGCATCGGTGCCACCGCCTACCGCGTCTTCTGGCTGCGCCGCTGAGGCCTTCGACCGCCGAGTCTCAAACCGAATTTATAAAATGAAATTAGTAAGAATCATCACCTCCTTCGCCGGCGCCGGAATCGCGTTGGCGTTCACCCTCGCCCTCGTGCTCCCCGCCCAGGAACCGCCGGCGGAAAACCCACCGATTGAACAGGCGGATGACGAACTGCGCGTGGTTGGTGAAGTTTCGGAGGCCGATGCCGACGCAGCGCGTTTAAAGGTCGAAATCAAAACCGTTGTCGAAGAAGTAAAGGAACGAGTGGCGGAGGCTGAAGCCGCAGGAGAGCCAGGAACGCGCCGGCGGGCTCATTCTCGATCGGGGGGTAATGCGCCAAGTTTCTTTAGCCGGTTGGTGGTCGGGTCGGGGGACTATTATGAGGAGGCCGTTTCGATCATGGGCAGTGTTTTGGTCGAAAAAGGAGGCACGGTTGGAAACGCCGCGGTCGCGATCATGGGCGATACAGTGGTCGATGGCCATGTCGATGGTGATGCCGTGGCAATCCTGGGGAATTTGACGGTAAACGGGGTCGTCGAAGGAGGGGCGGTGGCGATTCTCGGTGATAGCACTATCAACGGGGTCGTTGACGGAGAATTGGTCACGGTGTTGGGGCGCGTGCAACTCGGACCCGATGCCCATATCCGAGGTGAGTTGGTTTCGGTCGGGGGTAAGATCGACCGAGCACCAGGCTCGCGAGTGGATGGAAACATTCAGGAAATCGCTTTCCTAGGGGATAATTATTACGCGGTCGATGGTCTTAAAACATGGATCAAACGCTGTCTTTTGATGGGGCGCCCATTGGCGTTTGGCGCAAATTTGGGCTGGGCATGGGGATTGGCGCTGGCCGCCCTGGTCTGTTATTTCTTCATCGCCCTGCTATTCCCCAAGGCGGTCGTGAAGTGTACGGAGACGTTGGAGACTCACCCGGGATTATCCATCGTCGCGGCGGTGCTGTCGCTCCTGCTCGCACCGATTTTGGCCATTGTCCTCTCGGTTACAGTGGTGGGACCGATTTTGTTGGGCTTCTTTTTGTTCTTCGCGAGTCTCTTTGGTAAGGTGGTTTTCTTCGCGTGGATGGGGCGTCGGATTGCGTTGCCGCTGGGGATAAAGATGCCGGCAATGGCGGTGCTGATAGGCGGAGTGGTGACGCTCTTTATCTACGTTGTTCCCGTGCTTGGTTTCGTCTTCCAGCAAATCGCCGGCATTTTGGGGCTGGGAGTCGTGATTTATACCCTCATTTTGGCAATTCAGGCGGATCGAGCGTCTCGGCCGAAATTCACCAAAGCGGGCGGGGTGGGCGCGCCCGTCGCGACTTCTGCCGCGGCCTCTACCGGTGATGGAGGTGCTCAATCCCAGGTTCAAAATCTGCCGCCAGTGCCTGGAGTCGATGAAACTCAAGCCTCCGAAGCGACAACGGGAGCAGTGCCGGAGGGTGGCGTGCCGCCGCCGCTGCGACCGGAGCCACCTCAGCCAGCTCGGCCCCCTAAGGTTGCTGCGGATGAGATCCAATTTTCAACGCTGCCGCGGGCAGGTTTTTGGATCCGGTGCGCCGCAACGTTGCTCGATATGCTCCTGATTGGCGTGGTGTTGAACGTGCTCGAAACGCGGATGTTTAGCCCGGCTGACTATTTCCCGCTGATGGCAGCGGCTTACTTCATCACCTTCTGGGCGCTGAAGGGGACAACGATTGGGGGCGTGGTTTGTGGTCTAAAAATTGTGCGATTGGATGATCGGCCGGTCGATTGGTCGGTGGCCTTGATTCGAGGATTGGGGAGCTTCTTGTCCCTCTTCGTCGCCGGGCTCGGCTTCATCTGGGTCGCTTTCGATAGCGAGCAACAATCTTGGCATGATAAGATTGCCGGCACCACGATCGTGCGGGTGCCGCGAGGAATTTCCCTCATCTAGTGAACTGAACCTGCCACGAAAGACTCTGTTATGTTGAACTCATTTGTGACGTTTTTGATCTGGTGCTTTCTGTTTGTCATCTGTTGGCCGCTCGCGCTGATGGCGATCGTGCTCTACCCGCTGGGGTGGCTGCTCTTGTTGCCGTTCCGATTGGTCGGTGTGGTCGTGACGGGCGGGTTTCGGCTGTTGCAGGCTGTCGTGACTCTGCCGGCTCGATTACTGGGCTGGCGGCCGTCGGCGACTGCGTGAGCGATTTTAGAAGCTGACAGGTCAATGCTCGCGGTTGAAAGCTCATCCCATGGCCAAGCCACTCGTTGGAATCATCATGGGAAGCACTTCGGACTGGGAGACGATGCAGCACGCTGCACAGACGCTCACCGACCTCGGGGTGCCATTCGAAAAAAATGTGGTGAGTGCCCATCGCACGCCGGATCGCATGTATAGCTACGCGCAGAAAGCGGAGGAACGTGGACTGCGAGTGATTATCGCGGGAGCGGGCGGGGCGGCTCATCTGCCCGGAATGACGGCTGCGCTTACGCCATTGCCGGTGTTGGGGGTGCCAGTCGAATCACGGAGTTTAAAAGGGCAAGATTCGTTGCTCTCGATTGTGCAAATGCCAGGCGGAATTCCGGTGGCTACATTTGCAATTGGAAAGCCAGGGGCGATCAATGCGGCGTTATTTGCGGCGGCGGTTTTGGCTCTGGGCAACAAGCGAATCAAACGAGCCCTGGATGCATTCCGTTCGAAGCAGACCGAAACGGTGCTGAAGGCAAAGTTGCCCGCTTGATCGTCATTCTGCCGCAAGCGGCTTGCGCTCCCGGCGGGAATTCTCTGCGTTGACCGATTCATGATTCCTCCCGGTAGCACTCTTGGCGTCCTCGGTGGTGGTCAGCTCGGCCGCATGCTCGCGCACGCGGCGACGAAGTTGGGCTACCACCTGCATGTGTATGAGCCGGGAGACGATTCGCCGGCTGGGGAAGTCGCGACGAAGGAGTTTAATTTTCCTTACAAGGATAAGGAGCAACTGAGGCGGTTTGCAAAAGGGTGTGCGGCGATCACCTACGAGTTTGAGAATGTGCCGGTCGAACCGCTGTGGGATATTGAGAAACTTGTGCCGTTAAGGCCGCACTGGGAGGTGCTGGAGGTTTGCCAAAATAGACTACGGGAAAAGATGTGGCTGAAGCAAAACGGGGTTCCGCACGTTCAATTCGAGGAAGTCGAGATAGGCGGAGACTTTGGGGGAGCGGTGAAGCGGCTGGGACTTCCGTGTGTGGCGAAAACGGCTGATTTCGGCTACGATGGTAAAGGGCAGCAAAAGATCACCTCGAGTAAAGAAGCCCGACAAGCGGCCAAGGCTTTCAAGGGGGCGAGGGCGGTGGTGGAGCAGTTTATTGATTTTAAATGTGAGCTTTCGGTCATCGTCGTCCGCAGCAGTGCGGGGGAGGTCAGCACCTTTCCCGTCGCGGAAAATATTCACTCCAAGCACATCCTAGATTTCTCCATTGTTCCGGCCCGAGTGGCTCCGGAGATCATCGAAACGGCGCGGTTACTCGCGGAAAAGATTGCGGACACTTTCCAACTGGTGGGCTTACTCGCGGTGGAATTGTTTCTGACCGATGACGGCGAATTGTTGGTCAATGAGATGGCGCCACGCACGCACAATTCGGGTCACTGGACGCTCGACGGCTGTGTGACGTCCCAGTTTGAGCAACAAGTGCGGGCAATCACAGGTTTGCCGCTGGGCGGCACGGCGATGAACGCTCCGGCGGTGGTGATGGTCAATATCCTCGGCGATGCGTGGCAATGGGATGGGGACGAATTGGTGGGGCCACCTGATTGGGCGTCACTATTGGCCGACCCCGCGGCTAAACTTCATCTCTACGGCAAGGCGGCCCCGCGGCCGGGACGAAAGATGGGGCACTTTACGGTGACGGGGCAGGACATTGAGCAGACCTTGGAAAAGGCCCGTCGACTGAAGACGGCCCTGGCGGTTGCAACGGGCTAGGCGATCGGGGCCCTTTAGGCCGAGGGCGGCAATCTAGTCTGATATAGACCGGCCAGTGATTTGCTCAAAGTCCGCCGGGGTATCTAGGTCGACGCTGAGCAGAGGCAAATCCACGGTGGTGATTTCACCGGGAGGAATCTTTCGGAACAAGGTCCGGGCACCTTCGTCGCCGGTCAGCTGACTGAGTGTGGCAAAGTGCTTACGACCAAAAAGAGCGGGGGCCCCGGGGTGATTTTGGTATTTCGCCGCCACTAGATCCGATTTACGCTCACTTTGGGTGGCGAGCAGGGTTTGAAACACTTGCGGCGAAATATGGGGCTGATCACACAGCGTGATGAGCGTGCTTCCGATTTGAGTGGAAAACAGATCCAAAGTGTTGAGCCCGATGCGGAGGGACGAAGCGATGCCCTCGGACCAAGCAGGGTTTTCGGCGATCAAAACGGGATAACCTCTTAGCACGGGGCGGATCAATTCGGCCTTGGCACCGATCACCACGATCACCGGCCAAAGGTCCGGAGTGCCAAGGGCGGCTTGAATCGTGCGTTCGAGCAGGGTGGAGCCATCCACCTCCACGAGTTGCTTGGGGCGACCCAGACGGGTCGAGCCTCCGGCGGCGAGGATGATACAGCCGCAGCCGAGTCCGTTTGCAATGGAGGGGGGAGTTTTAGTCTGCATGAATTGATCGATTACGGTGGTTTAAGCTACCGCCGAGGCGGCCATGAAGGGCGGTCTGAATTTCGGCGGTGATCGACAGCGCAACCGCGGCCGGACCGTCGCCGCCTAAATCCAGACCCACCGGAGAGTGCAGGTGGCAGTTTTCATCGATATTGGCATCTTTCCGCAGCCGGTCGCCTCGCTGTTTGGGGCCAAGCAGGCCCAGATAGACTAGTTTCAACGGAGCGATCGTTTTAAGCAGCGGCAGATCGTAGCGATAGTGATGAGTCATGATGACCGCGACGGTCTGATCGTCCCAGTCGATCGCGGTCGCGGTAGACTCTACGGGCAAGCACCGCACGGCGTCCGCCGCCGGAAAGCGTTCGTGGGTGGCCATGTCAGGCCGCGGATCGACGATTGCAGTGGTCCAGCCCATATTGCGGCAGATTTCCGTGAGCGGTCGCGCGTCATCGCCGGCCCCACAGATGACGACGCGAGGCGATGGGGTTATCGGACAAGCGAGGACCCTCGTGGCTGCATCGGGCGCGGGGGCGGTCCTTTGGGTTCCAATCGAGACATTCTCGTTTCCTGCCCAAGTCACGAAAAGCGGCGATGTTCTCCTAGATTTCAGGCCCGTTAGCACCGTTTCTACCCAAGAGGGTTCGTGATCAAGGCGTTCGAGAAACAGTTTAATGATGCCGTGGCAGCCCGTCCCGACTCCCCAAATAAGATCGTTTTCACTCGTGGTATCATAGGTGACAACTTCCGAGGTGGATTTGGATATGAGAAGAGTTTGGGATCGAGCGATCAGATCGTTTTCCAAGCAACCGCCACTGATAGAGCCGATTCGCTGCCCAGCTGCGGTCCAAAGCAGTCGAGCGCCCCGGCGTCGGTAGGAGGACCCATCAATATCAACCAAAGTCGCGAGGACGCAGGGATAGTTGGTCGGATCTTGGAGTGCCGTGGCGATGTGAACGATTTCCATCACACTGACTTATGGAGGAAATTTTGGCACGAGGCTAGCTTCCGTGGCCGTTTATGGTCCCTAAATTGGTTTGTCGCATAAAAGTGCCAGTCCAACGCATGTAAAATGTCGTTAAACTTATTCCTTGAGCATTTGGACGCATCCAGTTTACGTGCCGATAAGCTATAGCGGGAAACCGCGTTAACTTATCAAAACTACAACAAAACTACACGAACTATGAATATCCGTCCCTCCAAGGGATTTGTGATGACGCTGGCGCTAACCCTAGGCGCTAGCTTTGGCCTCACAGCCAATGCTCAAAGTGCATCACAATCGTCTAACTCTTCTGCTGAAGAAGAAGTTGTTCTAGAGAAATTCGAAGTAACTGGTTCCCGTCTTTCCGCCGCTTCGGTGGAAGGCGCGTTGCCAACGATTAGCTTCGATTCCGTAGATATTGCCGCTTCTGGCGCGACAAACCTCGTCGAATACATGCAGCAACTGCCTTACTCAGGTGGCGGTGGCACGATCGGCTCCAACTACACCAACGGTGGCACCGGCACGTCGCAGATCGCTTTGCGCGGTATCGGTGGTGAGAACACTCTCGTTCTCGTCAACGGACGTCGCATGACCCCATCTGGCACGGGCTCGGCGGTCGATCTCAACGCGATTCCTTTCGCGATGGTCGAGCGTATCGAAATCCTCAAGAGTGGCGGTTCCGTGGTTTACGGCACCGACGCGGTCGCAGGTGTGATCAATGTTATCCTCAAGGATGACGCTCAAGGTGGTTCCGCTTCGGTTTACTACGGTAACACCACTGACACCGATGTTGGCCGCAAGTCGGCTAGCTTTAGCGTTGGCGGCACCGGAGAGCGTTTCCAATTCTTCCTCGGTGGTAGCTGGGATGACCAAGCTGGTCTCTATGCTCCTGACCGGGAGTATGCACTGGGCGGTGGTAACTCCACCTATGGCAACCCAGGTCGTTTCTTCTTCTACAACGATGCCCGCACCGCGATCAATACGGCTAATGGCACCGCCGGAGTTTCCAATTGGACCCTCAAGGAAGGCGTGACCGTTGCGGGATCTCTGACCGACTTCCGTCCTTGGGTTAACAAGGCTCCTGAAGATGGCGGAACCCGCTTCCCTTACGAGAACTTCACCACTATGGTGAACCCGAACTCCCGCTACAACGTGTATGCCTCTGGCATCTACGATGTTTCGGACACGGTTGAGATGTTTTTCGACGTCAATTACGCCAACACTCATTCCGAGTTCTCCTTGGCTCCATCGCCCTACTCCAGTTACGAAGGTGTTAATCCAAAGAACTACTGGTTGCAGCAGCTCTTCGGTGCGGCTGTCGCTGACACTTCCGACTTCGGTGATAACCTCTACCGCTTCGTCGATTTTGGCCCACGTCAAAACGTCGTTGATCGTGACGTCTTCCGTCTCGTTTCCGGTTTCCGCGGTGATCTCACCGATAAGATCGGTTTCGAAGTCAGCTGGGTTTATTCCAGTGAGATTACCAGCGACAAAGAGCTCAATGGTATAAACCAATCGCTGCTTGAAGGTAGCTATTCTGGCACGAACACCACATCGGACTATAACTACTTCACTCGTTCCTTCATCCTCGGTGACACTGCCGGTGGTGGCGCGATCGATCCTGACGCTCCCTACAACCCGCAAAGCTTGATTGATCTACTCAAGGTCGACACCAACACCGCGATTGAGAGCACCACGCAGGTTCTCGGCTTGGAGTTCACTTCCACCGAATTGTTCGAGCTACCTGCCGGTTCCGTCGAAGGCGTCATCGGTTTCGAGCACCGCAAGCAAGACGTGATCAGCAAGCCTGATGCGATCAAGCTCTCCGGCTCGATTGGTTGGAATGCAGCGGATGGAATCACCGAAGGTGGTCGTGAAGTTATGGGTGTGTATGGCGAAACCGCCATTCCCATCACTGACACGGTTTCAGGCACAGTGGCCTACCGCTTCGAAGACTACCAGGACGAGTTCCAAGCCAAAGTCGGTTCCGCCGGCCTCCGCTGGAGCGCTATTGAGGATGAGTTGACCGTTCGGGCCAACTTCTCCCAAGGCTTCGTGGCTCCTTCGTTGTTGGATCTCTACAACCCAGGATTCGAGTCCTTCCCTGAAATCATTGATCCTCGGTTCGATTCCGGTGACCCTCTGCGTCTCTACCAAGTTTCGGCGAGCTACGTTGGTTCGCAAGAAACGGGAGACGCGCTCCAACCTGAAGAGTCCAACATTTACAGTTTCGGTGCCACTTACTCGCCCAAAGCGATCCCTGGCCTGGAGCTTACCGTTGACTGGGCGCTCATCGACCAATCCAACCTGATCGTTTACTCGGTCCAAGGTGTGATCAGTGCGTGGGCCCGTGATGGTGGTCCAACGAACCCAAGTGCGATTTTCTCCGATCGTATCACCTTGCAGAACGATCCTACCGCTCCTGACGGAGTGGTGATTGATCAACTCCTCGGCGTGGGTCCTCGTAACGTTGCTTTCCGGAAGACCGAATACGTCGATTTGGAAGCTAAATACACTTGGCGCACCAACTCTATCGGTGACTACGTCTTCGGTGCCAGCATCACGAACTACCTCAAGCAGGAAGAAATCACCGCGATTGGCTCAGACACCTACAGCTACCTCGGTATTTTCGATGGTGATGTAGTCTACCCTGAGTATAAGGGTCGTCTTTACGCCCGTTGGGCCAAGGGGCCTCTCGGTGCCTCGATGAGCGGCACTTACATGCACTCCGTTGTCGATGACACTGGAGGACGTGATGACGGTATCGAAGCCGACTGGATCGTGAATGGTCAGCTCAGCTACACGCTCCGCGAGCGTGATCAGTTCCAGACCAAACTCACCATTGGTGCGACGAACCTCTTCGACAACCCGCCTCCCACCTCGCCAGGCGCGTTCAGCAACAACTACTCGGAGCGCTCCTACTCCCCAATGGGCCGCTACCTCTACTTGAAGCTCGAACAACAGTTCTAAGCTTCTCTAGTCGTTAAGTCATTTCCAAAGCACCCACTTCGGTGGGTGCTTTTTTTTGTGCCGAACACTGAGATTCCTAGGCCTAATTAGAGCCTGTCCAAAAAACACAAATAACTTTTAATCAGGGAATTAAGTTAATTAAGAAGAGACTAAAAATGGCCATTTTGGCCAAATTCAGGGAAATTGGCCCTTTATAAATTCACTTGGCAAAATCCCCTTCCTTCCAACGACCCAATTTTAGCAAATACGTAGCCGAATGTCGATCAATGCATTTTTGATGAATTTGGAGTGTATCTCTCGTTAAGCCAGCTTGTTAGAGGATGATTCTTCCAATTCTAAACCCGGACCGCAGATTAGGCGAAGTGCTGATGCCCCTAAATCTTGCGCCAGAATGACGCTCGATCCAAAATCCCAGACTTTGGGACAGGCTCTAATTACCTGCGTTCACGACGCCATGGGGCACTTGGAAGGCGTCGTGCACACCAGCTGTAACCATCGTGGCCACGGCTTTGCTCCCCCGGTAACCGGGAGTGCTCACCTTTACGCACTTTTATACGGAGGTTTGAACCCGTGATGTCGGCGTATTCGTAGTCCTTGTTCCAGAGGGCTTTGGGGTCTGCTGATTTCGTGGCATCGCCCGAGAAGACCAAAGTCGAGGCCAAGAGTAGTCCAGAAATTCGTAAGCGAGGTCGCTACTTGGGCTAGAGTGGCAGCGAATTGTGCGCTCAAGTTCGAGGTCGCACGCGGAGAGTTACGATGCAGAGGCACGAGCAGCTCCCCGTTTTTACAAGCCAGACGGGGAGGCGGGAGGGAGTGCCCAAATCGGCTGCCAAACGCTTTGATTCTCGGCCCGATCGAATTGGAAGAAATCCACCACCGGCTTCTTCCGTCCCAGACTGATACGCTTAGACTTTCGGGCCGGCTCTATTTGGGGTCTGATCTCTTGGAGTCCATTGGAGAGATGGATATCGCTGAGCGAAAGTTCGCCAATACCTCTACTCACCAATCGAAAGCGATCGGAGGGAGTATTGAGGGGAAAACTCAACCAGTGCCGAATATTTGTCCGTGGTTTAGCGGCTTTGGTGCGAAACTCGATGAGGTAGCGCTCATGCAAATCGAGCCAACTCCCGTCTTCGGTTTGTTGTTGAATCACGATTTTTTGCAGGGCAGGGCGAATCGTATGAACAATGCAATAAAACTGCCATTTGCCGGCAAAGGGCGACGTGGAAAGAAGGTGCGGTGAGTCGCGAGAAGCTGCTGCGAGCCACCGACTCCATTTTTCCAGTTTAGCCCGATCATGAACGACTTGCAGAGAGTTGGGCGACTGAGGGTCCGGTTTCCTGGAGAGGTTCCACATGTCTTCCGCGGCGCCCGCGGCGCTCCGCAGTGACTCCTCATACGCGGTCAAACGGTGCTCCATTTTCTTAAACCATTTTCTTAAATCCTCTGCTCGATGCCGTTGGAGCAGGCGACGGGCTCGCTGGATCTCGCCATGCGTTTCCCGGACGAAGCAGTCACGTGCGGCCAGATACTTCCGCCAACTAAAACTAGCGGAGAATGCCGCCGGGAGCTTTCGGCGGGTAGATCGATCAAAAAAGCGTTCGTCCGCCTTGTAGCGAGCGGTCCCATCGCGACCATGGATGGTGTCCCAGCGGTGATTGATCTCCCATCGGGCGTAGCCGGCAAATGCGCGCTCGTCGGCGGCCAGCATCAGGCGAGCCCGTTCGGCCGCGAAGCGTTTGCCGTAGACGCGCTCGAATCCTCGGCGCAACAGTGAAACTTGATCGTGAGGCCCCTGGTCCAGCCACAGGCCGGCGATGGCGGCATCCACGACGACCGTCGTTTCCAGCGCGAGTCGATTTGGCTCCCAGCCCGTCACGAGGAATCCTGCTGCTTTGGTGGTTTCGCAGCGAGCCCACCAAGATTGAGCGTTGGCGATACGCTCACCAAACACGGGCATGGGCTCGTGGCGGAACGCCCCGTTCATGGGGCATCCCCAATATTCGATTCCCTGGTCGTGGAGTCTCTGGGCTAGATTGTAGGTTTTGAAATTGTGGAGCTCAAAACGGGGGAGGCGGGCGAACGCATGATAATACCAATCATAGGCAATCAGTCCTGGCGGGAGTTGCACGATCGCCTCGGGCAACAAGACCAGCATGTCGGCCCAGATGGCAGTGCGCAGATTGTGGGAATTCGCCAGGTCGTGCAACTGGGTTACATAGCGAGCGAAGTAGGACGCTCGACCTATTTTATTGATTTCCGTTTGGCTGTTGGGGTGTTTGCCGAGATGGAACGATTCATCCAAGCCGACATGAATCTTTCCCGCGGTGCAGTAAGGGGCGACGTCGGCAATCAGCCGGCGAGCGACTTCTAGCGTGCGGGGATCGCTGGGACAAATTTGTCCCTCAGGGAGAGCAGTGCCATCGGGCCCCCGCAGTTCGTTGAGATCGCGATACTGTTCGGTTTTGATCAGGTATTGCGTGTGTCCCAGAAGGTTGACGATGGGAACCACCTTGATGCCGTGATTGGTGGCGGCAGTGACCAACTGCTGAAACTCCGCCCAAGAGTAGGCATCGGCCCGGGCCACTCCCGGTAGGCTGGGATAGTCCACGGCGTCTTCGAGGTGAAGATGCAGCTCTTGATACCCCCAACGCGCGTATTTGGGCAGTTGGATGAGTAACCAATCGAGCTTTTCGATTTGCCGGGCGAGATCCCACTGAAAACCACGAATCATAGGTGCAAAAGAAAAGCCGGACCGAAGTCCGGCTTAGGCGTTTAAAGAGATGGATTAATTAACCGCGTTTGGCGGCGATCAACTGCTCAAGTTTTACGATATCGGCGGCGAAGTTACGAATACCTTCGGCGGTCTTTTCGGTGGCCATGGCATCTTCGTTGAGGGCGAAGCGGAAACTTTTCTCGTCATACGTGGCCCGTTCGATGTCGGCGGAAGCCGCCGTCGTGGCGTCTAGTTTACGTTCTACGGTCGCGTCGGATTCGGCCAATTCTTGCAGGAGATTCGGCGAGATGGTGAGGAGATCGCACCCGGCTAATTCGAGAATTTCACCGGTGTTGCGGAAACTGGCGCCCATCACCTCGGTCGCGTGACCGAACTTTTTGTAATAGTTGTAGATCTCGGTGACCGAGATTACGCCGGGATCGTCCGCGCCGATATACTCTTTGCCGGTTGATTTCTTGTGCCAGTCTAGGATCCGACCGACGAAAGGGGAGATGAGTTGCACTTTTGCTTCCGCACAGGCGATCGCTTGGGCGAAGGAGAAGAGCAGGGTGAGATTGCAATGGATGCCTTCTTTCTCGAGGGCTTCGGCGGCTTTGATGCCTTCCCAAGTGGAAGCGATTTTGATCAACACCCGGTCTTGGGAGATGCCGGCTTTAGCGTAGAGGTCGATTATGTGGTGAGCGCGTTTGATCGTCGCAGCCGTATCGAACGAGAGACGGGCATCGACTTCGCTGGAGACGCGGCCCGGCACGATTTTGAGGATTTCTTGGCCAAAAGTGACCAAGAGTAGATCGATTACGTTGTCCATCGACGCGTCAGGTCCCGCTTCCGCGATCGCCCGATCGACGAGGGCCTCGTAAGCGGGAAGGCCGGCGGCCTTGAGAATAAGCGACGGGTTAGTCGTCGCGTCTTGGGGGGTGAAAGCCTTCATGCTTTCGAAGTCTCCGGTGTCGGCGACTACAGTGGTGAAGGATTTGAGCTGCTCTAGTTGGGAAGGCATGTTTGAGGACCCTAACTCATTAAGCGTCCGGCTTCAAATGTGAATCTATCCAAACCATAGAACCGTCATGATCGGTAAATTTGCCATCGAGTTGTGCTTCAAAGGCCTCGTCTAGAATAGTCTTAAACTGGGGACCCGGAGTCAGGCCGCGCTCAACGAGATGTCGACCGAGGATAAGCGGTTGGGGGGTATTGTCTTGGAGGGCTAGAGCGCCGGCTCGATTTTCGATGAAATCGATTAACTTTAACACGTCAGGGTCATACCGAGGTGGCCGACCACGGGCATCTGCTCGCATCACGGTGACGAGTTCGGAAATTGTGGCGGGAGCGAGTTTTCGCGCGAGTCGCCGGATATGGCTGTCGGAAGGCGGTTGATCGCCCGTGCCGTGATGGGCCATATGGAGGCGCACCAGAGGCGATATCACGGGAGCGAAGCGATGGGGCGCGCCAATGCGCTCCAGCCAAGACTCAACGAGCGGGCCCCCCTCGTGAGCGTGGCGTGGACTGGCCCAGCGCAGAACTCCGGCGCGTTCTTTTTGCACGGTGGTGGCGGGTTTTCCAAAATCGTGGGCCAAAACGGCAAACATCAGGGTGCGGCGAGAATCAAAGGGCATTTTTGCCCAATCGGAGTGGGCAACGAGTGCATCCAAGCAGTGTAAGGTGTGCGTGAAAACGTCGCCTTCCGGGTGCCAGGTCGGATCTTGAGGCGTGTGGACCAGAGCGTCGATTTCCGGGAAATGGCGTAGCCAGTCGGTTTGCTGGAGGACGCGAAGTCCTAAGGATGGCCTGCGCGAGTGGAGGGCCCATTTATCCCATTCGGCCCATACGCGCTCCGGAGCCAACTCGGTGAAAGTGTGCGAAATTGATCTGGAAAGTTCGATGGTTTCTGGTGCGAGGTGCATTTCGAACCGGGATGCAAACTGCATGGCGCGTAACACTCTGAGCGGATCCTCGACGAAGGAGGAACTTGTGTGGCGCAGAATTTTTGCTTCCAGATCGGATCTGCCATTAAAAGGATCCACGAGGGTTTGGGTTGCGGGATCCCAAGCCATGGCGTTGACGGTAAAATCGCGTCGAGCCGCCGCCTCAGCATCGCTTAGCGTTGGATCCGGTTCAATTTTGAACCCTCGATGGCCCTGTCCGGTCTTGGATTCGCGTCGTGGGAGCGAGAAATCGTAAAAGGTGCCATCCAGACTGAGCTTCACGGTGCCAAAGCTCCTTCCGACAACATCAGTCGCGCCAAATCGGCGTAGTGTCTGGGCCAAAATATCAAAAGACGTCTCGCTGACCTCGATATCCAAGTCCTCCGCCGGGCACCCGAGCAGCGCATCTCGGACGCAGCCGCCCACGAATCGAGGGCGGCCAATTTTGCTCAACGCCGCAATAACGGGAAAAAGTGGACGCGGAATCTTGATCATGGGCGAGACGCGGAGGTCGGTTTGAATGCGCCCCAGGCGGCGCAGCCCCAACCGTAGAGCAAGAAAAGTCCTCCAAGAGGCGTGATGGGGCCGAGAAATTTAGGTCCACCGAGAGCCATGCCATAGAGCGAGCCGCTGAAAAGAATAATTCCGATGATCCAAGCGACCGCGATTCGTTTGGCCCAGCGGTCGGAGTCGAGGACATTTCGAGTCAGAAGGAAGCATAGGCCCGCGTGGATAAGATGATATTGAACCGCAGTTTGCCAAGCTTGCGTCATCTCATGGGCGGTCAGGTGATCACGCAATGCATGAGCACCAAAGGCACCTAAAGACACCCCCAGAAAGCCAAGAACGGCCGCGATTACTTTAATTATTTTCATACTTGATTCGTTTTTGGCCCAAACCTTGCTGAGGTGTGTAATCGTCTTGATGGAAAAATCTCAATTGCTCATTCAAGCCCGCGATTAGGCCGCAAGGTCCAAGCCGAAGGCTGATTCGAGTTTCGGAGAAATCCAGCAAGCGTTTCAAAAACTACAGACTATAAAAACAAATGAAGAAGACTGCAGCCCTACTACTTGCCGCCCTGGTTTCAGGTTCGAGCCTCGGTGCCCAAGAATCCTCGTATTCCTTATCGATGGATTTTCCTTACGTGAGTGATTACGTTTTTCGCGGAATCAAATACGCGGACGACGCCATTCAGCCCTCAATCGAGTTCGCCAGTGGCGATTTCTACGCGGGTATCTGGATCAGCGAACCGGTGACCAACACCGCGCTGAACGAATATGATTTCTATGCCGGTTACGGCGTCGCGATCAATGACACCTGGGCCTTGGACTTTGGGGCCACTTATTACTACTATCCAGAGACCTCATCTGGTGATGAGCAGTTCGAGCCCTTCATCGGTGCTTCGGGTGATCTCGGTGGCGGTGTCTCCGGTTCCGCTTACTACTACTACGAAACAGAATTCGAAGTCTCGACCTTCCAATTCGGAATCGGCTACAGTTCTGAGTTGTCTGACACCGCGACCTTTGATCTCGCGGCTGATTACGGCCTCGTAATGGGTACTTCGGGCGGGGATTACAACTACTACAGCCTGAGCACCACGATCAACTACACGCTCAATGACTCCGCGGGGACCTACTTCGGTTTGGTTTACACGGATAATGACATCGCCGGTGATCCTGGATCCTACTTTTACTTCATGACCGGCGTGAGCATCGGCTTCTAAGCTGATTCATCCGATCATTTTTAATCTCAAATCCCGTTCTCGCCCTAGGTGAGGGCGGGATTTCTTGTTAGAAGCGAAATAGCAGGTTGACAGGGCTGCCCCGGAACCTAGCTATTGGCCCCTTTTCCCATGAAAACATTCCTCGCCAAAAAAGAAACCGTGCAACCCAAGTGGCATATTGTCGACGCTGAGGGTCAGGTTCTTGGCCGCATGGCAGTGAAGATCGCCAACGTGCTGCGCGGTCGCCATAAAGTCACTTACACTCCCAACGTCGATACCGGCGACTACGTCATTGTGATCAATGCCGAAAAGGTCGTCGTCACCGGTAAAAAAGAAGAGCAAAACAAATATATGTTCTTCTCCGGATTCGTCGGTGGCGAAAGCTACCGTTCGTTCTCCGAGCAACGTAAGCGTAATCCGCAGTTTATCATCACGCACTCTGTGAAAGGTATGCTGCCTAAGAACCGTCTCGCCAGTCAGATGCTGAAGAAACTTCGCGTGTTTGCCGGCCCTGAGCACACCCACGAAGCCCAAAATCCGGCTCCGATGTCCGTCTAATTTTTCCTATGACCGCTGAAACTGATACCGTTTTCCTTGCCACCGGCCGTCGTAAGACCGCCACTGCCCGCGTCCGTCTTATTCCCGGCACCGGCAAGCTTATCGCCAATGGCCGTGATTTTGAGGATTACTTCTCCCACGAGAACTTCGCCAAAATTGCCTACGCTCCTCTACTCACGGTCGAGCTTCGTGAACAATACGATGTCACCGCCAATGTTGGTGGTGGCGGAGTTTCTGGCCAAGCCGGGGCAGTCGCTCATGGTATTGCCCGGGCGCTCCAGAAGATGAACCCAGAGCTTCGTATTCCTTTGAAGCAAGCGGGTCATATCAAGCGTGATCCCCGGATGAAGGAACGTAAGAAAGCGGGTCAACCTGGTGCTCGTAAGCGCTTCCAGTTCTCCAAGCGTTAATCGTCCTTTCGCACAATTTATCAAAAAGCCGCCCAGATGTGGGCGGCTTTTTTTTGAGCGAAAATCAGGCGATCCTGCTCTGTTTGAGGCAGGACCCGGTGGCGTTTACTCGTTTCCCGAAGCTTTTAAGCTTGAGCGACTGAAGAACACGAAAGCCGTCAGCCTCGTTTTGCTGACCACAGGTTACCGGTATCCGATCCGGATAAAAGACATTGGATTGGAGATTGGCATTAGCTGCGGTAGTCTGCGTTTTCGGTGACGTATTCGTGCGTCAGGTCGCCCCCGATAACCGTGGCATGGCCGCGGCCCACCCCGAAATCGACTTCGATTTCTACGCATCGTTCATGGGGGGGGTAGTCGATGGGGGGGGAATAGTTTCCCCGGGGGTCAGGCGCACTTTGATAGAGCTCGGCTTGTTCGAGGTGCGCGACGAGGGCGGCCTCCTTGGCTGGGTTGAGCTGGAACACGCCGTCGCGGAAAATTTCGTGCCCACCGAGCTTTAGCGTCATCCCGGCTACATCGAAGGAGGGGGCGGCCGCACCGAGGTGCTTTCCGATCGCCTGAACCAGTCGGCCTACGTTGGGGTCATTGCCTGCGATCGCGCATTTGAAGAGTGGTGCATTGGCGATCGCCTTGCCGATGGAGACGGAGTCTTGGTCGGTGGGAGTGCCCTTGACTTGAATATTGAGCACATGGCGGATGCCCTCGCCATTGCGGACGACGTCCTCGGCAAGATCCTGGCAGACTTCTAAGAGTGCGGCACGGAAATCGGAGAGATTAACGTCCTCGACTCCGCCGGAAGAAAGAATGGCGACGGTGTCCGAGGTGCTGGTATCGCTGTCGATACTGATACGGTTGAACGTCTGATCGACGGCGAACTGGAGTGATTCGCGGAGTGCTTGGCGGTCAATTTTCAGGTCGGTGAGAAAGTAGACCAACATTGTTGCCAGGTTGGGTTCAACCATGCCGGCTCCTTTGGCGATGCCCACAATGCGACCTTCTCCTACCCTGGTGGATCGGACTTTGGGATACAGGTCAGTGGTAACGATACCCTCAGCCGCGGGGAGAAAGGAACCGGCTTGGAGCGCGGATACGGCGGAAGGTATCGCGGCTTTCATGGCTTCGAACGGAAGGCTCCACCCAATGACGCCAGTGGAGCTGGGGAGGACTTCGGACGCTTTCATGCCCAAGGCCTCGGCGGCAGCGGAACAAATGGACTCAGCGGTTTGTTCTCCTCCAGGGGCACAGACATTGGAGATCTTATTGTTCACTAGAATCGCACCCCATTTAGGTGCGGCGAGACGCTTTCGCCCAATGATGACCGGGGCACCCGGAAATGCGTTACGAGTGAACACGGCGGCGAAGTCCGAAGTCGGACGGTCGGCGGCGATCACCGTTAAGGTCATTGCGGCGGGTTTGTCGGCTTCGACTGGAGTGAAGTCGAACGATGCGGTGCCGACGCGAAAGCCGCGGGGAAGCCTCGACTGACTGGCTAGCCAAGCGCGGTGTTCGTCGCGGTTTGAGAAAGTGAGTTGAGTGCTGGGCACCTAGGAGAAGTGAAGGTTAGAGGCCCCCCTGTGAAGTCGAATTTATGGGACTCGTCGCCTCCGGATGCAGTTTTACATCGAAAACGATGCTCACTACGCCATAACCGGCACCTCTTCTCGCTGCCCAGACATGTCACAGTTTAGTTATTACCGCCCACGATGAACGTCGCTGAAATCACCGCGAAAGCCAAAGTGCTTCTCGAGGCCCTTCCTTATATCCAAAATTTTCGAGGTTCGACCTTCGTCGTCAAATACGGAGGGAGCTTCATGGATGATCCAGATCCTGAGGTTCGTACCCGGGTCGCCTACGATATCGCGTTTTTCGCGGCTTGTGGAATTCATACCGTGGTGGTGCATGGAGGAGGCAAGGCGATCACTCGGGCGATGGCTGCGTCCGGGCTCGAGGCAAAGTTTATCAACGGTATGCGGGTGACCGATGAATCTACGGTCAATATCGTCAAAAATACCCTCAATAAAGTGGTGAACCCGGAGGTCTGCACAGCAATCGTCGCGGCGCGCGGTAAACCGAAAGGTTTGTATGGCGACGAGGTCATGGTTTGCCGAAAACTGGAAAAGGATGACGAAGGTCACCCGATCGATCTCGGTTATGTGGGGGATGTCGTTGAGGTGAAAGCAAAGCTCATTAAGAAGGCGATTGCGGATGGGTTTATTCCGGTGATTTCACCGGTTGCGGTTGATCATGAGGGCCGATCCTACAACGTGAATGCAGATGTCGCCGCTGGGCGGGTGGCGAGTGCTTTGCGGGCGCGACGTCTCGTTTACATGAGTGATGTGCCCGGTCTGTTGAGTGATCCGGGCAATCTTGATTCATTGATTTCCACGTTGAAAATCTCGGAAGTGGATGGATTGAGGGAGTCGGGGGTGATCGGTAAAGGAATGCGCCCCAAAGTCAGTGGGGCCATGCGCGCGTTGCAGGATGGGGTGCATCGCGTTCACTTCATTGATGGGCGATTACCTCACGCGCTTTTACTGGAAATTTTCACCGATAAGGGCATCGGCACCGAAATCGTGCACGGGTAGATTTCTCGAGCCGCGAAGGTCTGCCGTAGTTTTTTTGATGGATTGAGCAGGGACATTGTCCGTTCAATCGATAGTCTCCTCCTTTTTCTCGAGCCATGAATTCCGAAATCACCCGCACCCGCACTGCTGATCTTTACGACGCTCATGTCGTTCAAAACTACGGTCGCGCTCCGTTAACCTTGGCTCGAGGCGTGGGTTCGCGAGTTTGGGATGATGAAGGGAGAGCGTATTTGGATTTCACCTCTGGGATCGCGGTGAGTGCACTGGGTCACTGTCATCCGCATTGGGTCGAAGCGATTCGGAAGCAGGCCGGTGAACTTATCCATACGAGCAATTTATTTCGGAATCCGAACCAAGGTGAACTGGCCCGCCGGCTGGTGCAGCAAGCGGGGCCAGGGCGAGTATTTTTCTGCAATAGTGGGGCGGAGGCGAACGAAACGTTACTGAAACTCGCGCGACTGCACGGTATCCGAAAATCGGGAGAAGAAGGAAACTGTTATAAGGTGATCTGTGCGGAAAACGCGTTTCACGGACGCACATTTGGCGGTATGAGTGCGACGCCGCAGGAAAAGATCCAAAAAGGGTTTAGGCCCCTCGTGCCAGGGTTCGCGTTTGGAAAGCTCAATGACCTGGAAAGTTTCGAGGATCTGGTCGACGAGCAGACGGCGGCGATTTTCATCGAGACGATTCAAGGAGAAGGGGGGGTGAATCAGGCAACAGCGGAGTTCTTGCGCGGCCTGCGCGCACTTTGTTCGAAACGCAATTTGCTGCTCATGTTGGATGAAGTGCAGTGCGGAATTGGGCGGACGGGGGCCTTTTTTGCATTCGAGCATGCGGATGTTCGGCCCGACGCGATTGGGATGGCCAAGGGGTTGGGCGGCGGATTTCCGATTGGCGCGGTTTGGATTAGTGCGCCGTACGCAGACTTATTTCAACCGGGCTCCCACGGCACTACATTTGGCGGCACGCCGTTGGCCTGCGCGGCGGCATTGGCGGTGATGGATGTGTTAGAAAAAGAAGACCTACTCGGGAATGTGACCCGTTTGAGCGAATCTTGGCATGAAGCGTTGCGGACGCTGATCGTGGAGTTTCCGCAACACATGGTGGGCCTGCGCGGACAAGGCTTTATGATCGGGCTGCAGATGAACGGAGACGTGCTCGCGTGGAGCGCCGCCTTACGTGCGGCAGGCATGTTGGTGCCGATTGCCGCGGGAAATGTGGTGCGATTATTACCGCCGCTCAACGCGACGGCCGACGAATTGGCCGAATCCGTGACGATCCTGCGTCGGGTGCTGGCCGCAGCTTAAAAAATCGAATTCACCATGGCTCCAACTGAGTCTTATCTTCCGACTATGAAAAAGTTACCCCAGCGTTTGTTCGCTCTTACTCTTGTTTTTGCGTTTGTTTTCGCGGCGATTGGTCGGGCGACTGATACGCCTAATGTTATCTATATTCTGGCTGATGATTTGGGTTACGGAGACCTTTCCTGCTATGGGCAGGAAAAGTTTGCGACGCCCAATATCGACCGACTGGCGGAAGAAGGACTGCAATTCACCGCGCACTATTCGGGTAATACGGTTTGCTCCCCATCGCGGGCCGTTTTGATGACCGGGCAGCATGCGGGACGAATCTATATGCGGGGAAATTTGCCCGGTGAAGTGAATGCGGAGCTTGATCCGGCGGTCACGGTTTTGCCGGAAATCTTTAAGGCGGCGGGTTACGCCACCGGAGCGTTTGGAAAGTGGGGGTTGGGCCACACGGCTGGTGACGGCGTGCAGTCGCCCCTGACGCATGGGTTTGATGAATTTGTCGGCTGGAAGAGCCAAACGATTGCGCACACGTATTACCCTTCATCTTACGTCGACGGGCAAAAAGAGATCCCCCTCGAATCAGGGACCTACGTGCATGATTTGATCATGGATCGAGCCAAGGGATTCATCGCCAAGAATGCTCAATCGAAAAAACCATTCTTCTGCTATATCCCGACCGCAGTCCCGCATGCGGCCATGCACGCGCCGGCGGCTTTGCACGAGAAATGGAGGAAAGTATTCCCTCAATTTGATGAGGTGATTGGAACGTATCGGGCAGGAGAAGAGGATTGTCCGGATGTGCAGAATCCGATCGCGGGATTTGCGGCCATGATGGAAAACCTCGATAACCAAGTCGGAGAGATCATCGAACTCGTGCAAGAATTGGGCATCGAGGGAGAAACCTTGATCATCTTTACTAGTGATAACGGCGCGCACAAGGAAGGCGGCCATGATCCGCTTTTTTGGAATTCATCAGGGAGCTTGCGCGGTCACAAACGCGATATGCACGAGGGGGGAATTCGCGCACCGATGTTGGCGCGATGGCCTGGAGTGATTGCGGCAGGAACACAGACGACCCACTTGAGCTCGTTTCAAGATGTGCTGCCCACGATGGCGGAGATATTGACTCAACCCGTGCCGACCCAGGTTGATGGGATTTCGATGTGGCCGACTCTGCGGGGAGATGAGTCTGCTCAAGTGAATCACGATTTTTTGTATTGGGAATTCTGCAAGGGGCCGGAGCAAAAAGTATTTTCCCAAGTGGTTCGGCAGGGGCCGTGGAAAGCTTACCTAGAAGCCGGGAAGGCGATGGAGATCTTCCACTTGGATCGTGATCCGTTTGAGCAGGACGATATCGCCGCGCAGCACCCAGATCGAGTCGCGGAAATGCATCGATTGATCGCGCAGTCCCGCATCCCTTGGTAGGTCGATTCTGCGCATGGCTTTTAGTCTGGCCGCGCGATCCGGGGTTTTATAACTTCTGACCCTTTTCCCATGAAACACTTCCTCAAAGAGACCGACCTACGGCCGCATGAAGTGGCCGAAGTATTCGCCTTAGCTCGTGACCTCAAAGCTAAGCGCGGTCGGCACACGCCTCCGGTATTAGCGCAACAGACTTGGGCGATGATTTTTTCCAAATCGAGCACCCGGACGCGCGTTTCGTTCGAAGTGGGCATCCATGAACTGGGAGGGAATCCGCTGTTTCTCAATCGTAATGATATCCAACTGGGTCGCGGTGAAACGATCGAGGATACCGCGAAGGTGTTATCCCGTTTTGTGCATGGCATCATTGTGAGGACCTATGACCATTCCGATGTCGAACGGCTGGCGGCGGCTGGCACGGTGCCGGTCATCAATGCGCTCACGGACTTTCTCCATCCCTGTCAGATCTACACGGATGCGTTCAGCATGGCCGAACGGTGGGCCCCCAAAGGCGGTGATCTCCTCCAGTCGCTTAAGGGCCGGAAGATTGCATTCCTAGGGGATACGGCCTGCAACATGGCCAATTCATGGATTCTGGGGGCGGGCCTATTCGGGATGAATATCGCCTTGGCGGGCCCGGCGGGATTTGAACCTTCGGCCGAGATCAAAGCTCTCGCGGAAAAAGAAGGGTTTACTGACTCTTATTCGTTTACGACCGATCCATTCGAAGCCGTTCAAAATGCCGATGTGGTCTACACCGACGTGTGGGTGAGCATGGGTAAAGAAGAAGAGTCCAAACAGCGCATCGCTCAAATGATGCCCTATCAGGTCAATGAAAAGGTCTTTGGTGCGGCGAAGCCCGATGCGCTTTTCATGCATTGTCTCCCCGCCCATGTGGGGGAAGAAGTGTCACAGGGAGTGCTCGATAGCGATCGCAGTATCATCTTCGACGAAGCGGAAAACCGTTTGCATACCCAGAAAGCGATCATGGCGGTGCTCGCGCAACAGCCTCGGGGTTGATCGAGCACCCGCTGGCCGGTTTCCTAGAATTCTAGGATGTAAGTGTAGCCGCCGCTCCGGGATCTGAAATTTCCGGTCGAAAGGTTTCCGTCATCAACGTGTTGATCGACCAGGCGCATAGTGGCTTGATCAGCGGTGGGGTTTCTTACGGAGAGACCGGCGGTGTATCCGAACACGCCCACATCCCAGTCCCAGGTGCCGCCGAGTGGTGTGTTCCCGTTAAACGTCGCTCGGTTGACGTAGCCATCGACCTCGAAGGGCACGCCCGATGCGCCATCGGGTGGCCAAGCCCCATTTTCCAATGCGTAGGTTTCAATGCCATCTCGGCCGATGCGTAGGTCGTTGGCGAAAGCGCTGATTTTCGATCGGGTTTGGATCCGTTGAAACCCCGGAATCGCGATGGCGGCAAGCACCCCGATAATCACGACGACGATCATGATTTCGACTAAAGTGAAGCCGCGGGACCTCAGGGTGGAGCGGGAAAGAGAGGGACGTAGAGTCATGGCGGGGGGGCGGGTTTGAGCACGAACGTGCGCCCCTCGGTCTCCGTGCCAATCTTTGATGAGCACCAAACGAGATCTTTACCGGGATTTACGATTCTCTTTACCGAGTTTTAGCGGGAGCGGGATTTGCTTTGCGCCGCGATTGGACGAGGCCTTAAAACTGCCCCTTAAATCTCATGAAAATTGTTCTCGCATACTCAGGCGGCCTCGACACCTCGGTCGTGGTCAAGTGGCTCAAGGAAACCTATGGAGCTGAAATTATTACCTACGCCGCTGATGTGGGGCAGGAAGAAGAGCTCAAAGGTCTCAGCGCGAAAGCCCGTAAAACGGGCGCTTCGAAGCATTACACGGTGAATTTGGTGGAGGAATATGCGCGCGACTACATTTACCCGATGCTTCGCGCCAACGCGATTTACGAGGGCCAGTATTTCTTGGGCACCTCGATTGCACGGCCTTTGATCGCAAAGGCGCAGGTCGAAATCGCCCGTAAGGAGGGGGCGGATACAGTGGCTCACGGTGCCACCGGCAAGGGCAATGACCAATGCCGCTTCGAGTTAAGCTACATGGCGCTGGCTCCGGATCTGATCATCATGGCGCCGTGGAAAATGGATAATTTCAGAGCGGAGTTCCCGGGGCGGTCGGAGATGATTGCTTATTGTAAGAAGCATAAGATCCCCGTCGAAGCTTCGACCAAGAAGCCCTACTCGATGGACCGTAACCTCCTCCACATTTCTTACGAGGCGGGTATCCTGGAAGATCCTTGGTTTGATCCGACGATCAAATCGAACAAAGACATGTTTAAACTTTCGGCTGATCCGGAGGATGCCCCCAACCAGGCGGAATACGTCGAACTTGATTATGTCCAGGGTGATTGCGTGAAGGTGAACGGCAAAAAAATGACGCCGGGTAAAGTGTTGAAGGCCCTCAATACGCTGGGGGGCAAACATGGCGTGGGACGCGTTGATATGGTGGAAAATCGTTTTGTCGGAATGAAGTCACGGGGAGTCTATGAGACTCCCGGGGGCACGATTTTGATGCACGGTCATCGTCAAGTCGAGGCGCTCACAATGGATCGAGACTTGATGCATTTGCGCGATGATTTGATGCCGCGCTACGCTAAACTGATTTACAACGGTTTCTGGTTCGCGCCGGAGCGCGAGGCCCTGCAAGTGCTCATCGACAAGAGCCAGGAGTATGTCACCGGGAAGGTTCGGCTTAAGCTCTACAAGGGTAACGTCACCACCTGTGGAACGAAGTCCAAGTATTCGCTCTACGATGAAAATATCGCTTCGATGGAGGGGGTGGAGAGTTGGTATAACCAGAACGATGCCACCGGATTCATTCGCCTCAACGGTCTTCGTTTACGCGCTCGAGCCTTGGCCCAAGGCGGACCCAAAATGTAGAGAATCGATGGTTTTCTTAGAGGTGAGTTAGACCGGTTCAGTCGGCGGTCAAACTCGCCTCCAGAATTTGGAAAGCGCATTCTCTTAGGGATGCGCTTTCTTGTTTTTTGATCCCTCCGCTCCTGGGTCTAAGTGCGATGGCCCAGACTCAACCTCCGCCGGCCCCACCAGGGACTCTCGACTTCGATTGTTGGATGGGGAATGGGAAGGTGATGCTGACCAACGGGAAAGGTTGGCAGGCGCAACGTGATTGAACCGATTCTAAATGGCCGAGTTGGGACAGATCGCATCACTGGGACCGCGGCACTGTGCGACGAGGTCGGGAAAGCGTCGGTGGTGGTGGAACTGGGGGCTTGATTTTCGAGGGTTGCGACCGAGTAAAGGCATAGTCCGACTCACTGACGAATTGCGGTCGGAGGTGAATTTCGCGCGCGACAACTCTCATGGATCGGTCCAAGGTAGAGGATCATGAATACCGCTAATGTTTCCCCTTTCTCCCGAGTTTGGTTGGGCGTGGTTGTTTTGGCTCTGGGGGTAACCAGTGCGCTGCAGGCGGAGGTTCCTGACGCTTTGAACGGGAGCTGGGAGATGATCGACGAGACCCCTTCGCTGGTGCATCCGGCTAATCAGGAGAGCTTCAAAATTATCCGAGCGATACCGGGTAAAACCCAGTGGGCGGATGGTTCATTCTATTTAAATTGGTTGGGCGCGCCCAGACCGGATCGCGGTTACTACAGCCTGAAAACCGGTCGAGTCTGGGTGACGACTTATCGTTGGGTAGACGAGAAGCGCGAGCGCGTGGAATACCAAGGGGTCATCACGGAGGATGGCAAAGTAGTTTGGCAGGGAATCGCGAAGACCACGGGTCGTAGTATAATCTCCTGGGATTTTACGGCGACCAAACGCTAGCGGTTAGAAAAGGGAATTAGCGGCGACGCCGACGGCTGAGATCGGTCCTTGGTCCGCCAACCCATCGACGGCCCGATTTACTTTTTTAACGGCATTTTGGGCTTCCACGTAGAGGCTGTCGTCGTTGATCAAGCGTCCGAGGGTGCCTTCGCCGCTGTTGAGTTTGGCGGATAGTTCGCGGAGGCTGGCGGCGGAAGCTTTAATATCATTTCCGACCGTGTCGTCATAGATCAAGGTGCCGAGGGTGCCTTGCCCGCTCTTCACCTGATCGATCACGCCTTGAGCGTTGGCCATGAATTCACGGGCGTTCTCGGCTGCGCCGCGAATTTCTTCGATGGCGGCAACCAGTTCGTCGTAACCGGTATCATCGGAGAGGAGTTTACCCAGGGTGCCTTCGCCATCGCGCAGGCGCGTGCTGACGATTTCGAGATTTTCGGTGATCTTACCAATGCGCGTGCGATTTTCGTCCACCATCGCGTTGACCTTGTCCATCACTCCTTCGCCGCCGGTGCCACCGCTGAGTGATCCGGTGAATTGACTGAGGGCTTGTTCGACTTTGCGGCCGACCTCGCCGACTTGAGAGATCACGGTGTTGAGATCCGGGGTGTCCACGGATCGCACGATGCTGCCGGGGGTGAGGGCCGGGGCTTCGGCGGAGCCGAGAGTGAGAGAAACGTAGTTACTGCCGAGCAGGCCAGACATGGCGATGGTCGCGGTCGCGTTATCGGCCACCTCGACCTCGTTGCCGACTAGGAGAATGGCTTCGGCGAGGCGGCCCTTGAGCCGAGTTTCGCTGACTTGACCGATCGTTACTCCGGCCATGCGAACTTCGTCACCGGCTTTAAGCTCCTTGAGGGTGGCGAAGCGGGCCGTCAGCTCGTAAGAACGTTTGGCGTCGAGCGTGTTGCCGCCGAGGGCTTCGAAGGTCACCCAGATAAGAGCGACACCTAACAGGAAGAACAGCCCTACGCGGGCCGACATTTGTGCATTGTTCATGGTATTGCCTCCAATGATTTGAAACGGGGATTTTGGATATCGATTTTAGGATCGAGAAATTCGGTGATGATGGGGTGAGTTGAAGCTTTGAGCTCGGTCGGGGTAGCGATGGTGACGAGTTTGCCGTGATTAAGCAGGGCGACCCGATCGGCGATGGTGAGCGAGAGGTCGCGGTCGTGTGAAACCACGATGCTGGTGACCGCGTATTCCTCTTTCAGGGTCGCAATGATCTCGGCGATGGTCGCGGCCATGATCGGGTCGAGTTCGCTGGTGGGTTCGTCGTAGAGTAAGAGCTGTGGCTCCATCACGAGTGCACGGGCGATGGCGACGCGCTTGCGCATGCCGCCGGAAAGATCGGCGGGAAGTTTGTGGGCCGCATTTTCGATTGAGAGAATGCGCAACGCTCGCATCACGCGTTCGCGAGTCTCTTTTTTCGAACCCAAGGAGTGCTCGAGAGGATAGAGCGCGAGGTTGTCGTAGACGGAAAGGGAGTTAAATAGGGCACCGGACTGGAATACTAGAGCCAGCGCGAATCGGTTACGGGTCTCGGCGACGGTGGGGTTGTCGCCATTAATCGTGATGGTGCCGGCGGTGGGTCGTTCGAGACCCGCGATGTGACGTAAGAGAACGCTTTTCCCCGAACCGCTCGGGCCCATGATCACGAAGATTTCACCGGGTTTTACATCGAAAGAGATATCGGTGAGCACTCTTTGATCGCCGTAGGATTTACCGACGTCCGAGACCGAGACAGTGACGGGCGCACGGTCTTCTCGTTGAGGAAATACGGATCGGGTTGACGACATGAGGGTCAGGCGAGAATTTTGGTGATGAAGTAGTCTAGCGTCAGAATCGCGACGAGCGAGAGCACGACGGACTTTGTGACGGCAAATCCGATTTCACGTGGTCCGCCCCGCGTCCGAAGACCGGTGTTGCAGGCGATCATCATGATCACGAAGCCAAATATTTCGGCTTTGATAATACCGTCCAAAACGTCGTTGAACGTGACGAAAGTCTGCAAGTTCCGGAAAAACTGGGAGCCCGAGAGCCCGATAAAATCGACGTATTCACAGACCACGGCCCCGCCGAACCAGCCGATGAGATTCGCGAGAATGGTGAGCACGGGCATCACAATGAGCACGGCAAGCATCCGCGGGAGAACGAGGAGACGCTCGGGGGGGATATTCATCGTGATGAGGGCATCGATTTCCGAGTAGACCTTCATGGAGGCAAACTCGGCCGTGACGGCACTTCCCACCCGGCCGGCCAAAAGAATGGCGACCATAACCGGGGCGAGTTCACGCGCCATGGAAGCGCCAACGAGGGCGCCGATGAATTCTTTGGCCCCGAAATCGCGCAGACTAATTCCCGCCTGCAGCGCGAGCACTCCGCCGATAAAAAAGCACAGAACCGATACGATGGGGATCGAGGTATAGCCGATGAGGTAACCTTGTTCGGCGGTGCGCTTGAGAATTCGCGGAGCCGACGGCAGGAAAGCGAACGCTCGCCAAGTCATAATGAGGCCACTGCCAAAGGCTTCGAGGAAGTTACGGATGCGATTCATGGCGTTGAAGCGGAGGGAAAGGATTTAGCGCGACCAAAGTAAGGCCGCCAGACACGTTGAGAAGATGCGCGTTGGAAGCCGAAAATTCCGGCAAAAAATCCGATACGTTGACCGGCGGTCTGCGATTGGTAGCCGACCAAGGGGCCGAGATTAAACTGACGAGTATTGAATTCTTCGCTCCGGGAGTAAGTGATGGCATCCCAGAGGAGGGATTGCCGAGTCTCGCCGGGCGCGGATTGGTCGAAGCGGTAGAGAGCGAATAGAGGGGACCAGAGCCGACGAGTGCGGTCTTGATGGGGCAGAAAAACCTCAAGGGGGCTGAAGGCTTGGAATTGTTTTTTTCCCGCCCCGTTATCCCACGAACTGAAGAGAGGCCAGAGGTGGGTCTTGCGAGCGGGCGTGAGGTCGGGGTTGGCCAAATCGTGCTGAGTCGTTTCGTTGAAAATGAAGTAGAGGAGTTGGCGTCGCTCGTGGCGCAATTTGGGGTCGTTCCAAGTCGCCTGCCGCCAGAGCGGCCAGAGCAGCCAGGTCTTGTCGTGATCTTTGATCCGAGAGTGACTGTAGAAAGGAGCCCAACGGTTGATGTGGCGGTCATCGCCACGTCCCTGCACCCAAAGAGGCCAGAGGTAATGCCGGGCATGGTATGGGTAGGGGGCGGTGCGGTCGACGTATCCAAAAAATGGCCACAGGTAGGTTTCGCTCCGGTAGCCGAGGGCTTGATCGAGGGCGTAGAACGGCAAAAATCCGGTTTTGAGGCTGGGAGAGTCGGTATCAAGTTTACTTTCCTGGCGGTAGAGGAAAGGCCACAAGGCGAATGAATCGCGTGAGACTCCGGTTTGTTCGCGGTGACCAGCAAGCGGCCAAATCTCAAAGCCACGATGCCCCTCGCCCGAAACCGTCTTCACCAAGGGCCAAGGCGTGGTCGTGGTCGTCACGCCGGCTTTTTCGAAGCGGCCAGAGAGAGGGAAAAGCAGCCACTGCAGCCGATCTTGGTTAAATCGCTGGATGACATCGCCGTAGATTGGCATCATCGCCTGGTAGGAAGTGGCCTTTTCACCGGTCTGGCGAGAGAAGTAGAGAGGCCAGATATCGAATCCGGTGATGTTGTCGGCCGCGTTTTGACTGAAATTAATGAGGTTAAAGATCGTCCATTTTCGGTTTTGAGTGGAGGGTTCGACCTCCCAGTGCGCGAGTGGATAGATGAAGCTGCCACTCAGCTGTTGGCCGGTATTGGTGTCGCGCACTTCATCCCAGAGGGGGCGAAAACCACTGGTGGCAAGGCCGTCTGGCGAGGTGCTAGAGAACTCAAAAGGACCGAGGCCCGAGTGAATCGTCCCGCCGGTCGCGGCATCTTGGCGGTCAACGGAGAAGGGCCAGAGATTGATTTCGTCTGCGCGCAAGCTCCCGGCGCTGGCGAATAGAGCCAGCCCGGCAACCGCGAAGGCGGATGCGTGACGAAAATTCATGATGCTTGGTTTATACAATGACGTTTGACGCCACTATTCACCGGAGTAGGTCGCTCCGACAAATTAAAGTTAGGATCCTAACTAAATTGGAAACGGATCCAACGCAACCTGAAGTAATGCCTCATGAGTATTTTATAATTAATCTACATTTCCCGCTGAACCGCTGCGGCTTGTGAAATTGAACCGGTTGGCAAATTCGCCATACCAAAGGGCTAGGCGTCGATTGATTCTCCGGGGGAAAGCACCACGAACTCAGCCGGGGCGAGATTTGCTGCTGCACAGGCGACTTTAAGGGCGGTGGGCGGCTCTTCTCTGCCTTCATCCGTGAGCGGAAAAGTGCCCCAATGGAGTCCGAGACTTTTGACGGCTCCGACGGTCTGGTGGATCCGGACCGCCTCGGCCGGGTTGCAGTGCTGCGATTCCATAAACCACCGAGGTTCGTAGGCCCCGATGGGAATCAGGCCGATGTCGGGGGCACCGCATTCGCGATGGATATCGGCAAACATCTCGTCGTCCCAGGCGGTGTCTCCACTGAAGTAGGCGGTGCGGCCTCCCGCGTGGACGAAAAAACCGCTCCACAGGCGCCGGTTTCGAGATCCCCTCACGCGATTGCTCCAATGACGAGCGGGCGTGGCGCGAACATGGAAACCGAGGGTGATTTCATAAGCTTGCCACCAGTCAAGTTCGACGATGCGGGAGGGGGCGAACCCGCAAAGCTGCCCAATCGCGCCGTTGCCCAAGGGCGTGATTAATTTGGCGGAGGGAAACTGTTGAGCGAGGTGGCGGAGGGTGGCTTTGTCGCAGTGGTCATAGTGATCGTGGCTGAGGAGCACCGCGGTAATAGGAGGAAGTTGGGGGAGTGCGATTCCGGGAGGATGAACCCGTCGGGGGCCGGCCCAAGAAAGTGGGCTCACTCGATCGCTGAATACTGGATCGATGAGCAAGTTGCCGAAACGGGTTTGCAGTAAAACAGTCGAGTGGTTGACCCAAGTGGCACGAATTGTCCCGTCCTGAGGTGCGGGCCGCAAAGGCGGTGGGCTAGGAATCTTGACGGAGCGAGGCCAAGGCGTGGCGGTGCTGGTGCGGCGCCACTTCAAGACATCAAACCAGCTGCGATTAATGTGGTGGCGGGGGTTAAAAAACCGACGGCCGTCGCAGTGATCGGAGATAGGGAATCGTTTTGAGCCGTCCATGTGGAAATGAGATCGAAGCGACGCTGGCTTCAAAACAAGCGAGGGTGAAGCGTGGAGTTTGGTTTCTGAGTCGAAGAATCAGATTGGCGAGCGATCAAGGAAGCGGTTGGCTCGCGGGAATGAGAATCAGTGGAGGCGAGGCGCGGGGAATTCCGCTATTGGTGCCAAAAGGCGATGCGGTGCGGCCGGCGACAGACGGAATGCGCCAGTCGGTCTTTTCGAGCCTAGGCCAAGTGGTGGTGGGCGCGCGATTCTTAGATCTTTTTGCGGGGAGTGGTGCTTACGGGTTGGACGCTCTGAGCCGCGGAGCACGCGGCGGGCGATTTGTCGAAAAGCACGGCAGGACGGCGAGTTTACTGAAGCAGAATATTACGGCGGTTTGTCGCAGTTTGGGACGAACATCGGATGGGGTGGTGGTCTCGACCGCGGATGCGACTCAAGTGAGTTTGGCGGTTGGCGAAGCGGTGCCGGATTTGGTGTTCGTGGACCCGCCTTACTCGATCATCCAAGCAGTGGCCCCAAAAGTTTTCACGAAGTTGACGGAGCTGTTGGCGCCCAATCCGGATGCGTTGGTGTTGTTCGAGTTACCAGGAGGAGAGGACGTATCCGCCGAAGGGTGGGAGTGCGTGCGGCGAATTGGGAAAGGGGCCCGGCAACCGACGGTCGCCATTTTTAGACACGAGCGCGAGCCGCGTTAAGGAGCGAAATGGCGGCGGTGACCGCGGTTTCTGAACGAAGGACGCGATCGCCAAGGTGGTAGAGGGGGATATTGCTCTGGGCGATGAGCGAGCGGTCGGTAGATGCCCACCCACGTTCCGGGCCGATGAGGAGGGTGACGGGGTTGGTCGTTGATGGTGCCTCAAAATGAGCCAAGTGGGTCGCCGCCTCGTAGACGTCGAGGGCGAGAGTGATTCCGGAGTGAGGCGCGTTTGGTGAGAGGACTTCGGCCAGTGACTGATGGAAAGTGACCTCAGGCAAGTGGGTCGCGAATGCTTGCGCAGCCCCGGTAATGAGGTGCCGCGACCATTCCCCAGACGTCCAAAGGGAACTGGCGGCGTAGTTCGGATCGGTTCGATTGGTGGTGACGAAATGCAGAGCGGTCGCCCCGAGGGTGGTCGCGTCTCGGAGAATATCTCGAGCGGTCTGCGGGCGAGGCAGCCCGATAATAAGTGCGGTAGGCGGAGGCGAGGAGTGGGGCGGCTCCCAAGTGAAAGCCAGTTCGACGGATTCCTCACTGATGGCTGCGAGGGTGGCTTTACCACGGGGGCCGTTGATAAGGCCTGCGTCGAAAGAGTCTCCCATCCCGAGTCGGAGGACTTTCTGAATATGCCGGGCTCGGGGGTCTTGCTGGGCCAAAGGCCGATCAACTTCAGTGGCGGCAAAGAGAACGATATTCATCGTAGTCGAGTTTTGGTTTTTGCACCGGCCTCCTTGGCGATCAATTGGAGGCAAAAGTTGGTGCGCCTGGACGGAATCGAACCGACGACATCTGTGTGGAAGACAGAGGTTTTACCACTAAACTACAGGCGCGAGGGAGGGGAAGCTTCCAAGTGGAAGCACGCGGGTCAAGCCCGTCCTCATGGAGAATGTAACTTAGTTCGATTTTGGTTTGGCTCGGAACAGGAATTCACAGATTTTTATTAATCGCCCCGGGAAATGGAGTTGCGGGGGGTGAAATCAGAGTTTTCCCTCCTCGAATGGCTTTTATCTCCAGTAGCTCCTCTGGTTCCGGCGGCAGCAAGAAAGCGGTTGCCGGCAAACCCAAGAAGTTGAGCTTCATGGCCTCGCAGGCTCTTGCGAAGCAGAAGGCTTTCGAGAAAAAGGCCAAAAAATATAAGCTCCCGATGGAAGAGCTGGCGATTTTCACCCAACAACTGGGTTCATTGCTCACGGCGGGTTTGCCTTTGGTGCAGTGCTTGGAGGCTTTGCAGGACCAGACGGAAGACCAAGTGTTTCGAATCGTGATTCGGGATGTGCGGCTCGAGATCTCCCAAGGTAATTCGTTTTCGGATTCGGTTAAGCTGTTCCCGAGATCATTTAATACCTTGTTTATTTCGATGGTTGAGGCGGGTGAAGCTTCCGGTGCTTTGTCGGAAATTTTAGCGAAGGTGGCCGATTATTTCGAATCGAGCGTCAAATTGACGAAGAAGGTTAAGTCGGCGATGACCTATCCAATCGCCGTGATTGGTTTGGCGGTGGGGTTGGTCAATGTGTTGCTGATTTTCGTGATTCCGGTCTTTGCGGATATGTTTGCGGATTTTGGAGCGCAATTGCCGGCGCCGACCCAGTTCTTGATCGATTTATCGGACTTCCTAAAGGCCAACATCTTTTACATGATTATCGGTGCGGTCGGGTTTGTTTGGTTGTTCAAAAAAGTGACCGCGACCCCCAAAGGGCGCTCCGCTTTACATCGCACCTTAGTCAAGGCGCCAATTTTTGGTAATCTCATTCACAAGATCGCACTTTCGCGGTTCTGCCGCACCTATGCTACGTTGGTTCGTTCGGGTGTGCCGATTCTACGCACGTTGGAAATTGTCTCGGCGGCCTCGGGGAAAGTGCAGGTCGAAGAAGCCTGTAAGCAGATTGCCAACCACGTGAGCCAAGGTGGGCAGGTTTCGGATGTTCTCGCCAGTAACTCGTTCTTTCCCCCGATGATGAAGCACATGGTCAAGGCGGGTGAATCGACGGGTAACGTTGATGGTATGATGAATAAGGTCGCCGACTTTTATGACACCGAAGTGGACTCGTTGGTCTCGGCCCTGACTTCTCTGATCGAACCGATGTTGATTGTTTTCCTCGGAGTGGTCGTCGGTGGTATCGTGATGGCGATGTTTCTCCCTATTTTTCAACTTGGTGCTGTCGCGGGTGGCGTTCAGTAGCGAAGGCGTTTAGATCTGAATTTGGTCGGATTGGGGGCAGCTCGCTCCGGCTTTTTATCTACCATGTCATCAGTCCTCATCGTCGACGATCTCCTCTCTATTCATGAGATGCTGGAAGCGGTCATTCAACCGACCGGCTACCTCACGTCGTTTGCGACGGATGGTCAGGCTGGGCTGAAGCGTTACAAGGAAGAGAAATTTGACCTCGTGCTGGCTGATATCGACATGAAGCCGATGGACGGGATTACGCTGCTCAAGCAACTGAAGGAATACGATCCGACGGCCGTTGTCGTTATCATGACGGCCTACGCCTCGACGGAGAGTGCGATCCAAGCGCTGAAGTCTGGCGCATTCGATTATCTGCAGAAACCATTTCGGGTCGACGAACTCATCAGCACGTTAAAACGCGGCCTAGAATTTCGAGAATTTCAGATGAAGCGAGGGCTTTTGGCTTCGCCGGCGGTTGAGGCAGCGGATTTGGAGGCTCGGATTGTAGGTCAATCTCCGAAAATTGTTCGGCTCAGGGTGCAGATTAAGCGACTGGCCGGGGTGCGCACGCCGGTTCTCCTGCAAGGAGAAGAGGGATCCGGTAAGGACATGATCGCGAAAATCTTACACGCGAGCAGTTTGGAAGAGAACGGGAAATTGGTGCGGATTGATTGCGCTCTGAGCTCGGAGGAGAATTTCATTAAGGGCCTCATGGGAGAAAATGGGGCGGGTGGCGAATGGGTGGGTCAAGCGATTGGAGGCACTTTACTACTGCAGCATTTGGAAACTCTACCGATGGCAATGCAGAAGGAGTTAGTCAGTGTCTTGCGGAACACCGCCCATAAATTCCGCCTCATCTGCACGACCGCAGTGGACTTGGAGGAAATGACCGACGAGGGGCATTTTCACGATGAATTGTTCTATCGGGTGGCTTCATTACCGATTTCGGTGCCGCCGTTGCGAGAGCGGCTGAGCGATTTGCCTGAGTTGATCAAGAGCCTGTTAGTTGGCGCGACGAATCCTAATTTCGACGTCAAGCTGATCGAATTCACCCCGGCAGCGTTGCAGGTTTTGGAAAACTACCGTTGGGCGGGGAATGTATTGGAGCTGAATCAGGTCGTTTCTCGAATCGCGGCCTCGACGGAGTCGAGAATGATTTCCGCCGAGCAACTTCCGATGAAACTTAAAGAGCTCGGGCAGTGGCCGAATCTCGACGCCTATTTGGCGGAGCAGCGGAGCCACTACGTGACGACGGTTTTACGAGCGTGTCTCGGTAATCGAGAGAAGGCAGCGGCGGTATTGGGGGTCGATGCTTCGAGTTTCTAGCGTCCCGCCTCACTGGGTTAGTCTTGCGATTGTCTAATTATCGCTTGCGCACCTAGGGTGCCGATCCAAACGTCCGAAAACCTACGCCATGCCCAAGCGCGACGATCTCTCTACCATCCTAATCCTCGGCGCCGGTCCTATCGTGATCGGTCAAGCCTGCGAATTTGACTACTCTGGAACCCAAGCGTGTAAGGCGCTTAAAGAAGAGGGTTACCGAGTCGTATTGGTTAATTCCAATCCGGCCACGATCATGACTGATCCTGAGTTTGCCGATGTAACTTACATCGAGCCACTTACGATCGAGTATGTTGAAAAAATAATCGCGAAGGAGCGTCCCGACGCCCTGTTGCCCACCCTCGGTGGACAGACGGCCCTCAATCTCTCGATGGAGCTGCATCAGCAGGGCATCCTCAAGAAATACGGGGTCGAAATGATCGGCGCCAAGCCCGAAGCGATCGAGAAGGGAGAGGATCGTGAGCTCTTCAAGCAGGCCATGCTGAAGATCGGACTCGATGTGGCCCGTTCGAAGACGGTGAAGTCTTTGGAGGAAGCACGTGAAGCTGCGGTGTTCATTGGCAGCATGCCCCTGATTATTCGCCCTTCATTTACGCTCGGTGGATCGGGCGGAGGGATCGCCTATAATGTCGAAGAATTTGAGGCGATTGTTAATAACGGGCTCGATCTTTCACCGGTGCATGAGGTGCTCGTCGAAGAGTGTTTGTTGGGTTGGAAGGAATACGAGATGGAGGTCATGCGTGATCACAAGGATCAGTGCGTGGTGATTTGCTCGATCGAGAATTTTGATCCGATGGGAGTGCATACTGGTGATTCGATCACCGTCGCGCCGGCGATGACACTGTCGGATAAGGAGTTTCAGGCGATGCGTGATGCCTCGTTTGCGGTCATCCGCGAGATCGGAGTCGAAACTGGTGGTTCAAATATTCAGTTTTCGTTAGATCCTGCGACGGGCCGTCAAGTCGTGATTGAGATGAATCCTCGGGTGTCGCGTTCGTCGGCTCTCGCGTCCAAGGCGACTGGGTTCCCGATTGCGAAAATCGCGGCGAAACTCGCGGTGGGTTACACGCTGGACGAGTTGCGAAATGATATTACGCGACTGACGCCGGCATCGTTTGAACCGACGATTGATTACGTCGTCACGAAGATCCCTCGATTCACGTTCGAAAAATTCCCGGGCACTGACACGACGCTCACTTCCGCGATGAAGTCGGTGGGCGAGGCCATGGCGATCGGTCGAACCTTTAAAGAATCGATGCAAAAAGCACTGCGTTCGCTGGAGATTGGTGCTCGCGGTTTTGGTGGTGGCGGCAAGTTGGGTGAGGATGAGGCTCCGGATAAGGGGGAGATCCTCGGCAAGTTAGCTACCCCGAATGCAGAACGCATTTTTTATCTGCGTTATGCCTTCTTGATCGGAATGACGGTGGATGAGGTGTTTGAACTTTCGAAGATCGATATTTGGTTCCTCCATCAGATGAAGGAAATCTTCGATATGGAGATGGAGCTTAAGGAGCAGACCCTGGATACGCTTGATTTGGAGCTGTTTACGCGGGCCAAAAAATTCGGTTTTAGTGATGCTCAACTTGCGCACATTCTGAAGAGTGACTTCGACTTGGTTCGGGCGAAGCGCAAAAAGAGTGGTCCGGCAACGACCTATCGGTTGGTCGATACCTGTGCGGCAGAGTTTGAAGCGTTCACGCCGTATTATTACTCCAGTTACGGGGATGAGAATGAGATCATGCCTTCGGACAAGAAGAAGATCATGATTCTAGGCGGTGGGCCAAATCGGATTGGGCAGGGGATCGAGTTTGATTACTGCTGTGTGCACGCAAGTTTTGCGCTGCGCGAGATCGGTTACGAAACCGTGATGGTGAATTCGAATCCGGAAACGGTCTCAACGGACTATGATACCTCGGACCGTCTGTATTTTGAACCGCTTACGCTGGAGGATGTTCTAGAAGTCTATGAGCAAGAGCAATGTGATGGCGCGATCGTGCAGTTCGGTGGTCAAACCCCGCTGAATCTCGCCGCTGATCTGAAGGCACGAGGCGTGAATATTATCGGGACCTCGCCGGAGTCGATTGATCTGGCGGAAGACCGTAAACTCTTCTCTGCAATTCTCCAAAAAATCGGCCTCAAACAGCCCGATAATCGCACGGCGATGAACGAGACCGACGCACTGGCTTCTGCTCATGATATTGGGTTTCCGGTGCTGCTGCGCCCGTCTTTTGTTTTGGGTGGCCGCGGAATGTTCATCGTCTACAGCGAAAAAGAATTTAAAGATGTCGTGCGGCAGGCCTTTGATGTGATGCCCAACAAGCCGGTCTTGATCGACAAGTTCCTCGAGGACGCGATCGAACTCGACGTCGATTGTATCAGCGATGGAACGACGTCGGTGATTGGCGGTATGCTGGAGCATATCGAGTATGCGGGGGTGCATTCTGGAGACGCTGCTATGGTCATGCCGCCCCACACGTTGTCGAAGGAGATGCTCCAGATCGTGCGTGATGCGACGAAGGCGTTGGCCAAAGAACTGAACGTGATCGGCTTGATGAACGTGCAGTTTGCCATCAAGGACGACGAACTGTTCATCCTTGAAGTGAATCCACGGGCATCACGAACGGTGCCATTTGTGGCCAAAGCGATGGGGGTGCCGCTCGCCAAATTGGCCGCCAAGGTAATGACCGGAATGACGTTGCAGGAACTGGGCTTCACGACTGAAATCGTGCCGAAGCACTGGTGTGTGAAAGAGTCCGTCTTCCCGTTTGTCCGCTTCCCGGGTTCGATGATCACCTTGAGCCCAGAAATGCGCTCGACCGGTGAAGTGATGGGAGTAGATGACGATCTGGGCGTGGCGTTTGCCAAAGCGCAGGCGGCGGCTAAACCCGGTCTGCCGACTTCGGGGAACGTGTTTCTGTCGGTGAAAGACGCGGATAAACCTCGAGTCGTCGATTTGGCGCGCCGGTTGAGCAAGCTGGGCTTCAATATCTTTTCCACGGGCGGAACGGCCAAAGTGTTGTCCGAAAACGGAGTGCCGGTGCGCCGTCTGGCGAAAATCAACGAAGGGCGGCCGACTGCGGTCGATATGTTGAAGAACCACGAGATGCAGTTGGTGATCAACACTCCGGGCGGTATGATTCCGCGCAAGGATGAGAATACGATTCGAGCGGCGGCTTATTTGCACAATGTTTGTTTGATGACCACGGTCATGGGCGCATTTGCGGCGGTCAAAGGAATCGAAGCGTTGAAGGAAAAAGAGATTGGGGTGCGCTCGATCCAGAGTTTTGTGAAGAATACGCGTCCCGTTTAGGGCCTCGTTATCAACTCATCACCATGCCCGAGTCTGCTCCACTGATCTGTTTACTGCACGGTCCTGATCAGCAGGGGCTAGTCGCTCGCGTGTCAGGTTGGATTTTCGATCGCGGCGGAAATATCCTCCACGCGGATCAACATCGTGACTTGGAGGAAGGCATTTTCTTCCAGCGCATTGAGTGGATTCCGACGGGAGATCCAGCCGAGGAAACTAGCGCGTTTGAGGCGTTTGCCGATCAACTGGGCATGCAAGCTCAAGTGGCCCAATCGGGGGAGCGAAAGCGCGTGGCCTTATTTGTATCGACGGCGGATCATTGTTTTCACGATATCGTATTGCGTTGGAAGGCCGGCGAGTTTGATGGCGAACTCGTTGCGGTAGTATCTAATCACGGGAAGCTTAAGTCTGCAGCGGAGAGTTACGGCTTACCGTTTTATTACATCCCGATCAGCCGCGAGACTAAGGCGGAGGCGGAGGCGGCTCAGCTCGTTTTACTCCGGCAGTTGGATGTCGAATTGGTCGTGCTCGCACGGTATATGCAGGTGTTATCGGCAGATTTTTTGAACTCCTGCGGAAGGCCGGTGATCAATATTCATCATTCGTTTTTGCCGGCATTCGCCGGGGGGAAGCCTTACCATCAGGCCCATGCTCGGGGGGTGAAGTTAATTGGAGCCACCGCGCATTATGCGACGGCGGTGCTCGATGATGGACCCATTATCCAACAGGATGTGGCGCGAGTGACGCATCGGCACGAGGTGACGGATTTAATCCGTAAAGGTCGTGATCTGGAAAAAGGAGTTTTGGCGCAGGCGGTGCGATGGCACCTCCAGAACCGGGTGCTAATCTACGGAAATAAGACCGTCGTTTTTGATTAGAGGAGAGCCCTGCCTCTCAAATAGACTCAAACTCCTGTCTTTACGCCCGGGTAGCGTTATGTTTCGTTGGCGGTTTTCGCATCCATGTCCAAGCCAAACGAAACCCCTTCCGCGCCATCTGGCGACGACCGCAACCTTGTTACTGCCGAAGCGTCGGTTGCGGCACCAGATATTGAGGAGAATGTGCGCCATTTTTGGGAGAAGCACCGTTCTTCCATCGTCGCGATCTCGGTAGTCGTCATCCTTGCGATCTTGGGTCGTCACGGCTGGCAATGGATGCAGGCTGGAAATATCGAAGCAGAGCGGGAGGCATTTGCGGCGGTTTCTACCGATGGCGAACGGAAGGCATTTGCGGCGGAACACAGTGGTTCGCAACTGGGTGGCGTGGCGCTCCTTCAAGTGGCGGACAATGCGTTCACGGAGGGCCGATTTGAAGATGCTATCGCAGCGTATGATAGTGCCAGTGAGGTGCTCGGTGACAGTGTGATGGCGGGTCGAATTCGTCTGGGTCGGGCGATTGCTCAAATTCAAAAGGGCGACGGCGCTGGCGGTGAAAGTGCGTTGCGCGGTATTGCTAACGATCTTGCCGCTTCTCGGGCCGTGCGCACTGAAGCCGCTTACCATCTTGCGACGAGGGCCACCGCCAATGGCGACGCCGAAGGGTTGGCGACGTTAGCGACGCAGATCAACTCCATCGATCCCGCCTCATCTTGGGCTCAACGCGTTTCCATCTTACAAGCCTCTTTGCCCGTTGCAGCTGGGGATGCGGACGTTTCGTTCGGCACTCCTTAGGGTTTTGGGCCCTGCTACCGGTTGGGGGCCTGGGAAGGGGATAGTTGCCAGAAGACGGGGTCGGTCTGTCCGGCGCGCGTGCCTCTCCATCTTTATTGAGCTTCGCCCAAACCCCTAAGGGTTCTCATCCCTCTCAATGGGGTTTTGGTTGTTTGGTCGGCAAATCCCAAAATATACGTTTGGTATCCGGAACCTAAACTGGCGGAGAGAGAGGGATTGGCGGACCTGCGGTCCGGTGCTGCGCACTCACGCTATCGCGTGCCCCATCTCCGCTTCGCTCCGTCGAACCCCTAAGGGTTCTCATCCCTCTCAATGGGGTTTTGGTTGTTTGGTCGGCAAATCCCAAAATACACGTTTGGTATTCGGAACCTAAACTGGCGGAGAGAGAGGGATTCGAACCCCCGTTACCGTTGCCGGTAAATCTGATTTCGAGTCAGACGCATTCGACCACTCTGCCATCTCTCCTAGGTAGAACGGCGAACCCTACGTCCCCGAATCTAAAACGGAAGCCGAAAATTTAATCGAGCCGGTCAGGTCGCTTTGGGTTCAGCCAGCGAACTGGCGTGTTGAGCGCGGGTGCGTTGATTTGCGGCAGCCACAAAGTAGTTCTGAACAGTAAATGTAGGTTCGTTCGGATGGCGGGTGATGGGACGGTAGGCCCCGTTGGGCCGTAGCTGTCGGGCATCTCGATTATCCTGTAGTTCCATCGGGAACATCTCGTCGACGAACCACGCTCTGAGTTCAGGATCATCGATGGGAAAAACAACCTCGATGCGACGGAAGAAGTTTCGGGGCATCCAGTCCGCACTCCCTGCGTAGAGTAGTGGCTCACCGTCGGCATTTTGAAAGTAAAACGCCCGGGTGTGTTCAAGGTAGCGTCCAACAATACTCCGAACTCGGATATTCTCACTGAGCCCGCGAATGCCAGGGACCAAGCAGCAGATCCCTCTAATGATTAGATCGATTTGCACTCCGTTCTGAGAGGCGGTGTAGAGACGATCGATGGTCGCTTTGTCGACGAGCGAATTCATCTTGGCCATGATCCGGGCGGGTTTCCCGGCGAGAGCATTGACGGATTCGATATCGATGAGTTCTTGGAGACGAGAGTGCAGGTTGAATGGCGCTACCAGCAAGCGCTGGAACTCCGGTTTACGACTGAATCCGGTCAGCGTGTTGAAGAGATTTGCGACGTCTTCAGTGATATCGGTTCGACTCGTGAATAGGCTCAGATCGGTGTAGAGGCGGGCCGTCTTGGGGTTGTAATTACCGGTGCCCACGTGGGCATATCGTCGGAGGGTTTGCCCTTCACGTCGAACGATCAGGGAGCACTTACAGTGGGTCTTGTGGCCAACGAGGCCGTAAACGACGTGGACGCCAGCTTCCTCGAGTTGTCGGGCCCACTGGATGTTGTTGGCTTCATCAAAGCGGGCTTTGAGCTCGACGAGGGCGGTGACTTGTTTGCCGTTTTGGGAGGCTTCGATCAGGGCGCGAACAATGGGCGAGTCTCCGCTGGTCCGGTAGAGCGTTTGCTTCATGGCAAACACGTCAGGGTCGTGGGCAGCTTGCGACACAAACTCGACCACCGGATTGAACGAATCGTAGGGGTGATGGAGCAGCACATCACGTTCTCTCATCGTATCGAACGGAGGGATTCCGGCTCGGAGAACGGAGGAGTTCGTGGGAGTGAAGGGCGTATATTTTAGATCAGGGCGATCGATCTCCGTGAGGCTCATCAGCCGCAGCAAGTTTAACGGGCCGTTGAGTCGGAAGACGTATTCGTGCGAAAGATCTAAGTTGGTGCAGAGGGTTTCAAAAATCTGTTCGTTGACGCCTGCTTCGATTTCGAGCCGAACGGCGGCTCCTCGGCGGAGGTTGCGAAGCTCTTCTTCGATGGTCTTGAGCAGGTTTTCCGCCTCTTCTTCATCGATGTAGAGATCGCTGTTACGGGTCACCCGAAACGCATGCGCGCCATTGATCCGGAAGCCGGGGAATAGTTCATCGGCGCCCAGCTTGACGATTTCACTGAGAAAAATGTAAGTCTCTTGGTCGGGGCTCTCCGGGGAGATTCTGACGAGGCGAGGCAAGATTCGAGGAATAGGAAGAATTGCGGCCTGCTGTTCGATTTCCTCGGTCTCGGGATCATCGAGCGACACGATGACATTGAGGGTCTTGTTCGCCAGTTGGGGGAAGGGGTGCGATTGATCGAGCGCGAGAGGGGTGAGCACGGGAGAAACTTGTTCTTCGAAATATTGGCGGACCCAAGCCAGCTGGGTAGACGTCAATTCATCTGCCGCTTTGATATGGATGCGTTCCTCGGCCAAGGCGGGCACGAGGTCGTCGAGCCACGTGCGGTATTGGTCGTCCACCAAAGATCCTACCACGGAGTGAATGCGGCGGAGGAGCTCGAGTGGCCCGAGGCCATCAAATCCTGATTTACCGATGCCGCTGTCGACCTGCTGGATGAGGCCGGCGACCCGGATCTCGAAGAACTCGTCGAGGTTGGAGGAGACAATCGCGAGAAATTTCACCCGCTCGAGCAAGGGGGTCTGTGGATTTCGAGCCTGCTCTAACACCCGGCGGTTAAACGCCAACCAAGAGAGCTCCCGGTTGAAATACGCGGCCTTCGTCGGGCGATTCGCCCGCTCGACTGCTTGATGAGTGCAACTCGGCTCCCGCACGCTCGTCGAGTCCACCGGAGGAAGATCAATCAGAGTTGTTTTGGAAGGGGAATGGTTCGGCATAGCAGAGATAAAAGGGGCGGATCATAACCGGGACTGCAACTGAGATCAGAATTAACAATGAAGGGGGCCACGTGTCATAATTTCCCTAAGCGGATTAGGCGGTGGGCTACGGCCGCAACTCGCGTGATCCTCACAACCAGCGACTGAGGCGTTGCCGCAGTTGTTCTCGGGCACGGTAGAGGCGGGTTTCGACGGCCTTGGGCGTTGCACCCACTATTTCGGCGATCTCGGAGTGTGAGAGATGCTCGTATTCGAAGAGGATGACGACCTCGCGTAAATTTGTCGGCAAATGGGCAATGGCAGCTCGCACGGCTTCACCGGCTTCTTGATTGATGGCTTGTTGGCTCGGATCAAAATCGTCGGCAGTCTCGGAAGCCTCGCTAAGTGGGGACGTCGGGTGGCGTTGATTATAGCGGCCGTGATCTCGGAGCAGGTTGAGCGTAATTTGAAACATCCAGGTCGAGAATCGGCGACTGGGATCGAAGCGATCTCGATGACGGAAGACTCGCACGAATGTTTCCTGAGCGAGGTCGAGTGCGTCGGCTTGAGTCGATAGGTGGCGAAGGAGGTAAGCGCGCAGGCGGACCTGCCAACGATCCATTAGGCGATCGAGCGCTTTGTTTTCACCGCGCTGGAGAGCGACCATATCGGTCGTATCGGCGTCGGCTTCACTCATCGCAGTCCAAAAGGCTCGCCGTGTTGATGCGCGCTCAACTGGGGACTGATCAGCGCCAAGTAGCGCTCTCCTTGCGAGGGGTCCATCGCGGCGGCGACTGCTTCGAGATGGGCCTGAGTTGACTCATGGCATTTAGCAGTGAGTTGGATAAGCTGACCCTCGGCTTCCTCCCGAGATTCACTCGATGCGGCAGTCTCGATCCTCTTCCTCGTATCCAGAATAGCTGCACAATGGGCGGCGCAGATCGGGTCGTAGTCTTCGTGAAGCGTGCGAATTTGCTCCGCTTGATCCGGGGAGAGATTGAATTCTGAAACGAGCCAACTGATTTCGGCGGAACTCTCCGGCGGGGGGGCTAAATAGCGGGTAATCGCGAAAGCCCCGAGACCGGCAATCGCAGCGACGAATATGAGACGAAGCCAGTGTTTCACGGATGAGGGTGGGGGGCGGTGGTGGTCATCCAGACGGGGTCAATACTGCGGGCGTAGGCCTCGGCCATCTTAGACTGAGTCTGAGTGCGGTTTAGGGTGAGGGCAGACGCGATGCCGAGGACGATAGCAAATCCGGCTGCGAGGGGTAAAGTAGCAGGAAAATGGACGATCCGAGCTAATGTCACGGGCGCAGGACGATGGATACGATCGTGCACTCCACCGGTAAAATGCGGAGAATCTGACGGGGAGACTTCCCATTTTTGAAGGAGTGAGTTGAGAGGATCGGGCTCGGTCATGGCAGGTGATACGTTGCGAGGCTCCCAGCCCCTCGAATTTTTGCAAAGGAGAGTTAGCCCGAGGGATGGTTTTTTGATCGCCGCGTCCTGATGCTGCGAGAATACACCGACATGGGAATCGATTTTACCCGAAGAGACGTAAGATAGGACTGTGCCGGTAGCCTAAGTTTTACCGATTTCGAGGGTGACTCAAAGCCATCGACGGGTGTTCGCACAATAAGCGGCGTAGTCGCTGCCAAACTGAGTGCGAAGAGTTGTTTCTTCCCACTTAATCACGAGCCGGTTGAGTCCGATGATGAAAAGAGGGAGGATAAGCCAGGGCAGGGCTTGGTCAAACTTGGTGCATAAACCGGCAAGGATAAACGCCTCGCCGAGGTAGATCGGGTTGCGCGACCAGCGAAAGATACCGATGCGAATGAGTGTTTCTGGGTTGCGAAATGGAACCACCGTGGTGCGGTGCCGGCGAAAACTCAGTAAGGCAGTCAAGACGGTCACGACGCCGCTCCAGATGAGCACCTGACCCGCGACCAAATGGAACTCGGGCAGGGCGAGCGGCGTCGGCATAAACCGACGTAGGGCGAGGATCAGGCTGATATTGGCGAGGAACCAAATGGGGGGGAAGACGCGCGGCAGTTTCATGGGTTCGGTGGGTTGGGTGCCCGGGAGGCAAACCATTCGAACGCGGCTGTGGCGATCAACGCCGGGGTTTCGTCAAGAATTTCTACGTCGACTGCGATGCTGGCCCGGCCTCGGCGAGTCACTTGATCGAGCAGCCCCGCGAGGGCTTCAGGGGACGCGATTGCCCGGGAGTAAATTGCACCGCTGGTTGGTCGGCGATATTTCGTTTCAGCCCGACGCACCATGGCGCCGATAGGTTGTCGAAGGTCGGCGAAATGACGTTGTAGAAATTCTCCACTGGTCGCTTCGGCGAGGGTGAAAATGACGGCAGCATGCAAGGTGCCGAGATGGTTGAGGTAACGAGCATCGGCCGGGAACATGAAGATGAATTCCGGCCGGTCAGATCGCAGCATGCCGCTGTCACGATTGAACGGGATGGCGGTGACATTTACGAGATTCATGGAATGACTGAGGGCTCCGGTTGGCGCGGGAGTGAGAAATGAATATTCAGTTGAAGTCCAATTTAACGATTACCGACCAAAACGACGAGTCGATTTGAGAAACTCATTCGCATCTTTCATAGTAGTGTGATTGGCCGTTGGAGGGATTGCTCATGGGAGGGATCTATCAGCCGGCTTTGTTGGCGTTCCCCCTCCCTATGCGTATCTCAATTAATAGCTTTGCTGATCAAAGACTGCCCGCTTCGTTTGGGGGAAGTTCGCGTCGTCTATTCGCGGTCGTGCTGATCGGCGGACTGGCGATGGTCGCTCACGCTCAGGATGAACTACTCGCTACGTTTCGGAGTGATCTTGAGCCCGTGCTCGATCTCTACTGCATGGATTGCCATGGCTACGGGAGTAGCAAAGGCGGAGTCGTGCTTGATGAATGGGCATCTGACGAGGAACTGCGTGATCATGAGCTCTGGATGAGGGTTTTGAAAAACGTCAGAGGTGGAATCATGCCTCCACCCGACGAAATCCAGCTCGAGGAAGCAGAGCGCGAAGCAATCGTGCACTGGATTAAGGCCAAAGCATTTGAACTCGATGCGGCAGATCCAGATCCCGGCCGCGTCACCGTGCGTCGACTCAATCGGGTGGAGTATAGCAACACGATTAAAGATCTGATCGGCGTTGAATACGACACTGCGGCGGAGTTTCCCGCCGACGACACGGGGCATGGTTTTGATAACATCGCCGACGTGCTGACGATTTCACCGATGTTGCTCGAAAAGTATCTCGATGCGGCGCAGGCGATCGTAGATGAAGCGGTGCCGACAAACTCGCGGCAGGTCGCGCAACTTCGGTTGCCGGGTAAAGACTTTAAGTCGGTGGTTACAGTGGCTCCGGAATTGGGAATCGAAGCAGAAGATGATGCATCTGCCATTGCTCCTCCTGCCCCGACGAAAGAAGGGTGGCAAGCGGGTGAAATCCGGGGGAGCGAATTAGATCTGCTTTACTATGCCCCGGCAGGGGTGGGTCTCACGCATCAAGTAGCGATCGAAGGAGACTACGAAGTGGAGCTCAACTTCCGCGCGGTGGAGCGCTACGTGGACAACGAGTTCGATCTGAACAAGTGTTTGTTGGTCTTCAAAATCGATGGAGTGCCGGTCTTGGCGAAAGAAATGGTGCGCGAGGGTTGGCGAGATTTCACCTACACGTTTCCACAAAAACTGGTCGCGGGGGCGCACGAATTTTTGGTTGAAATCAAGCCGATGGAACCCTTCGTCGAACAGAAGCGAGATCTGCGCGTTCGCCTGACTAATGTGACCTTGCACGGTCCGATGGCGGCAGAATATTGGGTGCCGCCGCCCAATTATGCGGATTACTTTCCTCGACCCGTGCCAGAGGACTCGGCTGGCCGGCGCGCTTACGCGGCTGAGCTGCTGCAGGGGTTCGCGGATCGGGCATTTCGCCGTCCCGTGGATCCCTACACGATTGATCGTTTGGTGAACGTGGTGGAAAGCGTCGCGGAGTTACCGGATAGCAGCTTTGAGACCGGGGTCGCCCAGGCGATGGTGGCGGTGTTGGCTTCGCCGCGATTCTTGTTTCGGGAAGAAGAGGCCGAACCATTACGAGAGGGAGAGCGGTTCCCGTTGGTCGATGAATATGCTTTAGCCTCTCGTTTATCCTATTTTTTCTGGTCGACCATGCCCGACGAAGCGTTGTTCGATTTGGCTAAGTCCGGGACGCTGAGAGACAACCTATCCACGCAAGTGAAGCGCATGATGGATCATCCGAAGTCGGCTCAGTTCGTGGAGAACTTCACGGGCCAATGGCTTCAAGCACGTGATGTCGAAGAAGTGCAGATTAGTGACCTCTCGGTCTTTTTACGCGAGCATCCGAACGCGGCGGTTTCGGATGCGCAGGCCGCCTTCCGACGCATTAGTGGCATTCGAGAAGCGGACCGAACCCCGGAGCAGTTGGTGGAATTGGCGGAAGCGCGTCGAGTTTACAGCGACTTCGTGCGACTTCCCCGCCCGAAGTTTGAAGGTGGTCTGAGGGAAGCGATGCGGCGCGAAACGGAACTCTATTTTGACTACATTATACGGGAGGACCGTGATCTGTTGGAGTTACTGGATAGCAACTACACCTTCCTGAACGAGGAACTCGCGCAGCATTACGACATTGATCACGAAGAGATCCTAGGGGAGGAGATGCGAAAGGTGATTTTGCCGCCGGGAAGTCCCCGCGGGGGAGTCCTCACTCAGGGCACTGTCTTAGCCGTGACCTCTAACCCAACCCGCACCTCGCCGGTGAAACGTGGCGTCTTCATTTTGGATCACATCTTGGGCACCCCGCCGCCGCCGCCGCCGCCGAATATTCCGTCGTTGGAAGATGCCGCGGATCCCGATGAATTATTAAAACTATCGCTGCGGGAGAATCTCGCGCTGCATGCGAGTGATCCGCTTTGTAGTTCCTGCCACATGCGGATGGATCCATTGGGGTTGGCGCTAGAAAATTTCAATGCGATGGGGCAGTGGCGAGATGCCGAAATGGGCAAACCGATCGAACCCGAGGGGAAACTGATCAGCGGCGAGAGCTTTGCGACTATTCAAGAGTTGAAGACGATTTTAGCGACCAACCATCGTGAGCAGTTTCTCCATACGCTGGCGGAAAAGATGCTGATTTACGCCCTCGGACGAGGCATGGAATATTATGACACTGAAACGCTCGATCAATTGGTCACAAGCCTCGGCGCCAACGGTGCTCGTCCTTCCAACCTAATCCATGGCATAGTCGAGTCTGCCGCGTTCCAGAGAACGCGGGTTCGCGCCGCATCCCTTTCCTCAAACAACTCACTCAATCCGACCGAAGATACCGGCGAACAAATTGTGCAAGTCCATCCCCAGCTATGAGCGCTTCATCTGACACTCAACTTCGCCAGCACTTGGCAGCCCTAAGCCGTCGTAATTTCCTCCGTGGGCTGGGGGCGACGCTAGCCTTGCCGGCTTTCGCCTCGGTCATGCCATCACGTTTGCTCGCGGCTAACGAGGCTTTGAATCTAGCCACGACGGCGACGGGGGCGCCGTTACGCACGGCATTCGTCAAATTTCCCAATGGAGCGATTCCGGATCGGTGGTGGCCGCAAGGCGGGCAATCCAATTTTGAATATGGCGCGACGCTCGAACCGCTTGGTGAGATGCGGAAACACGTCCAAGTGCTAGGGGGCTTGGATCACCTCAATGCCACGGCAGGTAATGATGGCGGCGGCGACCACGCGCGGGGTTCGGGCGTTTTCCTCACTGGAGTTCGTCTGAAAAAGAGTGCGACTGATATTCGCGCCGGGGTTTCGATTGACCAGGTTATTGCCCAAGATGTCGGACACTTGACGCGGTTCCCGTCGCTGGAACTCACCTGCGATAATTACCGGCGCACCGGGAATTGTGACTCAGGTTATTCGTGTGCTTATCAGTTTAACATTTCCTGGAAATCCGCTACCGCGCCGATGACGCCAGAGAACAATCCTCGCCTCGTGTTCGAGCGACTTTTTGGTCCAGGGGCGAAGGGCGCGCGAGCGACGAATGCACAGAGTCGGATGGTCAATCGTCGTTCGGTTCTCGACTTCGTAATGGACGATGCCCAGCGCATGCAGCGTCGTTTGGACCCGGAAGATCGGGAGAAGCTCGATCAATATCTCACGGGGGTGCGCGACGTCGAATCGCGGATCCAGCGCGCAGAGCAGTTTGGACCCAATGTGGATCCTGATCGTGCGACCCCGGAAGGTATTCCGGAAAGTCGGGCGGAGTATATTCAGGTCATGTATGACATGATGTTGCTGGCGTTTAAGACAGATTCTACCCGCGTCGCGACCTTCATCCTCGGGCATGACGGTGATAACCGATCGTTCAGTGAGATCGGGATCAATGAAGGCCACCACGATCTATCGCATCACCAAAACAATGCTGATCGCGTGGGGAAGGTGGCGACAATTGATCGCTGGTATGTGGAGCAGTTTACCAAGTTCCTCCGTCGGATGGAGGAGACTAAAGACATCGATGGAAATTCGCTCCTGCACAATTCCCGCATCATCTATGGTAGCGGCAATGCCGACGGAAATCGCCACACGCACGAAAATTTACCCGTGTTGTTGGCGGGGGCGGGAGGCGGGTTGCTGCACCCGGGACGATTCATTAAGCACGGCGCCAAGCCAATGAGTAATCTCTTCCTCACCTTAGCTGACCAGGCGGGCGTGCAGGGATTGACTCGATTTGGTGACTCGACTGCTCGATTGAGTAACATTTAGGCTGTAGCTTTTTTATTGATACCCCAGCCCCATGATGAAAATCCGTAGCCCCCTCCTCTTTTTAATTTATTTCGGCGTGATCTTATCGATGCGCGGTGAGCTCGATATAGTGACGGGCGATTTTGACCTCAGTCCTGATTCGATGGTGCAGGAAGGAGTGCCTCAAGGAGAGTTGAGCGGCCCCTTTGAATTTCATAGCAAGATCATCAAGAATACGGTGCGGCGCTACTGGGTGTATGTGCCGGCCCAATACGATAGGCGGGTCCCCGCGAATGTGATGGTGTTTCAGGATGGGCAGCGCGCGACGAACCCCAAGGGATCGTTGCGGGTGCAAAATGTGCTCACGAATCTGATTCACGATGGTTCGATTCCGCCGACGATTGGGATATTTGTTACGCCCGGAAACAGCACAACGGAGAGTATGCACTATCCGGATGACCTCGGCGTGAGTAATCCGAATCATCGTTGGCCCGAGTATGACGTGCTGACCGCTGACTATGCTCGGATGTTGATTGAGGAAATCCTACCTCTCGTCGGTCGCAGTTACAATTTGACCGATGATCCCGAGCGTCGGGTGATCGGTGGAACGAGTAGTGGGGCGATCTGCGCGTTCACGGTGGCGTGGAGTTATCCCGATCATTTCCGCAATGTGATCAGTTATATCGGCAGTTATGTTTCGATCGGTGCGCGCCCTAAAATGGAGGAGTCGGATAGTGAATGGACGGCGGGAGGACAGGATTATCCGGCGATGATTCGGCGCGGAGAAATCCGCCCGTTAAAACTATTTTTTCAGGATGGATCCAACGATTTAGATAATGATTGGGGCGACTGGTTTCTGGCGAATCAGCAGATGGTGAAAGCCCTCCAGTATGCGAACACGAAGGCCGATAAAAACGGTGATACCGGACCGCGTTACGTGGAGAAACATGTTTGGACCGATGGGATGCATTCCGACCAGCATGGTGGCTCGATGCTGCCTGACGTCTTGCGCTGGATTTGGAGTGATTCGAAGGAGTAGTCTTTTACCACACTCAGGGTTATCTGGGCGGCAGGATTTTTAACCACGTCTGTGAACGAAGTGAATGGTATGACACGGACACTAATGGCTTCGCTTACCAGCTCCGCGCTGAAGCTGACCTCCTGCGGTTTTTTGGGGCCGAGGGGCAAGTGGTGGGGAGTGAAAATCACGTGGGCGTGAGGTTGATTGGACGCGAGGAGGGGCTAAGATCGGGGTATGTTGCGTCTTTTGTTTGTTTTGAGTTTACCGGTTTGGTTGACCGCTGCGCCGTTGGCGAAGATTGATACTTTGGCCGATGCGGTGGAGGCGGATGTCGTATCATGGCGGCATCACCTGCATGCGAATCCAGAGCTTTCAAATCGTGAAGAGCAGACGGCGGCCTACGTCGCTGCACATTTGCGGGGACTTGGTATTAAGGTGCAAACGGGCGTAGCGGGGCATGGCGTAGTCGGTCTACTGAAAGGAGGGCGTCCGGGCCCGGTTGTTGCTCTACGGGCAGACATGGATGCCCTGCCCGTGACCGAGCTCACTGGATTACCGTATGCCTCTGACGTTAGAGCGGACTACGGGGGCAAGGGGGTCGGGGTCATGCACGCGTGCGGTCACGACGCGCATGTCGCGATTTTGATGGGTGCTGCCGATGTTTTGGCGGGAGTGCGCGAGGAACTGGCCGGAACCGTGAAGTTTATTTTTCAACCCGCCGAAGAGGGGGCCTGGCCGGCACCGGAGTGGGGCGCGAAGCAGATGATTTCGGAAGGCGTGTTGGAGAATCCCAAAGTGGATGCGATCTTCGGCTTACATGTTTGGTCTTCGATGCACTCGGGAGTGATCGGAGTGAGGTCTGGACCGGTAATGGCGAGTAGTGACTTTCTGCGTATCACGGTGACGGGTAAGCAGACCCACGCGGCCGCGCCTTGGCAGGGCGTTGATCCGATTACGGTATCGGCTCAGATCGCGTTGGGAATTCAGAATGTGGCGAGTCGTCAGATTAACATTTTGGGAGCCCCCTCGATTGTTTCCATTGGCACGATTCATGGCGGTGATCGTAACAATATAATCCCCGACGAAGTGGTGATGACGGGAACGATCCGAACCTTCGATCCCGAGGTGCGAACGGCTTATCACGAACGCGTGACCCGCACGGCGGAGAAGATTGCGGAGGCGGCAGGAGCAATGGCGGAAGTCTACATCGGCGCAGATACGGGCTACGCGCCGACGATCAATCACGTGAAACTCACTGAGCAGATGAAGGACGTTTTGGTGAGCGTGGCGGGCGAGGAAAAGGTGATCACCAATGACCTTACCACCGGTTCGGAGGACTTCTCGTTCTTCCAGCAGCAAGTGCCTGGATTGTTCATTTTTCTGGGGATCACGCCTGAGGGAACGGACTTAAGCACCGTCGCGGCTAATCACTCGCCTTTATTCCTAGTAGACGATGCGGCGCTAAAAACGGGAGTGCGCGCGATGGCACATTTAGCGTCTGAGTATTTGGAGCGGAATCAGTAGAACGAAGTCGACTTTGAATGAATTTTGACTTTCGGCAAAAATCGGAGGACGGGACTTTTGTTTAGAATCAAGCAATGTCTCCTTCTTGGATTTTATAATTAGATTAGAGCGGAGTTTAGGCCGAGTATGGCGCGATCAAGACTTCATGCCCGGCTGGAGCAATTGCTCCACATTTCTCCGAAATCCCGGAACCGGCGGGGGGCTTAAAACCCTCAGTAATTTTTCCAGACAGAATTTATGTCTCTTTCATGCGGAGCCCGATTTTGTCGACAGGGTTAACTCTGTGGGGTGGAAATCTGACTGGTTTCAATTCGGAATGCTACTCCCCCAACTTTTTGGGACATGCTGGGAGGCAACAAAAAGGGTCCATCCTGAATGGCACTTAGTTAGCGCGTTCCGAAGCGCAGTTAGTTTGATCGAAAATCTCGGAAATAGTTGATTGAAAGATTAATAAGTAAAATTAATTCAACTACCACCACCCCACGAAGATCAACACGTTGTATCTGCCTAGGTTTTCTCATCGCCGGTGTGGCCGTCGGTCTAATCGAGCTGCGACTGGCCTGCTGGAACGGGCACCCAAGCTCGATGGCCTCGCGGCATTGGTGGCGCGCTTCATTTCGCCCCGCACGTTTGAAGGGATAGGAAAGCGGGATCGAATTTTCACCCCCTGGGTGACCTTCTGCGCGTTTCTCGGACCGGTGCTGCAGTTGTCGTGATGCGGCGCGTTGGGCGTAGACGTGGCATTTATAGGCTGGATCGAAGACCTCAGTCGACGATGCCACCGAAGGCTATGGCCAAGCTCGGGCTCGGTTGCCGATCACGATTTTGCGCCCGGTCTTCAACCGGCTAGCGCAAGTGGCTCACGATCGCACTCGCAAGTCTGATCATTGGCGTGGACACCACGTGAAAGTGATCGATGGCGGCGGACTTTCCAGGCCTGATACGGCGGCCAATCGCAAAGTCTATCCTTACCGCCGGAGGTCTGCGGAAGAGATGTGGATTTCCTACCGGGCAGATGGTGGGGACGTCCTCCCTGGCGACTGGTCATTTAGTGAAGTTTGTCCTGACCTCGTGGCAGGCCCATGAAGCCTCCTTGGCTCGCCAGTTGATCGATCGGGTGCACCAAGGGGAGGGGGGCTGGGTGATCGGGGGGGCTGTCATTGGTGACTAATCAGGCTGTTACAGCGCAAGGGCATTGAGGTGATGATGCGTTTGCATCAAGCTCGCCGAACCGGTATCCGTCGGGTTTTTTGGCCGAAACCGCAACGCCAAGGTCGGTGGGCAAAGTGCCTGTGGAATGAGTGGCCCGAGAGCCGAACGCTGCGAGTAGTTCGCTTTCGCGTCGAAGTGCCCAGCTTCCGCACCAAGCACATCGCGGTGGTGACAACCTTGCTCGATGAGGCTTGTTGCCCCGACTCCGCGATCGAGGAACTTTATCTGCGTCGCTGGCAAGTAGAGTTGAACTTTCGGGACATCAAAACGGCGCACGGTTTCGATGTTTTCCTCACCCGCTCCTCGGCCATGATCGGAAAGGAAATCCATCTGCAAGCTATCGCTTACAATCTGGTCCGACTTCTCATGCTTGAGGCTGCTCGACCGCACGACGTGTCGCCAAACCGGATCTCCTTCAACAGGGCCCTGAGCGCCTGGCGCGCATTCGTTCCACTGTTTGCGGCTTCGGCCAAGGACGTCCGATTGCGCTTCGAGGACCTCTTGATTGCTCTCGCGGCCGATCCAGTACCGCTGCGACCACATCGAGTCGAACCCCGCGCGGTCAAGCGACGTCCCAAACCTTTCCAAAACCTCACCAAACCGCGTCGTCGCATGCGTGTATCCGGTTCTTGACGACTAAAATAGACGATCGACCTCCTTCACTAAGTGCCATTCAGGAATGACCCTGCTACTCCCGCCACCAAAGGTCGGAGGGATCTAAACTCAACGTGGTAATTCCCTGACTGAATTGATCACTGCAGCGCCCGTGGGAGCGCGCTGAGATATAGTCAGGGGGTCGTCGTCGTCTGTTGGATTTTCGCGGCGTCGATCAGCAGCTGATTGAGCAGCGCTCGGCCGACGATGGGTTTGAAGTGCAGTGGGTCCCACCAGTTTGCCTCGGCCCACATTTCGGTCTCGGCTGGCTCACTCCAGTCGGCTGGGGTGGCGTAGGATACGTAGGCCACGGTGACGCGAGGCCGTTCCTCACCGTTCGGGCTGGGCCGCGTCGCATTGCTGGTCGCCAAGACCTGGCGCCAGAGATTGGCCCGCTGGTGCAACGCTTCGAGAATGAATGGGTCGGAGCGATAAGTGGGCGAGAACGGACCGTCGTAGAATAGGACGAAGGCATCATGCGAGACCGGGAGCTCTTTAATACGCTGGATACGTTGTTCGATTACGGCCTGGCTGTGGGGCCTCACCGGTAGCGCATAACGCATATATGAGACCATTCTCTGGTTGAAATCTAGATCCACGCCGACCGGTTCAGGTGGTGCGTTGGGGTCCCGAGATTCACCAGGGCCTGGCGTGAAGCGACTTTGCATTTGTCCAATGAGTTGTCGGAGGGAAACTTTGGTGACTCCGGCCGATAATAGTTGTGTCACTAATCTCCCGTTGAGCGCTCGGTCGACCCCTTGGAGGAGCCCCATCGTATCTACCAGATACACCCGGGCCCGACTGCTTGTTTGCAGTTGGCCGACAAGGAGGTTGTCGATCATGCGATCAGTTGCTTTGTCGACACCGAGATTTAGAACGGTGGGAAATTGGCGGATATCGTGGCCCCAGCGACTGCGGGATGTGCCGATCATATAGGTGTCGAAGTTTGCTGCGGAGGCGGCCGGAAGCTCAAGTTCAGCCAAGAGGGCCGGCAGCGCGTAGGTGCGGGTGGTCAGCTTGTGGTCACGGATGGTATTTAGCGGGTCGACCCAGAAGTTGAGCAGCACATTGCCAGCGACGAGCACTGCAAGTGGGGTGAGCACGATGAGGAAGTAGAAGCGGTGGGCGCGGCGCATCAGAACTGCCCGTAGATTACGGGAAGGGGGGACCGGTAGCCGATGAATGCTATGGCGATCGTCAAGACGCAGCCGGTGAAAATTGCCCAAGTGATCGATTCGCACCAACGCAGTCGGGTCGGGGCGACTTCGACCGCGTCGTCGTGGGTGAGGTTAAAGATGCTATTAGTATTCGGGGCCCAGAGGGTGATGGCAAATGCGGCCCCGACCCCGATGATGGCATAGGCGGGACTTTCAGTGATCTGGCGGAATCCGTTCATGACCGCGAAATCATCCGCAGCCCCTTTGAATAAAGTAGTGAGGGAGGAGCCAGCCGTGGGCGACCAGCCGAACATGCCACTCAGAAACACCCACGCCTCGCCTACTTGTTCGACCCGCACTAATAAGGTGATTATGGGTAAGGTGAGCAGGATGATGACACGGCGACCCCAGCGCGGCATGTGGAACCGTCGCTTACCCGTTAGTCGAACTTTCCGACGGATCGTCATGAGCTGGAAAACCACCGCGTTGAGACCACCTAACAAACCCCAGAGCACAAATGTGATCGTTGCGCCATGCCAGAGGCCGACGGCCATCAGGCTGATCGGAGTGGCGACCGACCATGCGACTATCATGCGCCGCGCTCTTTCGCCGGGGGTGAGTCGACGAATGAGGTTGAGGGTGGGCAGGAAGACAAAATCGCGAATAAACGCGGATAAAGTGATGTGCCACCGGCCGAAAAAATCTGTGGGCGAGACGGCCTGCAGGGGAGAATTGAAATTGATCGGCAGGAGGATTCCGAACATCAGCCCGATGCCCACGGCCATGTCCGAATAGGCGGAAAAATCGAAGTAGATTTGGAGCAAGAAACCATAGGCGGCCAACCAAGCCGCCAGTAAGCTAGGCGTTCCGCCTTCGGCCACGTGGGCGAAGATGGGATTCACGATACGGCCGAGGCTGTCGGCCACCACCACTTTTTTGGCGAGGCCGAAGATGAACAGGGAGAGCCCGCGGTGTAGCTGTTCGCGATTGACGACGCGGCCGACGAGCTCGGTGAATTGTGCCCGGTTGCGGGAAAAACGCACAATCGGCCCAGCCACGATTTGGGCGAAGAAGGTCACGTAGAGGGCGTAACTACTAAAATCGGACCGGCATTTAGCCGAGTGGCTGGCATCGACCAGATAGGTAATCTGCTGGAGGGTGTAGAACGACATTCCGAGCGGAATCGCCCCGGCGTAAGCCAACGCGGTGACCCCGCCGATGCCCCCGGCGCGCTCAACGGAAATCAGTCCGTATTTATGCGCCGCGAGGAGCAGCAGGTTAGCCGAAATCGCGCCCCCGAGCACCCAGGCTCTGGCCTTGGCTTGCCGTCCGATGTGCATCAGGTGCTTGCCCACGAGGAAGTTGAAGACAACCGAGCCGGCCAAAATCGGCAGATAGGATAGATCTCCGAGTGCGTAGAATAACAAGGAGGCGACTAACAGTAGGGTCTTGGCCGTGGGACGAGCGAAACGCAGTGCCAGGCGGTGGCAGATCCAGACAACCGGCAGGAAAACAAAAATGAAGACTAGGGCTTGGTAGGACATCGGTTACTCGCGGATCATCGTCCCCGGCCTTCGACGCAATGGTTAATCGGCGTCAACTTGGAGCTCGATAAAAGCGTCAACGATCTGGGAGATGGTGCGGTAGCTGAGCAGCAGCGTGGGATCCACCTCTCGTTTGGTGTAGTCTTCCAGCTCGCCACTGATGATGACCGCGTCGATTGACTGGAGGCCGAGCCGCAGCAGGTCGCGGTCGGGACCGACTTCCTCGACTGGACAGTCCAAGCGAGTGGCAATCTGACTGGCGAGAAATCGAATCAACTCGGAACGGTCGGGTGAGCTTTGAGCGGGCGTATTCATGGCAGGATTCGGGACACTCGGGCTAGGGAGGGTCCAATCGGCAACGCAATACGGTATGTCTGCTGATATTCGGGATAGGCTTGACCGTGGCCGAGGGTTCCGTGGCCCGGAAATCGGGAAAACGGGTCAGGAACGCGGTGATGCCGTGGCGGATGATCCGTTTGGCAAAGTCTTCGCCGATGCATTTGTGCAGGCCCACACCGAAGGGCATTTGGGCGGTCGCGGTCGCTGCGGCCGTCCCGATGACTTTCGAGGCGGCGCCCGAGAACGGGCAGCCCCCTCCTGCCGGGGCGAGGTCGGGATCGACGGTGCGCGCGATCACGGAGTCCCCCGGGGTCAAAGAGACTCCATCGACTTCGGTGGCCTGTCGTGCGATGCGCTGCATATGCAACACTGCGCCGCTCTGCCCGATTAAGTCGTCGAAGGTGCGTTCACTTGTATCTGGATCGAGGAGCATCCGGCGGTAGTCGGCCGGACTGTTGGCGATGTGATTCAGCACGTTGGAAAAGGTTAAGAGGGTGGCGAGGCCGGTCATATACAGCGCCATCACCGTCCAGAGGCGTTCCTCCTCAGGGGTGTTCGCGGGGAGGGTTTCACCGAGGAAATCGAACATGGAGGGTGCCGGAGTCGACGGGGCCACCCGAGCCGCCAAGCGGGATTTAAGGTCGGTGGCAAAAAGAGTGGCGACTTCCTCGGCGCGGCGCGCGCTGCGAACCGAGAGCACCGATAGAACCGAAGTGGAGATTTCCATGGCCCAATCGTTGTAGTCTCGGTAGTTTTCTTCGGGCAAGCCGAGCAGGCGGCAATTGGCCAAAGCGATGACCGGGCTCGAAAAGGCACTGATCAACTCGACCTCGCCCGCCTCCGGCAGTCGGGCGACTGCCGTCTCGGCGATCGCCCGGAATTCGCCGTCCCATTGGCGGATATTACTTTCTCGAAAGAAGGCCATAAACGCTTTGCGCCGCTGCAGGTGCGTGGGGCCGTTGACGAAGAACAGCACTCTTTCCGCCATCCCGATAATGTTAGGCAGAACGAGGTCGGTAGCCCGCTGCAAGGCACGTAATCCTGCCCCAAAATCGGGCACGTCGAATTCTCGGCTCTGGAGGATACGCCGAGATTCCGACAGGTCGGTTACGTGGAGCGTTTTGCGATATACATTCATAACAGGAGGGAGAATTTAAGGGATGGGCTCTCGGTTCAGGTGGTTCAACCGGGCGCGATTACGTTGGATCTTTCCGCTGGTGGTTTTGGGGAGCTCACCTCGTGGGAGAATCTCGATTCTCGAAAGGGCCACACCAGTTTCGGCGAGAACTTTGTCCCCAATCATACCCTTCAGTCGGGCGATCTCGGTTGGGGCCATGGCTTTTTGGTAGCTTTCGATCAGGAGGATCACGTCACCGTGATCCGCGTCTTCCCGGTGAAACGCCGCCGCCGCCGAAGCGTTCAGGTCGGCATCGCATTCGGCGGCGATCCACTCGATGTCGGCGGCATGCACGTTCACGCCGTTGACGATCAGCAGGTCTTTGATTCGGCCGGTGATGTAGAGCCAATCACCCTCTATGAAACCGAGGTCGCCCGTCCTCAGGTGATCGATGCCATCGTCGGGTTCGGTACGGGTGCGAAACGGCAGAGGCGTTTCGAGTCGATCGGTCAGATAACCGAGAGCGACTGAAGGCCCGTGCACCCAGATCTCGCCGGGCTTCCCCGGTGGCACCTCCCGATGGGCGACGGGATCCACGATGCGGATTTGGCGGCGCGACCGCGCGGTGAGGAGGCAGGGTTCGCGTTTTCCGCTGACCTCCGATGGCGGTGGTGCAGTGCGGTCGCCTCGGGGCGTTCCGGCCACAAAGATCGTGGCCTCGGCCAGTCCATAGACCGGAGCGAAGCCGCGCGGGGAGAGGCCAACCGCTGCGAATCGTCGGAAAAATCGATCGAGCGGGGCTGAGAATACCGGTTCGGCACCACAGAAAACGGTGTCCCAGCTGCTCAGGTCGAGGCCGTCGACCATGCCGTCGGAGATTGACCGGTTGCACAGTTCGAAGCCGACCGGTGGTCCGCCAGCGGTCGTGCCGTGATAGTGACTAATCGCCCTCAACCAGCGCACCGGTCGCTGGACGAAAGCGTGCGGGGCCATGTGCACGGTTCGCATGCCATACATTAGCGGGTAGAGCAGGGAGCCAAAGAGCCCGAGATCATGGTGGTGGGGCAGCCAACTCACGCTGCACCGCTGGTCGGAATAATGGATGCTCTCCGCGCTGAGTTCCCCGTTTTCTGCTAGCGAGCGGCCGCTCACCACGACACCCTGAGGCGCCTGCGTCGAGCCCGACGTATACTGCACCAAGATGGGTTTATCTGGGTGCCGCGACAGGCCGGGGAGCTGGTCGGGCCCGCTGGAATCACGGGTCACGAAGTCTTCGTGGCAGAGCATCTGGATCGACCCCATCGCGTCTCTCGCGCCGGCGTCTTGGGTAATGGAGGCGAGTGCGGCCCGCGTGGAAATCAGGGCGCCGAATTGAGTTTTCCGCGAGATCTGTTGCAGGCGGCGGAGCGATTCGCCGGGCCGCGGCACCGGCAGCGGGGCGGCGATCACGCCGGCAAACAAGCACCCGATAAGTGCGACGAAAAACTCTGGCCCGGGCGGATAGACCAGCATGACCGGGTTCTTCGATTCGCGGGTGGCGAGAAACCCGCGCGCCCAGCTTTGGGCGGCATCGGCGAGTTCCTGAAAGGTGAGTGAAGTATCCTCAGTTTCCCCCCGCCGCAAGTAGATCACCGCGGGCTGTGAGGGCTGCCGATAGGCGGAATCCAAGAACGAATTAAGATAGTTTTGGCGCGCCATAAAGGGGGGACGGTGAGTTGGCAGCCAGTGGCTAGGCAATGTCCTTTGATGGACCGAGGTGAAAACGGCGAAACACGGAAGACGAAGTGATAAGAGTTCCCCGAGTGGAAGTGAGTGCGAGTAGGTCCGATTTCGAATTTATCGTCCTTGATGCAGCGGGCTGCACAAACGTGCAAGGGGGCATTGTTGAGTCGGTTCGTCCTACCTCTCACAGGCGAGGAATACGAAATGGGGATCGCATGAAATCCATTGATGGGAAACAGGAGGGAGGTTTTGTTCTTGAAGAGTTTCTAGCCGGATAAACCGCGAGTCGGGAAAGGGTGAATCACAAATGTTACTACTCAACGGCAGGGGTTTCTTGTTCCGACGCGTGATCATTCAAGCGTGATCATTGAATATATCACAAAACGGTCGGACGTGCCGCTGGAGTCGACGTTCAAAACCTCTCCACTTACTGAAAAATCCCTCAAGCAGTCGCTCGCGCAACTTCTGCCTGCCGTGTTCTAAAAGTGGGGCAGAAAATTACGGGTGAGCATGCGATAGCGAATCTAGAAAGACAGTTGAGTGGCGGTGGGGGGCGGCAAACCTTTCCGACTGTGACGTGCGGGGTGAACAAACCTGGCAGGGGTCATTTGTCTGACTATTAGAAAACCGACTGCCTACAGCGATTGTTCGGATAGATGAATAATGTTAGAAACACTGGGTGCGATTTGGCGTCTTACAGTCCGCGGGGGTGGGAAGCGCGATAGAAGCTACTGCCTCTTTTAGTCTCATGAAAATCTCTCATTTCTCCTCTTTTTCTCACAGTCGTTGGATTGCGGTCGTTCTGTTGGTGGCGTTTGCGGGGGAGGGGGTTGCTCACGCCCAACGATCGCAGGTTTCAATTTCTCTCGGTATCGGGGTGCCGGTGGGTGGGCGAGAATTCTACCATGGGCGCGATCGTTACTATGCTTATCGTGGCGACTACTTTCGCTGGGACCGTGGTGCTTACGTCAGGTGCCCGCCGCCCCGCGGTTACTACATCGATCGTCTGCCCGCCCATTATGAGCGGGTCGTCGTCGGTCCTGACGTCTATTATCGCACTGGGCATGTTTACTACCAGTCGGTCGGGCCTCGTTACGAAATGGTCGAAGTGCCTGTTGTGGTGGTGCGTCCGGCTCCGAAGAAGAGCAGTGCGATCACGCGGGTGCCGGCGACTGACGAGCTAGTCGCGGTCTGGTTGAACGACCAACGCTTCCTTTTGGACAACGGGCAGTATTTCAAAATGGGTAGCCAAGGGAAAGTGTGGGTGGCCACTCCCGTGGGGGCTCAAATTAAGTCGCTTCCGATTGGGGCGATGAAGGTCTGGCATCAGGAGAACGAATATTTCGAGTTTGATGGGGGCTACTTCCGCCGCACGCCTGACGGATTTAAGGTCGTGGAAACGCCCTGGGGTAAACCGGAAATCGGAGCGGAAAAGCCGGCGGGAAACTGATCGCGACTGCGCCGAATGATGCAGTAGAATTTCGGGTATTCAGTTCGATCATGGGGCTAGATGTGGAAGTTCGAAATCTCCTGCGCCGTGCGCAATTCATGTTTTGGACCGGCGAATCGATCAAACAGATCGCGATGTGCTTTCAGCGAAAACTCATCGTCACGGGTCACGTAGTCGGCGACCCAAGTGAGGAGCATTGCTAGGTTTTTATCCTGAGCGGCGGGGGAGGAATACTTGTGCGGTTCCCCAGGCCGATTGCGGCAATTCTCCTGACAGGCAGGCACGCCTAGGTTAAGGAAAATGAATGCATCGACCTCGCTCGCAGTGAGAGCAATCAGCGAGCTGTCGCATCCCTCTCCGATCCATGCTTGATGGGCGAGTAGGGCGGAACGAAGCCGGGCGTCGCTTTCCTCGAGAGGAAGGCGGATGCCGGGTTGTTGGTACCCCAAGCAACTGTCTTTAGGTCTAGGTGGAGCACACCGGAGTCTGGTGCGATTCTCCGGGTAAGGGTCGATTTACCGGAGCCGGAATTTCCGAAAACGACGATGCGAGTCATGGCCTAGAAATGAGATCGACCATGAGCGACGTGCAAGCAGGCTTTGGCCGGTCGGAAATGAATCACGGCAACGGATACATCCAAGTTTTGTGATTGTCCCGGAACTAGAGCGCGAGTTGGAGGACGAGACCAGGGATGGAGAGATCGCCCGGGTCACCGGCTTCGGTGCCGAGCATGTCGATCAACGCCCCGGGGATGGTGAGGCGGTTTCCGTCAATTTCGACCAAAGACTTGATGTCGGTTGCCGCGGTGGAGAGGAGGTCTTGGGCCCAAACTTGTGAGGCCGATTCGATGGGCTCATTGAAGACAATCGTGAGTTGGTCATAGCGTCCAAAAATGCCGATAGGTTGGCGGGCGTCGGCCACTTGCAGCGTGATGGAAGCTCGGGGTTCGAACCATTGGTTGGTCGGTTGCACGCGGCCCTCGGTGGCAATGCAGGTGGGGCCGTTGGGGTAGGTAGAGGCCATGACGTAAGGAGCATCGCCGTCGATTTCGACAATGGGCAGCGGTAGGTTACGGGCCATGACGGCGGGGGCGCTTTGGTAAACGACCTGACCATAGACGGGTTTAAACCAAGTGTCTTTCTCGGTGTGCGGGAAGCTGTCGATGAGATCGTGGGGTGAAGCCTCGAATGACCCCACGCCGGGAGCGAACGCGGGCGCAATGCGTTGCCAACGGCCAAAGCGCTCAATCTCATTCATCCGTTTTTGGACGAGGCGGTCTCCGCGCATTTGGTGATGGAAATCCTCCCCCTCGAAAGTGCGTTCCCCATAGTTGGGGTGGCGTTTCGTAGCGATGAGGCAACCCATGCCGGCAGCGACTTGAGGGTCATCCTGGATGTTGAGAATGCCGATGTAGCGGGAGTCGTTTTGAGTCTGTTTAAGAATGTCGTTCACCCGTTGCAGGGTGATGGTGGAGAAGAGGAGCGGGGCGACGTCGCACGTGCGAAAAACATCCGTGTTTTGCAGGATGTGCAGCATGCTCGGCTGTTTCTGCTGACCGATGTCATAGGGAGACGGATACGAGGACCGCTGGGGATCGTCCCAGTATTGGTTGAAAGGACCGGTGCCGTTGATGTATTCGAGCTGAAGTTCGGGGTAGATCTCCTGTTTGATGCGGTAGCTGGGAAAATCTGCGGTGCCACCGCCGTCGATCTTCCAGTACTGAATGCCGGCGTGACGGGACCATTCGACGAAAGTGCGGGCGGCGTCCTCGGTGACGGTGCCGCGGACCCAGAGGCCGAGGCCGCGCCAGCCCTGCTGGATGATGGCTTGGTTGAAAAGTCGGAGGGACTCGGCGGGGTTGGAGTCCGCAAATTCTGGAAAATCCCGGGGATCGATTTGATGGGAGTAGAAAGGTTGGCTGCCGGGCACGGAACGTTCCGAGTCTTCCTTCGTTTGCCAGCCGTGATCGATGAGGAAGAAGTAGTCGGAACGCCCGCGGGGGAGGTAAGTGGTGGCCCAGCCTTCGGCAGGGTTGAAGAGATGATCAAAAGACAGTTCCTCGCGAGCGTTGGGGTTATTGATTTGGTCGAAATCAGTGATCTCGCCCCCACGTTGTTGCCAGTAGTTTTGGGCATACCACGTGCACCAATAGTTGGCGGCGGTCGCCGGGGCTGAGGGGACGAGATTGACCACCGAAGTTGCCGCACCGGCGCGAAGCGATGCGGTGATCAATAATGAGAGAAGAACCCACTGGTAGAACGGGAGAGAGCGAGGGGGAATTGGCATGGGCCGGGTCAGTAAGTGAGTTCGGCGGTGACGGGGTAGTGATCGCTGGGAAGCTGCTTCGAATTCGCCGGTAGGATGATGCTGGCGGTGTGCACGTTGACGGGATTGCGAGCGAGCACCCAGTCGATCCGTTTCCCTTCAAATACGGGCGGCTTGAACCCGTTGAAGGTGTTTGGGGTGGGCACGGGAGTTGATTTGGCCGCTGCGGTCCACGTATCGATCAGCCCGGTTTCGGTGGTGAGAATATCGAACGCCGGACTGTCGGCAGCGTCACAATTGAAATCTCCCATGACGATGAGAGGAATGGATGGATCGAACTTCGCGATTCTCTCCCGGATGAGTGCGGCTGACTTCTGGCGGGCGATTTCGACTTGGTGATCAAAGTGGGTATTGAGGGCAATAAATTCGCGGCCCGATTCATGATCAAGAAATCGAACCCAAGTGGCCATACGGACCCAGCGGTTGCCCCAGGTCATTGAGCCGACAAGATCGGGGGTGTCGGAGAGCCAGAAGTGATCGTAGGCGAGAGGGGTGAAGCGATCGCGGCGGTAGAAGATGGCGCAGTATTCGTCTTTACTGCCGCCCTGCCGTCCTTGGCCGATCCAATCGTAGGCGGGGAGGTCGGTATCCAGATCTTCAATTTGAAGATAGACGCCTTCCTGTGTGCCCATGATGTCAGGGGACGCGTCGGTGATCGTGCGTTGCATGACGGGGCGCCGATCGGGCCAAGCGTTGGGGGCGACGTCTCGGGCGTAGCGCAGATTATACGTCATCACGTTCAGGTGGAGCGGGGGAGTAGGGAGGCCCTGAGCGAATGCGCTCAAGTGAGCCAGGACTCCGACTAAAAGGATTCGTAGCAGCCATTTCATTCCGCAGTTTTTCATGTCAGCACCCTCATTTTTTTGAGCAGAGAAATCAACCTCTCGCGATCTAGAAATTCCTGCCGGTTTCTGATTGAGGAGTAGATGAGGGAAGGGAAAGCCTGTAGCCGAATTTACCAAAGAAGAATAGGATGCGAGTGCGGTCGTTCTCAAAGCGAATCTGGCCGTTGGAAGAGTCTCTAACATTACATTCAACGAAACGATCTCCACCGACGGATCTCAAATGCTTACGCCCACCGGATACTACTCCCTCAATAACCTGATCGAGTAAGTGACCGGGGAGGGAAGATCGACGTGAAAGGGGTGGGCGAGGCGGCTACTTGTTAATTCTGGTTCCTCTGTTGGATAGAAAGATCTTCAGAGAGCGGGACGTGTCTATGTTCAATCGGCGAGGTTCCACCGAATCGCTCGACTACAAGAGTTTAAACGTGACCGGTTTTAGCAGCCCCGCTGTTTTCAAACTAGTCATGAGTTGTCAGCGGCATGACGTCTTTAGGCCGACTTTTTCACCCTTTCCAAATTACAAACTACAACGCCTGACCCCGTTTTCGGCCCACGGCCAAAGGGGACGAGCTGAACGGCAGGTTGGTCACCATCACCTGATACAAATAGCCCGGGCAGTCGATGAGCAGTTTGCCGCCAGCCCGGCTGGTCTTGTCCTTCACGCGGTGGCGGATGCCGATGAGGCGGGC
>Ga0208413_1000055_pt1 | contig 99870 bp, 95 predicted proteins | sample AntAceMetag02UKD_FD_184761 | JGI IMG/M metagenome (GOLD analysis project Ga0208413, IMG submission 184761) | Saline lake microbial communities from Ace Lake, Antarctica - Antarctic Ace Lake Metagenome 02UKD (SPAdes) (version 2) | ecosystem: Environmental > Aquatic > Non-marine Saline and...
TACCATTTCGTAAAACCTCTAGAGAATGCTCCATTGAGCGCCAGTCAGTTTCGCGACCCATCATGATATCTGTGATACTCGTGTCGAGTTGCTGCAAAGCAAACTCGACTCGACTATCAAAGCGCTCCGGGTAGTCAGCCAGCTCTACCTGCCAGAAAAGTCGGTACTCGGGTCCAGCTAGAATGGCATTCCATAGTCGCTTACCGAGGTTTCGACGTTTTTCCACTCGAGCCTGCTCAAGTGTTTTTGCCAACTCCGACTCGGCTGACAAACGAGCGATACACTGGCTGGCTAGTTGAATAAACAACACATCAAGCGCCAGCAGCCGAGATTCTGCTGCAAACCTTCCAAGGCTGCTGTTTTGTTCTGCGACAACCTGCTGTAACTCACACTCACCAAGCTGCAAGAAGTCCAGTAGATCTATATTGATTGGCTCGATCTCTTGATGTAGTTCGCGAACCTTGGGCAATTTGGGACGGCTAACGACATTAGCATCACCAATAGGCTGGTCCAACACTCTAGCCAGCGAAACAGCGTACCGTTCAACATCAAACGTCAGTCCTGTCCGACTGCAAGCGAACAGGCATAGGGTCAACATCAACAGAGCGATGCTTGCCTTCGCCTTCGATGATACTCCATCATGCATACTAGTCATCTACCGAGCATGCCATGACCTCATTCAGGAGCAAAGTAAATTCCTTTCAAATAGCAGCCAACAGCCATACAGCGTCGCGGCATTCGTCTAGCGCTTAAAGAGAACTCACAATGAACAAGTTGCCTTACAAAGTCACCACAGCAAACGGCAAGGTTTACCTTGTCGACTTCGAGTTACACCCTGAAACTGCATCTGCTGTTCACGTCACTCATCTTCTGACATCAGTTCTGGACGCGGTGGATCGAGAAATCGGCGTGTTGGGCGAGGCGGCGACAGGTGATGTATTGCAAGCACTTGCCATGGCGCTTGCAACCAGGACGCGTATCGTACCGAACCAATCTGAAGCCTTGGATGAGTCAGTTTTTGACCTCGTTGAGACCTCGCTTGAGGCGATCTTTAAACCATCAGACGATACAGCCCCACCAGGGGAGCACGTTCACTAGGTCGCGTTTTCGCTAAAGTACCTTCTAGCCGAACTACCTAGCCGAACTACTTCGTCTGTTCTTCTAGCTTGTCGAGTTCGGCCTTAGTTTTTTCAGCTTCGGCTGTCAGTAGCGAATAACCGCGAATATCACCATTTTGTTGGGCTTCGTAGGCTTTCTGCACCTGCTTCTTGTAGTCTGCGCGAAGCCGACGACCGGGATCGGACTTAAAAAAAGAAAACATAACCATTGGCCCGAGAAAAGAAACTTACGCGTGATACGTGCAATGCGCCCGTCTGGTTTGTCTAGCGTTGTATCATGATGCTAAGAAAAACAGCTGAACCCCCCGCACGGATGACAAACCATAGGCCCAGGACTGTTAAACAACTACTCCGAACAGGTGACTGGCTGGCTGCAGTTCTAGATAATCCGAATGGGCGCCCGGACCATTCCCAAGAGAATGATCCGGATTATGTCGAAACGGCGAAACTGCGCATTGAGCAGCCTACGAGCGGCGTGCTCATGATCACGCCACTCTCAGATTACAAAAAGAGCATTGTCATCTCGGCGGGTATCCACGGCAACGAAACAGCGCCGATGGAATTGCTCAATGGCATCGTTACGGATATTTTGTCTGACCAGCTCGAAGTTCACAGTCGTTTGCTCCTGATTATCGGACACCCACTGGCCGCCGCTACCGGTCGCCGTTTTGTGGATGTGAACCTCAACCGACTCTTTTCCGGGGCCTACAAAGATCACGCAGACTGCTATGAAACACGCAGGGCGAGGGCCCTAGAACGAATCATGAACAGATTTTTTCAGCATCCGGGAGATCGATTTCACTACGACCTGCATACTGCCATCAGGCCCTCAGCCTATGAAAAATTTGCAATATCGCCCTTCGGACAAGCACTCAATCCTTCAACGCTTGGCCTTCTGGCCAGCTGCGGCACAGAAGCGGTCCTACAGAACGATCAGCCAGCCACCACCTTCTCCTCTTACAGCTACACGGCGTTCTCGGCCACGGCATTTACGTTTGAGCTGGGCAAGGTGGCGCCGTTTGGGCAGAATCGGCTTGAACTCTCTGCGATCCATCAGCATCTGGTCAATCAAATCGCCGACCGACCGGACCCTCTGGGCGCCGCCGAGCCGATAGTTTTCAAAGTTGTTCAAGAACTGATCAGGAGTTCCGAGCAGTACCACCTCAACATCGATAGTACGACGCCTAATTTCGCTCGATTCAAGCCGAACACGCTGATTGAGACAGACGGCTTGAAGGAATATCGGACGACTCATCAGGATGAACGAATAGTTTTCCCAAACCCCGATGTCCCAATTGGTCAGCGCAGCGGATTAATGATTGTGAAAATTTGAAAAAAACCACTGATTTTCATGCGTAATACCGCAAATTTCGCTATGATCGCGCCAACTTCAGAGGAGTCATTCCATGATTCGCCGTACACTTATCGCCACATTGCTTTTGACAGCATCAATTCTTCATTTACCCGCCATTGCGGATGAAGCCGAAGGACCTACGGCTGCACTTGGCCTTGGTGTCATGGGCTTCGATAGCGACCGCCGCCTGGACAATACGACGCTGGGTAATATCGGCATTGGTTACCGCTTTGGCAGCCCATGGGGAGTCGAATTCGCCTACCTCGCAGCAAATAGCGAAACCGAAAACGGTGGCGTCGATGTTGATAGCAACCACTGGCGTTTGGATGGCCTTTACCATCTTAAAACCATCAACAAATTCACCCCTTATTTCTCGCTTGGGCTGGGCCGCGCAGATTTTGACACGGGGCGCGGTGAGAATGGCGAATCTATGTTTGCAGCCGGCGTTGGCTTAAAATACTGGTTCGAAGAGAAGACCGCAGTTAGGCCTGAGTTCAAGCTGTTTCGTACTACGGACTCGAGCGATATTGATGCGGCATTTATCATCAGCGTTCACCACAGTTTTAGTGACACACGTCCAGTTGCAGCACCAGCGCCTCCGGCACCTCTCGATACCGACAACGATGGTGTAACCGATGACCGCGATGCTTGCCCACGCACACCCGCGAACGTTTCTGTCGACAGCCGTGGTTGTGCCATCGACACTGACCGTGACAAGGTGCCAGATTATAAAGATGCCTGCCCAGATACAGACCTTGCTGGTGCCCGCATCGATAGCCGTGGTTGCTATGAGATTCTTAAGGAAACGGTGTCCGTCGAACTGAAAGTCGAATTCGACTATGACTCCGCCAATGCGCGTCCGGCACACAAGGTTGAGGTACAAAAGGTTTTCGACTTTATGACTCAATACCCACAAACCAAGGTGACCGTCGAAGGTCACACGGATAGCAAAGGGGCAGAAGTTTACAACCAGAAGCTCTCACAGAGCCGCGCCGACACCATCGCGAGCATCTTAATCCAGGACTTTAATGTCGCAGCGTATCGCGTTTCTGCAGTGGGTTATGGCGAAACCAAGCCCATCGCATCGAACGATACGGCAGAAGGTCGTCAGCATAATCGCCGCGTTATCGGCGTAGTTGAAACCAATATCGAGTCGGTTAAGAAAGCTAAATAACCGGTCATAGAAAGCAACACACTGAAACGGCCCGCAAGGGGCTCAAGATGATTGGATACATGACACTTGGTACCAACGACCTTGAACAAGCAGGTAAGTTCTATGATGAACTACTCGCTGAGATCGGCGCGAAACGAGCCATGACCGACGAACGCATGCTGGGTTGGAGTAACGGCGAGGGACCTATGTTTTCTGTCATCATACCCTTTGACGAACTGAGTGCCACGGTCGGTAACGGTGCAATGATCGCGTTGGATGTTAAAAATGGCGAAGCCGTCGAGCGTCTCTACCATAAAGCCATTAGCCTCGGTGCGTCAGATGAAGGACAACCCAAAGATCGAGGATCCAGCATGGGGTTTTATGGCGGCTACTTTCGCGACCTAGATGGCAACAAACTGGTGGCCTATTGCCTTGGCTGGACACCTTCCTAGCTGAGCCAGGTTGATCTCACGAATCTGACGCACTCATGGTATGAGAGAGCGTAATGGCGCGCTCCAGGATGCCGTCTATTTGATCCTGCGCTTCGCTGCTAAAACTCAGCCCGACAAAAGCACATTTCGATAATTCGATAACTGCCTCGAGCACCGATACTTCGTTATCTGGATCGCGAAGCATGAAGAGGATGTTAGAGAAAAATGCGAATTCATTATGAGCTTGCTCTTCGAGAAACAATTCACACAGCGCTTTAATGGGGGCAACGACCTGCTCTGTCACCACGCTATCGAAGCTATTTTGGTCACTCATGTAGGTTCCAGGCCAAATTTGAGATTCAAGGCTGATACGACTGGATTGAATTTTTGGCTCAATGCCTTGCTCCACTTTCTACTTGGCTTTCTACTTAAAGACGGAGCAGCTCCCTCGACGCTGACACTTTATGCATGTCGACGGTCGCAAGCGTAATCTTCGCGGTTGCGATCACACCGTTAAACTCTTCATCCGGGACCATAAGATGAGCGTCGAGCAACGCCTCACTTTGCCATGTTTCAACCAATCGAATCTGTAATGGATTTTCAAGGCTAACGGAAAACACATAGTCGATATTTCCCTCATCCGCTCGACTCTTATTGGCTCGTCTTATCAGCGCGATTTTGACCCGCTCCAGCTCTTCGGCGCTCTCAAGCTCAATGGTGCCGGTCACTATAATCATGAAAATTCTCCGGGGGAGGTTGGGATGGGCTTACCGCCTGACGGGTCTGGTGCGCCGGCCACGATACCGAGCATTCGGCGCCTCTAGCAATGCCAATTGCCGATCGGTGACGTCCGGGTATTGGGAGAAGTCTAGAGGATCGAAATAGTCCGCGGTCCAGCTCGTGCCGTGCGGCGAAAACTTAAAGAATGCTGTCTGCCGTTTTGCATCAACCTCCCACGGTAAAGTCCCGTGGACGAGGGTTTCGGTAAATATGATCGCATCACCGGCCTTGGCGGGTATGCCTTTGAGTAATCCTCCAGCATCACCACCATTTTGCACCCACTCCTGGGGCAAAGGTAGATTGGCTTTGTGACTGCCGGGGATACAACAAAAACCACCGCCATTCGATTCTGTGTCGAACAGCTCGAATGCAACGACGATCAGACCATTATAAAACTCACCGTTGTGATAGCGAAAAAATTGCGAGCCACCCGACGTCGTCCAGCCACCATGTATGCCCATACCAGCAAAGCCTTTTTCCACATGTTGATGCACATTGATGTGATCAAGTCGGTAAGTCGGCAAACGGTCTTCACCATCTTTGCTTTTCCTGTATTCCTCTAAAGCATGATTACCAACCAACGTTTCCAATATGGTGCGAAGTTGCGGTAGATCCATTAACGATCGCCACGCCGCCGACCAGTGCAGCGGATTGTCCTCTTTCTCTCCCGGATCATGCTGCTCGGCAGGCGGGCCCATGGTCGTCTTCAGGGATGCCAGGCATTCACTATTTAGCACTCCAGGCACAACAAAATAACCTTGAGAGTCAAACCAATATCGTTGTACTTCGTCCATATCAAGTCATCCTAGATCAGGTATTCTACCGCTCGAACATATTGCGTCGCCAGCTCAAACACTCGACTGGCAGGCATGCTGGGGAGATACACACCACTCCCAATCCCGAAGCCTTTAGCGCCTGCGCTCCAGAAAGCCTCGAGGTCGTTAAGGCCAATACCTCCAACCGCATAAACACTCACATCTGCCGGTAACACCGCATGAACGCTCTTTAAATATCCCGCACCCAGATCGCCAGCAGGAAATAGTTTTAAATGAGTCGCGCCTGCATCGATGGCTGTGATTGCTTCCGTGACCGTCGCAACGCCGGGAAAAACTAGCATGTCACGTGCCAATGCGGCAGCAATCAATTCAACGTTAGTATGAGGTGACACAATCAGTTTACCGCCGCAGCTAGCCACCCTCTCAATGTCGTCGACAGACATCACCGTCCCCGCACCACAAAATGCCGTCTGTCCCATTAGACCTGTTAACGCTTCAATACTGGTGAAGGGATCGGGAGAATTAAGCGGGATTTCTATATAGCGAATGCCCGCATCAAACAGCGCTCTAGAGACCGGTTCAACTTCCGGCAGGGTAATACCACGCAGAATGGCAATTAGAGGTAAGTTATCGTCACTCATTCTTAACCCTCCACAAGGCTTCAAGTCCAGCGGACACCATTTCAGCACCATCCCAACACATGACATCAACACCCGTTAATTTTGCTGCAGTTGCATATCGTTTGATCAACTGCTCGTCGCCAATTAAATGGAGTAATCCAGCGACGTTCTGTTCTCTCAGCTCTGCCCCGATCAGTAATCCAGATAAGTAGCTCGACGCAGCGCTAGACAAGCCTGTTCCGGCGACGACATTCGCGCGCACAGAAAATAGATTGTGCAGGACTCCTCGACCCTGCTGTGCGGCCTCAACACCCTCAGCAAATGCCTCGGTATGCCAGACCTGGTCACCTTGTACCAGCACACTATGCCGACAGAGCAGGTCATACAATTCTCCAGTCAGGGCAGTTTCAACGCTGTGGATTTTGTCTTCAACCAACGTGACCCACTTGGCATGTGTACCGGGTAAACATAAACGGCCATTGAGCTGCTGCTCGGCAGAGGTTGAACGCCACCAACCGAAAACCTGGACCTCCTCCCCGCGCATCACATCCAGGGGCCCGGTCATTGATCGAACACCGGGTACGATATAAGCCATGACCTTGGAATCCACCGACAGCAAATGCGAACTCAGATCTCCGATTGCGACAGGGCAGTCCAAGTATGGCACCTCCTGCCAACCCAAAGTCGACCCCACCATGCCGCACATCAGGATTGGCACCGAGCGTGGCACACCAAGTTCCGCCAGACATTTTAACAAGTGGGCTTCGAGACCCTCTGGGCCGAGCTTAACAACGCCATCTGCGGTCGTAACCGCGTTATGACACCGCCATTCAGCATCGAACAACATTAGCCTAAGATTGGAGGTACCCCAGTCGACGCCAACCAACTTGGTATCGGCAGGGTTGGCATTGCCCGCTTGCAGGATTGTTGTATGATCAGTCATCGTTAGCGTTCTTAGGAAGGTCACCATTATGTCGCAAGCAAGGGCAGCAAAACCAGAATTCACACCCGAACAGGTCCGAACCAGAAGAAAGAGAGACTGTGCAATAGGCTATCGACTGCTCGCAGCGCAGCGCTGGGGTGATACTGGTGATGGTCACATTAGTGCGCGAGACCCAGAGCGAACAGACTGTTTTTGGATGCTACGTTACGGTGTTTCATACCACGAGGCTACCGTCAGAGACCTGGTACTGGTTGATCCGGACGGCAAACTCGTGGAAGGCGAAGGCTTTGTCAACGTTGCTGGTTACTACATTCACCACCCTATTCTTCGCACCCGTCCTGACGCGGTCAGTGCGGTCCATGTCCACACGGGCTGGGGTACGCCCTTCTCAGCAGAAGCCAGGCTGTTCGACTCGATCACGCAAGAATCCTGCATCTTTTTTGAAGACCACGCGCTATTTGATGATGAAGAGGTCCAGGTTCAGAGTCTCGAGGCAGGGCAGCGAATTGCAGATGCACTCGGACCCAATCGTGCCATTATCCTCCGCAATCACGGCTTGCTTAGCGTAGGTGACAGCGTTGCAGACGCCGTTGGGGGATTCGTTATAATGGAACGCGTCGCCGAGAGTCATATGAAGGTTCGCAATCCACAACCCATTTCGGCCGAAGCTGCTCGCTTCGCTAGAGATGACCTTGTAAAGCTTAGCATTGGACGCGGTGCGTTCGCCTCTTTGACCAGGCGACACATAGGCGACCCCGACGTCGTTAGTTAAGCTGTTGTATCAGAAGAAGAAACACAAACGTTACCTAATAAAACGTCAGTTAAAAGAACTCACTAAGGACAATCTATGCGTCTGCTCACAATTCTTACACTGCTGTCCCTTTCCCTTGCCAGCTATGCCGATCACCATGAACAAAAAGCAAAATTTGAATCACCCGGCGACGTCAGCAGCAGCGACTTTTTGCCCGCCGCCTTGCAAACAGGACCCAACCATACCGTCAGCAGCATGGCGGTAAGTGACGGATTTCAAAACACCTATACCATCTCGTCAAAGTTCGGTGAGTTTGAAGCAACCGGCCTCGCAGCCCTTAAGACTCGAGTCGCAGAAGTTGATGCCATGGCCTACCTTGAAGCGCTTTCCAGGGCCGATGTGTTTGTTGGCGCGCTTCGAGATGCCGGGGTAGAAACCGCTAGTGCAATCGCCGGTGTATTTACCTCGCCGGTCAAAACCGTAAAAGGTATCCCAGGCGGCGTCGATCGAGTGTTCGCCGGTGCCCGCCGAGGCTTTGGTTTGACCAAGCGCCTATTTCAGGGCAAATCAGACTCGGCAACGATCGATCCCAAAGACTTTAGGGAAATGAATTATCTCGTCGGTAACAGCGAACGGCAGTGGGCGTCCGAACTTAAAACGAACCCCTACACCACCAATATGAAACTCCGAGAGATGGTCTCACGCATGTCTGTGGTGGAGTTTATTGGCGGCCTACCGGTCGACATCGCGCTCCCTATGGGCGCGGGGCTAGCGGTTGGCGTGCTGGGTGATGAGACCGAAATCTATCTTCGGAGCGCAGAATTACTCGAACAAAAAAATCGTCGCTGCCTGGCAGAACTGGATGTAGAAGCGGCTGACATAGAGGCATTTATTAACGCGAGTTATCTAACCCCAACCACCCAGACGGTCTTTTGCAACGCGCTTGCGCGATTAGGTGATGTCGAAGATGCTAAAAAACTACCCGCTCTGTTTGCCAAAACCGAGTCATTTGAAGCCTCTAACTTCCTACTTCAAACCGTCAATCTACTGGCCTGGTATAACACCGAGATCAGCGAGGTGACAAAAATTATTAGCGACGACGGCCTACCTTATGCCACGACGGACGAAGGGGCAGTACTCGCGATGTTACCCGCAGACAATTTACTCTGGACCGATCTCGTCGAGAGTCGCATGAGCGATATCAAAAGCGATAAAACAAAATCTCTCTGGATACTGGGTACGCCTTCCAAGCTGGCGAGCGAACAGCTGACAAAGTCTGGTTGGAAAGTCATGACAACAGCCAATACACCATCGTTGGACACGCTTTACCAGGCAGGGACCTCAGTCGCCAATGCGGAGCAACATCCATAGACTCGGAGCGCCACAATAGTGTCGCCTGCTAGAAAGAAAACGTTCGAATCACAGCGGCAAGCTTCCTAACGCCGGTTTTAATTTGAGCTGGCGTTAGGGAAGCATAACCCAACAACAACTCGACATAGAGCGGCGGCTTCAAGTAATAAGGCGCCGCTGAATAAACCCCAACACCATCTGCTGCGGCTCGCTGTATCAGTGTATGGCTACTGGCAATTGGCACGCCTTTAAGACGGAGTAATATGTGGATCCCCGCATGAGTCCCAATAATTTCGGCACTAGCACCCAGTTCGCGTTGCAGTGTATCCAACAATACCGCCCGGCGAATGCGGTGTTTTTTCCTGGCTTTATGAATATGCCGCTCTAGATGTCCGTCAGCGACAAACTCTGCAAAAGCCAACTGCTCCAATACTGAACAGTTTCTGTCAGATAAGGCTTTCATCCTCTGAAACATCGACACCATCGATTTCGGCAATACCATCCAGCCCAGCCGCAAAGATGGGAACAACACCTTGGATGCTGTCCCCACGTAGATGACACAACCCCTTCGATCTAGAGATTGCATTGATGGAATCGGCCGCCCTTCATAGCGAAACTCTCCGTCATAGTCATCCTCAAGAATCACCGTTTGATTATCAGTAGCCCAATCAAGCAAAGCCATTCGTCTCTTCAATGAAAAGACACTACCCGCAGGAAATTGGTGGCTCGGCGTTGTGTAAGCCACACGGGCACGCTCGATAGAATTGAGCACGCTGGTTTGTAATCCAGCATCGTCGACTGGCACGGCGACGATATCCGCACCTGCGGCTCGGAGACACCTCTCGAAACCTCGATAATGGGGTTCTTCTATCACTGCAGTGGAACCAGGCTCCACGAATGCACGGGTCACCAGTTCAATAGCCTCCTGAGTGCCTTGCACGATCATGACCTGTTCAGGATCACAACTCACACCTCGAGATCGTTGCAGGTATTCTGCAAGCGCCTTTCTTAGGACCGCTAACCCACTTGCTGGCGCATAACCCAGTTGGGCTTCGGTTAAGCCCCTCGCCTTTTTACCGATGATACGGGCCCATCGTTCAATAGGCAGGTCTAGATAACCAGGTTCACCATAGAGAAAGTCGTAGCGCAGTTTTAACCGTGATGGCCGGAACAGACAATCCTCCGGAACTTCTGCCACGCGCTTTGAATACTCGGACCAGGGTGGTTCAATTTCCGTTAGCAAAGATTCAACGGGTTCGACCTGCACGGTCGCAACAAAGGTCCCTGCGCCCGGTCTGGTTTCGGCATAGCCCTCGGCACAAAGCTGTTCATAAGCCGCCACCACGGTGTTGCGGGAAACCTCGAGCTCTGCCGCTAACACTCTGGATGGCGCAAGCCGACTACCCGCCATTATTCGACCTCTGGTGACGGAGATTCTTAGTGCGCGATAAACCTGTTGTTGGAGCGAACCCTCACCATCGAGAAGCAGACTGATCATCATAATGATACTCAACTATATTGGATCTATAGAATTTAATATTATTGGATCTTCTATAGAGCCAATAGAATCCGGCAAGATTACGTCTGTTGGGGATTCCAGGAAAGTAAAATGAGTCAGTTAAAGAAAACCGATCTAACCACCATTAAGCGAGCACCTGATCGAGGTAGCTTTGATTTGGACACGATCCACGCCATTTTAGATGCCACACCGCTGTGTCATATCGGTTATATGGTCAACGAGCAGCCCATCGTGACACCCACGATTCATTGGCGCGAAGGCAACCAGATCTATTGGCATGGGTCACGAATCAGCAGAACCCTGGTTGAGTCAGAACAGGCTCCAGTTTGTCTAACAGTCACGCATCTGGATGGATTAGTGCTTGCCCGTTCTGCGTTCCACCATTCCGCTAACTACCGATCTGTGATGGTTTTTGGCCGGCCCACGTTTATCGAAGACCGGTTTGAGAAAACGGCCGCACTGACAGCACTTATTGACAAGATGCTACCGGGACGCTGGGACACACTGCGCGAAATGACAGAAAAGGAATTCGCTGCAACCAGTGTTTTATCGCTGCCGCTTAGCGAGGCATCCGCAAAAATTCGCGCTGGCGGACCCAGTGACTTAGATAGTGATTTAGACTTTCCGGTCTGGGCCGGCGTATTACCCCTGACGACTGTCACGGGTAATCCCGTGCCTTGCCCGCACAATCAAACAACCATCAAGACTCCGGATAGCTTAAAGGACTACCAAATTGGCTAAAGGGCAATCTGTTAACGGCCAGTACTTCAAGCCGGGCGAGCAAACGACAATATCCTGGCGGCTCACCTTGTTTGATTGCTATTTGATGATAGCGCATCAACTCGGATTGCAATCCTAGCGCCTCTTCCGTTCGCCCCAACTCAGAGAGGCAATAAGCTGCATCAAACGCAAGGTTCAGTTCATTGCCTGGCAAACCGAGATATATTTGTCCCTGGATCGGCATCTTAGCCACAGACTAGCAACCAACAGTCGCAATACAATCATCGAAACCTCCCGTTTGAATCTGGCTTCTGGCGAGCAGATATTTAGAGAAGCGACTGTGGTGGTGATCTGGCACACGTCGTAGCAATTGATACGCGACTTCGGGATATTCCAGCGCTTGAAAGTAAACTCGACCAGCAAAAGTGTTGGTTTCGCTGATCGTCTTCTGGGCGAGGTCCACATTTCTCAGTCGGTAGTAATAGCGGCGCGCTAATTCCATTCGTAAATGAATACCAGCAAAGCCAGTTTCTTCTATCCTTAAGTACTCGTTTGCGTTCCTGACACCATCCGCCTCGCGGCCAAGAGTGCTTGATCCGGTCTAACGCTGTCTCGAACACCATCAAAATTACCTGCTGCAAGATAGTCCATCACCAATCGGTATTGAAACACCGGATGCCGGCGATCTAGTGCAAAAGCCAATTCGAGCTCTTCCATAGAGGCATCGAAGTTGCCACTCTCGGCCAGTATCTCGGAAATCATAAAGTGTGCGTACGCATTATTAGCGTCGTTAGCGATGGCGCGATGAAAGTTAGACGAGGCCTCCATCTGGTTCGACTCCTGCAAATAGAGAAACCCTTGCGTGGCGTATGCAGAGGCAAGATTTGGTTCAAGCTCAAAGGTTCGTGCCAACATCTGTTCTGCATCGGCTTTCGCTTCAATAAAGGGGACTTCGCCATACTGTAAGTCAGACAGCAGAATCACGGTCCGGGCCAGGTCTGCCCAGGCGGGTGCATATTCTGGGTCTAATGCCAGAGCTTCTCTAAATCGAGACTGAGCGAGCAACAAATTCTGTTCGGTCCGTTCTCGCATATTATCTCTGGCAACCAGATACAGGTTGTAGCTACCCAGCACGACCTCACCCACATCGAGTTCTACCCGATCAATTAGGAGCAGACGCACAGAATTTAACGCCCATGCAGACACCTCGTCCTGCAGCGCCAGTACATCGCTAATACGAACGCTACCCCCCAATACCGTATCAACCTTCAGCTTTCTGCCAATTTCACTGACGTCCGAATATTCATTTCTAAAAGCAAATGAAGACGTCGCCGCCGCAACTCGAATATCGTGAATTTTTGATAGTCCGTTCACCAGGCTGAGCGCTATTCCATCGGAAAACTGGTCTTAGACCGGGTCCGCGGCGCTGTGCCAAGACTTATAAGGGTGAGCCCAACATACTCACTAAGGCTTGAAGTTAGCTTGTGCGTATAGACCTGATTCGACAAATCAAAACGACTAATGGCTTGCCGCGTTGAGAGCGCGAGTCGCATACCACCGGGCAAACCGGTGTTTGTTCATCCACCGCAAAGTTCACTTCGTTGCGGCAATTTTCGGACTCGACGGAATCCGGTGTCACAAAATAGACCAGCACATTGGCACCGCTTATCGCAGCGGCGAGTTAGAGGGTTTCGGCTCGGATTTTTTCCCGAACATTCATCAACACTTTGCCGTACATGTTGGTCCCACGGCGATCACGCCCGCAACCCCAGTAGTAGTCGTACTGGTCGTTTTCCATTAGCTGATCACCGCCGGTGCTAAGCAACCGTTGCTGTGCAGCTTCATGGGTCTTGCAGCGGGTGTATATAGCACGCGTCAAATAGACAGGGCGTAAAGTTTTCCAGTCTTTTCGGCGTCTTTTAAACCAGCGGCCTTTTTGTTCACGGTGCGCAAGTGAGGGCGTGCTGAGTAGACGAATTCGTTCTTGCTCGCGAATAGATTCGTACTGCATAGCTTGTAGATAGTGCTCTACCGTCGGCCAAAGCGTATCTTCCAGCAGAAAACTGAGCGGCATGTAACTACTCAGGAGCTCTTCCGGGTCATAGCGGGAAAAATAGATCGCATCTTCGGCATCTGGAAGAAAAAGCCCACTCATAGCTGATCCAACTGGTCATCGATGAAGACGCGCCACTGGGGTGACTCAGCAAAGGCTTCATCGTTCCATACAGCCTCTAGCCCCTTTCGCGCCTCCTCTTCGTCGACACCCAATCTCAGCACCCGGTAAAGGTAGGTAAAAGCAGACGCCCGATAGTTGGCGAAACAGTGCACCAGGGTGCTTCGATCACCTCGCGCATCCATCACTGCAAAGAAAAGCTGTAGATCCTCTGCTGTAGGCTGCTCCCATAACACAGGAATCTGTACGTAGCTGATCCCTTCGCTGGTAAGCAAAAAGCCTTCGCTGGCATTGCGCTCTTTAGACGCGGTTGCGAGGTTGACCACCAGCTCAATTTCCGCTTCGACGATAGCCGCTACATGCTCGGGCAAAACCTGCCCAGACGTCTCTAAACCATCTACGAGCGGATGGAAATTCAACATATCTTTGAGCTCAGCCGCCTGCAATGAACTGCTGAGCAGACCGCTTAACAAACCGCTTAACAAACCAAAGAGCAGCATCCTTATCAAGTATCTCATCAAGCCTCTATCTCCCTTCGACCGATCCATAATATGACGGCTTCACTACACAGTTGACCACCCTTTGTGTGAGTAGCCGCGCCCGTGAAGTGCTTCTTTACCTCAACTCGAATCGTCCGGACCGTGACCAACAACGACGTCCCCGCAGGAGGACAAAAAATGTATCCGAGCAATCATTCTCCCTGGTAAGGCCGTTTTAATACCAGCGTGTAAAAACGTAAATTGACCCGGACAGTCCATCGCTGGCCAAATATACTCACTCGGCATTAAGCCATCTTACTCGCCCCAGTTAGCATCAGTTTGCCATATTGTCGCAACCTGATTTTCCCCAAACGGCGCAGCGAATACATGAAGACCAGCACCATGATCAGCACCATGATCAGCACCATGATCAGCACTACAGCAAAAACAGATTGGGTGAAAACCTCGTTTGTCTGGCGAGCCAGGTTGAAAATTATCCACAATAATCAATACGCTCTAGTACAACACCATAATCCTAAAGGCTAACACAAACCGCGGAAGAATTAGCTGGGCTGCTAGGGACTTCAAAACATTGGGATAGGCATCGCTCACTCGATCGAGGGCAATGACGAGAGCTTCAACATCTTCTTGCACAGCAGCCACTTCTATCTGCTGGCATAGCTGCCGCATTTTTCCGCACCGATCGTTGCCGAAGTACCCTTAAGTGCATGCCCTGGATGGCCAGCGGTTTCAAGTTGATCTTGTTCGAGCACCGCAGATAATTCACGCAGTTTAGTAGGTGTATCTTCAACATACATACCGACCATTTTTTTGAAAACCTTTTCGCCGTTACCCATTCGGTTCATCGCCGCGGCGGGATAACTCCGGCCAGTGCAGCAACCTCTTTTTGAACTCCAAGGAAACAATGGGCTTATTCAAAACCACTTTCAGTAACCTTAATGGCATGGCCTATCAAGTTCGCCAGAATTTGTTTGAAACGATGCAGATCTCCAATCACAGCCGAGCGCGTAACACCGAAGTAATCGAACAAAACTTCGAGACCCTTCTCCTGAGCTATTAGCGCCATCAACGAAATCTGTGATCCCAGAACGTGCAATAGGTCAAACTCAAATGCCTCCATCTCCACTTTGCCGGCTTCAGCTTTTGACAGATCAAGAGCGTCGTAATAAGCACAAGTAGAAACACAACAATCATAGTAACGATCATATTCTCGCGCCCTTCATCTACCAGACCGATGTAACGGATTTGCAACAAGTCCGGATGATTTTCAAGGTAGACGATGGATATCTTTTGCAGCCTGTCAATCCAGACAGCAAAGGCAGTTTGATCGAGCGGATCAGTCCCGCCATTTTGATGTGATCTAACGATTCCGCTAACTGGCAGCAATTTCTTTCTCAGAGCCATCAATAACGATTTCGCGACAAACCGTATCGACAAAGAAATAGGTCCCCACAACCACGACCACAACCACAACCACAACAAGAAGAATAGAGGTCAAAATCGGGAGGCTCCGATTCTTGATCGTTGAGATTGTGATCCATAACGCGCAACAATTAGCTCATTCTTATAACCTAGTTGAACTGTTCAATTCTGCTCTTCGACTTCACGACTAGGATACTGATGGCTTCGCGCTGAATTGCCGTCAGAATTTTGTCATTCCGGGAGGCGCTCTGATTGAAGGTACTTTAATGGAAGGTGCTCTGCTTAAAGGTGCTCTGCTTAAAAGTACTCCGCATGGAAGCGCAAATGCTCAGCAATAAAGGAAGCGATAAAAAAGAAAGAATGATCATAGCCGACCTGCCGGCGATATCGGATTGGATAGCCAACTCGTTCGGCAGACGCGAGCAATTCTTCAGGTTTTAGTTGATCGACAAGGAACACATCCGCATCACCTTGATCAATTAGCATGGGCAGCTGTTTTGTCACCGATGCAATCAGCACACTGGCATCATTGGCTTGCCAGGCGCTTCGATCTTCTCCTAGATAGCCTGAAAACGCCTTAATTCCCCAGGGACACTGAGTCGGCGCAGCGATCGGCGCAAAAGCCGAAACACTTCGATACTGATCCGAGTGCTTCATCGCGATCGTCAGCGCGCCGTGCCCGCCCATTGAATGTCCCGAAATGGAAGCGCGAGAATTGTCCACGGGCAGATGTTTGCCGACCAGCTCAAAAAGTTCCGACACCACATACTCCTGCATCCGATAGTGTTTCGCGTAAGGCGCCTGGGTCGCATCAAGATAGAAACCAGCTCCCAGGCCGAAATCCCAACTACCGTCAGGATCATCAGCCACATTCTCGCCGCGTGGACTGGTGTCCGGGCACACAATGGCAATCCCAAGCTTCGCCGCCTCGGCTTGAGCGCCCGCTTTCGTCACAAAGTTCTGATCCGTGCAGGTTAAACCTGACAGCCAATAAAGGACCGGCACCGGACCCGCCTCGGCTTGAGGCGGCAGGTACACCGAGAAGTGCATCGCGCACGACAGACTCAATGATTGATGCAGGTATTGGTTTTGGGCCCCTGCAAAACACTTGATGCTCGATATCAGCTCCATACGACCTCCTTTGGCTGTCGTCGACATTATGTAACCCGCGCGTTTCAGTCAACCGGGATTCAGATAGATGCGTACAATGGGTCGATGAAACCCAATAGCAAAGAATTCTGGTTTATACCCCTTGGCGGCACCGGCGAAATTGGTATGAACCTCAATCTATATGGTCACGACGGCCAATGGCTCGTCGTCGATTGCGGCATCACTTTTGAGGATAAACCAGATAAAAATGACTTGATCCATTCCAGGGTGGAAATGCCATTAATCGACTTTGCAGCCGCGCAACGAGAAAACATTGTGGGCATCATCGCGACCCATGCGCACGAAGATCATATCGGAGCGCTGCCTTATCTATGGGAGCAGCTTGGCTGTCCGATCTATACGACAGCGTTTACTCGCAATGTATTGCGCAACAAGTTCACCAGGAGCCATTGTCCCGCGCTCATTCAGGAGGTTGCCGAAGGTGGAGAGCTACAGCTCGGACCATTCAAGTTGACATTCATTCCCATGGCCCACTCAACACCAGAGACACAGGGTCTTATTATCGACACCCCTGTCGGTAGAGTGTTCCACACCGCAGATTGGAAGCTAGACAACAACCCGGTTGTGGGTAGGCAAATGGCAACTGATCAATATCGGAAAATGAACCAGGTCGATGCCGTTGTTTGCGATTCTACCAATGCGCTCAATCCAGCCAGCGCAACTTCAGAATCTGAAGTGAGTGCCGGCCTCTTGTCTGCAATTTCCGATGCGCCAGGACGCGTGGTCGTGGCATGTTTTGCCAGCAATATCGCTCGACTGCAAATGCTCGGCTCGATTGCCAAACAAACCGGCCGGCATATTGGCCTGTTCGGGTTTTCAATGGACAATATGAGCCGCTGCGCCAAAGAGGCGGGATACTTACAACACGATTTCGATCCTATCGACAGCGGTGACCTGGGTTATCTACCACCCAGAGAGGTTCTGGCGATTGCCACCGGCAGCCAGGGTGAACCCCGCGCCGCATTGCACCGTCTTAGTACTAATAGTCATCCGGATTTAGATTTGGCGCCAGGTGATCAAGTGATACTTTCTGCCAAAACCATTCCCGGTAACGAGCGCAGTGTTGAGTTACTCATAAATCGTTTCGAGCAACTTGGCGTGAACGTTCTTCAGGCAGACACCAGCAATCTAACCTTGCACGCATCAGGCCATGGCGGCGGCCCTGAACTTTCAAAAATGTACGAGTGGATTGCACCCAGAGCAGTGATTCCAGTTCACGGCGAACCCAAGCACCTGGCGGCGAATGCAAGTATTGCCGCAGCAGCCGGCATTCAGCGTCAGCTCCTTGGTCAAAATGGTGATCTTTATGACCTGGTGAACCTGACAATCAAACCAGGTGCTGTTCCTGTCGGTCGAATGAGCCTGGATGCCTACGGCCAATTGATCCGGTTGGCAGACTGACGAATCCGTCTTCTACTCTGCGCTCATCTTTTTGAACGTAGGCTCGGCACGGACCTTCAACTAAAAAAGTTAAAGACCATCCTGCGCACTGAGGCGATGAATCAAAATTGCGGCGCGCTGGATGAGCATTGGCAAGGTACTGAGATCAATGTTTTCGTCTAGTGTGTGCGCACCCTTACCCTCGGCACCGATGCCATCGATTCCATCGACATAAGGTGCCACAAAAGATATGTCAGCTGCGCCACGCTTACCGGGATCGTAGGCTTCAACTTCACCAAACCCCAGATCGACACTGACCGCACTCATGAGGTCTAGAACTGCCTGGTTACCCTCGGTGGGCGACATGGCCGGATAGCCATCCTGAAAGGATATTCGCGCGCTCGTTTGTGGGTGGTGATTGGATTCTGCGATGGCTGTCATTGCAGCCCGAGCGCTGGCTTCTTGCTCCGCTGATATGGTTCTCAGCCCACCGTGCACAATGACCTTTTGCGCCACCACATTGGTTTTGCCGAAGCTTTCTCCTCGATTCTGATTAGGGTCATATTGCACATCAGTACCACCCACTATAACGCCAGGATTAAATGTCAGGTACTGCTCACCTTTCACTTGACCGTGGAAGCCATGCAAAATTCGAGCGGCTTCAAAAATGGCACCACTGCCCGTATCGTCGGTAAAAATCGAAGCAGAATGCGCTCTCTTACCTGTCACTTCTAGCATCCAACTACTAGAACCCCGCCGAGCAATGGTCGCGGCACCAAGGCTAGTCGCAATTTCGAAGCCTAGCGCGATATCGCACCGTTGCGCCGCCGAAACAAGATGATGCCGGCTAATTGACTTCGGACTACCGGATTTTTCTTCATCACCAATCAACGCCACGATGATGTTTTTATCTTCCAATGCACCGGCCGCCTGAAGGGCTTTTAGGGCATAGAGAATCACGACATCACCACCTTTCATATCGTTGACGCCTGGACCCTGCGCGAAATCGCCTTGCCGCTCAAAAGTCTGAAACGGGCTGTCCGCTTCAAATACCGTATCCAGATGACCGATAAGCAGCAAGCACTGCCCATCACCAACTTTTTCTGCAAACAGGTGGCCCGCTCGGTTCACTTCACTCATGTCATACCAGTTAGTGTCGAAACCCAGCGCTATAAACTCATCCTCGAATACATCGGCAACCTGCTTCACACCAGCATGGTTCATGGTGCCGCTGTTAATGTTGACCAACTTCTCCAGGAGATCAATTGCGCTTTCCTTCTCGGCCGTCGAATAACGGATCACTTCTCGCTCGAGTGGCGATACCGTGGCACCGTAAGCGTTCAGTGCCCAGAAAAGTGTCATTCCGAGCAGGGTGTTGATGGCATTCTTCACGATATTTCCTTTTTCTCTGGCGAGCTTCAGATAGAACACCAGAAGTGTAACCTGCGGACACATTATTGTGCACCACAACATATGCACGCACTATAATGGCCCAAAAAATCCTTCAGGTAAGACCGCAGAGTCTATACTTTCACTATCATCCGGAATTTACGAGGCTGGTATGACGTTTGCAATTGGGGATGCATCGTTATGACAAAGACCACCCCATGCCCACTACAATTTTTACAGTCGCAATATTGATCAGTCTCACATTCACACAGCCAACGCTGGCTGACGCATTCGATCGTCGGACACAGGCTTTCAACCCTTCTGACCTAATGGACCCCAGACTGGACGACCAGATGGTAAACCTCGCGGCCAATTTGGACCGCGGTGAACGTGCCCTGGAGTTGATCATCGAGGGCATCGAGCGCACCGATGGAAAATTCGAGCCCAGGCTATACGCGTATCTCAGCGAACTCGGCCAGATCAAACAAGCAAACCAGCAACATCTCGACGCAATCGTTATTTTCGAAAGGATGCAAACACTCACCCACTGGGCAGATGGTGTCTACTCGCCCCTGCAGATGGAAAGCTTGCGCCTACAGAGCAGTAGCCTCGTCGCAATAGGTAAAACACGCGACGCCGATAAAGTTGAGCGTTTTCATTTCCGCGTCGCTGAACAGAGCCTCGATAACGCAAACGATTTTATTTCACCTCTTTGGCGACTTGGGGATTGGCAGCGATCAAGTTTGCAGTATCGGGCCTCATTAGTCAGCTATGAAAAGGCGCTAGAGATTATCGACAAGCACGATATGGATGTCGCATACCAGGCAAGAACTCTGTTCGCAAAAGCGTTGACTGAATATTTAGCCAAAAAGTGCTGCGCTGACGAGACTCTGCGAACAGTCATGTCCCTGAGCGAACAAAGCCGCCAAATCGACGACCAACAAACCCGTGACGCGATTTTGAATGCTGCGGATATGTCGGTTATTCTCGGGCGGACCGACGCGATGACCTTGTACCGTCATTTGGGAAGCGCCCCCGCCGCGCTCCTAGGCCCTCGCAGTAAAGCCCAAATTTCCCTGATACTGGACAGAACTCACAGCCCAGCTTCGTACACGGCGTCAAGAGAGGTTATCTACTACAAGCGAGAACCCACCATTAGTTTTGGTGGGACAACCAAAGTGACTTCGCAGTTCAGTACCGGCGACCCGGTTCGGCTATGCGCATCCGAAGTACCAAGCAAGGTGCAGAGCGAAACCTTTGTCGATGTATCGGTAGTTGTTTCCCTGGAGGGCAAAGCCAGTAACGTGAAAATTTCCGGAACCGCACCCAATAAACTGAAGCGATATCTGAAGAACACACTCGTGAAAAGCGCCTATCGACCGGCAATTGAAAATGGCGAACCCCAGACCGCAACCTTAAACTTTAGGCAACATTTTAATCGGGCAAAGCCCCTACACTTAAGCGCGGTAGAGGACTGGCGTGGCATCCTAACGGAGCACGCCTGTCAACTTGTTGCGATGCGTTAACTACCAGAGATCGTACTTTTGTAATTCGGACCTGCCGACCACCATGTGATGCACCTCATCTGGGCCGTCAGCAAACCTCAAGTGACGCATATCAGTGTACATTGCTGCGAGCGGTGACCATTGCGAAATGCCAGTAGCACCATGCATCTGGATTGCCTGATCAATAATCAAGCAGACCTTCTCGGGAACCATCGCTTTTACAGCACTGACATAAACACGAGCTTCTTTATTTCCGAGCACGTCCATCGCTTTAGCGGCTTGCAACACCATCAATCGCATGGCATCGATTTCGATCCTGGCTCGCGCAACCACCTCAAGGTTCTTACCAAGCTTGGCAATGGGCTTTCCAAATGCTTCCCGCGTGGCGGATCGCTTGACCATCAATTCCAACGCCTTTTCCGCTTTGCCGATCGAGCGCATACAATGGTGAATTCGGCCAGGTCCCAGGCGAACCTGAGAAATTTCAAAGCCTTTGCCCTCACCTAGCAATATATTTTCTTTTGGCACGCGAACGTTATCGAAGCGTATGTGCATGTGGCCACGGGGTGCATGATCCTGACCGAACACTTGCATGCCCTCCAATATTTCTACCCCGGGCGTGTCTTTCGGCACCAATATTTGGGACTGCTGCCTGGAAGGTGCCGCGTCGGGACTGGTCTTCACCATGACAATCATAATTTTACAGCGAGGATCTCCGGCACCGGAGATATAGAATTTCTCACCGTTAATCACCCACTCATCACCTTCCAGTACCGCGCTAGTGCTAATATTTTTCGCATCAGACGATGGTATTCCCGGTTCTGTCATAGCGTACGCTGACCGGATCTCTCCATTCAGCAAAGGCGTTAACCACTTTTCTTTTTGTTCAGGCGTACCCACACGCTCCAGAACCTCCATATTGCCCGTATCCGGTGCACTACAGTTTAGAGATTCAGAGGCTAGCGAAACCTTGCCCAACTCCGTCGCAATATAGGCATAGTCCAGGTTGGTGAGCCCGGATCCGATTTCCGATTCTGGCAAGAAGAAGTTCCACAGACCCGAGACTTTCGCCTTATTTTTGGCGCCTTCCAGCAATTCGAGCTGCCTTGGATGCCAGGACCATCGATCGTCTTTGTCTTTTTCCAACGAACGAAATTCTTCTTCTATTGGCTCCACATTTTCTTTGATGTGCTTTTTTACCGCAGCCATAAGAGGCTCGGCTTCTTTTGACATGGCGAGGGTAAACAGATCGCTATCAATATCCGGCATAACGCTTTCCTACTCTTTTGAATGGTAATTTATTCGAGACCGAAGATTACCATTCTGCGACAGCAGTGCAATATGGCGGTTTGCCTTTAATCCGCCTCCTGTGTCAGGATTTTAAAAATTCGACGACCACCGAGCGGATATTACTATGTACCTGTTTTTGATCATTTTGCTCCTTACCTTATCAACGCTCTATTTTGTCAGCCTTCGCTATCGTGCTGCAGACCATAGCCAGTTTGACTTACCACGGGACCCTCTCCTTATAGAGGCCGGAGACATCAGCGCTAATCACGCCACTGTCGTCCAGAAACTCAAGGCTTTTCAGCAACAAAGTGGGTTCAAAATTGAAGATCAACGGCAGCGTATGGAAGCGCTATTCTTTCAGGAAGTGGACGCGCAAATCACCCCGGTCGACGTCGAGGGTATCCCATCGGAGTGGGTCTTGGCCGCCAGCGCTGATCCAGATAAAAGATTACTTTATCTACATGGGGGCGCTTTTCGAGTTGGAAGCCCACGGACGCACCGCTACATCACAGCAGAATTATCTCGTCGCGCCGGTGTTGCCGTGCTCGCCATTGATTACAGAATGCAACCAGAGTTTAAAACGATCCACTGCCATGCAGATGCTCGCACTGCATACCGATGGATTTTGGAAAATGGCCCTGACGGGCCCAGCAAGCCTAATGAAGTCTATGTGGCTGGAGACTCTGCAGGTGGCAACCTCACACTTTCAGTGATTGCCTGGGCGCGGGATACAGGACAACGAGCTGTTGCTGGCGCTATCGCACTCGCACCACTGACTGACGCCACGATGAGCAGCCCAACCTGGGCATCTAATCAAAAAACGGACCCGTTTCTTGGCCCCAGTATTAGCATGCTATTGAAACTACCACGGACCATGGTCTATCTCGTTCAGCGGCTATCTGGGGGTGCGGCGCCTAACGACCCGATGTTATCGCCATTATTAGGAGACCTGTCTAGCCTACCTCCCATTCTGATCCAGGCAAGCGCAGACGAAATGCTTTTTGGCGACGCGCAGCGTTACACTAACAAGGCAAGAGAGGCTGGTACAGACGTAACGCTGCAACTCTGGCCGCGGATGGTGCATGTGTTTCAGGGCTTTGGACCAGACTTGCCCGAAGCAAAAGATGCTCTCCAGCGCATCGCGGATTTCGTTGCGACCCGATCAAAAGCCGCCGGCGCATCAAGTCTAGATGGCAGCGCTTCACGTATCTGACCCTGTGAAAACAAAACCTTATAAGACGCTACGACTCATTCTCGGTGATCAACTAGATCCAAATCACAGTTGGTTCACTGAATCTGATGCTTCCATTCTTTATGTCATCGCCGAGCTACATCAGGAGACCGCATACGTTAACCATCATGTCCAAAAAGTTTGTGCGTTTTTTTTGGCCATGAAAGCTTTTGCGACAACCTTAACCTCATCGGGTCATCATGTACTGTACCTCACTTTAGATGACACCGTGGCTGATCCCACACTGCCAGACCTGATCATACGGTTGAGCGAGCAGTACCAGGTCGAGGCTTTTGATTATCAGCTACCGGATGAGTACCGACTCACCCTGCAACTCTCTGAGCTTTCTCTGCCAGGCGTCAACATCAAAGCGGTTGATAGTGAGCACTTCATCATTCCGCGCCAAATCCTCGGCCGCTATTTCAAACCAAAACAACGGCACCAGATGGAGGCCTTTTATCGGAAAATGCGTCGTGAACAGGCGATATTGATGGAAGGTGACAAACCGCTCGGCGGACAGTGGAATTTTGACAAAGACAATCGCAGTCGGCTAAAGCCTCAAGACCTCAGCCAAATACCAGAGCCTCTTGTCTTTGGTCACAATGTGAGTGAAACCTTGGATAGGATCCACCGACACGCCATTAAGGTCATCGGACATGAACCGTCGACTCTACTTTGGCCCATTACTCGCAATGAATCATTAGCCTTACTCCAGCATTTTTGTCGACATCTGTTGGTCAACTACGGTCGCTTTCAAGACGCGATGACCGACCAGTCTGAACACCAATGGAGCCTCTATCATTCCAGGCTATCTTTTTCTCTCAATCTGAAGATGCTAACCCCGATAGAAGTTATCGACGCTGCAATTTCAGCCTTCAACGACCGAGAGGATATCTCGATCGCTCAAGTTGAGGGGTTTGTCAGGCAAATTCTTGGCTGGCGCGAGTTTATCAGAGGTATCTACTGGCTCAACATGCCGGACTATGGCGAGCTGAATTATCTCGAGGCCGATCGCCCTTTGCCCGATTATTTTTGGAGCGGCGAAACCAAAATGAACTGTATGGCAAAAACGATTGATCAGTCATTGCAGTTTGGATTTGCTCACCACATTCAACGACTAATGATCACTGGAACATTCAGCCTACTGACAGGTATTCACCCAGACCAAATAGACCAGTGGTATTTAGGCATCTACGTCGATGCATTGGAGTGGGTTGAGATGCCGAATACCCGCGGCATGAGCCAATTTGCTGATGGCGGTCTTGTCGCAACCAAGCCTTACTCCGCGTCTGGCAACTACATCAACAAAATGAGTGACTACTGTAAAAGTTGCCATTATAAAGTGACCAATAAAGTCGAAGAGGATGCCTGCCCGTTTAACAGTCTGTACTGGCATTTTATGGAACGGCACCGAGATCGCTTCGACCGCAACCCGCGTATTGGAATGGTTTATCGGAATTGGGACAAGCAACCCTCTGCGCAGCGCAAATTGATTATGGACCGAGGGCAATGGTGCCTCGACCACATTGAGGCGCTCTAGTGCCGGTGTCCTTCAAGGATTGACAGACAGGTTCAACAGCGGAAGAATCATATTGGTTTTATGGGTAAATTTATCGATGCAGGGCGTAAGGTCCGTGGTGCCAACCAGACGAAAGCCGTAGCTCTCATCTGGATGAAAAATTAGCCCTGAGTATTCCTCGAAACTAATGCCCATGGGAAACAAGCAATGCATTGCATCTCCGATCTGGTGTTCGGCATGCAATATGTCGCGACGCTGGGCAATGTCCGAGAGATTGCCAGTGGCTTCTTCCTCAGAGAGTTCGCGTAAAAGCGCTTCCAAGGGGGACTCGGCGCTTTCGATTCGACCGCCAAGAAATTCAAGCTTGCCGTCATTATCGCGACCTGGATCTCGCTTGACGGACATCAGGCAATGGCTGCCGGCATCACGCTCGACGACGATGATCGCCTTACTCACAGAGTAACGCATGGCTATTCCACCCAGATCGTTTTACCTTTTGCATCCAATAGGTTTTTTGCCGGGGTTACGAGCAATGGGTCAGCCTGACCGACCACCCCGGTGTCGCGTCCCTCGTAGTCAAACTGACTCAGGACGTATCGCATTGTCTCAATTCGCCCGCGCATTTTGTCCTCGCTCTTGACGATAATCCAAGGTGCAGCATCTGAGTCAGTCTCCTCAAAGATTGCGCTTTTCGCTAACGTATACTCGTCCCATTTCTGTTGCGCCTCGAGATCGATCGGCGAAAGCTTCCACTGCTTTAAAGGATTCGTTTCTCGTTCAACAAAGCGCCTCGCCTGCTCTTCCTGGCTCACCGACAAATAGAACTTAATCAACCGTATGCCGCTATTGACCAACATCTGCTCAAAAGTCGGCGCTTGCACCAGAAACTCCTCGTATTCTGCCGGCGTACAGAAACCCATAACGTTCTCTACCCCGGCACGGTTGTACCAGGAACGATCGAAGAAGACGATCTCGCCTTTCGACGGCAGATTCTTAACATAGCGCTGAAAATACCATTGACCACGCTCTTCTGTGGTGGGCTTCTCCAGCGCCACCACTCTCGCCCAGCGGGGATTAAGATGCTCCATAAAGCGCTTGATGGTACTGCCTTTGCCGGCTGCATCGCGTCCTTCGAAGACGAGGACTATACGCTGACCGGTTTCCTGCACCCAGTTGTGTAACTTGACGAGCTCAACCTGGAGCCAGAGTTTTTGTTGGTAATACTCCCGAATATCGAGACGTTCAGGGTAGGGATAAAGATGGGACGAAAAGTACTCCTGCACCATTTTGTCAGTGAGCGGCATATCTAGATCGATGGCGCGGACATTCTCAAGAGGCCCAGAAGTTTCCGCAACTTCGAGTGAATCCATAACAAAATCGAGCCAGTCTTCTCTGTTTATCTTTCCTGCTGATGTTGACATCTTTTAAGTTCACCTTGGCTCAAGCTAATCGTCGAACCGGGCAGTCTACTTAGACTCTGCCGAATCAAGCAAAATGCTTATGTTTACGGGTAGGTTGGTTTTTTTGGTACGGCGCGCCTACGGATTGACTGACTGACCGAGGAGCAAAGACTTGATCTCGCTCGCGGCTAAATCAAAATCGACGCCGCCCGATAAAATCAGTAGTTCGCAGTTCTTTAGCAGGTCGGCATAGGGCTTAACCTTCGCCTCTCCTATTCTTGCAGCCGAAACTGGTAGCATAACACCTGGAGACTTCATCACCGTTGCTACCAGCTCAGGACAACTTTCAGGTAGCGCCCGCTTTAGTCTGGGCGGCGAAGGATCATTACGGTCCCAGTTCAGAATCACAAACATCTTCATCGACGCGGTAAGCTTGAACTTGCAGCCAAAGGCCGACTCCACAAAAGCATCGTACTTTTCTTCAAGATCCCACAGCGCATCTGGACGCATTGCCTGATAGCGAACAAGGTTCTCGGGCGTCACAATATCAACTAATTCTGGTTGATTGATCACCGTGCCTGGATTTACTCGCGGGTATTTGGCGATGCCAAACATATCTAGCCCGCCGGCAGATGATGCCTGCACCACTAAACGATCATTGCTCACCAAATCGAAACCTTGTTGCAAAAGGCGCAGCGCCAAAGTCGACTTACCCTTACCTGACTGGCCCGCCATACCCAGCCCCAAACCATCGGCACAAACGCCGGAAGCATGGAACAGCTGACCCTGAGGTGCCAACAAACGGTCGAGGTGCATGTTGTTGATAAAATTAACCACTTGATTCGGGTTGTCTTCAAGCGGCCCAACACAAACGCGCCGATCGTTAATAAAAAATAGGTGCACACCCGTCTGTACTTTACGCACGACCTTGCCTTCAGCCGCGAATAACAAATGTTCTTTGATTTTGGATTTGCCGGGGTCGGGCTGTTTTATCTGCCAATCTTCAGCCGGCAGTATCTTATCTGGCGTTTCCAGCCCCTCCACTAGTTGATCCACCTTAGCCGAGTCAGCAACCAGAAAGTGTTGGTAGTAGCCTTGCAGTTCGCGTAGCAAGGTGCTGGAGTTGGTGTTGAACTGAATCACAAACCCATCAAAGTTAAGAAACAACGGCTTGTCACATGCTTGCCTGGCGGCGACAAGGCACGTTTCGATATTCATGCCTGCAATCCCTTTATCGCGTAGTCCGTGAGAAGATCAGATGCATCTAACCCGGAACTCTCATACAAGCCACGGTATGCACCAAAGGCTGATACTTCAAAAACCACTGGGCCTTGCTCCAGGGTTTCCGCAATATCGACACAGGTAAAATCCAACTCAAAAGGCTTCTGTGCTTTCTCCGCAAGCGCAATCATGTCGGCGCCGGGTTCATAAGCCGCATACTTGCCCCCCTGTCGTGTTGTCGTATGCCAGCTACTGCCATCACCTACCCTGGCATAAGCGCCAACGTACTCGCCGCCCAAAAAGACAAGCCCATAGTCAGCGCCTGAAAGGTCTAGCTTTTTTTGCAGATAAATTATTTTTTCACCACTTTGGTGCAATTTTTTCACTGCTGCTCGCGTCTCGTCGGCGTTATGGATGAGCGCCATGCCCCGGGCCTTAGTGCTATAGAGCGGCTTCAAAACCACCGAACCATGCCGTTCTACCCAGTCAATTGCAGCATTCACATCTTCAGTCATAAAAGTAGGCGGCATTGGAATGTCGTTTTCCCAAAGCCTGATCGTGCAAGAAAGGCGCGAAATCATCTGGCGTATTTTTGCCGGAGAGGAAAAAAACCGAAACCCTCGGCGTTCCAGTAATTCGAGCAGCTCCAATTGATCGAGAAGATTGCTTGAGTATTCCTTGCCCATCTTTTTCAGAATAAACCCATCAAAATCCTCAAGATCATGGTGGTGATGGTCAAAACGCCAGGTTTCTAGATCGTAGGCAATTTCGTGAAGCTCAAGCACTTCGCCACCCACGCCTTTTCGTTTCAACTGCGCACTGAGCGCTTCGGTTGACCAGGCGCCACGAATTCCGATGACGCCAATATTTAGAGCCTTACTCATACAAAAACAGCTCTTCAGTCAGTTTAAATTTCTTGAGGTCAGTATTGTGATGTTCAAGCGTGTCGAGAATGAGTTCAGCTCGGTCATATAAGACTGTAGAGAAACTCTTATCGAAAATAAATCGAGTTGAGGTAATCAAAGAACGAAACAACCCCAGCGCCAGCCGGGCGTCATACCAGGGGTCTTTTTGCCTCGACGCAAAAGTAGCGCCGCAGTTATACATAGCTCGACTGGCAGAATTCAGCCGAGATCTGACATCAGGACTAAAAATTGGAATCCGGATATTCGATACTAAAAACACGGAGACATCCTGCACATAATCCCCAAACCGCGATCGATGGACATCAACGTAATACACCTTCTTCTGCTCCATCTGCACAATAATATTATCGGCATTGAAGTCGCCATGAATGAGCGTCGTAAACGGTACTCTCAATAACCGTTCGATCTTTCGTGCTCTCTCTAGCATGTCATCTAAATGAGCGAGATCAAAGAGGGTGCTATGCACAGATTCTACGTCATCTTTCCGACGGCTGAGTTGATTGACGAAATCCGGCTTCTGACCCTTGTCGCGACGTGCCTTTCGCCATATTCGTGATGCGTTTTGCGCCAATAATTGCAGCGCCTGATCCAGGTCAGCACGGGGTTTGAGCATGATCGCCATCAGATCAGCACCGTCGATATATTCAAGCAATAAGGTAGTGTGGTCTTTACGCGTACTATTCCACAAGATTCTCGGTGTCTTACCCGGGAAGTTCTCTTGCCAGAATTTAAGCCCGACAATATCATCTCTTACTTTTTCTTTGAGTCCTTCTTTGTAGAACACAGGGGCTTTATCCGCGCGGCTCGGAATAGTAATCTTGGCCACCCGGCAACCCGATCGAGTATTCATGATGGGGGTGAACTCAATAGCATCCGTGCTGATATCAACATTTTGGCTTTCCAAGCCTCTGCGCAGGTTCTTAAATTGCACGATGCCCATCTTTTCGCCAACGTGAATATCAAAGATCGCTTCGCCAATATTTAGCAGACTATCCCCGGCGCGCTCTAGATAGCGCACGATATCCAAAAGTACCAACATATCGCTGACTTTTCTACGTTGCTGCAGGAAAGCTTTAATTTCGTTATGAGATTCTTTGTAGTACTCATCAAGGGTCTCTTCGTAGTCGCAGATCTTCTGTGCAAGATCAAGATTGTGCTCCGTGAGGGCCGGATAGATGGCGTCTATTGCTCGATAAATTACCCGGTAGTAGCGCCGTAAATTAAATTGTTCAAAATTCCTTGGGTCCTTAACGAATTCCATTTGCAGCGCGATGGATTCAAAAAAATCAGCACAACGTTCCAAATTAGAGGCGATGGTGATCACCGCACGGAAATAGTTAATCTCTCCTTCTCCCTGGCTGTGGATATTGAAGTAGCTCTTGTTCTCTAGTGTGTTCTTAAGGTTATCGACGTAATCCTCGCGAATACGGATTTTCTCAAGTTTGCTGGCGCTCGGCCGCTCGATTATTGCAAGAGAAGCTTTCGCTTGCTTTTTGACCTCCAGAATTAGAAACCTGAGGTCAGTATCAATACCTTCGTCAATGGGCACGATGAACTTCCAAACTTTAGGGTGCGGGTTTTCGCTGTATGCGCTTCGTTTAAGAGATAGACTTTTTCTTTTTCACTGGAGCCTTGGCTCTGGATTGAGTACTCACCTTTGGAGCAAGCTTGGGCTTGGGCTTGGGCTTGGCGCTGGCTTTTTTTGCTTTCTCGGCGGACTGGGCTTTCTTAATCTCTGACTTCAACACCTTGTTCGTGACTTTCGTCTTGGACTGACTTTCTTTTTTCGCTTGTTGTTGCATTTTTTTTGAGGCACTGGCGGACTTCTTGTCTTTCTTATTATCTTTCTTTTTGTCTTTCTGGGCCTTTTCTGCAGCACTTTGTTGAGTTTTTATTTGTTTTTTCTGTTCTTTTTCCGCTTTTTTTTCTGCTGATTTTGCAGATTTGGCAACTTTCTTTGAGACAACTTTCGCCGCTTTCGTAGCTTTTTCCTGAGCCCAATTGATCTCAATCGTGAGGCTACCACCAGCTCCCTGTTGGGTCGCGTCAATATGCAATTCAACGTCATCTGGTAGGGCAAAGTTGATCATCTTGTCGTTTTTGCCGAGCGAAAGCTGGCGCTGCTTCAAACCTTTACTCAGCAACGACAGATAATTGAAGACAGAGTCGAGACTTTCACGACCCTTGTAGTGAAATACTTCCGTTTTGGACATAGTCATTTAGCTCCGTTTAGACGTCACGTCGTGCCGAACAACAATCTAGCATATCAAGGAAGGGGCGCAACGGTAATGTACCCCGGATGGAAAATCTTAATATAAGGGTAGTCAGTGCTAATACCTTTAACCTTGCCATCGCTGGTAAAAACCACAGTCGCAGCACCGGGTCCATACAATCCCTCAACTTGCCGGGTATTAGAGTCAACTGAAGCATCGCATTCGAAATTCAGCATCCCCTCCCGTATAACAAGCCGTTGACCCTGAAGGATATTGCGATGGCCATGGACAATCGCATAGATGCCCGCTCTATGGAGGTGATCGACACCTGCAGCACTGAACTTGAAGTCGAAGTCCCGATACTTAGTACGGAATACGTTACCCAGAACGCCATGGTAAAGCGCAAAGGGATCAGAACGAATCACATCAGAAAACTGCTCGTTTACATACTCTGTGCCCTGCGTATAGATCATCTCGGCAACCGCATCATCCATACCGGCGTGCACGAATAGATAGGAACCTTCTCGGTGAGCCAGTTTCATTTTACTGAAGAACCAGTGATAGCGTCCGTCTGGCGCAAAGAACAATTCGCGAAATTTTTGTACCGCGGCATAAACTTTCGTCAAGTCGAGACCAAATTCCGCGACCCGTTCCTCAAACTCAACCGACTTTTCGCGAATTCTACGCAGCTCTTTCTGCAGTTTTGCCTCGGGTATCCACTTTTTCGCAGCCTCAGGAAATTCTTCATACCAGGCTTCGCCAGGATAAAGCAGCTCGCTAATAGAAGGGTCTTCTAGTAGAAGCTGTTGTTTGTGACTTCCTTGAATATATTGCTCATAGATTTCTTTCAGCAACGGCACGGTTTTTTTCCCCATGCGCACGAACAAATGGTCTAGCAAGGGGTCCTTACTTTCAGCGTAATAGATCCCCAGGTACGTGCGAATATCATGGTTGCCCGCCAGTAGTTGGATGTCAGCACCGGTGAGGTAAAGCTGGTGGATGGCCTCGAGCAAACGCAGATTATGCGGACCTTTATCAAAGCAATCACCGCCGATAATGAAGCGGGCGTGCTTGCCGGTTTCAGAAAGATGAAAATCTGTATCAGCCGACCCCGTCTTAACGATGCCTCCAGAGGCTTCTAATGAAAAGAAAAAGGCATCTGCATCGGCGTGAATGTCGCAGAAAAAATACACCGTTCGACCCGTCCAGGTCCACATCTTACCGCCGCTGTAGGCTTTAACTTGTTCTTGCCGAATATCATCCTGATCATTATCGGGGCCAATAAAGAAGCCATGGTTTCTAGGCCAGGGTTCTTCTAATTCAGGCAGAAACGAATACGGTTGTTTGCTAGCCTTCACGAATCTCATCTCCTTCACTACTGGCGCTATTATCGCCAACGGCAGTGCGTTGCTTCCATGCGCCTCCGACCATGCGCCAACCGTCATCCTCTTTTGCAACGAAGATTGGACGCGCATGATGCATGGATATTGTCGAGACGCTCTCAAGCTCGAGCAGACCCAGGTGTACGCAGGCGTGACGAATCGCCGCGCCGTGACCGACCACGATTTTCAGACGCTGCTCATTAAGTTGCCCTGCTCTCCACTGAACATGACCAGCCACCCTTTGGCCCGCCTCAAGCAATGATTCCGCACCTTGAAAGGGCAGACAGTACTGGCTATTGGATTTCCAACCTGGCGGTGGCAGCGAATATCGCGGGTCATCATCGAGTAACATCTCAATGGCCGAGACCGTCAAGTTTGCCACCGCTCCTACGCTTCGTTCCGACAAGTCTGAGAATTCCTGAACGCCAAATGGACCCACAACTTTCGATTGCACTACAGAAAATGATTCGGCCATCAGCGTCGCCGTTTGCCAGGCGCGCAGTTGCATCGAGCTATCCAAAACTGGATCAATCATAAGCCCAAGCTGCTCAGCAACTGTCACGCAGCTGACGGCTGCATCTCTGGCTTGTTGAAATCCCCGGTCAGTCAGCTGGTACGGTAGCTGCGCGCTCGGCACGCCAACCGGTTGATGGTAGTCGCCGTGACGAATCAGCGCTATGACGGACAATTTATCCATAACACTGAGTATACGCGAGGTAAGTTAAATTGTGAGTCCTTAACCGGATTAAGAGACCTTACTAGGAGACCGAATTAAGAGTCCAGATTAAGAGAATTTTCCGCACTCCGGTATTGCTCGAGCGATAACTCCTGACGTACGCTTTGACCCAATTCTCCCTGCATATCATCAACTGGAATGCCCACAGAGTCTGCGATACGAACCATTCTTTGAAAGTTTCCCGCCACACCGGCGGCATCAATCAGTACCGCTTCTCCTGCAACTTTTCGCAATGTGGTACGAGCTTGACGCAACGCATCTTCATCGCGAAGCGCCAATGCCTCGGCAAAGCTTATGAGCTCCGCGCCAAATTCAATCCCTTGCGCAGCGGCGGCTTGATCACCGGCAATGCCTTGTAGATTTATCTCTGTATTGGTAGTCGTTGCGCTCACACGGAGCATTGATGCATGAGCGCTGGTTCAGTAAAAGCATTCGTTAATGGCAGACACCCTCCCGGCCACCAGCTCAATTTGCATTCGATTAATGCTTCGACCTTCCGGCTGCGTGAAATTAGACATACCCTCAAACGAAAGATACTGAGCATTGCCGAGCGCAACCCAATCTCGAACAGCATTCGGTACGAGAGACAATGCCCGCAGGACATTAGCCGTTCTGCCTGGCTGCCATAAATCAGCTTCCAACCCGATTGTACCCTCAGGCGAAATCATGGGAACGAAGCCCGTGCCTGTCACCGCTTGCTCGGGTTGATAATGATCCGGCTCACCCGCCCCCGGTTCAGGCAATACTTCTAACGGCAATCCCATCGCCCGATGAAACTCATCAATGCTGAACATGGCGACGGCAACACCCACCAGCTCGACGTAAGCTGGCTTTGAGAGGCCTTGCTGCTCGTTGCCATCAATATAGTGCTGTGTGATGCGGGTTTGATCCATGATGATACGGTGAACGGCATCCAGTAGCAGTGGCGACAAGTCGACACTGGAATCATGCTCGCCCTTAATCGCGTATGGCGACAGCGCGGTCTTTCGGGCAGCACAAAAATCACAGTCCGTCGCTTCTCGGCTCGCTGCCGCAATCGCAATTCGCTGCGCGGAAGTAAACCAATTGCCAGGTTGGGTTAGCGTCTGCCAATAGGTTCTGTGCGCATTGCCAATATCCGCTCGAACCGAGCTATCATAATCAAAGGCCATCGCCCTGCCTCCTTGTCGTTGACTAGAATGTTGACTAGAATGTTGACTAGATTGCTGTCTACCCTGCCTTTCACTTTCCGCCAATCCCTTACGAAAAACAACGATCAAACTTCCACAATCGCGCCCCGAACCTGAACGACTCGGCTACAAAACTGGGCTGCGCTGCGGGGTGTCTGTCCATCTAACCTGGCAGAGAGATAAACCGCGTTGAAAGCATCGCCCGCACCCGTGGTATCCACCGGCCTTTCAACCACCGGCGGCTGCAGGTCCTGCGAATCAGAAAGGCGATTAGAAAGCCGAACCGGGCCAGACCCGTTCTTGATGACCAGTTCGGTATCCGAAATGAGTCGCCAGCGATCAGTCGCCTCATTCATGGTGTCTAATGACCAGAGCGCGCGGTCATCGTCCAGAGTGGTGAGCAGATAACGAGCGCTAGAAGCGACGCTAGAAATGGCAGTCTGCGCCTCCCCGAGGCTAGACCAGAGTTGCGGCCGATAGTTAGGGTCAAAGGCGATAGGAACCTGAGTAGTTGCAATAAAATCCAACAGTGCTCGCCTCGCCTCGGGTGAAAGAATCGCAAGACTAATACCTGATAAAAAGATCAAATCTGGCTGTAGCGGATCAAGTAGCTCCGCAGGGCTCTTGATATCAAACAATCTCTTTGCAGCGGAATCACCACGCCAGTACGAAAAACTGCGCTCTCCTTCAAGGGTTGTTTTAATCATATAGAGCCCTACAGTTTTGTCGGGGTTACGAATAATCTCTGCGGTCGCGAGTCCTTGCCGCGTCATCTCTTCTAGCATCTCAGTAGAGATGTCGTCATTGCCTACCGCGGTGATGTAGTCGATCTGATCCAAGGGGCGGTGACGCGCCAAATAGACAGCCGTGTTGTAGGTATCGCCAGCAAAGTCGCGCCGATATAGCCCAGATCCTTGCGGCGACAATTCGACCATACATTCTCCAACGCAAACGATACGTTTCAAGCGGATTCATCCTCAGATTTAAGACACCTGGTTAGCGCCCTTCTTACGCCTAGCTGCCTGATATCGGAAATTGCAGCCGCTAGCGCCGAATGCAAGGCGGTAGAACTTTGTAACCCCTTCGAGAAAACATTAGAAGACTTCAATAAGGCCGACACAAGACCGACGTCATTAGTACCATCGGCGAGGGCTTTCAATTTTAGGCTCAGCGGGTCTAGCAGCGGTTGTTGTTGCTGTACAAATATCATCCAGGTCGCCAGCACAAAAACCAACCGCTGAACGCATCGTCCCCTGGACAACCTTTCTTCCAGTAGAGGTAATAAGCGCTGGGGTATTTTTTGTGATCCATCCATCGCAATTTGCGCACAACGATGGCGAAGATGCGGGTTACTGAACCGCTCGAGAAGCTGATCAATATAAGGGTCTAAATCAAACCCACTGGGCGGCACCACTTCTGGTTGAATTTCAGTCCTCATCAAAGATTCAACAAATGGCCGTAAAGTAGCATCGTTCATGCAGTCAGCTACCGTCTGATGGCCTAGCAAAATACCGATATAGGCAAGGGAAGAGTGAGCGCCATTGAGCAGTCTTAGCTTCATGGTTTCAAACGACGCGATATCATCACAGAAAACCACACCGGCTTTTTCCCAGGCGGGTCGACTCGACACAAATCGATCTTCGACAACCCACTGACTGAAGGATTCAGTCAACACGCAGGCCTCATCAACCATGCCAATGCTTTGCTTTGTTGAGGTTACAGCATCAACGTCCAGAGCAGGTACGATACGATCAACCATAGAGCATGGGAAAGCGACTTGCGATTCAATGTAGGCGGCAAGATTCGAATCTATTCGATTCGCAAACGCCAACACGACATGGCGAAGTACCCTGCCATTGCCAATTAAGTTATCCAATGACAACACTGTGAAGGGACTAACTCCCATCGCCTGACGATGCTTTGCCGCAAGCACTATCCACCCGACGGCTGTGATCGGCTGGTCTGGCGCCAAAAGATCGGCCCGAATATCAGGATGTGAAAAGTCCAGTTCTCCTGCCGCATTCAGGTAATAACCTTTTTCCGTGACCGTCAGAGAGACAATATGGATACTCGGATCAGTCAATCTATCCAGCAGGCGTTCACGTCCTCCAGCCGAAATGGCAATCACTTCAGAAAGAGACCCAATCACACGGATTTCTGTCACATCCGCGGATTGACTGGTCACAGTGAAGAGGTTGTCTTGGGGCTGCAGCCTCTCTACAGCGGTTAAAGATTGCAGGCTCGCACCCACAATTCGCCAATCGCCACCATCCAGATTCATGACTGAATCCATGTAGCAGGCCAGATGAGCCTTTGCAAATTGACCGAGCCCGAGATGCACAATGCCTGGTTTAGGCTGTGATGATAGATAGCCTGGTGGCGCAACGGACGAACCTAGCTTAGAAAGATTCTGCCGGCATAATCGCTCCACTAGATATCCATTAGTCCATACGCATCTTTCACCAGATCTACAGCCAATGATTCCGCCAGCTGGCTGGCTTGATCTTCATCTAGCCGATGCTCTGTGACGAGTTCAGCAAGATGGCGGCAGTCAATTCGTCGTGCAACATCGTGACGAGCGGGGATCGATAAAAAGGCGCGAGTGTCGTCATTGAAACCGCAAGTATTGAAGAACCCCGCTGTTTCCAGCACCGCTCGCTTGTGACGCAGCATGCCTTCCACACTATCGAAGAACCACCAGGGTGGCCCTAACCTTAACGCTGGATAATGGCCGGCGAGCGGCGCAAGGTCGCGGCTGTATGCAGTTTCGTCCAGGGTAAACATAATCATCTTTAAGCCGGGTTCATTGCCAAACCGATTCAAGAGGGGTCGCAAGCCCGCAGTAAACTCTACCGAGGCTGGAAGATCGGCGCCCTTATCTCGACCAAATTGATCCATCAAAAACCGGTTATGATTACGTGCAACGCCAGAGTGAAGCTGCATCACTAAACCATCATCCAGGCTCATCCCTGCCATTTCCGTGAGAACCTGGCCCCTGAACAGGTCTGCTTCAACCGGCGACATTTCATTTTTGATCGACTTGGTGAGTAGCTGCTGGCAGGTTTTTTCATCCAGGTCAGCGGTGGTCGCAGTGGGATGCCCATGATCTGTCGCCGTGGCACCACGTTGCCTAAAATAGTCCCGCCTCTTTCGATGTGCATCAAGATAGCCCTGCCAACGGCCAGTATCTTCGCCGGTTAGGTTCGCCAATTCCTGCAAATTTTCCTCAAACCCTTCATATTCAGGATCGACGACAGCATCAGGCCGGTAGGTTGTCACAATCTTACCTGACCAGTCGGACGCGATGATTTTATCGTGATGGGCGAGATCATCCAACGCTGATTCGGTTGTCGCTAAAAACTCAATTTGAAATTGATCGAACAGCGCTCTAGGCAAATAGGCCGGATCGGTCAGCCTGGTGTCGATGATGTCGTAAATCGAAGCTGCTGAATCATGATCCAGTTGTACCTCAATACCAAACACATAATGCAAGGTGTGATCGAGCCAGAGCCGCGACGGGGTAGCTAGAAATAGATGGTAGTGATCAGCGAACAGTTGCCATATTTTTCGCGGATCCTGTTCAACTGGCTGGCCGTCCAAGCGCGGTATACCCAGATCTTCGAGTTTCACCCCCTGGCTAAACAACATGCGGAACAGATAGTGATCGGGTGTGAACAGTAAATTGGCCGGGTCTGAGAACGGTTGGTTGTCAGCGAACCAGCGGGGATCCGTATGACCATGAGGGCTGATGATGGGAAGCGTTGCTACTTCTTCATAAAGACGTCGCGCTATGTTGCGCTGGTCTTGGTTGCTGCTGAACAATCGATCTGGATGGAGGATCAGAGGTTTCATGGAACTATTCTACGTGTCTAGATGGACGGTGGGTAATCCCAATTGAAATATTCTATAATACGTCAACCGACTAGGAGCTATTCTCATGTTGCAAACCTGGCGCTGGTTTGGTCCAGACGACCCGGTTCCCCTTGACCATATTAGACAGGCGGGCGCGGAAGGTATTGTCACATCGCTACACCATATACCCACTGGCGAGGCCTGGCCCGATGCAGACATACGTCAGCGCAAACAAGAAATCGAAGGGGAGAACAATCGCAGGTCGCCTTTATATTGGCATGTCATCGAAAGCGTCAATGTTCATGACGACATCAAAGTGGCCGCAAAAGGCCATGAGGCCTATATCAACAACTACGCCGAAACATTGCGAGCGCTTGGTCGCGCGGGTATCAGAACCGTATGCTACAACTTTATGCCTCTGATCGACTGGACCCGCACAGATCTCAACATGGTGTTACCGAGCGGCGCTCGTGCTCTGGCGTTTGACGCTGACAAGTTCGCCGCTTTCGATCTATTTATTCTGAAGAGAGACAATGCCCTGGCTGACTATAGTGAAGCAGAACTTGCGCGGGCAAAGTCGCTTTTCCAGAGTATGACCGAACTCGATAAAGCGCAATTGACAGCAACCATACTCGCTGGCCTGCCTGGCGGTACGACAGGCGTGCACTCAGTAGAATCCTTCAAAGCCTCATTGGCACGCTATCAAAAAATCGGAAATGATGAACTTAGGCACAATTTGATTCAATTTTTGCGCCAAATCATACCCGCAGCAGAAGAAGCGGGTGTGCGGCTGGCGATCCATCCCGACGACCCCCCTCGGCCAATGCTGGGTATGCCCAGAGTGCTATGTACCGCAGAGGATGTCCGGAAACTTTTTTCTGCCATAGACCACCCCGCTAACGGTTTGACGCTATGCGCTGGTACATTTGGCGTTCGGGCAGACAATGATGTTGCTGCAATGGCTGAAGAGTTTGCCGAGCGAATCTATTTTTCTCATTTACGTGGCACCAAAAGAGAAGACAACCCGCTCTCGTTTCACGAGGCTGATCATCTCAATAGCGACGTCGATATGCTCGGCCTCATCCAGAACTTATTGCAAGAGGAAGCGCGTCGTCCGCCCTCGCATTGGCAACAAATTCCGATTCGACCCGATCACGGTCACCAGATTTTAGACGATTTAACAAAGGGGCGAATCAATCCTGGCTATACGGCCATCGGGCGGCTAAAAGGCCTGGCAGAGATTCGTGGTGCCATCGCTGCGATGACACGGTTCGGCGCAGTTTAGCCCTACAAAAATGCCCAGGAGCAGCGTAATGCAGTTAACAGAAATACATCGGTATCCAGTTAAGAGCATGGGCGGCGGCCTTCTCAGCAAAACGATGCTGGGCAGATGGGGCATTCCAGGAGACCGCGCCTGGGCAGTAAAAGACGAAACAAGAAACAGCATCAAGGGCGGCAAGCGATTCCCTGAATTGATGGCCATGAAAGCAAGTTTTAATTCTGAACCTGACGATACAAACCACTCGCCTCCGCTAACCATCACTTTGCCTGATGATCAGGTGGTCAACTCCACTGATGACAACATCAACCAAAGACTCAGTTTAGCCATAGGCGCACCGGTGTCCCTATGGCCATTGCTTCCAGAAACTCATCTGGAACATTATCGCCGGGAATCGATGGACCCAGATACAGATATTGAAGCCAGCCTGAGACAGGCCTTTGCTCGCACCCAGGATGAGCCGCTACCAGATCTAAGCGGGTTTCCGAAAGAAATCTTCGAGTTTGAGTCGCCACCCGGGACCTACTTTGATGCGTTCCCGCTGCTACTGATGACCACTGGCAGCATTGAGACAATGCAAAAACTTTCGAAGGCCTCGCGCTATGATCTTCGGCGGTTTCGACCTAACCTGGTGATTGAACTGCCGGGTGCCTACCCTGGAAACGAAAGCCCCGAAGATGGCTTCCCCGAAGATGGCTTCCCCGAAAACCAATGGGTCGGGCGCGAAGCAAGACTCGGCAACGCAACCCTTCGCATCGAAATGCCCTGCCCTCGCTGCATCATGACCACTCATGGATTTCGCGACCTGGCAAAAGATCCGACTGTGATGCGCGAACTGGTACAGCGCAACAACGGCAATCTCGGTGTCTATTGCAGCGTCATCGTCCCTGGCGACATTATTGTGGGCGATCAGTTAACACTGCTCTAAGGGGGTAGCCCTAAGGGTGTCCATCAAAGGGAAGTTTCGGTCAGCTTGCGCTGTTTAAAGCGATAAGCGGTTTCGACCCCCAGGCACGCCAACAAGGCTAGAATACCCAAACCGTTTAGTAGCAAATTACTATCGCTGAGTCCGAGCAAGGTAAGATCTGGTAGGGCGATTAACACACCGGCCACGACAACTATTATGCAGCAAAGGGTACTTTCAAGACGGCCAAACAACGATAAATACCCCTGTGCTCCTCCAGCAATCAGCCAGGTGCCTATTAGCACCTCAACCAGAGTTGGCAACAAGGGCTCATCACCTTGCAGCACCAGCCCTGGAGCCAACACAAAAAAGAAGGGGATTAGATAGGTCGCTATACCCAGACGCATCGCCGCAAAACCAGACTCAATAGCGCCCGCCCCCGCAATCGATGCAGCGGCAAAAGCACCCAGAGCCACAGGCGGTGTGATAAATGACAACATGCCCCAATACAAGATGAACAAGTGCACGGCAAGTGGATTCAAACCACCCTCAATCAACGCGGGCGCCAAAACAATTGCCAGGAAAATATAAGCGGCTGTTACCGTCATCCCAATCCCCAGAACGAAACTCGTGAGCGCCCCCATCAACAACAGAATTCCAATCGATCCGCCAGCAATAAACAACAACTCATTAATCAGTGTCCCGGACAGCCCGGTAACCGATAGCGCTCCAACAATCAGTCCAACGCCACATAGAATCACCAACAACTCAACGAGTAAAGTCCCGGTCGCGACCAAAAACTTTCTAAGTCTAGGCCAGTCAAATCGATGTTGAGCCGAGAACTGATTAACCGCCAATAGCGCTGCAGTAGCAGCCCAGGGTGCGAGCGCTTCGCGCTGCAAAACCAGTAACAGCCAAACTAGTAGAGCCAGCGCACCGATGTAATACCAGCCTCGCTTCAAGGTTTCCGCCAGACTCGGGATTTCTGCCTCTGCGACACCGCCCAGATCCTCTCTCGCCGCATAGGCATCTAGCTGCAGAAACAACGCGATAAAATAGAGCGCTGCCGGCACCGCGGCCGCGACCGCAACTTCGATATAAGGCACGCCGAGAAAAGTCGCCATCACAAATGCCGTGGAACCCATGACCGGCGGCAAGAGCACGCCGCCCGTCGAGGCACAGGCTTCAACTCCGGCAGCAACCTTTTTGGAAAAGCCACTCTTGATCATGGCAGGAATGGTGAGCTGACCTGTCGTCAGAACATTGGTAATAACGCTCCCGCTCATGCTTCCCATAAGGCCACTAGAAATGATCGCAACCTTGGCCGGGCCACCCCGTACCTTGCCAAACAGTGAAAAAGCAAAGTCGATAAAAAACTGACCACCACCGGTGTACTGTAGTGCAACACCAAAGACCAAAAATCCAATCACCAGATTTGCAAAGGCGCGAAAGGGCAGACCTAAAAGGCTCTCGATACTCATCGCGTGGTATGCGGCGGTCTCGCGCAACCCAATCGACATACCCGCTATCATTTCCGGCATGTGATCTGCGACTAGAGGATAGAACGAGAACACTAGAACCAAACTGAATAATGTTAACCCTGCTACGCGTCGAACAGCCTCGAGTACAAGCACCCACAGAATAAGGCTAACGGCAATTGCGTCGTCGGGTGCGACAAACTCCCAACCTTCATCGAGAATAGGTTCAGCATGTGCAAACAGCCAAAACGCAGAAAAACTACTCAGCCCTGCCAACACCAAATCTATCGGCAAACTTAAGGCGGCGCGTCGAACAAGAAAGGGATAGAGGAGCAAAGCAAACGGTAACAACAAGCCAATCAGTGCATAGTAATAATGCGTTTCTAGACCGAACCACTCGGATAGTAATGGCTGGCCTGTTAGACGAAGTTGGTCAATGCTGAAAAATGAAGCTGTGAGCGCAGCAAATACCAACCCATAACCCAGCCAGCCATCGGTTGAGCGTGTTTTAGGATATATCATCAAAACTGACTACTCCCAAACAGGATCGAAACCCTGCTGCCGCAGACGGATCGCCCGGACCTTCATCCAGGTCTCACGAAATTCATCGTCTTCTTCAATGCCGAGTGTCAACATCGCTTGCCAGGCTTCTCGCAGCACCACCTGGCGCTCCAACAGCCGATCATTATGAGCATCTTGCTCCAACCCCCAGACCCCTAAAGATCGAAAGTGATCAATAGCACCCTCATGAAAGGGCACCACCCAGTCAAACTGTTGTCGGGCAAGTGCCCACCCTTCTGCGCCCGGGTCTGCATAACGAAAAGCCTCATAGCCTTCATGAATAGCAGCCGACAAACTTCTCACCAGCTTCGGATCTTGCGACGCAAGCGTCACAAGCATCGGATAGGGATAGGTAGCACCTTCGTGAGGGTTGTCCTCACTGATTCCAGCACCACGAGTGGCCATGTGTTTCGTAAAATACGGACCGATGCTAAGCAGACGCTGCCAGCAATCTTGATCATCATGAGGAATAGGTAACCAAACTATGCCTTTGGGAGAGGCTTCGAGTTTGCGCGTTGGGCCGGAAACGGTCGTTGCATAGGCCACATCGATCTGACCATTGACCATGCCATTCCACATGGCGCTGTAGCCTGGAAAATCGATTCGCTGCACATCATCCCAACCCAGGCCACCGCAAGCGAGCTGCGCCTCCATTGACACATTAAGCGCTGGGGCACCTCGAACAAAAGGGACTCGCTTACCCCGGAGCTCTGCAACGGAATTGATGCCGGAAGCCTCAGTCACGGCAATGGCTTGATTAGAATATCCCACCGACATCATGACCAGCCGGATGGGTACCGGCCCCCAACGTGGGCTCGCAAACTGGAACGCGCCTTCCTGAGCAAAATAGGTCGCCACTCCGTTTGCTGAAAACTGGACACGGTTCACCATCAGGGGCAGCAAGCGTGACACATCATTTTTACCAGGGATAACGCGAAGCGTGACGCGATGCTGGTCTTTCAGCATCTTGGAGATACCAACGGCTTGATTGTATCCCGTTGTACCCAGATTATAGGCACTCCAGGCCATTGCCCGAGGTAACTCAAGTTCAAATGGTGCAGATTCAAAAGGAGCAATCTCACTGCTCTGCGATAACGGCGCGACCAGCAACAACCCCATCATAAACCCCAGCTTTTTCATGCAGCCACCAGATGGCAAACCGGTAATCGTACGACCACACAACATCAGCAGAATGTCTCAGTAAAAATCATGGCGCCAACTTACCCACATTGTCGTGCCGGCGCCACTCGGCCAGACTGGCGTCATCCCAATCGCCACCACCCATGGCCAACGGGGCTAGAGCCTCTCTTATCTGGCGGCAAGTGCAGCGGGGTTGTTGGGCTACGGAAATTAAAGACGAAGCCCGACTCTAGGCTCTTATTGAACGGGCTTTAGTAGAACGGGCTTTGGTAGAACGGGCCTTCGAAATACGAGCTTTGCTAGAACGAACTTAAGACAGAACAGACCTAGGCGCGACGACCTTCACTGCGGCGCTCTGCGCCTCGTCGGCCTTCGGGGTTCAAGCGCCAGCCGCCGTCACTGCGGCGCTTCGAATGACGACGATCGTTTACCCGTCTATCAGGATGCTCTAGTTTTTCTTGGGTCATTAACGCGCTATTCAAAGTTATGATTTAACAAATTTAACCAGATTGCTCGAAACCAAGCAAATACCAAAATTTCCAATCTGCTTACAAGATGATTACAAGCGTAAATATCTATGTGTTACAAAAGCTTGCAGCGATCTTTTACTAATGCAATTGAAGTAATTCTAACTTACACTAAGAACAATCGCCCCTAAACTTATGAGCTCGGGGGCTGGCGACCGGAGAATCACAAAATGTACCTTGAGTACTTTGGTTTATCCAAACCACCATTTCGCATCACGCCAGACACGCATGTGTTCTTTGAGGGCAGTGATAGAGGTCCAACACTCAACGCTTTGATCTACGCCATCGAGAATGGCGAAGGTATTATTAAGGTCGTTGGCGAAGTGGGTACCGGCAAGACCATGCTCTGCCGCATGTTGCCTACCAAGTTCCAGGGTAACGTCGATTGGGTCTATCTTGCGCATCCCAGCCTCTCACCAGACCAGATTCTGCAGGAAGCGGCGCGGGAACTAGGTCTTGATATCGGCCCGTACCCTGACAAACTTCTGGTGATGCGGCAGCTGCAAGCAACCCTACTGCAGCGCCACGCGAATAATCGCCGAGTCGTCGTACTCGTCGAAGAAGCACAGGAGATGCCACTTGAGACCCTGGAAGAGCTCCGACTGCTGAGTAACCTTGAAACCGATGAACACAAACTCTTACAAATTGTCTTATTTGGCCAACCGGAGCTTGATGAAAACCTGGCCGCTCGCAAGATTCGCCAACTACGTGAACGAATCACTCATAGCCTTTATCTCGCACCCTTGCCGCTAGGCGATATTCACGCCTATCTGAACTTTAGGATTCGCGCAGCAGGCTATCGAGGGCCGGATCTCTTTTCGGCTGACGTGGCCGCCACGATTGATAAGTATTCCCATGGCCTTATTAGACGGATTAATATTTTAGCCGACAAAGCACTGCTGACCGCGTATGCCCGCGATAGCTACAACCTGACTAGCCGCGACATCAAAGTCGCCGCTGAGGATAGCCAATACCAGCCGCGTCGGCGACGCTGGCCCTGGTCGGAAGCCATCGCTATGGTCATGCTCGTTGCCAATTTGAACCTCCTTGATGAAATTAATGCGTCGGCCTTTCAGCCTGCAGGAAACGTTTATGAAATTAGCCGTTAGACCTTTAGCTCTGGCATCAATTGTTCTGATGCTAACCGGTTGCCTAAATGCAAAAATCGAGATCCCAGCCGCTACAGATCATCTCCAGGTAACCCGTCCAGCGCCGCTAAAAACTGAGGTCAGGGATCCAGCTGGAACCATCCCTGCAGCCGTGACAGTCACAGCATCACTACCTGAACCCGGGCAGATAGAAGAAGAGTCCACGCACACCGTCATCGTTTTTCAAGTGCCCGTCAACGAGCTGTTATTTTCTCTGGCGCGAGATTCGAAGCTGAATCTAGATATTGACCCTGACATCAATAGCACCATCAGTTTGAACGCAATCGAACAGCCTCTCAGTGCTATTTTGAACCGAATTTCAGATACAGCGGGCATCCGTTTTGAAATCAACAACAATGTCCTGCGGGTCCAGCGAGATCTACCTTTCTTAAGAAGCTATGCGATTGACTACCTCAATATCTCGCGCTCGAGCATCGGTAGTGTCGCGGTTTCAACAGAAATAAGCTCGACCGGAGGGGGTGCAGGAGGCTCATCCAGTAGCTCGGGGGACGCTGGTAATAGTTCAGACACGGTCGTCAGAAACGTCAGCGAAAATTCATTCTGGCAAACCTTGGAACGTAACGTTGCGAAAATCATCAATCGCGTTAGCGACTCGGACTCAGATGAAAGCAGCAATCCAGACATCATCGTCAACAGTGAGTCAGGCACACTTGCGGTTCGTGCCACAGAAAAAGAGCATGAAGATATTGCCAAGTTTCTCGATCGAGTCCAACTCAGCAGCCAACGCCAGGTGCTAATTGAAGCGACCATCGCAGAGGTCAATCTAAGCGATAGCTATCAAGCTGGTATCGACTGGAACCTGATCAGCCCAAGTGGAACCAGTAGTGTAGAAATCAGCCAGGCTCTGACCGATGTCACACTGGCTTCACCACCCACTTTTAACTTATCTGTCGCCGACCTAAACATAGGCGGAGGCAATCAATTACAAGCAACCTTAAGGGCGCTTGAGACATTCGGTGATGTGAGCGTCATGTCTAGCCCCAAAGTGATGGCGATGAACAATCAAACAGCGCTGCTCAAGGTTGTCGACAACCTTATTTATTTTACGGTTGAGGTCAACATTGACACAGGCTCCGGTGTTGTCGGTGGCTCATTAACCACTTTTGAAACCGAGGTTAATACGGTACCGGTTGGCTTTGTCATGAGCGTTACGCCTTTTATCGACGAATATGGCAGCGTCACACTGAACGTCAGACCGACTATTTCGAGAGTCATCAGTTTCGTTCAGGATCCGAACCCAGCCCTCGCAGACGCCAATGTTGTTAGCCAGATCCCAGTCATCCAAGTTCGGGAAGTCGAGTCGATTCTACGGGTCGATAGTGGTGAAATCGCAGTCATCGGTGGCCTGATGCAAGACGAGGTTAAACGCAACAACCGGGGTGTTCCGGTGTTAAGCCGATTACCTGGCATTGGCAAGGCTTTCCAATATGACAACAACGTCACAAACAAAACTGAACTTGTTATTTTCTTGAAGCCCACCGTGATTGAGCGACGTGCCCTTGCGACTCGATTCTCTGATAACCCATCGGCCCTCTCTCGCGAGCTGATTCAATGAGTCTATTACTCGAGGCTCTGAAGAAAGCCGCTCTGGAAAAGCAGAGTCGCATTGAGCTGTCGCCTGCATCTCTAAAGTCACCGTCAGCGGCACCGTCAGCGGTACCCCCAGCGGCACCCGCTGCTGATACTGCAGATGAAGCCATCCGAGAGGTTGTCAATCAGACCGCAAAGCAACCCAAGCAGCAAGCGAACCCGTCCGGGCAGCCTTGCCGGAGATCACTGCGGAAGAAGTCGCGCCTGCTGAGATAGCACTACCAAAACACAAAACTGAAACTGCAAGCAAAGAGAGCCTCGGCTTTAACGACACCCTTGATCAAGAAGATGAAGTTGAGCCCGTCGAGGAAGACCAGAGTCTCACAACTGACTGGGACGAAATGGAGGAGCTGGATTTAGATGGAGAAGAGGTCAAAAATTTCGACTTTGAACCCACAAGCAGTGAGTCAGAGCTAGAGCTAGAGTCTGTAAAACTTACCTTAGAAGAAACAGAACACGGCGTCCCAGAAGCCAGGCATCAACAAGAGGCCTTACAGCAAATACAGAAAAACGAGAGAGACGAAAAGGCAAGAGAGCTCGCCGAGATCAACAAGCAAAAGGTCAGTAACGCTTCAAAGCAACAGGAAAAACGCAACCGCCAGTCCCTCGACCAACTCATCGCTAGCGGCAAGGCGGTCGCACGACGTTCAAAACGCCGCTCTGCATTTCTATATGCCATGTTAGTGATGACGGCGCTAGGTGGCATCCTTTCCTATTATTTCTATCTGTTGGCCAATAGCGGAATAGCAGAACTACAACAACCTCAAGTCACCGAATCTAGTATCGATATCGCTGAAATAATACAAGCAACAGAACTGGAGGCTCAGGCAGTCGCGGAGGTTTTAGGTACTACCGAACAGGCACTCGATACGACTGAAAATGCCGCCTTACAGGGCCGAATCGACAAGAATGGTCAAACTGATAATGCCATGGCAATGGCGACTCGATCGGAACCCCAGGCAATAAACGAAGCAGTTCTCCAAGACGGGCAATACAGTGTTGCCACCCAGCGCGGTGATTCACCGCCCTCAGTAACAGACTATTTGAACCCATTGATTTTGACGGACGCTAAAACCTCACAACCTTCCAATATGGCCAAGCGAGTGATTATTCATCATCCGCAATCCTCTCGTGGTTTAAGTGAGATTCTGCAGAGTGCCTACAGTGCCCTGCAACAGCGCCAGCTGCAAAAAGCAACAACATTATATGATCAAGCACTCGCTTTGGATCCCAATCAGAGAGACGCACTACTCGGCGCAGCCGCGACCGCGACCGCGCTCGGAAGATTTGATGACGCGGCCACCTACTACCAAAGACGACTCAATGCGGACCCAAAAGATAGCTTTGCCCGAGCCGGTTTACTGGCGCTGATGAATGATGGCAAAAGTCGCGCTGTAGTTCAGCGTGAGGTGGCCACTCTGCTTGCGCAGAATCCAAAATCTTCCCACTTACATTTTCTTAAGGGGGTTGGCTTTGCTTCCGAAGGGAGATGGAATCAGGCACAAAGTGCTTTCTATGAAGCCTATAGCCTGGACAACAATAACCCTGACTACGCCTTCAATCTTGCGGTTTCTCTCGATCACCTTCGTCAACCACCGCTCGCTCGCGTCTACTACGAACGCGCCCTTGACCTGGCGAAGACACGCACGACTAATTTCGACGATACTGCAATCCAACAACGCTTGCTGGAGCTGTCACAGCCATGAGCTTTCTATTATGAGTACAGCCGCAGAGAAACCCAAAATTCGTTTGGGTGATCGTCTTGTCCAGATGGGACTGATTTCTCTGGACCAGGTCACCATTGCCCTAATCGAGCAAAAAAAGACCGGCAAGATGATCGGCCAGGCGCTCATTGACCTGGGGTTTATCTCTGACAATGACATGCGCGAGGTACTAGGCGAAACCCTCGGCCGCGGCAGTATCGATCTCAGCAGCATGTTGCCGGATGCCGACGCGGTAGGCTTGATCTCAAAACAGCTCGCACAACGCCACAATGTGGTACCCGTTAACTACAATGAAGCCAGCAAGAGTCTTATGCTGGCGATGACCGATATTTATGACGTCATGGTGCTAGATCGCATCAACGCTAATATTCCCGCTGACATCACATTAGTACCCGTACTGGCATCTGAATCAGATATTAGCCGGGCACTCGATCAGTTCTATGGCTACGAAATGTCAGTGGATGGCATTCTAAAAGAAGTTGAAACCGGCATTATCGACTACGACAGCTTCGATGATAGCGCAGATGAATACAGCCAGCCGATTGTCCGACTGGTAGATGCACTGTTGTCCGACGCGGTAAAACGAGAAGCATCAGACATACATTTCGAACCGGAAGCCAGTTTCTTGCGGCTACGCTATCGAATCGACGGCGTCTTAATGCAGATTCGTAGCCTACACAAAGACTATTGGTCAGCACTTTCTGTGCGCTTGAAGGTAATGGCAGGGTTAAATATCGCTGAAAACCGCGTCCCCCAGGATGGCAGAATCTCGCTTCGAGTCGGCGGCCGAATCGTGGATTTCCGTGTTTCTGTATTACCGACTATGGATGGAGAGAATATTGTTTTACGGGTGCTCGACCGTGCCCAGGGTTTAGTAGAACTCGATGCCTTTGGACTTCCGTTAGAAACACTCACACAACTCAAACTACTGATGAGTCGACCGGAAGGTATCATTCTGGTGACCGGCCCAACCGGTAGCGGTAAGACCACCACACTGTACTCGATGTTGAACTACCTGAACTCCATCGAAGTCAACATTATGACCCTTGAAGATCCGGTCGAATATCCGATCGACATGATTCGCCAGACCTCTATCAATGAAGTGTCAAAAATGGACTTCGCGAGCGGTATTCGATCAATTATGCGTCAGGACCCGGACATCATCCTTGTCGGTGAGATTCGGGATAAGCCCACTGCTGAGATGGCCTTTCGTGCGGCTATGACTGGACACCGGGTATTCACGACATTGCATACAAATTCCGCTATCGGCGCAATTCCGCGCCTTGTCGATATCGGTGTGCCGCAAGACATCCTGTCTGGAAATATTATCGGCATCATCGGCCAGCGCTTGATTCGACTGTTATGCGAGCACTGTAAGCACGCCAGAGTCTCAGAAGAGTTTGAACAGATTATTCTCGGCATCGAGGATGTCATCGAACTTTACAGCCCCGTTGGCTGCAAGCACTGCGCGAATATCGGTTACCGGGGTCGAACTCTGGTGATGGAAGTATTGGCGTTGAATGAAGAATTGGACGAGATGATCTCAACCAAAGTCACCATGCAGCAATTACGCAAGCACGCTAAACAAAACGACTTTAAGACGATGTCTGAAGATGGCTTAAGATTAGTCAAACAGGGCCGTACGACCATAGAAGAACTCAGTCGTGTCGTCGATCTAACAGCGGGCCTGAGCTGATGGCTGAGTATAGCTATAAAGCAATCGATGGCTACGGCAAGATTCACACCGGCGTTCTGCAAGCCAAAAATGATATCGACGTCGAATCTCGTTTGGAGAATCAGGGCTTCGATCTGATTAGCTGCAAACCGTTTCAACGTAGACGCTTACGAATCGGCCGAGAGTCAATTCCTCGCCGAGAATTGATCAATATGGTGTTCCATCTGGAGCAACTGGTTGCCTCGGGTGTGCCACTGCTCTCCGGCCTAACTGATCTCCGGGACAGCGTAACGAACCCCTACTTTCGAGATACCCTTGCCGGGGTTGTAGAAGCCATCGAGGGAGGCAGCAATTTCTCCACCGCGTTGAAGTTATTCCCTCATGATTTCGACGAGGTATTTATAGCTCTTATCGCCGTTGGTGAAGAATCAGGTGAACTGCCAAAGGTCCTAAAACAAATGGGTGAGACCATGCGTAAAGCTGATGAACTGATGGCCAATGCTAAGCGCGTCATGACCTATCCCATTATCGTCGGCATCATCATATTTTCTGTCACGACTTTTTTATTACTCTATCTCGTACCGAAAATTATCCCCTTTGTTTCCCAGTTAGGTGGAGAAATCCCACTACACACGAAAGCACTGATTGCCACATCGGCGTTCTTTGCTGACTACTGGTGGCTCGTTGCATCCGTACCTCTTGGGGTGACCATACTCCTCCGATTTGCAGCCAAGACCCGCCCAGAACTACGCTATGCCATCGACGGGCTAAAGCTCAAGATTCCACTCTTTGGCGCAATGGCACTCAAAATTCGATTGTCACGGTTCGCCACCTATATGGCGCTGCTATACAGCTCCGGTGTGACCGTGCTCCGTTCGCTCGAAATCTGCGAGGCGCTCATCGACAACGCATATCTGGAGAGGGCCATGAGAGATGCTCGCATGGCCATTAGCGAAGGTGGCGGTATCAGTGAAAGCTTTGTTCGCGTTCAATTGTTTCCTCCGCTCGTGATTCGCATGCTCAAGGTTGGTGAAACCACTGGTAATTTGGACGAGTCGATGCTGAACGTCAGTTACTTTTACGATCGCGAAATTCAAGAGACAATCGAGGCCATTGAGCCTGCAATTAGTCCGATCATGACCGTTGTAATGGGCACCCTACTGGGCTGGATCATGCTCTCTGTATTGGGTCCAGTTTGGAGCGCCGCGACAGGTATTAGCTGATGGAACGAATATTCTACTTTTCTGGCTACAGAATGGCCGTCTTCGACTGGGATGAGAAGACGTTGATCAATTCTCGTGATTTCCTACCCAACACTGACGGGTTTGCAGATTTCGAGTATCTCCTGCAGCAATCTATCAAGATGCCAGCAAGACTATTGGTCGACATGATTGAAGAAGACTTTCGACGCGAGTCCATACCCCACGTCAACATGTTCGATCGCCGCAATCTAATCAAGCGCTTGATAGACAAACACTATCGCGACGAGCCCTATGTTCATGCCAAAGTACTAGATCGCAGCAAACTCGGTCGTAAGGACGATCGGGTCATCTTGTCGGCCCTAACCAACACCGCTTTGCTCGCGCCCTGGCTCGAAAGAATTGATAAATACAACGCCAGGCTCGCCGGTATTTGGTCTATACCGCTTTTAACGGACAAACTATTGCGATCTGTCGTTAACGAGGACAAGCATGCGTTAATCGTTTCTCGGCAGGTTCGAAGCGCCCTGAGAAACAGCTATTTTCGAGATGGCAAACTGTTGCTTTCCCGGCAAGCGAAATTTGATAAGGATATGTGGGACAAGGATGATTTCGAAGGGGTCATCGCCAATCTCGAACGCGGCACAATCGAAATTTATAACTTCTTACTCAATCAACGCATCATGGAACCGACTGACTATCTGAACGTGTACTGCATCCTCCAAGAAGAGCAGATGGATGAAGCCAGGCAGCTTGTTAACAACACACCAGAGGTGCACTACACATTCTTTAGCATTGAACGATTGTTTGCCAACTTTGGCATACAGGGCTGTGAACAGCACGGCGCGGCAGCACTGTTCTCGTATCTTTGTACTCGCACCAACCCCATCTCCGACCATTATGGAACTGAAGAACAGAAGTCGACCTATTATCAATACCTGGTAGACAAGGTGATCACTCAAGCCACAGAAATAGGTAGCCTGGTTTGTATTACTGCAGCGGTTATTCTTGCCCTCAATAGCCTCAAGCTCGATCAGCAGCAAGAAATATTGAGTCTCCAAACCAGCACATTACAAAGTGAGTACAACGAAAACTACAGCACCATGGCCACCCAGTTAGAATCTGCTGCAGCCGTGCAATCTGCCGTCGAACTGATCGGTCAACTGGAAAGTGGTGCCGCCCAAGCGCCGCACCGTTTCTTTTCTAGTCTGGGTAGCGTGTTCAGCCAAGCAGAGTTTGCAAACATAACGCTCGAAGACCTCGGATGGCACAAGTATCCCAGCACGGAACTCGTCCAACTGATTATCAGCCACAAACTCAGATTGGCTGAACTGAGCGATCCATTTCTGCGAGAGACATTAATGGAGGAATATTACGAACAGATGCAAACAGAATCAGCACCTAAGCTGCAGGCCACCTTTTCTCTGCAGGGACGCATTGCAACTGAAGGCTATTCTTACAGGTCAACAATCGATGCCATGGAAAATTTTGTGAGCGCACTTGAGCGATTACCGGGCGTCGAAATGGTGCTCCTAATCGAAACTGCCGTCGATGTTCGAGACTCTGCACGATTCACCGGCCAAGTGAGTCAAGACGAAACTGGGCTCGCTACTGACACGGACAAGTTTGAAATTTTGGTTATATTGGAGCCACCCACAAATGCGTGAGTTGATCGATCAGATTGTCTGGCGAGACCATATCCTGACGCTTACTCAGCTAGGTGGCTCAATCCTGCTGCTGGTTTTTGCGCTATTTTACTATTTCGACGAAAAGGAACAACTTAACTACGCTCGAGCCGATCTCGATGCGCAGATTTACGCCAATGACGATGCAGAAGCTTCCAGCTACATCCTGCGGGAATTTCTCGGCGATTATCGGGCGCTCCAGATTCGTGGCTATGTTGGCGCGCCAAAACGTCTTCAGTGGATAGAGGCACTACGGAAAATCGGTGAAGACAAGGGCATTCCTGACATCGAATTTACCCTTGAGGGCAGCGAGCTAATCCAACAGAACGTGGACCCCTATTGGCATCCAGAGGTGCCTATTCGCGCCACCAACATGAAGATAACCATGTATCTTAGCCACGAGGGTGATCTATACCAGATTCTTCAAGGGCTACAGGATCAGGCGCCGGGACTGTTTAATGTCCAAAGTTGCAACTTACGGTGGCTCAAGGACCTCAACGAAGATATTGCCCTGACCCGGTTACGCGGTAGTTGTGATTTACGTTGGTACACGGTAAGCGACGTGACCGAAAGCTGGCAGGATGTATCGCTATGAAGATACTCATTAGCTTGATGGCTTTCGTTTTCAGCGCACCATCGGTGAGTGCTGAAGAATTTGGCAGGCTATTCACCAGTCCACAGGAGCGACGTCTGTTGGATAGTCTGCGGCAGAACCAGCCTAATGCAGCACTCGAACCTGAACTTATAGCCGAACAGCCAACGCAAAACAGCAGTGATGTGCTGCCCACCCAACTCAGATTTTCTGGCTTCGTTAAACGTTCAGACGGACAGTACGTGGTGTGGGTCAATGGCATCAGCGCACTTTCGGGAGCCAACTTACCTGTCGACCGGGTAGGTTTTTCCAAAGGCTCCAATAAAGTTATACTCGAAACCAACCTCTACCGCGCCAGAATGGAACCAGGACAGGTCTGGTCACTCGAAGACAACTCAGTGACCGAAGGTTACCTTACCAATCGTAAGCCGAAGCTTTGATCAACCGCGAATATGAAGCCAGCCGCTATCTCGCATCGCCTTCCCTATAACCCTCGATACAATCGTCGACATAACGATAGCGGCGCCGCTATCTTGATTTTCATCACGATAATTCTGCTTGCAACGACAACGTTGCTGGTCGCAGAACTTTCTGTGAATGATCGCCATCACCTCCGAACTACCGATTCTGCTAACGCTTTAGGTAAGGCGCGACAAGCGCTCATGGGCTATGCCCTAAGGCAAGCGACACCAGGCATTCTACCTTGCCCAGATACGACGGGAGATGGCATTCAGAATGCGGCGGGGGCAAATTGCCAACAACAACTAGGGTTGCTACCCACCCGTACGCTCAATTTACCGGAGTCGACCGACGGCACAGGAGCAAAACTATGGTACGCCGTCAGCCTCAACTACGTTAGCCTTGCACCCGCATTGAAAAATAGCGCCATCACCACCACCATGGTGCTCGACAATAGGCCAGTGGCCGCGGTCGTCATTGCCCCTGGAACCCCAATCAATGCGCAGGGACGTCGACAGTTGGTGATCTCCGACTTCCTTGAAGGTGTGAATGCGGACGCGAACCTTGACGACTACCAGAGCACAATTTCGGAGATTCAAAATGATCGAGTACTTGGCCTTGATGTCGGTCACTACTGGTCAACCATCGAAAAGCGCGTGCTAGCGGAAGCAAGCCAATTACTCAATCAATACCGTATCGCTTGCAGTGAATACCCCTGGGCTGCAAATTTCGGTGGTCCTTACTCTAGCGTCGCGAGCCAGCAAAATGGCGCCCTGCCACTTAACAGCGCATTGCCCAACGAATGGGGTAGCGCTTGCGCAACTGGATCAGCCCCAATCCCCGCGACGTTTCTGGTGAATCACTGGCGCGATCAGCTGTATTACGCGATGTGCACATCTGGTGCCGGTAGTTGTCTGACAGTGCTAGGGAGCGCTGATTCACCGGCCGCTGGTATACTCATCGCACCAGGCACAGTTTTGCCGACGCAATCCCGACCTAGCAGTGATCCAGCAGACCACTTTGAAAGCGAAAATAGTAGCTTGCCCCAGGACCAATATCGTCAAAGGACACCGATCAATCACTCGAGTACTTACAATGACACGACTACCGGTCTCTAGAACCCATGTGCTGCCCAAGCGCTTGGCCGGATTTAACCTGATTGAAATGGCGATCGTTCTGGTCATCCTAGGCGTGCTCCTGGGTGGACTAATTACTCCGTTCTCTAGCCAACTGGAAGCGAGTAAAAGGCGTGGTGCTGATAACCTCATCAACGATATACATGACGCGCTTCTGGGTTTCGCGGCGACCAACGGTCGCATGCCCTGCCCCGCAACCGCAGCCACCAACGGTCTTTCAGCACCCAACACCGCTACAACGGCCTGCACCACCAACCATGGCTTCGTGCCTGCTCGCAGCCTGGGCCTGAATGGCAGCGTTGATGGTAATAGCCTGCTGTTGGATCCATGGTTGAACCCGATTCGATATAGCGTCACAAGTGCCGGCACTGGCGCCTATACCAACGACATTACTTTAACCCTGACGCCTGATTTTCGAATTTGTCAGCAGTCTGCCTGCACAGGAATACTGGCCGATAACGTCGTGGCGGTGGTATTTTCCGTCGGCGAAGATGGCACGACGACGACCTCAGCAGACCAGCTGGAAAATATAGACGGGGATACAACCTTTGTAAACCGCACCTTTTCAGAGCTAAGCGGCGCTGAATTTGATGACCATATGCAATGGCTCTCCCCTGCAACACTTACCTACCAGCTCGTGCGTGCTGGTCAACTGGACTAGAGCGGCAGATCACTTACAAACTCAGGCTGGTCAACACAGGCTTATCGGTTTAGTCTATAAATAATAAAAAGGTAAGTTAACAATACTGCCGTACTGAACTATGAGAAGGATATCGGACATATGTTGAAGAACACTCAACGACAGAGAGGTTTTACCCTCGTCGAAATCGCCGTAGTGCTGGTCATTATCGGCCTATTACTCGGCGCAATTCTGCAAGGTACCGAGCTGATCGACAACTCACGAATTAAGAAAGCGAGTTCAGACATTAGCTCTATTAGTGCTGCATTCCTTTCCTATCAAGACCGATACAAACGTCTGCCAGGGGACGATGGTCCCGACCTCACCACTTTGACTGATCGAGGCGGTGACTGGGCGGGTGTCACACAGTCCGGCGGCAACAATGGTGTACTGACAGCAAACCTCAACAATACCTGGAACGGTGGTGGGGAGCACGACAATATCTGGCAGCACCTTCGCGCTGCGGGCTATATCACCGGCAACCCGGCTGATGAGGGTGCGGTTGCTCTGCCTAAAAATGCCTGGGGCGGATTGATGGGGATCACCGTGCAAGCTATGGGCGGCGGACTTAATGGGACAAAAATCTGCATGAGCCAGGTACCTGGCAAGGCAGCTGCCGCACTAGATCTTCAACTAGATGATGGCCTCGGCAATTCAGGCGGACTTCGCGCAACATTAGGCGCCACGAACGGTACGAATACCAACCCGACCAACGTTGCGTTGGTAGCACCCTACAACGAAAGCAACGTTTACACGCTCTGTAAGAAGATGTAAGCCATTGATCTATACGTCATTGGTCTAAAAATTAATGGTTTAAATGATCTAGAGACAAGAAGGCCGCGAATATCGTGGCCTTTTTTGTTTATAAGTCGCTTTGTCCCTCAGTGATGCCCGCTCTATTAGCACCGCCGCCTTTAAGGTCGCTGCTAGTTACGGCGCTGTGCTTCACGACGTGACTGCTTGCGCTGCTCAAACGGCACAATGATACTTTCCTGGCGCCGCTCGACCTCACGACGCTCATCTTCTCGTCGTTCTGAATTCTTGCGATGATCATTAACGGACTCCAATTCGTCCAGAGGCGTAATGACCAGTCGCGCATCACCCGCTACGACGACTGCCGTGCGCTGGTGAATTGTCACCGAGTCATCCTTGATATTCTGACTACCGACCAACGTACCATTAGAGCTGGTGTCTTTTAGGCACAGCACACCATTCGACATAAATAGCTCGCAGTGATGGCGAGAGACATGTCCATTAGGAATGGTGATGTCGCAGTCTCGCTCGCGACCAATCTGCAGGGGTAGGCTGCTTTCGGTGACGGTGAAGTTAACACCGCTCTCTAGCTCGATTCGGGCAATGCGTCTTTCGGGCTGGCGAACAGCCTTAACTTGAGTCTTGTCAGCTGTATAGGTCGTGCTTGAAAACATATTCTGGTTCCGTTGACGGATACGATCAACCCTTTTTAACAGGGGGCTTCACTAAATCCTCATACTCCCAATAATAGGCCTCTTAAAGAAGGAGTTTATGACGTGGTTCACACTTTCAACAATTTGTGCTCAATAAAAGCGAACAAAAGTAATAAAAATGTCATTTTTGATACGAACGCACTGTTAACAGGCTCGCTGAGCTATGCCAAAATTGACACTCTGCTTTTCATGATGAATCAAAGATGACTGAAGAATTGAACGACCTGACCGCCGAAGAACGCCGCGTTATTATCGGTAAGGGAACTGAAATGCCTTTTTCCGGTAAGTATGACGAATTCTTTGAAACAGGCCACTATGCATGTCGGCAATGCGATGCACCTCTGTACAGCTCAGAGCATAAGTTCCATTCTCACTGCGGTTGGCCAAGTTTCGACGACGAAATCGAAGGCGCCGTTAGGCAGGAGCGAGACGCCGATGGGATCCGCATCGAAATCCTCTGCGCCAATTGTGACGGGCATCTAGGCCACGTATTTGAAGGCGAAGGGCTTACGGCAAAGAACATCCGCCACTGTGTGAATTCTGTCTCGATGAAGTTTGTACCACCTTCAAGCTAAGGACTTGTCCTTTGCCGCAGTGAAATATTCGTCCATATCCCACTCAGGCCACCGCGCCTGACTCAGCTTGAGTGTACGCACCGTCCAATAGTTGTCACCCGGTAGTGGTATCCCAAGACACTCGAGTTGGGCCGGCGTCGCGTGCGCAAATATCATCTCCCAGGGGCGGTCAGCGCGGTGTTGCCAGACCTGATAACCGATCAAGTCATTACCCGCCGCCTTAAATCCCAGGGTCATCGTAAATCGATGGCCGCCTGGTTCGGTGAGGTTGGTACCACGATGGAAAGTATCTATCCCATGAGCAACAACTGTTCCGGCAGGTGCCGCCGCGGAGCGTTGCACCGCTAGCAAATGTTGCTGTTCTTCTTCCTTCGCGCTCACCGCTCCATCACGCAGAACGCGATCTGCATCCGGCTTAGTGACATAGTGCAGCGCGCCGTGCGCATCAGTCACATTCGTCAGATAAATAATTAGGTCTACTGACCGGGCACTCCGATCATCGGAGGGAATGACCAGGGTGTGATTGCCAAAGTCGCAGTGGAATATCTGGTCGTAATCAGCCTCACCGGTGTACTTTGCCCAGGTGTGACTTTGGTACAAATGGACGCGATCTACGCCCAACAATTTCTTCGCTAGGTCAATCAACTGCGGATGTAGAGAGAGCATATTCAGTTCTACAGAACCCTGATAAGGAAACTCGTTGATGTTTTTAAACTGATCCGGCCTCATCTCACCAATACTATCGCCTTCCTTCAGATTCAATACCTGCTGCCTGGCCTCTCCCGGCAAGCCATAGATACGCTCATACTCCTCTCGAATGGACAGGTACTCATCAGGCGTAAAAAAGTTCTCCATGATGGCAAACCCTTCCGTTCGCCAATCCTCAATGTTCTGTTCGCTGAACCTTTCCATACTCCCCCCTCAAACTTTGCCGGCGAATCATGCCATAAACCGCAACCGAACCGCATTCGAGACGACAGTGACGGAAAAGGTTGCAGGAAGACCAGGGTAAGGCTGGCTGACAGCCCTGAGCGAATAAACAGCCCTGAGCGAGCAGACAGCCCTGAGCAAATAAACAGCCCTGAGCGAATAAACAGCCCTGAGCGAGCAGACAGCCCTGAGCGAAGAGACTAAACGGCAAACGGTGGCAACGGACAATCAATCGCATCGGCAAAACAGCGCACCAGTTCGACTTCTACGGTTCTAATCTGCTCGTCTGCCGAAATCACTGCGACGAAGGCTTTGAGGATTCGAGGTTTCTGCAATGGCTTAAGATTGGCCAAGCGACGCACCGCCTCTTCAAGTCGGGGAATTGAAATATCACTCTTCGGTTGCAGCGCGACGGGAAAATTCAGTAGTGCTTGCCCGGCGGCAAAAGAATCTTCTGCTGAGGTCATTCTGTTTTGATCACTATAAGCAAGCACAGATAACAGGTAGCTGACTTCCGCTTTGACAGCAGTGCTTGTCAAAGCCTTTGCAGGAAAGCGAACCGCCTCAAAAGCTTCACGAAGATGGTGAGTGAGATAGTAACCGAGCGCCCAGTCACTGAGATTGATTGGCTGACTCACTTTTTGCATATCACTCAAATTGGCCATGAGCCGCCGATACTCAGATTCGCTGAGCTGCCGGAGTACTGGGAGCGCCATTTCTAACAGAGGCAAGCGAATAGCATCGGATATTTCAGGCGATTGATCGATCAACTCTCTGAGCCTACTACGCACAAACAAATCAGCACTGCTTTGCAAAACCTCAAGCTGAGCCGCCCGACGCTTCGGATCGTTATTAAGAAACATCAGATAAACCACAGCTCGAACAGAATAGGGTTCACGAACCGCTGCCTTAATCAGCGCCGGTATCTGAGCTATCAAACCTCTCGCAACTGCCATCTCCCCCAACCCGGGATTGCCAACGGTGGCTGTCAGAGCCTCAGGACTCAGCCTGCCCATAAAACCCTGCACACCCGCCAGTTGATCACCGCCGCTATCGGCAGGAACGTCCTTGACTGGCAGTTTGAATAGGAACTCTCCGCTCCAGGTAGGGTCGACCCGGCGTATTCTTTCTTCCAGTGGCGGGTGGGTCGCCAACATATCAATAAAGGCGCGACGAAAGCCGCTCGAAAAATATAAGTGGCTGAACTCTTCAGCACCTGCATGGTGAATGTTAGAGCCTGCCACATGACCGCCAATTCTTTTTAGAGCACCGGCAATACCGTCTGGGTTACGAGTGAATTGGACTGCTGATGCATCCGCCAGAAACTCCCGCTGACGGCTGACAGCAGCCTTGATCAAGTCACCAAAGAACTTTCCCAGGTAACCGATACAAAAAAGACTCAAGCCTAAGAACATCACCGGAAAAGCCGAGGAGGTTCGGCGCGCAACGCCTGGCTTCGCTTCGAGCATCACGCGGCCGACAATCGCTAACATTAAGAGCCCATGCAACACGCCAACCAAGCGAATATTGAGCCGCATATCGCCGTTGAGGATGTGACTGAATTCATGAGCCACAACACCCTGTAATTGGTCTCGCGTCAGATTCAGTATCGCTCCCTGGGTTATCCCCAAGATGGCATCGCCAGATCCGTATCCAGCGGCAAACGCATTAATACCATCCTCGTGAATGAGATAAACAGGCGGTACCGGCAAGCCCGATGCAATGGCCATTTCTTCGACGACATTGATCAGCCTGCGTTCGTAATCGTTCGCGCCGCCATTGACGACAAGATGTCCACCCAGGGCCGCGGCAATGGCCTCACCACCGCGTTTTAGAGAATAGATTCGATACAGACTGCCAAGCAAAACCAGAATGACGACACCTGCCGCAATTTCCAAAGCCAAGACCCGGTCGAATTGAAATGTACCCAATGATTGAAACTTGAGAATTAGATAGATGGTTAGATTGGCCAACACGATGACGCTGGCAATCGCCATGAGAAACAACAACATCAATAACCGGCTGCTGCGCTGCGCTGCTGCTTGTGACTCGAAAAAGTCCACGCCTAGAAGGCGACTTTAGGTGCCGTTATAATCTCAGCGCTATCGGCAAACTCCAGCAAACTTGCGTCTCTAGGGTGACCAAACCAGCCCGCCACTATTTTTTGTGGAAATGACTGGCGGTATATATTGAAACTCATGACCTGGTCATTGAATGCCTGGCGAGCAAAAGCAACCTTGTTCTCTGTACTCGTCAACTCTTCATTCAGCTGTCGCATATTGGCATCAGCTTTAAGTTCTGGATAGGCTTCTACTGCAACATTGAATTTGGCAAGCGCACCACCAAGCGCCTTCTCACCAGACACGAGCTCAGAAGCCGCGCTCGCTTGACCAGGCTCTCGTGCAGCTTTGGATAGGCCAGCGGCCGCCATATTTCTCGCTTCTATAACCGCTTCAAGTGTTTCACGCTCATGGCTCAGATAGGCTCTAGCTGATTCGACCAGGTTTGGAATCAAATCGTAGCGGCGTTTTAACTGCACCTCAATTTGCGCGAATCCATTTTGAAAACGATTCTTGAGCTGAACGAGCTGGTTATAAATGGCTATGGCCCAGACAGCAGCGCCAATAATAACGACCCAGGTAATAATACCACTGACTTCCATTTGCCTTACCTTGAAAGGTTGAGAAGCTCAACTACAGCATTTTTTTTGGGTGATCACAATCTCAGGCGACAATCTCACGGGCAAAACAGACGAGAAGGACCTTACTCGCAAAACCTTCCGCGAGAAACCGTCCGCGAGCAACAAAGAAACCCCGCCGAAGCGAGGTCTCAGATGAGGATGATGGCCGGGAAAGTCACTCGCCGCCCTAGGGCTAAACGTGCATCAACCTGGTCCATCCTACCGGCTTACTTCGATGCTTACACACCTTGGCGGGCCGGTTTGAGCCATCGGGCTAAGGCTTCCGCCTCAGCTCGCTGGACTCTGACGTCTTCCCCTCTTGCTGACTTGCCAACTACCGAACCTAAGTCCTGTCGTCAGCGCATCGAACCTTCGGTTCGTTCGCCTGGCTGTCTCACTGACCAATCTATGGGTAAACCCAAGATTGACAGTTCAGCAGCCGATCGCTCAAGCTATTATTTACCGACGCTTTGCATGCGTCCCCACCGGTCAGGTCGATCGCCTCAACCGATGAATCAGACTCTGAACACGCTTTTCCTTCCGGTTGGCGCTGCTTCCGAAGAAGCGTTCTTAGCCCTTAAGCCGCCGTTTGCCCTGGCGACCCCGACCCGGCACAGGCCGTTCGGTCAAAAGTAAGGGTGTTGCTGTTCCCCGAGGGGTTGGCTCTTCCTTGCTTTGCCGTTAAAAGTAATTTATCACAGCGCGTCCGTCACACCAGTGAAACGTTTGCAAAGCACGGGGGATAAGCTGGGGATAACTGGGGGATAACAAGTGGAGAATTGTAAGCCACCAGTGGATGAACTTGTATAACTCCGCCGACCTCCTGCAAGCTTCTGTTATTATTCAACTTTCGGCACTTGAACTGATTTCAAGTTAAATGAAAATGATCAATTTTTAGATATCGAGCGGCTGAAGAGCGATCTGATTATAGCCATAGGGCACATCGTCGACTTTGATCTCTTGTTCTATCGGTAAAGTGGTCGGTAAGGTGCTTCGCACCACAGTGGACTCGTTTCTTGATATCAGATCCGAGTCAATTCCAAGTTGCTTGAAATAGTTTTGCCGGGCTAGTGCATTTTCATAGACAGAATACACACCAAGGGAAACACGATCTCGATAAGGGTCAGCAGTCAGCTCGACAAAATCCGTCACACTGATACGCTTTAGCTCAGCGACTAAATCTTCTTGGCTCCCTACTGTAGCAACCAGATATCCGCCAACAGCATTATTGCGTCGCGATGACTTTTGCGACTCATTTTTCAAACCAGATTTGGAAATAGGTGCCGAACTAGATTTGGAACTAGGTGCCAAACCAGATTTGGAACTAGGCTCCAACACCGACGGCACATCAGCTTCTATTTGACGCTTTATTGTTGGGGTGACATTAGATAGTTCCCCCGTCCCTAGCATCATCAATTCTGACTCGATACCCATTATCAACATGGCTGCTTGCCTACGCTTCGCATACTCTGTAATTGAGTAAATGCCTAACGACAAGCGCCCGGATGTCGGTAGAACATAGAAGTGCACATCTCCACTGGCTTGCATGAGCGCTTTCACGGATTCAATTTCCCCATTAGCCACCACCACAATTTTTTGTGTAGATGAAAAACTATCAACTGCTGATTCTGCGACCATAGTGTCTAACATAGGATCAATGGTTGTAGCCTTGACCGGATCAATGGTTGTAGCCTTGACCGGATCAATGGTTATAGCTGTGATCGGATCAATGGTTGTAGCCTTGACCGGATCAATGGTTATAGCTGTGATCGGATCAATGGTTGTAGCCTTGACCGGATCAATGGTTATAGCTGTGATCGGATCAATGGTTATAGCTGCGATCGGATCAATGGTTGTAGCTGCGATCGGATCAATGGTTGTAGCCTTGATCGGATCAATGGTTGTAGCCTTGATCGGATCAATGACAGGAGTCTTAACAGGAACAGTGACGGGGGCAATTATGGGAACAGAGCTGGGCTCCGCGTAGGTGATCGATTCGCGAAGAAAGTCAGGAATGATGTTAGCCATTGAATCGGTCTGCACAGCTGCTTGCTGAGCAATCGGCTGCGTGGGGTCCGGTAGCGACTCTGCTATCAGATCTGTTCCCGGTGTCACTTCAGGTGGCAAAACAGAGCACTGATAGACACGCGTATCCTGGTCCAGATGCAGCCAAAGACAGGTCGGCAGCTCGTCCGCCATAGAAGGCATACTCGCCAGCGCAAGTAAGAATGTATAAGTTAAATAAAGCAATTTCACCGTTGATCTCCCAGTGTTCTTGCTTTTAAGTATAGTCAAACCTCAGCATTCGCCAGAAAAAAGCCATTTTTTTTACACTAAATGCACATTTCCATGATGGTTTACCGTCACAGCGCCCTTAAGCCCCTATATTCAAGGACCTTCTGAACTATTCAGTGTGCAGGAAGTGCTCACTGCCCCTGCACAAATTGAACGATGTCTGGCCAGGCGGCTCAATCCTGGACCAGGAAGAGGTGCCCGCCTTCACACCAGCGTAATTCCGAATTTGTTAAGGCCTTCGCCATGAGACCCTGATTTCGTAGTAGATTGATATCCCATTTGCTTTTATCGCTGGCATTTTCCTACTCGTTTTCAGTCCAGATACGTGCGTTATTAGACCAGATTTCTCTGACGCTGCCTGCAAGGCGCAGGGAGTTGCCGATCATTACCTCATCAGCCTCGCAAAGTGTCACGGCATTAATCGGTTTCTCTCGGGCTTGTCGATTCGTGAGGAACTTATCTCGCCAGATACCCGCCAGTAATCCTGCCGACACTGGTGGCGTTTGCCATTCAGTTCCTGAACGAATAAAAACGTTACTGATCGCACCCTCTGCTAAATCGCCTTTCTGATTCAGAAATATGACCTCATCGAATCCCGATGCAATCGCCGCCGGATATGCCTCGTTGTAAAGAGGCCGATAATCTGTCTTGTGGTATTGGTAACGACTGCCGCTATCGACTCGGGCATCCGCCAATAGGATTTTCAATTTGGCTTTGCCCCAGCCAAGCGAGGGCTTTACTTCACTGCTGAGATCGATACCACCAGCGGCGTCGACGGCGAGGCGAATACGGTAGCTATCCGATGTGAAAGATTTAGCTAGTAGCACCATCTGAGAGATCACGTCTTGCCGATCGAGCTCAATCAGAAAGTACTGACAAGATTGCTCCAGACGCTGCAGATGGGCATCCAACCAGAGGAACTCACCTTGCCAAAGGATGGTTTCAAAAACGTGTGTATGCTGCTGACGAAAATTTAGGAACTCACTCTTCAGCAAACACTCGTCCCACTCCAAAGCCCGCTCAGAATTCGCCACTACACCACTGCCTATACCCAGCTCTGCTAGAACACCATCCGCTTGTGTATGGCAGGTCAGCGTACGAATACCAACATTCAGACAGAAGTTACCACCGGGCTCAAAAATACCAACACTACCGGTATAAGCTTTACGACCATCTGTTTCAAGCGCCTCGATAATCTCCATCGCTCGAATCTTCGGCGCACCCGTAATCGAACCGGCGGGGAAGGTCGCACTTATAATATCTTCGAGCGTTACATCCAGCCGCAGCTGACCGGTGACTTCGCTTACCAGTTGATGGAGGCTATGAAACCGTTGCGAAGAAAATAGCCGAGGTACCTTCACGCTGCCGATTTCACAAATCTTGCCGAGGTCATTGCGCATCAAATCTACAATCATGATGTTTTCTGCACGATTCTTGATGTCGGCTGCCAATGATTGACGTAATGCTTCGTCTTCATCAAAAGTAAGCCCGCGTGCCATCGTGCCCTTCATAGGAGCTGTCGTCAGTTCCCTACCGTTACGCTTAAGAAATAGTTCAGGTGACAATGAGATGACCTGCCATTCGTCTGTCTCAATATAGGCCGCATAAGGCACAGGGTGTTGCGCTTCCAAATGGCAGAACAGGGCATAAGGATCTTCGATCGGACTAATGTCAGAGCGAAAACTGAAATTTGCCTGATAAACATCGCCAGAGACGATGAGCGACAAGAGCTTCTCACACTGTCGCTCATAGGCCTCTTGTTTTATCCGGGCGTGAACCGTTAAAAGCCCTGCTGCCTCAACCTCTGGCAACCGAATTTTTTTGACCTCACGACTAGCAAGCATTGTTAGTAGCGGGAACTTCCGGTCCGAGATAACTTTTTGGCGAGGATCTATGGCGGCGGCGGCTTCGTAACTAATCCAGCCACCAAGATAGTAACCTTCACGTTGTAAGGCCTCGATATCGCGGATGGCTGACTTCAGGCTCGCGGAGTTTTCAGCAGTAATCACCAGCTCAGGTGAGTCGCAATAATAGTATTCGCCAGACTGGCTGGTTTTAATGACAAACTTCACGAATTAGTTATTCCAGATACTGCCAGGTCTCGGCACCATCAAATCGCCTGATAGGGATATCACTGATATCGTCTCGAGAAAACATGCGAGCGTTTACCGCCATATGGGTAGTTTTGACCGGATCAACTGGCAACCAGTGCGTCGTACACCCGCAGGTGCGGCATGAATGCAATGTAAGCGTTTTATCTCCCGACTGATAACCAATCGTGGCATCTAGCGGAACCTCTAACTCGATGGTAGCCATTTCATCGTGGAGCCATAAACAGCCAATCCGATGGCATACCGAACAATTGCATGACGTTAACCAGGAAGGTCGGTTGGCCACTGAGAACTTGACCGAACCACAGTGACACTCACCATGGAGTTTTCTCATTTAATAACCTTGAACTGTTCGTCTGTCTCCATGCGGGTGAAGCCGAGCGCCTCTGCGACACCATATATTCGTTCAATTTCAGCATCAATCATCACACTATCGGCACGACCAACGAGAATACATGCTTTCAGCATTTGCAGACGAAACTCCCTTTCAAAAGGTTCCGCCAGAACAAGTAGACTGCCACGAAAGTCTTCCCAATCACCCAGTTCAATCGAGACCGTCACAACGTGATCAGCAGAGATACCGTTCCCAGTCACTTGCTCAACGATTGTAACGATGGTCGCAATCTCTCTGCCATCTAGCTCACCATCGGCCATTGAAACTGATACGAGGCATTGGCACAGGAGTGCCCGCCCAGCTTCATCATGTACGTTCATCTGTATCCCCCGGTACTTTTACATTTCGTTAACATAAGACATCAACATACAGCGTCAACATACCCCATCAACCCCTAAACCTCTACGCTGAGCATTCTATTGAATTTATAACACAAGCTTCAAGAAGTGCTTTCCAGCGTGCGTTATCAATTTCCCAACAAACCATCACATTGACCGGTCGGCTCCTATGAGCAGCCCACATCGCCACATTGGGCGTATCACCTTGCGCGACGTCTAATGCGTCTACAACCGTCATGCCCCGGGTGAACACACCCTCGCATTCAACCTCAACAAGGTGATCGCTCTTTCGGCTACATATGGAAGGGTCAAGTGCCACAGCCATTGCCACAGGGTCTGGCAGCCCCAGCCCAGGATCACCTAACCATTCTGTGTTGGCGCGCAAGCCTGAGGCGTTACAGTCGATGACGAAGTTCGATAGCGGCGTATCAATCTCCGTTTTATATCGTTCCATATCCGCTACAGAAAGATTGGCTTCTCCGCGACTAAGCTCCCAGCCCACCATTTCAATGGGCAGTCCAGAAGCAAAACAAATTCTCGCGGCCTCAGGGTCGCACCATATATTGTATTCAGCAGTCGGTGTGATGTTCCCCACAGCGCAAGCCGCACCACCCATCACAACGCAACGATCCACTAGCCCAACAATATCCGGTGCCTCAGATAGCGCCAGGGCAATATTGGTGAGTGGGCCAAGGGTCACCAGAGTAATGCCCGGATTAGCCCGGATGATATCGATGATCGCAGGCACAGCATGAAGAGACTCTGCCTTCTGTTGAGGTGCAGGGTAAAACATGTTGCCCATGCCATCCTCACCGTGAAAAAACGTCGCACTATGCCGCGCCCGCATCATGGGTTTATCACAACCTTCATATACCGGCACCGATTGATTGCACATCTGTAGTGTATATCGCGCATTCAGGCTTGCTTGCTGCACATCAACATTACCAGCCACAACCGTAATCGCCACCACCTCGACCTCCGGAGATTGCAGGGCCATCACCAACGCAACCGCATCATCAGAAGCAGTATCCGTATCGATCAACATCTTTCGCATCGCTGCACTCAATTAGATCGAGAGAACTCGAGTCTGCCAGCAGAACCTGAAGTTTGGTAGGGTGCAAGGCTAAATGGTCCAGGCATCTATACCCATGTGGCGAAATCAGCGTATCCAAACACTGCTTAGTATTGAGCATCCCATCATTCACGCTCCCATGGCCGGTAGTTCGAACCCCAAAATAGTCGCTGCCATCAGCAATGCCGGGGGGCTTGGCAGTTATGGCGCAGCGCCATTGTCGACCGATGCGCTCCGGGAGACGATTCGGGCGATACGCTCGCTTACAGCTAAGCCGTTCAATATAAATCTCTTTGCCACGGCAACCGAAAAGTTTGACGCGCAGGCCACTCCTGGGCCCAGATACCGCGAACTACTGACCGGCTTTCATCGAGAACTTGAACTGGGCGACTTACCAGAACCACAGCCGTTATTTGGCCCAGCGGATGATCAGCTGCAGGTATTGATAGAGGAGAAGGTTCCGGTGATTAGTTTTCATTTTGGTATCGAGCCATATCAGGTCGACGCCATTCATGCCGCCGGACTCAAAGTGCTTTGTAGCGCTACCACGGTTGAAGAGGCACAGTATCTTGATGATTTGGGCGTGGATGCCGTTATTGCCCAGGGGGCAGAGGCAGGTGGACACCGGGGCACCTTTATTGGCTCAGCAGAACATGCATTGATCGGCACCCTTGCGCTAGTGCCACAAATCGTCGATCGCGTCACAACGCCGGTTATTGCAGCTGGAGGCATCATGGATGGACGCAGCATAGTGGCCTGCGCCGCGTTAGGTGCAAGTGCCGTACAAATGGGCTCAGCGTTTCTAGGCTGTGATGAGGTTAACCTCAACACAGCCTGGAAAGAGAGGCTATCTAACTCAACGGCGTCAGATACCCTCGTTACCAGAGCCATATCCGGCAAGCCCGCTCGAGGACTGCGTAATCGTTACATCACCGAAGTGGAATCGCTGACTGAATCGCTATTGCCTTATCCACTGCAGTATTCAATGTTGGGACCGCTGCGAAAAGCGGCGACCAAGGCAAGCAACCCGGACTTTCTCGTTATGTGGTCCGGCCAGGGTGTCGGCCTATTCCGTCAGATGCCTGCGGCTGCGTTGATCAAGACGCTTAATGCAGAAGTTGCGGAGATTCGAGGCAGTTTGGTCTAACTTGGCAGTTCGGTTTCGAGAGTGCTTGCTCTGGGCACTTAAAGTGGGCACTTTTCAATGAGGGATTGGCAATGAGGGTTTGGCAAAATCATGCATGCCTATTTTTCCAATCACCCGACCGACCCCTGGGAGCTAGCATTAGCTCAGGGAATACTGGCACACGCCTTCAAATTGAATGGATATACAGCTCAGCATGCGTCTTTGTAGCAGCTGGCTCAGGATGCCTTAAGTCAAATTGACTCGAGCGAAGACCACGCAATCGTCGACGCCACGTTTCAACACATACCAGTACCGTAACAGTCGATGTACTAAGTACTAGATGGGATCCAATACGACCACCGGTATTTTTCTGTCGGTACCTTTCTGATAATCGATATAAGGCGGGTAAATCTGAGCCATATGGTTCCAAACGGTCTCTCGCTCTTCACCTTCGGCGACTCGCGCCTTCACATTAAAATGGCGCGCTCCCACCTGAATTTCACAACTCGAATTGGCTTCAATGTTCAAATACCAAATGGGGTGGGTTGGCATACCACCCTTTGAAGCAATGATCACGAAACTGTCACGGTGCTCGCCGTAAATAAGCGGCGCCAGTCGAGGCTCGCCGGATTTTCTACCGGTGGTTGTCAGTAGCAACGTCGGCAATACACCCGGCCCACCCAGTTCACTGGAATCCCAATGATGGGCTTTTTCCGGATCGGTTTTATATAGTTCAATATGGGACGCAATCCACGGTATCTCGCCAAAGTTGGTCATTCGCCAGGTCTCTTAGTAGTATGCGCCGAGCATAACAGAAAGGCCCTATCGGTATAGTGACGATGCATCGATGCAGTTAAATGATTCATTAACAGAAGTACAAGGCAATCCAAGTCACTATCGCTGGGTTATGCTCGCGGGGGTCTGGTTGCTCTATGCAGCCTTTGGGCTGGCGGTCACGAGCATTGCCCCGCTCGTTGAACCCATTCGCGCCGACCTCGACATCAGCTACACAGCGATGGGACTGATACTGGGCATCTGGCAGTTCGTCTATATTGGCTCTGCGATCCCCTGCGGCATTCTGTTAGATAAAATTGGTCCGAAATATGCCTTGCTCATCGGCGGACTGATCATCACCTGCTCGCTATTGGCCAGAGGTGTCGCTACTGACTTCAATAGCATGATGGCCGCTGTCATGATCTTCGGTATTGGCGGCCCTATTATATCAGCCGGCGCGCCGAAGGTTGTCACCGGACTATTTAAAGGCTCTAGCCGCGGCCTTGCAATGGGAATTTATATGACGGGCCCCGCCATTGGCGGCATCATTTCACTGACACTCACGCACTCAGTATTACTTCCGGGATTGGACAACGATTGGCGCAACATTATGTTTTTGTGGGCAGCAGTCAGCGGTCTCTTCGCTTTAATCTGGTTTGTCGTCTCGAGTCACAAGAGCGCACTGCCACCTGATCCGCTTGCCACCGGACCGACACTTGGACAACTCCAAGTCTTTCGCATAATAGCAAAAGAACCGGCCGTCGTGATTGTGCTATTCATGAGCATGGGTGTATTCCTGATTAATCATGGTCTCAGTAATTGGCTCCCGGAACTGCTGCGCTCTGGTGGCATGAGCTATACAGAGGCTGGTTATTGGGCAGCCATACCGACCGTGATTGGCATCATTGGCTCTTTGTTGATTCCGCGCCTGGCCACACCAGAGCGACGCTTTAATATTTTGATCGTGCTTTGTGCTTGCGCTGCTGGAGCAAGTTTTCTTTTGCAATTTCAAGAAGCGCCAGCATTATTCACCGGACTATTCCTTCAAGGGATTGCAAGGTCTGCTCTGATGACAATCCTTATCCTAACCCTGGTCGAGCTACCGGCAATTGGCGAGCGATATGCAGGTGTTGCCAGCGGGTTCTTTTTCTCTGCGGCGGAAGTCGGCGGGGTACTCGGGCCCGTGACAATGGGGTTTTTTTTCGACTATACCGGGGGCTTTCATGCCAGTCTTTATTTCCTAACGGCTGTCGCAATCCTAACGGGGATGGGGGCAGTTCGCTTGAAAGGGCTTGCTCGCTAGAAGGAGTTGAGGCTTCTTATTCACTAAAGGCTTCTTATTCGCTAAAGGCTTATTATTCGCTAAAGGCTTATTATTCGCTAACGGCTTCTATCTCGCCAAAGGCTTTTGCCTCTGTATAGAAAGCGCCTCATCTCTAAAGCCAGCTGGGTTTCGTTGTCGGGATTCTTGAGCTTCCCTGGCTAGCGCACCGAACCAAATGGGGAGGAGAGGCTCACCGCAGTCCCTCGCCAGAGCGTTATAGTAATCTTCTTGCCGCTCACCTAAACGATGTAGATGACGTTGTTTAACACCTGCACCCAGCAGCTCATATTTTTCTGCACCGCTGACCGCCAGCATCTCGTCCTCACTGGGCAACTGAACCTGACCACCTACGACCCCAGCAAACCATCGAGCCTGCATGGCATAAAGCGGGAAAGGCACCACCAAAAATGGCAGCCCTATCAAACCCAAACGAGTCCACGCGGGCGCAACGATATCCCGATAGAGAGGTGACACAAAATTGTCCTGAACTTGCACCAGCGCCTCGTCTAAAAATGGGATTTGGTATTCATACCCAGTGCAGTAGAGGATCGAGTCAACGGCAACAGCCTGACCTGGATCTGTGAAATATAAGTGTGTTGCATCGATTCGATCCGGCAGTGGTAAGCACCAAACTGAACGCCTGGGCGATGGTTCTTCAAACCCGCACCAGATGACTTCTTTTGCGTGGGTTGCCAGCTCTTGCACGATATCAGCACCTGATGCCCCCGTGCCGATAACCGCAACCCGCTGATCTGCAAAAGCAGCCGGGCGACGATAGTTATGGCTGTGGATCTGCAGCCCTTCAAACCTTTCAGCGCCCTCTATTTGCAGCAACCTCGGTTTGGAAAAATGGCCATTGCACACCACGACCACATCGAACAGCACCTCGTCTCCCTGACTGGTCGAGACGCGCCAGGATTGCCCAGCTTGCTCTGGCACCACGGATTCTACCTTTGACTCATAGGTGACCAAGGACTCCAGCTCGAAATTTCGCGCAAAGTTTTCCAGGTAGGTCAAAACACAACTGTGGTGGGGATATCGCGGCCACTCTGATTGACCGCCGCCATTCTCATCAAATGGGTAGTCCATAAACGCCATTAAATCGGACGGCAAATTGGTACGAAGGTTCTCGTAGATTGAAGAATAGATAGTTGACGTTGGATTCAAACCCAGTAGATCGTCCTCAACAGAGGACTCATACACCCAGATCCCACCTAGCCGCTTGCCCTGCTCAAATATTCGAACATCATGTCCTGCGTCACGAAACTCACGCCCGGTCACAAGACCCGCCGCACCAGCTCCGACTATAGCTACCCTCACACCAACCCCAAATATTAATTAGCCTAGAGACTATACTTATTTCTTATCTAACTGTATCGACGCTATGCAGCGCTTTCTACTCACAACCGTAGTCGTCTCGTTAATTTTTTGCCTGATCCCGCATACCAAAGCATTAAGCTTGAATTGCCAGGCGCGACATCATCAATGTCGCGCCCGGGGAATAGACGAATACATTGCCAAGCCCATTGACCGGGAAAGGCCGGCAAGAACCCTAGACAACTTGTGGAACAGCTAACCCACACTTCTCGAGATGCGTTTATACTCCACGCAACAGTGGTTTTCGTTTTTGGGGTTCAAATATGCCAACGGCTAACATTAACGGCGCTGACCTCTGGTATGAAGTCAGCGGGCAGGGCAGGCCTTTACTCTTACACCACGGTTACACCGCATCGCGGGTTAATTGGCAGCCAGTTGCAGATCGGCTTATGGATCGCTATCAAATCATCCTAATGGAATGTCGCGGAACGGGTGAGAGCGAACATACGGCTGACGGCTACAATCTGACGCAATATGCCCACGACGTGGTCGGTATGCTAGATCACCTGGGTCTCGATAGTGTTAGCTACGCCGGACACAGCATGGGCGGCGGCATTGGCTACACGCTGGCGCTGGAACATACTAAATGTCTCGATAACCTCATTCTCATGGCGCCCATTCCTGCTAGAGGCACGGCTAACATACCTACTGCAGAAATGATCGAGCAACGGCTCGCCGCGAAACGACGTGGCGATCGCGCCTATTTTTTAAAGGAAATGGTCGCTGCACGCTTCCGTCCAGATGTTCAGACCGATGCCTGGTTTGAGAGCCGGGTTGATCATTTGCTCGACGTGTCTGAAGGGCATTTGCTAGGGGGTATGGAAACCATGCATCAGTTGGACGTCGAAGAGCGCCTCTGCGAAATCCAAATTCCGGCACTGATGATCACCGGTGGTGTTGATCATTTGCTTGAGGCTAACCTCAGAGACTACAGCTTGTTAGCCAATGCTAGCTTGCACGTTTTGTCTCGGGCTGGTCACGAGACAGCCGTTCACGAACCAGATGCCGTTGCCGCCGCGATCGATCAATTTCTCCAACACGGACCACTTAACGCTACAAAATTGATGGCAATGGCGGCAGAAAAATCATGATTCAGTTTGGTACATTGGGTGCTGCAGACATCACACCCATCGCTCTGATTCACCCCTGCATGAACGAGCCACGCGCTAACGTCAGCGTGATCGCCGCAAGATCCCGCAACAGAGCAGAGAGTTTTGCCCACTATCAAAAGATTCCCACTATCGTGAATGACTATCGGCAGGTAATTGAACACCCTACATGCAACGCCATCTACAATCCGTTACCAATTTCCCACCACAAGGTGTGGTCAATTGCAGCGCTTAAAGCTGGCAAACATGTGCTTTGCGAGAAGTCCCTGGCCTGCAATGCCGATGAGGCACGCAGCATGGCAAAGGTTGCTGAAGAGAAAGGCTTGATACTGATGGATGCTTTTCACTACCGATACCATCCATTGTTTATCCACGCGAAAGAAATCTATGACAGCGGCGCTCTTGGTCAGATTGAATCTGTGGAAGCGATATTTAGCGTGTCAGGAATATCTGACCCCGATGATATCCGTTTAAATTTCGAAACCGCAGGCGGCGTCACCATGGATATTGGATGTTATCCGATATCCTGGGTTCGACATCTGACAGGTACAGAGCCAATTGAAATCAGCGCCCAGGCCGAAATTGGGCCGCCAAATGTGGACATGATGCTGGAAGCCAGAATGACCTTACCGGGCAATATCGCGGCCAAAATCCTTGGTGACATGAGGCCGAACGGTAAATTTCGTGCCGAGATTGTCGTACAAGGCACCCACGGTATCATGACCGTTCGCAATCCACTTGCGCCACAAATGGGTCACCTGCTGACGACAGAGATAGATGGTGAACGACAAAATCTGACCTTCGATCGGCGACCCACATACAGTTATCAGTTGGATGCCTTTATCCACGCAGTTGAGACTGGAGAGCGGCCACTGACCGATGCAGAAGACGCAGTCAAGCAAATGACGGTCATCGATCGATGCTACGAATCGGCTAATCTACCAAGAAGAGGCTAAACCGATGTTGAGAAGAGTGAAGGGCTACTTGCAGTTTCGCGAGGATGGAAATGCACCCGATGAAAGTCGTCATCTCGAGCAGCAAGGCTTTTGCGTAATAAGAGATGCTTTGTCCAAAGCAGAACTTGGTGCGCTCACGACCGAAGTCGAAAATGCTTTTGACGAATTGCCTCGAGACAACCGTGCAGGTAACCAGCGCTCCACAGCAGAGGACGAAAGTTTTCGATATGAAATGCTGAATCGAAGTGAAAGCTGTCAGAAAGTGATAAACAATTCACGTATTCGGTCTGTCCTCACCCCCCTACTCGGTCATGATTTTCATTTGATCGCCAACACCGCCTGGCGCAATTCGCCAGCCCAAAACGATCAGCATGCGGGTCAGGCCTGGCATATTGATGCCGGACCTCATGTGCCCTTACCAGAAGGCGCAGAGTGGCCGCTTGATATTCCACACCCCGTGTTTGCGGTTGGCGCACACATCTACCTTAAGGACTGCACTTTGGCAGATGGCCCAACGGGCGTTATTCCCGGTAGCCATCTCTCCGGTCAGTTTCCACCGCTTGGACACCTATTAGATAGCGACCTTACGTACAGAGGTATTGGCACCGAACCCTTACTGGCCAAGGCTGGCGATATCGCAATGTTTGTTTCAGACATTTGGCACAGACGCATGCCAACCCAGCCGGACGACCACGGGCGGTTTTTTCTTCAGGCCCATTACGGCCGTCGGGATATCGCGCAACGGTTACAAACAACGGCGCAATCCAACCAACTGTCCCAGATTGCGATTCAGCGAGCAAAAAGTCCAGAGGAAAAAACCATCATCGGCCTCCATCCGCCTATGTTTTATGACGGATAGTTTTATGACGGATAGTTTTATAATGACGACAGCAAACTTTCACTTTAATGATATGAGTACCTCACTTGATTAACGAAATATCCCTCCTGGTTGGCACTTATACCAGAGACACCGATTCCGATGGCATTTATAGAGTCATAGGCGCCAACGAACCAGAACTGGTTGCCCGTTGCGACAACCCCTCCTTTCTTGTTGCTCACCCGCAAGGTGATGTGATCTATGCGGTGAGTGAAGTGGACGACTACCAGGCCACGAATACAGGCGCCGTCCGTGCACTTTTTATTCAGGCAAATGGCCAACTCAGCGAGATGAATATGCAACCCAGCATGGGAGCAGATCCGTGTCATATCACTGTGGCAGACGATGCCGCGTTCCTCGTGGTGAGCAATTATTCTGGCGGCACGTTTACCACCTTTCCTCTGGATGAAGACGGCCATCTGGAAAATTTCATTAGCCTGACCCAACACACGGGATCTGGTATTTTACAAGATAGACAAAGTTCCGCTCACATTCATTCCTCTTACCTCGTAGCCAATGAACAAGTATTGCTGGTAGCTGATTTGGGATCAGATCAACTGGTCAAGTACCAGATTTCTCCACTGGGACAAATCAGCACAGAAGAACGCCAAACTCTGGCAGCATCCCCGGGCGCAGGACCCCGCTTGATGGCATCGCACGGAGATCACGTCTATTTGCTGAACGAGTTGAATAGTTCGATCACCAGGCATCGGACCAGCGATCTGAGAATTGAACAGTCCTGTTCTACCCTACCGGCTGGATGCGAGACCACCAGCATCGCGGCTCATATAGAGGTTTCTCAAGACGGTAAATTCTTGTACGCATCGAACCGCGGTCATGACTCCATTTCAGTATTTAGCCTCGAAAGTGGCCTCACGTTAGAGCAAAGTATTTCGACTGGCGGAAAGCATCCACGTCATTTTGCGTTATCGCCGAATGGCGAAGAACTCTACGTCGCCAACATGTTATCGAATCAGATCAATGGCTTTAGTCGTGACCTGGACACTGGCCTGTTGAGCGACAATGGCAAGCGTATTGCCATTCCATCACCGACCTGCGTGTTATTTCTATGAGGTTTTATAAAACAACCATTGGCGCTTAAACATAGCCCGCCAAACATAGCCCGCCAAACATAGCCCGCCAAACATAGCTCGCCAAACATAGCTCAAACAAAAAAGGGTCATGCAGGCATTTGGCGCTAGGCTCGCTTGGGTTTAGACTCAGGCAAACACGAGAAAAGTCTCGGACCGTCATGAATCAGGTAGAAATCACGCGCCAACTACCATCCCATCTACGCCAGTTTGTTGCGGACCAGAACTATGCGTCTCGCTACAGCGCGAAAGACCATGCGGTCTGGAGATTCGTGATGCGGCAACTCGTAGAACAGCTTAAACACAGCGCCCACCCAGTTTACTTTGAAGGTCTTGAGAAGACGGGTATTTCTCTAGAGGCCATTCCCTCCATAGACGATATGAATGTGCGTTTGGCAAAGTTAGGATGGCGCGCGATTGTCGTTGACGGCTTTATCCCTCCCCAGGCATTTATGGAATTGCAGTCACTGCGGGTACTCGCCATCGCACTCGATATGCGCAGCATCCATCACATCGAATACACACCGGCTCCAGACATTATTCACGAAGCCGCCGGGCACGCACCTATTCTTGCCGATGTCGAATACTCTGATTATCTACAACGATTCGGAGAAGTTGGTATGAAGGCGATTTACAACCAGTATGATCTCGATCTCTATGAAGCTGTGAGGCAGCTATCGATTGTCAAAGAATCCGAGGATGCCACCGAGTCAGAAATCTTCGCCGCACAGGGTAAACTTGAACGTCTCGTCGGCAATCCAGGACAACCTTCGGAGTTGGCACTTCTGACTCGCTTGCACTGGTGGACAGTCGAGTATGGTTTGGTCGGAGACGTCGAACACTATTCCATTTTTGGCGCTGGCTTGCTTTCGTCACTCGAAGAATCGTTGATCTGTATGGACGACAACAAGGTCAAAAAAATACCTTTAACGGTTGACGCCATCAAAACAGCTTATGATATTACGACCCTACAACCACAGCTATTCGTGACAAAAAGTTGTCGGCATCTCACTCAAATACTCGACGAGTACGCCAGGACAATGTGCTATCAAACAGGTGGAGCACGAAGTGTCGAAACGGCAATTGAAGCGAAAGTTGTGACTTCCTGTGAGCTGAGTTCCGGCATAACAGTTTCGGGTATATTCACTACATTGCTCCAAAACGTCATAGATGAAGTCATCTACATTGGCACTACAGGACCCAGCCAGCTAACACTGGCGGGAACCGAACTCGAGGGCCACGGTGTTGGTTACCACCCAGATGGATTCGGATCCCCCGTAGGCCGTATCTGCAACCTAATGAAGCCTCTCGAAACGGCGAGTGAATACGAGCTTCAGGAAATGAATATTCGACGGGGCGAAATAACCACGCTCGAATTTCTCTCCGGGATCACCGTGACCGGGCGTTTGAAGTCCATGTACAAAAACCAGGCGCTGATGTTATTGATGACATTTGAAGACTGCATCGTGCTCGACCCCGCCAGCAACATTCTCTTCGATCCCGCCTGGGGCACCTACGACATGGTGGTTGGTGAGTTCGTTCGTGCCGTATTTTCGGGTAGCGCTGACCCCACCAGGTTCGACGTATATCCGATCGCTTCAAAGAGTCAAGCACTACCGTGTGAGCGAGACCTTGAGGAGGCCCACCTTTATCAACGAGTCCAAGATCTTCCTACTATGAGCGGTAGTGGGGGCGGTAGTGAGGCAGATATTATTGCTTTAAAAGTCTTGCGCGACTTCCCTGATAGCTGGCTACTTCTAATCAATCTATTATCACGGGTGCCAGCCGACTCGAAAACTAAAACGGAACTCACCGCACACTTGTATGCGCTTAAGATAAGGCGGCCTCAGCTCGCCGATTTGATTAGCCGCGGTATCAATTCACTAGAGCTCAATTCACTGAACAAGGACACCACCCTGTAACATGGATGCATTAACCAGAGACAGTTTACCCCCCTCAATGAGCAGGACCCTGTCTGCTTCTCGAATGGTTTCTGGACGATGGGCAACAATAATACGAGTCATCGTAAGCCCGCGAATTTGCTGAGCAATCCGAGACTCGTTCGCCACATCTAAATGGCTGGTCGCCTCGTCCAGGATCAACACTCGCGGCTGCTGATACAGTGCGCGAGCGAGTAATAGCCGTTGTATCTGACCCCCTGAGAACTGATTTCCCATGTCACCTACCAACGAGTAATACCCCATGGGTGAAGTTGAGATTTCATCATCAATAGACGCAAGTCGAGCGCACTGTTGAACTCTCAGTAAGTTCGGTTCGAGATCAAAAAAGCTGATATTTTCCAACACGGTCCCCGCCAGCAGGGTATCGTTTTGCATCACGACTCCCAACTGGCGTCGGTATTGGTGCAGACCTAGTTGTCGAATGTCCACACCGTCAAATAAGATACGCCCCGAGTCTGGCACCAGAAGCCCACACAATACTTTGACGAGTGTTGTCTTGCCCCCACCAGAAGGACCTACAATGGCAATAACCTCCCCATCAGATATCTTGAAGCTGAAGTCATCAAGCACCAGGGGTTCATGATTACCATACCGATACGACAACTGCTGAACTTCAAGACAACTGCCCATCCCACTATAAGTTGGCAATAAAGTCGAGCCAGGCTGAGAGGTCTCAGACTCGGACTCAGCCAAAGCAATGTCCGCGAGGCGGTTCAGATGTAATCGCAACATTCTAAAGGCAATCCATTGTTCGACTAGATTACTCAAGCGTCCCGACAGTTGGCCCTTGTATGCCAGAAATGCCAACACCATGCCGATGGTGAGCTCATCTGCTAGAACCGCGAGTGCCGCGAGGTAAACAATAAGAATATTCTCAGTACCAAAAATTATCCCGCTTACCAAGGAAAAGCCGATATTGAGTTTGCCGAGCTTAATCTCGCAATTAATGAGGTCAGTGAATTGATTCTGCCAGAGCGACAATCGATGACCCTCCGATGCAAATAATTTTATGGTTTGAATACCGCGGATAGTCTCGAGGAAATTTGACTGCTCGCTGGCACTGGTTCGAATGGCACTTTCGCTAGCGCGATACAATGGCCCGTAAAAAACAATCCGAACAACTGTGTAGAGCAGCACCGCACCCACTACCACTAGAGTTAATGACACGCTATAGAACAGCATGACCACCAACACCATCAATGACATGACACCATCGACAATCGTTTCCACTATGCCGGTGGTGATTCGCTCGCGCACCTGACCTAGCGACGAAAATCTTGAGACGACATCACCAATATGCCGCTTCTCGAAAAACTCGAGCGGCAGGCTCAAAAGATGCCGCAACAAGTTGACGCCCATTTGCAGGTTTAACGTCGAAGACAGCCTCAGCACGAGCCAGCTGCGTAAACTGGATATCATGGCGCTGGCCAGCATCAACAGACTAAAGCCGGCAGCCAATACCACCAGCAAGTCACGATCGGCGGTAACCAGCACATGGTCTACTACCCACTGCATATAATAGGGTGCTGCGATTCCCAGAAGCTGGATAACAACAGAGACGACAAACAATATGCCAAGGGCGCGATAGAGATGGCTTGTCTTACTCCACAGTTGCCAGACCGACATCTTTACTGTTTCGTCTTTTTGCGAAAATCCTACCCCAGTTCGCAGCTCCAGCGCGATGCCAGTAAAGCGCTGAGAGCATTCCCGGGCATTCAGTTTTCGTTTACCAACCGCTGGATCATGAATCCAAAAACTAGAACCGCTTACTCTTGTTAGTACGACAAAGTGGTTCAAATCCCAATGCAAAACAGCTGGAAGATTGAGGCTAACTAATTCGTCTAGTTCACAACGAACCGCTCGACTGCTTAAGCCACTCTCTTCAGCGATATGCATCAGATGCTTGAGATTAATACCCTTCAAGCTAGTTGAGAATTTTTTCCTGAGCGTACCAATATCCAAAGGATGGCCCAGATAGGATGACACCATTGCGATACACGCTAGACCGCACTCAGCCACTTCCGATTGAACGATGACCGGCACACTGGGTGTCAGGGAGAAGTCCAGTCCACTCATCCAGTTCTTGCCCTTAATCCAACGAGGGGCTTTAGCACCCAATCCAGCAGTCGGCGTTTTTCAAGCAGAATATCTGCTTCTACCTGCATACCGGACCTGAGCGGGTACGGTGCTTCGTTTCGGCCAATCTCTTGTCGCATTAGTGCGGCTCTGACCCGATAGACAGGTTCTCTCAACTGCATCGGCGAGCTGGTATCAGGCATCAGTAATGCCCGATCAATCTGAATGATCTCAGCGGCCACCAGCCCGAACTGTTGATACGGAAAAGCATCAAAACGAAGTCGCGCCTCGTCGCCCGTTTTAATGAGACCAATCGAACGGGTTGGCAGCAAAAGTTCAGCGATGAGCCTGGAGTGTTCAGGAATTAGGGCCAACAATGACACAGCCGGGCCAACCTCTTGGCCTTCAACAACCTGCAGTGTCGTAACAACGCCCCGCTCTGATGCTCGGATCACGGATTGAAATGAAGCTCGAACTTCCGCGAGTTGCTGATCTAGCTCTGCTCGAGTTTGTTGCAGCCGTGTTTCGGTCATCCTATGTTGTAGTGGAAACTGATGTGCCTGCCTCTTTGCGAGACCGTGCTCTTGCTGTAACGATAGGATCTGATGTTGAAGTCGACTCACGCTAAGCTTTTCGAGTAATAGCGCCTCTTCACTCTGATCTAACAAGGCGCTAGGAAGATGGCCTGACTCATGGAGGTGACGCTGTGCTTGCACACGCTTTTTCTTAATATCGAGGCGCTGCTGGACCAATTGACTTTGTTCAGCCAGGTTATGAATCTTGTCTTGCAACGCGAGGACCAATACCCTATTACTTTCTAGCTTTTCGTTCAGCAACTGCTTGTTGTTGGACAGTGCTTCTTCGTTTAACGAAATACGTTGCTGTAACCCACTTGAAAGTAGATCACCCAGGTCGGCTCCGTCCATGGTGCTGCGCTGACTCAGCATCGAGATCAGGATGTCTCCTGCGTCAACCTTCTCGCCTTCTCGTACATGAATCTTTGAGATGGTTCCTGAACGTTGACTGTGGACTCGGAGCAAGCCTTTGTCCGGCACCAGATAGCCACGAACATTTTCTTTGCGATGGTGTTCTGCGAACAGCAAGAAACAGGCGAGTAGCCCAGTCACGATAAGGAGTATTGAAAGCCACAAATAGATAGACAGCGGCTGCACTAGACATATCGCGCCCAGCAATCGTGGTTGTTGTGTCGTTAATTCTGCTCGAAACAGCCTAGAGAGGCTTTTCTCTTGTTGGGGCTCTTGCAGTAGCTCTGATTGTTGACGAATAGCCATGACAGCACACGACAAAAATGAGTCTCAAAGTTAAGCGACAAGCCGGTGCGGCGGCAGTCGTAAAACGTCAAATATGCTGTACGGAAAGGAGGAGCGTAGCGTAGGAAATTGGCTATGGACCGCTGCAGGCAGCGCAAGCCTCTTCCCTTGTAAAGAACTTTTCTTCGCGAACAAAACCGGCGATAACTGTGGCTTTGACAGCCGAAACATCCCCGTCTTCATCAAAACTTATGGCCCAGTCCGATGGCAGTCCTGCGATCAGATGCATGGGCGCAAGCTCACCACTACGGAACCGCGCCAATTCGACACAACCGGTGGCCTCATCACGAAACGCGGGTAAAAACCCGGAGCTTTTGTTCTTGATGGACACGCCCATGCTGCCATTGTAAGCCTCATTCTGATCAAGCAGAGACTGCCTATCCATTGTTTGTGTCCTATGATTGCTGACTGTTGCTACTGGGTCGTACTATTAGGTCTACTACTTAGTTGCGCTAATTGCATCGGAAACTGGGTCTCTCTAAAATATAGACCCAAATTCCTGAACTTAGGAGCCATTTAGACATTCATTTTAATTTTCTAGCCGATTCTCTGTTTGATTCGCTACTCAACGACCAGTCCAGCCCACCAGTCCGCCTCGTCTGCGCGAAAAGGCTCGAGCGTTTGAAGGACTCTACCGCCATACTCTATCAACTTCGCACCAGGGTCTGTGGTCTCAAAATTCACCCTGACAACGGGCTCCGTTTTTGAATCTCGAATTGAGAAGCGCCAGCTACCCATATCAAAAACGAGGCCATCCGTCCGGTCTACTGCCCTGGCATCCCGGCTATACTTTTTAAGCAGTGTGTCAGAGGCTATCGCCGTGTCGTTGAGCGCAATACTGATTTCTTGCGTACATTTGAATAGGTGACGGCGTTCCGCTACCAGCTCTTCCAACGGAATTTCTAATTGTGTAATGAACTCGACGGCTTTCAACCAGGCATACATACCTGAATCGCAGTGAAAGAAATCGCCGAAATAATGGTGCGACGAGAGCTCGCCCCCGTAAAGAGCCTTATGTTGCTTCATGTTTTGTTTCATAAAGGAATGTCCGGTCTTGGACGGAACACCCACGGCACCGTGGCGTCGAATGACCTCCAACAAATTCCAGCAAACTTTAGTGTCATAAACAATAGCGCCAGGTCCCGACTGCTGAAGGATATGGTCGGCTAGAAAACCCACCATGTAGTACGACGGAACATAGCGACCTTCACCGTCGAAGAACACACAACGGTCACAATCACCATCCCAGGCAACCCCGAGACTGAATTGATCCGATTGCATAAAGCCATACATCTGCAGGCGCAATTCAGGATTGACCGGGTCCGCGCCTCCTTCAGGAAAAGGACCCGGCTCTTTTCGAAACCAGGTCACCGGCAATTCAAATTCATAGGCGATATCAGCGGCAAGCGTTGAAGCGGTCCCATTCAAACCATTGAGCGCTATGACACCCGCACTAGCGCCATCAATGCTGAACCGACCTTTCAAAAATTCAATATAACGAGCATGGTAGTCACGACTAGACACTTTCCCCTTTTGACTTGGCCGATTGGAATGACCGGCCAACATGAGTTCCATCACTTGCTTTAAGCCATTTTCAAAGTGGATGCCGACTCCACCATGCAGAACACACTTGAAGCCGTTATAGCGAGCTGGGTTGTGACTTGCCGTCACAATGATGGCCGCTTCAATATCTGGCGACGCACTCGCAAAATAGCCCAACTCTGTTGTGCAGAGACCGAGGTTCACCACATTCACACCTGAGGCCGTGAAGCCTTGATTGAGTCCATCCTGAAGCGCGACACTTGAGGCTCGCATATCACGACCAATCGCCACATGACCCTTTAGCGAAAAGTGATGCGCAAAAGCGTGGGCAAATTGAATCGCAAAATCCACATCGATATCCTGTGGATAGATACCACGGATATCGCCTAACCGGAATGCGTCGAGTTTCTCTGTCATAACTCAGATTATAAAGGTTCCCAGGCAAAACGGCTTGAACCATTAACGACAACACTGGATAACCCATGCGGATCTTCGCGTAAGGCAAGTCGATTCTGCCTTAAGAGAATTTGAGGATTCAGGCGTAGGAAAATCTACCTAGAAGCAGTAAAAATGCACAAGATTCGACCAGCAGAGGGCATCATTTTGCAACGATACGATGCCGTATACCTTTCGACAGGGACTTTTTCAGCACAGTATCCGATCCACTAGCTACGGAGCTGTTGGAGTAATGCTTCCGTGTACTCATCCGTGCTGCTAGTGCCGCCGAGATCGGGTGTCAGCACGCTGCCAGCGCCAATAACTTTGCGGATCGCAGCGCGAATTCGAGTCGCTGGCTCGTTGAGATTCAGATAATCCAACATCATTGCCGCTGCTAGCAGCAGTGCCGTCGGATTGGCAATGCCCTTTCCGGCGATATCCGGAGCGCTACCATGTACCGCCTCAAAAATGCCTCGATCTTCACCGATATTGGCGCCGGGCGCGAGCCCGAGTCCACCGACCAGTCCAGCACATAGATCAGACAACACATCACCAAAGAGATTGGTGGTCACAATCACATCAAACCGGTGCGGATTCATCACAAGCTGCATCGCACAGTTGTCGACGATCATTTCTTCACATTCGATGTCAGGAAAATTTTGTGCCAGCTCTCGCGCAACTTCCAGAAACAATCCAGAGGTAGAGCGCATAATATTCGCTTTGTGTACTACAGTGACCTTCTTTCGACCCAAACGCCGGGCCAATTCGAATGCATGGTTCACGATGCGGGTACAGCCACGACGGGTCACAACACTGGTTAATTCTGCTCTTTCACCATCTTCACTGCGCTTGTGCCCGACGCCAGAATAAAGACCTTCCATGTTTTCTCGTACAACCATGATGTCGATATCAGAATATCGAGTGGTCGCACCAGGGATCGACAGCACGGGACGCACATTAGCAAACAGATCAAACTGTTGCCTCAATGATACATTTACGGACGTAAAACCTCTGCCAATAGGGGTCGTGATTGGACCTTTGAGCGTCACCGGATTTTTGCCTATCTGCTCCAGAGTCTCTTCCGGTATCAGATCCAAACCCTGTGCAATCGCTGGCCCACCCGCTAGCGCCTCCTCAAATATAAGGCCGGCGTCGAGCACTTCCAAAATCTTCAGAACTGCACTGGTAATTTCCGGGCCTATGCCGTCGCCCGGAATGACGGTTACATGTATTTCACTCATGACGAGCAGTATAGCGAAAAGAACTCAGCTGCGCCTGATTCTAGAGAGAGTCATATCGCGACGAATGTGGATGAATGTGGAGCGTTTGCCTCTCCTATGTAGGAGATAGGTAGGGGCTATGACAGACCCAGACCCTTAACCGCTGACTGTCGAATATTGCGTTTGTCTATTTTTCCGGACGCGATTCGGGGCAGCGGTTCATCATTCTGCACCAGATATCGTGGGATCTTAAATTTGGCAATATGTTGCTCTAAAAACTGAACCAATGCCGTTTCATCTATGGAGTGTTCCGCGTAGATCGTTGCACCGACTTCTTCACCCAGCCGGTCATCTGGGACTGAATAAACGGATGCTTCCAATATTGCGTCATGGGCAAGCAAACCCGCCTCTACCTCCGCGCAACCAATATTCTCACCACCACGAATGACAAGGTCCTTAATTCGATCAACAATGTAGAGATAATCCTCTTCATCGATATAAGCCACATCTCCCGTTCGCAGCCAACCGTCAGTGAACGTCGATGCGTTGACATCGGGCCTTTGCCAATACCCTTCAATCACGGAGGCGCCGCGAATGAGTAGTTCACCTCTCTCACCGGCCGGTAAACTATCACCAGCTTCATTCACGACTTTAATATCTAAAACCGCGGAGCATCGTCCAGAACTGCCAGGGTGCGCGAGATAATCCGCGCCACCAATACCACAGCCAATGGCATTAGTTTCTGTCATACCCCAGCCGGTAGCGGGTAGCGCATGGGTAAAAACCGTGGCGATTTTTTTGACCTGCTCCGGCGCCCGGGGCGCACCGCCGCCGCCGACTATTTCTAACGAACTCAGGTCTCGATCGGTTTCGCGTGCAGTGCTGAGCAGATCTCCTGTCATGGCAGCTGGCGCGACAAATGATGAAACCCTTTCTTTTTCTATTAACTCTGCCGCCAGCATCGGATCCCATTTATACATAGAGACCAGCTTACGCTGTGGTCTAAAACTGGCTAGAAACACAGCGTGGGAACCAGTCGCATGGAACAAGGGCACCGCCAGCAAGGACGCAGGTTGAAAATTAGGCTCTGGTGGCGTAGTGCCTGACATCAATAGCACGATGGCACGGTCCAGCTCCCAGGACTTCAGTGCTGAGAGAATATTCAAATGACACGACACCGCACCTTTTGGATGGCCAGTGGAGCCCGAGGTATAGAGGATAGTCGCCATATCTTCGGCTTGGACATCGACAACCGGCATGTCCGCCGAATACTTCGTCAATCGAGCTTCAAGCGACAGTTCGGGGGATTGTTCGGGCAGCGCTTTACACCGCACAGAAAGTAATGAAAGATCTAGTTGATCGAGGACGGGCGATATTCTATCGACTCGTTCCTGGTCCGCTATTAGTACTTTTGCACCACTATCGGTCAATCCATATTGCATTTCTTCTGTGGTCCAGAGCGCATTCATCGCCACCGCAACACCACCGATGGAGGTGACTGCCATAAACGCAAACACCCATTCTGGATAGTTGCGCATCGAGATAGCGACTCGATCACCTTTCTCAACGTTGTACTCTTGGACGAGCAACTGACCTATCTGGCTGGCACGATCATACGCTTGCTGAAACGTGTAACGCTCATCACCATAAACAAAGAAGTCCAGGTCAGAGCGGTTCTCAGAAAACAGATCCCGAAGCGTGTGAGGTCCATCCTTAAAACTGCGAATCGACTGACGATGTAGCGCGCGAATTTCTAGCTCGTAATCCGCACCGGTTGCTGTTAGCTGGGCTCGCGCTTGCTCTCTTGTTAACATCTCGTTTCCCTCTATTTTTATTCGCTCGGGAATATATCATAGCGAGATGCAAGCAGGTGGCCTAAAATATCCATCATCTAGACTTGGCGTAATACCCATGCAAGATCTCGAATACCTAAGCGGCTTTAACAATGAACACCAGACCGAAGCAGCAGCCGGCGCCTTGCCGATCGGCCAGTTCAGCCCACAGAAGCATGAATTGGGCTTGTACACTGAACAAATTTCGACAACCGCATTTACAGCACCGAGACACAGTAATCGACGCACCTGGTGCTACCGGATTCAACCCTCCGTTTGCCAATCTGGCTTTAGTCTCTGGCCTGAACATAATATTGAATCAGCACCACTAACGGGTATCTGCCCCCACCAACCATTACGTTGGTCGCCGCAACCAGCAGCCGCTCAACAACAGGATTTTGTCGATAGCCTCCATACCATCGCTGCAAATGGGGATGTTCGTTCGCACACTGGAACAGCGATTCATCTCTACCAATCGAATGTGCCGATGCATCGGCGATACTTCTATAGCGCCGACGGTGAGCTTCTTTTTGTCCCACTTGAAGGCAAAATGCTCATCTGGACTGAACTCGGTAAGCTTCTTATTGAACCAGGAGAGATTGCCGTGATCCCGCGCGGCATTAAGTTTAAGGCAGATCCAATCGGTGATCTCGCAAGCGGTTATCTATGCGAGAACTATGGCGCACCCCTGGTACTACCAGAGCGAGGTCCAGTCGGTGCAAATGGCTTCGCGAACCAACGAGACTTTAGGTATCCCGTAGCTGCTTTCGAGGATATCTTTGAGCCCACAGAACTCATTGCCAAATTTTCGGGTGAACTCTATCGAGCTGAGATGGATCATTCACCCCTCAACGTCGTGGGTTGGATAGGAAACTCCGCACCATACAAGTATGACCTCAGTCTTTTTAATGTGATGAACACGGTGAGCTTCGATCATCCTGACCCTTCAATCTTTACCGTTCTGACATCCCCATCTGAACTGCCGGGCATCGCCAATCTGGACTTTGTGATCTTTCCACCGCGCTGGTCTGTGGCAGAACATACATTTCGTCCGCCCTGGTTCCACAGAAACGTGATGAGCGAATTTATGGGCCTGGTGAAAGGCCAATACGACGCTAAGAAGGCAGGCTTCGAACCGGGCGGCATGAGCTTGCACAATTCAATGACACCGCATGGTCCAGAACGAGAGGTATTTGAGCATGGGTCGAGTCGTGAACTTGAGCCCGAAAAAGTAGAGAACACGTTGGCCTTTATGTTGGAGTCCCGTTTCGCATTCGTACCAACACAGACTGCTATGACGAGCCCCTATCGTCAGCCTGACTATGCCCAGTGTTGGGCCGGTCTAGCGCCTAAGTTTAGGCGTTAGTCAGTTAAAAGATTTGGTTTTCATAGAGTCTCGAAAAATCCTTGCTCGATAAGCTTTTAGCTTCGCGTAAGCCGGTCGCCCCACATCTAGTCGTTGTCGCCTTGAGTTGTATCGAATATGAATCGCACCAGTAGTCCCTTCTGCTTTCAAAAATCTTCGACCTGACCTTTCGTCGATATACGCAGGTCCGCCTCCGGGTGCCAGGGTCTTACCTCCTGGATCAAATCGTTCAATCCAGCCTGCGCTAGTGGTGGGCAAAGTCGATACAAGACCTATCGCGACTCTCGTCGTGTCCTTGGTAATCTCATCTCGCGTTAGGCGCACCGCATACTCATATGCCGAATTCACCCGACTCATCTGCGCCGTTTCGATATATCCTCGGTAGGCGGGGAGAGCAAAAGCTGAAACGATCCCAATGACGGCCACCACAATAAGCAGCTCTAGCAGAGAGAAACCAGGTATAGCGCGAGAGTGCATCAATCTAAACCTGAATCTCGCGCTTTAAGCACAGCAGCCAATTCTTTAACCGCCCGCATCAGCTCTTGCAGTTCGTCACTTGGCCTAAGCTCACGTTGGGTGTCGTAATTACCGCTCTTGAGGTCGTCGATCACCGCTTTGATTGCCACCTGTGGACCAGCAATTCTATGACTGGTAAAGAGCGCGAAGCCGAATGAAAACAAAATGAACAGCCCAAATCCCATAAACGTGTACTGCAACGAATCCATCATCAGCTCGTTCACGAGCGTCTGGCTTTGAAAAGTGAGCGAGTCACCGCTATTCATCAATCGGTTTACGGCGTCTAACTGATTCAGCACCAGGGCAGACACAATCGTAATCGCGACACCACCAACGACGATATAGTAGAGGCTCAGCTTCAGTTGAAACTGAGGTTGGATAAACAAATTTTTAATACTGCGTTGTTGATTTTGCATCCCAGCGTTCTCCTAAAACACGAAACAATTGGCGCCGGATGGAGCTAACAATAAAAACACGTAGGAAGCAGCATCCTTTCGGATGCCGCTCGCTTACCTGTTCAGGCGACCAAATACTTATCAATCACTTTTTCAAACTTATCCTGAGACTGCGCGATCAACTTTGGTAAGTGGTAAGTTGGGAAAAGATCATCACAAGCCTCGTACTCACGAAGTAGGAGCTTACAAAGATTTTCTTTATGGCTTTCGGTCGTGCCATCCATGATGCCCATATAGGGTGCTGAGACCCACATATCGCCAAGTGGCGTTTCATTCGACATGCCGAGAGCACCATGAATGTGAATCGCTCGATAAACGATGTCGTGGTTCACTTTCGCCGCGCTGACTTTGATCGCCGCTATTTCCTTGCGAATTTCCCGGGTGTACTTGCCTGTCTTATCGATCAGCCACGCCGTATAGAGGACATGTAAACGGAATTGCTTGAGCTGTATGTAGCTGTCTGCAATCTGCTCTTGCACCATTTGCTTGTCTGCTAACAGTTGTCCTTTAGCGCGTCGGCTCAGCACTCGCTCGCAAGCCATATCCAATGCTTTCGTACAATTTCCTACCGCACGCATTGCATGGTGAATCCGCCCACCACTCAGCCTCGTTTGCGAACCTACAAATCCCGCGCCTTCCTCGCCCAACAAGGCGCCGGCGGGAACGCGGACATTGTCATAACGAATGTACGCATGACCCCCGCGACCCCGGGTGGTGTTGTAATTTTCTTTCAATGGGGTGCCAATCGTATGCACATTTCGGACGATCTCAACGCCGGGCAAATCTGCATCGACGATAAACATCGAAGCTCTTTCAAGCAGCGGTTTATCCGGCGCAGTGATTGCCATGACGATCAAAAAATCCGCCGCAGCACCATTCGACGTGAACCACTTCTCGCCACTGATCACCCACTCGTCACCATCTCGCACCGCCATGCACTTGAACTCACCGGGTTCACCGGCATGCGGCTCCGTCATTGAGTAGGCAGAGCGCTTCTCTCCTGTCAGAAGGGGTTCAAGATACTGCTTCTTCTGCTCGTCCGACCCGTTATGAGCGATCAGTTCCATGTTACCGGTATCAGGTGCCTGACAACCAAAAATCGTTGGGCCCATATGCGTTTTGCCAAGAATTTCATTCAACAGGCAAAGCTTTACCTGTCCCAGACCAGGCCCGCCTAGATCAGGCCCAAGGTGGAAACCCCAGAGCCCCTGATCTTTGACTTGCTGTTGTAAATCTTTAATGTAACGACGCATTGCGTCCCAACCGTCTTCATCAATTCGATTGCCCTGCTTATCAGTTCCGACACTCATAAACTGATCGAGTGGTTCAATCTCTTCCGTAACAAACTTTTGAACCCAGTCGATTTGTATCTGAAACTCAGGTTCTACCTCAAAGTCGATCGCCATCCTTCGCACCCCTTTAGTGGTTTAGTCACCAGCATTTTATCATCTGATTTTTGTATTCTCTATTTAGAAAGCCCTTTGTTAAGCCCTTCGTTATGCCCTTTATCAAAATATGCCACTTTTTGCGGTTCGAAAACAACAGCAGTGAGATACCTAAATCTACACTAGTAACGAGCGACAGTATTCTCAAATACAAATCCCTCAGAACCCAATATGAGCCGATGTCGATCACCGTCAGTATCGGCGTCACCACTCTCATAAGCTGTATCGCCTGCCCACAGCGCAACGCGTTCTCCAGCACTATTCTTAACAATACGAGTTTCATAGTATTTGGCCGGCTCATCTCGCAGGAACGCCATCAGGTCGTCCACTTTTTTATGCTGAGCCAACTGATGGAGCGTTATCCAGGTGGGCGGCGCAAGATCGATCTCACCCGCGGCATGTTTCTCGTGTGCATCGCCGGGGCGAATCCACTGGTAATTCAAAATTTCGCCACCGTCTATAATGATCTCATCGTCCTGGTCCAGCGGCGCCAGGAAAAACCAGGTCGCATAGCGCTTAGGCGTACTGGCAGGCGGCGTCCAGTGCGCAAACCAGACAAATTCTTCAGCGGTTAAAGAAAGCCCAGCCTCTTCCATTGTTTCTCGTACCGCAGCATTTTTTGCCGCCTGAAGCGAATCGCGTGCATCGTTGTGGTCTTCTTCATCCACCCGACCACCGGGAAACACCCACATACCACCGAAGCTAATATTGGCGTTTTTTTTCAGCATCAATACTTCAAGATGTGGGTTTTGACGAACCAGCACCACAGTCGCAGCTGGTATCGCCGGTGCCGCCGATGCCTTACTCAAGTCGCCGTAAATATCGTTACGATGTCGAATATCAGTCACTGTTGCATTAACCCCATTACCAAAATCCAGAATGACATTCCGGCACTAATAGCAAACGCCAGAACCCGCAGCGGCGCGATACCCATCATATAGAATGCGCCATGACCAACCCGTGCCGCAGCCCAGATCATTGACGCCAATGCCCAACCGCCCGCAGGATCGACACCACCTAAAAACGCGCCGACATTTGCCGCGCCAAACAAAACGAGCGCTTCCCAGGCATTAGCCTGCGACCCCACCACCCGGGCGCCACCTTCAGTCAACTGATTAGCCTGCGTTCTCGGTTGACCTACATCAAACGTGCCAAATTGCCGAAGTCGATATGGCCAGGACGAGAAGGCCCAGACATAGGGCAGCAGCATACCAATCAGTAAACACACAAGTTGCGTCGTCATAAAACCGCCTTTTGTTTAGTCACGACACCTTACTCCGCCACCTTGCTATTGCATAGTTACGAAGAGAAAGGAACATTACTAGTGAAGCCATAAACATGAACGAGGCGCGATGCGATTAACCAAACACCGTGAATCCACCTTCCACTATTTTCGTGCTAACCAGAATTTCTTCGCCGGCTTCTTTGTCCTGTGCTTGAGCTCGATACCATGAACCCCCATCGGTGTGAAATTCCTGTGCGGCCTGATGCTCCGCCAGTACCATCAGTTCTGTATTACTCAGCCGGACATCCCGGCCCTTATTATTACTCAGTAAAACACTCTGCACGATTGGTAAAATATTCGGATGTGTTAACACTTCGGCCATTTTTACTGACTTACTAAACAGGCCATGCAACCTCTTGGTACGACTGCCATAGAAGTCTGATTTGTAACCAAGCTCATCGACACCCCAGGGCATGGTCTCCAAATGTGGTTTGAAATCTGTCATCAGCTGATCGCATAGTTGATCATCTAACAACCCCTCAACAATGCAGCCACCATGTTCCGTAAGCGCCTCAATAATGCCTGACTGATCTCCAGCCCGAAGGTGAACCAACTCAACCATTTAATTTTCCCATCTGGTATTGATTATGAAAGTACAGTCGGCTGCGCATTGACTCAACCACACTGTCTTCCTAGTTTCTGCAGTTAGTTCACGCAGTTAGCGCACCCGGCTTCGAGCAATAGAGTCAATAGTGTAATTTGAATGCCGACATGGCCTTCATCATTGACCCACCATTCCTCCGGTGAATGAGCCTTTCCGCCGCGCCCGCCGCGACTCATCGTAATAGCAGGTATACCTTTCGAAATGGGTAAGTTGGCATCCGTTGACGATATTCGTAACTCTGGCTCGATATTAAATGCTCGCGTTGCAGCCATCGACCTTTGTACCAATGGTGTATTAGCATTTCCGGCAGCTGCAGGGCGAGTTCCGACTCGCTTAACGTCTACTGTGAGCGCGGGACCGATTGACCTGCCCGCATTTTCTTGCCTCAGCGCCTGCTGAACCGAACCCTGCAATACAGCATCGATTTCATCCAGTTTGACCTGGTCTCCAGAGCGCATATCAATCTCAGCCCAGGATTCAAACGGAATTGAATTCACAGACGTTCCACCGCCGATTCGACCCACGTTGTAACTGGTTTTTTCACCACTTTCTGCAACACGAGGCCCGTTCGCATCAAAGATCGCAATGGCACGACCCAGGGCATGATGAGGGTTCGCCATCCCGAAGGCCCCCCAGGAATGCCCGCCAGGGCCAATGAATGTAACCCGATAGCGGTGAGAACCAACACCACCGAAAACAATTCTACTGGAACGGCCGCCATCAATGGCAATCAGCGAATCAATAGGATCCGCGCCTGGCCGAAACAAATGCTTTACACCCCGCAAATCTCCCAACCCCTCCTCACCCACATTGCCAACGATCCAGACATCGGCTTCCGTTTGCAGTGAGGCATATTCCATTACCCTCAGCACTGCGAGCACAGCCACCAGCCCCCGACTATTGTCGCCAATACCCGGGGCTAACATTCGTTCACCTTGAAATCGCACCGTTACATCTGTGCCCGCTGGAAATACAGTATCTAGATGAGCGCTCAGGACGACTGTCCGCTTACCAGTATTGCCAGGTCGGCGGCCAATCACGTTGCCTACTTCATCTATGAAAACATCGGTTAAACCAGATGACACCAGCATTTCTTTAAATCGCTCACCCCGTGCGTCCTCCTGAAAAGGCGGCGCTGGAATTTCAGTGAGTTCAACCAGGTCTGATTGAGACTGCGGCTCAAGCGTTAGGACATGGTTCATCGCTTTCTGCACGCAATTCGTTTGCAGCAGACTGGCCGCAATTTGATCAAAGTCATCGGGTGCAGACTTTGCAGCAAACGACAACGCAACCAAAATGGCGCAAAAAAACGCTCGCTGCAATTTGATCACGCCTCAGCATCCCAGGATTTCACCAGATCGAGACTCTCTTCCAATGCATCAGAGCGCTCCGCCCAACTCTTGCCACCCGTCCCTAACCTTAAGGTCGAGACCCCTGCTTCACGATAAGCCGCAAGACGTTCACGAATCATATCTTTCGTGCCAATCAGACTGGTCTTCAAAATCATTTCGTCTGGCACTCGCTGAATAGCAGCAGATTTATCACCTTTAATCCATAACGCCTGCACTTCCTCTGCTGCGTCCTCGTAGCCGGCACGACGAAATGCGTCATTATAAAAGTTAGTTTTTGCTGAACCCATACCACCGAGAGTAAATGCCATGCCCGGCTTTCGCGCCTCAATCATCTGCTCGACATTTTCACCGATCTCGAAGCCGACACCTATTTGAATATCGATGTCATCAAAATTGCGACCCGCCTTTTCAGCGCCACGGCGCAGCGGATCTAAAAACACATCGGCATGCTCAGGCATAAAGGAAGTACCCAACCAACCGTCGGCTAACTCACCCGTCATCTCAAGCGACTTGGGCCCTAGAGTCGCGAGATAAATCGGTAGCTGCGGGCGAGGCGGCTGGGACAAACGAATCGGTTTACCTTCTCCACCCGGCCTCGGTAGAACGTAATGCTTGCCGTCGAATTGCACGCGCTCTCCAGCTAGTCCTAGCTTAACGATTTTTATACATTCCCTCAGCCTCCCTAGAGGATTCGCGAAACTCGCACCGTGCAATCCTTCCACCACCTGCGGGCCACTCACGCCTAAACCCAGAATAAATCGATCTTTCGAAACGGTTGCCATGCTTTGGCTGGTCATCGCTATCATGCTTGGAACACGAGCAGAAATTTGCATGATCCCGGTGCCCAAACCAATCGATTCTGTTTTCGCTGCAAGATAAGCAAGCGGCACAATCGCGTCCATTCCCCAGGCTTCTGCCGACCAGGCCTGGTCCACACCAAATTTCTCGGCGCGTTGGGTATAGGTTACCAACTCATCCCAGTCTTCACCGTTGTAATAGGCACTACCAATTGATATTGAAGTCTTCATTTATACGCCTTTTTTATTCTGTTGGCTGCCATTTCGACTCTCACCGGGCACGATGTGCCACCATAGGAACGACTTTAAGAAGCACCGGCAGGAGCACAAAGGTTACCACCACCAAAAGTGATATCGCTACCGTCAACAGCAACCCGATCGACGCGGCACCCAAATGAGGGCTAAAAGATAACGAAAAGAAGGTGCCCACCGTCGTAACAGCACTAATGACGACGGCCCTGGCTGTACTCGATTCGTGAAGGTCCTCCGCCGCTCCGGTCACAAACCGGTGCACCACATGGATGCCGGTGTCGACGCCCAATCCAACGATTAGAGGCACCACCAGAATGTTCGCCATGTTGAGGTTAAGACCGAGCAACTGGCACAATGCAAAAGTCATTAAGAGCGATATTGCGACCGGCACAAACACTAAAATTGGCAAAATCAAACTTCGAAAATAGCCAACAAGCAATATAAATATACCTACGAACGCGAGGCCGGTCGCCTCTATAAACGACTCGACGACAACATTACCGATACCCCATTCCACGACACTACGGCCCGCCAGGTTTGGTGCAACACTCGACACTGCATCAATAAAATTCGTGGTGGCTTGTCGATTACCAAGATCAGAGCTCGGCTGCACACTCAACAAGTATTCCCCGTCTGGCGAGATCAATCGTTGACTTAATTCGACAGGTATTCCGGCCAGATCAAAAGGTGAAGCAGCAAGGGTTAAGCGCAGTCGCTGTAAACCCTCAGTTAGATTTAGCAGCAATGCACTATCAAACTGTGCAATGGCTTCGCTGTCCATTACGCTCAATCTTTTAGCCAACGCGTTCAACAGTTCACGATCAGCGGGCCTGGCATATTGAGCTCTCTCCTCAAGGTATGCCACCGCGTCGCTCAGCGCCTCTTTCGAATGTTCTTCTGCTGCCAACACCTCATCGATTGAGTCAAATCGAGCGCGAAAGGGCTCCACCATCGTTTGCTTGAGGCCTTGTTGAGTCGGTATCAAGTCATCTGGTCCGGTCACACCACTCACCTCATCTAGCTGTTCCAGCTGCTTTGTTAACCGTTTTGCCGTAGCGGCGTCCTTTGCCAGCACGGCAATGCTGTAGTCTGTTGTAATACCCTCATCCTGCAATTCCAGTAACGTGCGCATACCTTCTGTATTGGTATCTCGCATCGCCAGTACGCTGTAATCAAAACGCAAATCTTTTGCAATCCAACCGGACACTGCAATCACGGCGACAAATACCAGGATGGTCGGCCGCGTCGGCATTAAGAAGAAGGCTAGCGAGAACGTATCTGCTTGCCCCTGGCGTAAGTGAACGTGTCTCAGTAAAGCCGGCAGCAAAGTAAGGGTTAGGATCAATGCAATGAGCATCCCTATCGCAGAGATCACGCCCAATTCTGCCAGCCCCACATAGTCTGTTGGCACAAAGGCTAAAAAGGCAATCGATGTTGTCAACATACAAAGCAGCAAGGCAGGCCCAATATCACTTGCTGCCAAGACTAAAGCATCATGAATCGGCAGCGCCTGCCTGGCTTCTCGGACGCGCAAGCCAAAGTGAGCGGCAAAGTCGACACCAAGGCCGAAGAACATCACCACAAAAATAAGAGAGAGTGTATTGAATGAGCCCACGACCAAAACCGCGAGGCCCAATGTCAAAGAAACACCAGCACCTAAAAATACAAATATCGCCAAAATGAAACCAAAGGAGCGGATGCCAAACCCAAGAATCAGTGCGAGCAGCACAATCGAGATCACTCCTGCCAAACCAACGCCACTCAGGGCGGCTTGAATTTCTTCATGAGCGAGAGGAATTTCGCCACTCAAGCGGATCTCCACATCTGACGGCTTCTCTAACGTAGAAATCTGCGCACGTAGCACCGAAACGAGCAATTCATTGGGCAATTGTTGCGATAAATCCTGTGCACCCTGCAACACAATTAGCTGGTAAAAACGTGCTTGATCGGGATCATTCAAAGGCGGCAGTGCATCTAGTTGCACCTCTCCTTGCCCAATAGACGAAGTTATCGACTGCAGCGGCGCAGGCAATGGCAAACCACGATTGGCCGTCAAGTGGTCGGCCAATACAAACGTGAAATTCGTGATGCTGGCTTCATCTGCTAATCGTAGCAAGGGTCCATAAGCGTATTCGACGCCTTTCAACCACAACGCCAACTGCTCAGGCGACAAAAAATAGAAAGCATGCTGGGTGATAAAGGCATCGACCCCTGGTGCAAACACCGAGTAGAAATGCTCGTCGGCATTCAACCGTGCCACCAACTCTTCTGCCACACGATCGACACCATTCGCATCGGGCCCGCTTAGGACTACAAGAGCCGTTTGCTCAAAATATGGGAATTGATCTTTGTAGTGTTCGTTATTCTGATACCAAACCAACTCATCGGAAGGCCTGATCAAACTACTCAGGTCAGAATTGATACGAGCTTGCGTAGCCGTATATGCCAGACTAATAACACTGAGCACTAGAACACTAGCAATCATCCACCAGGAATGTTGGGCGGCTATACCAACAATCCGGCTAATCAATGAACCCTGCTCAGACTGTAGCGCTCATAAATTCCTAGCAGCTGATTGACCGACTGCTGGTGATGGCGTGTTGCCGCTCGTTCTCGATTATCGAGACCCGATTGCGTTCTAGCGGGCGAATCAGCCAACCAATAGTCGATCTTCTCGGTCAAATCAGCTACATCTCCCTGACGGAATAGACTATTGGGGTGCGTCACAAATTCGACAGCTGCACTACTTGCAGAGTCTGACACCAGAATTGCATTACCGGCCGCCATCGCCTCCAAAACCGACATGCCTTCCAGCTCGATTTCGCCACCATGCACAAACAAGTCCGCGGACTGATAGGCGCTACGCAAGGTTTCGTCATCGACAGGGCCTATCGTTGCATCCAGACCGAGTCTTTGAGAATAATTTTCGAGTTCTTGTTGAAGAGGGCCGGTGCCGATTAATTGAATGTCGATCTGGTCGCGAAAACGTGAACCCGCGACCGCTTCAAGAATGGTGCGCTGGTGCTTCTCTGGCGCCAGTCGGCCAACTGATAACAATTGCAATCTATCGTTGTCGGTATGCATGCGCTCAAGCTTAAAAAATTCGTCAGGCACACCATTCGATAGTACGGATACCGGCTTGATCAAGCCGTGTTGTCGCAGTTGATCCGCAGCGAATTGCGAGGGCGTCAACACTAGCTTTGCTCGATTATATAGGCCCCAGATAAACAGCTTATACATCCAACGCGCCACCCAATCGGATTCAAGCCCAAGATTACGCATTAGGTTTTCCGGCTGAACATGGAACGAGCAGATCAAGGGCAGGCCGAGCCGGTTCGCTGCGCGACAGACGGCATAACCTAGAAAGAAAGGGAACTGAACATGCACAAGGTCAAGACCGGCAAGTGCTTTATCTACTTCAGCGTCGCTAGCCCAGGGGTTCGCCAGTGGCACCTTCATGCTGTCAATAATACCGTTCAAGCCTGGAATCGACAGCTTGGGGAAAGCCACGATGCGGGGCTCTGCGATGCAAGGCCCTGTATGAGTTTCATCGCTGGGCGTCGCTAACAACCGAAACTCGACTTGATCATTAAGCGCTGCAACAAAACGACGGGTCGACACCACCGTACCATTGAATGGGAAATCCCAGGGATCAATTACCACGCCTACCTTTATCGTCATCCGGCGTTCCTTATCGTGATCGCTGTACCGTATCTGAATTTGCCACTTGATTCGAGGCAATTAAAGCACAGCCTCGGGTCGCAATTTGGAAATAGGCGCCTGGTTGCTAATCAAGCGGCGGCGTGACGTGGGAGTCTGATTCAAACCCAATGAGGATCGACTGGATAAAAGAGTTGGCTGCCATAGCCGCCGCTAAGGTAGAGGCGCTGTTAGCACTAAAAGTAGGACTAGAGGACGATGTTTAGCGCCAAAATACTTGATGTAACTTTCGGCCCGTGATCGCATTAATAGGACCAATCACCTCGATTTTTTGATTGCCTCGATCAAATAGTTCAGCGCTAGACCAGACGAATGATTCGCCTGCAATTTGACCGAGAACCGCACCGCTAACGCCGAACACAAGCCTGGCCAGACCAGCCCAGTAAATAGCGCCGGCGCACATCGCGCAAGGTTCCGTACTGGTATAAAGCGTCGCCCGGTTGATTGTCTCCCGATCAAACTGATGCCCGGCCGCTCGTACTAGATTCAGCTCGGCGTGGCAGGTGAGGTCTTTATCAGACAGAACCGTATTTTGTGCTTCAAGCACGATTTCGCCATCGACGACCAAAAGGGCACCGAACGGGTGATTGCCGTGCTCGACTGCTTGCTCAGCAAGCACGTAACAGCGATCGATATAGTCCTTATCAGAAGCCAACTGAATTAACCTTTTGTTTTCCTACCCAGCGAAAGTGCCGCTGCAGATCTTCATCTTCGAGGATTAAGGAAACCTCTGCGAAGTTTTTTGCCAATGTCATTTGATCATAGGCTTTGTGTATTCCCACGTGGCAATTACGACAGATATAGACACCCCGGTTCAATTCCAGTTTGGAAAAAGCTTTCTTGAATCTATCTCGACGATGCAGTTTTTTGGGTATCAGATGGTGAAACGTCAGCGCCAACTCTCGTTTACAGCAGGGGCAATGATCAATCACCGTGGCAGGCTACTCGCGACATAGCACTGAAACATAGCACTGAAACATAGCACCCATGATAATCGTCTATACTGCACGCTGACTCATCGTTGCGTTGTCCATATGAAAATTTCCTCCGCTGAATTTCTTGATTTGCATCATCCTACAGATACGAACAGATGGCGATTACCGATTATTGAACGTACCACTGGAGGAGGCGGATCTCTGTTTGGCGGTGTTGGCCTGGCGGCAGGAGTCGTCGCATTGGAGCAGGCGACAAAAAAGCCTATCGTTTGGGCCACGGGTCAGTATCTAGGTATTACCCAACAGCCTGCGGCATTGGATCTAGAAGTTACGCTACCAGCGGTTGGGCGTAATGTGACTCAAGGTAGAGTCGTCGGCCACCTGTCGGACATGACGCCTGACCAAGAGATCATTACCGTATTAGGCGCCTGTGGGCAGCGAGCCTCTGTCGCCAGTGG
>Ga0208413_1000060_pt1 | contig 96150 bp, 85 predicted proteins | sample AntAceMetag02UKD_FD_184761 | JGI IMG/M metagenome (GOLD analysis project Ga0208413, IMG submission 184761) | Saline lake microbial communities from Ace Lake, Antarctica - Antarctic Ace Lake Metagenome 02UKD (SPAdes) (version 2) | ecosystem: Environmental > Aquatic > Non-marine Saline and...
GTGTGTAATACACGTTAGCTCCTTCAGCAACTTGGGTGGTGGTAATTCCAGTGATGTTCGTTCCGTCTCCAGCGAAGGAAGCAGCAGTAAATGCCCCGCTGAGGGTTCCGTTTCCATTATCGAGGATCATCAACGTTGAGGTTCCTGTACTATCTGTAACTTCAAATGTCTTGTCAGTTCCAACTCCACCTCCCTGAACGGCAAGCTTTGCAAGTGAGGTTGTTGTTCCAACTCCTACTTGTGCGAAGAATCCTGTGTTACCTGCCCCCACCAGTTCACCTGCGATGATCTGTGGAAGACTTTCAAGGATTGAAGCTTCTGTACCACTGATGTTCTCATTGAGATTCTCGTAGATACTATCTACTTGGGCTGAGTTGAAATCTCTTGAAGATCTTGAACTCTTTTTGGTAATTTTCTGAATGATGATAGGTTCCGAAGAAAGACCCAGCTCCGCTTTGAACTGAGTAAGTCTTGTCTCAAGGTATGAGAGAGTTACTTCAGGGGCTGTAGGTACGGTGATGTATTCGGTCTGGGTTATGATTTGAGGTACTTCTTTATTTTGAAATATTTCTTGTTCTGGATCTTCAACGAAAGAGACTTCACTCTGAGGGGTTACAGAATCTGGAGTAATTTCTTTCTGAGTTTCGGGAGTAGTTTCTTCAAAAATGAAGAGTCCCTCTTCTGTAGAGGGGACTTGATTTACAACACAGTCTAAGTTAATAAGGTTCAAAGCCTTACAATACAAAGACCCGAAAAATGATGTGATAGAAGAAGCCTGGGTAATATGTGGAATTACAAAAACCAAAAGAATAGCAGCTGTGAGGAGGTTTTTTTTAGTAAAGAAAAACATAGTAATAAGACGATATTCTATATATTATATCATTTTAGACGACTGTTTGATGTAAGTTATACCCAGTTTTTTCAACCTTTAAGACAGAAATAGAAAAAAACCAAGCCCTGAAGGCTTGATTTTTTCTTGTACTGTTCTTATTCCGTTTCTTCTAGGAATTCTTCACCTTGAGACTCGTCTTCTTGAAGATCATTCTCTAGCAATACAGGATCTTCTTCAGCCTCATCGAGTGGTGGAGTGATTTCTCCTATTAGGCTTTCTCCAGACTCCATACGACTCAAGACTTCCGAAACTTCAGAATTTTCAGGGACTTTACTCTGAAGACTCTCGAAGACCTCAACCGCTCTATCTGATTCACCTGCACGATACAGGCTAAGCCCGAAGAGATATATTCCATCTAAGAAATTAGGTGCACCTTGAGCTAACCTTTCGAGCACAGATACGGCATTTGAGTAATCTTCTTGAGCGTAATAAGTTGCTCCCAATTGCATGTACAGATCTTGATTTTGAGGATCAATCTGGAGTGCTACTATTAGATCTTCAATAGAACCTTGGATGTCACCCTGATCGTTAAGAATCTGTGCACGCAACACGAGTGCGGCAACATAATTAGATTTCACATTCAGAGCTTGCTCGATATCTACGAGAGCACCATCCAGGTCTTGTCCAAGGACAGCGAGTCGTGCTTTTTCTAAGTACAACCTCGGGTTTTCTGGAGTCAGCTTGAAAGAACTTTCAATAATTCTACGTGCTTCTTGCTCTGCTCCTTCAACACCAAGAGCCATCAGACCTTTATATAATTCGAGAAGAGTAAGATGGTTTCTGTATGATTGAGAATCAAAAGTTAAAACCCCCGTGGCATCCTTTTGAGCCTGTTCTAGAATTACGCTTATCTGATTCGTTATCTGTTCTTGCGTGATCTGAGAGTTCTGTGCAGTTTGATTTATCGCAAGGATCCCAATCTCGACAGCAAGCCTTCCATATATATCTGAATTGAAAAATTTCCGTGAAAGGTTGGTATTCTTTTGCAAGCCCTCCATATCTCCTGTTTCGTAGAAGTCCTGAACAGCATTATCAAAAATTACCCTTGAAGAATACTGACTCACTTGAACATACCCCGTGTAGAGGATTGCAATGAGAGAAAGGACAAGAACTCCTGTGTAGACGAGTCTTGTAGAAGACTCGTATTTTTCTAGTTCATTTTTTTTCACCTTGAGTAAATCAGCAGCCCTCAAACTTGAGAAAAGCAATCCAAGAAAAATAAAGAAAAATAATGTTAGGACGATTGATGGGTTATACACAATTCTTATTCCCAGGAAGAAGAGCGTTCCGAACACAGCATAAATATTCATAAACAACTCTGCTCTTGCCGTAGTCTTAACCTTCAATAACTTGTACGAGTAGTAAATAATAAGAGCAATGAAGATGATCCAGGCGATCATTCCAACAACACCCTGAGTAACTCCTACAGAAGTTACTGTTGAGTATCCAGATCGAAAGTCTGTATCCCAGTATTGGCTCAAGACATTTTCTTGTGGCTGATTTTTGAGCCATGAAACATCAAATCGATCAAGACCCTGACCAAAGAAGAAAGAATCCTCAATGGTACTCTGGGTAACCTCGTACGTTCCAACAAGAGATGGTCTCACTTCTTGAGCATCAAGACCTAAGAGTGAATTGACTACGGGGGTAATCATACCTCCAAAAAAGATAAACATCACAGATAAGGCTAAAAGAACAACAGCCACTATTGATGTCTTTCTTCTCTCATGGTCCGACTTGTTTCCCAAAACAGCATCAAGGATAACTATCAGACCCGCACACAAAGCAGCGAGTGATAACAGAACAGGGTAACCAACAACAAGAAGGAGGAGTGTACCCGAGACGAACCCTACAAGACCCATGATTCGATACAGAGGAATACTCCCAAGGAACCGAAGTACCACGATAGATGTCAGTGCAGTAAATAAGGCAAAGAACCCAACCTCACCCCAAGTACCAAGAGTATTAGATGTTCCCTCATAAAAGAATCCTAGAGATGGGAGCACTGGGAGAAGAATAAAAAGGAGATGAACAACACACACGAGAATACTCGACGAATACATCCACAAGAAAAATCTCGTCTTGCTTTGTGAATCTTTCAATGAGAGATAGACGGCGTATGCAAATGCAAAAAGTGAGATAAGACCCATGAACGAAAGATGAGAAATTTGTCTTCCAAATAAAGACAGATCAATATTATCAGAAAAAAAAGTTGCCAAACCTGCAGAGAGGACAACTCCGAAGCAGGCGATCACGAGAGGATTACGCGTCACCTTCAAAGAGTCGCTTGAAATCTTCAAAGAAAGAAAAATAGCAGCGAATACAGTCCCTGAAAAGAGTGCAATAAATATTTTGAGAGGCTCAAGAGAAATTATTGATCCTGGAATAAATAAAATTGGTAAAAGTGCGATAATAACAAAGAGTACTTTCTGTAGGCCGCCGCTTATTTTTAACATAAAACTTGAAAGATAAAACTAATACAATAATTAATACACTAATTATACAAAAAAACAGTTTAAAATCCAGCGGACTTTTCCCATAGATTCTCAGGAGCACCTACTTGAGAAAAGCCTCTCCTGAATACGCAGTTATTGTTGCAATCGTGATTCCTGAAATCAGTAAGAGGGGGATGAGAGATTTCAGCTTGTATCCGAGGAGCACTAGGAGGATCATAACGATATCATTCGGAATCGGAGTGAAGCCAAGAATCATATAGAGAAGAACAAACTGTAACCAAAGTGGAATTTTTTCTTGAAAGTGAATATATTTTTCAGCCTCATGCTTATGAATTTTCTGAGTTGATCTATATCCGAATCGAGCAAGAACAAAAATAAGAGCATCCCCAATAGCAATTCCTATTCCTCCTGTGATTCCAAGAAGCCACGGTACGGATCCTCCAGCAGCAAATGTAGCGATGAGGGTATACAAGATTGGACTGGTCACACTACTCAACCCCCCAAAAGACGCAACAAGGAATGTGATGAGATAGCTATTCTCTACTCCTATTTTTTCTACAATTTCTTGAGGTGAGATCCAGATGAAAAGGACATTGATTATCCCTACAACCAGGATAATAAGGAGGAGTAATCTCATGGCATGCTTTACTGTATCTTTATGTTTCATACTATTGATTGAGTATACCAAACATGGACCTCTAGAGCACACTGAGGGTAGTTTCTAGAGGGAGTGTTAGGCGAGCATGGAGATTCACCAAGAGCCACACAACCGTAAGCATCACAGCATAGGAGAAAACTTTCTTATTGAGACGAAATAAATGAGCACCAAAAAGCATTGCAAGAGGATCAATAAGGCCTCGATTGACCCAAAACTCAACTCCGGAACGATACATACCATCAAGACCTGTGAGGTGTCCCAGCTCAAGAATGAGCTCTAATGATTCCCAGAAAAGTGACAAAAGGAGGATGGCCCAGACAGGACTCAGCTTAAAATATGGAATCTTCGTAAGGATGTAAGCGATAATAATCCCTGACGCAACATGCTGCAGTGTCCACAGATCAAAAAGTGCATTTGTCTTATGACCCCAGAACACTCCATCCTGAATAGAAAAAGAAAAGACACTCGCGTAATACGTGAAGACAATATAAAGAAAAGCAATTAAGAATTTCATAGTTATGTAAGTATACCAGAAAAACCACCCTTTATTGAGAGTGGTTTCTTCTTGATGTTACGACCAGTGCGTTGAGTCTTTCTTCCACGTTAATCGAGACAAGAGATCAGAGAGTAATGCCGTAGCAACCCCGATCACCGTATCAGCTCCTCCATAGTAGATGAAGATCTTACCGTCTCGAACCGATGCTCCACAAGGGAAGACTACTCGATTGATCTCGCCTTCCATTTCCCACTCTTCTTCTGGCTCTAAGATAAAGTCGGACGTTCGAGCAATAATGTTCCCTGGATTTTCAAGCTCCATAAGAAGTGCTCCTACACGATAGAACTTATCAGTTGATACGGCGTGGTACAGCAAGAGCCACCCTTCCTCAGTCTTAATTGGCGGTCCTGCAATCCCCACCTTGAGCCCATCCCACATTCCAGGTCGTGGACCAATCAGAGGAATACATTTACTGAGGCGACTTTCTGAAAAGTCTAAACTAGGAACAGTATCAAGGCACATGTGGTGATTCACTCGATGAAAGATTACATACTCATCTTTTATTTTTTCAGCGAGAAGACACGCATCCTTATCATCTATTCCTTCTGGAGTTACAATTTGCGGCTGACTCCAGGCATCCCAATTCTTCTTTTTGAAATCATCAAGAGATATTTTACTGTATGCAACCTTAGGAACTTCAATTCCATTGTATGCCGTATAAAACATGTAGAGAGTTTCGCCAATAACCGTTGCTCGCCCATCTTCACATCCTGAGTTTCCTGTTGGATGTGTTTTCTTCATTTCAAAATCAGCACGAGGAATATAAATAGGCTCGACAAATCTTTCGTCTATGGTGAATCCATCAGTTGTTGTCGCGCAGCCCATGTACGAAGTGTTGTCATGAGACATAGCTCGGTAGATAATATATGTTGTGTCGCCAATATCGACAGTCGTAGGATTGAAAACCAGCTTGGCTTCCCAATCATGATCAGGAATTGGCTTGAGGATCGGATTCCCTTCATAACGCTCCACAATCTTTTTTCGTCGATCAAGGATCATGCTGTCGAGTAAATGCTCAAGATTCACACTTGCCGTACAGCAGACACTGTCAGCACCTCCATAATAAATATCTAGACGCTCATCCACGATTACCGCACCAGATGGGAAAGTAATATCCTTGATCTGTCCTTCTTTTTCGTATGACTTTTCGGGAACAAGGATTGGACCGGTTGTCCGCCCAATTATCTTCTTAGGGTCATCATGGTCAAGTAGGAGTGCTTCAATACCGAATACTCTCTCAGACTCATTAAAGTAGTTCTGGATATGAGAATAAACAAGCAACCACCCATCTTCGGTCCACACAGGCGTTGCACCTACTTCACAATGATCCTGATCATTCTTCCGTGGATCAAAAACGTGATCATCAATCTTCGCATACCAGTCGTGCCAGTAGTCCTGATCCCAAATCTGCTCTTCGGTATCGAACTGAATAAACGCAATCTTCGAAGGTGGTCTGTCAGGATCAACGGTGAGGATTGCAGTAAGCTTCCCGTTGATTCTCTCCGGAAAGAGAGTCATCGCTTTTGCATTAAAGGGAGTAACAAGTTTCTTCTCATCAATAGTCTTGAAATCTTTTGTGGTTGCAACCGCAACTTTAATACCCTCCGCAGAGAAAGGGTAGACAGAAAGTGCTGTATAGAAAATATAAAATGTGTCGCCAATCTTAGTCACGCGAGGATCTTCACATCCATATCGCTCCCACTCATGCTCAGGGTGAATAAATTGCCGATAGTTACCGAAATGCTCACCATCATCATCGCTTGAACTATACCCCACAGAAGAAATACTAAAATCTGGACCAACCGCAAGGAGATCAGGTTGAGTCATTGCTCGGAAAAGCGTGTGGGTAACTCCAGTTTTCTTATCATAGTAGGGCGACCAATTAAATGCCGCGTAAGACATCCAGTGAAGCTCTGCGTTGGGCCTAATCTGTGGATTATGTTCGGAACGCTTCGTTATATACATAAGTCTTTCATGTTAGCTTCTTTCGTTAAGGCAGGGTCTATGCAAGGATCTAGTTTGAGTCTTTCTACAAATTCTCTGAGTGGTGCCTGACCAAGACATACGTACCTATCGGAACCTCCGTAATAAACATTAAGCATACCTTCTCGAATGACGGCACCACAAGGGTACGTCACCCCGAATTTATACTCATTTTCGTACCATTCGGTCGGTTCCATAATCGGCTGATTACTCCTATACAAAACTTTAGAAGGATCGTCTCGATCAAGAATCATAGCACCAACCTTATACTTCCGGTCTTGAGATCCAGCACCCTGGTATATAAGAAGCCACCCCTCATCGATAAGAAGAGGCGGAGCTGCGACAGCAATCTTGTGGCTATCCCAAGAGTCTCCCCGAGCAGAAATCTTGGCCATCTCTTTGAGGTATTTTTTACCTTGGCCAAACTCTAGGTCATCCACGTAGTCAATAAGAATATGAGGCCATATCCGGTGATACAGCATGTATTTTCCATTTACTTTCTCTGGGTGAAGTACCACATTCTTATTCCCCTCTCCATGGTGTTGTGGGACGTCAGTCATTGGTTGAGGTGTCGTCCAATTCCACTCTTGATTCAAAAAGTCGTCTTTGGCAATTGACGTAATCGCAGGTCGTGCCATCTGATACCCATTATAAGCTGCATAGATCATGTAGAGCCTTCCATCCATCTCTGTAACTCGAGGATCTTCGGTTCCATGCCATTCTGGAGTATCACCCCGTGCAACAAGAGGATAATGATTGTATCCAGACTTGAAAGATCCTAGGATTCCATTCTTTCGTACGTCTTCAGGAACATTTACTCCTTCAAAATCCATACGAGGAACATACGCGGGATCCTGAAAGCGCTCGAACGTTACACCGTTGTGGCTTTTTCCGTATCCAATAACTGAAAGTCCCGCACTCCCTTCAGCTCGGTACAGAAGGTGGGTTACATCATCAAGCTGAATCGCAGCAGGATTGAGCACTGTATGACATTCCCAATTATGGTCAGGATCTGGTTTCAAAATTGGGTTGCTGATATGTTTCCGTAGGTGTGCCTTATGAATATTTACATGTTTCCGTGTGTACGGTTGATGCAATTCTACAGAATAAATCTCTCCACCCTTTGCGTCCAAGAAAATAACCTCAAGTTCTTGGTTCTTGAAATAAACTCCCATCGTCTCAAGATGAAGCATTGATTCTTTTCGAGAAATAAAATTCTCCCAAAATGGAACCTCATCATCGAAGGCTCGCCAGTGAACATGTGATAAATTATCATGTGCCAGAAGTGCACCTCCGAATCGGTGAGTCTGGTATCCCTCAACTTCGTACGAAGCTTCATACAGCACGAAGATTCCTTCATCGAGGTCTTTTACTCCAGTAACCTTAAGCGGGGCATGATCAAAAGAGTTTCCACGTGGGCCAAGCTGTGTTTTGTGATATTGCAATTCGTCATCAACAAGATTTATATTACAGTAACAGATCTCACCACTAATCGATGTGAGGAGTGCGACATCACCATTCTGCATTTTTACCAGTTTAGCAGGAGATCCATCTTGCCCATCAACCATTGTCTGTATTTCAAAATTAATACCATCGTGTGACGCGAGCGTTACGGTCTTACACTTATCTTTTTCTAGAAACGTACATGCCAGAACGTAAGTATTTCTGTCGATTTGGATAGCATGAAGATCTTTCAAGTCCTGAGAACTTTTTTCAAGAATTTTAGGGAGAGAAATCTTTTCAGAATAAGTCTTTTCAAGACCTCGGGAAACAAGATAAATATCACTTTCGCGTCGTATAAAATAATACTCCTGCGAATCAAATTGGGCGAGGCCAATAAGCTCTGAGGCAGGAGCTAGACTCTCTCTCTTGAAAAGGAAGAGGAAGTAAATGCAGGACTGGATCTTTTGGGTGACGTACTTAAGAAATTTCATATGTTAAGCATTAAAGTAAGAAACGTTCATGCGTCAATAATACCACATTTTAATCTTGTGAATTGAGGTTTTCCCTAATTATGTGCATAGTCTCATCTGGCCCCGTAGTACTCATCGTTTCGACCTCAGTCCTGGTTGCAGCCCAGTCATTTCCTCCGGGAATAATCTTATCGCCAATAAAGAGTGCTTCTTTCATATCAAATCCTGTGTGTTTGAAGAACTCATTGATCCCAAATTCCTTATCAATCCCCTTCAGAGTGATATCAATTGAAGTCGTACCTCCAAGCTTCACATCGAACTCATCATCCAATCCTGCAAGGTGACTCATAATCTCACGACGTTTCAATTCTTCTGGATCCCATACAGCTTTGAGTTCTGGAGTTTGTTTCTGTCCAAGGGCAGAAAAGGTGATCTGCGATTCCCTATCTTCGATTTGTTCCCCGAGAATTTCCTCACTCCCGATATCTACCGATGATGTTTCCAGAGCCTCTTCAAGCGATCTAGAGATTCTCATCCTCTGTTCAGATGAAAGTTTTTTAGAATAAACTATCCCCCACTCTTTTGTCTCTGAATTATATAGTCGCATCTCAGAACCACTCGTCGGCAAAATGAAGATATTTGAAAGGATGGCATCTGCTGTAAGCTGATCAATTACCTGCTCTTGAATCTGCTCGAACATTCCTCCAGTGATTACTGCCAAATTGCACGTCTGTGAAGCTTTCGAAAAAGTCTTTGCCATCTCAGGTGAGAGCGGTGATTTACTGACAGCTAAGGTTCCGTCAAGATCAAATACGAGAGTTTTGTAGTGTTTCATAAGAGTAGTATAACAAATTATCCCAATCCTAAAACCATCTCCATCTCAGGGATACTTACCCCACTTGCGAGGGTTAATTTTGGATTGCTCCACCTTTTCCCTGTATCTCTAAATCCCATTTTTTCATAGAAAGCCTGCGCACCTTCATTATAATCTGCGAGGTTGACGCAGGTTGGTTTTTGGAGATCGAGTGACTTCTTGGTTTCTTCCCAGAGTCTTGTTCCGATGCCTTTTCCCTGAACACGAGGAAGCACATAAATAGCCTGTATTTGGTTTTTGGTATCTTGAGAAAAAACTCTACAGAAACCGACAATATCATTACCTTGTTTTGCAATAAGAAAGACAAGGTGCGGCGGAATATTCTTGAGATCTTCCCTCCCTTCCTCTAAAGACTCAGGAGTAAAATAATCTTCAAACCGATCTTCAATATCTTCGACCGTTATTCCTAAGCCTTCGTTCGGGTAGGTGTTAAGCCACGTCTGGTGCCAAACGGTTCTGATTCCGAGGATGTCGTCGGGAGCAGGTTTGGTGATAGTGACTTCTTCTTTTGTTTCGGAGGTTTTCATAGGTAGAAGTATAGCAGAGAAAAAAAGTAGACTTTTACCTCACTTCAACAAAATAATCCATGCCGTAGGTAGTGTCGTAACTACTGCAAGAAATACCCTCTGGTGCGGGACTTTCTTTTGACTTCAAATTCCCCATGAGTATCAAACTTCCACCGCAAGGGAACATCATATATCTATTAGAATCATTATAGGGGGTACCCTCAGCTCTTTCAGGATCATTTATATCAAGAGTAAGGTATCCACCACTGACGAGACATTCTTGAATAGATATATTCGAACCATAAGCACCATCGTACCACCCCGCAGCATTACCTCCTGATCCACACCCACTTCCATTGAGATTAAAAGGCAAGTTATTATCAATCGCGTACGAGACAACAGCCCTTCTTATCTCATTCAAGTCTGACTTTATTCTGGCGTCTACAGCTTTTGTTCGCGCAACCGTAAGAGACGCCAGCACAACACTCGGAAGGAGGGAAATAATAGAGATCACCACGAGGAGCTCGATGAGTGTGAAGGCTTTTTCTTTTCCAAAGTATTTGATAGATACAGTATACCAGAAAAACCGCTCACCTTAGCTGAACGATCTTATAAGTGAAAAGAGGCTCTTTTATCCATCCTCTCCTACTGAATATGATCTGTCTTCTCGAGGATTTCTTTTGCCTCACCAGTGGCTTCTTCTTTTCCCTCCTCACTTCGTAAATCCTCAACCATAGCGAGTAAATCATTTGGATTCTCAGAAACAAAGTTCCCATCGAATCGATCAGCAATAAGAGCTGTCGTTTCGTTCGTCCAGTCCTCTTCGATGAGCCCCTTACTTTCGAGTGGAGCATAGAGATAGATTGATTCAACTGATTCTTTTTGACAAAAATCTCTTACCTTTTCTGCAAAGTCTTTTGAGAACTCTTCTTGGGCCTCTTCTTTCTTCGGCTCTAGAACCGACCCCACCATCGACCCTTCTGCACCTCCTCTCTGAGACATTCCCTCATTATCAGAATACACGGGTGTATCTACTCTGTGCTCATCAAGTTGAGTAACGTCATCTGAATCGAGGAGATAGATAATTCCGTGATGAGTTCCCATGACAACAAGGAGCGACTTCTTCAGGTTCAGGTTCTTTATTTCTTCATTTATTTTCATAGGCGCTTATAGAGTTATGTTTATAAATAACGTCAGGTTGATCCTATTATAGCATACTGGTCTTTCTGAGAAATGCGGTGTACCAATTACACAAAAGCTTTATGAGATTACTCGGGATTCTCTCTGTAACAAAAAAAACCGCCAGCATAGCTGAACGGTTTTGAATGGATCGTATCACGTTTCTATTGACCTCCGTTCATCATAATACTTCGTGTAACTGATCCGAAGTACCCAAGAGCAGGAGTAATCTTCTTATCCAGTTGATACTGGATAAGTGCATCTTCTGTCTGTTGTCCAAAGTATCCTGTTGATCCTCCTTCGATAGCGAATCCTAGTGAGATAAGAATTTCTTGGAGAGACGTAACATCAAGACCTTTATTTCTTTGACTAAGGTCACGTGCAGATGACGCTTTACCTCCTATTTCACGTTGAGAGATAAGCAACTGGAGATCATCACGGAGCTGGTCAATCTTTACCTGAGTTTCCCTGTCGAACTCTCTTCTTGAAGATGGGGGTTTTGGTTTTTTTGGTTCATATTCACATAATGACTGATTGTGCGAAACATACCCGTCATAGTTCGAAGCCATTTCGTCCTTACACCCATACTTACGACTGCTTGGAGGGGTTCCATAACCATAATGATAAGCAAGGATTGTTGTACCCCCGACTGAGTAACTAAATTCTGTAACGTCTGCTGCGTGAGTAGTATCAGTATGTGCAAATAGAACGAACGCGAAGAGTAATGTTGGTATTAAGTATTTTTTAAGTATCATACAATTATTATAGCAGTCTGAAGTCTATTTTTTTTCTCACCTGTGGATATCATTTGGTCTTTAACAAAATTGTTTTTTATAATTTCAATAGTTTGAAAATAACAAACTCAGGAACGTTATCCAGCTGCTTACAAACTTCTGGCTTTAGGACTCGCATCTGATCATTTGGAACAGGACTTACGATACGCTCTATAGTGAAACCAGCCACATAAGCTGCCTCAGAAATACTCTCGAAAGAGTGGTGCCATGTGTTCACGGAGTCTTTACCGAATATGTTTGAGATCTTTCTGGTATGGACATAGTCCCCCTTAATTCTTCTCTTGCGGGTTAGTGTATCTTTTCGTATTTCTAATTGGCTTTGTGGGACGAAGTTCGAACCCTTTTGTGAACATAGTCCTATTTTTTTTCTAAAAGAATCTTTGAGAGTAAAAGTAAATATAACCAAGCAGCGACCAACAGAGGGAGGTACAGTATTAATGTGAGTGTCAGACCTAATGTTAAACTTAAAACAATAGTTTCAGGACTTACAATTATTGTTTTTATAATAAAGAATAACGGTGAACCTAAGACTATTATGAAAGTTGTCCAAAAAACAAATCTCTTAATCCTTTTACGGATGTCAGCATTGGCAAAATGTCTTACATAAACAGGAATAAAGAGTGCAAGGAACGGAGCGGAGTATAACAAGATCAGACCAAACTCTTCATAAGCAAGCTTAAGGACTATAAAACTATTGATAAAAATTAAGATATACGATGAAAAGATGAAAAGGATAGTTTTTACGTAATACGAATACTCCTGAGTCTTGTTTTTTTCTAAGCGAGAAGAATCTTCAGAGTGCCCATCTCTCTCTTTCCCAAAAGAGCTCATAAGTCTAATTATGACTAGCAAGAGAAGGACAGGGAGCGCTGCAAGCAAAAAATATCCTAACAATTCGGTGTTCGAAATTATCGGCACAAGCAACATGGTCAAACCTCCTACAATACCGACCTTCATAATTAGGGACATATCTTTCATTTTTCTAGTATATCAAAAAGGTTCAAAGATGCGAAATAGGTATGAATTTTATTGTTATAAATTATGAGAAAAAAGGGACTCGGCGCCAACTCTAATTCACTCTGTTCATAAGAGTCCGCTGCCACGCTGGTCTCCACAGATTTCACTTCGTTCAGTCTGGCTTCGCGGAGACCTCTTTTCTCGTCTCGTTAACGCATTAAAACAAAAAGCCCGAATGCTTTGCATCCGAACTTGTTGTTTTTTGTTGCCTAACAGGGACTCGAACCCCAACTTCTGGTACCAAAAACCAGCGTCCTACCATTAGACGATTAGGCAATGTGGGAAAAGTATAGCATTCTCCGACCAGAAAACAAGATTAATCTCTCTTGCGGAGATTCTTTGAATAAAACTCATCAGGCTCTAAGAATTTTGCTCGTTCGGGAATCGTGTACTGCTGTATTTCAGAGTCTTTTTAACAACATCCATACTAGGTTTTTTGTTCTGCTTGCTGTATTGCGATCAACTCAACCGGCAGGTAGGGCTGTGGTGAAACTTGAACCATCGCATATGCCTCGAGGAGTTTCTGAATCATAATTGAGGTAATACTTGCAGCCTGATCTTCGACGAGACTCGCAATCTCAGTAACGAAGTATTCTCCAAGACCGTTGAAATCTTCAGCCTTCCGAGCACCAACTTTGATAAGGAGCGCAGCGCGAGCAATAGCGAGTGCCTCTTCGACGAAGAATGCCGCATCCTTCTGTCCAGCCTTCATCGTCTCAAGAAAGTCCTGTGCACTCTTTTGTTCCCCCTTGAGTATGGCTCGCATCCACCCAAAGACAGTATCGAGCGGTGGAACACCAGCAACCTCCTCAACAAGCTCACGGGTGATGTGTTTTTCTTCTGTTGACCTCAGGACCTTCTGGAGATGACTCAAGGCATCTCGGAATGATCCTCGACCAAGCTTGGCAATGATTGTTACGGCATCGAGATCAATCGTGATTCCTTCTTTTTTTGAAACCGTAATCACATGGTCTCGAAGGATCGCCTCTGTTGGCTCTCGGAAACTATATACTTCAGACCGCGACATAATAGTATCTGGAACTTTCTCAAGTTCAGTGGTGGCAAGAATGAAGATGACATGAGCTGGCGGCTCTTCGAGTGTCTTAAGGAGAGCATTAAAAGCAGACTTCGAAAGCATATGAACCTCATCCAAGATGTATATCTTATACTCCGAACTCATAGGGAGGGTCATCACTGACTCTAGGAGCTCTCGCATTGTATCAACTCCCGTATGTGACGCCGCGTCAATCTCATAGAGATCTGCTTGAGAGACCTCAAGCATATTTGCAATGATTCGAGCGATAGATGTCTTCCCTGTTCCTCGTGTCCCGTAGAAGATATATGAATGAGAAAAGTCTTTCTGCTCGATGCTTTGCTTGAGGGGTTTTGTAATATGATCCTGACCGAGAACTTCATCGAGAGTTTTTGGTCGGTATTTTGTGTAGAGTGATTGCATATGTCTCTTAGTATACCAAATGATCGCTTTTTAGGTAAAGAAAAAAGCCCGACCTGCGCGCAATCTTCGATGACCAATGGCTAAAAAGACCAAGTGAAGAAGCGACGCAAGTCGAGCAAGTCGGTGTGAAAAGAACGTGAGTGGCCAGAGACCATGGACATCAGAGTAGTGAACTCTTTACATCTCATTTACGCAAAGGAGATGTAAACCCTGACCACTCACAACCGAAGCCACCATAACATAGCTTTTTTTAGAAAGCAAGACTTTTCTTCTCAAGGTTTTGCAACCACTCTCCTACGATTCGTGCTACATCATCTGCAGTCTGTGCCTCATCGAAGAGTTTCGTCCTGAGATCTTTTGCACCATCGAATCCCTCACAATATGCCTTGTAGTGCTTTTTCATCACAGCGAAGTTCTTGAATCCGAGCTCCTCCTCGAACATCTTTGTGTGCTCAACCATCACCTTCAGACGCTCTTCAATTGAAATATCAGTATCACGATTCTGAGTCCCGAAGAACCAAGGGTTCCCGAAGATCGCCCGCCCAATCATCACTCCTTCGCACCCTGTCTCTAAGACCTTTTGATCTGCATCCTCAAGACTTGTAATGTCCCCATTCCCGAAGATGAGTGTTCGAGGAACGTCAATATCACCAAACTTCTCTTTCTCGTATTCATTCCTGATCTCAACAGCCCGCTTAATCCGTTCCCAACGAGCTGGGACTTTGGACATATCTTTACGGATTCGAGCATGGAGTGTGATCACAGCTGGCTCAGTCTCAAGAAGCTGAAGGAGCCACTCCTCCAAAACATCAGTATTATACCCTAAGCGGGTTTTGACCGAGATAGGAATCGGGTTCTCAGGATCAGCTTTCGCCGCGCCGCGCTTCGCAGCCAAGATCACTTGTTGAGCGTTCTCGGGATTCTTAATACACCCGGCTCCTGCTCCTTGCTTCTCAATTGATCGGTCAGGACATCCCATATTGAGATCGATCCCGTCGAATCCCATACGTGCAACTTCCTCACACGCGATTTCCATGTACTCAGGATTCCCACTAAAAAGCTGAGCAACAATTGGTCGTTGGTTTTCTGTATATAAAAGATCCTTCCTCAGCTGTACAGCAGGAGTAAGGCCGTTCTTCCCTACAACATCATCTGGTGCACGGACAAGCCCATCAGACGCCACAAACTCAGTCCAAAAGACATCAGGTCGCCCGTACTTCGCGAACATCTCTCGGAAAGCGACATCAGTGACATCAGCCATCGGAGCGAGGACATGGAGCGCTTTCCCTGTGGTATTCTTTTTTTCAGTATAGAGTTTTTGCCAGAAGTTCATGGGAGTATTCTATTTAATTACCTCGACATCCAAGAAGGTTACATTCTTTTGGAGATATTGCAAAATTGTCTTCACATCTTTACCCGAATCAGTTCCGTGAAGCAGGACAATTGCAATATTCCGTGGAGATCCATCGAGGGTGACTTCATAGTGCAGAATAAGTGTTTTGAGTGCTTCGTCTGTATATCCATTTTTACTCCCTCGATATCTATCATCTCGAATAAATCTCGAGTTACTGAACCACGTGTGGTTCTCTTGGTCATAACTCTGCATACGTGTCACATCAAAAATATACCGTTTTGATTTGTAAATATACTGAGTAAGTCTGAAGAGATCCTCGGCAGTTGAAATATTATATCGAGAAAGCCCGCTTGGATCATCGAATGACGTGTGCGAAAGACCAATAGTTTTCGCTCGTTGGTTCATAAGGTTCATAAAATAACTCCGTCCAGAAACTTCTGCAATTGCCTCAGCAGCATCATTACTTGAGGCGAGGAGGAGTGGAAACAAGAGATCACGAACTTCGATCTTTTCTCCTACTTGAAAATTTCCTTGGTATCCGTAGGTTGAGACTGAGAACGGCGAGATCGTTGTGGTAACGAACTGATTCACAGCTTCGAGCGAGACAAGTGCCGTCATGAGCTTAGTAAGTGATGCTATCGGATACTTCCTTTGCGCTTCCTGCTCCAGAATCACTTCCCCAGAATCAAGATCAGCTACCAAGAAACTATCGGACGTTACTCGCGAGAGACCAATCCCTTTATCTATATATTCACCGGACTTCCGAGCAGGCTCTCCCCCAACAATAAAGACAGATGTTCCAACATCTACAAAATTATAAATCTCCTCAATATATGGATCCTCAACTCTAATACATCCTCCCGAGTATCCTTCAGCTACAGGTGTTCCATCAGGATACTCAGGCCATCCATGAATAAAAAAGTTTCCAAAAAACTGCATACTAAAGGGCATATTCACCTCTCCAATTGAGGAAAAGTGATTGGGGTTTTTATATTCGATCTTGTACTCACCTGATGGGGTTTCCCATGCTGACCCTGGCTTCCCTTTCGACTTCATTGGGTACTCATGAAGAAGCACGCTATCCTCATAGAGATGAACCATCATGTTATCAAGGTCAGCGACAATCGCTCGTCCTTCGTCAGGAATATCAACCGTCTGGAACGTAAGAGTGTCTTTGATTCGTGAAGGAAGATTCTTCTTCGAGCGGTCATCTCTAATCACAAGCGATGATCCAATCTCTTCGGTTACCTGATCACCCTTGAATACAGAATCAATCTTAACCTCTACATTTTCTTTTACCTCCTGAGCTGCAGCCTTGAATGTGGAACCAACATCGGCAAATGCTGAACCCGCTCCAACGACGGTTCCACTCACTTGCGCCACCAATGGCGAGTACTGAGTGTCAGTTGCTCCGGCAATCTCTTTCAGATTATCTGCGACAAAGACCACAAATTCATCCAAGAAAATCACCCTCGCCTGTACGATTCCATTATAAAAACCTAAGCCGGCAATAGTTGCAATTACCCCTATTCCTATTGACTTAAAAAGCTTTTTCACCCTTGAATATTATCATATTTGACAAAGGAATCCAAATGGTGTTTTTTGGGTATTTTGCTCTCGGAGTGGAGCACTTCGAACGATTCTTTCCTAATGAGGAACGGTCAGAGCGACTCGAAGGCACGTATACGTTGAGGTTTTGGTGAGGTGAAAGAAAACACCCGAGAACAGCTTTACCTGAATTCTCGAGTGTTGATAGGGGTACAGAAAATAATCACATTAGAGTTTTTTACGACCTGAACAATAAGGGCAGCCTCGCCCCCTAACTCTGTCGACCCCTCTCGCCTCCCACACGTGCCTAGGCTCTTTCGAGCATCGCCACCATAACTTCTTATGCGTTCCAGCCAAAACTCTATCAGCAGGAAGAATATTCTTCGTTGGGTGATACTCCGCAAGTAAATGCGGAATATCACTGACATATGTTGGCTTGAGAGCGCTAATGATCTGGAGTATATTAACCTGCTCCTCATCGAAGATGAACTCGAACGCTTCACCACTCACATGGAGTGGATTACGGTCAAGAGCATCAAGATTAGGAACGAAGTCGAAAATCCTATCACTCAGCCCCTTAATCATTTGAACCCTGTCACAGTTAGCAACAAAGTCCAAGACAAGAAGGTTCTTGGTAACATCATTTGCGTGGAGTCCTCGTCCAAGTTGTTGCAAGAAGATTCTTTGAGAATCCGTGCAACGCCTGAATACAATGAGGTCAGTCTCTGGAACATCCACTCCTTCGTTATACTTGTCGACGACAAGAATGTAAGAATAAGTTCCATCTCCAAAACCATCATGGGCGTCATCTTGGTCACCAGAACTCATCTTCGAATGAAGACAGACACTCCTTGGAAGGAATGCTTGGAACTGCTCGGCATCCTTAATGCTTTCACAGAAGACGATTCCTCGCTTCTGATCCTGTTCAAGAATGATCCGTGCCATTTCCTCGTCACGCTTATGAATGAAGAGGGTTTCGTTGAGCTGTTTAAGGCTCACTTTCTTCCCATCTTCAACGATACTCTTGAAGAGTGCCTTAAGCGTATGACGATCGATTCCATCTGAAAGCACACGATATTGGAATGACGGAAGCCAACCCTTACCTACTGCTTCCTCAAGAGTAATGTTGACGACTTCTTCTCCGAAGATATCTCTAATGTCCGTACCATCAACTCTGTCAGGAGTGGCGGTGAGGGCTAGGAGGTATTGAGGAGTAAAGTAATCAAGTACCTTCTTGTAGGTAGGGGCTTGAGCATGGTGACCCTCATCGACGATGATCGTAGTGAACTCGTCTTCAAGACATGCTTCTTTGTAGCGAAGCATCATCTGAAAGGTGGCGAAAAGAATATCTGGATTACCATCATCTTTTCGTCTTCCATGGAATTCCCCGCGGGTAATTCCGTCTTCTCCAAGAACCTCTTCGAAAGTCTTACGACTCTTGGAAAGGATCTTGGAATCATGACAAAGAACAAGGACACGACCATTACTGATCAGTTCCTTATTCTTGAGTAAGAATGCAGTGACAACGGTCTTTCCAAGACCTGTTGCCATGCAAACAAGAGCACGCCCTACTGAGAGGAGTTCTGCAAGAGTAACCTTTACGGGTGACTCTTAGTAGTCTCGTAATTTGATTATTTTTATCTTTAATGAGCGGTTTTTGCTTTTACCTTTCTACTACGTTTTGTATGAATAATCAAGTATTTTGACGTAAAAGATACACCAAGGACAAAGAAGTTACCTCAATTTGATTTATCTTATGATGAGCTCGAATGGTTCGCCCACCTCAGAAGCCTCAAAACTCACACTCGCCCCACGTGGAATTTTGTCAGCCAAGATCGCCTTTGCAAGTTCTGCTTCGAGCGTATCTGCAATCACTCGTTGCATCTCACGAGCACCGAACGTTGGAGAAGCACCCTTATGGACCAGATACGAAATTGCAAATGGAGTCACTTCGAACTTCACTCCCCTTTCTTTCATTGATTCTTGAAGTCGTTCGAGCTGGATCTTCGCAATGAACCTCACACTATCTTTTACGAGCGGCTCAAAGAGCACACTATGATCAAATCGGTTAATCAGCTCAGCCGGAAGGATTCTTCGAGAGATTATATGCCGGAGGAGCTCTCGCTCTTGTTCTTCGTAGGTCATTTCGTCAAATCCGTCACGAGACAGAGCTTCTGTTCCTGCATTTGATGTTGCAACAATAATAAGATTCTGAGCGTTGATCTTACCTCCTCTCCCGTCGGTTGCCCTCCCTTCATCAAGAATCTGCAAGAAAATATTGTGGACCTCATGATGAGCTTTCTCAAATTCATCCAAAAGAAGGACTCCATATTGTTGATCTTTTATCATCGAAGCGAGTCTTCCAGGATTATTTCTATCACCGAGGAGCTGTCTCACACTTCCTGCCGTATTATATTCTGACATATCAAGTCGCGTCAGATATGAGTCATCACCAAAATAAACTCTTGCGAGAGTCTTCGCCGTTTCTGTCTTCCCCACCCCAGTGGGACCAACGAAAAGAAAGCTCCCGAGAGGCTTATTTGGACGCTGGAGTCCTGCTCGAACACGCCGGAGCGTATTCGCAATTGCAGTGAGTGCGCGACCTTGACCTACAATGTATTCGTTCAGGATTTCTTCGAGATGAAGGAGTGTCGTTTTTTCTTTATCATCCTGAAGAACCTCTGGCGTCCCAAAATGTTCTTCGAGGGCAAGCTGCATTTCGTGAACGGTTACCATTTTGCCTGGAGTATCAACGGCATGAGGAAGAACCTCATACAAGATATCCAATGTCGCATCAGTTGCTGTTTCATGACTCATGTTCCGCTTCACTTGTTTCAAAAGATGTGTAAGCGACTGATAGGTAAAGGTCAGGCCGGTCTTTTTTTCGATCTGTACCACATCTCTTTGGAGCCTTCGAATAATCGCCTCGTCAGTCTGAGGAGCTGCCATGATATGATCGGTATAGTTCCTAAGGAGCGTATCGGTCTGAAGGGTCTCATGGTATCCGTCGTTTTCGGTCAGCAGGACAACATGAGTATTACTCTTAAAGAGTGGCTCTAGGAGCCCTGATAGTTCGATTCCTTTTCCACCTAGAACCTTTTCAAATTCGGCAGCATGCTCGAAAACAAGAATAATATTCCCTGCTCCGATTGCCTCATTCATGAGTTTAAGGAATTCCAGTTCAAAGTCCTGCTGGAGCGTCTCAACCAAGAGAATCCCATTGATCATGAAAATTCTTTTATCTTCGAGATATGACGATGTGAGTCCTCGTCTAATCCTTCTTGCAAAGAGCCTGACCACTTCTTGCCCATGGAGTGGATCAGGAGAGATAAACATCGCGTGAGGTTCGCGAGCTTTGATCAATGATCGCTCAAGGGCTACAACATCATCATGATACATAATCGACTCTCCTGGATGATACTCACTCGGTTCAATTTCTTGAGCATATTCATTAAGATAAAAAACCTGCCCATAGGCCCATCGCCTCCCAATACTTGGAAGTGTTGCTAAGTGATCACGAGTAAGCCACCGCTCTCGCTCCATTCTTATTCTCCGCTGTGTAGCCACGAATTTAAGGGCACCTTCGTAGATTGATTCTCCAATCCCTCTTTCGAAGAGGAAAAAAGCATACTCCTTATCGTGGTGGGCGAAAGAGAGAGCAAGACAAACGAGATCAATCTGACCATTAGTACATAGCTCTCCATCAATCTCAATAGCATACTCTGGGAGACTCATCATTCTTTTTTCCAGGAAGTATGAAACGTCACCTTGTGTTACCCCGAGGCGAGTCATAACATTGACACCAAGACTTGATTCTAAGAACCCTCTAATCACATCGGCGTGGTTTTTCTCCAATATTCGCGCAACCTCCATGTCCATCGCTCCATGATAAAAATAATATGAAAGATACATCCCTTCAAGAAGCATCAAACTTATCCAAATTGAGCCAAGGAGGAAACAGAGTCCCCGAATGGCATAATCGTATTCTACAAAAAAACCATCAAGAAGTTCTGGACTTACAAAAGGGATAAGAACTCCCGAGAGACAAATAAAGGTCAGAAAACTCAAAAGAATACGGAGCATCCTTCGGGCTTTGTACCCGATAATCCGATCCAAAACGAGAGCATCTCGATATTCATCAATATATGATTCTACTTGGCTGAAATTCATATTACGTGTATTTAATTATTGCCCACACTCCAGACATCCCGGTCGCCAACAAAAGAATCGGGAAGATTGGCCACAGTCCCAGGAATATAAGTCCTCCGAAGAAAGCACCCAGCATTACGATCGCCCCAACGAAGAGAACAATGGTTCGCATTCCCATTCCAACGATCCTCATAATAGAAGTAACAATGAGACCTTCAAAAAATCCTCCGACTCCGCCGCTCCCTTTTTCATGAAGACGCTTCCAGGGTGAGAAGAACGTTTTGAGCAAAAGAGCAAAAGAAAAGAACTCTTTGATAGACCATAAGATATTGCGCCACAGTCCAAAAATCTCACCAAAGGCTTTCGTGTAGTGCCAATGCAAATAATGAGCGATAATCCCAAGGACATTCATACGATCATTATATCACAAGTCGCCTAGGCTTCGTCCTCGAGAACCTCCTCATTATCAACAGTTTCATCTAACGGTTCTGAGATTGCTTCTTCGGCAGTTTTTACCTCTTCAGTTACCTCATCGGCAGAAATTGCTCCTTCTGTTCGCTCTTTAACATAGAGCTTCCCAGGGAAACGTGCATCGATATATTCATACTCACCAAATGATATTTCCGACAGAGGCTTCCCTAGAGCAATTTCAATATTAAGAATCTGCTCTTCGAATAAGGCTAACTCAGTAAATTTAATATAAAAATTCTGAGTAAGGTATACATCGGTACTTTCGGTTGGCCTAAACATAATTTTCTGCACATCAAAACTCTCCAGTCTCGTAGTAATTTCTCTCAGATATGTAATTTCTTCTAGATTAAAAAACTCACGAGGGACTCGAACTTCACTGATAGTCTGATCAACAAAAAAAGCATCGTGAATAACAGTCGAGTCATACATTTCATAAGCAAGACCGTTATAATCAACAAAAGCACAGTGAAGGTCTTTTTCCTCAGAAGTAAGTATTTCAAATTCTAGAAGACCTTGCTCACAAACAATATATTGTGGACCCCGTTCTTCGATGATAATAGACAACACTTGATTCTTCCCAGGGACAACTTCGACAGTTTTGATAAGGGGGTAATTATCTAAAATAAGTTGAGCAACACGGGTCTTCGGAAAAAACAAACGATTGTTCTGAGCGAAAAGAACATACCATGGACTCTGGAGTTCAAGCCAGATTTCTTGCTCAATTTTTCCAATATCAACTCTTTCATTCTCTTCGAATACCACCCTTGTGAACATCCACGACTCATACCGACTCAGATAATAGACTGCTCCGAATAGAGCAGCAATAGATGCCAAGATCCCCCACACTCGAAACCGCACTTTATAATTTTTTTGTTGCTTCTTTTTTCGTGATTGGTACGCCATATATTAAGCTTATTGTAGCGCAAATTGGGGCGGTGGGCAAAACACTGCTATACTATTTAGATGAATCTTTCCCTCTCCAAAAAGAGCCAAACCTCCAAAGCCTTCACTCTCATTGAACTCCTCGTTGTAATCTCTATTATATCTTTACTTTCTTCTGTTGTTCTTGCAAGTCTTGATACTGCACGGTCAAAGGCTCGTGATGCGAGAAGAATAGGAGATTTAAAACAACTAGAAATCGCTCTGGAATTTAACTACGATAAGTACGGCGAGTACACTCAATCTGAAGCAAGATGTATCGATACGAGTATTGGCTCTCCGGGTTGTACAGCGTCGTATGGGACTGGAGATTGGAGTGCAAATAGCGACCTGCGAGATTTGGTTGATAAAGACAGCTTTATGAGTACACTACCAAAGGATCCAATCAACAATGCTACCTACTACTATAACTACGAAGTCTGGAACGCTAATCAGGCACCGTATGTGCAAAGAGGACAAGCGTACGATCTGTGTGCAAGACTGGAAGCAGGAGGGTTTTTTTGTATTAACAAAAGAACTTAAGTAACTTCTGTATCATGGAGAACTTTAAGCAAGGATTTGCTTAGAGCCTCAAAATTAGTAACAATCTCCTCCAACAGTGATAATATAGCCTTCATTTCCTGGTCCATAATTCCAAGATCTATTATCACATGACTTAGAATAACCCTCAAGATTTAAATTTTGGTTTTCAAGCTTAAAGGTAAGCATGTACCATTTTCCAGCCCCACCGTAAGAGTTTGCATAATATGAATAAGCATAATCGTACCTATCATTAACAGAAAAAGGGTCCACGTATTTATTAATAGGATCTACGATTGACTCAGGGAGATAGGGAGAGAGTTCGTTCATAAACCATGATTCCCAGCTAGCATTGATGCTATGTCTCCAGCCAGATATCGGATAGAGCCCATTGTCATCCCTATAAAGCTCGAGAGCAAGCTGGATCTGCTTCACCTCTTGAATCCTTTTAGCATCACGAGCCTTCGACCGTGCAGTATTAAGGCTTGCAAGAACAATAGAAGAAAGCAAAGATATAATAGAAATTACAACGAGGAGTTCGATGAGGGTAAAAGCCTTGGAGGTCTGGAGCTTTTTGGAGAGGAAAAGATTCATGTAGATAGTATAGCAGACTTTTACCTTATGAACTCTCGACCACCCATGTAAGGCTGCAACGCCTCCGGATATAGAAAGATTTTTTCCTAATCAATAGTTCGATAACAGCGTCACGCCAGTATTAACAACTAAGTATCGGGACAAAAAAATTTAATAAATACTCAAGATAAGACTAATATTATTCTTATTTTTCAGATGAAAGTCTACTATATCAAAAAATACATAGAAAATTAGCCGCAAGTACGATCTGCATTCCCATAATAACCAATCGTCCTTGTCGTAAATTCTGCTGCTGCACCAGAGGAATCTATACAGAACCAATTATCATTAGATAACTCAACAGCAACAGCCCACGTCCCTCCATAAGAATCCATCTCTGTATCAAGACTCCTTTCGCCACCTACTGAGCCACCAGGATATCCTATAAATGAGACATCTCCGGATGCACAAACATTCACAGTTGGAGACGTTAAATTGTTAAAGTTTTTACTATGTATTTCTCTCCACATATCTCCACTCTGAGTACCAGCATGACATATAGTATTCCAATCTCCTGAATCTGAATATTGAATTTCAGCCGCGGCTCTCATATTAGATAGTCCTCCCTTAATAGCAGCGTCCTTAGCCTTTGATCGTGCAGTATTAAGGCTTGCAAGAACAATAGAAGAAAACAAAGATATAATAGAAATTACAACGAGGAGCTCAATGAGAGTGAAGGCTTTGGAGGTTTGGGACTTTTTGGAGAGGAAAAGATTCATCTAAATAGTATAGCAGACTTTTACTTTATGAACTCTCGACCACCCATGTAAGGCTGCAACGCCTCCGGAATCTGTATCCTCCCATCTTTTGTCTGGAAGTTCTCTACGAGCGAAACCAGGATTCGCGGCGTTGGAATGGCAGTACTATTGAGTGAGTGAGCGAATCGCATCTTCCCTGCTTCATCCTTATATCTAATATTGAAACGGCGGCACTGGAAATCATGGAAGTACGAAGCAGACGAAATCTCTCGGTACTTTTCTTCTTTCGGGACCCAAAGTTCAATATCGTATTTTTTTACCTGCCCAAGACCAAGATCACCACCACAGTTCGTTACGGTGTGATACGGAATATCAAGTGATTCGATAAACTCTTCAGTGTTTCGATTGAGCCATTCGTGATATTTCACTGATTCTGCGTGCGATGATTCACAAATGATAACCTGCTCCAGCTTGTAGAACTCATGAACACGGATCAGCCCCTTGGTATCCTTCCCGTGACTCCCCGCCTCACGTCTGTAGCATGGAGAAAATGAAAGATGCTTCTTCGGAAGTTCATCTTTTTCCAAAATATCATCTGCATAATATCCCATAGTTCCTACTTCAGCTGTCCCTGCAAGATAATCACCATCCTGAGTTACGTACAAATCATCAGCCTCACCGGGTAGATGTCCTGTCCCAAAAAAGTTTGCAGGTCGTGCAATCGTCGGCACGATCATCGGTGAAAAACCACGATCCAAGAAGAACTCTTGAGCGTAATTCCAGATTGCCCAAGAAAGAAGTGCTCCATCGTTCTTCAGAAAATACCCTCGGAATCCGTGAACCTTCGTTCCTCGTTCAAAATCTACCATGTCGTATTTTGTCATGAGTTCAACGTGATCCTTCGGTTCAAAATCAAAATTTGGCTTATCCCCCCAAACCTTATGCTCAAGATTATCTTCATCAGTCTTCCCATCTGGAACTGACATATCCGGAATATTTGGAACTTGAAGCATAAGATCTTTCCATGTTTTCATAACACCAGAATGTTCATCTTCGAGCTTTTGGAGTTCTTCTTTCAAAGGTTTCATATCAGCGAGAAGACCCGCTCGTGTAGTCTCATCCGCTTGAGGAATCTGTTTACTTGCTTCGTTCTGCGTTGCTCGAAGCTCTTCAATCTTTGTCAAAAGACCACGCCTCACATCATCGGTCGAAATAAGCAGGTCAATATCAACGGAGCTATGCTTTTTGAGAGCACCCATTTTTATAACCTCTTTATTTTCTCTAATGAAATTTATATCAAGCATGGCTTTTGTTAGTTTTTGGTGAGTAAAAATTTATATTTAAATCATAACAGTGTGAGACTATTTTGCAATGACTCACCAACCTCAGTGCCATATTTTTCAAGATTATCCAGAAGCTTTTCAGCAACTTCACAGACCCCCCGAAGAAATCTATTCTCGAGGACCCTGGATCGATGATACTCAGAAGTTCCTTACTATTGTTGGATCTCGTGAGCCGACTCGCTATGGCATTGATTCTTGTAAAAAAATCATTGCGGGGCTTCGTGGATCCAACCTCACTATTGTCTCTGGAATAGCAAGAGGGATCGACAGTGTGGCTCATCAGGCAGCGCTCGACGCAGGATTGAACACCATTGCCTTCCCTGGCTCTGGAGTGAACGATAGTGTTCTGTACCCCAAAAGCAGCTACAAACTTTCTCAAGAAATCCTTGGAGCAGGAGGATCGATCATCTCTCCTTTTGATCCCGACAAACCATCACTCCCTTGGATGTTCCCTTTTCGTAATCACCTTATGGCAGCTTTATCAGAGATAACCCTTGTTATCGAATCTGCCAAAAAATCAGGCACCCTCATCACCGCGTACGCTGCACTCGAATACGGGAGGACCGTCGCTGCAATTCCAGGACCTATTTCATCATCGCTTTCAGAAGGAACGAACACACTGATCCGAAACGGAGCTCAACTAATCCAAACTCCCAATGACCTCCTAGAACTCCTTGGACTCGATCAAGCCGAATCTCATCAACTTGACCTTTCTCTCAATCTTGCTAGCAACGAGCAGACCATTATAAAAAAGCTCGAAGCTGAACCATGCACCTTCGATCAGCTCTGTCACCACACAGGGAAAGACCCCGAAATACTATTAGTCATCCTCAGCGATCTCGAATCTCAGGGACTCGTTGATGGAGCTGGAGGAGTGTTTCGAAGGAAATACTGAATATAAAAATTATATGTATACATTTAAAATATTACGATAAAAAAAACGCAACAAGCTCATGCTTGTTGCGTGTGTGTCTTAGTCTAGGTAGTTTTGATGAAGGCAGGGAATCCTGAATCTTCTCTTCCCCCTCAAGGTCTTCTTGCTCGCTTTTTTTCTCAGTCGAGGATACTCTTTCTTTTTGCAATGCTTCATCTTAACAACTGCTCCACTCGAGGATTGCCTCGAATGGATATTTGATTTCTCAGAGACAAACCTTGTCTTTCTTTCTCGTTTAAGATCTTCTGCAGACAGAGGGTATTCTTCCTTTTCAAGATAGGCAGAAAGATTGAGGAGATTAATACAGTCACTCCACCTTCTCAAAGGAGATGTCCATCGAGAATACCTCTGGGAGAAACTCGAACATCTTCGTCTCGACCTGAAAGTTTCAGCCAGGTAAATAATCGGAATCTTTTTTTCTTCTGCATAAATCGTCATGAGATTATTTACTAGATTCATGTATTCGAAAATAGTATCTCTTCCGCTGGGTAACAAAGAATGACTTAGAGTTACCCAGCCAAGCCTCCAAGACCTGATCCCCCACGCTACATGGGAAAAGAGCTGAAGTATATAGTCATCATCTGTTCGAGGGTCTCTTGACCTTTCTTCAAACTGACTAAATGTGAGGTTACCTCGAACCTCAATTTCTGACTGGTGAGCCTCCAAGGAAATAACCTCGAAACATTCACTTAAGCCCACTTCATAACAAAGAACATCTCTCTTTTTTTCCTGGGTTAAACTGAGAGATTTCTTCATCTCTCGTTCTTCCAGAGGCCAAAAAAGATATGAATCGCTTTCTTGTTCTTGAATCCCCTTACAGAGAAGATCACACAATCTTGATGTACAGAAACTTCCTTCGGATATTTTATTCGAAATGTTTACTATGCTTACCCAGACTGTGTAGCCCCCATTTAAATCCTGAGTGACACAGATTGCATCATCGAACATCACTGTCCCAGGTCTATCTATCGTGAAACTTCTTTTTCGACACAAAAAAGGAATCTCTTTCTGCGGATCGTTCATTTGTCTGAAAATTAACACTATGAAAGAAATATGTCAATGAAAGCTTGGACCTCATACAATAAGTGTAGTTATTTCATTTGCAAAAAAGCCAATTCCTTGTTACAAATGAGTAATATGTCAAAAACTAAAACTCTTCTTATTGTAGAGTCTCCCGCAAAAGCGAAGACTATCGAGAAATATCTTGCTGATTCTCCAGACCACAAATACCGCGTGAGCGCTTCTGTTGGGCACGTTCGAGACCTTCCAAAATCTAGTAAAGATGCGGTTGATATTGAAGCTGGTTTTATCCCTAATTACCAAATTTCTCCAGGAAAGAAAGATATCATTGCTCGCCTGCAGAAGATGGCGGATGACTCAGACGAAGTTCTCCTCGCGATGGACCCTGACCGTGAGGGGGAAGCAATTGCCTGGCATCTTGCCGAAGTTCTTAAGCTTAAAAATCCAAAACGTGTGACGTACGGTGAAATCACCAAAGATGTCATCCAAGAAGCTATCAAGCACCCACGTAAGATCGACATGAATCTCAAGTATGCCCAAGAAGCGCGACGAGTTCTCGACCGCCTGGTGGGATACGATCTCTCGGGACTTATTTGGAAGAAAGTTCGGTATGGTCTTTCGGCTGGTCGTGTTCAGTCACCCGCCCTGAGAATTGTCATGGAAAAGGAGCGTGAGATTAGAGCTTTTATCCCAGTCACGTACTGGACACTCGAAGCTCGACTTAATAAAGAGAAAATTACTTTTGATACAAAGTGTAAAGAAGACCCAACAGACCGAAATGTTGTTGATGATATCCTCAAGAAAGCCAAGAAAGAAGATTGGCTTGTAAAGAATATTAAAGAGGCTACTTCTGCAAAGAAGCCCAAGGCACCCTTTACTACCTCAACCATTCAACAGACAGCGAGCTCGCGTCTTGGATTCTCTCCTTCACGAACAATGCGTGCTGCTCAGAAACTATACGAAGCTGGGCACATTACCTACATGAGGACTGACAGCACGACTCTAGGGAAACAAGCCCTCGCACAAGCCAGCAAGGTTATCACGAAAGAATATGGAAAGAGTTACGTTGAGATTAGATCGTACGTCAAAAAAAGCAAGAACGCTCAAGAGGCTCACGAAGCAATTAGACCGAGTATCCTGAGCAAAATGAAAGCTGGGAAAGCTGGCGACGAAGCCCTCCTCTATGATCTTATTTGGAAGCGAACCGTATCAAGTCAAATGCGCGATGCTAAAATAATGAGAACCACTCTCTTCGCCAACATTACCACTGACGATATTCCTGATTTCAAAACGACAGGAATGCGTGTCATGGATGAAGGATGGCTTCTTGCTGACCCGGAATCTCGGAGTGAAGAAAACGAAATCCCAGCACTTAAAGTTGGAGATATAATTAAGCTTGTAGAGATCCTTGATACAGAAAAAGAAACCCAGCCACCAGGACGATACAGTGATGCCGGTCTTGTTCGCGAACTTGAGAAGCGAGAAATTGGAAGACCTTCAACCTATGCTTCGATCATTCAAACACTTGTCGATCGTGGATATGTAAACAAAGAAGGTCGAACCCTTATTCCTACGGACACAGGAGACGTTGTTTCGAGTTTTCTTGAAGAGCATTTTATGGAATATATCAATGATACGTTTACAGCTCAAATGGAGGACACACTCGACGAAGTTGCAGCTGGAACAAGACAATATAAAGAAACTATGGAAAGTATCTACACCCCTTTCCATGCTGCAGTGGATGCCAAAGCTGATATTGATAAACTCACAACGCTTGGTAAAGCGGACGATCAATTCACATGTCCCAAATGTCACCGAGGAATGGATATCAAACTCGGTCGTGGAGGTAAATTCCTTAGCTGTGATGACTACCCCGATTGTGATGGTGCCCTTACGCTCGAAGGAAAAGAACTCGGTGAGGATGGAGCAACAAGCCTCGGGGAACATCCAGATACAAAAGAGAACATCCTTGTCTTGAATGGTCGTTTCGGAGCGTATGTTCAGCTTGGAAAGTCCCCAGCCAAGGACGACAAAGAGACTCCTAAGCCTCGTAGAGCCAGCCTAGGGAAAGAGCTCAAGGAAGAGGACCTTACGCTCGAAATAGCCGTTAAACTCCTGTCACTCCCTCGTGATCTTGGACCTCACCCAGATGACGGCGAGATGGTCATTGCTAATGTCGGAAGATTTGGACCATATGTAGGTTGGCACAAAGTCTTCAAGTCAATCAAGAAGCTCGATCCGTACACGATCACTCTTGAGGAGGCAGTTAAGCTTCTCAAAGAACCCAAAAAACCTCCACGCGGTGCAGAAATTATTCGATCAGTTGGAGAACACCCTAAGACCAAGAGAGAGATTCTTATCTATAAGAGCAAAACAGGAAACTTCTTACTCAAAGGCCTCAAAAGAATCTATATTGATGATTCTGCTGATCCGCAGAAAATTTCAATGGAAGAGGTTGTTGAACTTCTTAAACAAGGACAGTAGAGCAAACAGAAAAACCACGACTTACTATCGTGGTGGTTTTTGTATATTTTTTCAGTACTTTTTTGCGGAGAGTCTAAGGATTTCCATAGCATCCAATTGTTCCCTGGTTTACAGGTGACCATCCACCATTATTTATAACACTCTTTCCACTTGTTCCACGGCAATAATACTGTCCATTAGAAAGCTTAATCATAATTGACCAGTACTTACTCTCATCAAAATTGTTACTTCTCCCAATGTATGTCCTATTACCACCGTTTGAGAGTTCAGTCAATCGTTCACACGTAGCCTGTAATTCTGGCTCAAGAGGACCTGTACTGAAAGAACAATTATTCCAGCTCTTATGCAACCCACTAAACGTGTTTGTTTCAGAATACCTCAAATCGACGAGTCGCGCGAATTCTTCTGCTTCGACAAGGATCATTTTATCCCTTGCACCCTCCCTTGCTGACTGAACAGAACCAAGAACTACGGAAGAAAGAAGACTTATGACAGATATAACCACCAAAAGTTCAATAAGAGTAAATCCTTTTTTTGAAGAATGAGTCATAACTAGTAATCTTTTACATCCTGTACAAATGATCGTCATTACCTTGGGCATTCCCGTAATGCGGTGTTGCCACTTCAGTTGGAGAGTCAAGCTTAGTCTTTTGTGCGTCTGGAGGAAGGCTATAGTAGAGCTCGTCAGCATGTTTTTCAGCATGTGTTTCAGCCATATTCTGTACAGACTGACCGTTGGGTAAAGGATTTTGAGCGTTCTGGACAATCGATTGCACCTGAATGCTCTCAGGATTAACTTTACTTTCTGATATCTGATTTTGCGCTACGTTATATTCCTGAGGATCTAATTCTGCTTGAGGTAACTGAACTTCATCTACTCCTTGCCCTGAAGCTTGAGGATGAGGGTTCTCCTCGGGGATTACCGACTCTGCCCTAGAAACATTATCACTCAAAATTTCAATCCCTTCTTCTGCCAGATGTTGTCGCTCTTCTTGGTATGATTGTTGGATCGGCTTTTCAATAAATGAATCAGGTGCCTGCTGGGTGTCTTGTCCAATATTTTGAACTGGCACTTCCTGATTCAAGACCTCTTCTTCTTGTTTTTGTGGCGAAACTGCGCTTGCAGCACTCTGAATAGAGATCTCTTGGCTTGATGGCTGCACTGATTGATCCTGCGGCAGAGCTTGATCTCCAACAAAAGATTCTTGTGTTGAATCTTCTTTTTGCTCCACCAACACTATCGGAGTATTCTCTATTGGCTCCTGTACGGATTGAATAGGATTTACTCTAGAAGTTTCTTCCTCAGCTTGATTTTTCGTTGTAACATCAGCATTATATTCAAAAGACTCTTCTTGTGATTTTTCTTCAGCAATCTCAGGTGTAGACTCATCAACAGGTTTTGATTCCTCAGTTCGGTTCATTACTTCAGAATAACTGAAAGTAGGTTTTGGCTGTTCTTCGAGACCTTCTTGAGGAGCCACTTTAGTTGGTTCTTTTTCAGCATCCACGTCTTTTCTTCCACTAATTTCTGAGTAACTAAAAGTGCTTTTCGGTTCTTTATCTTTTTCTTCATCCAAAGCTTCAACTGGAACATTTTTTTCTTCGCTCACCACTTCTGACTCGGCAGGCTTCTCATTTTCTGCGGGAGTTTCTTTTACTTCTAAAAAAACCTCCTCCTCAACATCCTCGACCCGAGCTTCTTTCTTCACCTCCTCCTGAATCAAGACTTCTTCTTGAGGATTAGTTTTTTCAGATTCAGTTGCAACATGAGCTTCAACCTCTCGATCAACGGTTGTCTCTTGAGCCTGGGCTTCGGCTTGTTTTTTTTCAAATATCATTCCTGTTGCAGCCGCGAGTCCCCCGCTCTGTTCGATAAAAGTATGCATCTTTGACTGAGGATCTTTTCCACCCTGAACAAGATCACTCTCGTGTTGCTTAAGAACCTCGAGAATCTTTACCAAATCATCTTCAGAGAAGAAATCAATTTCAATCTTTCCCCCTACTGCCTTGCGCTCAATGTGCACTCGTGTTCCAAGAACCTCACTCATCTCTTCTTCGACTTCAATAACATGTGGATCAATCACTCGAGACTTCTTCCGAACCTTATCGTAAGCAACTCGACGTGCAATTTTCTCTGCGTGACGAACAGTTAGCCCTTTGAGCATGATTTCTTTAAAAAGAGTCATCTGCTCCTCCGGACGGTCCCCCACCATAAGCAGCGAACGGGCATGTCCTTCCGATATTTTTTTTACCGTGAGTGCCGCGAGGATTTCTTCCGGGAGTGCCAGAAGCCTGAGACTGTTCGAAACATACTCTCGACTCTTGCCGACTCGTTTTCCAATCTCTGCATGCTTTAGCTTAAAATCATCCGCCAGAAGACGAAAGGCCTTCGCTCGATCAACAGGATTAAGATCCTCTCTCTGGAGATTTTCGATGATGGCAAGTTCTAGCTTCTCTTGGTCAGTTTGCTCAGCCGAACGAATCACGACAGGTACTTCTTTTAATCCTGCAAGCTTCGAAGCACGAAGTCTTCGCTCTCCAGCAATAAGTTCGTACTGGGCAGTCATCCCACCTTCTTCAGTAAAAACCTCTTTTCGAGTTACCACAAGCGGCTGAAGGATTCCATACATCCTAATTGATTCACTCAGTGATTCTAGTTGAGCATTATCAAATTCGAGTCGAGGCTGAAATGGGTTCGGCTGTATCTTATTAACATCAACAAAAAAGATGGAGTTATTCTGGAAAGGCGTTTGCATATACCGCTAGTATATCATGGAAGTTCTTAATCATAATCCCCAGAATCACCTCACAGACCCTTTGGAGAATTGCATTTTCTCACAAAAAAACGTACACTATATTTTATCCAAAGACACTCGCCGGAGTGGCGGAATTGGTAGACGCGCACGACTCAAAATCGTGTTCCTTCGGGAGTATGGGTTCAATTCCCATTTCCGGCACAGAAAAATAGTACCGCACGAAGCAATACTTTGGGCGGTACTATTTTTATAACAGAAATGGGAATTGAAAAGAAGGAGGCTTATCACCCAGAACCGTAGAAGAGTACGATACAAACTGGTAGGCCCGAAGCGATGAGGTCACAACAAGATTCAGAGACTTGATGTGCGAGCCAAAGCGGTGGGTAATCACTGCTTTTTTCCTTCCCACCACATTGCCCCGTCTCTGAATCCCCTGTAAACTGTAACTATGATAGAAACAATCGGAACAATTGGGGCCCTCATTATTTTGTATACATTTGTAATGAATCAACTCGAAAGACTTTCAGCCGATAGCTTTCAGTATGACGTTCTCAATCTTCTAGGAAGTGGACTCCTCGTATATTACGCAACATCTATCGGATCAGTTCCTTTTATCCTTATCAACGGGGTGTGGGCACTTCTCTCTCTCAAAGACGTCCTTGCACATATTTTTAGAAAATAAAACAAACGCGATGACTCAACAAGAAAAAACTCCAAAAAAGCTCATTGTCATCTGCGGACCAACAGCCACAGGGAAGAGCGATCTAGCAGTAGACATCGCTCTTAAGCAAAATGGAGAAGTTGTCTCAACTGACTCTCGCCAGATATACACAGGACTTGATCTCGGAACGGGGAAAATTACTCCCGAAGAAATGAGCGGAGTCCCCCACTTCATGCTTAATATCGTAGACCCGAAATATCAGTACTCTGTAGCCGAATTCCAGCAACAAGCCCTTATTCATATTGAAGATATCTGGTCACGAGGAAAGCTTCCAATTCTTGCAGGAGGAACTGGTATGTATATTGATAGTCTCACTCATGATATTGAGTTCAGCACTGTAAAGCCTAATCCCGAGCTTAGAGAAACACTCAGGAGATTCACCGTCAAAGAGCTTCAAGAAACACTCAACGAACTCGACTCAAGACGTTTCGAGTCAATTGATACCGAGAACCCAGTGAGGCTCATTCGCTCAATTGAGATTGCTACAGAACTTGGACATGTCCCCGAACTCAAAAGACTTCCCCGTATAGGATGGGATATTGAATATATTCATCTCGATCATGAAAACGAAATTCTCAAAGAAAGGATCGCTGAAAGGCTCGATAAGCGGCTCGAAGCAGGAATGCTCGAAGAAGCGATCAACCTCCACGAGCAAGGGCTTTCTTACCACAGAATGGAAGAACTCGGTCTAGAGTATAGGTTCCAAGCTCAGCATCTCCAAGGAAAGATTACGTACGAAGAAATGAAAGACCTCATCAGGCGTGAGAGCTGGAAATATGCGAAGCGACAGAGAACGTGGTTTAAGAAGTATGCTAAGTAAAGAAAATCCCTGCATTCGACAGGGATTTTCTTTATTTACTCTTCTCTACCGTGCATCCAGTTCAGCAAGAAAGTCGAGCGACTCCTGGAGCGTCACTGCGTGCCCCATTACACTATCTCCATAGAACTGGTTTTGTGGCTTGCTCCAGTTCGACCCTGCATAATATTTAAGAGCAGCAGTTCGTTCGGCAGTGAATCCTCCAGCTCCAGCTCCAAGATCTTTGACATAGAGTGCTGTTGCGGTAAACGCATGGTACGGGTTCCAGGGATCGGCAACGGCAACTCCAAGAACCTCTTCAATTCTTGGTTCATATTGAAGCCACGTCGCAGGGATAAATTGCGATGGACCCATCGCTCCTCCCCATGTTGATGCATTCATTGGGCAAGAAAGTGGTGTTCCCTCGATTGGTCGACCAAGTCTTGTTACAATCTTTTGATATGCAGTCTGATCATCTCGCCATGACCCATCAGTTGGTCCCGGCATAATATTAAACCACTTCTTAAGATCAGGATCTCCTGGCCTATTACATGTCCCAACATTCTGTCCGATGTTTGTTTCTTGCTTGAGGATTGCAAGAATAAAGGCTGGTCTTACTCCCGTTCGAGCTCCAGCTTCTTTTGCATAGTCTACGGCATCCCCAAAAGATATACCTTCTGTATCTCGCAATGAGAAGAGTGCTGAACGAATCTCTTGAGCTTGCCGTTCTTTGTCACGAATTAATTCTTCGTAAGTTTTTTCTTCTTGTTTTTTGACAGAAAGGAGCGTATCTTTTTCTTGTTTTTTTCGCTCTACGGTTCTTTTCTCGGCGATGACTTCAGCTTTAGTGTCAATCTCGGCTACCTGCTTCTGCTGAAGTTCAACTTTCTCTCCACCAATCTGCCCTTGGAGGTCTCGAAGGTCATTCGAAAGATTACCCAGAGATGCATTGATAGCTTGATACGAATCAGTATCAACAAAAAACTCTGACAAGTTTTCATTCGCCAAAATTATCTCTACGAGCGAATAGTCTCCTGCTTGCTGGGTCTTCGTCAGGAGTCTCGCTATTGAAGCTTGATTACGTTCGACTCTACTTTTAAGACCAGTGATTGTTTCTTCTTTCTTCTCAATATCCCCTCCGAGCCTCTGGATTGCAAGAGATTTTTCTTCGATAGTAAGCTCAGTCTTTCGAATTTCACCAGTGAGGACATTAATGTCCCGACCAATCGAAGCACTTTCTTTTTTAGTAACATTGAGCTGCCCTTCCACAACTTGTTTCTCCCGGTTAATTCGATCGAGCTCAGTCTGGAGTTCCTTCTCTCTGATTGACTGACTATCCAAATCAGAAACCTGTGCAGAAACTGAAAAAGTTCCTGAAAGGAGCGTAATCAAAAACAAAACAATAAGTGACTTCATATGTCCTTTATTATACCAAAACTATCTTAAGGAGAAAGGGCTAAAAAGCATAAGCAACAGGCTCAGGAATAGTAAAGAAAAAGCCCCGTGCGATCACAGGGCTTTTTCTTATTTATACGTAAGAGTCTTTATTTTGAAGAATCTTCCCCATCTTTTTCTCCGTCTTCTTCATCCTTTCCCTTTTCTGCAGAATCACCAACAGCATCCATATCGATTGCTTCTACAGGCTCATCAAGTTCTTCTTCTTTTTCTTCAGCAATAAGAGCAACAGCTTCTCCATCTCCAGCAGTAACAACAACTCCCGTAGGAAGAATAAGATCAGCAACTGTAATCTTATCGTGAAGGTTAACAAGAACTGAGATATCAACATCGATTTGCTTAGGAATGTCTCGGGGAAGTACCTCAACCTCAATTTCATACATCGGCTGCAAAAGCATTCCAACCTTCTCTCCTGGTGCTTCTCCGATAAAGTTAAGAGGAACTGTAACCATAAGCTTCTTCCCTCGCTCAATAACATAAAAATCAGCATGCATGATCTGATCAGTCACTGGGTGGTACTGAACGTCTCGCACAAGAACATCATGGTCGGATGTTCCATCATTTAGAGAAATAATTGTTGATTCTCCTGCCTCATCATATGCTTTTTCAAAAGTAACCGCATCGAGAGAGATCGAAGTTGATTCTTGTTGTTTTCCGTAAAAAACAGCAGGAATTCTCATTTCAGCAGCAAGCTGATTTCGTGTAATGTCTTTTCCTCTTAGTTGTGCTTGTAGTTTCATAGTGGAAGCTATTATACATATGAATGAAGGTTTTGCAATGGATCTATCAAAAAAAAAGACTCACCACAGAGTGATGAGCATTTTTGTGTTCTGAGAGTTACTGCTCAGTCAGGTTCATGATGTTTGAAAGGTAATATTGAAGAACTTTGGAGTTTTCCAAAGTTTTTTGAGTACCAGAGTCTCAAACTAATTTCTTCTCCACCTAAAATATTCGGGAGCCAAAGTGAAGTATCTTCAAACATCTGATCCAGGGGAAGATCGTTCACCAAAACTGATATTGGATCCATCTCTTCAGTAATCTCAGGAGTACCCTCCCATTTATAGAGACAGTAACTCCGAACTATACGGACAAGGTTCCCTTCTTCATAAATGGTGAGCTTAGCGCGGTAGATTAGGTCTTCAGTCAAACCTCTCAAACCGGATTCCTCCTCGAGCTCTCGAGCCGCCGCTTCCAAGTAACCTTCTCCTCCTTGAAGATTTCCACCAAATCCGTGGATTTTTCCAAAACCAAGCTTATCAATTGCTTTTTTCTTTCCGAGGAAAACGCGCTGATCCAACCCTGATCCTTCCATAGGAAAAACTAATGTTTGTCTTTTTACTTCTTCATTCATAATTTCTCTTTGAAATTACCATTTTTAAATCTTATTGTCTAGTCCAGAAGAAAAATACTCCCGAGTGTGCAAGTGGTGAAGGAGATTTTATTCTTTAGGATACAAAATTCTAAAAATAAGATGAATTCAAGAAGCAAACAAAAATCCCAGCGAATGCTACGTAAGTAGAGCGAAGCTGGGATTTATTACGCGATGACAAAGAAGACAGATTATTTTTATGATCTTGCTATTGGAAACAGCATCAGAATAGCCAAGGGTGAGGCGTAAAAAAACTTCACGAAATGCTACAAGTGTAGAGTAAGTGAAGTTTTTTCTGAAGCAACGATAAGATTGGCTATTCTGTTGCTATTTTGGAGATCATGTAAGCCTTAGTTCCGTGCACCTTCTTCCCCGGATTAAAGATTCCTTGCGGGTCAAAGATATCTTTCACTTCTTCAAACAGAGATACCATCCCTTCTCCGAATTGATCTTTCAAATAGGGAGTTCGAATAATCCCATCATTGTGTTCAGCCGTGATTGTTCCGCCATGCTCAAGCACCACTTTGTAAATTTTGTCAGAAACTATAGGAATCTTCGATCGTTCAGATTCTTTTCTAAGATCCATAAGCGGAATGATATGGAGATTTCCACTTCCTGCATGCCCTGCAATATTCACATTAATATCGTGACTCTTAAGAATTGAGATAATCTCAGGAAGCACCACAGGGAGTTCTTCTGGTCTTACACAAACATCATCAACGAACGGTGCTGTTTGTTTATCACCAAGAGACTTTCGAAGAAGTGCGAAGCTTTCTCTTCGCATTGCCCAATACTTATCTGCGTCTGCTTGATCTCTTACGGTTCGAGAAAGAATATGTTGGCTTTTTACAGCTGCCTCAACCTCCTTCACTTTCTTATCTGCAGCTTCGGCAGTTTTTTCAGAAACCTCCACAAGAACCAAGAGCTTCGGCATTCCAAGCATTCTGATTCCCATGATTACCTCTGGAAGGAACCGCAACGCAAACCGGAAAAGATTCTGTCCCACTCGTTTTGCGATTTGAGGCATAAATCTAATTCCTAACCATATCGTGACGTCATCAAATGTTTCCATACTCTGGACTCCAACAGGGAGAATCTTGTTAACAATATCAGGGAGCTTTTGCCATTTCTTCATAAAAAGGACAACGAGTCTCGTATGATCTTCGACCTCCTCGAGTCGCATGGTCGCTTCAGTCATCATTGCAAGTGTTCCCTGCGATCCCGTGAGAAGCTGAGTGAGGTCAAAAGTATCATCTTCTTCATTCCAAATATTCCAAAGGTAATATCCTGAAGAATTCTTTGAGGTCTTTGGCTTTGCATTCTTGATAAGATCCTTATTCGCCATAAGGAGATCGTACATTCTTCGATAAATCTCTCCTTCGAAGTTCTCTTGACTCATCTTGGTTCGGAGCTCATCCCTTGTGATCTTCTTAAGTTCGATCTCACTTCCATCAGCCAAGATTATCTGCATCTTTTTCACAAAATTATTGATCTGCCCGTACCTAAGTGTTCTCTCTCCTCCACAATTATTCATAATCATCCCTCCAAGCGCAGCGATAGATTTGGAAGCTGGGTACACGGGTAACGAGACATGCTTCGGCAGGGTCTCCTGTTCAAAATCTCGAAAATATAACCCAGGCTCAACTATTGCTTCCATTTTTTTAAGATCGACCGAATCAGCATTCATGTACCTTGTCACATCCATAATAATCCCTTCAGAAAGTGACCCTCCTGACATACAAGTCCCCGCGGCTCTTGCCGTAAGAGTAAGCCACGGAAATTTCACTTTGTTCTCAGCAACAAAGCGCACAAGATTTACAACATCTTCTGTGTGCTTAGGGAAAACAACCATTTGCGGAGTCACTTTAAAAAGACTTGCATCGCGGCTATATTTCTCGAGGGTTTCCCCGTCGAACTCGACATCTCCGTCAATCTGTGCTTCTATTTTTTTAATGATTTCGTCTTCGGTCATAAGGGGTATCTTAAGGATAAATTAGTTTTGATGAGTAAAAAGCTTAAGTCGTGCTGAAACAACGGCTTGAACAGCATCGACTGCAGGCTGCAAAATTCTGTAGGGAGCAATCTCATCTGGGTTTTGAGCAAGAGACTCTACCAGTGCTTCTTTGTATGCAATTCTGATCTCAGTATTAATATGAACGCATGCAACTCCAGCCTTAATAGCTCTGGTGAAATCTTCATCTACAAGCCCTGACCCTCCGTGGAGTACTAGAGGCACTCCTGTTGCTTCGGCAATATCTTTCACTCGCTGTTCATCGATTCGCGGATTGTGTGAACCCTTAACCATTCCATGCATATTTCCTACGGCTGGTGCAAGCATATCAACTCCTGTTGCTTCGACAAAATCTTTTGCCTCTTCAACTGACGTCATGAATGCCTCATCTGTTGCAACTCCCTCGGGAACTTCGTCAAGCACCTTTGATGACTGTCCAATATTCCCCATCTCGGCCTCAACGATTACATCTCGCCCTGAGCTTCGTGCATACTCGACACACTTCTTGGTCATCTCAATATTCTCTTCTGGAGAAAGCCTCACCCCATCGAAGATGACAGAATCAAATCCAGCATCAATTGCTTCAACCACACCTTCATATGAGTATGTGTGATCCGCATTGAGGAAAACAGGATAATTGTGCTCTTCTCGAAGTGACCTCACGAGTGCAGCAGCCTCAAGAACTCCAACAAACTTTCGTTCTCCTTCTGAAACTCCAATAATAACTGGGAGATCTAAGTCTTTCGCAGCATTGAAAATTCCATGTAAGGCCTCTAGGTTGGAAATATTAAAATGACCAACCGCCACACCTTCTTCTTTCGCTTTGTTTATATATTCTCGTAGTGTTTTCATGTACATAGTATAGCAAATATGACACTGTGCGTGTGTGTATCTTGTGGAAAGTATTGACTTCTTGCCCAAGAAGGAATAAGTTATAGGCAAAATGAACATTCCAGAAGAAAGCGATAGTGAGTCAGAGTTTACTTTCCCGGGACCCACAAGTATTGAGTCAATTTGCAGAGCGTGGACAAGCCTCTTTATAAATTATTCTGCCGTTGGTTTTGCCGTAGATACGAGTGGAAACTTCCTGATTCTTCTAAAATACATTCAAGTGTACGGAAGGTATTACGAACCAGAAAGTGAGATAATGGCGGTACTCACAGACGAGAACTTTGCTATCGGTTCTGAAGTTGAACCAGTAGCAAAAAGACAGATTGAATTTTCTCATTATTGTTATGAATCATACGATAATATTGAGATACTCCTCCATTTTTTACGATCAGGAGAACAACGAAGTATTGGTATTGAAATTACCATGACAGAAGAAAACGCCTGGGTTTGTCCAAACAAACTTGAAGAGTAACCCTTGACACACCCAGGAACTCCAGACTTCCCACATCCCCCGTAGCCACTATGCTCGGGGGTTGTTTTGTTCCTACCGTCCGCAGACTGCCGACATGTACACAGTACCTCATTCACTTTTTTTTTCATATGCTAAAATAGATTCATGATAGATAATAAAAACACTCAGATAGACTTTTTAGCAATTGGAGATATTGTAACCGACGCTTTTATTGAACTTGACCCAGAACACTCCTGGATCGAAACTGACAATCCGCAAGAGACTAAGGAGCTCTGTATGGCCTTCGGAGATAAGCTTCCGTACAAGAGTGTCGTTGTTGTTCCTGCAGTAGGAAATAGCCCGAACGCAGCAACCTCAGCTCACAGACTTGGACTTCACTCAGCACTCATGACTGACATGGGAGATGATGCTTTCGGGAAAGAACAACTCTTAGCTCTCAAGGAGGAAGGAATCGACACTCAATATGTACGTATGCATGAAGGGGAAGATTCAAATTATCACTATGTTTTGAGATTTGGACCAGAACGGACAATCTTGGTGAAACACACTGAGTTTCCTTACGTTCTTCCACCTGATCTTCCCGCACCAAAGTTTATGTACCTCTCATCTCTTGCTGAAAACTCACTCGAGTTCCACACAGTCATTGCAGATTACCTCGAAGCCCACCCAGAAACAAAACTCGCCTTCCAGCCAGGAACATTTCAGATGAAGCTTGGGAAAGAAAAACTAGCAAGACTTTACCAGAACTCATACCTCTTCTTCTGTAATGTCGAAGAAGCTCAAAGAATTCTTGATACTACCGAGAAGGACATCAAAGTACTCCTTGAGAAAATGAGAGAGCTTGGCCCAAAGGTGGCCGTCATCACAGATGGACCTAATGGAGCTTATGTTTCCGACGGAGAACGTGTGCTCTGGGGACCAATGTACCCGGATCCTGCCAAGCCCGTTGACAGGACTGGGGCTGGAGACTCATTCGCGAGCACATTCACCAGCTTGCTAGCTCTTGGAAAACCACTTGAAGATGCGATGCTTGCTGGACCAATCAATTCGATGTCTGTAGTACAGCATGTAGGAGCTCAGGCAGGACTCCTGGGGATGGAACAAATTCAAGAGTTTCTTGAAAAAGCTCCAGAGGACTACAAGATCAAAACGCTCTAATAACCAATCTAAAAAAATATGGAGTTATCCAAAAACCGCCAAGCAATTCGGCGGTTTTTGTTGTACAATATTATCAATATGGCAACACAAGAAGAGTACGAAGCGATTGTCTCGATCAAACCATCGTATCGAGACTTCAAGATAACATCTCGAGACCTTCCAACAACCGAGGGGCGTCTTGAGAACTATCTTTCTGAACGTAATATTCCAACAAAAAACTTTCGTCTTATTCTTATTCTCGTCTTAGTAATGATCCCCCTCTCTACCATTTTCTTTTTTGTATTTAATAATTCAGTTCTTGATCTTCTCAAAATTAACGCTCAAGAGATTAGTAACTAAGGACAAGAAAAACGGTCTTCACAATTTAATCTTGAACCGAACGTGTATCTAAAGACTCGTAGAGAGCACCCCTCTTAGCCTCATTCACTACAGGTCCATCAGGAGACATTGCTGAATAATATGTTCCAGATCTTCTGTGGAGACCACTCTTGACAAGAACGACTGAAATAAGAAGCCCAAGAAGCGTAAGTGCGCTCACGATAATGAGAAAACTTTCTCTAATAAAATCAGACAAAGGTCCCTGGTTCATAAATGGTGATTCTGAAGAGGTAGAGCTCAAAGCATCTAGGTCATCCTTCAGAGTCTTATCACCGCCAGAATCAATGAGAGTAACACTCAAAATGGGAACCCCTTCGAGGTATGTACTACTTCCTTCATGTATAAAAGTAAAAGACTTTGATCGAGTAACAGGGTTTCCGTTCGATTCGAGATGACCAAGGTATAGGGAATATTCACCATCTACTAACTCTCTTGTCAGCGTATACTCCCAAATTCCAAAGTTATTAGCTTTCGTTACAAAGACCACATTCTCAGGAAAAATATAACCGTAGACGATCGAAGCAGGAACACTCAACCCTTTCAAAAATATACTTCCTTGTTCGTCATTTATATTCTTCCGTTGTTCTACATTTTGCAGCTGACTCATAGTTATGTATGCTTGAGATTCTCCCGAAAGATCGACATAGAGAGTATCTTCAAGATCAAGACTTGCTGCATTTTGACCCAAGAGTAACGTCTCCCTATCAGTTGACGCTGTACCAACCGTTGATTTTCTCAGACGATCAGTCTTACTTATAATTTCTTCAGAAAAATCGGAGAGTCCATCCTCATCAGTATCTGTAATCACCGAGAGAAGAGAGCTTTCGGAAAGACGTCTATTAGACTCAGTAAGAACAGCACCGTATCTCTCAAAAGAACTTACAATACTTGTTTTTTGTATATCAAGAAGGAGTTGCACTTCACCCTTACTTTCTAGGGTCCTCTTGATCAATTCAATTCTTTCTTCTAGGAAATCGACTTCTTCAGAAAAAAGTTCAGGATTTTCCAAGAGACTAAAATCTTCAATACGCTTTTCAATCTCAATAAGAAGATCATCTCGAATCGGAACAACGAGACGCCTCAGGACGTATTGACTTTGTGGTTTCTCCTGTCTGATCATAGCAATACTCTCTTCAATAAAAGCATCAACACTCACAACGAGATCGCGTAATGTGCCTTCCGCACTCCCGTTAAGCTCACTGAAAACTTCCAGCACAAAATCAATCTGTGTTGCCCGCTCTTGAGCCGCTTTTTCGCCTAAGTCTTCCACGAAGTTCTCAATAACGCGCTCAGAAGATTCAACCATCTCGCTCTCAGGATTAATCCGAACAACTCGTGAATTAGTAATTTGAAGCGAATCAGTCTCTTCTGTTTCGGTGGGCGTTTCTTGCGCATACGTAATCCCCCCACAGAGAAGCAGGAAGAATATAATCAAAGTGCGAACAAAAAAACTCATATCCTTAGTATACCATTATTTGCGTTTCATCACGGACTCTCCAGCTTCTTTAATCGAATTTTCTCCCATTCCATAGTACTCAATAAGTTCATCTGGAGTTCCCGACTGACCGAATCTATCTCTTACTCCGACAAATTCTTGAGGTGTTGGTCTATTCTGTGCAAGGAATTCGGCAACGGAGCTCCCCATTCCGCCTGCTATCTGATGCTCCTCAACCGTAACAATTGCTCCAGAACGCTCGGCAATTTCTAGGATTGCTTTCTCGTCGAGAGGCTTAATTGTCGCCAAGTTAATGACAGCAACTTTTTTTCCTTCTTTATTAAATGCTTCTGCCACCTTCAGCGCCTTATGCACAAGAGCTCCCGTTGCAACAAAAGCCAAGTCGAGATCTCCTCCCTCTGTATTATCATAGAGTGTCATAGCTTTTCCAATCTCGAAGGGTGTTTCTTCTGTCGTAATTACGGGTGACTTCTCGCGAGCGAGCCTTATGTATGTCGGTTCCTTAGTCTTCGCTGCAGCCATGGTTGCTTTCTTAGCTTCAATTGCGTCACAAGGAGAAAGAACTACCATATTAGGAAGAACCCTTGTAAGAGCTAAGTCTTCAATCGCCTGATGCGTTCCTCCATCTGGTCCAACTGAAACTCCTGCGTGCGAACCAGCGATCTTTACAGGGACGTCGTTATAACAGATCGTTGTCCTAATCTGTTCCCAGTTTCTTCCTGGTGAGAACATTGAATACGACGTAATAAAAGGAATTTTTCCCAGTGCCGCCATTCCACTTGCCACTGACGCAAGGTTTTGTTCAGCAACCCCAATCTCTATGAAACGCTTTGGGTACTTATTTGCAAAAAGATGCATTTTAGTAGATTCAGTAAGATCTGCAGAAAGCCCAACAATATTCTCATTAAGATCAGCAGCTTCAAGAAGACCCTCTCCGAACCCTAATCGAATAGGAACCTGCTCAACGTCATCATTAAAAACGTGCGGATTTAGTTTTTCGTTTTGATTCATCATATTATGCGCAGTTACGTGATTCTTTTTCTTCTTGTAATTCCTTGAGAGCATTAATAACTTCATCCCCCTTGGGCGGCTTGCCATGCCATTCAGGCTTCCGCTCAAAATCTTTCACACCCTTCCCAGGGATTGTATTAGCAATAATAACAGTTGGACGATCGAAGACGGCTTTTCCTTTACCAATAGCTCCATCAATCATCTCGAAGTTATGTCCGTCAATATCAATTACATGCCAATTAAAGCTATCAAATTTCTTAACGAGAGAATCAAGTGGCATGACATCTTCAGTAAAGCCATCAATCTGAATATTATTCCGATCAACAATAGTAATCAGATTATGAATTTTTTCTTTTCCAGCAAGCATGATTGCTTCCCAGTTTTGGCCTTCATTAAGTTCTCCGTCTCCTGTCAAACAGTAGAAGAATTTACTGGACGTTCTTCCGTGATCAATTCGTTCAGCAAGTGCCATTCCTACAGCTTGAGAAAGACCTGACCCGAGTGGGCCTGAGCTTGTTTCAAGAAAAGGAAGGAACTCTCGATGAGGATGGCCCTGAAGTCTTGAACCAAACTTCCTCAGAGTCTTCAACTCTTCAACTTCAAAGTATCCGGCGTGTGCCATCGTCGCATATAAGACAGGACAAATATGACCGTTCGAAAGAATGATTCGATCACGAGAATCCATATAAGGATCTTTTGGATCATGCTTCAAGGCGTGGAAATAAAGATACGAAAAGATATCAGTCATTCCGAGTGGTCCTGCTGTATGTCCAGAACCAGCAGCAGCGAGCATAGTAATAATTGACTGACGAATGTCGTTGGCTTTTTCTTGGAGAAGACGAATCTTCTCATCAGTGAGTCGTTGCATATGCATCAAGTATATCATGCTTTACTTTCTTGGATGAAAGTGGTTTTGCACAGGAAAGATTCTTTACCGAACCTCCTCCCCTGGCTGATATTCTTTTTTCTGTACGATTTCCTCAACAACTTCTTCCATAGCTACAGTAACTTCTTCGGGGACTGTTTCTTTCATATCAGTAACCTTTCCTCTCACCACCATATCTTTTTTCAAGAATCCAACCTGGATGAGACTTCCAATAACAGCAATCCAAAGTGTTGTCTGCACACCGAACGCCGACAAAAGAAAGACCACGAGAATGGCCGCGATAACCCTCCCTGTATGGATATACATCTCTCTAATGGAAATAATTTCATCCATGTACTCTTTTGATTCCCTAAAGGTATCTTGCTCCATCGAACTCACAGAACCTATAAAAAACATTCTCGTAAAATCATGATAAATGCTTACCAAGACAAGACCTCCTGTCGATGAAATAAAAACCTTCCCGACCCACCCGAGTGCTGACAGTGGTGTCATAATAAATGCTGAGCGCGAACGTGAGACTTTTGTGTCCATAAGTTTGGCAGTTGTTGCTTGCACAATAATCATAATAATGGAGATTAACGTTGCCACAAGACCTACAAGAAGAATGTCTCCATCAAGGATTTCATAGAGAACGAGCGGCCATATAAACAGAATAATAAAGGTTTCCATTCCAAGTGCGATATACGCGTAAGCACTTTTTGTTTTGAGATATTTACCGTAATTCTTCCAGACGGTTGGTGCGTCCCAATCGAACTTGATATGTTTTTCATCCCCTAAACTCGCGAGTGGGGCAATTGATAAAAGCATGAAGAAGATTGCAAATCCGTACAGAACATTATACGAATAATATGTCACAATGAACCCAGCAAGCAGTGGGGCAAAAATTGACGTAACCATCTTCGAGATCATAACAACCCCAACTTGTCTCGTACTTTGCCCTCCCTCTGTTTGTGATGAGAATTCCGTAATATATGGAGTGAAATAAAGGAAACGAAATCCAGTCAAGAAGAGAAACGCCAGGATCACCAACGAAATATCATAAGGAACTCCGTAGGCAAGCGTTGCGAGATAAAGCGAGAAGAATATCACTGCACCCATCATACTCTTCTGGATATGGAGTTTATTGATCACCTGACCCATGTAAGGAAGCAGAAGCACATACACTAACGACGCTGAACCGTAAAGTATCGTTATTTGGTTGATCGTAAACCCTCCTTCAGTGTAAAGATAGATCGGAAGAAAAAGACCTATAAGACCTGTGGCAATGAAAAAGAGCGTTCGATGCTTTATAAGCGACCAAAACTTATGCTTAAGAGGATGGTCAAAATAGTGAAAAGATCGTTTTGTGAGATGATCTTGCATACTAGATTTTTGCAGCTAATTGGCGTACCGATTCTTGAGGAATCTCTGTCTCAAAGATTGAAGATCCCGCGACGAATCGATATGCCCCCACATCGGCAAGTCTTTGTATTGTTTCTAAATTTACACCTCCATCAACCTGAATTGGAAGATGAGGAATAAGTCTGTGAGCCTCAGCAATCACCTTGAGTGATTTCTCTGAGAATTCTTGACCTTGGTATCCAACTTTTTCAATCCCCATACACTGAATCATCGAGAGGGCATCTCCATACGAAAGAAGGACCTCAGGGTCATCATCCACATGAAGAGCAATCCCTACTTCAATTTCAGGATTTTCTTCTTTAAACTGAATCACTTCGATTGGATCGTTAATAGTCTTGTGGTGGAAAACAACACGATGAACCCCTGCTCTTACCAAGACCGGTGCCAAAGACAAGGCATACTCAACCATAAGATCAACTTCAAATTTCATCTCCGGATATTTCTTGATCACTTGTTCTAGAATATTAATTTCTGATAACGCAAAAACCTGGTCTTCATAAGGCCAACTTGCTTGAGGGACGAATTCCCCATCCATAAGATCAATCTGTACGTATTCTACCACCCCTTCAACCTGAGCAACCTTCTTCTCTATATCACCTTCGGCAAATGGCATAATTGCCGGAATAATAATTTCTGAAGTTCTATCATGATTCATATATCAAAAGTATAGCACAACAAATAATATTGATATCCCCGATCAACTATTTCTACTCCATTACTCAATTGCGTCAGCAAAATTTTCGAACAAACTCAGAACGGTCATAGGTCCAACTCCTCCAGGGACAGGACTGAGGGCAGAAATCATGGTTCTTACTCCGTCAGCATCTACATCACCATGGATCTTTTGATTGTTGTCTTTTGTGATCCCTACATCGACAATAATAGTTTTCTTCTCAGGATCTATATACTCCGCAGTAATGAGGTTTGGAGACCCTGCTGCTACAATAATAATATCGGCCTTCTGAGTAATAGACGGGATATTCTTGGTTGTCTTATCGCAAGACGTCACATCAGCACCAGCCTGTTCAAGAAGGAAGGCAGTTGGCTTCCCTACAAGATCTGACCTTCCAATTACCACGGCACTTTTTCGATTAATCTCTACATCATAAAAATCCAAGAGTGACATAATTCCTCGTGGAGTTGCAGGAACAGCTTTCTTTCCCCTCGTCTCATAAAAAACCTCTCGAGCTATTGAACTCAGGGCATCAATATCTTTGTGGAGCAGAATTGAATCTAGAATAACTTGTTTATCAAGATGCCCAGGAAGCGGAAGCTGTACGATAACTCCACCGATGTGTTCATCATCATTAAGCTCATTCATCATCTTGAGGATCTTCTTTTGAGGCACGTCAGCTTCAAGCCTCATTATTGAGACCTTTACTCCGAGTGTCTTTCCGAACTTTTGCTTCATTCTCACAAAGACTTCAGAGTCTTGATTCTCCCCCACCAAAACTACTACAAAGACCTTATCACAACCTTTAAGCCGTTCTTTGAGAATTTCTGCTCTTTTGGTTCGAGCTTTTTTACCATCAAGAATCTGCATAGTTTCATTATCTTACGTGAGCGTTCGAATATCGCAAGTTTTTTGTATACTTTTTTGAATCAACATGTGAAGAGAAACAACAGCGACTAAGAAAGCAATAATTTGAAACTCCCCACCATGAAGCGGAAGAAACGCTATCAACCCTACTGCCCCAACAATTCCAAGAACACTCGTTAGTACAACGGTTCCGCAAGAAGCACACCCGATACCAAGTATCGTAAAAAATCCAACAAGTGCACCAGTCTTTGTGTGACCCTTTACACTTTTTTCGAATTGAGAAAAAGCAATGATGAAATAAATTGAAATAACAGCGAGTGTTCCTGTAAAAAACATGATTCCAAGAAGATCCATTCTGTACTCAAGCTGGAGTGGAAGTTTGATAATATAATTAATCCATCCCTCGAAATCAAGTACGTACGAAAGTGTCCTCGTAGTTGTGATCGTCAAAAACCAAATTGAACCATACAACACTGAGAGAAAAAGAACGATGAGGTAGACCACTCGAAGCTTCTTCTCGAGGAAGAATTGTGTAATAAACATAAGATTAGTCTTCATCAAATTCATAGCTTCTCAAGTATATCAGACTTTACATACTGACCACAACCCGACCCCTGCTTTCTGAGCCGAAACTTCGAGGCTTTTTAAAACCTCATACAATTCATGGGTCGTATTCTTCTCGTACATCTTGGCAGCACCTCGCTTGAGGAGTTCGGCATTAATGAAGGTTCCGTCTTCGGTATAGACGTAAGCAAGAGTTCGTTCGTATCGATCAAACTCACCCGATAATTTATCCAACTCATAGCGAACATCTTGCCCTTCAAGAATTTCCGTGATAATTTTGGTTGCCTCTTTTCCATAACATTCTTCTTCAGTAAACGAACTCCTCTTCTCGGGAGTATCGATCCCAAGAAGCCTCAGTGTTAGATCTTCCCCGTTTTTTCGTATCGTAAAAGTATCTCCATCAGCAATACGAGTAACGGAATACAGCTCTTGAGCAGCACGCTCTTCTTGGAGATCTTGTTGTTGATTCAACCCCTCCTCAACAATCTCTGGAATGTGCGGCGCGACGTACTTCTCTACAAAAGCTTCTTTCCCAAAAAGAATTCCGACAAGGAAAGCCCCTATCGTTAGAATAGCAGTAAGAAGCTTTTTATTAGAGCGAGATTTTTCCATCATCAACTTCAATTATTCTGTCAGCTCTCCTTCCGTAATCATATTCATGAGTCACCATCACGATAGTTTGCCCCTTAGTTCGAAGCTTTTGGAATGCATCCATAACAACATTCGAGGATGTTTTATCAAGGTTGGCAGTTGGTTCATCAGCAAAGAGAATATCTGGACTATGTGCGATGGCTCGAGCAATCGACACTCGCTGTTGTTCACCTCCAGACAATTGACTCGGGAGATTACCAACTCGGTGTCCGAGCTCAACGGAGACGAGAGCTTTTTCGGCTTGAAGGTAAGCATCCTCTGTTGTTTTGCCATTCATCATGATAGGAAGAGCAACATTTTCTAGAGCAGTAAGGTCAGGCAGGAGCGCATAGTCTTGGAAAACGTACCCAAGCTTCTGAAGTCTAAATTGAGTTCTCTCCTGAGAAGTGAGATTCAGGATATCAGTTCCAAGCACTGTCACTTCACCTGAAGTAGGCTGGTCCAGAAGACTTATCTGATACATAAGAGTACTCTTTCCTGCACCAGACCGTCCCATAATGGCAACAAACTCTCCTTTTTTGATATTCAAATCAATTCCTTTCAAAACAGGTGTTTCAATTCCTGATTTTGAAACATAGGTTCTTACGAGATTTTTTACAATAATACTATCCATATAAATATATTAGCGACCCAAGATTGAATCTAATGTGTTCTTCCTCACAATCATACGAGCTGGAACATATCCAGCAATGAGCGTGATAACAATCAGAATAACAAGTCTGATGGAGGTTGATAATGCAGGAGCTACAAGGATTCCATCACTGAATGGGAAATCAATCGGGTTCGCATCAACAAACGGAACTAAGAATCCATAAAGAATTACGAGTCCGATTGCAGAACCTATGACGGCATAAAAGAATGACTGGAACATATATGAAAACTCAATTGCCCTCCGATCAATTCCAATTCCTTTAAGGATTCCAATAAACTTTTTTCGTGTCAGAGCGTTAATGAAGATCACAATAAAAATAGTTATTGATGCCACGACGAGTCCGATTGAACTAATCATGTTTCCAAGAAGTGCGAAAGTGTCCTTAATATCTTCTAGGAATTTTGGGAAAGCCTCTTCGGCTGTCTTGATCTTAGCATATCGCTCAAAACCAAGAGCCTGAAGTTTCTCTTTAAATTCGTCAGGATCAGTACCCTCTGTGAGTTTTACAGCAATCTCTCCAACGTTAAAGTCATTTCTTCCAATCATTTGTCTCAGCTGTTTCTCAGGAAAGAAAATCCTCCGATCATTCTGATCGACTTTTGTTTTGACGATCCCCTTAATAATAACTTCTCTTTCAATATTATCAGCCCTAACCAAAATCGTATCTCCAAGCCCAGCATCAATGACAGGGAATCCTTCGGCGTCTAAGTCAAAATATCCTTTGAGCAAAAGAGCGCCGACCACCACCTGATCGAAATCATCCTCCTTAATGAAAGAACCCTCTACAAGATACTGATCAAGGTCTGTTATCGCCAGCTCTTGGGCTGGATTAACCCCTACGAGCACTGTCCCTGCCTCTTCTGCAGTATCAGTAGGGTCAACCTTAAACTGATAATTAGACTCAACAGTAGCGCTTCCAATGTACCTTGGACTTATCTTATCAACCTCTGGCAGTGCCTCAAGGATCCCGATAAGATACTGCGAGTTCTCGACGTAGGTTTTTTCCGTAAGTGTTTCAACAAAGAAATCACCGAGATACCTCCCTTTCTGTGCGGCAATTGAGCCTTCAATAAGACCAACAAGAACTCCACTTACCACTACGATATTAAGGAAGGTGAGAATCATTACCGCAACAATCAATCCGGTCGACCAAAAGCTCGCTCGTTTAATTGAACGATAGGCGAGGAAGAATCCGATTCTAATTGCCTGAAGGAAGCTATTCATGCTTCTTTATGCTATCACCAACCTCAAGACCGCTGATAATTTCTTGTCTTCCCTGAGGATCTATGATACCGACTTCAATCTGAATTCTATTATATATCTCGCCATCTTTTCGATAGACATAGGTTTGATTATTTTCAAAAACAATATACTCAAGAGGAAGTGCTCGTACTTCTTTTTTCTCTGATGTGATGATGGTTATATCAGAAGTCATCCCAAGACGTAAAATCAAATCATCAACCTCCGAAAGAGTAAGAACTGTCTTATACGTAGCAAGGCCATCTCTACTTGTTTGCTTAGGATCAACAGACACAACCTCAGCCTCGATACTTCGATTTGGATATGAATCCAGAGAGATGAACGCTTTATCCCCTATTGTTACATCCCCAATAAAGACCTCCGGTATGAATGTCTGAACTTCAAGCCTATCTAACGTTGCCAACCCTATCACTCCAGTCCCCGAGTTAACAGTCTCACCTACTTCATACAAACTTTCAGTTATAGTCCCTGTAAACGGAGCAGTAATCTTTGTATCAAAAACAGAAGAAGATGCCTTTTGCAGTCTTGCTTCTTCAGCCTGAAGTCTTGCCTTCTGTGTAGCTATTTCTCCAGAAGTGGCTCCTGCTTGAACAAGCCTCACTTCACTTTTCTGTTTCGCTTCTTCAGTCAAAGATTTCTGGTATGCAGTCAGAGAATCTTGCAGATCGTCAACTTGTGTATCAATTCCTGATCGAGCAGAGGCGAGGTTCTGGAGGAGACTGTCTGGGAATGGGTTTTCTTTACTTGCCTCTGAAGCAGCCTGGGTCAGGTATGTTAAGAAGAGGTCAATTCTTCTCAAATTAACAAGTGCATAGTTTGAGGTAGACTCAAGATCAAACGTTTCTACAGAAAGAGTCTTATTATATTCCAGCCATTTTTTGAAGAGAAGATCATAATCTCTTCTCTCACTCTCTATAGTTTCTCGCAATTTTCTTTCGGCCGAAAAGTCTAATCTTGCATACCCTTCTGGTTCTCGGAAAAATCCATCAGTTTTTAACCTTACGGCGTTCTCCGCTGATGATCGAGCATTAAGAACTTCTTGGAAAACATTTTGCAAAGCAACCCGAACGGCTTGTTGCTGAACAAGCAAGAGATCTTTTTGAATGGTTACTTCCTCAACGCGATTTCCATCTATAAGATCGTCGAGTTGCGTACGCTCACGACTCACATTAGCTTCAGCAAGCGTGTATTCTGCAGAAGACGACTGAGGGTCAAGCCTCGCGAGAAGCTCACCTTCTTGAACAAGATCTCCAACTTCAAAAAATAGGCTCGCAATCCGACCATTCGCCCCAAATCCGAGGAGTGCCTCTTCCTGTGCGACAACATCTCCAACCACACGAGTTTCCTGAACAAGATCAACCTTCGTTACGGTTACGAGATCAATAGTTTCACTTGCAAAAAGAGCTCGGAAGACACGAAAAGCGATGAAAACAATAATCAAAACAATAGCATACCAATACTTCTTCCCTGGGATTTTTTTCATATATAATAATTATATCACATCTCTACGATCGTCTAAAGATATTTTTATACAGCACAATTAGTGCTGCTCCAAAGGCGACGATTGAGAGGGCGTTCACAACAAATGCTCCAATGTAAGGAATGTAATTAATAACAGTGAGAAGCGCGAGTGCGATGATTGCCCAAAGAAGAGGGCTGTACTGAGTCTCGACATATTCTTTCCCTGAAATCTTTTTCCAAAGTCCTGGGAGCCATTTACTTACTACAAAACTCGTCAAACTTATTCGCACGATAAGAAGTGACCAGAATAAGAGCATCAAAAGAATTCCAATAGGAAGCCCGATAAGACTCACCATGAGAAGAAGGGCGAGGGTTGGAAGTGCCAAGAAGGCAATAACTCCTACCACTCCACTCTTCACCCATTTTTTAGATCCTTGTTTTTTTATATTTTCAACAAAATTCTTGAAGATAAAATACAGTAAGAAAATCATAACCGCACTCGTAATAAACTTTAAGATTGACCAAAAACCGAAGAAAAGACTCGCCGAAGATTGGAATCCTGGATTTTTATACCAAAGGCTTGTTTTATTATATTCAAGAACTCCTTTCAGTCCTACAGGAATAAGCGCCTCACGTGGAGCAAAGTAATCGTTTTGTTTTTCTGGATTTAAAATAAGATCTTTACCCAAAATGAGGTCCTGTGTAGTAATTCTGATGTTACCATCAAATTCTCCACCGAGAGTTACCTTTCCTGAAATAACTTTCGTATCACCCTGTATAAATCCTTCGTGAACAAAACGTCCTCCGAGAATAATAGCTTCTCCCAGGATTACCGACTCAGAAGTAGCTCTCACTTCCCCACCAAAAACAAGAAGATCTCCATGAATAATCCCATTCAACACAACCGTGCCACCAGCAACTCTAACATCCCCTTCAATCTCGCCACGAATTTCAATCTCCTGCGTTGCAGACAAGAGATCACCTTCTATGTAGCTATTCATAAGGGCATTTCCCGAGAGGAGGACCACGTCGCGATTATAAGAAGCCTCAGAACTAAAGTCTTGAGTAGTAACGGTAACATTCTCAGTGAAAATTTGATCCGCAACGTGAGTTATCGAAGACCCCTGCTCGAGCTTAGCAAAAGCACTCGGAGCAATTCCGAAGAAGACCACGAAACAGATTATAGATAACCATTTTTTCATATTTTAATTATATAGAAATCGTTGAGGATGGCAAATGAAGCTCAAGGAATTCATCGCTCTTATCTCAAAGAAGACTTAAAGAATCGCTCACAGATTCTCATCTGCACTTTATTTCGATACAAGGAACCTTAAAGGATTGAATCTTCAAGTTTGAGGCGAAAGGAAAAAACCTCACCAGCGGTACGTAGAGTACTGCGAAGTGAAGTTTTTTTCTGAAGCAACGATAAAATCGCAGAAACTTGACCCCTTAACAGGACTACAGCGTTTCAACAATAGTAGCCGAAGTATGAGTCTTCTTATTACCAGATGGCATATCAGAGACGATGACAATCTTGTCGCCCTTCTTGGCCCACTTGTTTTTTGTGAACATTTCTCGGATAGCTTTCACTTTCTCAGAAAGTGTTTTGAATTCCTTAATCATCACTGGAGTAACTCCATTTGAAAGGAGGAGTTGTCTGTATGTCACCTCATTTGAAGTAAGTGCGATAATATCTTGGTCTGGTCGGTATCGTGAAAGAAGTCGTGCGGTGTACCCTTTGTCAGTTACACAAACGATGTGTTCAGCGAATACTTCGTCAGCGATAGTAAGTGCTCCGGTAGTAACTGCGTGAGCAACATCATCTTCATCCATCCCCCAGATATCGATATCTGTTGGGCAAAACTCTTCGTTATATTGTGCAATTCTGCTCATCATTGAAACAGCCTCTACTGGATAATCCCCAAGGGTTGTTTCTTCAGAAAGCATAACCGCGTCTGTTCCATCAAAGATTGCATTTGCAACATCAGAGACCTCAGCTCGGGTTGGAACCGGTGAATCAATCATGGTCTCAAGCATTTGAGTTGCCGTGATAACTGGCTTTCCAGCAAGTCGACATTTTTCAATAAGCATCTTTTGTGCAAGAGGTACCTGTTCTGCAGGAATTTCTACCGCAAGATCTCCACGAGCAACCATGACTGCGTCTGAAAGATCAATAATCTCATCGATGTTTTCGAGAGCCTGGGGTGTTTCAATTTTTGCGATAATCTGTGCGTTTGAATTATTCTTCTTCAGAATGTTTCGTAGATCAGTGATGTCTTTTGGTCGCCTCACGAATGAAAGTGCGAAGAAGTCCACCTTGTTCTTAAGCCCAAACTCAAGATCTTTCTTATCTTTTGCAGTAACAGAAGAAATAGTAAGTGCAGAGTCTGGAAGATTCACTCCACGTCGACCCTTAGTTTCTCCTCCAACAAGAACCTTACAGATCACATCCGTCTTGGTGATCTTCAGAATCTCAAGTCGCTTCTTCCCGTCATCAATAAGCACCTGCTCCCCTTTCTTCACTTCTTGTGGCATCTTTGCGTACGACACTGAAGCAATCTCATTAGTCCCTTCAACTTTTCGGGTTGTTAGAGTGAACGTCTGTCCTTTTTTGAGAGTGACTCGCTCATCAGGGTTGTTATAGAAGGTTCCGATTCGAATCTTTGGACCTCCAAGATCTTGCAGGAACGCCACAGGAATTCCCGTCTTCTTAGAAGCAGCTCTTCCGTTCACTACTTTTCGTTGGTGTTCAGCGAAGTCTCCATGAGAGAAGTTCAGTCGCATAACATTCATTCCAGCTTTCAAAAGTTTCTCGAGCATTTCTTGTGACTCAGTCTTTGGTCCGATTGTTGCAACAATCTTTGTTTTTTTGTCAAACAGTTTCATAAATTTGTATAGAAATATTTCTACGGATAATGTGCCCAGTAGTGTAGCAGAATTTTGCAAGAATGATAGGAAAAAAGCCCTCCCACTATTGTGGTCAGGCTTCTTTGTCTTTTTTTATAAAATCTATTTTTTGATCCCCATACCCTCAAACGCTCGTAGGATCTCAAGTGGAATCGCAAAGATCACCGTATTCGACTGATCTGAACTCAGATCATTCAGTGACTGGAGTGTCCGTAAGTGGAGTGCACCATTCTGGCTTGCAAGAGTGCGCGCGGCCTTCGCCATATTCTCAGCAGCATCAACCTCTCCTTCTGCCTTAATCACTACCGCTCGCCGTTCTCGTTCTGCCTCAGCTTGCTTCGCTATCGTCCGTGCCATATCTCCCGGAAGAGAAATATCTTTCAATTCAACATTCTCAACTTTGACCCCCCATCCGTCAGTCGCCTCATCAACAATTGTTCGGATTCGTTCCGAAAGCGAGTCACGCTCGGTAAGGAGTTGATCCAGTTCAACCTCACCAACAACATTACGCATTGTTGTCTGAGCAAGCTGTGACACCGCAAAGAAGAAGTTCTCCACTTTCAAGACAGCGAGCTCAGGATTCATTACTCGATAGTAGATTACAGCATTCACACCAACTGAGACATTATCTCGAGTGATTGCATTTTGATCTGGAACGTCAACGGCCTTAATACGTGTATCGACCTTAATCAATCTTTGGAAAACCGGAATCACGATCCGCCAACCAGGCTCTTTCATTCCTGAGTACTTCCCCATCGTCAGCATGATCCCTCGCTCAAATTGATCAATTTGTTTGAGGAAGACTACGGCAAGAACAACAGCAAGAATAATAATGGTAAGAAAAGACATAAAAATGATATTAGTAAGTAGTATCTGTTATTGTAGCACAGACTCCCCCAAGAAATTACTGAGACATTAGTCTTCCGCAAGCTTACGGGCTTCTTCACGAGTATCTTCAATCGTATCAGTCTCATCAACAATCTCTCCGACGAGCTCTTCGAGCACGTCTTCAAGGGTCACCACACCAAGCACTCCACCGAATTCATCTTGCACAATTGCCATGTGTGCTCGTTCTTTCTGGAACAGAGGCAGGAGTCCATCAAGCAGCGCATCCTCATTCACATAAATCGGATCTCGCATAAGATCAGCGATAGTTTTCTCATCCTCTCCTTTCACCATTGCCTGAAGAATGTCTCGATGCATGACAATCCCGACCATATCATCAACGTCCTCTCCAAAGACAGGGAGTCGCGAATATTCAATATTCAAAATCTCTTCACGGAGCGTTCCGATCGAGAGATCCTTCTGCAGTGCTGAAACCACTGTTCGAGGAGTGAGAATATCTTTGGCAGTGAGATCATTAAGTGTAAAGACTCGTGCGATCATTTCGCGCTCATCATCCTCAATAGTTCCTTCGGAGTGACCAATATCACTCAAGACCTGAACATCCTCTTCGGAGATAGAGATTGATTCCTTGGTAAGTCCACGAGTTACTTGCTCAAGAACCCAGATAACTGGTGACATTATTTTAGTTGTGTACAAGAGTAATGGTGCAGCAAAGAGTGCAATCGGCTCATTATAATGCTCTCCTAGAGTCTTCGGAATAATCTCTCCAAAAATAATAATCGCGAGGGTAAGACCTGCCGAGATAACTCCAAGCATAGTACTCCCGAACATCGAAGCGGCCATTGCACCAACAATAATTGACCCGACAATGTTAGCAATGTTATTCCCGATGACAATTACAATGATCGGTCTTTGGATTTTTTCTTTGATTTTTGATAGAGCTTTTGCTCCTCGTACCTTGTTTTTAAGAAGTACATGTATCCGACTCTCAGGAACAGCAAAAAGGGCCGCCTCGAGCCCAGAGAAGAGCCCAGAGAACACAACCACTACAACGATAAGAAATATGAGTAAGCCCATGTATAGAGAGTATGAGATAGTTAAACTAAAGTATAACAATCTGGTGCAGCTGGTAGGACTCGAACCTACGACCTCGTCATTATCAGTGACGCGCTCTAACCACCTGAGCTACAGCTGCATATAGAAAAGAATATTTCCAGTGACGAGAAGAATATCACACAGAGCGTCATTTTGCAACGACTTCTCTTACTGATCAAATTCTACTTTCTCCCCTCAAGATACTGATTAACCACCTCCTCAGCAGAACCAAAAGCAACAATCTTCCCCTTCTCAAGATGGAGGCATTTACTACAAAAATCTTTTATTGATTGCAAATCATGACTTATATAAATAACAGTCTTGTCTCCTTTCATCCAATTTTCAAAAACTTCAACCCCTTTTTCTTTGAAATGAACGTCTCCCCGACTATAAATCTCATCCATTAAGAGAAGTTCGTGAGCGGTAAATCGAGCGAGAGAAAGGGCGATTCTTCCGTGCATCCCCGAAGAGAAGTACTTCATAGGCTGGTCGATATAAACACCGAGGTCTGCAAAATTGATAACATCATCAATAATCGAGTCAAGGTACTTCTGAGTCATCCCTTGGAGATACCCCAAGATATAGATATTCTCTCTTGCAGTGAGATTTTCCTGCAGACCAAAGCTGGTCTCAAGGATATGTGGTCTCATGTCTGTAAGAACCTCCCCGGAAGTTGGAAGACTCACTCCAGCACACATCCTGAGAAGTGTCGTCTTTCCTGATCCGTTATCCCCAATAACTCCGAGCTTATCTCCGTTTTCGAGCCTAAAACTTACATTATCAAGCGCTGTAAAATAAGAATTCTCAATATCTCCACGTTTTACTGCTCCAATATGTGCTAGTGTGTTTTTAAGAGCAAAATTAATCTTTGACGATTGAAGCAGGTATTTTTTTGTAACTTTTTTGAATTCAATCATACTTAGACAATATCAACCACATCATAGACTTTCTTTCCAAAAAACCAAACACCGACAGTAAGAAATGACCCGGCCCACAAGACCAATGCGAAGATGACACCCTCAAGATTACTATGAGCGTATTCACCCGCACGCCCCATAGTAATAGCCAGACTAAATGGATTAAAATAAAGTGTCTTTGTTAAAATACCCACAGGAAGCTCCAACAGAAAGATAGGGGTTATAAAAAACAAAATCCTCATCATATAGCTTACAAGATATTTTAAATCTCTAAAATAGACAGAAAGAATTGCCATTATGAGGCCAGCACCATATGAGACTAAGGCACCAAGAATTGTTGCACTTACGAGAACAAAGAGAGAGAAGACGGAAGGCATTTGAAGAAGAAAAATGTGAGCAAGAAGGATGAATACAAAACCGAAAATAAAATCAACTCCAGTTCTAGCTACAGGGATCAGAGAGATTACCTCCCTAGGAAGCGTTGTCTTCAGGAAGGTTTGTTTTTGCGAATAAATAAGTCCCGACATCTGATTGATGATACTACTCATCACATTCCAAATCACGACTCCATAGGCCACAGTAAGTGCATATGAGGCCAATTCAATATCACCAGCACGAAAATAAAATGTTGCTACGATAGCTGCCACCATAAGAGCAGGCTTGAGGAGGAGCCACAAAAATCCAAAAAGTGTATGACTGTACTCAGCCTTCATTCCAGCAAGTGTCATGACTTTAATCACGTTTCGACCGCCCCAGACATTTCTTAACCATGTTTTCATATTACAAAGGTATTATATCATAAACAGATAAGTCTCCTGCAAAAAGAAAAACCAAGACATGGGTCTTGGTTTTTCTAAATTTTATATAAGACCTTATATTTCACAACAGTAAAATATCCTTTATTTTGTTCCACTCTAGCCATTCTTTCTTGGCTGTCAAATACTTATTTAGGGTTAACGTATTATTACCCTTTCTGTACTCGATCGAGATACAGAAAACCGACCGATTAAGATATGGATCCCCATATCGTTTATCACTTGATTGATTCCACGAACAGCTTCCGCTACCCGTGCCTTGTTACGACTTAGTCCCTGTTATTGAATTCACCGTAGTACCACATAAAGTGATGCTTCGGGTGCTCCCAACTCCCTTGACTTGACGGGCGGTGAGTACAAGACTTGAGAACGTATTCACCGCGGCGTTGATGATCCGCGATTACTAGCAATTCCAACTTCATATAGGCGAGTTTCAGCCTACAATCCGAACTGAGGATATGTTTCTAAAGGTTTGCTCCATCTTGCGATATTGCATCTCGTTGTCATACCCATTGTATCATGTGTGCAGCCCGAGGCGTCTAGGGACATGCTGACCTGGCGTCATCCTCACCTTCCTCCCCCGCCACTATTTTCAAACTAAATGTTTAAAAACAAAGGCGGGGGCAGTATCTCGTGACACTTGTAACACGAGACGAGGGTTGCGTTCGTTACCCCACTTAAGGGAACAATTCAAACCACGAACTGACGACGGCCATGCATCACCTGTTTAGCGGCCCGAAGGCTACGTCCGTTTCTGGTCGTATTCCACTAAATTTCTAGCCTCGGTAAGGTTCGTCGCTTAGCATCGAATTAAGCCACATGATCCACTGCTTGTGCAAGTCCCCGTCTATTCCTTTGAGTTTTAGCCTTGCGGCCGTAGTACCCAGGCGCCAGACTTAACGCGTTAGCTACGCCTCGCAGGGGGTCGATTCCCTACAAAGCTAGTCTGGAGCGTTTACGGCGTGGACTACTGGGGTATCTAATCCCATTCGCGACCCACGCTTTCGTCCCTGAGCGTCAGTAATGTGCCAGTGTGCTGCCTTCGCTTTCGGTGTTCCCCATGATATCAACGGATTTCACCCCTACACCATGAGTTCCACACACCCCTCACATACTCTAGTTGTACCGTTTCTTTTGCGGTTCCGAGGTTGAGCCCCGGTCTTTCACAAAAGACTAATACAACCGCCTGCGGACCCTTTACGCCCAATAATTCCGGATAACGCTTGGGGCACTCGTATTACCGCTGCTGCTGGCACGAGTTTAGCAACCCCTTATTCATAAGGTAACGTCAATAAAATTCCTCCCTTATAAAAGGCTTTTACGTCCCTAAGGACTTCATCAGCCACGCGGCGTCGCTCCATCAGACTTTCGTCCATTGTGGAAGATTCTCGACTGCGGCCACCCGTAGGTGTATGGTCCGTGTCTCAGTACCATCGGTGGGGGTCAGCCTCTCAGCTCCCCTAAGCGTCATAGCCTTGGTAGTCTTTTACACTACCAACAAGCTGATACTCCGCAAGCTCTTCCCAAAGCGTTAAAACTTTACCCCGAAGGGACTATCAAGTATTAGCTACAGTTTCCTGTAGTTATTCCTGACTTTGGGGGAGATTCTCACGTGTTACTACCTCGTTCGCCACTCCCAGTAAACTGGTCGTTCGACTTGCATGCCTTATCCACGCCGCCAGCGTTCATCCTGAGCTAGGATCAAACTCTTAGCAAGAATATACTCTCGTATATCCGGAAGTAAAGATACTATTATTTTAACTCTATGTATCGAACTGGTCTGCTATGACCGTTCGAGAGAAAAAACATTGAATAACTTACTCTTCAAGTGGAACAAAATAAAAAATATTTTGTTCCTTACCGTATCTTCATTTAAGAAGATACAATAAATATAATATGATCTATTAAAAATAGATCTACTACATTTAAAGGTTATTTGTTGTGATGCAATAAATAAAAATTAATTTATCCATTGCGTCTTATATAAAACTGTCAACGATCGCTTCTCTTCCGTGGGTTATTTACCCTCGAGAAGTGACAGGTATTATACTCAGAAACGTTTTGGAGTCAAGCGATTTAATCAGGTAGTTCTATATAAAGATACTTAATTGTGAAAGAGTCAAAGATAGCCGTCTTTTTAGTCAAAATTTAGTCAGAAATATCAGATAAAATTGAGCCAAAAAAACGCTTATTTTCTTGAATTTTTCTTCTTCTCTCTGTAATTCTGAAAATAAGCGTCTATTTTTTTGCATGGTGTCCTCTTTAAGAACACACCCTTACATCCCTTTTTTGTCCTGTCGTTTCTTTACCGTCACCAGAAGTGCACTCGCCAAGAAGATTGATGAGTATGTCCCCGCAATCACCCCTACAATGAGCGCTAAGGCGAAGGTTTGTGTTGTTGCCCCTCCGAACAGGTAAAGAGCAGTAAGTGCCAAGAGCGTTGTTAGCGAAGTATTAATAGAACGAGCATAAGTCTCTTCAATACTCTTCCCTACAACCTCTTCGAATCTTTTCTTCTTAGTCTCATCATTAAGAGGGAGGAGATTTTCACGAATTCGATCGAAGACCACAATCGTATCATTAATAGAGTACCCGAGAATAACCAAGAGTGCGGTTACAAAGAGTGAGTCAACCTCAATCCCAAAGAAGTACCCAAGAAGCGCGAAGACTCCGAGTGGTAAGATCAAATCGTGTAAGAACGCCACCACAGTAATCATCCCATATTTCCCTGATGAAACAGGCTTTGAAACATGTCGGAAGGCAAAGGCAATAAAGAGTACGATCAAAAACAGCGCAAGAAGAACAGCCATGATTGATTTCGTCTTGAGTTCAGCTCCGAGTGAGGGACCGATCGTACTAAACCTTTCCTCCTCTATTGTATACGAACCTTCAAGAGTTTGGATAAGCTCATCTTTTTGGAGGTTAGTAATCTCTTTTGACCTTATTACCATTGATATATCTCCAGATTCTCGCACCGATGCACCCTCCATAAACTCAAGTCCAGATACGAGGCTTACTATGTCTTGATTAGTCGGTCTGTCTTCGAGAAACGCAACCTCAACGAGAGATCCTCCGGTAAAGTCAATTCCAAACTTAATTCCTGTCGTTGCGATCGTAATTAACGAAAGACCGACTAAAATACTTGAAATGATATAGAATATTTTTCTTTGCTTGATGATCCACATAATTATTTCTTAAACCCCATACCGAATAATAGATTTTTCTTTTCCGGAACAACCCCGAGAGCAAGGGTTTTGGTCACTACAATAGCAGTAAACATACTCACCAAGACTCCAAGAGCAAATACGAGTGCGAACCCTTTTACGAGAGAAGCTCCTGAAAAATAGAAGAGGATAACCGCAGAGATAAGACTCGAGATATTCCCGTCACGAATAGACGACCACGCTCTGTCAGTACCTGCAATTACAGCATTCCGAGGATTCGCTCCTCCAGCAAGCTCCTCTTTGACTCGCTCAAAGATAAGAATGTTTGCATCCACCGCCATACCGAGCGAAAGGATAAGACCTGCAATCCCAGATGCTGTGATAGTTACTGGCAAGAATTTGAAGAGCAGAAGCATGATCAAAACATATATAGACAGAGCGATAGTTGCAATAACCCCCCAAGCTCTGTACCAAATAATCAAGAATATACAAATTCCTGCAAGCCCGATCAAAAGAGCGAACACTCCTTTTTCAATAATTTCTTTTCCAAGAGTAGGACCGACTACTTGAGTTTCAATGAGCTCAATAGGAACAGGAAGTGCTCCGAAGTTAAGATCTCTCACGAGAGTCTGTGCTTCCTCCACACTGAACTGACCTGTAATCTGAGCCTCACCGTTCGTAATCGCTTGTTGAATTACAGGCTGAGTCAGGAGTGCCCCATCAAGGAAAATTGCAAGAATCTCGCCAGTATTATTTTCCGTAATCTCTTTAAAGAGATCTTTTCCCTCGCCATTAAATCGTAGAGAAATTGCTGGCTGGTTATTGGGAGGCAGGAACTGAACGAGGGCACGGTCAAGAAGCGCTCCTGTGAGACCGGTTGTTCTATAGAGATTATCTGAAAACTCTAAGACCTCTTCTTCTGATAATTCTACACCTTCTTCAAGTTCTCCATACTTCTCGAAAAATGTTGTCTGTACATCCCTATCCAGAAGCTTAAACTCGAGAACAGGAGTTGCCCCTATTCCTTCAATTGCCTCATTAAGATCAGTAACCCCAGGAAGCTCAACAATAAGTCTATGCTTGCTCTCTTCTGACGCACCAAGAGATGTTTCAGTCTGAACTAAAGGCTCAGAAACACCAAAAAGATTAACTCTACGCTCGATAGTCTCCTTAAGCGAAGTCATAGCACCATTAATATCTTCTTCGGCAAGAGCTGACACATCAGCCTTATACCCAAGATGCACACCACCTTGAAGATCTAAACCATACTTAAACGGCCTGTACTGTACTGTCTTATCTTCGTTTTCTGTCTGAACAAGGAACCATCCTCCGAGGATAAATAATAAAAATATAAATAGGGCAAAAAGTCTTTTTTTCATAGTTCCTAAGTCTACGCTCTTGTTTGTGTAAAAAAAAGTAGACAGATCACACCTTTTTGATCTATAATACGTTTGTTACTTGTCGTTTATAATCTTTACCGTAGTTTCTTACTACACACAAAACATATACCATGAATAAATCTTCCTTCACTTCAAAAAGTATCATTGGGAAACCAATGGAACCAAACCTCATCAAACAAATGATGAGAACTAAACTCTTCCGAACAAGCCATCAAGCTGGTAATGCGCTGATCATCATCTCGATTCTTTGCTGGGTCGGCGTTGTTTTTTCTGCGGTGGTATACACTCAAGGAAAAGATACCCCCACAAGACAGGATCAACCGTTTACTGAACTTGAACCAAGCGATGCTGATCCGATTCTCATCCAAGCACTGGGTGAAGAAAAAGACACATCTTTTCAACCAACAAAAAACCCACTTAATGAGGAGATTTTGCAAAAAAAGTCAGAAGACGATATAATCGTTAACTAACTTAAAACTATGACTCTTGCTAGAATACAAACAGACAAAGGATTCACTCTCATCGAGTTGCTCGTGGTGATTTCGATCATTAGCCTCCTCTCATCTATTGTTCTCGCTTCCCTTAACGAAGCTCGAACAAAAGCAAAAAATGTAGCTACAATTGAAAATGCGAGACAAGCAAGCCTCGCTCTTTTGCTTGAAAGTGACAATGGTGTCTTCCTTAATCTCACGGGAAGACACTGCCTTACCGTTAATTGTATTATAAAAGGAGGTACAGAACCCCAATCTGGGCAAATTGATTTTGTTGCGCAGAGAAAGAATGACCAGAGAAGCATCTTCGCACAAATCACAGAAAATCTTCTTTTTATAAAAACAGCCCAAGCACAAGGAGCAGTATTGAGACAACCCCAACAGACAGAGAAAGTATCAGGCCTTCCTGGTGGAGTTTATCAAGGAATGTTCTACTACACTCCTAATGAAGGGAGGGACGCCTATCTCTTCTATCCACTCAAAGGAGTCACCACATGTCTATCTGGGTATGTTGCGCTCACAGGAAACGGAGCAAACGGTGTGCTTTGTGGAGAAAAAGTCGGAGAATCCCAGAGAGAGAAGCCGAGCAACGTAGATCCTGTTGCTTCTAATGTTGCTGGATCAAGTTCTGTTTCTTCATAAGATACCTGATTCCAAATCTTCTTTTTTTATCCACTAACCAAACCTACTGATGCCAAACACCTACGAAAAACCAGCAGTAATCTTCGAGGATAATCCGTACACCTCAAGACAGATTCTTGGCGAACACACCCAACCTCTCATGCTTAAGCTTCTTATGAAGACTGGGTGGTTCAGGAATGAGCGGCAAGCAGGGTTGTTCCTTCTGGGTCTTGTGATTGTTTTCATGGCAGTATCAGTGACAATCATTAAGCTTGGAATCTTCCCCAGAACTCCAGTATCAACATCATTTGAAGACCTATCTTTCATTGAGACTAGTCAGATTGATCCCGTCCTTCTCGAAGCCCTCCAGGACTAGCGCCCAAAAAAATTAGAATCTTGTGTCTCGGGCTTTTTATTTGCGTATTTTCAACTTAACAAGACGTATTTTAGAATCTTAACCGAACCATAAGAACATCCCAAGCGGTAACCAAAAAATGCCAAGGTCTCACCTGTGACACAGAAGAGTCACTCCAAACAATTGGAACAGAGTTAAGTGTAATCCCGGATCTCTTGGCGAGAAGAATCCACTCTACATCAGCAATCCATCTATCTGAAACCCCTTGATTTACAATGATCACCCCAAGCTCTGCTGGAAATATCTTCGCTCCACACTGTGTGTCATGAAATGAAATTTTGAAAAGAACTCTCACCAATTGAGACCCGAGGAATCCAGCTTTTTGTCGCCATTTCTTCTGGGCTTTTTTTACAACCCCACCCTTCATGTACCGTGATCCACACACAAAGTCTTCCGGATGTTCCTGAGAAGTATGTACCAGGCTTCCTACACTATCTGTGCTTGTTGAGCGATCGACATCGAGCATGAGGAAATGTGTTCCTTTTGAAACCTCAATTCCAGAACGGACCGCAGCTCCTTTCCCTCGGTTCTTTTTGTGGTGAAAGAAACGGACAACGAACCTATCTGCAAAAAGTACCTTTAAACCATTCTCATTAACATCCCAGTGACGAGACCCATCATTCACCACAACCACTTCAAGGACATTTTTCTCCTGTCCAAGATCAGAAATTTGCTTCAAAAAATCTTCCACCATGTAATCACCATTGAAAACAGGAGTAATAACTGAGAGAGAATATTCCATATGTCTCTACTTTATCATAGAGATCTACCTAATCAACTCGAACCATAGTATAGTAAAAGTCACTATGAAACCTAAACCCACCATCACAGTCCTGATTCCTGCCTATAATGAAGAAGAGAACATAGAGAAATGTATCCGGAGTGTTCTCGAGCAAGAGCAAGAAACTTATATACTTGAAAAAATCCTTGTTGTATCTGATGGATCAACTGATGGGACTGTTAATCTTGTAGCCAGTATTGATTCTCATCTAATAAAAAGCATCGAATGGGATGCAAATCGAGGAATTGGAGCTGTAGTTGATTATGCCTTCCAGAATACCCACAGTGACTTTCTTTTCAAGCTTGACGGTGATCTTACCCTTAACAGCACTAGAGCAATCGAGAATACTTTAGACCAAAGAAGCAAAACCAATGCTGACCTCTTTTTTGTAAGACAAAACTACCCAGAACCATCCTCAAGCCTCCTAGACCGATACATCCACCGTATCCATGGATATGTATACAAAAAGAAGCTTCTCCCCTTACTCAAAGGGGACCAGTACCTTCAAACTCACATTGTCGGATCATATTTACTCAAGAAGACTCTATATAAGAAAATAACCGTCCCTCAAAATATCATCACTGAAGATGTCTATATCTTTTACACCTCTCAACAGCAAGGCTTCAAAACTTCCTACACATCAGATCCACACGTTTACTTTGCTTATCCTGAATCATGGTCACACCACATCAACCAGATAACTCGGTGGGACACATCAGTCCTAGGTGACTATTTCGCAGGAAGCTTTATGAGAAAATACAATGCACCTCTCCCCCTCACGAAGGTTGTCCTTATTCTTTTTAGGGAACTTTTTCGGAACCCTACCCTTATCTGTATCCTCGTACTCACTCGCTCTATCGCTTTTCTCAAAAAACCTTTTTATATTCGAACAATCAAAGCTTTCCGTAGTAGATAGCCTTCATCAAGTTTTATCATTCGTGATATAATCAAAAGATATCAAGCTCTTATGTTTCACTCGCTAAAATCGCTCATCAGAAATAACACCCTTCTCCTGATTACTTTTGGGTTCTTCTTCCTTATCATGCTCACAGGAATCAAAGGGACGAATGAGAAGGTAGAATCAGTTATTGATGTCGTTCTGATCCAGGAGAGTTCCCCTCTCGGATTCGTAGGAACACCTTTTGAATTTTCCAGAGCGCGGACCCAATTCCTGCAAGTTATCAGTCTCTACCAGCGTAACAGCTTCATTCTAACCTATGACGAAGCGACAGTGACTATACCTGATGCGGGCTACTACAATGAGATTTTTCGAAGCCTGGCCCCACCAGGGTTGAGTATTTTCATGTATCCGTTCTTTTTTGTTGGGAATCTTGTAGGACTTGGTCAACTCCTAAGTTATATCGCTCTCGCAGGTATTTATGGACTGAGTATTTTATTCTTCTTCCTGTTCCTCCAGAGAACCTTTTTGTCGAAAGAGGTCGCTTCAATAGGAGCGCTCATCTATGGATTTGCTACTCCAGGAATCATGTATTCTTCGACCCCCATGTACCACTCCTTCAGTCTTCTCGGAATTACACTTCTATCCTATTGGACCCTTAAAATTTACGATAATCCTGAGAAATCACGTCGGCTTTTCATATATACCAGTTTTTTTGTAGGATTGAGTGTTTTTGTTGAATATGCTCACCCCCTTATGTTTCTTCCTTTTTATATATCACAAGCGCTTATCTTACGAAAATCAGATATCAAAAATCCATCTCGCTTTACCCGATTTTTTCTTATAAGCCTTATCATTCCAGCCATGAGTATCACAGGACTCCTTGCCATGCAACAAGCCTTCTTTGGGAATATGTTCCAAATGACCAATACACAGGTTCAGTACACAGGAAAAAGCATTCTAGACCTGCCAGAAGAAACCCTTATACAAGATACTGCCTACAAAAACAACCTTAGCGAGTTCGTTGAGACCAAATACATACCAAGAAATATTAACCTTATGTTCTTCAGAGAAAATCATGGATTCTTCAATACGAGTCCTCTTCTTATCTTCGGAATTATAGGCTTCCCCCTGCTGTATTTCACAAGAAAGATCTTCAAAAGAAGCTTCCTTCCTCTCATTCTTTCAGGGCTCGTCGCTATACTGATTTACACATCGTTTGCCGGCGGTGGTGGAGATTATTCGGCTGGCATGCGTTATCTCATTCCGATGACTCCCCTTCTTGTAGCTCTTATGGCCTTAGTTATCTCCAAAATCCGTTGGAACATATACTTCATAGCCCTCACACTTCCCCTTCTTTTTTGGAGTTTCTTAAGTCACCTGAGCGGATTCTATACCACTATATTCTCGGATCATTCAGATCTTGCTCATAAGTTCGGAATCATGCAATGGGACTATCTCTTGAGTGAAACAACTTCTAGCTACTGGTTCTCATACATATATTCGACGCTTCCTTTGGTATATTATCCAATCATAGCGAGCTTCTTCTTGACCCTCTTCTGTGCATTCCTCCTCAAGAAGATCCAATCTCATCAAGAAAATATATGATGAAACCAACACTCAGTGTCATAATGTCCGCATACAATGAGGAGTCATCAATCAAAGCGTGTCTTGAAAGTATTATTACTCAAGTTGAAGACTCTTTTACACTCCATGAAATCATCGTAATTTCTGACGGAAGCCAAGACCGAACTGTTGCGGTCGCAGAAAGCATTGATCATCCAAAGCTTCGTATTATCGCATATACTGATAATAAAGGGATGCAGGAGAGGCTGGATGAGGGCTTCAAGATTGCTCAAGGAGACTTTCTTTTCAAAATAGACGCGGATCTTACTCTATACTCACCGACAAGCCTTCAAGAAATGATGACTGCCGCGGAAACAACTCAATCTGAAGCAATTATCATGTTCCGAGAATATAGAAACCCTCAGACCCTCATTCAGAAGTACGCTTTTTTCTGGGACAGCTTAAGAAAAAAGATTCTTACTCAGCTTTCTCATGACTTTTTTATTCTTCGCGTTACAGGTGGTTACCTCCTCAGTAAAGAAGCGTACCGAAACATCACCATTGCGAATGATGTTATCGAAGAGGATCATTTTGTTCTCCTCACTGTTCTTTCGACCAATAAAAAAGCGAGTCACTTAGAAACACCTCTTATGTATGGTAATTACCTCACTTCATGGAATCATGTAGTCAGACAATACGCTCGCTACACGACCTCCACCATAACAACTCAGCATTTTTCTCAAGAAATACTCGGCCAATACCACCCTACTATCCCTCGAAAAGTTGTTGCGAACACTCTCCTGAGACACCTCATACGAAGACCACAAGATAGTATTCATATCTTCTTGAGAATCTGGGTAATCCTCCGCGCAAAGAATCTAAAAAAGACAGATCCTATCAAGCAAACCTGGTAAAAGCACTTCGATCTACCGTATTCCATAAAACTCATTTTCGGTCGCGTCCCTGTGGGTTGGTCTTGCATACCCTTTGATTGCGAACAAAATTCCTAGTCCAATGAAGACTACTAGCATATGAGTTCCCCCATAACTCATGAATGGAATCGTAATTCCTGTTACAGGAAGCAAGCCAACATTAATTCCAATATGAATCGTAATATGGGCGAACAAAAAGAGTGCGAACCCAATAACGTACAGCTTTTCAAAATTACCTGAAGCAACAAGAGCAACACGCAGGATTCGATATAATATAAAAACAAAGAGGCTGATTACCATAAGAGAACCTACGAATCCCCATTCTTCCGAAAAAGCTGCGAACATAAAGTCAGTTTGATACTCGGGGAGAAAAGCAAGCCTTGATTGGGTCCCGTATCCGAAGCCTTTTCCAAAAATCTCCCCCGATCCAACCGAGATCATTGACTGATACGCATTATAGCCAGCTCCCTGGAGATCCTGGAGTGGATTGAGAAATGTTAGAATACGTGCTTTCTGGTAGGCAGCAAAGACAAATTTCCATAAGAGAGCGAAGACTGCACTTCCGGATACAGCAAGAAATGCTAAGTGCCGTAATGAAATCCCCGAGAAAAGTACCATTCCAAACCAAATTGAAAATACGATAATCGCCGAACCAAAATCTGGCTGAGCCATGATGAGAAGGAAGAGGATTCCTGCATACGCGCCCGACACAACAATATGTCTGAAACGTTTAATTTCAACGTGTCGTCGAGAAAAGTATTTAGCCAAGAGAAGAATCAACGCTAACTTTGCAAACTCAGCAGGCTGCAAGCTCAGGGCTCCGAGACTAAACCAACTCTGAGCTCCCTGAAAGGCACTCCCCACAAGGAAAAGACCTCCGAGAAGCCCCAGAATTGCTCCGTAAAGCGTCATTATGACTTTGGTCCTGTGGAACACCCTTCCATCGATCTGAGAGACTCCTAACATCACACAGAATGAAATACCGATCCACGTAATTTGTCGCCAAAAAAAAGTATTCGAGCCATCCAAGGTGAACATTGTCATCAGTCCAGTAAGGAGGAGGAGCCCGATAGCTCCCATCAAAAACCAATCAATTCTTCTCCCCAAATCTTTAAAAACCATGCCCGTATCTCAGCGGAATAATCTCAATTCGAGAAATACTCTCAGATGATTCCTGTCGCCAAGATAAGAAAATCTCCTCCTTGTCTTGTGGATCTATCGTTTCAAGGTATGTTGTCGAATATCCTAAGACACTCCCCTTCTGATTATAAGCAATCACGACAAAATCAACATCTCGGTAGACATCTTGAAATGACGTATTTCTTACATCAGCAAAAATCTTAATTGACCCCCCTTCATTTTCGACTCGCTCATTTGAAATCTTAAGCAACCGATCTTCTCCCTGATTCTTAAACCACCCTTCCACCTCATCAATTTTGAAAGAAACGTAATCAACATCTTTTGATCCAATGTTGAGACCTTTACTAATTACAGGAATTCGTTTCCCTGCAGGGATTGATATCGTTTGGGTTTTTGAGTCGAGCTCAATTCCACCAGAGAACACCTTAAAAGAATACTCAACATTAATTGCTTCAGCGAGTGTGTTTCGATTCTCAATCAACGCAATCCCTGTAAGTGACCCTTGGTCAGATGGAAATGTCCGATACCAAACCGTCTCGAGTGGATATACATCCTGTATACAAATTTGCTCACAAGCTCCTCCACAATCAATTCCGGATTCATTATTATTCTGGAGACCATCTGAACAGGACGGAGTTTGATAGATAAGAAGAAACAGCCACGTAAAAAGAGGAACTGATACGAGAACCACCAGGCCGATAATTATATATGTTTTTCTTTGGCCGCTCCAAGTCATATATATTAAGCAAAGAAAGCTACTATAGTCATGATGATCACTGGAGAAATTACAGCAATCCCAAGAACCCACCACCCCGCTTTATAGAGACGTGAGACATACTGCTTGCGTTCACACTTTTGAGGCAGATCTTTAGAATCTCGTTTTCCGTCTTGAACATTCGAGTTTTCTGATTTAGAATCTTGAAGACTTCTATACAAGATAATAGAAGCAATCACCGTAACAGGAACTACTACAAAAGTATTCACCATATTTATAATCACCGCAAGAGTAATCTCCCCGACGAGAACACCGGTAACTCGAAGCTCTTCAAGCTGACTGAGAGCTTCTACCCCTTTGACTCCATACACGCTCTGCAAGATAATATTTTGCAACAAATCGAAGATAAGAGCTCCGGGAACTAACAAAGCAAACAAGATCACATAATACACAGATACTCTCCATACAATATTCCAAATATTCCCTTGGACAATTTCGACGCTATGCTCAATCGCCTGAAGATCTTTCTTCCCATCAACATATAGTGCGAGCTGAGCGAAAGCGATATGAACTCCAACAAAGGCGAACAGGGCGAACGCTACGAAAAGAACAACTCCTGCAATAAGAGCAGCCAACGCAGGAGGTAAGAAGTACATCGATGCGCCCACAATCGCGGCAGCTGGAATCCCGATGATAGCAAGAACAGACAATGAGACCAAGAACATCTTGAGCGAAAGCCAAATAGTAGGTTTAATAAGAGCCTTCCCCGCCTCCCACACACCCTTAACTTCAAATGAACTGTTCTCTATATTTGAGACTTTTTGCACAAACCCAATTGACAGGAGAATGTTAACAAGCAAAAGAACCATGTACAGAATGAACGCAACAAGTCCAACAGCGACAATCGACGAGAGACTCAAGTTCGCTTCTGTTATCTTCTGGAAGAATCCTTCGACAAATCCAGAATCGCTCTTAAAGAAAACCTCTGCAGCGATAGGAACCATCGTTACAAGAAAAAGAACATTCAAGACTTTTGTCATCTTCTTGAGGTGTTTTTTGTAAGCTCTGTACGTAAGTGACATGAGGTCACGAAGCGGGATTATTTTTTTCATATAAGGGTAGTATAGCAAAGAAAAGATTAAAAAGAAGGCAGATAACGGAGCAAAAGAAAAAGCCAAACATTACTGTTTGACTTTTTCGTACGTTTATATACGTTCCGTATTCTGGCGACGAGCTACTTTCCCCTTACGAGTATCATCGCTGCTAGAGAACTTAACTTCCAGGTTCGGAATGTTACTGGGTGTGACCTCTCCGCTGAATCACCAGAATACGAAACGTATATTTTTTTATATATCAAAATTAAAGAAAAGCGTTGTATTTAGAAACAAAACAATATGTGATTTTCACATTTCCTAATAGGATCCGGATAATTAGTACACCATGGCTAAACACATTGCTGTGCGTACACCTAGTGCCTATCAACCTGATCGTCTCTCAGGGTCCTAATGATTCCTAATCTTGGAGTTGGCTTCTCGCTTAGATGCTTTCAGCGATTATCCATTCCCAACTTAGCTACTCGACAGTGCCACTGGCGTGACAGCCGATAGACCAGAGGTTAGTCCACTTCGGTCCTCTCGTACTAGAAGCAGATCTCCTCAAGAATCAACGCCCACAGCAGATAGGAGACCAACCTGTCTTACGCATCTGTGTCACTCATTACTGAATGGATTGGACTAGACCTTCTTCCTTCATCTAATAATATAGATGTTAGGAAGGCTTACATGTAGTCTCTACGGGTATCTTTTGATTGCTCAAGAGACTTCCCTCGGTATTGCCCTCAGTATCAATTGCATCGATAGCTGATAGGGTTTCACCGATATGAGTAAGCTTATTCTATACATTCTCATGCATAGACCGCCGTAATTTATTGGTTGGTTTGACGAAAAGACATTCTTTTATGGATTTTATGATTGTACAGTCGATGCGGATTCAGACTGTTCAATGTTCAATACGTAATACACGCAACATTTTTATTTGAAACACGAAACGTGTGTTATATAAATTTATTGTGTGTCAGTATTCAAAACTGAACGGTCTGAACCCAGCTCGCGTAACTTTTTAATTGGCGAACAGCCAAACCCTTGGGACCTTCTCCAGCCCCAGGATAAGTTGAGCCGACATCGAGGTGCCGAACACTATCGTCGATATGGACTCTTAGATAGTACCAGCCTGTTATCCCCAGAGTAGCTTTTATCCGTTAATCTCCGGCGCCATCTAACGGCCACCGTCGGTTCACTATGCTCTGCTTTCGCATCTGCTCGACTCGTATGTCTTGCAGTTAAGCCCACTTATGCCATTACACTATCGGCACGGTTTCCATTCGCGCCTAGTGGACCTTAATAGACCCCTCCGTTACTCTTTAGGAGGGTAGCGCCCCACTAAAACTACCCGGCAGGAACTGTCCCTCTAGGGTTTTCCTAGAGGTTAGTGAACATAATGTACAAGGGAAGTATCTCACTGGCGACTCCACATTCTCCAGAGAAAATGCTTCAAAGTCTCCTTCCTATACTGCGCAGGTACAACATGCACACAATCCCAACTTGTAGTAAAGCTTCTGGGGTCTTTTCGTCTAGCTGCGGGTAGGCGGCATCTTCACCGCCACTGTATTTTCACCGAGCAAGTCCTCGAGACAGTTCCCCAGTCGTTACGCCATTCGTGCGCGTCTGAACTTACCAGACAAGGAATTTCGCTACCTTAGGACCGTTATAGTTACGGCCGACATTCACCAGGGCTTACACAGCCCAGCCCAAAGTCTAAAAGACAAAGGACCCTCCGTGTTTAACCTTCTGGCATTGGTCAGGCGTCACCCCCTATACATCCTCTTACGAGTTCGCAGGGAGCTGTGTTTTTGATAAACAGTCGCCAGGGATCTTTAGCTGCGGCCTATTATTTTAAAAATAGGCAGGTCTTATCGCTAACTTACGACCGCTATTTTGCCGAGTTCCTTGAGGACACCTCACTCGTTCGCCTTGGTCTTCTCGACCTGACTACCTGTGTCGGTTTATGGTACGGGTACTACATCGTTATGCTTAGAAGATTTTCTCGGGACGCTCTTCGCGCAAATTTAACTCTCCGTGGAGAATCATTTTCAAATTACTGACTCTTAATGATATCCGGATTTACCTAAATATCGAGTCTTATAATCCAAACGCAAATCCAATTATGCGCTCACACTTATTTCATCCGTCTCTCCATCGCACGATGCAATAGTTAAGGAATATTAACCTTATGTCCATCGGGTGCGGCTTTCGCCATCCCCTTAGGCCCGACTAACCCTTCGCTGATTTTCATTGCAAAGGAAACCTTAGTCTTTCGGCGTGCAGGAATCTCACCTGCATTGTGGTTACTTGTGCCAACATTCTTGCTTCATGACGCTCCACCGTGGGTCACCCCTTCGGCTTCAACGCAGACATGAATACTCTCCTACCGCTCACATCATTCGAAAATGTTGTGAACCCTTAGCTTCGGTAATAGATTTAGCCCCGATCATTTGTGGCGCATGATCTCTGAGTCAGTGAGCTGTTACGCTTTCTTTAAAGGATGGCTGCTTCTAAGCCAACCTCCTGACTGTCAGAGAAATCTCACAACCTTGTTTGCACTTAATCTATATTTAGGGACCTTAGCTGAAGATCTGGGCTGTTTCCCTTTCGACCAGTGGAGCTTAGCCCCCACAGTCTAACTGCTACATTCTTGACTCTTGGTATTCGGAGTTTGTTAAATCTAACGAGATTTCTCCCTATTTAGACTTTCCAGTGCTCTACCCCCAAGAGGAACATGTAACGCCAACCCTAAAGCTGTTTCGGAGAGAACCAGCTATTACTTAGTTCGATTAGCTTTTCACTCCTTACCTCAAGTCATCCGAGCGAGTTGAACGACGCAACGGTTCGGGCCTCCACAGATTCTTACATCCGCTTCACCCTGCTCAAGGTAAGCTCACTAAGCTTCGGGTCCAATGTGTACTACCGTCGCGCTATTCACACTCGGTTTCCCTGTAGCTCCGCCCCTAAGGGGCTTAGCTTGCAGCACACATTAACTCGTTGGCTCATTCTTCAATAGGCACGCCGTGACGGTTGTAAACAACCGCTCCGACTATTTGTATGTATATGGTTTCAGATCTATTTCACTGCCCTCCCGGGCTACTTTTCACCTTTCCCTCACGGTACTAGTTCACTATCGATCTGTAAAAGTATTTAGCCTTACCAGTTAGTACTGGTGGATTCACCCAGGCTATTCATGTCCTGGGCTACTCAGGGTACAGACTCGGAGTGTGAAAGTTTTCGAATACCGGACTATTACCGTCTAGGGTTGTGCTTTCCAACACATTCTTCTAACTTTCACATTTGTAACTCCAATATGGTCTGCCCTACAACCCCAGTCTGCAAGCAGACTGGTTTGGGCTCCTCCCGTTTCGCTCGCCGCTATTCAGGGAATATTTCTCATTCGAGACTTTTTTTCTTTTCCTCTGGGTACTGAGATGTTTCACTTCCCCAGGTTTGCTTCTTGCATCGAGTGCAAGATGGTCAATTAATGACCGGGTTTCCCCATTCAGAGATCTTCGATTCAAAGGTTGCGTAACACCTCCTCGAAGCTTATCGCAGTTTAGCCACGTCTTTCATCGCCTTTTACAGTCAAGGCATCCCCCATATACACTTGATTTCCTACTAGGAAATCTAAAAACCACAATATTGTTTTTGTTTCGTGAAAAAATACAGTATTGTTTTACCGCTAGAGTAAAACAATTACTTGATTTCTTTTTTTGATATATAAAAATGTCAACGTACACTGTTCACCTTTGCTCAAGTATTAACTTTTGCCGTGAACAGTGAGGAGTATTATAGTCAGAACGAACTATAAGTCAAGCGTTTTGCGAGAGAATCCATATTATCCGATAGAGACGCAAAGAGCGTCTAGAGTTAAACCCTAAACGCTCTTATTTTGCAGGCTTTTAGACCTCTTCCAGAACGATGAATTCCCTAGGAATTATCTTGAAGTGACCGCTTCAGATCCTCTTCATCAATCTCCACTTCTGGAGTTTCCTCCTTTACCTCTTTTTTCGATCGTTTAATATCGTAATGATCAGGACTGTTCTCTTTCTTAAATTGTTTCTTCAATGCTCCTATAAATTCCTGAGCATGGGGATATCCTCCAATACCAAAAGCGAGCCCGACCGCAAGCGAAACCGCTACAACAAACCCAGTAAAGAGAGTTTGAACAAATGTAGGTGCAATCCCAAGTTCAAAAAGTGATGCCAGGATAGCAAGCACAAGGACAGACCACTTAACAACAGATCCTAATAGCCCCGCAAACTCAACTCGAGCCGCCATAGCGCTCCGCACTACCATCTTTCGTAGCATCTCTGCAACAGCACTTGCGAGGATCAAGATAAGCACTACAACAAGAAGGCTCGGTATATACCCTATTATCTTCCCGAGAAAGGCATTAACTTTCGCAAGACCCATAATATCAAGGGCTCCCATAAGTGAGATGATCACCACAAGCCACTGCAAGAACCTTCCAACAAAAACTCCTGGCCTAAAAGTAAACCCCGCCCTTTCAACAAAATGATCTACACCTATGCTTCTCAGCATCTTAGAAATTTTGAGAATGCGTACCATCTGAAGACTCGCTTTCCCAATAAGACCTCCCAAGAGCCACCCAACAAGGACGATCAAAACACCAAAGATAAAATTAGGAATAAAACTAATGAAACTCTCTAGGAAACTCGTAAAAGAGTTACTGAAGGTTTGCGTCAAGAAATCGTTAGTTGATTCAAAATTCATAGATAGAGTTTAGCAATCTTAATAATTCTCAATACCCACCTTGTCATAGATCACAATATGCTCGTAGTCTAGTACATTCCTTACAAGGCGGTCATACATACTGATTCGATATTTGAAATCTTTAACCGTGAGAAGTGTGTACCGGATAGAAGTTCCTACCTCAGACTCGAGTGTTTTTATGAAAGCATTGAAGGCTGCCTTCTTCACCTCATCAGCCACAATAAGGAGATCGACGATACTATCTGATTCTTGAAGAAAGAGTCCTGATATAACAACACCTTTCAGTTTCCCTATTTTGCTGAGACGCTTAATGAGTTCTTTGTCCTCTATTGGTGTTGTATTGATCAGAAGCTGCTTAAGCTGCTTGTAGTATTGGAACTGCGTGTCGGCTCGGTATCCAGAGACTCGCTTCTTTATCATCTTCTTCTGTCGCTTGTCTTCCACTTCTTTGAAATAAGAAGTCTTCTTGATGAAACCAGTCTTCTCTAAGTTGGAGATCTCTTTGGTGACCTTAGCCTTGGGGATTCTTGCGAAGTTCTCAATGTCTTCTTTGTCAATTGGATCACTTCCTCGGAAAAGGAAAAGCTTGAGGAGCTTTACGCGTTCAACACTTCCGAATATTTTCCCCAGTAAATCGACAGACATAGCTTTATAGATTACATAATAATTGTGAACATAAGGAGACTCATTCCGAGGATTCCAACGAATCCAAGGATAAACTTGTGGATGTTTGTTTTCTCCATATTGCGATTATTATATCCTATTTAACGCTTCGTGGATACTCAAGCCCGAATGGATCTGTGTTGTTGTAGTCTACCCCTCGCTGGAAGATGTTGAGCGTTGAGAAAGGAATCTTAATACTCATGTTGCCGAGGATCAGCGTATTCCGCGGAAAGAGGTATGACTTCCCGCTTCCTAAACTAACCCTAAACTTTTCGATATTAACCACGTCAGGAGAGGTGTTCTCTATTTCGATGTATCGGCCCTGAGCATCAATACTCTTCATCACTATAGGATTCTCGCTCACGATAATCTTCCCATACGCCACATGTTCGAGATTATCTCCATACATAAGCGACCCAATGAGGAGGTATTGCCCTGGGAATGCGTAGGTATGGCTGGGTCTCTTGGTGACTTCGGAGGTTCCATCACCGTATGACCAGTGCATCTTCTTACTGGTCCTTTTGAGGGTTTTGACCGAGAAGGGGTTGAACCTGATAGGAACCGCCACAATTCCGCGTATCTTCTTCTGGAGGTCAATATCCTCGATAGTCCTATCTATAGAATACTCCTCAATATCTTTCTTCTTGATAGATTTCTTAACCTGATCACTGATATCTTCCTTTCCAGAACTGTCAGAACTCGATGAGCTGAGAGATTGTATGCTTCCTGATCCAGGTGAAGCCTCGGCGGCAACCCATCCGTCTGGTCCGCTCTGGAGACTCCACAAGACTTCGTACTTCTCATCTATAGGTTCGTACGTGTACGTGAAGACAACATCCTGGTCCTTGCTCACCAAAGAGATCATCTCTCCTGTATTCTTGAGTGAAAAGGCCGAATCATAGAGATACCCCTTATACTCTGGAAAATCAATCAAGAACTTGGATGGATTATCCGCAATAATAGCGTAATCAGATGCAGAATCTACGGTATGCTCTTCGTATTCTTTGATTCCATGATTAACCTCATTCTCTCGAAGAAAGTATCCTGTAAGATCCCCAGCTTCTCCTGGAGCGAAGATCTCCACCCATTCACGACCTGAGTCAGTCCCTACTGGGTCGTACGTGATTTCGGTGATTGATATATCTCCGCTCCCCGCTTCCACCACCTCAGCTGTTGTAAAAAGTATCGTGCCTAGCCCTAGAATAATTACTAATTTATATGTATTTTGCATAGAGATATTATACGGAAGTGAGATGAACTCCTGGTAACTTTTTGGTAACCAAAAAACCACCCCGGAGGGTGGTTTTTTGTTGACTATCAATCTCAAGGAGATTAAGAAGTGTCAATAACTGAAACAGTTCCTGATTTGTATTTGGGGGCTCCGAGCTTAAGTGTCCGGGTCACTCCAGTAAGATCAGCGTTAGCACTATATTCAACACCATCAAGTGTCGTTCGCACAGACTGAGCAGTTCCTGGTGCAGCAGACGAGGCAACCTGAACCTCAACAGTAAATATTTTGGGATCACCCTCGCTAATCTCGTAAGAGTTATCAGAAGTTAATCTAGCCGTAGTCTCAGAAATTACTGTTGAAATAATTTCCCCGTCAGTAAGGGTTGCTTCGAATCCTGATCCATCTTCAGCAATGTAGAATGAACCATCGAAAGAATCTATCTGAAACCTAAAGGTAAATACTGCAATTGTGTCGTCTCCGAGTGATACAGCCTTGGAAGATTTTGATCCCTGAAACTTAGTTTCACCCTCATCAACCTCCGACTCATCATCTTTATCTTCAGTTTCAATATCATCACCCTGCTCCAATTCTACTTCTTGTTCACTAATAAGAAGTAACTTCAGTTCATTCTGCAATCGCTCCACCAAATCAACTAGTAAAACTCTCAGCTGTTCCTGAAGAATCTCTATAGGCTCCTGACTTACTTGTGCCTGTGATTGAAAGGGCACAATAATAAATAAGCAGATAACTCCTAGTAACGATATTTTCTGTGTGATGTTTTTCATAGGATATAGTATACCAAATTTCAGGTAAACAAAAAACACCCCGCAAGGGGTGTTTCGTTGTTAATCAAAGTGATTAAACAGCGTCAATAACTGAAACAGTTGCTGATTTGTAATCTGGTGCCCCTAGAAGTAGGACAGCAGTTGCTCCTCCAAGATTAGAGTCAACATTGTAGTCAACATCATTAAGTATAGCCTGTACTGACTGGGGAGTTCCCGCAGCAGCAGATGAGGCAACTTGTACTTCAACAGTAAAGGTTTCAGAGTCTCCTTGATTAATTCGGTAAGAATTATCAGCAGTCAATGTAGCTCCACCACCATCAGTAATTGATGTCGAAAGAACAGTTCCGGTAGAAGTTACTCCGAAATCTGTACCATCTTCAGCAATGTAGAATGTATCCTCAAATGCTTCTAGATCAAACTCGAAGGTGAAGATAGCAATTGTATCGTCTCCAAGAGTCGCCGGAGCATGAGTTTTTTCAGTGTAGTTCTCGATAAGTCCAGAAACTTCTAGAGTGTGGATCTCTCCAGTAGCTGTTCCTTCTGAAACAAGATCGTCAGCTCCTTCTGCAGTAATACCTCCGGCAATAATAGATGCTCGGACAGTTGCTCCTGCGTTGTAGTTAGTTGCGTTAGCAGACTTGAATTCTAGTTCAAGTTTAACGTCAGCAGTTTCACCAGCTTCAAGGGTGAATTCTTCATCAACGTCGAACGTCAATGTCACTCCTACTCCATCAGTGTAGTCTCCAGCACCTCCACCATTGTTATCTGAAAGACGAGAGAACTTTTCTCCGTTAATCACAAGAGTGTAGTCTCTAACGATATCGTTAAAGAATGAAGCAGTAGTTACATCATCTCCAGTTCCGAAGAATGTATCAGCTCCAGCTCCTGTCGATGTAAGTCCTACAACATCAACTACTACAGAAACATTGTCGATATCAAGATCTGATGAATCTTCATCAGCCTCAATTTCGAACTCGAATACTGTGTAATCATCTGATGTTTTGTTATCTTCTACTTTAAGAGTAGCTGAGTCTGGATCATCGCTTGATGATTGAACATCAAGTTCATCATCCTGACCTTCATTATCAATCCCAAATTGAACAAATGATCCATCTCCTACGTACTGGTCAATTCCAGATTCGTCAAGAGCTCGGAGATCATCGTTTTCGACAGAAATTCTCCAATCATTTACTCCAGCAGTATCAGCGTCATCTACACTAGATGCAGCTTCAACTTCAATAACGATTGTTGCTGTTTCATCTTTTTCGAAGACATGGTCAATTCCTGAGAATCGGAAAGAGAACGGGGTATCTTCATCCAACCAGTCATCTTCGTCAGAAACGTCCTCTGAAGCAATTTCGTCTCCATCAACCATAAGAGTGATAGTTTCGAATGTATCCCAAGGTTCGTTTTCTCCCGTTGCTGCATCTCCATCTACATTAACAAATACAAATGTAAGGTCAAGCCGCTCTAAACGAACGTCTCCATCCTCAACATCGAATTCGATTTCAGCAATCTCAGCTTTTCCTCCTTCTTCAACATCGTTATCATCTCCTGTATTGAAGTCATAGTCTTCAAGTGAAGCCTCTGATCCATCGTTAGATCCGAATGTCGCATCAGGAGTTCCAGCATCTGGAGTTCCAGGTGCTGGAGCTGGAGCAGGTGCTACAGCAACTGCACATGATCCGTTAACGTTTGCACGTGTAACTGGACCAAAGAATCCAACTGCTGGAGAGATTCCTACCATTGCTTGGTAAGAAGCAAGAGCTCCTTGAGTTAGTCCTCCGAAGTATCCTTTTGATACTCCTGCAGGAATAGTAAGTGTTCCTTTCATTTCAAGGAATGATTGTAGTTCAACAACTTCTGCTCCAGTTGATTCTAGAGTAAGAGTTTGTGTGAAGTTACACGAAGCTGGAGCAGCAACTGTTGTAGCTGGTGTTCCAGAAAGTGCAGCGATCTCTGCCATAAGTACGGCGATCTGTGCTTCAAGCTCTGAGTTAGTAGTCTGCGCTGAGGCAACACCAGTAACAGCAAATGCAAGAGCAGTCATTGTTCCAATAAATTTTTTCATATGTTTGTAAGTTTTGTATAACTTTCCCGATACCTCATTAGTAATAATAGTGGTATCCAGTTGGGAAAGAAATTAATAATCGATTAATAATTTCTGTAAAGCTTTTTTGCGGTGAGGGTACTTTGCATGCAGTACTCCCCACCTGAGTTGTCACCTCGTCAGCTCATTATACTATCTATAGTATAGAGACAGAGCTAAGAGATGGAGACTCAGGTGGAGGCATGTCTTGCATAGGATCCTCCTGCAGGCTTTTTCAGAAAAGTTTTAGGTCTTTTATAGTTTTAGTATAAAAGAGGTTTTAACTATAATGTATCCGAGGTACTCATCGTTCTGTCATGACTGAATCGTGCTGAGTTTCTATCGGTTTTATCTGAACCAGATGTAAATCTTATTTGGTATAAATTTGTCAAAGGTCAGCACAAGTAAAAAACTTGGACCCTTCTATTATACATAATCCTAGTTGAAAACCAAGGTAATTGTGGATAAAGAAGATTCGCAAATGGTATCGTATCTCGTTGAGAAGTATACTTGACACCACAATACATAAATTGTATCACAATAATGTCTTTTATGCACGCTTATAGGTTGCCCACCGCTTATTTCCCTCTCGAATTACCCTATTGTCCTTAATGAGCTCATTGAGGTCTCTCTGAATAGTTTTAGAGCTTATCCCCTCGAATGAGTCGTATATACTTTGGATATTCATGTCTGTGTCTTTTTGGAGACATCCAAGTATCTCTTCTTGTCTTTTTGATTTTTCCTGTGATTTTGATCCCTGAGGATTACGTGGTTTGTGTGTCTTTTTGATCTTGTTCTCGCCTGCAGTGAAAGACACTTTGTCTGAAGATTTTGGAGCTTTTGGAGATTGTTGTGTTCTGCCTTTTGATATTTCCTTATGAGAGTGAGAGAGTGACTCTGAAGCTTGTTTCTGAGAAGTTCTAGAATCAGGCTCAAAAGGTTCCATAAGTGCGGGAAGTGCGAACGTTGAAGAAGTGAGGGTCTCTCTTTGGAGCTCTGAGAGCGGCGATGCCTTAATTGACTGAATTCTTTCCACACATCCGTAAATCTCTTTAATCAGGATATTCGCATTACTTTCTGAAATGACATGGACGTGCAATGCAACCTCAAGAAGTGAGACAATATAAGTGAACTTCCTTTCCAAATTCACAAGGACAGTATGCTCGAACTTCGATGGGGCGTGAAGTTCATGAACAAGTTCAAGGACACATATCGATTCCTCCTGAAGTGTCCTTTTGATCTTTTGGATGTCCTCTCCGAAAAGGTCAGTCACCATAAAAATAGCTGAGACTATCTTCTCAGTCTTCTTGGCGATATAGAGGTGACGGCTATCTTGTCCATTTATATGTCTTTTATTTATGTCTTTTATCTGAGTCATAGTCTCTTAGATTTACTTCTGCTTCTGCCGTTGTCTTTTAAAAAAATTATCGGAACTTTTATTATTTTCAGTATACTCACAGAGTGTCCTTTTGCAACTTGCCCTTCTTCTTATATCCTGTTCAGCCACAGGTTCTTTCGGAAAGAGTTTGTGCTACCATACAAGGTATGTCCCGAAAGAAAAAAACCTCTCCAAAGAGAGCTGTCAAAAAAGAGCAAAGGAGTCCTATCCTCGAGAAGGACCTCAAAGACTCAATTATTATTATTGTGCTTATTGTCATTGCAATTTTCCTCTTCCTCGCTCAGTTCCAGGTTGCTGGTATCGTTGGAGACAAGACGTACCTTGTAGCCCATGGACTGCTTGGAGTCGGGTATATCCTCCTTCCAGTTACGTTTCTCTTCCTGACGATTGCTATCCTGCGGTCTGCAACCAAGAGCTTCTCTTGGCTCTCAGCTACGGCAGCATTTTTCTTTCTTGCTTCAGGCCTCTCTCTTGTAGAGGTGTTCGGTCAGAACGGAGGAGCCCTAGGACGTACCCTCGCTCATCCCCTTATCAATCTCTTCGAAACATGGATGGCTGGGATCATCAGCTTCGGAATCGGGACTGCTGCGCTCCTTGTATTGTTTCGAGTTTCTCTCCGTAAAATCGCCGAAGACTACCAAGAAAGACAAGAGGAAAGACATCTGCAGGATATTGAGAAGATCGCTCAAGCGGCGGACGTAGACAAAGAAGTCGCTCGTGTGGAGAAGAAAATGAAAGAACAAGCAGAAACTTCCGAGGATTACCTTGTTGCACCAGAAGTTAAAAAGACACCTAAAAAGTCTGGTATCCTTACTTCCGCTCCTCAAAAAGACAATGACAGCAGTCTTGTCTTTTTGAATCAGTTCTTCTCAAGAAATCAAGAATTTAAGGCTCCGCCACTTACACTTCTCAAAAAAGACAGTGGTAAGCCAAATGTTGGAGATATCAAAGCAAGAGCAAACACCATCAAAAGGACACTCCACAACTTCGGGATTACAGTAGAGATGGATGAGATTTCGATCGGCCCTTCAGTAACTCGTTACGCTCTTAAGCCTGCAGAAGGAGTGAAGCTTTCTCGTATTGAGTCCCTCCAGAAAGATCTTGGTCTTGCCCTTGCCGCCCACCCTCTCCGAATTGAAGCTCCGATTCCTGGGAAGTCTCTCGTTGGGATCGAAATCCCAAATGCCTCGAAGTCTATGGTTGGACTTGGGTCGCTTCTTTCAAGTAAAGAATATCAATCATCTGATAAGCCACTTCTTGTCGGACTTGGAAAAGGAATCTCCGGACGATCACATTTCGATAACTTAGCAAAGATGCCTCACCTTATGATTGCTGGAACAACAGGATCCGGTAAGTCAGTGACCGCTCACGCAATCATCACCTCGCTTCTCTACCGTAACTCGCCAGATATGTTGAAGTTCATTATGGTTGATCCTAAGCGAGTTGAGCTGACACTCTATAATGGAATCCCTCACCTTCTTACTCCAGTAATCACTGAAGCGAAGAAGGCCATCCTTGCTCTCAAGTGGGCAACACGAGAAATGGATAGGAGGTACGACGTCCTAGAGAGACACAAAGTTCGAGACGTTGGTTCGTACCACAAGAACATCGTAGACCCCGCTCACAAAGAAGCTGCCGATGACGAGGAAGGTCTTCCTGAAGCAATGCCTTACATTGTATTCATAATTGATGAGCTTGCAGATATCATGCAAACCTATCCTAAGGAACTTGAAGCTGGAATTGTCAGGCTTGCTCAAATGTCCCGAGCGGTTGGAATTCACTTAATTCTTTCGACACAACGTCCGAGTGTGAATGTTATTACAGGTCTTATCAAGGCCAACATTCCTGCACGTCTTGCCCTAAAGGTTTCTTCACAAATTGATTCGCGAACAATTCTTGATATGGCTGGAGCAGAAAAACTTCTTGGACAAGGAGACATGCTCTTCCTTTCAGGAGAGGCATCACAACCTGTTCGTATTCAGTCAGCATTCATTAGTGAGGACGAAGTAAAGGACGTTGTGGAAAATATCAAAAAGTCTTACGAAGACGAAGCACCCGATGGTGGAATTGATTTCACCGCAGAACAAGAGACTAACAATGCCGCCTTCGGAGTTGTTGGTAATGATGACGATGATGATGATGAAATGTACGAACCAGCAAAGCAGGCTGTTATCGAAGCAGGGAAAGCGAGTACTTCGTATATTCAGCGAAAACTTCGTGTGGGATATGCTCGTGCAGCGAGACTTATGGATATTCTAGAACAACGAGGAGTTGTCGGCCCTGCAGATGGCGCCAAAGCACGTGAAATCCTTCTCGTCGATGAAGACGGAGGCGAAGAAGGTGAGGATAGTACAGAAGAAGAAACTAACGACTAATCTCCTTTCAGCATGCTTAATCATACCCCCACGAAATATCTCCTTACGATTGCCCTTCTTATTATCCTCCTTTATGGAACGTTTGTCTTCCGGCATGTTTTCTATAAACCACTCATTACCGTTACTCAAGAGCTTTTTATCGAAACAGACAAGCCAACACTTACGATAAGTGGAACGGTCGAGCATATAACCTCCCTCTCTGTTAACACAAAGCCTCTTCTTTTTGAGCAAACTGGCTATTTTGAGCAAGTAAGAACCCTTGATGACGGAATCTCTAAGATCACTCTCACAGGATCAGACAAGTTCGGGAGAGAAACAGAGGTTACCATTACGGTAAATAAGACCCCGGACGAGTTTATTATCCCTACAGAAGATGAAGATACTCCCCTATTTGAGGAAGATTCTGTTCCACCTGAAGAAAAAGGAGGAGAAACTTTTTCTCTAGAATAACCCTGTCATGAGGTAATAAACACATAAGTAAGTATTTTGTTATTGAAATTTTAGAATAGCGTGCTATACTCGGCTCTATGACAGAAAAGACTATGTCAATAGATGCTGGAAAGGAACTCTACGAGATTGGAGTTCACTTCGTAGCATCTCTTGCGGAAACGCAAGCCCAAGAAGCATACCAGAAATTACAAGACAATCTCACCAAAGATGCAGAAGTTGTTACTGTTGGAGATCTTGATCTTATCGATCTTGCGTACACCATGGTTACTACAATGAATCGAAAGAATGAACGATTCAATTCAGCATACTTTGGAACGATCACTTTTATCAGTACTCCTGATCAGATTAAAGCCCTCGATGCAAAACTTAACCTCGAAGAAAATGTTCTTCGACATATTGTCATCAAGACAGTTCCTGGAGCTCAAGCTGCGCTTGAACAATGCCAAGAACTTGTAAGAGAAGAAGAGAAAGAAGACGAAGAAGAATCTGAAGAAAAGCCTTCTCACGAGAAAGAAACTTCTAAAGAAAAAGAAGCCCCTCAGGAAGAAGAGAAAAAAGAAGCTCCTCAGGAAGAAGAATCTGATACAAAAGAAGAACCAGCGAAGTCTGATGATATTGATCAAAAAATCGAAGAAATCGTTTCTTAAACATAAACCAAATAATATATGTATCTCAATAAAGCAATTATTGTCGGAAACCTTACCCGTGATCCAGAAAAGAAAGCTCTTCCGAACGGAACAGCTGTCACGAACTTCAGCCTAGCAACCAATCGGACCTGGAAAGATGCGAATGGTGCAAATCAAGAAGCAACTGACTATCACAACATCGTAGTATTTGGACGTCAGGCTGAAACTTCAGCTCAATACCTTAAGAAAGGTCAGTCAGTAATGATTGAAGGACGAATCCAAACTCGAAGTTGGGATGGAGAAGACGGTAAGAAAAACTACCGAACAGAAATTAATGCCGACCGAGTACAATTTGGACCAAAAGCTGGAGCAGGAGGAGCGGCACCTTCAGGAGATAATCCTCAAGACCAATCGTCCCCACAGCAAGCATCAACAGAGTCAGCAGTCGCATACCCGGAAGCTGATATTAACCCAGAGGACATTCCTTTCTAAGGAAACACCTCACTTACTGTGAAATCTTAACCAATACCTAATTATGAACAAACAAGACTTTTTCCAAGAACATCACATCGACCATGTTGACTACAAAGCAACGGGTGTTCTCAAGAAATTCATCAATCCTAACGGACGAATTCTTGCACGACGAATCACAGGGCTCAACGCAAAGAGTCAAAAGAAAGTAGCTCAAGCTGTAAAGCGAGCACGATTCATGGGACTCATCCCATACATCAATCGATAATTTCTTATCTCTATTGGAGAAAAACCACAGGAATCACTTCTTGTGGTTTTTCTTTTGGTTTTTGTTTCTAATCTTCGGTGAGGCTTCCTGAGATACATTACTCTTTTCACCTTTGATTCTCTGAAAAGCTTATTCTGACGTTTTCTTATCTTCTTTTGATCGTTCTACGTATTCACCCGTCTCCGTATTTATTACAATCGACTCACCTACCTCTATGAAGAGTGGTGCGTTAATCTTGGTTCCATTCTCAAGCGTTACAACCTTATTCCCTCCTGTCGCTGTGTTCCCTTTTATAGACGGTGGTGCTTCGGCAACTTCAAGAGTGACCTTGATCGGAAGTTTGATCCCAATCGTTATTTCTTCATCATTCTTATCGGTCCACACAAGTGCCACCACATTACTATTAGGCTTCATGTACTTGAGAGAATCACCAATAACTGAAGCGTTTAGCTCAAATCGTTCTTTAGGATTAGATGCAAGTGCGAACCAGAGCTCATTCTCGTTCGTCTGACGATTGAATTTGCTATACAGGTACGTAAAGTCTTTTTTACTAATGTCTGCCTCCTCGGCTTTTTCATTACTTCCGAAAGACCTTTCAGTAAGACCTCCCGTCATAAGGTTCTTAATCTTAGTCTGGTTAACTGGCTTTCGTGCTTGTTTCCGAGACACCTGTGACGCGATAACCTCGTACACAGTTCCTTCGAGAATAATGTGTCTTCTTTCTTTGATCTGGTTGTAATCTAACATATGTTCAATTGTAGCAGACTTTGACTGATCTTCGGTACTTGCCAGAGAAATCGAGATCTTGCGTTGTATTTTGACCTGCAAGGGTCTTTCCTCGAGAAAATTATGTGGTAATGTGAGGAAGAAACTCAAACAAGAACTCTATACCAATGAACCTACACAAAACATTCCAAGTAAATGCCAGAGAGCTGAGTACACATGTCAGTGCTCAAGAAGAAAGACTCTCTGACCTCCAGAAAGAAGTAATGGAAATTAATAAAGAACTCGTCGAGCCAACAAAAACTCTACGCGTCCTTGATACATTCCAGGGCATAACCCCAATAACCGACAAAGGAAGCTACTATTTTGGAGTTCCATCTGAAGCAGGAAAGTTCGAAAGATTTCAAAAGTCAGTACTCCTAGGGAGCATTCCAAGCATGACCTTGCGTGACGATCTAGAAATCTTCTATGTTAATTCCATCGAAGATGTCATCCACACCAAACACAGGAACAGGTCTCTCTCGATTCTTCTTATTCGTTGGATAAGCCCCCTAGGAATTGGAGGAACGCTTCCCTTGGTTTCTCGGCCAGAATCAATAATTGAGATGAAGGTGGCTCCATCAGGACATCTCACTTTCGATGAGATTTTAAACGAAAAAAAGTTGAGAAAGTCCTTCCCTCAAGTGGCAGACTTTAACGAGAAATTTGAAGAGACTAAGACTCGAGGTCTACAGAATTTCTTTCACAGAATTTTCATGAGAAATCGTGAGAAAGAAGAAAGTCTTGAGAGAAATAAAAGAAGAAAAAGGTTTTCAGACCCTCGGGTGCCGAGTACCTTCCTGAAGAATAATCAATCTCCTTTTGAGATATAGATGCCTGCTGTCTCAAAACAAAAGCGACCCCTTCACCGGAGTCGCTTTTTTTTCTTCTTAATTTTAAATCTGTTTACTGCCTAATCTTTTTTTCTTACTTCTCTCCTGGCACATCTTTCTCCTTTTCTTTTTCAACGACAATGTCTTCTTCTTTTCCGTTTCCAGTGAGTTCGTCATCGATTCTTTTGAGGATTTCTTTTCGGACTTTGATATTCTCTCCGTCCTTCAGATACTGACGTGCATTATCATACCCACGAGCCATTTTGATCTCTCCGTACGAATATGAGGCTCCGGCTTTTTTGATGATGTCATACTTTTCTCCAAGAGCGAGCATTTCTCCTTCGAGCGAAATCCCCTCGTTATACATAAGGTCAAATTCGGTTTGCCGGAATGGTGCAGCAACCTTGTTCTTCACCACCTTCACGCGGACTCGCCCACCCATCACTTCGTCACCCTTCTTAATCTGAGCAATTCGACGAATATCCAGTCGAACTGAGGTATAGAACTTAAGTGCTTTTCCTCCTGGAGTTGTCTCAGGATTCCCGAACATTACTCCAATCTGCATACGGATTTGGTTAATGAAGATAACTACCGTCTTAGACTGTGCAACAATCGCTGTGAGCTTCCTGAGAGCTTGTGACATAAGTCTTGCTTGCTTCCCGACGTGATATGCCCCCATGTCCCCCTCGATCTCGTCCTTCGGCGTAAGCGCCGCTACAGAATCAATTACAATAACGTCGAGCTTCTGTGAACGAACGAGACTTTCTACGATTTCAAGAGCCTGCTCTCCTGTATTCGGCTGAGAAATGAGGAGCTGGTCTGTCTTCACTCCAATTCGCTTGGCATACTCTGGATCAAGTGCATGCTCGGCATCTACGAAAGCACATACACCACCTTTCTTCTGGGCTTCGGCAATCACATGGAGTGAGAGAGTCGTCTTACCAGATGATTCTGGCCCAAAGACTTCGATGATTCTTCCTCGTGGAAGCCCACCTATTCCGAGGGCTTGATCGAGTCCGAGTGATCCTGTCGAAATTGCATCAACTTTCACTTGTGGTTGATCTCCAAGAAGCATAATGGCGTCATCCCCGAACTTAGTTTTGATTTCGTTTACGGTCTCCTGAATCTTGGCAGTACTCTCTGCTCTCCTTTTTTCGATAGCTTTTGCCTGCTTGTCATCTTCTTTTGCCGCTGCCTTCTCGGCTTTTGCAGTTTCTTTTGCTTTTGCTTCTTCTTCAGCTTTTTGAGTAGCAGTAATTTCTTCTTTTGTGGGTTCTTTTGCTTTTTCTTCAGTCTCGTTTGTTTTCTCGGCTTCTACTTCTGGAGTTTCTTTTAGTGAGTCTTTGGTAGTGGTGGTATTTTGTACCTCTTCTGCATCAGCCTTTTTTTCGGCTGTTTCGTTTGCAGCTTGAGATGTTGCTTTCTTAGTCATACGATTATTATACTATACTTCGAAAGTGATATCTTCCTCACAAAACATTAACAGAAAGATTTGGAGTCTTGTAAAGTTTTCTAGATTGTCAAGTAATCTATGCAATAATCCCAACCACCTCCGCAACACTCACCCGCTTCTGCTCTCCGGTGTCGCGTTCGCGGATGGTTACGGTTCCGTCTTCGAGTGAGTCATAGTCGATTACGACACAGTACGGTGTTCCGATCTCATCTTGTCGTCGGTATCGCTTCCCGATATTTCCGTTATCATCGAACATGATTCGTGGAACAACCTTCTTAATCTCCTCGAAGACCTCTCGAGCCATAGCTACAAGCTCAGGTTTGTTCTTAAGAAGTGGTGAAACTGCGACTTGTATGGGCGCGACTTCTTTGGCAAGTTTCAGGAAAACTCGCTCGTTTCCATCAACAATATCTTCGGTGTAGGCACTGGTAAGAATCGCTAGGATAGTCCGATCAAGACCAAGCGAGGGTTCGATTACGTGAGGAACAAAAACCTCATTCGTCGTATCGTCTCGGAACTGAATCTTTTGTTTAGAATGTTCCATATGCTTCTTGAGATCGTAATCAGTCCTGTATGCAAGACCGTAGAGCTCCTTTCGTCCAAAAGGATAATCAAACTCGAAGTCGATCGTCCGCTCAGAATAATGTGCTCTATCCTCCCCTTCTACTTCAAGCTCGTGGACCATATCTTCTGGAAGTCCAATCGTCTTAATAAATGAGTGGATTTCTTTTTGCCAGTGAGCGAAGTGTTCTTTCCATGTATCTGGGTGAACAAAATACTCAACTTCCATTTGCTCGAACTCTCGTACTCGAAAAATAAAATCACGCGGAGCGATTTCGTTCCGGAAAGCCTTTCCAATCTGACCAAGTCCAAAAGGTAGCTTCGGTGAAAATGAATCAACGACATTCTTAAAGTTTACAAACATTCCTTGGGCGGTTTCGGGTCGGAGATACGAGACAGCGTCCTCTCCTCCAAGAACTCCCATTTCTGTCTTGAGCATCATATTAAATTGTCGTACGTCACCAAGAGGATTTCCGTCTGGGCTTTTTACGCCTTTTTCTTTAATCAAAGCATCCATCTGCTCGAGCGTCATCTCAGGAACTCCTTCTATTCCTGCTTCTTCCAAGATATGGTCAGCACGATATCTCTTCTTGGTCTTCAGGTCTTCAACCATAGGATCATTGAACCCTCCAACATGCCCAGAAGCCTCCCAGACACGCTTATTCATAATAATAGCAGCATCTACCCCATACATATCCTCTCGCCCTTCTACAAACTGTTTCCACCAGATATCTTTGACCCGATTCTTCAGAGTGACTCCCAACGGACCATAGTCAAAAGTTCCCGCTAATCCTCCATAGATTTCTGATCCTTGGTAAATAAACCCTCTTCTTTTACAAAGAGAGATTACTTTTTCCATCGTGTCGTTCTGTTTTTCGGCCATAGTATGGTTTTTTTAGAGAGTAATAAAGAGGCGTATCTATCGTTCGACTTGTGATTTCGCAGAAGAATCTACGGTCTGTGTAGAAACAGCTCTCCCTACAGCAGTCACGTTAGTCTTCGTGTAGGTATCATAGCCTACGAACTCATTATTTTCAACAAGAAGAGGGCTTTCTCCCAGCTGCGAAGAACTCGGGAACACTCCAATCTGAATAGAGACAACCCTCGGAGCTGATATATACCCAACACCTGCAGGGAGAAGTCCAACATCCCATGTTATTTCTCGAGTTATTTCGTTGTAGCTTACACTCTCATCTGACGGAACCACAACTCCTTTCCACCGAGCATGCTGAGGAAGCCTCGTTACCATCTGTCCGTTCTCAATATCACTCGAACTATTTCGCAAGTCATACGAAACTTCATAGGTAGTCTCCTGCTCGACCTTGGGTGGAGTTGGACCAGTGTTCGTGAACATCTCAGAGTTGTATCGTGATGTTGTCGCCAGGACAGGAACCGTCTGTAAGATAATCTTCTTCAGGACATTGGTTTTGATTTCCTCATCAGCCCCTTGCTCACTCGAACGCTCACCTCGAACTGTGGCATTAAGGGTTAGTTCTGGATTCTTGTTGATAGTTCCATCATCACGAATTGAAGCAAGAAGTCCAACGGTGAACGAAAGTTCTTTTATTTCTCCAGGAGCAATAAAGCTCAGATCTTCGAGTGTTTGCTCATTCCATTTGAGGGTTGCGTTTTGGGAGTCGAAGAATCCATTCTGTGGCCGCACTTTGAATTTATCAAAAATAGGCTCATTGAACGTAAGTGTCACTTCGGCATCCCGAATTGGCTGGCTCGTCGTATTCCTGAGAATAATTGTTCCATCAAGATCCTCTTCGGAACTTCTGACGTATATATCGGCAATTTCATCTGAGAAAAGGAGATCAAACTCTAGGAAAGGCTTACTGATCCGGACGAAATGATCAAGACTGCTAAACGCCAGACCAATTGTATTTTCAACCTCATTACTCTCAAGCCCTGCATTGAAAAGAAAGCGTCTCTCTTCATTATTTTGCCCAGCAAGGGTTCCTCTCACGGTGAATTGAATCGACTCGTCTGGCTCCAGTTTTGTAATACGCCAAATATTATCATCGAGTGTTGGGTCAAGATCAGAATCAACAAAAGAAAATCCGAAAGGATATTCAGCAATAAACATAATATTCTCAAGTGTTTCTGCTGCATTAGACTCGATGCTAATATCAAATGAAACTGTCTGTCCGGCCGTAAGTGATTCTAGAGCATCCACTGTTATTCTCACAGGTGCAGAACTAAGACTTACCTCGATTTGTTTTGGAATCTCAAAGATTGCATTAGAAGAAGGCACTTGGTATTCGAGTACAGACTTAACAAGAATTCTTTGATCATTCTCTCCGAAGAACCTTACTTGTTCTGTGTGTTGAACAAACCCTCCAGCATTAAGATCCCCAAGTTCTACTCTTTTTCTTCGGACCTCTTCGGTTACTGAATCAGCAGCACTCGTTCCTATTGGAAACTCCAAGACAAGCTCCAGATCTTCGATCGGAAGCTGGTTAGTATTTTGAATCGTGAAGTCGAGCTTGAAGAGTTCTCCTGATGCAACAGACACAGGATAATCTGCGCTCACCAAGATCGCGTCAGCCCTGATTCCGACTTTCCCCTGTGTGAAAGAAAAATACACAAAGAGAAGTGACCCTACAAAAAACAAAGCAGCGAGACCAAAAAATACCCAAAGGATACCCAGTCCTTTCTTCTTTGGCTCTTGAGATTCGGGATGAGCATTTTCTTCTTCAGCCTCTTCTTCCCATTCGGTGTCGAGATCATACGCTTTGGGGGTTAGCTTGTGCCTCCACGCAAAAGATGCTCGCTTCCCCCGTTTGTTGAGTTGACGCTTTTTATTAAAAAGTGGGTCTAAAGAATTTACCATACCCTCTCAGTATACCAAAAAAGCCTATAACTGCGAAGCGTTAAGTGCTTCGGCAATATCCTTATTTACCTTGAGCTGATTCTGAAGAACAAAACTCAGGTTTTTCTCAGAAAACTGATACGAAATATCTTTTTCCCGCTCCATAGGGTACTGAATTCCATAGCCTACCAGATCGAGAATGTTAAGAACTCCTAAATAGAGTGCTGACTGCCTAACTTCTTCGGTGTAATCTACCCTGAGCGTTTGCTTGAGATTATGATACAGAACGTATCCTCCGAGCTCGTCTGCCTGAGGAATAATTCTCTTGATAATTTTGTGAAAACGATGAAGAAGCTCGTACTGATTCTCCCCAAGAGGTCCTTCATCTAAGAGGAGTGCATTCACCACTTGCCAGCCGGCTTTCCCTCGAACCAGAGCACATTCAACATGATGTCCTTTCCTGAGTGTATATCTAAGCTTGGATTTCTCCTTACGGAGTCCGTACGCATACACCCAAACAAGCCCCAAGTCTTTACTGAGAATCAGGAGGCTTACATCATCATCCTTGGTTTCGATTGTATCAACGACGAATGCTTTTGTGAGATGAATGTGATACATGGGTTGTATTATAAAGGAAAACGAAGAAGATTGCTTTATCGAATTATCAAGAAAAAGGATCCCTACGAGCATGAAACCATGTTTCAGTTTTGTAGGGATCCTTTTTTCTAAACTTTTATAATTCCAAACATAACGACCTCATCCCCAACCTTCGCCTCCTCAGTTACTTCTCCAACCTTGATTGAAGTTGCGCCGACGGTTTTGAAGATTTCGTTCTGGTGAGTGAGAACGAATTCTGGAGCCTTCCCTTCGAACAGAATTGTGATCACATCATCTGGGACTAACCCATCATTCTTACGCTTACTCTGGACCGCTCGGATGAATTCTCGAGCATGCCCTTCTGCGATAAGTTCAGGTGAGAGTTCGAGGTCAAGCGTAACCTCTTCGAGAGATGGATCCACAAAGACTTCTTTGACGTTAAGCTCGTCTTCGAGAATTTCAAGGTACTCAGTCTTCCCTTCAAGTCGTACATCGGTAATAGTTACAGACTGGAGTGGCTGTTTGATCTTCATCTTAGATTGCGATCGTTTTTGCAACGCTTCGGTTACTACATCCCTAAGAATACTCATAGTATCGAGAACTTCTGTCTCTGCAGTTCGGTCGAGTGTCCAATCGGTTAGATGAATACTTTCGGTGTCTTTTTCAGCCTTCACACGGAGATACACTTCCTCAGCAGTGAACGGTGTGAACGGAGCAAGAATCTTCGCGAACTCAGTAAGGACGTATCGCGTAGTCCTGAGCGCAGTCTCACGTTCTTGATGCCCCTCTTTGAATCGATCTCGCGACCGTCGTATATACCAGGTTGAAAAGTCATCTACAAAATCTATGAGTGGGCGAGATGCTCGATCAAAAAGGTACCCATCGAGTGAGGTTGTTACTTCTGTTCGAACTTCATCAAGCCGCGCTATAATCCACTGATCAAGCACAGGGAGATTCTCTACTT